>Ga0207756_100010_pt1 | contig 511951 bp, 479 predicted proteins | sample A23M1SouthBayCA_FD_187748 | JGI IMG/M metagenome (GOLD analysis project Ga0207756, IMG submission 187748) | Aerobic enrichment media microbial communities from Eden Landing Ponds, California, USA - A23 M1 (3) (SPAdes) | ecosystem: Environmental > Aquatic > Marine > Unclassified | place...
ACGCCGTCATCCTCAAGGGCGGCAGCGAGGCGAGCCACTCCAACCGCGTCCTCTACGATCTGATCGTGGAGGCGACCGCCGAGGTCGCCGAGATTCCCGACGGCTGGGCACAGCTGATCGAGGCTCGCGAGGACGTCGACACCGTCCTCGGCATGGACGAGTCCATCGACCTCCTGATGCCACGGGGGAGCTCCGAGTTCGTCGGCTACGTCCAGGACAACACCCACATTCCCGTTCTCGGGCACACGGAGGGCGTCTGCCACGTCTACGTCGACGACGAGGCCGACCTCTCGATGGCCGAGGACATCGCTTACGACGCCAAAGTCCAGTACCCCGCGGTCTGCAACGCGGTCGAGACCGTGCTGGTGCACGAGGCCGTCGCCGAGGCGTTCTTGCCCCGGATCGTCGAGCGCTACGAGTCGGCGGACGTCGAGGTCCGCGGCGACGAGCGTGTCCGGGAGGTCGTCGACGTCGAGGCGGCCAGCGAGGCGGACTGGTCGAGTGAGTACGGCGACCTGATCGTCTCCATCGCCGTCGTGGACGCCATCGAGGACGCCGTCGACCACGTCACGACCTACGGCTCCAAGCACACCGAATCGATCGTCACCGAGGACGCCGACGCCGCACGCTTCTTCATGCGGAGCCTCGACTCGGCGAGCGTCTTCCACAACGCCTCGACGCGCTTCGCCGACGGCTACCGCTTCGGGCTCGGGGCTGAGGTCGGTATCAGCACGGGCAAGATCCACGCGCGCGGGCCCGTTGGCCTGGAGGGGCTCACGACCTACCAGTACTACCTCGAGGGCGACGGCCAGCTCGTCGGAACCTACGCCGGCGATGACGCCAGACCGTTCACGCACATCGACTTCGACGGCGAGTGGCAGCCCGGCCGGCTCGCCGACGAGCGAGAGTAGCGCCTGCCGGGTCGGCCCCGACCGATAGGCACCCCAGGACCGGGGGAACGGACGATTGGGCCGTAGATTGCAGCGCCCGGTGGTATATATCACGACGAACCACGCTGTAATAACCACGAGCATTTAAGGTGATATCGTACAACCCCCACGATATGGCGGATACCGAGTGGTTCGACAGGCGGACGTTCCTGAAGCACAGCTCCGCGGCAGGTGCCTCCCTCGCCACGCTCTCGATGGCCGGGTGTATCGGGGGCGACGGCGACGGTGACGACGACGGCGACGACGGTGGAGACGACGACGGCACGGACGGCGACGGTGGCGACACCGGCGGTGGGGAACCGGACGTCCCGGACGGCGTCGACGAATCCGCGTACTGGATGGATATGGAGGAGCCGGAGGGCCGTGAAGGCTACTTCCACCGGGCGAACCTGGGCGCCCACCAGGAGGCGCCGTGGATCTTCCTGAATCGACAGTACAGCAACTACGGGAAAGCGGCCAGTCTCGACTGGGAGCCCCGGAGCGACGAGCTGATCTGGGCGTACCCGATGTCCCCGAGTGGCAGCTCCCTGACCGTCACGCAGGGCCAGATGGACTCCGGCCTGGACCCCCACGATCACCGCGAGACGCCGACCGACAACATCGTCACGCAGGCCTATGATCGCCTGCTGATGCGGACGCCCGACGACGAGATCGAGGGTGCACTCGCCGAGGACTGGGAGCGCCTCGAGGCGGGTCACGTCCGATTCCACATTCGGGAGGGCGTGACCTTCCACAACGGCGACGAGCTGACGCCCGACGACGTTGCGTTCAGTATCAACCGCGTTATCGATCCCGACGTCGGCGGGCTGGCGAGCCCACAGAACGACCAGCTCGCTGGCGTCACCGACGCCGAAGTCGTCGACGGCGAGCGTGCGGTCGACGTCTTCTCCGACGGGATCAATCCCGTGATCTTCTCGCTGTTCGCCTCCTACTGTAACATCGTCCAGCGTGACTGGATCGAGTCCCGGAACAGTGACGAGATCAACCGGACGATGAACGGCACGGGGGCGTTTCAGCTCGACTCCTACGAGTCCGACGTCGCGGTCACCTTCGAGGCCTTCGACGACCACTGGCGTGGCGCTCCCGAGTTCGACACGCTCGAGTTCCGCGCAGCGTCCGAGGACAGCACTCGCGTGAACCAGCTCATCCAGGGCGAGACCGACGTCATCGTCAACGTGCCGCCCCAGGAGGTCTCCCGCGTGCAGAGTGAGAGTTCGACCGAGCTGGCTCCCGTGCCGAGCACGCGGATCATCTACAACGGCATGCGCCACGACGTCGAGCCCTTCGACGACCCACTCTTCCGTCGGGCGATGAACCACGCCATCGACCTGGAGACGATCGTCGAGGACACGCTCCAGGGCTTCGCCGACCAGACCGCCCAGCCGACGCTGGAGGGCTTCGCCGGGTACAACGAGGATCTCGACCCCTATCCCTACGACCCCGACCTGGCCGAGGAGCTCGTCGAGGCGTCCGGGTACGCCGGCGCCGACATCGAACTCCACACGCCCGTGGGCCGGTACCTCAAGGACCTCGAGATCGCGCAGGCGACCGCCGGCTACATCGACGACCTCGACAACGTCAGCGCCTCGGTGAACCAGCGCGAGTTTGGGACGCTCGCCGGCGAGTTGACCGACGGCGACATCACGACGAGTCCACACTGGTACCTGATCGGCTGGGGGAACGCGGTCTTCGACGCGAGCCAGACCGTCATCCCGCTGCTCACCAGCGACGGGGCCCTGACCTCCTGGGAGAACGAGGAGTTCGACCGACTCGTCGAGGAGGCACAGAGTCTGCCCGGCAGCCAGTAACACCAGCGATCGATGTCGCTGGGTCGGTTCCTCGTCCGCCGAACGCTGCAGGGGCTGCTGGTCGTCTGGGGAGTCATTACGGTCGTGTTCTTCCTGCGGCTGCTCTCCCCCGGCGATCCGGTGACGTTCATCGCCCCGCTGGACGCCAGTCCGGAGCTCAAAGAGCGCATCGCGGAGGACCTCGGGCTGAACGAGCCGATCTACGTGCAGTACGTCGAGTATCTCGGCGGGCTGCTCCAGGGCGACATGGGCTACTCCTACCAGCGCGGGCTGTCGGCTCGGTCCGTCATCTGGGCGCGCGTCCCGGCGACCGTGGAACTCGCCGTCGCAGCGAGCGTCGTCGCGATGGTGCTGTCGATCCCCCTCGGCGTCGTCGCCGCGACGCGCCGGCACGGACCCGCCGATTACGGCGCGACGCTGTTCTCGCTGGTCGGCATCTCGACGCCGAACTTCTGGCTCGGGATCATGCTCATCCTCGTCATGTCGGTCCAGTTCGACCTGTTTCCGACGAGCCAGCGGCAGGTCGGCTTCCTCGAGTCCTGGGCACACCTCGTCCGTGTCGACTTCGGCGATCCGTCGATCTCGTTCCCCCTGCGAGTGGGCTCCTTCGCGGACTCGCTGCTGACATGGCTCCAGCACATCACGCTGCCGGCGATCACGCTCGGGACGTACTTCACGGCCCTGATCACCCGGCTCACGCGCAGCGGGATGCTCGACGAGCTGGGCAAGGAGTACGTGACCGCGGCGCGGGCGAAAGGGCTCCCCGAGACTCTCGTCCGCTACCGCCACGCGCTCCGGAACACGCTCATCCCGATCATCACGGTGCTGGGGCTCCAGCTCGGTACGCTGATCGGGGGTGCGGTGATCACCGAGGAGGTCTTCGCCTGGCCGGGGCTGGGCTCGCTGTTGATCGACGCGATCAACGCCCGTGACTGGCCACTCATCCAGGCGTCGTTGATCGTCATCGGCGTGAGCTTCGTCGTGATCAATATCGCCGTCGACGCCGTCTACGGCTATCTCAATCCGCAGGTGGGGTACGAATAATGGTTTCCGATCGAACCTGGCGCAATCTCGCGGTCGAACTGCGACGGAGTCACCTCGCGAAGTTGGGGCTGGTCCTTGTGGCGTTCATTCTGTTCGTCGCGATCTTCGCGCCGGTGCTGGCACCACACGACCCCGAGCAGACGGACCCGGGAGAGGCGAACCTCCCGCCACTGGGCTTCAGCGAGACCAAGACCGAGACGACCAGCGAGATGGTCGACGGCGAAGTCCAGATCGTCGAGGAGGAAGTCCAGATCGACGCCACGTCCGAGCATCCACTCGGGACGGACTACGTCGGGCGGGACGTGCTCTCTCGCGTCCTCTTCGGCGCACGGACGTCGATCATCGTCGGGATCGTCGGCACCGCGCTCGCGGCGCTCTTCGGCGTCACCGTCGGGCTGATATCGGGCTACTACGGCGGCCGCCTCGACGACGGCCTGATGCGAGCCGCCGACATCATGCTTGCCTTCCCCTCGCTCGTGCTCGCGATCGCACTCGTGGGGCTGTGGGGGCGCCAGACGAAGAAGTACGACGATCCCTTCCAGACGTGGGGACTCACGCCCGACATGCCCGAGCACGTCGTGGTGCCGATCACGGTGATCCTCGTCGTGGCGCTGGTGAACTGGGTGTGGTTCGCCCGGGTGGCGCGAGGGGAGGCGCTCAGCGTCCGGAACGAGGAGTACATCAAGGCCGCGCGAGCGACGGGGAAGCGCGACCTCGAGCTCCGATTCGCCCACGTCAAGGGGATCCCGATCCCGTACCCGGGTGGCATCATCACCGAGCACGTGTTGCCCAACAGCCTCACGCCGATCCTGGTGCTCGCGACGATCCAGGTCGCGGCGGTCATCCTCTTAGAGAGCGCACTGTCCTTCCTCGGGTTCTCCGGAGCGAACCTCTCGTGGGGACTGGACATCTCCCAGGGACGGGACTACCTCTCCTCCGCGTGGTGGATCTCGACGGTGCCGGGGATCGCGATCGTCCTCGCCGTCGTCGGGATCAACCTCGTCGGCGACTGGCTGCGAGACGCGCTTGATCCCGGGATCGACCAGGGGGAGGGTGGCGTATGAGCCGCGACCTGCTGCGCGTCCGGGACCTGACGACGCGCTTTTTCACCCAGGAGGGCCAGGTCAACGCCGTCGAGCGCGTTTCCTTCGACGTTCGCGAGGGCGAGGTGCTCGGGATCGTCGGCGAGTCGGGTTCGGGCAAGAGCGTGACGGCGCTCTCCATGGTCGATCTGGTCGAGGATCCCGGCCGGATCGTCGAGGGCGAGATCCACTACCGGAACGCCGAGCTCGCGGAGGCAGCACGGGAGGACACGCCCGAGGCCGTCGACGGCGAGTTCGTCGACGTCCGGAAGCTGCCTCCCCGACACCGACGGGCGCTTCGCGGGCCGAACTTCGCGACGATCTTCCAGGATCCGGCGAGTAGTCTCAACCCCTCGCTCCCCGTGGGCGAGCAGATCGCCGAGGCCGTGGAGGTCCAGCGCCGTGCCCGGGCGAACCCCCGCTCGACGCGCTCGCGGACGCAGTCCTACGGGCTCGGGAAGTTCCTGCTCGGCGGCGCGTTGCCCGGGAAGGGGTATCTCACAGAGGAGAGCAAGGCCCGGGCGGTCGAGCTCCTCGACCTCGTCGGCATCCCCGACCCCGCCGAGCGCGCCGAGGCGCTGCCCCACGAGTATTCCGGCGGGATGCTCCAGCGGGCCATGATCGCCCAGGCGCTGGCGGGCGAGCCAGACGTCCTGATCGCCGACGAGCCGACCACGGCGCTGGACGTCACGATCCAGGCCCAGATCCTCGACATCCTGCGGGACCTCCAGGCGGAGACCGGCATGACGATCTTGCTCATCACGCACAACCTCGGCGTCATCGCCCGGATGTGCGATCGCGTCGGCGTGATGTACGCCGGCGAGATCGTCGAGCGTGGGACGCTGGCAGACGTCTTCGACGACCCGATCCACCCCTACACGCGGGGGCTGCTGGGATCGATCCCAGACGTCGGCTCCGCGGGCGGCCGACTCGAGCCGATAGAGGGCAACGTCCCGAGCCTCCTCGACCACGAGATGGACGATCGGTGTTACTTCGCCGATCGGTGTCCCAAGGCCATGGAGGAGTGCCTCGAGAAACCCCCGGAGTTCGACGGTCCCGGGACCGACGAACACGCCGCCATCTGCTACCTCGCGGACCACGAGTACGATCCCGGACAGGCGCTGCCGGAGGACTACTTCGAGGACGGCGCGGGAGGAGAGACCGGATCCACAGGCCAAGCGGAGGGGGTGACCGCCGATGACTGACCCGCTGGTCGAGGTCCGCGACCTCGAGAAACACTTCTACGAGCGCAACACGGCCGTCGACCGACTGCTCGGGGACGACCCCGTCTCGATCCGGGCCGTCGACGGCGTCAGCTTCGACATCCACGCCGGTGAGACGCTCGGCCTCGTCGGGGAGTCCGGCTGCGGGAAGTCCACGACCGGGGAGACGCTGTTGCGCCTCCAGGAGCCCACCGGTGGGTCGATCCGGTTCGACGGCGACGACGTGATCGACCTGGAGGGCGAGGAGCTCCGATCGTTCCGCCGGGACGCCCAGATCGTCTTCCAGGACCCATTCTCGAGTCTCGATCCCCGACGGACGGTCGGTGGTACGGTTCGAGATCCACTCGACGTTCACAACGTCGGGACACGGGAGTCTCGGCAGGAGCGCGTCCGGGACCTGCTCGAACGCGTCGGCCTGAGCGCCGACCAGTACGATCGCTACCCCCACGAGTTCTCGGGGGGACAGCGCCAGCGCATCGGCATCGCGCGTGCGCTGGCCCTCGAGCCGGAGTTCGTGGTCCTCGACGAACCGACGAGCGCGCTGGACGTCTCCGTCCAGGCCCAGATCCTCAACCTCCTCTCGGACCTCCAGGACGAGTTCGACCTCACCTACCTCCTCATCTCCCACGACCTCTCGGTCATCCGCCACATCTGCGACCGGGTGGCGGTGATGTACCTCGGCGAGTTCGTCGAGGTCGGGCCCGCCGAGGAGATCTTCGACGACCCCCAGCACCCGTACACGCAGGCGCTGCTCGAGAGCGTCCCCAGGGCCTCGACCGACGAGCGCGAGCGGGAGGTCGAGACCCTCTCTGGCGACGTCCCCTCGCCTCGGCGGCCGCCGAGTGGCTGTCGGTTCCGGACGCGGTGTCCGGTCGTGATCCCGCCGTCGGACCTCACCGTCGAGCAGGAGGAGTATCGAGCGATCATGGACGTTCGCGATCGCATCGAGGACCGGGACCTGGACTTAACGTCGGTCTGGGAGGCGGTCGCGGATGGCCCGCCATCGCCGGTCAGGTCGCGAGTTCGCCGACTCGTCGGCGGCGGACCGGCTACCGAGGACGCATCTCGGGGGGACTCCGACCCGTACCGGAAGGAACACGCCGACGCCTTCGTTGCGGAACTGGAGGACCGTCTCCTCGAGGACTCGCTGTCGCCGCCACACGACCAACGCCTGCGGGAGTCGTTCCGACGACTCGTGGACGGCGACTGGGAGGGTGCAGCCGAACATCTGCGGGAGGAGTACGAGAGCGTCTGCGAGGTGGTCTCGCCCGCCCTCCAGCAGGACGACGAGCATCCTGTGGCATGTCACCACTCCGAGCAACCCCGTTCCGTCCAGGAGACAGTCCGGGACGCCGGCAAGACCACGCCGTCCGGTCAGCGCGGAGCCGGCGACGGTCCTGACTAGGCGGCCACGAATCGGCGATCCGATTATCACGATCGTTCGTGGCTGTGACGCGGTACCAAATCGCAGGACTGCGCCGGATTTTCGGCGGCGGATCGGCCACCTTGTACCCGCCCGCAGCATGAGGGGATGAGACGTAACCGGTCTCACCCCCAATCCACACACATGGTCCCAGGACCAGCACTGCTCGGGAGGTACTACTCGATCGTACGCGAGGAGCGGAGGTGAGTGCCGTGGAACAGATCAGGATCCACGGGCGCGGCGGCCAGGGCTCGGTGACGCTCGCGCACCTGGTGGCCGAGGCGGCGTTCGAGAGCGGGGCCTGGGCGCAGGCGTTCCCCGCCTTCGGCGTCGAGCGCCGCGGTGCGCCCGTCGAGGCGTTCGCACGCATCGACGACGAACCGATCACCGACCGGAGCCAGGTCCGCTCGCCCAGCTACGTGATCGTCCAGGACCCGACGCTCGTCGAGATCGTCGACGTGGCCGAGGGGCTGCGAGAGGACGGCACGCTGCTGGTGAACACCGAAGAGTCACCGGAGGACCTCGGCCTGGAAACCGAGGCGGAGGTCGTGACCGTCGACGCTACCAGTATCGCCCGTGAGCACCTCGGCAGGCCGATCGCGAACACGGCGCTGCTGGGTGCGCTCGCCGGTGCGAGCGACGTGCTCGAGGTCGACAGCGTCAGGACCGTCACGGAGTCGTCCTTCGAGGGCGAGATCGGCGAGAAGAACGTCCGGGCCGCGGACGCGGCCTACGCGGAGGTGAGTCCCGCATGAGCGAGTCAGAATCAACGCCACAGACCCCGACGGCGGGCCGGGCATCGGTCGAGGATCCCTATCAGGACCTCGAGATCCCCCCGGGCGTCACCAGCGACCCCGGGACCAGCCGCATCAACGAGACCGGCTCGTGGCGCGAGTCGAAGCCGGTCATCGATCACGACCGGTGTACGGGGTGTGGACAGTGCACGCTGTTCTGTCCCGACACCGCCGTGATCGACGTCGAAGACCTCACGGAAGCGGACGCGGAACTGCTCGACGACGGCGAGGACGTGGAGACGCCGATCGGGGAGCGGTTCGTGTCGATCGACTACCGCTACTGCAAGGGCTGTAGCATCTGCGAGGAGGTGTGTCCGGTCGACGCCATCGAGACGGTCCCGGAGGTGAAGTGAGATGAGCACCTCCAAAGAGGTTCCCGAGCGACCGGAGATGCTCAAGGGCGATCGCGCCGTGGCGGCTGCCGTCCGGTCCGTCCAGCCGGACGTCGTCTCGGCCTACCCGATCACGCCCCAGACCGGCGTCGTCGAGCGGCTCGCCGAGTTCCACGCCGACGGGGACCTCGACGGCGAGTTCCTGAAGGTCGACTCGGAGTTCAACGCCGCGTCGTCGTGTATCGGCGCGAGCGCCGCTGGCGCACGAGTATTCAGCGCGACCTCGTCGCAGGGGCTCAAGCTCATGTCCGAGCCGCTCTTTACGGCGGCGGGCATGCGCCTGCCGCTGGTGATGGCCGTGGCGAACCGGAGTCTCTCGGCGCCGATCTCGATCTGGAACGACCACACCGACGCGTTCGCGGAGCGCGACGGCGGGATGATCCAGTTCTTCGCGAAGGACGTCCAGGAGGCCGTCGACACCGTGTTGATGGCCTACCGCGTGGCCGAACACCGCGACGTGTCGTTGCCGGCGCTGGTGAACCTCGACGGCTACATCCTCACGCACGTGAAAGAGCCCGTCGAGATCCCCGACGAGGCGGCAATCGAGGAGTTCCTGCCGCCGCGTGATCCCCACGCGACGCTGGATCCGCAGGATCCGGTCACGATGGGTCCCGTCGGCAGACCCGAGCACTGGACGGAGGCCCGGTACACCGTCGAGGAGGCGATGCTCGCGGCGAAGGACGTGATCCCGGAGGTGACCGACGCGTTCGCCGAGCAGTTCGAGCGCCGCTACGGCGCGGACTACGGTGGGTTCCTCGAGGTCGTGGGACCGGATGACGCCGAGGTGGCCGTCGTGGCCCTCGGCTCCGTCGCCGGGACCATCGAACACGTGCTCCCGGACCTCGAGGAGTCGGTCAAGATCGTTCGGCCGCGGCTGCTCCGGCCGCTACCCGCCGAGCAGCTGCGGGCGGCCCTCGGCGACGTCGAGGCAGTCGGCGTCATCCAGAAGGAGAACTCCCCGGGCTACCAGGGGAGCCTCGCGGGCGAACTCAAGTCCGTCCTCTACGCGACGGAGGATCGTCCGGCCTTCCGCAGCTACGTGATGGGGATGGCCGGACGCGACATCACCCACGAAGACGTCGAGGCGGTCGTCGAGGAGACGGCGACGGCCGCCGAGACCGGGACGCCCGAGCGGTTCGTCGACGAGGAGCGCTGGCCGCAGGTAGATCCGGACATGCTGTCGACGGAGGTGACCCGCCAATGAGCGCACCACCAGAACCCGAGACCGCCCTCCCACACGACGAGGACCTGTTCACGCCCGGCCACCGGGCGTGTGCGGGCTGTGCACCGGCGCTCGCCATGCGGCACCTCGCGGAGGCCGCCGGCGAGGACACCATCGTCGCCCAGGCCACGGGCTGCATGGAGGTCGTCTCGAGCCCGTTCCCGGAGAGCTCCTGGGGCGTCAGCTGGATCCACGACGTGTTCGCGAACGCCGCGGGCGTCGGCTCCGGCATCGAGGCCGCCTACCGGTCGTTCTCCGAACAGGGCCGCGAGGAGTTCACCGACCACGAGGACACCAACTTCATCGTGGTCGGCGGCGACGGCGCCACGTTCGACATCGGCATCCGGAGCCTCAGCGGCATGCTCGACCGCGGCCACGACGTGCTGTACGTCTGTTACGACAACGAGGCGTACATGAACACGGGGATCCAGCGCTCCAGCGCGACGCCGATGGGCGCGAGCACGACGACCTCCCCGCCGGGCCTCGAGAGCCAGGGGGACGACACCACGAAGAAGGACATGCCGTCGATCGTCGCCGCCCACGGCTCCCCCTACGTCGCCACGGCCTCGATCGGCTACCCACGGGACTTCCAGGAGAAGGTCGAGCGCGGCCTCGAGATCGAGGGCCCGACGTACGTGCAGGTCGCGACGCCGTGTACCCTGGGCTGGGAGTACGAGCCAAAGGACACGATCACCGTGGCCCAGCTCGCCGTCGAGACGGGGCTCTACCCGCTGTTCGAGCTGGTCGACGGCGAACTGGAGGACGTCCGCGAGATCAGCGACCGCCGCCCGGTCCGCGAGTACCTCGAGACCCAGGGCCGCTTCAGTCACCTCTTCGAGGACGAGGAGGGCGATGCGGTGATCGAACAGCTCCAGGACTTCGTGGACGAGCAGGCCGAGGACCTCGGGCTGGATCGCTGAGGATCTGGGTGCCGCTCGGCACGGCTACGGCAATGGGGTCCGGGCCCCTCCGCGGGTCAATTGGACTGGATTCCGGGATGGACGGAATCGGATCGGTGCGATCGAGCTGGCGCCTGCCGGGTACCGCCGTTTCCGGGGCAGGACGCCGCAGTGATGGGGCGTCGAGACGACCGGGAACGGCTCCGTAGCTGCTGGAATTCAATTCTCGCGAAACGCCAGATATCGAAGGGTACAATGGCTCTCGGGGGAGATCTCTGGTATGGAGATCGATCCAGGCGACCTCGACGGCTTCGAGACGTTCCTGACGCTCAGCCGGCTCGTGTCCCCGCGCCCGATCGGGTGGATCAGCACGACCGACGGCGCCGGCGGGGACAACGTCGCCCCCTACAGCTTCGTCTCGCCACTGGCAGTCGACCCGCCGGTGCTCGCGTTCCAGGCGGCGCCACACGTCGACGGTTCGACCAAGGACACCGCAGCGAACGCCGTCGAGACCGGCGAGTTCGTCTACAACGTCGTCACGCGCGACGTCGTGCCCGAGATGAGCGACACCGCGGCCCACGTCGAGGAGTCGGAGTTCGACCTCGTCGGGCTGGAGCGGGAGCCGGCCGAGACGGTCGATCCACCGCGCGTGGCGGCCTCGCCCGCCGCCCTAGAGTGCACTGTCCGCGAGCTCCTGGAGATCGAGGGGACGACGATCGTCTTCGGTGACGTCGAGTACCTCGCGGTCGACGACGCGCTCCTGGACGAGGACGGCGCCGTCGACGGCGAGCGGATCGCGGAGTCGGTCGTCGGCCACGTGGCCGACGATCGGTACACGGCCATGGACTGCTTCTTCCACGAGCAGCCGGAGTGAGCGACGGACGGCGCGCTCGCGAGCGTCGTCGATGCGGGGAGGACCGGACGCGTACCGACGGGTTAGCCGGCGATGGCGCCCTCGGCCTCCAGCAGCTCGTGGTAGCGGTTCCGGATGGTGACCTCCGAGATGTTCGCCACCCGGCTGACCTCGTTCTGGGTGACCTTCTCGTTGGTCAGCAGGGAAGCGGCGTAGACCGCCGCGGCGGCGAGGCCGACCGGCGACTTGCCGCTGTGGATGCCCTCGTCCTTCGCGGTCTTGAGTAGCTTGCGCGCCCGGCGCTCGACCTCCTCGGAGAGCTGGAGCTCCGAGACGAACCGGGGGACGTACTGCTCGGGGTCTGCGGGCTTGATCTCGAGGCCGAGTTCCCGGACCACGTACCGGTACGTTCGGGCGATCTCGTCCTTCTCGACGCGGGAGACGGCCGTGATCTCGTCGAGGCTGCGAGGGGTCCCGGCCTGGCGGGCGGCGGCGTACAGCGACGCCGTCGCGACGCCCTCGATCGAACGGCCCGGCAGGAGGTCCTCGGCGAGCGCACGCCGATAGATGACGCTGGCGGTCTCGCGGACGTTCTCGGGCAGGCCCAGGGCCGAGGCCATTCGGTCGATCTCGCCCAGCGCCTGCTTGAGGTTGCGCTCCTTGGAGTCCCGCGTGCGGAAACGCTCGTTCCAGGTCCGGAGGCGCTGCATCTTCTCGCGCTGGCGCGAGGACAGCTGCCGGCCGTAGGCGTCCTTGTCCTGCCAGCCGATGTTCGTCGAGAGCCCCTCGTCGTGCATCATCTTCGTCGTGGGCGCGCCGACGCGGGACTTCTCGTCTTTCTCGCGGGAGTCGAACGCGCGCCACTCGGGCCCGCGGTCGATCTCGTCGGTCTCGACGACGAGGCCACAGTCCTCACAGACCGTCTCCCCGTGCTCCTCGTCGGTCACGAGGTGACCGCCGCATTCGGGACACGACAGGGACTCCTCGGTCGTCTCCTCGGTCTCCGTCTCGGTCTCGGATCGCGTTCGTTCGCGTGTTCGTCGTCCGTCGGACATTGTGGTGAAGCTCCCCTGGAGGGAAAGCGACTCCTATAAGTCTTGCGCAGGACACACCTTAAGCGCTTTGCCCGTTTGCCGGCGAGTGTCGGCACGGATCGCTGGTTCTCGGGCGCTGCCGGCCGGTTTTCAACGTACGTACGCCGGGAGCATCGACGACCGTCGACTTCGGACCGTCGCCGAGCGATAACCACAAGTAAACGACGGACGATTTGGGGCGATCGCCCTCACGGGCCGTCGCCGTGGCGAGTCCGTCCCTCGCTTCGAAACGCTTACTCCCCGCCACGCGGAGCACCAGGGTATGAGCGAGCAACGCGTCGACGAGTCCGAGGTCGAGCACGTCGCCGACCTCGCGCGAGTGGACCTCGCCGAGGACGACGTCACGCGGTTCGTCGACCAGTTCGCAGAGATCCTCGAGGCGTTCGACTCGCTGGACGAGGTGCCGGCGGTCGACCGCGAGGCGGACCTGACGAACGTCATGCGGCCCGACGAAGAGCGCGCCTCGCTGTCCCAGGACGAGGCGCTGGCGAACGCTCCCGAGCACGAGGAGGGCCAGTTCAAGGGCCCGAACGTCTCATAGATGGCCGCCGACGCCTTCATCACCGAGACCGAGGTCCGCGGGGCAGAGGATGGCCCGCTGACCGACGCCACCATCGCCGTCAAGGACAACATCTCGACGGAGGGGATCCCGACGACCTGTGGCTCCGCGATGCTCGCGGAGTACGTCCCGCCCTACGACGCCACCGTCGTCGAGCGGGTCCTCGACGCGGGCGCCACGATCGTCGGGAAGACGAACATGGACGAGTTCGGCATGGGAACGACGACGGAGACCTCTGCGTTCGGTCCCACCGACAACCCGGCTGCGCCGGGACACGTTCCGGGTGGGTCCTCAGGCGGCTCCGCGGCGGCCGTCGCCGACGGCGACGCCGACCTCGCGCTCGGCTCGGACACCGGCGGCTCCGTGCGCTGCCCGGCCGCGTTCTGTGGGGTCGTGGGGATCAAACCTACCTACGGCCTCGTCTCGCGCTATGGCCTCGTCGCCTACGCGAACAGCCTCGAGCAGATCGGGCCGATCGCGCCGACCGTCGAGGAGGCAGCCGAACTCCTGGACGTCATCGCCGGCCCCGACGACCGCGACGCGACGACGCGCAAGGCGGGTGCCGACAGCAGCTACGCCGACGCGGCCGACGGCGACGTCGATGGCCTGGAGATCGCGATCCCCACGCAACTGCTCGATGGCGCCCACGAGGGCGTCGTCGGCACCTTCCGGGACGCGGTCGAGGAGCTGGAGGATGCGGGGGCAACCACCACGGAGGTCTCGTTGCCATCCCTCGAACACGCCGTCGCGGCCTACTACGTCATCGCGATGTCGGAGGCCTCCTCGAACCTCGCACGCTTCGACGGCGTTCGCTACGGCCACTCGGGCGGCTTCGACGGCAACTGGAACGAGACGTTCGCGACGGCCCGGCGAGAGGGCTTCGGCGACGAGGTCGTCCGGCGGATCCTCCTCGGGACCTACGCCCTCTCCGCGGGCTACCACGACAAGTACTACAAGCAGGCCCAGGACGCGCGGGCCTGGGTCAAGCAGGACTTCGACGAGGTGTTCGAGACCGCGGACGTCATCGCCTCGCCCACGATGCCCGTTCCGCCCTTCGAGCTCGGCGAGTCACTCGACGATCCGATGACCATGTACCTCGCCGACGCCAACACGACGCCGGTCAACCTGGCAGACCTCCCCGCCATCTCGGTTCCGGCGGGCGAAACCGACGGGCTCCCGGTCGGCCTCCAGCTCGTCGGACCGGCCTTCGGCGAGGAGACGATCGTCCGCGCAGGGAGCGTCCTGGCCTGAGCGCCCGCAGAACGCGTCCTCACTCCTCGTCCCGTGGTGGCCGCGGCGCCCGCTCGTAGCGAACGATGTGCTCGGGTTTCTCCAGCCGTGAGTAGCTCTCCTGGAGCGCTCGCTGGCGTTCCGGCGGGAGCCGGCGATCGAGGACTGCCTCCCCGAAGGCCGTCGTCGCCAGGAACCGCTCGGGGAGGCTCGGGTCGACCTCACCCGCTTCGAAGGTCACCTCCTCGAGGACGTCGAGTTCGCGGAGCCGCTGCACCCGACGCTTCACCGTCTCCTCGCCGTGGGCGCCGGCGACCCAGACGAGCTCTGGGAGCGTGGGCATCCGGTAGGGGTGGCCCACGACGCCGGAGAGGATCGCGACGTCCGCTTCCGTGAGATAGAGGTCGGCGGGGTCGTCGGGGGCGTCCAGGGGCACGCCGAGCGCTACGACGGACCGGCGATTAACGATTGGGGTGTCCTCGACGCCGGCCCACGCTGCACCAGCCGGGTGAGTGTACGGGGCCGGGCTGGACGCACCGAGGTGGGAGTACGCGTCGCCCGAAGGAGTCGATGGGCAGGTCTGCAGTCCGGGGCGCCGTCGTTATCCATCCGACCGCCCTACAGTTCGTGTGGCCGTCTACCAGCGCTCCACCCGAGTTCGCGCACCGCTCGAGGACGTGTGGGCGTTTCACTCCCGGATCGAGGGGCTCCTGGCGCTGACGCCGTCGTGGGTCCACCTCCGCGTGGACGCCATCGAGGGCGCCGACGCCCCCGATGACGGTGGTTGCCAGGGAGTGGACCTCCCGGAGGGAACGACGATTCGGCTGTCGGTCCGGCCCTTTGGCGTCGGCCCCCGCCAGCAGACTGCCTCGCGCATCGAGTACCGCCATCGTGGGGACGGGGCCGCTGTCTTCCGTGATCGGATGGTCGAGGGGCCCCTCGAACGCTGGCTGCACACCCACGCGTTCTACGCCGACGGTGGTGGGACCGTGGTCCGCGACCGGGTCGAGTACGAACTCCCCGGTGGGAGCGCCGGCCGGCTCGCCGCCCGACTGGGCCCGGTCGGCCTCGCCCCGCTGTTCCGGTATCGTCACCGCCGCACCCGCGAACTGCTCGAGGGCACGCATGCCGGCGCCGCCGATTCACTCGAGGAGTAGCCCGTTGGGGCGAGGGTATGTTCGGGTGTGGGCGCGACTCGCCGTCGCCCGTACTGGCGGAACTCGACTACCCGATCGTGGTCCGTGACGGTCAGGAGTAGGCGTCCTCGTCGTCCGCTCGGAGGTCGAGGTCCAGCCGCGGTCCGTCCGCGGCCACGTCCAGCGTCGCGCCGTCGACCCGCCGCCGGTAGACCTTCGTTCGGCGGCCACGATCGGACGTCTTCCGGCCCTCACAGACCAGCAGATCGGCCTCCTCCAGCTCGTCGATCCGCCGGTAGCACGTGGCGATGGGAACCGACAGCTCGTCGCTGAGTTCGTGTGCGGACTTCGGCCGATCGGCGGCGGCCAGGATGCGTGCGGCGTACTTGCCGCCGAGCGCCCCGAGGATCGACTCGACGGCCTCGGCCCGACGAGCACCCTCGTCTTCGGACATGGCTGCTCGCTTCACTGGTGACGGTGTTGAACGTTGGGGCCGGACGTGGCATTGCTCTAGTCGACGTGGATCCGATCCGGATCCAGGAGGATCGCATCCCCCGAGTCCAGCTCGACTCGGCCTCTGACTGCCCGCATCGCCCCTACCCCGGCCTCGACGCCGTCGACTGTGGTCGGATCGCCGACGTCGTCGACGAGCCAGCCGGGGACGCGGCCGTCGCCGTCGCGTCCGTGGAAGACGACGACGGCCGTCTCGTCGGCGGGCGTCTCCCCGAGGACGTCGGCGGCGCGCGTGAGTGCTACCCGGTGCTCGGCGAGTTCGACCACGTCGCCGGCGGTGACGTCCCCGAGGACCCCGGTTCGGAGGACGGTGGCCACCCTGGGAAGTTTCACCGCGTACGTGCTCGACCCCACCTCGAGCGGGAGGAGGACCATTCCAGTTGCGTCGTCGCCAGCCATCCGGCGGAACGACAGCGGGGATTCACGTAAGCGATTCGGAGGGCGGCGACGGAATTCGGACACTCGATCGAGAGCCACGACGTGCTCGGTCCTGGAGCTGCCGGCCCGGGTCGGTTCGGGGGTCAGACTTAACCCCACCGGTGCACAGAATCACGACGATGGAGCTGCCGGAGGAGCTCATCGGCATCGAAGAGGAGCTCGACATCGACGAGGAGCCCGAGCCCGACATCGCCCTCGGCGAGGAGGAAACCGAGGAGACGACCGAAGAGCCAAGCGAGGAAACCGCGCAGTTCGTGCGGTTCTCCCTGGGCGAGGAGGGGTACGCGCTGCACGTCAACGCCGTCCGACGGCTCGTCGACGCGAGCCAGACGACGCGGGTTCCCCGAACCTCGGAGGCCATCGACGGGATCACCGACCTCCGCGGGGAGATCACCGCAGTCATCGATCCGCGGGTGCTGTTCGCGCTGCCCGCTTCGGACCGACCGCTCCACACCCAGGAGCTGATCGTGTTCGCGACCGGTCCGGACCAGGGCAACGCCGGCATCCGCGTCGACGTCGTCGACGGCGTCGAGGCGGTCCCGGTGTCCCGTATCCTGCTCGAGCCCGAGGACGTCGAGGCCGAGCGCGATCGAGTCGCCGACCTGCTGTCGGACTCGCTCGTCGCCGGCGTCATCCGGGAGCCAGACGGCGAGGAGGGATTCAGCTACGATCCCGTCGTGGACGTCGACGAGGTCCTGTCGATCGCCCGGAAGGCGTCGGTCTGAGCCAGGCCGGTCCCTCGGCGTGGGTCGGTTGTTCTCGGGTTCCACGAGGACGGCAGTCAGTTCCACGTGGGCTCGCCGGGCCCTCCCGCCGGAACGCCGCCCGAGTTCCCCGGTCTCCCGCCGTTCGGGGGAGACCGACCGCCGGTGTGGCGATCTGAGCTATAATATCAGATCCGATACTGTGGCGGTAGCATTTAAGGTTACCCTTCGCCAATCCGTGCCTGGTGTATCAAATGTCGACAGGGGTCCTCATCGTGGACGACTCTCATTTTATGCGGAACCTCCTCAGGCAGATCCTCGAGGACGAGTACCACATCGTCGGGGAGGCGTCCAACGGTGCAGAGGCGGTCAAGCTGTACAAAGAGCACGAACCGGAGATCGTGATGATGGACATCGTGATGCCCAAGTGCAACGGGATCAAGGCCACCGCGGCCATCAAGAAGCTCGATCCCGACGCCCGGGTCATCATGTGCACGAGCGTCGGCCAGCGCGAGAAGATGAAGCTCGCGGTCAAGGCCGGCGCCGACGGCTACGTCACCAAACCCTTCGAGGAGCCAAGCGTCCGCAAGGCCCTCACTGACGTCGTCCCCGCATGACAGGCGTACTCGTCGTCGACGACTCCCAGTTCATGCGTACCGTGCTCTCGACGGTGCTGAGCGAGCACGGCTACGACGTGTCCACGGCGAGCGACGGCGAGTCCGCGATCGAGGCGGTGACGGAGGAGCAACCCGACGTCGTGACGATGGACGTCGAGATGCCCGGGATGGGCGGCATCGAAGCCGTCGAGCGGATCATGGAGGAGCAGCCGACGCCGATCCTCATGCTCTCCGCGCACACGAAGGAGGGCGCCGACGCGACGCTGGACGCACTCTCCCGGGGCGCGATCGACTTCATCCCCAAACCAAGTGGCGAGATCTCGACCGACATCAAGCAACTCGAGGACGAACTGGTCGAGACGATCGACGCGCTGGTAGACGCCGACGTCGACTCCGTCTCCACGAGCCGGGCCGCCGACGCCGTCCAGACGGCCGCCGACGCCGAGGCTGCGGTCATCGAGGCGAGTTCGAGCGTCCAGGCCGACGCAAGCGAGGCGGCAGGCGAGCAGGAAGCCGTCGGCGAGACCCCACCGGTGCCGCCCAGCTACGACGGGTCCCCGACGGTCGTGATCGGCGCCTCCACGGGCGGCCCACGTGTCGTCGAACGGGTGCTCTCGGAGCTCCCCGCTGCCCTGAACGCCCGCGTCCTGGTCGTCCAGCACATGCCCGCCAGCTTCACCGATCGCCTCTCGCGACGCCTCGACGACTTCAGCGAGTATGACGTCCGCGAGGCGGCAGACGGCGCCCGGGTGACGGCCGGGGAGGTGCTCGTCGCACGCGGGGAGTACCACATGGAGGTCTCCTACGCCGGTCCCGAGCACTGCAAGGTCCGGCTCACCGAGGCCGACCGGCTCCACGGCGTGCGTCCGGCGATCGACGTCACGATGTGCTCCGCGGCGCGGGAGGTCGACGGCGACCTCATCGGGGTCGCACTCACCGGCATGGGTCGCGACGGAGCCGAGGGGATCGCCGCGATCAAGCACGCCGGCGGGGCGACGATCGCCCAGGACGAGGAGACCGCCCCGGTCTACGGCATCCCGAAGCAGGCCGTCGAGACCGGCGCGGTCGACCGGGTGCTCCCCGACGAGGAGATCGCGAGTGGCGTCGTCGACCTCGCGGTCGAACTGGCCACCACGCGGCGCGTGGAGGTGGAGCCCGATGGCTGAGGACTACCTCGACTCCTTCGCACGCGAGAGCGAGGAGCAGATCACACAGCTCAACAACGCATTGCTCGACTTCGAGGACGACCCGAGCGACGAGTCGGCGATGGACCGGATCTTCCGGACCGCCCACACCCTGAAGGGCAACGCCGGTGCGATGGGCTTCGAGCCGGCCGAGGAGCTGGCACACGCGATCGAGGACCTGCTCGAGGCCATCCGGTCGAATCGGGTCGCCGTCTCGCCGGAGCTGATGGACGCGATCTTCGAGGGCGTCGACGAGCTGGACGCCATGATCGAGGAGGCGGTCCAGCACGGCGAGGTCCGTCGGGACGCCGACGACGTAATCGAGTCCCTGCGCGAGCACGCGACGGTCGAGGGCCTCGCCGAGCCCACCGACGCCGAGATCGATTCGCTGCTGTCCTCGCTCTCGGCGCCTTCCGATGCGGACTACAGCGTCTACCACGCGCGGCTCGCCGTAACCGGCGACGAGGCGATTCACGGCCGCGCGGTGATCGACGCCCTCGACGACGCCTTCGAGCTCCTCGGGACGGATCCCGAGGGCGACACCGTCGACGCTGGCGAGTACGACGGCGTGCTCGACGCCGCCTTCGCGAGCGTCGTGACGCGGGCCGCCGTCGAGGCGGCCCTGGACCCCGTCGACGCAGTCCAGCAGTACGTCATCACGGACGTGACCGATCACGTGGCGGCCTCGGCGACGCCAGAAACGGGCGACGACGCGGAGGAGGACGCGGCGTCGGAGTCCGTCGATCCAGCCGACGTCTCGGTCGACGAGCTCCTCCAGGACGAGGAGGTCGACCAGTTCGACGACCTCGACGAGATGGCCGAGGAGGTCGGCGACACGTCCGAGTTCGAGGACCTCGGTGACGCCGGCTCCTTCGCCGACCTCGGGATCACCGAGGACGACGTGGACGTCGGGATCGAGGAACCCGGCGAACCCGCCGCCGACGAGGAGGCGGCCGATGCCCCCGCGGACGACGACGAGGTCGAGGACGCCGCTGCTGAGTTCGCACAGCTCAAGGAGGAGGTCGACCCCGTCGGCTTCGACGAGCTCCAGGACGAGCTCGCAGACCTCGAGTTCGACGAGTACGACAGCGACGAGGAGGTCGGGTTCGACGAGCTGCTCGACGAGGACGAGCTCGCGCAGGAGGGCGCCTTCGCCGTCGGCGACGACGCGGCGCCCTCGGCTGCGGAGGAGGCCGAAGCCCCCAGCGCAGCGTCCGAAGCCGACGCCGCATCCGCGGGCGAGGCTACCGCCGATGCCGACGCCGCCGATGCCGACGCCGCCGAGCACGACGCCACCGCCGAGGACCTCTTCGGTGGCCCCTCGCCCGACGCGGAGGAGGCCCCGACGGCCGACGCTACGTCGGCAGCGGCAGACGACGAGTCGAGTGCGGACGCCGAGACAGCGTCGCCCGAGGAACCAGCCGTGACCGCCGACGAGGCCCCCGCGGCGAGCGAGGTCGACGCAGCCGATGCGGAGGTCGAGACTGCCGAGGCTGACGCCGAGGCCGCAGACGCGGCGGCGGAGACCGCCGATACGTCGGCCGACTCGGTCGCTGCGGAGGCCGAAGGTGGCGACGAAGCGGCGGCCGAGGCCGAGGAGACGGCCGCCGAGGCAGAACCCACAACCGAGGCCGAGGCGCCGCCGACCGCCGAGGTGTCGGATGGAGACGCGGAAGCGGCGGACGTGGCGCCCGACGCCGAGGAGGAGGCGGTGTCCGATGCCGACACGGCGGTGTCGCCTGATGCCGAGGCAGACGCGGCGCCGGATACCGAGGTGGACCTGGCGGCCGACGCGACGGAGGCCTCCGTCTCGCCGGATCCCGACGAGCCATTCGACCCCGACCGGCCGACCACCGACGAACCCGCCTTCGGCGAGGGCGGCCTCGACCTCTCGGACTCCGGCGTCGACGAGCCGGAGGGCGACGAGGAGGCGGCCGTCCCCATGGCGGAGGACGAGCTCGACCTCGAGGACAGCTTCGAGGACGTCGAGGCCGACCCGATGGCGGCCGACGCCGACACTGCCGAAGCGGCCGATGGCCCCGACGAGGAGTTCGACCTCGGCGAGGACGCGATCGACTTCGGGGAGGGAACCGTCCCTGCCGCGGAGGAGTCGGCTCCCGACGACGATCCCATCGCGAGCGAGGCCGACGCCCCCGAGGTCGGCGACGTGCTCGAGGACGACTCCTTCGGCGAGGAGCCCGCGGACCTCGACGTCGAGGCCGACGTCGAGGAGTCGCCGGCGGCCGACGTCGGGGACTTCGGCGACGAGGAGTCCGTCCTCGATCTCGACGGCGCGTCCGTCGCCGGCGCCGAGGAGTCGACTGCGGAGGCCGGCGGCGTCGAGTCCGTCGAGGGCTCGGACGTCGAGGCGGACTCCGGCGGACTGGACGCCGACGCCGGCAGCGAGGCGCTCGGGACGGACGCCGCCGACCTCGAGGGTCCGACGGCGGACGCCACCACCGGCGGCACCGCGGGCGACGCCGTGGAGGATCCCGGCTTCAGCGACTCGCCCACTGGCGGGGACGCGGAGGCCGACGCCGGTCCCGAGGTCGACGACGAGCGCCTGGAACTGGTCCGGTCGCTGGGCGTCCCCACCTGGAGCGACGACGCCGACGGTGGCGGGCGGTCGACCCAGTCCATCCGCGTCGACGTCGAGCAGCTCGACCGGATGCTCAACCTCGTCGAGGGACTGGTCACCAGCCGGGCTCGGCTCCGCCGTGCGCTGATCGAGGACGAGCCCCGCGAGGTGCTCGACGACGAACTCGACGACCTCGAGGACGTCACGAGCGAGCTTCAGGACACGGTCATGGACGTCCGGCTGGTGCCGCTGCGCTCGGCGGTGAACAAGCTCCCCAGGATCGTCCGGGACGTCGCCCGCGAGGAGGAGAAGGAGGTCGACTTCGAGATGATCGGCGAGTCCGTGGAGCTCGATCGCTCGATCCTCGACGAGATCGGCGACCCGCTGGTCCACGTCGTGCGGAACGCCGTCGACCACGGGATCGAGCCCCCGGAGGTCCGCGAGGAGGCCGGCAAAGACCCCGCGGGCTCGATCGAGCTGCGTGCGACCCGCGAGCGCGACCGCGTCACGATCACCGTCGAGGACGACGGCGCCGGGATCGACGTCGAGGCCGTCCGGGACGCGGCCGTCGAGGAGGGGATCCACACCCGGGAGGAGGTCGAGGCGCTGGACGACGAGGCCGTCCAGGACCTGATCTTCCACTCGGGCTTCTCGACGGCAGCGGAGGTCACCGACGTCAGTGGCCGGGGCGTCGGCCTCGACGTCGTCGCGGACACCGTCGATCGGCTCGACGGCTCCGTGCACGTCGAGAGCGAGCCCGGCGAGGGCACCACGATCTCGATGGAGCTGCCGGTGTCGCTGGCGATCGCGGAGGTGCTGTTCGTGGACGTCGGGGGCGAGGAGTACGGCATCCCGATCAAGACCGTCGACGAGATCGGTCCGGTGATCGGCGTAGAGACCCAGGACGGCCAGGAAGTCCTGGTGAGCGACGGGGGAGAGGACCGACGCGAGCTCATCCGGCTCGACGAGGCGCTGTCGACGCCCGGGGCCGCAGATCCCAACTCGGGCATGCTGGTCCACCTCCGGGACGACGTTCGCGAGGCCTCCGTCCACTGTGAGGCGGTCCGCGAACAGCAGGAGGTCGTCGTCAAGCCCTTCGAGGGGATCCTCGGGGACGTGCCGGGGCTGTCCGGCGCGACGGTGCTCGGGGACGGGGACGTAGTGACGATCCTGGACGTGGAAACGCTATGATCCGACACGAGGTTCACCAATGACGCTAATGGTCGACATCCGGAAGTTGAGCTTCATCAACGAGATGGCGAAAGTGGGGACGAACGGCGTCGCCGAGAACATGTCCACCCTCACCGGAGAGGACGCCCAGATGGAGGTGACGACCACGAACTTCGTCGAGATCGAGGACATCAAGGCCCAGCTCGACGAGGGCAAGCGCGTGGGCGTCCGCTCCCGGCTCATGGAGCCACCCCACGGGCACGTCCTCATCCTCTTCCCCGAATCCAGCGCGAAGAAGATCACCGCGCTCATGCTCTCGGACATGGTCGACGACATGTCCTCCGTCTCCGGGGAGATGGCCCGCTCGGCCGTCGAGGAACTCGGCAACATGATGGCCAGTGGCTTCATCGACGGCTGGGCGGACGTCCTCGGGACGACGATCGACATCGCCACCCCACAGCTCGTCTACGCTCCCGCCGGGGAGATCGTCGAGCGCACCGCGGGGCTGGGCGGCGACGATCTCGCCCTCTTCTTCGACTCCTCGCTGAACGTCCCCAGCTACGAGATCGAGGCCGAGATCTACGCATTCCCCGACCTGGAGGAGTTCGTCGAGATGGTGAACAACCTCGAGACGGCAACAGCATGAGGCTGGACACCCACGCGTTGGGAACGTTCCACGAGATGGCCCGGGAGGGCGCCGGGATCGCCGCGGGGCGACTCACCGGCCTCGCCGAGGTCGAGACCCGCGTCGGCATCACGAAGCTCAACTTCGTGCGTGGCGAGGAGATCCACTCGGAGCTCGCTCGGGGCGGCGAGAAGGTCGGCGTCCGCGCCGAGCTCTCGGGCGGCATCCAGGGCCACTCGATGGTCGTCTTCGACCTCGACAGCGCCCGGCGGGTCCTCGAGACGCTGCTCGGCGACGAGTTCGAGGACGCCGACCCCGGCGAGTTCGACGACATGAGCCGCTCGGCCATGGAGGAGGTCGGCCAGATCATCAACAGCGGGTTCGTCGACGGCTGGGCGGACGTCCTCGAGACGGCCATCGACATGACGGCCCCGGAGTTCGTCGAGGGCACCGACCCTGGCCCGTTCCTGGAGGGGCTGAACGCGGCGCCCGACGAGGAGGACATGGCGATCATGTTCCGGAGCCACATCGAGGCCGTCGGTACCGAGGTGGCGTTCACCCACTACCTGTTCCCCGACCACGAGAACTTCGCGGCGCTGCTCGATCGGCTGCGCGAGAGCGAGGGGATCGCCTACGACAAGCTGGTCGGCTTCGATCGGCTCGCCCAGCGTGGCGCCGAGGAGGTCGCGGACAACATCACGACGATGACCGGGTTCGAGACGTCCATCGAACTCCGGCGACTGAACTTCGTGCCGATGTCCGCGATCCCACAGGAGCTCGGCAACGAGCGCCTGATCGCCGTCGCCTTCGAGTTCGAGGGCACGCCGAGTGGCTACCTCGTGTTCACCTTCGACCGGGAGTCGGCCGAGACCGTCGTCGAGGGGATGCTTCCGACGCCCCCGGAGGATCCCTTCGGCGAGATGGGCCAGAGTGCCGTCGAGGAGCTCTCGAACATCATGGCCAGTGGCTTCCTCGATGGCTGGGCCAACGTGCTCGATACGAACATCGACCACACGCCGCCGGAGTACTCCCAGGACATGGGCTCGGCGGTGATGGACCCGATCGTCCTCCAGTTCGGCGATTCCCAGGAGTTCGCCTTCGTCTTCGACACGCACGTGAAGGCCGCCGACCGGGAGTTCGACGTCGAGATCTTCGCCATCCCGGACGAGGAGGACCTCGAACGAGCGCTCTCGGAGCTGGACGTCGACCGCATCGAGGACGAACCGATCGAGGCGGAGTTCCCCATCGAGGAGACCTGATCGATGAAGACCTACGGCAGCGAACCGGGGGCGCCGTCCCCGGAGCAGGTGCAGGTCGGAATCTCGGAGTTCGTCGTCAGCGGCGACTCCACGACGTTGAAGTCCTACGGCCTCGGCTCGTGTCTCGCCGTCGCGCTCTACGACGACGAGGCCGCAGTCGGCGGCCTCGCCCACGTCATGCTTCCCAGTGGCGACGAGGCCAACGGTCAGGCCCGCAACCCCGGGAAGTTCGCCGACACCGCCATCCGGGCGATGTTGCGCCGGATGGTCGAGGAGGGGGCGACCTACACCGACGTCGAGGCGAAGATCGCGGGGGGCAGCGACATGTTCGAGTTCGAGAGCTTCGGCGAGGGCGTCGGCGACCGCAACGTCGAGGCTGCCCGGCAGGAGCTGGAGAAACTCGGCGTGCCACTCGTCGGTGAGGACGTCGGCGGCGAGAAGGGCCGAACCGTCGAATTCGACCCGACCACGGGCCTGTTCAGGATCACGATCGCGGACGACGACGTCGACGGCGAGGGTGTGACCGAGCTGTGACGGCGGAGGGCTTCGACGCGCTGGCGACGTTCGTCGAGGACGAACTCGCATTCGCCACCAGCCACTACAACGACAGCTACCTCGAACGTCGGTTCACCTCGCGGCTCCGCCGTACCGACATCGACGACTACGATGGCTACCTGGAGCGCTTAGAGGAGGACCCCGAGGAGCGCCAGGCCCTCCTGGACGCCCTCTCGATCAACGTCACCGGGTTCTTCCGGAACCCCGACGTCTGGGAGGGGATCCGGGCGCACCTCCGCGAGCTGTTCGAGGAACACTCGATCGTCCGTGCCTGGAGCGCGGCCTGCGCGGACGGCCGGGAGCCGTACTCGCTCTCGATGCTCGCCCACGACGATCCACACTGCGATCCACAGCGGCTGCGGATCACGGCGACGGACATCAACGAGGCGTCGCTCGAGCACGCTCGGAACGGGGTCTACGAGAACACGCGGACGGTCGACGTCGGCGAGCAACTCGAGTTCCTCTCGAACTACCACAGCTACGTGGATCGGACGGGCGATCAGTTCCGGATGCGACAGAACGTTCGGGCGCCGATCCGCTTCGAGAAGCACGACCTCATCAACGACGAGCCCAAGTCCTCCTTCGACCTCGTGATGTGTCGGAACCTCTTCATCTACATCGACGCCGAGTACAAGCAACCCGTCCTCTCGACGATCGCCAGGTCGATGCGGTCGGGCGGTACGCTGGTCATCGGCAAGGCCGAGACCATCCCGCCGGCCCTGGAGTCGGCGTTCGAGGTCGTCGACAGCCGGCTGCGGATCTACGAGCGGGTCTGATCGGCCGGTTCGTCTGCCAGGACCGCCGGGCGAAGGAATCACGGTCCGTCCGCTCCTCACTCGTGCTCGTGGAGTTCCACGTCCTGGGTTGGCCCGAGGACGGGCCGCGACTCGAACTCGACCACGAGCGCTTCGCGTACGCCGGCAACTTCCGAACCGGGCGGACCGGGGTGGCAGTCGCGGTACCTGCGGGGACGGACCTCGATGGAGCGGACCGTACACTCGACAGTGGGGACGGCGGGGTGTCGCTAGCCAGCGATCTCCTCGCCGCGACCTCCTTCGACGAGGACCGCGCCGCGACGGACGCGCTGCGGATCCGGTACGTCACCGTCCGCGAGGACCGCCGAGGCGAGGGGATCGGCCCCCGCCTGCTGGCGTTCGTCGCCAGACGCGCCGGCGATCGGGGCTTCGAACGCGTTCGCATCGGTGTGAACAACCCCATCGCCTACAGCGCCGCGTACCGTGCCCGCTTCGCGTTCACCGGCGAGGAGAGCGGGATGGGCGAACTCGTCCTCGAGCGGCCCGCCGGGGAGCGTTCGGACCGGCCGGAGCGTTCGGATCCCGCGGCGGCTCCGGATCCCGCGAAGGCTCCGGACCCCTCGGAGCCTCTGGACCGTTCGGAGCCTTCGGACCCACCTGAGACTTCGCCCACCGAGCGCGGGGAGAGCCTTGCCGCGAAGCGCTACCAGCGGGGACTCGCGATCTTCGCGGATCGCGAATTGACAGCACCCCAGCGCGAGGCGCTCGAGCGACACCGCGGCGGCGAGCCGCCCGCTCCGATCGACCTCGAGAATGGCAGCGAGCACTGAATCGACACGGGGTACGGCGACGATGGCGGGAGATTCAAGCCCCGCCCCGGCGTAGCCGTCGCCGATGGGGAACGCAGCGCTGCGGGACCTGGCGGCGATCGAGTCGATCCCGATGGACGCGCTGGCCGGCGAGGTCCTCGCGGTCGACGCCCACAACTGGCTCTACCGGTACCTGACGACCGTCGTGCGCTTCACCCGCGACGACGCCTACACGACGCCCGACGGCGAAGAGGTCGCGAACCTCATCGGGATCTGCCAGGGCGTCCCGAAGTTCCTCGAACACGACGTGACGCCCGTCTTCGTCTTCGACGGCGCCGTCACGGACCTCAAAGCCGACGAGATCGAAGAGCGCCGGGAGGCCAGGCAGGACCGCCAGCAGCAACTCGAGGCCGCGAGGGAAGCCGGCGACCAGCTCGAGGTCGCCAGACTCGACTCCCAGACCCAGCAGCTCACCGAGACGATCCAGGCGACGTCCCGGGAGCTACTCCGCCGGCTGGACCTCCCGGTGATCGAGGCACCCGCGGAGGGAGAGGCCCAGTGCGCCCACATGGCTGCCGAGGACGTCGTCGACGCTGCGGGGACCGAGGACTACGACGCACTCCTCTTCGGGTCGCCCGTGACCTACCGCGATCTCACCGGCAGCGGGAACGACGTCGAGCGGATGTCGTTGCCGGACACGCTCGACGCCCACGACGTCAGCTACGAGCAGCTCGTCGACGCGGCGATCCTCTGTGGCACCGACTTCAACGAGGGCGTCCACGGGATCGGCCCGAAGACCGCCATCGACGCGATCCACGAGCACGGCGACATCTTCGGCGTCCTCGAGGCCCGGGGAGAGTCCCTGCCCCACGCCGACCGCGTCCGCCAGCTGTTCTTCGACCCGCCGGTGACCGACGACTACGACCTCGACCTGACGGTGTCACCGGATCTGGAGGCGGCCCGGGAGTTCGTCGTCGACGGCTGGGGCGTCGCGCCCGACGAGGTCGACCGCGGCTTCGAGCGGATCCGCGAGGCGACGACCCAGACCGGTCTGGATCGGTGGAGCTGATCGCCTCACTGCCGGTTCCGACCCGGAGGGACTGACCGCTCGGTCCCCTACGGGACTGCGTCGCTCTCGAACAGCCGGGCGCCGCAGTCCTCGCAGGCGAGTTCCGCCACCTCGACCGATCGGCAGCAAGACTCGACCGTGTCGACGGACATGGAGACGTCGCCGCCGCAGGCCGGGCAGGTCGTGAGGAACAGCCGCAGGCCGTTGAGCAGCGCCCCCCGCTGTGCCGTCGTGAGGCGGTCCCACCGATCGATTCGCTCGGCGAGCAGTCGGCCAGCGGCGACGTCGGCGTGGAAGGCGGGTTCGGACTCCCAGCGGCCCACGTGGACGCCATCGTAGCGTACCCGGAACGCATCGACGAACTCCTCCAGGGTCAACTCGCCCGCCTCGTCGACGCCGAGCAGGTCGAGGAGCCGCTGGCGTGGCGCGTCGTTGCTCCGTACGGCCTCGATCTCACGGTCCCACTCGCTCTCGAACGCAGACTGGAGACAGAGGTCGTCCACGTCGGCGCACTCCTCCAGCGCGCCGGCACGGAGGAGCGTTTCCTCGACGTCGACCTCCTCCGGCGGCTCGTCCCGCTGCGTCCCGGCGGGTGCCTGCGCCGTCGAATCCTCCGCCAGGCCGCCGGCGGTCGTCGGAGCCGGTTGCTTGTCGAACGCCGCCAGGAGCCAGTCCGGGAAGTATCGCTTCGTGAGCGTCGGCGTCCCGGGGACGAGATAGCCCCTGAGGGCGATCGAGCCGGCCCCGAGCGCGAGGACGACGACGGCGAGGCCACCGGCGACCGTCGGTGTACCGACCTGCACGGCCGCCAGCCCGACGCCGGCAGCCAGGCCGACCGCGATGATCGCGTTGGCGATCGTGCACGGCATGCAGCGGTTCTCGCCGGTGTACTCCGGGTTCCGGAGTCGGTCGACGGCGCTTTGCTGCCCCGACATGGTCGACGGTAGCGGTCCACGGGGGCTTCAATCCACCCGGTCCGCTCGCGGCATCCGGACGGTTTTACTCCCGGCCGTCGAAGCACCGGTCATGTCCGACGACTACCGAACGGAGCGGGACAGCCTCGGCGAGATGCAGGTGCCGGCGGACGCCTACTGGGGCGCCCAGACCCAGCGCGCCGTCGAGAACTTCCCCATCTCGGACCGTCGGTTCGGTCGCCGATTCGTCCGGGCCCTGGGGGTCGTCAAGAAGTCGGCGGCGCGTGCGAACCTCGACCTGGGATTGCTGGAGGCGGAGACGGGCGAGGCGGTCGTCGAGGCCGCCGACGAAGTCATCGCGGGCGAACACGACGATCAGTTCCCCGTCGACGTCTTCCAGACGGGATCGGGCACGTCGACGAACATGAACGCCAACGAGGTCATCGCCAACCGCGCGACGGAGATCGTCGGCGGCGACCTGGGGAGCCGGGACGTCCACCCCAACGACCACGTGAACTACGGCCAATCCAGCAACGACGTGATCCCGACGGCGATGCACGTCGCGGCCCTCGAGGCTGTCGAGAAGGACCTCCGGCCCGCCCTCGAGACGCTGCGAGACGCGCTGGCCGAGCAGGAGGAAGCCTTCGACGGCGTGGTGAAGACCGGCCGGACGCACCTCCAGGACGCGACGCCCGTCCGGCTCGGCCAGGAGTTCGGCGGCTACCGCACGCAGGTCGAGAAGGGCCTGGAGCGACTCGACGACGTCGGCGATCACCTGGCGGAGCTGGCCCTCGGTGGCACTGCGGTGGGGACCGGTCTGAATACCCACGAGGAGTTCCCCGAGCGCGCCGCCGAGTACATCGCCGAGGAGACCGGGCTGCCGTTCCGCGAGGCCGACGACCACTTCGAGGCCCAGGCCGCCCACGACGCAATGGGGGCAGCCCACGGCGCGCTCCGGACGATCGCGGGCTCGCTGAACAAGATGGCCAACGACCTCCGACTGCTGGCCTCGGGGCCGCGCAACGGGCTGGGCGAGCTCGAACAACCGGAGAACCAGCCCGGCTCCTCGATCATGCCGGGCAAGATCAACCCCGTCGTGGCGGAGTCGGTCAACCAGGTCCACAAGCAGGTCGTGGGCAACGACGCAGCCGTGTCGGCCGGTGCCGCGCGGGGTGAACTCGACCTCAACCTCTACAAGCCGGTCCTCGCGAGCAACTTCCTCGAGTCCACGCGGCTGCTGGCCAACGCCAGCGAGACGTTCGCCGAGCGCTTCGTCGCGAAACTCGAGGCCAACGAGGCACACTGCGAGGATCAGGTCGAGCAGTCGATGGCACTGGCGACCGCGCTCAACCCCCACATCGGCTACGACAGGGCCAGCAAGGCCGCCAAGCAGGCGCTCGCGGAGGGCAAGACCGTCCGGGAGGTCGTCGTGGAGGAGGGCTACCTGACGCCGGAGGAGGCCGACGAGGTCCTCGACCCCGAGTCGATGACACACCGGGGAATCCTCGGCGAGGAGTGACCTCGCGGGACCACCGGTCGGGATCGTGGCGACCGATCAGCTCTCGCGGCGTCGCCATCCGGCGAGGTCGTCGATTCGATCGAAGGCCCCCCGTGTGCGGGCGTCGGCGGTTCGCTCCACGATGGTTTCCAGCCGGTGGAGTCGCTCGCGGAGCACACCGTCGTCGTAGCCCTCGACGTCGAGCCGCGACGCGGCAATCGTCGCCTCCACGACTGCCCCTCGAGCCCGGGACAGCGTCGGGACGGACCGCTCGCGGACCTTGGTGCCTCGTGGCGTCAGCGACCAGTCCACGATCGACGTTCCACGCTCCGTCCGGCGGGACTGCTCGACCGGCTCGACCCGCGTCCACGCACCCGTGGCTTCGAGGATCGGCTCGTCGGTTTCGAAGACCCCGAGCGCCGCCTCGACGACGTCGACCGGATCGATCGTGAACTGCACGTAGGCAGCCCGCCCCGCTGTGAAATTGCGGCGGGTGCGCGTCCGGCCGAACGTGTGGGCCAGGGCGGCGCTGGTGTCGCCAGTCTCGATGCTGGCGGCGTCGTCCGGCTCGATCCCGAGTGCGGCCTGATTCCAGTCGCCGTCCGGGCCACGAGTCGCGACGATGGTCTCGGTCACGCCTGCGAGGCCCACTGGCCACCCGTCGGTCTCGGGCTCGGCGGCCTCGACCCCTGCACTCGGCTCGACGGTCACGGCTTCCCTCCCTCGCGGACCAGGGTGACGAACAGGCCACCGGCGAGGATGTCCGCCGTCGTGCCCGGGTTGATGCCCCGCTCGATCAGGTCACTGGACAGCGATCGCACCGCGTCGCCGTCCGACGGGTCGATGCTGGCGGCACGGTCACTGATCTCGGCCGCGGTGGCCTCCCCGTGTTCGGTCGCGACGAGCGTGTCCGGCTCCTCGGCCAGCAAGTCGAGATGGACGCGGGTTGCCCGGTCGACCAGGGGGCCCTCACGGCTCGCCAGCCGATCGGCGGCGTCGAACGTTCGCTCGAACCCCTCGGTCCACTCCCGAGCGATGCCGTCGTGCCCGGAGGCGGCCTCGAGAATCGAGGCAAGCGTCGCTTCCCGGTCGCGGACGGCAGGGATCGCATCGGCGCCGCGGCGGACGTCGAGCGGTTCCAGGTCCGCGGGAGGCTCGTCGACGCGGACCTCCACGTGCTCGAAGGCACGATAAAACGCCGCTGCGTCCTCGACAGTCGTCTCAGCGACGACCGCCGATGCCGCGTCGGGACCGAGCTGCTCGCTGGATTCCTCGGGTCGCTTCGCGACGGCGCGGACCAGCGGTGCGAGCAACAGCAGCGATCCGAACTGCGTGTTCGTCCCCGCGGCGTCGGCCATCCCGGCGACAGCCGTCTCGAATCCCTGGCCGATCGGACCGCCGCGCTCGATCTCCTCGAGCCCGGCCCGAGCGCCACTCGCACCGGCCAGAAACTGCTCGAAGCGGAGGTCGGGGAGATCCCGCTCGCGGTCGACGTTCCCGGCCGTCGGCGTCGCTGCGACCTCGAGGAGCATGGCCCGTTCGGCGAGTGCGGCCGGCGATTGCACGGCTTCGAGTGCGGACTGCCGGGCAATAAGGGCGGTGCCACCGGTGGTCGTCGCCTGGGGGTATCCGACAGTGCGCCAGAGGGGCCGGTTACGGCGTCGCCGATCGGGCCTCGAACCAGGCGTCCGTCGCCCGCCGAACGCGCTCCAGCACGACGGGCTCCGTGCTCGGGCGGGCAACACTCACTGCGTCGGCGCCGTACTCGAGGTACTCCTCGACGCTCTCGCGGTCGCGCACCTCGTTGTTCGCGACGACGGTGCAGTCGGTCGCCTCGACGATCTCCCCCACGACGTGCTCGGAGTCCATGGCGTCGACGTGGACCACGTCGGCGCCCGCGGCCTCCACCTGTCGGGCGACGACGGGCAGATCGACGCCGTCGATCTCGGTGCGCACCTTCACGGAGACGTCGACGCTGCGCTGGGAGGCGGCAGCCACGAACGTCGCGAGGCGATGGGGCTCCCGGAGCAGGCGCTCGCCGGTGCCGGCAGCGTTGAGCTCGGGCTGTCGGCAGTGGGCGTTGATCTCGAGGATGGCGTCGTGGTCGGCACAGACCCCTGCGGCCCGCCCGACGGGCTCCGGCGACGCAGCGCGGACGTTGACCGCTGGGCGGAGGGGATCCTCGGCCAGTCCCTCGAGCTGGTCGTCGATCCAGGCGAAGGGATCCGACGGCAGGAACTCCTCGCGGTCTCGGTCGACGACGCGCCTCGATGCCCGGCGCGTCGGCTCGTCGAGGGACACGCCCCCGAGCACGGCGGCGCCGACGTGTGGCAGGGTTGCGCGCGCCCAGTCGGCGTCGGACTCGCCGCTGAGGCTCGCGGCCGCCACCCGCGGCTCGAACGGTGGATCACCGAGCATGCTCGAACGATCAGACCTCGTCGAGCGCTCGCTCGCAGGCCTGGACGACGCGCGCCGCGTCCTCCCGGCCGTCGATTTCGATGTCTGTGCGCACGACCGGGCGGTCGAAGGTCGCGTCGTCGTCCTCGTCGACGACGAACGCGTCGGCGAAGGGATAGGCAGTCGCGATACCGGCCGTCGAGGGCTCGGCGCCGACCGCGCCCATCAGCTCCCCGACGGGGCCGGAGAAGGCCTCGTCGCCGCGGAACGGGGAGACGGCGACCACCGTCGCGTCCCAGAGCGCGTCGCTGACGCCGTCGAGTGCGAGCATCGGCCCGATGCTCGTCACCGGGTTCGAGGGCCCGACGATCACGTCGTCCTCTAGCGCCTCGAGGACGCCCGGGGCTGGCTCCGCCGTCGAGGAGCCACGGAACTCGACGTTCCGGACCGTCGGCTCCCCCTCGCGTGCGACCCAGTACTCCTGGAAGTGCATGACGTCCTCCGGCGTGTGGACCAGACTCGCGACGGGGTCGTCGCTCATCGGGAGGAGCTCGAGCGTGACGCCGAAGGCCTCACAGAGCCGGTCGGTGACCGCCGACAGCGAGTGTCCCTCGTCCAGCAGGCTGGTCCGCGTCACGTGGACGGCGCGGTCACGGTCCCCGATCTCCATGAACTCGACCGCGCCGGAGAAGCGCCGCCAGTCCGCGAGCGGACGGCCCGCGGTCTGGGCATCGTCGTCGAGATAGCGAGGGCCCTCCTCCAGTCCCATCGCGGCGCCGATGTCGTGGAGGCCGTCGTGGGTCCGACTCGTGTCCCCACCGATGCCCCACCAGCGCTCGCGGTTCAACACGCCACCGCCCTGGTACAGCAGCGTGTCCAGATCGGGACAGACCATCAGTCCGCCGAGTTCGATGTCGTCGCCGGTGTTGGCGACGACCGTCGTCTCGGCGGGATCGTAGGCGACGGCCGCACCGTCCAGCAGCTTCGGCGTCCCCGTCCCGCCCGAGAGGAACGTAACCATACTCGCCACAATTGACGTACTCCCCTATAACGATGTTCACCATTCCGGCGCCACGGCAGCGCCGACGTCGGGGACCCCGGAGATTCTCAGCGGTGTCCGGTCGAAGAAATGGTGGGCCTGGCCGCCCGGAACGTGTCCGCCGCGACGTGCACTCCGCCGGGTGCGGACTGGCCGCTGGTGTTCGGATCCGGATCCCCGCGTTCGACGAGTGTCGATCACGCACGACCCGCGACCCGCCGATCGCGCTCGGTCGCGGTTCCGTCCACGAGTCCCCGGTCGACGGATCCGTTCACTCCTCGATCCACTCGGCGAACGAGCCATCGAGCAGCGTTGCCCGCTGGCGCTCGAAGTACGCGCGCTGGGCCGTCCAGATGGCCTCCTGGAGGTCGGCGCCGTCTGCAGCGGCGCTGCGGGCCCGGTCGCGCTTCCAGGAGGCCGGCGTCGTGCGGGTCTCGACGCGACGGCGAAGCGGCTCGAGATACCCCTCGATCTGGGCATCGGGCAGCCCCTTCCGCTCGAGGCCCGCCCGGGCGTGTCCGAGGAGGTCGCCGTAGATCCCGTCGATCCGACGGGTTTCGTGGCCGTCCTCGGTGATCCAGAGGAGGTCGGCGTCCAGGCCCTCCCGCATCGCGGCGTAGAAGTTGTCGTAGGCCCGATCCCACTCGAGGCGTCGGACGGGATGGTCGACGTGCGTGAGCTGGACGAGGAGGCCGGCGAAGGCGGCGGCGACTCCGACAGTGTCCCGGACCGTGGGCTGGCCGGAAATCGGACGGAACTCGATCCGGGCGTTGGCGTCGGCGGCCGACGGACCGTCGAAGACGGGTCTGACCCACCGCCAGAAGCTGCCGTGTTTGTGCCGGAAGTGTGCGAACTCGTCGTCGTAGCGATCGTGGGTCTCCACCGGCTCCGGGACCAGCAACTCGTCCTCCACGACCCGGTCGAGGGCGTCCTCGACGGTCTCGATCTCTCTGGGGAAGCGGACCTTGCCGGCGGTGTCGGACGGTGCGTTGAGCACGGTCTCGAAGACGGCGATGCGGTGCTCGGCCCAGCCCTCGGCGATGGCGTCCTCGACGGTCGTGCCATCGTCGTAGAGGTCCGGGGGGAAGAACGGGCTGTTCGCACACAGCGCCAGCAGCGGTGCCGCGATCCGGAGGGCGTACGCGAAGTACTCCGGGAGGTCGCGGGCCTGTGGGACCTGGTAGTGGGGCTGGATCGAGGTGATGAGGCTCTCTGGCATCACCGTCTCCGCCGACAGCGAGACGTTCGGTGCGTCGAGGACCAGGCCCACCGCCGCCAGGTCGCTGTTCGCCATCGCGTGGTACCGGACCGACTCGCTCATGTTCGTCGCGATGGCGACGCCGTCCTCGACGGCGGCGGAAGTGAGGTACTCCGCGGCCGTCTCGCCCTGGGGCGGGATCGTCCAGAGGCCGTCGCTGACCAGGGTCATTCCCTCCGGTCGCGTGACCTCCTGGGCGGCGGCGAGGCGACTGCGAACCTCGTCCTCCTGGGCGCGCAGGCCATACCGGTTGAGCGGTTGCGGACTGGTCGACAGCTCGGCGTTGTGGAGGCCGAGTTCCTTCTCGAAGCCGATCATCTCCAGGAGCCGTCGCGGGACGCGCATGAGCCGCCCGTCCTCCGACACGGGCGAACGCCCCTCGGCAGCATCGGGCTCGGCGACGGCGTAGAACTCGTACTCCAGTCCGACGCTGGCCTGGGGGTTGTCGAACGTCCCGGCCTCGATGGCCTCGAGGAGCCGATCGCGCTCATCGGCGACGTGCCGACTGAACGCCTCGTGGTCCATAGACTGGACGGCGATCACGTCCTCCACGAGGTCCACGTCCGCCATGGCGAGGGCTCCGACGGCGGGGGTCTTGAAACTGGGGACGTTCGGACCGCTCGATCCCGCGTCTGCAGGTGCAGGCGGCGTGAGTTCCCGCTTGCTGTGACCGCCCGAACGCAGGACCTTTCCCGACCGGGAGCACAGCACTCGGCATGCGTATCCAGGACCGGTACCGGGTCGAGGGCGGCGCCCTCAGGATCACGCTCGTCCCGGACAGCCTGGACGACCTCTGGCACCTCCAGTACGTCGTCGAGCCGGGCGATCGGGTCTCCGGGGACACGACCCGGCGGATCACGCGCGACGACGAGCAGCTCCGGGACACCGGCGGCGAGCGCGAGCACCTCTGGGTGGAACTCGCCGTCGAGTCCGTCGAGTTCCACAAGTTCGCCAACAGACTGCGGATCGGCGGGGAGATCGCCGACTGCTCTCGGGAGGACCAGTTGGGCCTCCACCACACGCTCAACGTCGAGGTCCACGACGAGATCGAGATCGAGAAGCACTTCGCACCGGACCAGCTCGAGCGCATCGAGGAGGCTGAGGCCGCGACCGACGAGCCAGACGTCGCCATCGCGACGGTGGAAGAGGGTGCCGCAGCCGTCTACACCGTCGAAGCCTACGGGACGGAGGAGCGCGCGACGATCACGTCGACGACGGGGAAGGGCGAGTTCGCCCGGGACCGCGAGGAACTCTTCGAGGAACTCGCGACGGTTCTCTCCAGGATGGACGCCGACGCGATCCTGCTCGCCGGACCGGGGTTCACCAAGCAGGACGCACTCAAACACGTCCAGGACTCCTTCCCGGAGCTTGCCGATCGGATCCGCACCGTCGACACCAGCAGCGGTGGTGACCGCGGTGTCCACGAGGTGCTCAAACGCGGTGCCGTCGAGGAGGTCCGGGACGAGACCCGGATTTCCCAGGAGGCCGAGTTGATCGACGAGCTGACGACGCGGATCGCGAGCGACGAGCCGGTGGCCTACGGTCCCACGTCCGTCGAGGAGGCGGCGGAGTACGGCGCCGTCGAGACGTTGCTCGTGCTGGACGACCGTCTCCGGCAGGAGCGGGCGGGCGAGGGTGACTGGCCGATCGACGCCGACCGCGTCGTCGAGCGCGTGGAGCAACAGGGCGGCGACGTCGTGGTGTTCTCGGGATCCTTCGACCCCGGCCAGCAGCTCTCGAACCTCGGTGGCATCGCGGCGCTGTTGCGCTACCGCATCGACTGACGGGGCGGCCACCGGTCCGGGACCGCCGGACCTACTGCTGGTCGATAGAGACCGAGAGGCCGTCCTCGGCCATCTTGGCGTCGACGTCGTAGTGGTCGGTCAGTGAGGCCAGCATCTCCTCGTGGCGTCCCTCGGTGTGGGGATAGAGGTGGGTGAGATAGAGGCGCCCGATGTCGGCGTCGGCGTCCGCGAGCGTCCGCCCGAGCGTCTCCGGGGTGGGGTGGTTCGAAACGTCGACGTCGTCGGGGAACGAGCAGTCGTGGGCGACGACGGCCGTCCCGTCGAGAAACGCGGCGAGATCGGCGACGGCCTCCGAATCCCCGCTGAAGGCGAAGCGGTCGTCGAAGCGGTAGGCCAGACACGGCATCGAGTGTTCGGTCTCGTGGGCCTCGACGTCGAATCCGCCGACGGAGATACTGCCGGCCTCGACCTCCCGCACGGTCAGGTCGATGCGATCCTGCATGTACTCGTGGACGTCGAAGAGGTCCTCGAGCAACGCCTCCGTGCCCGGCGGTCCGACCACGGTGAGTCCCTCCGCACCCGCCAGCCAGCGTGCCTTGCACAGCGGCATGAGGTCTGCGACGTGGTCGAGGTGGTGGTGGGTGAGCAGGACCGTGTCCACGGCCTCGTACCCGGGGCCATCGGACTCCAGCCGGTGGAGGACGCCACACCCACAGTCCACGAGGAGCCGGCGATCGCCCTCGGCGACGAGGATGCCGGTCTGGAAGCGGTCCCCGGTCGGCATCGCACTGCCCGTCCCAAGGAAGGTCACGCGCATGTCCTGTCTCTTCGGTCACGCCACTCTTGGGTGCGTCGGTGGAGGGGGTGGTCGTGGCGACGCTGGAGCGGGATCGATCCCCCACTGGAGGCGAGCATGGGGGAGCGGCCGGCTCCCCGGAGGCGTCGGCGGAAACCGATGGGCAGAACGACCGTACGTGCTCCGATCGGTTCGTCGAACGGCATCGAATGAATTGTGGCGCGGACACGCTTCGGGGGCTGGTGTCGATGGACGTCGCGAGGTTGCCGGAGCTCGTCGGTATGGCGGTCAATCGTCCACGGTCGATGGCACAGGCTCGCGTGGCGGCGCCTCGTCCGACGCCGTCGGCACAGCCACCGTGATCTCCGTCCCGTCGTCGGGCCGTTCATCGACCTGGACGCGGCCACCGGCGGCCCGGATTGCCCAGCGTGCGAGCCACGGCGCGAGCCCGCTGGCGTGTCGGAGCTTCGTCTCGGCCTTGCCCTCGAATGCGGCCATTTGCTGGTCGGACAACGACGCGTCACTGGTGACCGTGATCGTCGTCCAGACCTCGGAGGCCTCGGGCTGGATCGTGAGCGTGTTCGCGTCTCCGTGGACGGCCAGCGTGCGACAGAGCTCCTCGAGCGCGATGCCGACGCGATTGTCGACGTTGCTGCTCGGCGGTGTCTCGGCGACGGTGACGCCGTTCTCGACGTCGTCGTCGAGTTCTCGTCGAACCCGTGGTAGGATCGCTGCCAGCGATCTCGTGTTCGGGGCCGCGGTCACGCATTGCATTCGCCCCGCGGACTTGGCGACGCGCTGGAGGTCGGTCGCCGCGTCGATCATCGTCGTCGCCGACGATCTCGCTGCCGGGTCGTCGGTCGTGTCCGCGATGGTCCGCGCATAGCCCAGGAGGACCGTGAGGTCGTTCCGGAGGTCGTGTCGCAGGACGCGTCGGAGGACGGCGAGTTGCTGGTCCTTGATTCGGCGGAGGGTGACGTCCCTGTACTGGAGGAAGGCGGTGATCCCGTCGGCGTCGGCCGGGATCGCACGGAGCTGGAACCGCCGACGCCCGGCGTGTGTCCGTTTGCTCAGCTCGTCGGACGCGACCGTTCCGTCGGCGGTGGCCTGGACGAGGTCCCGTTCGACGCCGGAGAGAGTCACGCGCCGCGTGAACTGGCGGGGCTGAACGCTCCCGTCGTCACGGCCGTCGAATACCCGGAGGTACGCGCGGTTGACGACCTCGACGCGGGGCGCGTCGCGACCACGAACTGCGACGGTGGGCGTGGCGGCCCGTTCGAAGAGTGCGGCGACGTTCCCGAGGCTGACCGACCGGTCCGCGATGGGCCGGTCGCCGTCGCTGGCGTCACTCACGACGATCGCCTCCGGAGCGTTCCCGCTTCTCTCTGTGTACGAAAAACGTGCCGGGGGGAGAGGCGACGGTGACCGAGCGACGGGCTGGGTGGGGCCCGTCACGGTCGCCGCCAGCCGCTGGTGGGGTGGGTGGATCCGGCATCGTGGGAGAGGGGCGGCCGTGGGAGGCCGGCCCGACACGTAGTTGGGTAGCCAGGGTAATAAGATTACCGATGGCAATGGTCGATTGCCCCAATTTGGGCGTCCCTGACTGCACCACGAACCGCCCGATCGCGAGGAAAGCCCCGGAGTGGACGGCAGTGCGTTGACTGCGGGCCGCCGGTGTGGACGGTCGTGGCGAATGCAAGGATATTTGGTCGTTCGTCACGAAGTCACCTGCAATCGTGCGACTCAGGCAACCAACGGACTTCCTCGTCCTGGAGGCGCTGCACTCCTACGGCAGGAACGTCGCTCCGAACATCGCGGAGATCACCGGGAAGAGCCGGAAGAACGTGAACAACAGGCTGCCCGTACTGGCCGACTACGGCCTCGTCCGGAAGATCGGCCCCGCCCAGCGCTCGGGGCTCTACGAGATCACCGAACAGGGTCGGGTCGCGCTCCAGCTCCGCGACCAGTACGACGAGGTCGAGGACTTCGACGCGGCCGTCGAGCGGCGTCTCGAGGCCCAGAGTGGCTCCGGGACGGCCGAGGCCACGGTCCGCGGGGAAGAGGAGCCGACCGACGAAGACTGATCGCGACGCCGCGACGCCGTGACCGCGGCCGTCGCACCCCCAGCACCTGGCTTTCTACGGTCACCACTTTCGCTGTCCACGTAGTCGAGTCGTCCAGCCGGGGCTTCGTCGTGGCTGCTGCGTTCGTGGGGAAGCCCGTCTCCGATGCAGTCCGCGTCAGCGTTCGTCGAGGCTCGAGAACAGCTCCGAGGCGGTCAGGTCGGCCGCGTCCTGGGGGACGTCGTTGGGCTCACGCCCGCCGGAGGGACTCTCCTCGACGCTCTCGACGAGGTCCGCGACGTTCACGCCCTTCCCGGCGTCGGCGTTCTCGCCGGTCTCGGGTTCGGAATCCACGATGTCCTGTTTCATCTCGTCGAACAGCGAGTCCATCGGGTCGTCCGCGTCGGTCGCGGCAGTGGAGCCGCCGTCGATCGCGAGGGTCTCGCCCCCGTCGGCGCCCGGGGCGGTCTCCGGATCGGGTTCCTGGGGTTCGAGCGAGACGTCCGAGAGGTCACCGAAGACCTCCTCGACCTGGTCGTCGCTGGCCTCCACCTCGCCGGCTGTCGCCGACGCGGTCTGGCCGGAGCCGGCGTCGGACTGCTCGACGGACTCGATGATGCTCTCGGGGCTCTCCCCGACGTCGTCGAACTCGAGTTCCGCGTCGGTCGGTTCGAGGTCGTCGAGGGACTCCGTCTCCGGCACGTCGATCGCGATCTCCGCGTCCGGCGACGGCTCCACCTCCGAAATCTCGTACCACTCCGGGATCGGCGGATCCTCGCTGGCGAACGCCGGCGGCTGGTCGTTCGCGAGCAGCGGTGCACCGAAGATCGTCAGTCGGTCTCCATAGCGCTCCTGGAGCGCCGCCAGCTGTCGGTCGCTCATCATCGCGAAGCGCCAGCGTCGGCTCGGGCTGACGAGCCGAACGATCCGCAGGCCCGCCGTCGACAACAGCTGTCGCTGGACGTGGTCGATCAGCGCCGGGTAGTTGTCCTCGCCGAGGTCGGAGTCGGGGTACTCGAACCGCGTCCAGTACTCGTTGCCGGCGGCGTCCGTCAGGCGGACGACGAGTTTCCCCTCGGCGAGCGTGTCCGCCCGCTTTGTCGGCTCGATCGCGACGGTACAGCCGTAGGGCGCGAGTAACTGGTCGAGGTGGACCTCCGGTGCGTGGTTCCAGTACTCCGCGGGGGCGTCGATCCCTCGTGCAGAACTCGCGATGGCGTCGCCGAGCGCAGCGTTGAGCTGGTCCGGTGCCGTGCCCGGCAGCTCGGCCTGCAGGACCGTCTCAAGGGATCCACCGCGGGGATCGTCGGTGTGCACGTCGAGAATCGCCCGCTCGGTCAAGCCGATTCCTCGAAGGACCGCGACGTACTCCCCGAGACGCTCGGCGGCGGGCCGCTCCGACATAGGTCTGTCTGGGTGGGAAGACGTGCCCGACGAATATAACTTTTGACCACACTCACCGCATCCTGTCGGCGCGTATCCCGTCCCCGTCTCCCATTCTTGCTCTCGCAGTCGACGGGGAATGAAGCGGGCAGCCGTCAGTCCCGGAGTCGATCGATGGACTGGGCGGCGAGGTCGATCGCGCCCTCGAGGTCGGGCCCCAGCGGTGATCCCACGACGATGCCATCGACGTACGTGGCGATCTCGCCCAGCCGTTCCTCGACGTCCTCGGGCGTTCCGGCGACGCTCAGGGCCTCGAGCATGGCCGGGGAGACCGCGTCGAACGCCTCACGGAACGCACCCCGCTCGAGGGCGGCCCCGATCTGTTCGGCCCGCTCGTGGTCCAGTTCGTGTCTGTCCAGGACCGCCGGGCTGGCTCCGGCGGCGATGAACGCCACCGGTCGGCGGGCGAGATCGCGGGCGGCCTCCCGATCGTCGTCGATGGACACGCTCGCGTACGCCAGCGTCAGAACGTCGCCGTCTCCGTGATGGTCGGCGTCTCCATGCACCTCGCCGTCCCCCTGCACCGCCCCACCGGTCGGGCCAACGACGCCGCGTTCCGGATCGCGGTCGTTGACACCCTCCACGATCCGCTCCACGGACCACTCCAGGTCGAGTGGGTGCGCCGCGTTGACGAGGACGCCGTCGGCGTACTTCCCCGCCATCCGGAGCATGTGTGGTCCCTGGGCGGCGACGTACACCGGCGGTCGATCGACGTCGTACTCGATCCCGGCGTCGTCTGCGCGGAAGGTCCCGTCGTGCGTGACCCGGTGGCCGTCCCAGAGGTCCCGGGAGACCTCCATGGTCTCGAGGACCCGCCGCAGCGGTCGCTCCCGGTCGATACCGAGCGAGCCGAGGGCCGAGGCGTCTCCGGGACCGAGACCAAACACGGCTCGGCCGTCGCTGGCCTCCTGAAGGGTCGCGATCCGGCTCGCGAGCGCGACCGGATGCGTCTCGTAGGGGTTCGCGCCAGCCGTTCCGACGCGGATCGTCGCCGTCTCGGCCGCGATTCGCGTCGCGGCCGCGAGCGGATCGCGGTTGAAGTAGTGACTCGCAACGTAGCAGTCCTCGAAGCCGACATCCTCGGCCCGGCCGGCGAGACTGGCGATCCGGTCGATCGGGTGCTCCGGGGTCAGCTCGATGCCGACCGGGCCCGCGAGTCCGGCGGTCACGTCGATCCCTCCCAGTGCTTGACCTCGGCGGTTCCCTCGGACGCTTCCGACGGTTCCGAGCTGGTGGCCGCGTCGGCTCCCGCCCCGTCGTACTCCCATCCCTGCAGCGCCCGCCGAACGAGATCCGACTCGAGATCCCTGAAGAGGGCGTCACTTCCGTCGTGGTCGCCGAACTCGAAGCCCCGGACGACGACCGCCGGGATCCCGCCGTCGCCCTCCCCGGTCAGCAGATTGGCGGTCCCGGCGAGTTCGTCGACGACTGCCTGGTTCGTCACCGCCAGCTCGTGGCCCTCGCGATCCGTCTCGCCGCGCCAGTCCCGGGTCGCGGGCATCCCGGCAACGCCGATGGCGACGCCCCGCTGGCCGTGTCGGAACGGTCGCCCGCAGGTGTCTGTGACGATCACTGCCGGGTCCGCCGAGAACGAGTTGCGGATCCGGGCGGCGCTGGCGGCCGGATCCTCCGGGAGCAAGAGGAGGTCGGCTTCGGGGACGTTCGATCGGTCGACGCCGGCGTTCGGCGCGACGTGGCCGAAGTGCGTGACGGCGAGGAGGAACGGTTCCGCGAGGACCAGCTCCGTACTTTCCTGGAGTACCGCCTCCGCAAATCGCGGATCCTTTCGCTCCCCGGTGATCTCCTCGAGCCGACTGGCGATCTCCCGCGCTCTCGGTCGCGGCTCGAACGCCTCGAGATCGGCGGTCCGTCCCTCCGCCTTCGAGACCACCGTGCTCGCGACGCAGACGACGTCCTCGTCCCTGACTGTGGCCCGGGATTCGATGGTCCGCGCGAGGTCGTCACCCGGACGGATCTCGGGCAGTCCCTCGACCGCGATCGCTTCCATACCGGTGGCTCGCCGGGGGACGTCAAAAGACAACCGCTACCGGAGCAGTGTGGGGTCCCGGCGGTACCGACCCCGCCCGGCGTGCTAGCGGGGTCGCCGACGGCATCGAAACGGCCAACACCCGGTCGCTCGAACCATCGGGCGATGACAGACGGCGTCTTCGTCGCGTTCGAGGGACTCGACGGTGCCGGCACGACCACGCAGGCCCGCCGCGCGGAGTCGTTCGTCGCTGCGGAGACCGACCGGGCGCCCGCTCGATCCGCCGAACCGACGGACGGGCCCATCGGGAGACAGATTCGGCGCGCCCTCGAGGGCGAGATCGACGTGGACGCCGCCACGCTCGGGCTGCTCTTCGCTGCCGACCGCCTCGAGCACCTCCGGACGGAGATCGATCCCCGACTCGCCGAAGGCGATGTCGTCCTCGTCGACCGCTACGCGCTCTCGTCGTTCGCCTACCAGCGAGCCGACGGCGTGGACGCCGACTGGCTCCGGGAGATCAACCGTCACGCGCGTGCGCCCGACTGTACCGTATTCCTCGACGTGCCGCCCGCCCGCTGTCTGGAGCGACTCGCCGAGGACGGTCGCGGCACGGATCGCTTCGAGGGGCAGGAGACGCTCGCCGCGGTGGACGCCGCCTACCGCGAGGCGGTCGAGGCCGAGCGCGCCGCTGGGAACGACGTCGTCGTGATCGACGGGACCCAATCAGAGGACGACGTCGCTGCAGACGTGCAGGCGACGATTCGGGACTACCTCTGAACATCCGGGCTGGCCACTCGACGCGCGGCGAGGTATTGGACGTCCGGAAGGTGGATGTGGGTTCGGCACCCAGCCCAGCGCGGAGGAGCCCGGGTCAGGGACACCCCGCGGCGGCGGACCTCGGGTGACTGCGGACGACTCCTTTCCGTTCCGCCTCGCGGACCTTTAACACCGCTGGGCTCCACTGACAGTCCATGCAGGTCCTCGTCGTCGGCGGCACGGGATTCATCGGCTCGGCACTCGCCGCGGAACTGGTCGACCGCGAGCACGACGTCACCGTCCTCTCGCGGGACCCCTCCGAGGACGACGTTCCAGACGGCGTCGATACGGCGATGGGCGACGTCACAGCGCTGGACTCGATCGAGCCGGCCTTCGAGGACGTCGACGTGGCGGTCAACCTCGTCGCGCTGTCACCGCTGTTCAAGACCAGTGGCGACCGGACGCACGAGCGGATCCACCTCGGGGGCACCGAGAACGTCGTCGCGGCCGCGGAAACCCACGACGTCGACCGGATGGTCCAGATGAGTGCGCTGGGCGCCGATCCCGACGGCCCGACGGCCTACCTCCGGGCCAAGGGCGAGGCCGAGGCCGTCGTCCAGGAGTCGTCACTCGAGCACGTGATCGTCCGGCCTTCGGTGGTGTTCGGCGAGGGGGGCGAGTTCGTCTCCTTCACCAAGCGCACCAAACGCCTGTTCGCACCCTTGCTCCCGATCGCTCCCCTCCCTGGTGGGGGCTCCACTCCGTTCCAGCCGATCTTCCTCGGCGACCTGGTCCCGATGCTCGCCGACTGCGTGACGGAGGCCGAACACGGCGACGCGACCTACGAGATCGGCGGCCCCGAGGCGCTGACGCTGGCGGAGATCACCAGGATGGTCTACCGGGCGGAGGGCAAGCGGATGCGCGTGCTCCCGGTGCCGATGGCGTTGGCCGGCGTCGGCATCTCGGTACTGGGCGTCCTTCCGCCGTTCCCGTTCGGTCGGGACCAGTACCGGTCGCTGAAGGTCGACAACACGCTCACCGAGAACGACGTCACCGCCTTCGACACGGATCCGGCGGCGCTAACGACGCTCGCCGAGTACCTCGGACTCGAGGAGTGATCACACGACGGCGACGCGATCGGGTGTGAGGTCGCCCCTGGTGATTGCGTGGTCGTCTCCACGGGCTGCGCCCAGTTTCGAATCCACGCTGGGATCGTTCGTGCGATCCGATCTGGCGGTGATATAAATCACGACGGGAAGCTGATAGATCAGCAGCACGTACCTCGGGGAAAACGCTCCAGGATGCGGTGACGTCGTGCGATTGTGGCGTGTCGGCTGTGACCAGCTGTCAATCGGACCAACACAAGGTTTATACACCTATTCCCACTTCGCTACGGGTACGAGGCCACACTGTAATCATGAAACTGGCGATGATCGGATTCGGCCAGGCCGGCGGCAAGATCGTCGACAAGTTCCTGGAGTACGACCAGGCGACGGGCGGCGCCATCGTCCGGTCGGCGATCGCGGTCAACACGGCCAAGGCCGACCTCATGGGGCTGGACAACGTGCCCCAGTCGAATCGCGTACTGATCGGCCAATCGCGAGTGAAGGGGCACGGCGTCGGCGCCGACAACGAGCTGGGCGCCGAGATCGCCGAGGAGGACATCGACGAGATCCAGGGCGCCGTGGACCAGGTACCGGTCCACGAGATCGACGCGTTCCTGATCATCGCCGGGATGGGCGGTGGCACGGGATCCGGCGGTGCGCCCGTCCTCGCGAAGCACCTCAAGCGGATCTACACCGAGCCCGTCTACGGCCTGGGGATCCTCCCCGGCTCCGACGAGGGCGGCATCTACACCCTCAACGCCGCCCGCTCCTTCCAGACGTTCGTCCGGGAGGTCGACAACCTCCTCGTCTTCGACAACGACGCCTGGCGCCAGGCCGGCGAGTCGATGGAAGGGGGCTACGCCGAGATCAACGACGAGATCGTCACACGCTTTGGCATCCTCTTCGGTGCCGGCGAGGTCGAGGCCGGCGACGAGGTCGGCGAGTCCGTCGTCGACTCCAGCGAGATCATCAACACGCTGGACGGCGGCGGCGTCTCGACGGTCGGCTACGCCGCCGAGGACGTCGAGCCCCGGGGCGGCGATGGCGGTCTCCTCTCGCGCTTTACCGCCGACGAGTCCGCCTCCGACCTCGACACCGCCCACACGACCAACCGCATCACGAGCCTTGTCCGCAAGGCCGCACTCGGCCGACTGACCCTGCCCTGTGAGATCGACGGTGCCGAGCGGGCGCTGCTCGTGATGAGCGGGCCGCCGATCCACCTCAACCGCAAGGGGATCGAGCGCGGCCGCAAGTGGCTCGAGGAGCAGACCGGCTCGATGGAGGTCCGCGGCGGCGACTACCCCGTCCCCACGTCGGGGAAGGTCGCCGGCGTGGTCCTCCTCTCGGGGGTCAACGAGGTGCCACGCATCAAGGAGCTCCAGCAGGTCGCGATCGAGGCCCAGGACAACATCGAGGAGATCAAGCAGGAGAGCGAAGCCAACCTCGAGGAACTCGTCGAGGACGACCAGGATGAGCTGGAGCCGCTCTTCTAAGCTCGGCCTGGCCGTCCTCCTCGTCGTCGGGATCGCCGCGACGGTCGGCGTCGCGAGCGCCGTCTCGGTGACGCAGGCTGACGTGCCGGCAGAGGCGGAGGCGGGCCAGGAGATCACAGTTTCCGCGGAGCTGGGCGAACTGTACACGGACAACCAGGAGTGGCAACTCGACGGGCAGACCGAACTCGAGAACGCGAACTGGACGATCGAGCTCTCCCAGGGCGATACGGTAGTGGCGACCGAGACGTTCCGACGCGATTCACCCGAACCCGTCACGATCAACCAGTCGGCCGAAGAGGCGCCCGATAGCGCACGCGTCGAGGTGACCGGGACCGTTCCACAGCCCGACACCTTCGGCTACCAGGACCCGCCGACGTTCCTGGGCCTCGAGGTTGCGGCCGTCAGTGCGGGCGGTGAGGACGTCTCGATCATCGAGCGCTGGGAGATCCAGCAGGTCGCGTCCGGCGATCCGGGCTCCCAGGAGGCCAGGACTGCCCTCGACTCGGCTCGCGACGCGATCGACACCGCTCAGTCCGAGGGACGCGACGTCAGCGACGCGCAAAGCGACTTCGACCAGGCAGTCCAGGCTTTCGAGGCCGGCAACTTCCAGTTCGCGGTGGATCTCGCCCAGAGCGCCGATGACGCCGCGAGCGCTGATACCACCGACGGGAGCACCGATGGATCGGACTCCGGTGGGACGACTGACGGGTCGGACACAGGTGGCACGACCGACGGGTCGGATTCCGGTGACTCGACCGATGGAACGACGTCGGATGGTGCGAGCGACGGCGCGGACTCCGGTGCCGAGACCGACGGCTCAGACGGCAACTCGACCGGCAGCGAGGACGGCGATGGCGACGACGACGGCGGGATCTTCCCGATCCTGCTGTACGTCCTCCTCGGGATCGTGATCCTCGCGGCGGTCGGCGGCGGCGTCTACTACTATCAGCAACAGCAGGGGCCCAGCCGCGACCCGCTGGGCTGAGGACGACACGCCTTTCTCCGGACGGACCGATCCCGGGACATGGACGTCGCGGTGCCGTTCGACGCTGTCGATCCCAAGACACGCCTCGAGGGACTCTTCGAGGACGCGGAGCGACGCGCACTGGCGGAGACAGTCCTCGAAGACGTCGTCGCCGCGATACGCGCGAGCGGTCGCGAGCCGACCGTTTACGCCACCGCCGCCGTCGATCTGGACGCGGAGGTCGTCGTCGACGAGCGGGGACTCGACCCGCTCGTGGCCTCGCTGACCGACGAGCCACCGATCGCGATCGTGATGGCCGACCTGGCACTCGCGACCCCGGAGGCCTTCGACCGGCTCTTCGACACCGAGGGTGACGTCGTCGCGGCGCCGGGGCTCGGGGGTGGAACCAACGCACTCGTCGTCAGGAACCCTGCGTTCGAACCGGATTTCCACGGAACCTCGATCAGTGACCACCGGCAGGCCGTGCGCGATGCGGGGCTCGACTGGACAGCCGTCGACTCGATGCGCCTCGCCGTCGACGTGGACGAGCCCACCGATCTGGTCGAGGTGTTGCTCCACGGCGAGGGGCGGACCCCCGACTGGCTCCGGGACCACGGCGTCTCGCTCGCGATAGACGGGGGACGGGCGAGGGTCGTCCGGGAGGAGTGATCCGGCGACCGCGAGACCGGCGACGGGTGCCCCGAACTGAACGCTTTTCCACGCGCAGGGCTGATCGGGGGGCGTGATCCCGGGCACCGACGATTACGACGTCGACGTCACACCAGACCCAGCCGACGTCGAGGCGCTGCTGTCGGTCGGTCCCGAAGACGTGGATCCGGCCAACGAGCTGTCCTTCGCCCGGAACGTGTTCATTCCGCTGACGACCGCCTGTCGATATACCTGCACCTACTGCACCTACTTCGACCCGCCGGGCGAGGCATCACTGTTGGGGCCGGCGGAGGTTCGGGAGATCTGTGAACGCGGCGCCGACGCCGGCTGTACGGAGGCGCTGTTCACCTTCGGCGACGACCCCGACGACCGCTACGACCGGATCTACGACGAACTGGCCGAGCTCGGCCACGATTCGATCCACGAGTACCTCCGAGAGGCCTGCGAGATCGCTCTGGACGCGGGACTGCTCCCCCACGCCAACCCCGGCGACCAGACGCGCGAGCAGATGGCGACGGTCGCGGACGTCAACGCCAGCATGGGCGTGATGCTCGAGACGACCGCCGACGTCGACGCCCACGCCGGACGCCGCCGCAAGTCCCCTGGCCAGCGACTCCACACGATCGAGACCGCCGGCGAGCTCGGCGTCCCATTCACGACCGGCATCCTCGTCGGCATCGGCGAGGACTGGCCCGACCGCGCGGAGAGTCTGCTGGCGATCCGCGAACTGCACGAGCGCTACGACCACGTGCAGGAGATCATCGTCCAGCCCGTTCGCGAGAACGAGCGGTGGGACGGGGGCTCCCCGGACCTCGCAACGCTCCGGCGGGCGACCGCGATGGCCCGGACCGCGATGCCGCCGGAGGTCTCCATCCAGGTCCCACCGAACCTCGCGCCGGCAGGCGAGGTCGTCGACTGCGGGATCGACGACCTCGGGGGCGTGTCGCCGGTGACCGACGACCACGTGAATCCCGACTACGCCTGGCCGGCGCTGGAACACCTCCAGACGATCGCCGAGGAGGCCGGGGTCCCGCTGCGCGAGCGCCTGCCGGTGTACGAGCGATTCGTTCACGAGGATCCTGGGAAGCGTAGTGGGGAGTGGCTCTCGGATCGCATCGCGGCCGCGATCGCCGCGGACGACGAGGACGGGCGTCGGTATCGGTCTGTCCTCGATGCTGCGACCGCTCCGGACTCCGTCAGTACCGGCGGATGACGTACACCGCGAGGGTGATCACGAAACGGATGGCGACGATGCGAACCACGCGGACCAGCCTCGTGCCTCCGGCCGGCGGGAACTGGGCGATTGCTGGCAGGCAGCACAGGGCGGCCAATCCCAGGATCACTGGTGCGTTCCGAGACTGCTCCACGGGAGGGGAGCCATCGATCCCCAGCGCGACCGACCCCAGCGCCACGACGGTGGCCACCTCCGTGGACTTCGGGCTCCCGGAAGCGCCCAACGTTGTCCGCCAGCCCCAGGGCGACGATTGTCCTCGGAGCGAGCGAAATGCCTCCCTCGGACCCCATCCGGACCCCCGTCGTCTCGCCCAGGACTCCCTGGAATCGAGCCCGGAAGCCTTATGACCACTTCCGTTCGTTGATGTACATATATGGACGCTAGAGAGGAGGTGGCTCCTGCAGTCCGTTCCATTCTGGACGCCGCTGCAGCACGAGGATCGCCGGATCGCCGGCTCTCGGTGGACCCCCGGTCACTCGGGACGGCTCTGGAGGACGCGGAGGCCACTGGCCGGACGCCCGTGATCGCCGAGGTGAAACCGACGAGTCCGACGTCGACGGGGACGCGAGCGGACGACCCCGTCGAACTCGCCGAGGCGATGGTCGAGGGCGGCGCCGCCGCGCTCTCGGTGCTCACAGAGCCCGAGCACTTCGACGGGAGCCCGGAGACCCTCGAACGGGTGCGAGCGGCAGTGGACGTGCCGGTCCTCCGGAAGGACTTCGTGCTCGAAGAGGCCCAGCTCGACGTCGTCGAGGCCGACGTCGTCCTGTTGATCGTTCGATTCGTCGACGATCTGGAGGGCCTCCTGACCGCAGCCCGTGAGCGGGGCTTCCAGGTGCTCGTGGAGGTCCACACCGCCGGGGAGTTCGAGACGGCGATCGACGCCGGCGCGAGCTTCGTCGGGATCAACAACCGCGACCTCGCGGCGCTGGAGGTCGATCTCGCCACGGTCGAGGAGGTCCTCGGTGCCGTCACCGTGCCGGAGGACGTGACTGTCGTGGCGGAGAGCGGCATCGAGACCGCCGCCGACGCCCGGCGAATGCGGGCTGCCGGCGCGGACGGGCTCCTGATCGGGAGCGCGATCATGGAGCACGCGGCGGCGGACGACGACGGCGAGGCTGCCACCGACCGGATCCGGGAGAACACCGAGACGTTCACCACGGCGGAGCGTGAGGACGAGCCATGAGCAGCGACGCCACCTTCGGCGACTACGGCGGCCAGTACGTTCCGGAGGCGCTGATGCCGGCACTCGAGGAGCTGACCGACGCCTACGAGCGCTACGTGCTCGAGAACGAGGACGGGTTTCTCGACGAGTTCCGCCGGCGCCTGCGGGACTTCGGCGGTCGACCGACGCCGCTCCAGCGGGCCGATCAGCTCTCGGCGCGCTACGACGCCGACGTCTACCTCAAGCGCGAGGACCTCCTCCACGGCGGCGCCCACAAGCTCAACAACGCCCTCGGGCAGGTGTTGCTCGCGAAGTACATGGGCAAGGAGCGGATCATCGCCGAGACAGGTGCCGGCCAGCACGGCACCGCGACCGCGATGGCCTGCGCCCACCTGGATATGCCCTGCGAGATCTACATGGGCCGGACCGACATCAACCGCCAGCGCCCCAACGTCTTCCGCATGCGCATCAACGGCGCCGAGGTCAACCCCGTCGACGTGGGCCGGGGGACGCTGAAGGAGGCCATCTCCGAGACGATGCGGGACTGGGCGGCGACGGTCGAGGACACCCACTACGTGATCGGCTCCGTGGTGGGACCCCACCCATTCCCCAGCATGGTCCGGGACTTCCAGGCCGTGATCTCCGAGGAGGCTCGCGAGCAGTTCCGCGAGCGGACCGGGAGTCTGCCCGACGCCGTGCTGGCCTGTGCGGGCGGAGGCTCGAACACGATGGGATCCTTCCACCACTTCGTGGGGGACGACGGCGGTAGCGCGGATCCGGCGGCGGCCGTCAGCGACGGGCGATCCGGGGGAGACGAGCGCGTCGACCTCTACGCCGTCGAAGCCGGCGGCTCCTCCCTGGAGGTCGACGAGGACGCTGGCGTCGCGCCGAACTCCGCCTCGCTCTCGACGGGCGAGGAGGGCGTGCTCCACGGCGCACGGACCCGGCTGCTCCAGGACGCCGACGGCCAGATCATGGAGTCCCACTCCGTTTCGGCCGGGCTGGACTACGCCGGCGTGGGCCCCGAACTCGCCGACCTCGTCGACCGCGGACGGGTGACGCCGGTCAACGTCGACGACGACGCGGCGCTCGAGGCCTTCCACCGGCTCTCGCGGGCCGAGGGGATCATCCCCGCCCTCGAGAGCGCCCACGCGCTCGGCTACCTCGAGCAACGCGTCGTCGAGGAGGGCGCGTCGCTGGGCGACCGGCTGCTCGTGACAGTCTCCGGTCGCGGGGACAAGGATCTCGAGACCGTCATCGAGGAGTCTGCGGATCGGGACCTCGCGGCCGCGCCGTCGATGGACGTGTTCCGGGAGGGCGAGCGATGACCGATGACGCCTCGGACCGCGTCGCTGCTGCGGAGGGCGCCGACGACGCCGTGGCCTCCTCACTCGCAGCGGCGTTCGCGGACGGACCCGCATTCGTCCCGTACCTCGTGGCCGGTGATCCGGACGTCGAATCCTCGAAGGCCTACCTGGAGGCCCTCGACCGCGGTGGTGCGGACGTGCTCGAACTCGGCCTGCCCTTTTCCGAGCCGATCGCGGAGGGCCCGACGATCCAGAGTGCGATCGTGCGCTCGCTCGAGGCCGGCATGACGCCCGAGCGGTACTTCGAACTCGCCGAATCCCTCGACGTCGACGCCTCGCTGGTCTGCATGACGTACTACAATCTGGTCTACCAGTATGGCGAGCGCGAGACGACCGGCGACGCCGACGGACGGGCCGTGGCGGCGACCAAGGGCCCGGAACCGTTCGTCGCACGCGCAGCGGAGGCGGGCTTCGACGGCTTCGTCATCCCGGACCTGCCCGCCGAGGAGGCCGACGACCTCCGGGCAGCCTGCGACGAACACGGGCTCGATCTGATCTTCATCGTCGCACCGACCACCGCCGGGGAGCGCCTCGAGCGGATGTGCGAGCTCGTCTCGGGCTACGTCTACGTGCAGGCCAGACTCGGCACGACCGGCGCGCGCAGCGAAGTGTCCGATCAGACCTCGGAGAGCCTCGCCCGCGTCGCCGACTGGGACGTCCCGAAGGCAGTCGGCTTCGGCATCTCCTCGGGCGAGCACGCCGAGCGGATCGTCGCCGGCGGCGCCGACGGGATCATCGTCGGCAGCGCACTCGTCGACATCGTCGCCGAGGGCGTCGAGGAAGATCGCCCGACCGATGTGACCGCCAGACAGCTCCGGGAACTGGCGGAGGAACTGGTCGCGGGCGCGGCGGCAGGCGCCCGCGCACGCCGCGCGGAACCGGAAGGGCAATAACCCGGGATTGCCACACCCTCACATACGAACCCCACTCGCCCTCACATGACAGTCGGAACGACAGCGCGACTCTCGCGCATCGGCACGGACGGACGGTACCTCATCGTCCCCATGGACCACGGGATCACCATGGGCGCGGTCGAGGGCCTCAAGGACATCGAGTCGACGATCGACGCGATCACGGACGCCGGCGCGGACGCCGTGGTGACCCAGAAGGGGATCGCGCCGCGGGTCCACCCCAACAAGAACGGCGCCGGCTACGTGGTCCACTGCAACGGTTCGACGGAGGTCGGACCGGACGAGAACGACAAGCGCCCGACGGCGTCCGTCACCGACGCCATCCGGGCGGGCGCCGACGCGGTATCCTTCCACATCAACGTCGGGAGCACGTACGAGGCCGAGCAGCTGACCGAGCTCGCCGAGCTCACAAGCGACGCCGCCGAGTACGGGATGCCGGTCCTCGCGATGGCCTACGCCCGCGGTCCAGGCGTCGACGAGCACGACCCGGAGGCACTGGGTCACGCTGTCCGTCTCGCAGAGGAGGTCGGTGCTGACGTCGTCAAGACCGCCTACAGCGGCGACGCGGAGAGCTTCGAGCACGTCGTCGAGTCGACCCGGCTCCCGGTCGTGATCGCCGGCGGCTCGAAGGGAACGGACCGCGAGACGATCGAGATGGTGCGGGGCACCGTCGACGCCGGCGGGGCCGGCGTCTCGATGGGCCGCTCGATCTTCCAGCACGACGATCCCGCCGCGATCACGCAGGCGGTCGCCGCCGTGCTCCACGACGACGCGGCCGTCGATACTGCACTCGAGGAGGCGGGACTGACCGTCGAGGCCTGATCGGACGTCCGTTCTTCCGTCGATTCGTCACTCCACTACGAAGCTCCGAGGCTCTACTGGAACATCGCGGGCTCGCCGTCGCTGGACCCCGTGGCGAACTCCGCGTCGACGAGCTCGCCGAGGTCGTAGGCGTCGACGAGGAACTCCTTGGCGACCCAGCCCGCGGTGACGGTCTCCTGGACTCTGTCTGCGTAGTCGGCCACGTCGAAGCCCTCGCGGTATGGGAAGAGCTTCGTCTGGAGTTTGAACCCGCGGATCAGGGAGCCGTCGACGTCGATGTCGATCCCAGCCTGCGGGGCGACCGACGAGACGCTCTGGATGAACTCCATCCGGAGCGCGGCGAGGTCTGCATCCCCGACGTGGGCACGGAGATCGTCGGCGGCGGCCTCGACGCCGGCCTGATCGAGTTCGATCTGTACCTCCCCACCGCCGGATGGGGCCTGCTCACCGACGGCCCGACGGACGGCCACGCTCTTGGCGACGTCGTACTGGTAGAGGACGGTGAAGTACTCCCAGCCTGGGACGGTCGCGACGACGAGGGTGTGGTTACCCTGCTGGACCCGGTAGCCCGAGAGCGGTCGGCCGTCGTCGGTCTGGCCCTCGGCCTCGCCAGCGATCGAGTTCCCCATGGCCTCTGTGTACTCGACGATCCGGCGCAGCGCCCGGTCGCGGTCGTCCTCGCTTGGCATACACGAATCGGCGGCGCGCACGTGCATGAACCTGGGGATCGCCGGGAGTCGCGGGTCGGACCGGCGATCTCGTTGCGCTCCACAGCTTTAGGTACGATCCCGCGACCAGACGGCGCGTGAGCAGAGCGGTCCAGGTCGCCCTCGCCGTCGCGGTGCTCGCGCTGGCGCTGTCCGGCGCTGCAGCACCCGTCGATGCCGATCCGGTCCCTGCGTCCCCGACGGCCGATCCGTCGGTCGTCGACGGGATCGTCGGGGCCGACGACTCAGCCGAGTGGAACGGATCATCGACCGAGAGTGCCTCCTCCGCCGTGCGGATCGAACGGGTCGCCCCGAACCCCTGGGCCGACGGCGACGCCGGCGAGTTCGTCGTCGTCTCGGTCCCCGAGCCGCTGAACACCTCCGGCTTGGTCCTCGAGGACGCGGCTGGCGCGAGGGCTGCCCTCCCAGATCGCGAGATCACCGGCAGGGTCGCACTCGCCGCAGAGCCGGAGGCGGCGTCGGTACCGAACGATACACCGGTCCGACGGGTCGAAGGGACCCTCCGCTTGGCCAACAGCGGCGACTCGATCGCACTGCGCGGCCGCGACGCTGAGATCCTCACCGCCGTCAGCTACGAGCGCGCGCCCGAGGGCCACCAGTATGTGCGGGCTGGCGAGCGGTGGGAGTGGCGTCCGAGGGGTGCCACGAACCGGTCGCCGGTGCGGACGCACCCGGCGGGCGCCAGGGCATTCGTCCTCCCGGACGGCGACGGGGTGGTTCCGGAGACGCTGGCCGGCGCGCAGGATCGTCTGCTGCTGGCTGGCTACACGCTCACCTCCCGTGCGGTCGTCGACGAACTCGTCGCCGCTCGGGAGCGGGGGGCGGAGGTACGGGTTCTCCTCGAGGGCGCCCCCGTCGGCGGGATATCGGAACGCCAGGCGACTGCGCTGGACCGCCTCGTCGCGGCGGGCGTCGACGTTCGCGTCCTCGCCGGCGAGCGAACCCCATATCGATTTCACCACGCGAAGTACGCCGTGGTCGACGACCGGGCGCTCGTCCTCACGGAGAACTTCAAACCGGCGGGCAGCGGCGGTCACTCCAGTCGCGGCTGGGGTGCGGTCGTCCAGGATCCGGCGCTCTCGCGGGCGCTCGCCGACCTCTTCGGTGCGGACTGGACGAGTCCGGGCGTGAGACCCTGGAGTACGCACCGGGCGTCGGTCGATCCCGTCCACGCAGCTCCTGCCGGAGAGCAGTTCCCGACGCGGTTCTCTCCGTCGTCCGTTCCGGTCGAGTCCGCCCGGCTGCTCGTCGCTCCCGATAACGCACGGTCGGAGCTCGAGGGGTTGATCCGATCGGCGGAGGACTCCGTGCGTATCCAGCAGCTGTCCGTCGACGGCATCGACGATCCGCTCCTCCAGGCAGCGATCGACGCCGCGGAGGGAGGCGCAGCGGTCGAGATCCTGCTCAGCTCCGCCCGGTACGTCGACGGCGAGAACGGCGCGGTGGTCGCGGATCTCCGCCGGCTCGCCGACCGGCGGGACCTCCCGATCGAGGCCCGACTCGTCGAGCCCCGGGGCCGCTTCGAGAAGGTCCACACGAAGGGCGTGATCGTCGACGACCGTCACGTCGCCCTCGGGTCCCTCAACTGGAACCCCACCGCCTACGGCGAGAACCGCGAGGTCGTCCTGGTGCTGACCGGCGAGGAGGTCGCCGCGTACTACGCCGACGTCTTCGCGGCTGACAGCCGGAGCGAGCCGGTCTGGCGGCTCCCGCTCGGCCTCGTCGGCGCGGTCGGTGCCGCGTGGCTGGGGCTCGGCGTGGTCGTGCTCGCGAGGATCCGCTGGGCCGCGTGATTACTCGACGCCGCCGACGGTCGTCCCGAGTGACTCGTCGATCTCGGCGTCGGCCATCTTCTCGACCAGGGAGTCGAGGACGGCGTCTCTCCGCCCCTCGACGTACTTGATCGAGCCGACGACGAGGTGGCCGCCCCCGGAGACGCCACCGCCGACTATCCCCTCGGTGAGCTCCGTGACCATCTCGGGGATGTCCAGTCGGACGCCGTCGCTGCGGAGCACGGCGAAGTCCGGCCCGTAGCCGATCGTGATCGCAGGCTCGCCGTGTTCGGCGATCATGTGGTCGTGGACTGCGCCGGTGGTCTTCCCCGGCGCGGGGTAGGTAAAGCGGTGGACGTGCTGCTCGACGTCGATGCGATAGAGCGTCGCGCCGTTGGCCAGCTCCTCGGACTCGACGTGCGGGAGGGCGGCCTCGAGCTGCTCGTCGATGGCGGACTCCGAGCGCGAGGAGAGGAGGTCGACGAGTTCGCGGTGGCGCTCCTCGTCGTCGCAGCCGACGTTGAGCACGTCGTCGACGAGGTGACGGCCGTCGTCGTAGCGCAGCCAGTGGGCGACGTAGTCCAGCGCCTCGCCCACGTCGCGCAGGTCGGCCTCGTCGTAGCCCGCCTCGGCGGCGAGGTCGAGGTAGTCGGTCATCGCGTCCGCGTCGGAGCGATCGGAGAGCCCGGCGACTGCGGGGACGTGGGCGAGGTCGTCCGATGGGCTTCCATCGTCTGCAGCGTCGTCCTCGGGATCGTCGCCCGTTGAGAGCTCCGGATCCACCATGCGTGCGATCTCGACACAGAGCATCCCGGTGGTCACGCTGTAGTCCTCGCCGTGCAGGTATGGGTTGACGTGCTCCTCGACGAGGTCCTCCACCGCGTCCGGATCCGGGTGGTGGTGATCGACGACGACGATCGGGACGTCGTAGTGCTTGAGCGTCTCGTAGGAGGGGGCGTCCTCGGCCGTCGAGCCGTTGTCGAGCATGCAGACCAGCGGGAGGCGCTGCCCGTGGCGCGCCCGGTCCTCCAGCGCCTGGGTCAGGTCCCGCGTCGCGTCCTCCAGCTCGTAGAAGGGTGCCTTGCTCGGGAGCCGCCGGATCGCGTGCTGGGGGGCCTCTTCGTCCTCGCTGACGTCGGCCACGAGCCGTTCGAGGGCACGTTGCAACGGGACGCTGGCACACATACCGTCGCCGTCGGCGTGGTGGCGGACGGAGATCGGTCGGCCCTCGAGGACGGCCCGCCGGAGGCGCTCGGCGACGCGCTCGAGCTCCGGCCAGAGCGCCTCGAGGGCGTCCCACTCGACCAGCGGATCGACGTCGTTCGGCGCCGCCCGCTCGGCCGTTCGCTCCTCGACCGCGTCGACGACGGCCTCGCGATCGTCGCCCTCCAGCACGGCGAGGTCCTCGACCTCGAGTTGCAGGGCGTCGTCGTGGCGCTCGACGCCACCGGTCACCCGGACGTAGTCGCCGACCTCCACGGCGGGGTAGGCCCTGACGCCGGCGGACTCGAATCCGGCAGCAGGGACGATGCCCTGCCCGTCGCGGATCCGGAATATGGTGGGTCCGCCGGTCTGGCGGATCTGGACGACCTGGCCCTCGAGCTGGACCGTCTCCTCGATCGCGTCGGTCAATGCGGGGGTGGTGAGCACGTCGTAGTCGGGAGCGACGGACTCGACGTCGATCGAGTCCGGGTCGACGTCGACGGGGCGGAAGGAGAGATCGCCGCCGGGTTTGCGCTCCTCGAGTTCGACGACCAGTTCGTCGCCAACGCCGTGGGTCGCATCGCCCAGCGTCGACTCGTGGACCAGCCCGGAGACGGATTCCGAGAGGTCGACGAACACGCCGTAGGGGACGACGCCGTTGACGGTGGCGAGGTAGTGGCGGCCGTCCTCGACGGCCTCGACCGAACACTCGGGGTCGAGGTCGTAGACGACGGGCACAGCGGTGTCGCTCATGATACCCGCGGTTCGCCTGGCCGACGGTTAACCCCTTTGGGATCGCCCCACAGCGGGGCTCCGTCGGCTGTACTCGTCGTCACCGACTCCGGAACGGTTAGGTGGCACAGGGCCCGACGGCGACCATGGGCCTCTTCGACGCGCTCTTTCGCTCGAGCGAGATCCTCGGCATCGCCGAGGAGACCCTGGAGTTCGCGCTCGAGGCCAGCGAAGACGCCCACCCCAACGAGTACATGGCCTTTCTCCGGGCCAGCGAGGCCGGCGACCTCGGCCTCGACCGGGACGGCCAGGTGATCACCGACGTGCTCGTGATCCCTGGCACGTCCTCGAACCCCGTGAGCGCCACCGTCAGGACCAACATGATCCCGAACGACCGGACGGCGGTCGGGTCCGTCCACTCGCACCCGAACGGCGTCCTGAGACCGAGCGCAGAGGACCTCTCGACGTTCACCCGCGGCGACGTGCACATCATCCTCGGTGCGCCCTACGGCCGGACCGACTGGAAGGCCTTCGACGAGGAGGGCCAGCCACGGGAACTGGACGTGCTCGACGTCGAGTTGCCCGCAGGGGAGGACTTCTTCCACTTCGATCAGTCCGACCTCGACGCTGCCGTCGGCTGGGACCGGGGTGAGGAGTGGTGAGGACCGTCGTGGCCCAGGGGACCTTCGACATCCTCCATCCCGGGCACGTCCACTACCTCGAGGAGGCGGCAGCCGAGGGCGACGAACTCCACGTCATCGTCGCCCGCGACGAGAACGTGACCCACAAGCCCGCTCCGATCGTCCCGGAGGGCCAGCGTCGGGACGTCGTGGCGGCGCTGGGCGTTGTCGACCACGCCCGCCTCGGTCATCCCGAGGACATCCTCGTGCCGATCGAGGAGATCCGTCCGGACGTGATCGTCCTCGGCCACGACCAGCACCACGACGAGTCCGCCATCGCCGACCAGCTCGCCGACCGCGGCGTCGACTGCGAGCTCCGCAGGGCGTCGGCGCGTCCGGAGCGCTCGGCGGAGGAACTCCTCTCGACCGGTCGGATCATCGACCGTGTGCTGGAGCGGCGTGGTTGAGGACGCTCAGAGATCCGACCACGCAGCCGCTGCCCGGCGCCAGGACGTGACGTCTGCGATCCAGCGCGCGGCGATCATCTTCTTGAGGAATCGGGCCGGCACCGAGCCGAAGGTCTCGCGGAAGGGCACGATAGAGACGTCGTACGCGACCGCGTCCTCCCCGATCGAGATGACCGTCCCCTTGTCGTCGTGGCGCCAGGACAGGAGTGGTCGGCCCGCGATCGCTCGCGCGACGTTCTGGCCGGCGATCTCGGCGGCCTGCCAGGCGGCCTGGGCCGTCGGGGGTGCCACCGCGTCGTCCTGGGCGACGAGTGCGGAGTCCCCGATCGCGAAGACCCGGTCGTCTGAGGTGCGGAACGTGTCGTCGGCCTTCAGTCGGTTGTGCTCGTCGTCGATGCCCGCATCGGCCATCGCCTCGCGACCGCTGATACCGCCGGTCCAGACCACCACGTCGTAGGGCAGGTCCTCGCCCTCGTCGAAGACCACGTGGTCTGGCGTCGTCTCCGTGATCGGGTCGCCGGTCCTGATCGCCACGGTACGGGCCTCGAGCCGGCGACGGAGCGCACGCTGGACGGACGTGGGCTTCCCGGGGAAGATCTGGTCGAGGGCCTCGACGAGGACGATCTCGATCGGCGCGTCGTGCTCGTCGCGGTAGCGGGCGACCTCTGCGGCGGTCTGGATCCCGGAGAGGCCGGCCCCACCGACGACGACTCTCGCAGGGTCCGCAGCCGTCGCTGTCTCGGCGGCGTTCACGATGGCGTCGTGGATGCCGAGGGCGTCCTCGAGGCTCTTGAGCGTGTGTGCGTGGTCCTCGAGTCCCGGGATGCCGTAGAACGCCGTGCCGCTACCCAGCGCGACGACGACGTAGTCGTAGGCGACGTCCTCGTGCTCGGCCAGTTCGACGACCCGATCGGTGGTGTCGAGTCCGACGACCTCCGCCTCGAGGAACCTCGTCTCCGGGGTCTTGATCTCCTCCACCGGGATGGTGATCGACTCCTGGACTGCGGGATCCCGAATACAGCGGTGGGACTCGTGGAGGACCAGGGGGTAGTCCGTCTCGGAGATCCAGACGAGCTCGGCGTCGTCGAGCTCGGACTCGAGGCGCTGCACCGTGCCGACGCCCGCGTAGCCCGCGCCGAGCACGGCGACAGTCGCTGACATGTGCGGCTCTGAGTGAGGGCCCGATACAAACCCTGCGGATCGACGGGCCCGTGCCAGCGTCTCTCGATCATCACCGTCCGTTAGGGATCTGGACGCCGCGCGCCGATAGGCACCGGGCTGGTGCAGCGACCTGCCGCCGTTCAGTGCTCGGGCTCCTCGGCGGGGGCTCGCATCCCCTCGATGCGCAAAATCAGGACGTTCGCGCTGTCGTCGGTCCCGTCGACGATGCCGTTGACCTGTAGCTTCGAGAGCGGGGTCGGTCCGACGGTCACCTCGTCGCCCTCGGCGATGTGACGGATCGAGCCCCGGAGGTGGATCTCCGCGCGACAGAGTTCGGGGTGGTGGACGCTGTTGAGGTCGATCTCCTCGACGGTCGCGCCCTCGACGCGCTCGCCCTCGTGGAACAGTGGAACTGCGGCGGGCTCGTCCATCTGCTGGACGTCCAGCGCCTCGTAGGCCGTCGGCGTCGGCTTGTAGCCCCCTTTGGGTCCCGGAACCCCCTCGACGAGCTGGAGTGCCTTGAGACTCTGCATCTGGTTGCGGATCGTGCCGGGGTTCCGATCGACCTCGTCGGCGATCTGCTCCCCTTTCACCGCTGTCTCGGAGGACTCACCGTAGAGGTTCACGAGTGCGGTGAGGATCGTCTTCTGGCTGGGAGTCAGCTCGATCGATGACATTGGTAGCGGTAGCGCGTAGATTTCCTTAAATCCGTGGGTGCGTTGTATCACTCCGGTAAACGCCCGCAGCCCGCTCCGGATCAGGCCTCCTCGCCCTTCGTCGACGCCTCGAGCGGTCGGACGAGGAGTTCCCGCGCGACGTCGGCGGGCAGGGAGCAGGTCTCGGAGGCGTCCGCGGGTCGCACCGTCACCATGCCGAAGGGCGCGACGTCGGTCACGGTCAACTCGGCCCCGGGGTCGATCCCGCGGTCGGCGAGATACCGCAGGACTTCGGCGTCGCTGTCGTCGATGCGCTTGACCTCGACGCGGTCGCCGGCGTCGAACTCGGTGAGGGTGACGTCGTCGGTCGCTGGCGGGGGCTCGAGTTGCTCGTTGGGGATCGGGTCGCCGTGTGGATCGACCTCCGGGTCGTCGAGGAGGTCGGCGAGCCTGCGCTCGAACTTCTCGGAGATGTGGTGCTCGAGGCGGTCGGCCTCGTCGTGGACCTCGCTCCAGTCGTAATCGAGGTGCTCGGTGAGGTAGGCCTCGAGGAGTCGGTGGTGTCGCAACACCTCGAGCGCGACCGTCTCGCCCTCCTCGGTCAGCCGGACGCCCTTGTACTTCTCCCGGTCCACGAGGCCCTGCTCCTCCAGCGTGTCGATCGCGCTCGTGACCGTCGGCGACGTCACGTCGAGGTGCTCGGCGAGCGCGGAGGTACCGATGCGCTGGCCGTCCTCGCCCTGGAGGTGGTAGATCGCCTTGAGGTAGTCCTCCATGACGTCGCTCAGCATCGCCCGGGGGTTTGGCCGCCCGCGCCGTATAGGTGCCGGTCGCTGGCGGGACGCCCTGGCGTGGTGTGACCCGTCATCCTTTTTTGCCAGCCCCGTCGAGTGTTCGTATGATTCCGGGTGACCGGCAGTGAAGGCGTCGACGCTCGATATCCTCCGGTGTCCGATGGACAAGGCCGAACTGGACCTCGACGCGGTCGAGGAGGACGGCGAGGAGATCCTCGAGGGAACCCTCACGTGCAGCGACTGCGGCGAGACCTACCCCATCGAGGACGGGATCGCCAACCTCCTGCCGCCGGACATGCGAGAGGAGGCGCCTTCCTGAGGCCCCGCTCGGCGTGCCCCGTGGCCCGGCGCAGCGTCTCCCCGTGACGACCGGCTGGCCGGCGAACCTTTTTGACCGCAGCGCGAGCAGGTTCCACCGTGACAGAGCCGCTCGTGGTCCACGTGAACCGCGGTGACCACCGCGACCTCGAGCCCGCGGTCGCTCACCACGAGACCTCCGGCCCGTTCGTGGTACGCTTCGAGAACCACGGCGAGGGGAGCCACGTACACCTCTCGCTGGGTGGCGACCTCGGGGCCGTCGGCACCGTCGAGGATCCCAACCCGTTCCTCGCACCCGAGACGCCCCTCGAGGTGTCCGTGGAGGTCGACCGCGCACACCGGCCCCTCTCCGGGACCGTGGAGCTCTCGACCGGCTACGGCCAGGAGTCCGTCACCGTCGATGTCGAACTCACGCGAAACACGCGGAACACGCAGACGACGACGCGAGTCCCCGAGCGTGCTGGCGGCGGGAGCCGAACGTCCGGCGACGACGGCTGGACCGCCGGCCGGGACCTCGACCTCCCGGCGATCGACCTCGGCGACGCGGTCCCCACCGTGACTACAGGGACCGTCGCCCTCCTCGCGGTCGCCGGGCTCGCTGTCCTCGCCGCCGTCGTCGCCTGGCAGCTGCTCGAGGGGGCGGTCGTCACCGCGGGCGTGATCGGCGTCCTGGCGACCGTGGTCGTCGCGGTTGCACTCGTCGTCTTGACCGGCGGCGAGTGAGGATCTCTCTATCTCTGTCTCTCTCGGCGAGTGAGCGTACTCTATCGAGGAGCGAGGGTCCCATTCTGAGCCCGCGAGCCGACGACCCACCCTGTCCCGCAGAAGGGCCCGTTCGTTCCCGGTGACAACCGGGTACTGACGTCTTACTCCGTTCCGTCACTCGCGTCAGGCAGTTCGCCGTCCTCGTCCAGACGCTTGGCCCGGAGGTACCGGGCTCGGTAGCGGTTCGCGCCGTCGTTGACGTCGGCCTCCCGGATCTCGTCGACGCGACCGTCGGCCACGGCGTCGATCAGCTCCTCCAGTTGGTGTTTCTCGCTCGGGGTCAACTCGAACTCGTAGGTCCGCTCGGTCTCGCTCTCGAGGATCGCCCACTTCCGCGCGGCGGCGACGACCAGCGAGCAGGGCTCGCGACAGGGGAACGTCCCCTCGCCACCGTCGACAGCGACGTCGGACTCGTCGTCGTACTGCCACTCGCGGCGCTTGAGGCACTGTGAGTCGACGCAGCAGGCCTCGGCGACCCAGTCGACGGCCTCCTGGGGTAGCTCCTCGACCACGTCGTAGATGCCGGTCTGGCGCCGTGCCGTCTGCGTCCAGTGGGTGACGTCGAGGTCGCCGACGCGCTCGCGGTGCCAGTTCGGGATCGTCGCCGGATAGAACGCCTCCACGGCCCGGACGAGGTCGTCGGCGGTGAGCGACGGGAACAGCCAGCCGGTGCTGAGCGTCGGTGCGGTCGAGAGCGGTCGATACCGCTCGCGATCGTCGCGTTTGGCGATCTGGCGGGCGTCCAGCGGATCCTCGAATGTCTCGAGCGTAGATTCGCCGCCGTCCTCGCTCACCGGCGCGTCCTCGACGTGGGTCAGCGCATAGGAGCGTCGACCGCCGCCCGCGTGGGACACTGAGACGTGGAGTTGTCCCCAGGTCGCCTGGACGCCATGGTCGAGTCTGTCGAGAATCGTCGGCGCCTCGGGGCCGCCCTCCGCCGCCGCGGACGTCTCCGTGGCCGGCTCAGTCCCGGCCGGGAGGTCTTCCAGCCACCGGAGAAATGCACGCCTGTCCTCACCCGCCGGGACAGCACTCGCCCAGAAGTGCCAGTTCTCGACGTACCGAGGGTGATCCGCGGCGATGGCACGGATCCCGTCGCCGTCCAGGCCCTCGTGGCGCTCGCCGTCGACGGTGAGCGCGTAGCCCTCGGGTCCAGTCGTGACCTCGAGTCCGTCGCACGCCACACCCGCTTCGGCAGCGGCGAGGAGGGCATCGACCTGCGCGTCCTGCATGGACGGTTCGTCGGCCCGGGGCGAGAAAAGTGGGGTGATTCCGGCGGTCGTCAGTCCGCCGTGCCGGGGGCATCCACTCTCGTCTCCTCTCGGACCCGTTCGATGGCGTCGCCCACGTCAGCCCCGGCATCTGCGGCGCGCTCCAAGAGCACGTCCGCGGTCAGCGGTTCGGTGCCGACGGCACCGGCGTACCAGATGCGGTGACCGTCGACCGTCGCGGGCGTCTCCCAGCCCTGGCGGTAGTCCTCGGTCAGCCCCATGTCCTCCGGGATGTCCTCCTGCGTGTGGTAGCCGTCGGCGACGAACAGCGGCACGACAACGACGTCGTCGCTCTCGAAGTAGTCGGTGACGTCGTCGACCTCGGGTTCCTCGTCCATGAACAGCGCCTTCACCTCCTCGAAGCGGCCACGCTCGCGGATTCGCTCGGCGTGGTACTCGATCGCCCGGGCGGAGTGTTCGTTGCGATTGGTGCCGTGGCCGACGACGGCGAGGCCGAACCCATCGCCGACGTCGGGGTCGCCAGTGACGGACTCCGCACGGCGAACGATCACGTCGGACATCGCCTCGTGCGTGCCGGCCGGGCCGGCGTAGTGGACGGTCTTGTCAACGTCGGTGGCCTCGTACGTGGCGTGCGTCGCGGTGATCCCGTCCGGAGACTCCCAGTCCTCGACGGACCAGTCCTCCAGACGGAGTTCGCGGGGGATCACCTGCTCGGTGAAGTAGCCCTCGCTGATGAACAGCGGCACGACGTACAACTCGTCGGCCGCGACCGTCCGAAGCACCTCCCGGAAGTGGGGCTCCTCCTTCCAGAAGGCCTCCCGCACCTCGTCGAATGCGCCGGTTGCGCGGATCGTGTCGGCGTGTTCGAAGGTGGGCGCGCTCGACCCGGGGTTGAGGTGGGAGCCGTGGGCGACGATCACCAGGGCCTGCATGGGCGGGCCTGGGTCCTCGTGGGGCTTGAGCGCTTCGTCCGGCGAACCGCGGCGAGCCCGGGGCATGTGGTCGACAGCGGATGGTTGGATTTATTGTGGTCTCTCCGGGAAGATCCGATCGATAGCCCACATGCGCAGCAGCCTCCGGTACGCGATCGTGCTGGTGCTGGTGGTGTCCACTCTCGCCCTGACGGGGTGTACCCTGCCCGAGGACGGCGGGACTGACTACCCCTCGGAGTCCGACGTGCGCGAGCGCCTCACCTCGCTCGAGTCTCTCGAAGCGGACGTCGAGGTGACGACCGACGCCGGTGGCAACGAGTCCTCGACCCGGTTGCACCTCCGCAGGGACTTCGAGACCAATCGGTTCCGGACCGAACCGATGGACCCGACCGCGAACGCCACGACGGTCGTCTCCAACGGCACCGTCACGTGGCTCTACGAGCCAACGTCGAGGACGGTCACCGTGATCGAGAACCCCGAGACGCCCGACGCCGTCGGACGGACGGCCGAGACGATCGGTGCGATCTACGGCCAGCTCGACGACGGCGAGGCCGACGGGAGTGTGGGGATCTCACCCGCCCCGACCGTCCCGACAGGGACCGCGGAGGACGCGCCGGACACGCGCCTCGACATCCCACTCGGGGAGGACGTCAGTGCCTCGGCCGAAGGGACGGAGACTGTCGACGGCCGCGAGACCGACGTCGTCTCCCTGGAGGTCCACAGTGACGACACGGCCGTCCGGAACCTCACCTACTGGATCGACCAGGAGTGGCACTTCCCGCTCAGGTCGGTCGTGACCGTCGAAGTCGGCGATCGAACGACGGTTACGGAGACCACCTACCGCAACGTCACCTTCGACCCAGTCCTCGAGGACGAGGTCTTCGAATTCGAGCCGCCGGCGAACGCCACCGTCCGCGACGGCACGGAGGGCACGTTCCAGGGGTTCCGTGACTACGAGGAGCTCGTGGCAGCGACCGACCTCGACGTGCCGGATCCAGACCTGCCCGAGGGGTACCAGTTCGACCAGGGTGAGATCTCGCCCGTCGGCGAGAACGAGGCCGTGACCCTGCTCTACGCCGGCGAGGAGGGGACGATCGTCGTGACGAAACTGGTCGGGTCGTCGTCGGACCTCGAGAACGGAGAGCCAGTCGACGTCGGCGGCCACGATGGGCGTTTCCTGGACCAGGGGACGGCACGGGGCCTGGTCTGGACCTGCGAGGACGACACGTACACCGTGATCGGTCCGGACGACGACACGATGCTGGCAGTGGGGCAGTCCATCGGGTGCCAGTAACGGCGGGACGGGGCGGGAGGTGGGTGTGCGAGCAACGGTCGTCAGCCACCGACGAGTCGCCTGGAGTGTCGTTCGATCCTCAGGGTCGGTTGTACAGCGAGTACGTGATGAGCGCGAGTCCCGCAACCTGGAGCGCGCGGACGACGAGCGTGAGCGGCTGCTGGAAGGCGGTGTCGAGGTAGCCAGCTCGGAGGAGCAGCGTGCCGACGAAGGCCAGGGTGTAGGAGCCGGCGGTCAGCAAGAGCAGTCCGACCGATAGCTGGCGCATCGCGGCGCTCTCGTGGCGCCGGAAGCCACGGTAGGCCTGGTAGCCGACGACCAGTCCGAGGACGGTCGCCACGGCGGAGGTCGCGAGGATCACCAGCTGGATCGTGGTGAACCCGAACGCGGCGAGTGGGACGATGGCTGCCATCACAGGTCCTCCCACATCCGCGTGAAGCGGTCCGCGACGTCCTCGGCCGCGGGCTCGGTTCGTTCGATCTCGACGACCGCCTGGCCGTCCTCGAAGCGCACGCGTGCCTCCTCGAGTCGCGAGGCGAAGACGCTCCGATGGTGGCCGTCGGGATCGAGCTGTGTCTGTTCCTCCAGCAGGTCGCAGTCGGTGAGACGGTCGATGCGCCGGTAGATCGTCGACCGGGACGCGTCACACCTGTCGCTGAGTTCGGTGGCTGACATGGGTTGCTCACTCGTTTCCCCGAGAATCTCGCGGGCGTACTCGTCGTCCAAGAGGGCGAGGACCTCCGACTCGTCACACGCCTCGCTCACGACAACTGCTGGCGCGCGATCCGTCATAAAGCCCCCGCGACGTCTGCAGGGCCGGAGACCGTGCCAGTGCCGGAAGGTTTTCGACCGGCCACCCCACACCCTCGCGCATGTCTGTCGCCGAGCGGACGAGGGAGGCCATCCGCGCCGAACCGTTCCTCCTCGCCGCGCTGGCCGCCGGCGTGGTCAACTACCGCGCCGCGGCGCGCTGGCTCGACGTGGATGGGGACGAGGAGTCCATCGCGACGGCGCTTCGCCGCTTCGCGAACGACCTCGAGGAGCCGTCGCCGGTCGACCGACGGATCAGCGTCCGGCTCCGACGAGGTGACGTGGACGATGCCCTCGACTCGGCTGTGACTGCCGGCGAGGCGAGCGACGGCCTGGCCGCGATCGAGGTCTCCGGAGAGATCGACGCCGACGCACTGGAGCGCGTCCTCGCGCGGCTCCGCGCCGAGGACGTCGCCGTCGAAGCGGCAGCGGTCGCCGGTGACTCGCTGACGGTCGCCGTACCTGCGCGGGCGGGCGCCGACGGCCTCCGGCTCGTCGAGGCCGCCCTCGGCGCGCCGTAGCGACACCGGAGCGTTCAAACCACATCACGCAGTACCCCGCGCCATGCCGCTGCGGCTCAACGACACGCGCTCCGGCGAGCAGAGGCCCCTCGAGCCGGTCGGCGACGCGGTCACGATCTACCTCTGTGGGTTGACCACGTCGGACCCGGCCCACCTCGGCCACGCGCGAGCGTGGGTTCACACCGACGTCCTCCATCGCTGGCTGGTCCACCGCGGATACGACGTGCGCCACGTCGAGAACTTCACCGACGTGAACGAGAAGATCGTCGCACGAGTCGGCGAGGACGGCGCCAGCGAGGCCGCCGTCGGCCGCCACTACGTCGCGGAATTCCTGCGCGACATGCGCGCCCTTCGCCTGGAGCGAGCTACTGTCTATCCCAGGGTGACCGAGCACGTGCCCGAGGTCATCGAGATGGTCGAGACGCTCCTCGAGGAGGGCTACGCCTACGAATCCGGCGGCTCGGTGTACTTCGACGTCACCAGCTTTCCCGACTACGGCGAGCTCTCGAACCAGGACGTCGAGGAACTCGAAGCTCAGGGCCCCGAAGACGAGCAGGCTGAGAAGCGCCACCCCGCGGACTTCGCGCTCTGGAAGGCTGACGGCGTCGACCCCACCGAGATCGTCGAACACCAGCACGAGGACGCCGCCGACCCCGAGGACGCCTGCGCGACCGCCCAGACCTGGGACTCGCCGTGGGGCGAGGGGCGACCGGGCTGGCACATCGAGTGCTCGGCGATGGCGACGACGCACCTCGGGGACACCTTCGACGTCCACGTCGCCGGCGAGGACCTCGTCTTCCCCCACAACGAGAACGAGATCGCCCAGGCCGAGGCAGCGACCGGCCAGCGCTTCACGAACCACTGGTTGCACGTGGGCCTGCTCGAGAGCGGCGACGAGAAGATGTCCTCGAGCCTCGGCAACTTCTACACCGTCGACGAGGCCATCGAGCGCTTCGGTATCGACGTCGTACGCACGTTCCTGCTGTCGGCCACCTACTCCGAGAAGCAGACCTACTCGGAGGCGGCGCTGGAGGAAGCCACCGAGCGCTTCGAGCGGCTCGAACGGGGCTACGAGCGCGCCGTCGACCTGGCTGACTCCCCGGATTCGGGCACGAAGGTCCACGATGACGTCCTCCACGATGCCGTCACGGACGCCCGGGAGTCGTTCTCCGAGGCGATGAACGACGATCTCAACACCCGGGAGGCGTTCGCTGCCCTGCTCGAACTGACCGCGGCCGTCCACGAGCACTGCGACGAGCACGAGCGGGCGGACTACGGCGGTCTCCGGGCGGCGATCGACGTCTACGAGGACCTCGGCGGAGACGTCTTCGGCCTCGACTTCGGCGGCGCGTCCGAGGGAACCGTCGATCTCGTCGAGAAGCTGGTCAAACTCGTTCTCGAGTTGCGTGAGCAAGAGCGCGAGGCGGGGAACTACGAGCGGGCCGACGAGTTACGGGATGAACTGGACGCACTCGGCGTGACGGTCGAGGACTCCGAGGACGGCCCGGGATTCCGACTCTGAGGCCCGCCGGCGACCGTCAGTCGTTCTGGACGTCCAGCGTGGTCTCGGAGACGTGGAGGTAGTAGAAGGGCTCGCCGCCGAGCTGGTACTCGATCTCGATATCGGCGGCGTCTGGATCGAGATTGATCGTCGGGTTCTGGCCGGCATCGAGCGTGTCGGCGACCATCGCTCCGTCGAACTCGAAACTCGATGAGTGGAAGTCGAGGAGGGAGTTCGGCGCATAGAGGAACGCGAACAGCCCCGCGTTCATGTTCGAGAGCCCAACGTCGGCGTCCGAGTGCATGAAGATGCGGAGTTGTTCGGGCGACGTACTCTCGCCGAACTCGGTCCCCCCGACACCGTTGTCCTGAAATGCATCGCCCCGGACGAACAGCGACACGTTGCCGTTGCCGGTGATGTCGATGAAGTGCTGGTTGTTCATGTCGTCGTACAACGTTCCGTCGACGGCGACCTCTACGTCACCGCCCGACGTGTCGAATGTATACCCACCCTCCATGTCGTCGACGTAATAGAGGCCGGGCCCGACGGTGGTGTGAGTCGTCGAATCGGGATTCGGAAGCTGCGTCCCCGCTTCTTGGGCTTCGTCGATCTTCCGTTCGACGAGCAACGAGGCCGAGGGGCGATCGTGTCCACTGTCGTCGTATGATCCCGCCGGCAAGTTACTCTCCCCGGCAGAGATGTCGTTAAATAGTCCGGGTTCTTCTAGGGGCTCGACGACGAACGGCACGGAGAACTCGACCCGGAGCTCGCCGACGTCAGTGTCGCCGGACACGGAACAGGACTCGTCGATCGCGCTGTCGGTCTGCTGGCGGAAGAACTGCTCCCAGCCCGTGCAGTACTCGCTGTCGATCTCCGCGTAAACGGTTCCCTGGTCAACCGGGTTGTCGTCGTCACCCGTTGGATACCGGTCGACCTGTTGACTGGCGCGGATCGTCCCCCGGTTCGTGGAGTCGGGACTCGCGTCGAGGGTCACGTGTCGGAACGTTACCGTCGGATCGTTGTCGCTTCGATAGTGGAAGGACGGCCCGTGGATCATCCGAGAGTTCCCCTCGCCGTCCGCGCGCCAGACGCCACCGCCCTGGTACGCGAAGATGGTTCCACTGGATGTTTCATAGCGCATCTCGCCGAGGCTCTCGTCCAGCAAGACGTCCGTGTCCGTGCCGTTCTCGATCCAGAGTCGGATGTGCCCGGCGTCGGGGTCGATCACCTGATCGCCCTCCGAGACGCCCTCGATCGCGTACCGTCCCATCTCGGACTCCCCGATTGCGATCTCGTCGGCCGTCGCGGCGAATGCCGACATCGACCGCTGGACCTGCTCCTCCTCCGCAGTCGACTGTACGGAGTCCGTCAACGTCGCGCCGGCCACGAAGATCGAGACGGCAGCGATCGCCGTGATCCCGACCAGGATCAGAAACCCGATCACTGGCGACAGGCCTCGCTCGTCCATGCCTGAAGGGAGACCACCGGACCGTATATATCTATTATATGGTATCAATCGCTCCGGATTTGTGTTTACGAGCGGCGAATAAAACTCCGGACGAAACGGTTATGATAACTTTTGTGGCCCGGGTGTGTGGCCACAATACATAAGTGAAGTCCGAAGCAGGCTTTCTCTCTCGAAGAAAAACCGGTTTCGGGTGTATTCAGGAGTTGAAAACGCCCGGTTCAGTCGTGGGGTTCCGGGAACTTCCACCTCGAAGCAGGCCGACGAGCTAACTCGTTCTCGCTCGCCCAGAGCGGTTCTCGGTGTCCGAGGTCGAGCCTCCGATGTGGATTGGCGAGATCAGTCGCCCTGCACCTCCAGCGTCGTCTCGGAGACGTGGAGATAGTAGAAGGGCTCGCCGCCGTACTCGTATCGTAGTTGGATGTCCGTGACGTCCATGTCGGGGGTGTAATCGCTGGCAGCGGCCTGAACATCGATCGTATCGGCGACCATCCCGCCATCGAAGTCGACGTTGCTGGGCATGGTGACATGGGAATCGGGTGCGTAGATGAAGGCGTCCACTTCGAAATTACCGTTCCCGTTGTCGGCGAATTTCGATCCGGAATCGATCAGAATACGCAACTGCTCTGCGTCTCCGTCCTGTCCCCACTCACTGCCACCGTGGACGTCGGTTGCGACATCACCCTCTGCGAAGATGGTTAGATTGTTGCTGCCGGTCACAGAAATGCCATCGGGATTCACCTTTCCGTCCACTGCTACCTCGATGTCACCGCCCGAGGTGTCGAAGTCATACGTCGTTCCGGGTGACATGCCGTTCGAGCAGTAGAGGCCAGGGGAGTTGACGGTGGTAGTGAGTGGCTGTCCTTCACCGTCGGCACACTGTTCGTTCTTCTGGGTGATGATCGCGTCCGGAACGGGGAAATCGTGATCGCGTTCTTCGGAGTTCCCGGGATCCGAGGGATCATACAGGTCCGCCGAGTGATGGTCGTTGATCGTTCGAGCAACCGTCGCGTCGTCCCCCAGACCGGGGAACATGAAGGGGACCGAGAACTCCACCCGCAGTTCCCCGGCATCACTCTCGCCACTCGTCTCACACGCTTCGTCGACCGCACTGTCCGTCCGGTCTCGGAAGAACTGCTCCCATCCAGTGCAGTACTCGCTCTCGATTTCCCCGTACACCGTCCCCTGATCGACCGGATTCGAATCGTCGGCCGTCGGGTATCGATCGACCTCCGTCGAGGACGTGATGGTCCCGCTCGTGGGCGCCCCCGTCGGCTCGTTCACCTGGACGTGCCGGAACGTCACGGTCGGGTCGTTGTCGTTGCGGTAGTGAAAGGACGGCGCTCGCACCATTCGGGAATTTCCGTCACCGTCAGATCGCCAGACTCCACCGCCCTGGTAGGAGAAGACCGTCCCCTGGTCGGTCTCGTAGCGCATCTCCCCGAGGTCGTCGTCCAGGATCGTCTCCGTGTCCGTCCCGTTCTCGATCCACAGCTCGATGTGGCCCGCGTCGGTGTCGATGATCTGGCTCCCCTCGGAGATGCCCTCGATGGCGTAGCTCCCCTGGTCGGACTCGCCGATGGCGATCGCGTCGGCGGTCGCGGCGAACTCCGTCATCGACCGCTCGATCTGCTCCTCCTCGGCACCGGACTGGACCGAGTCCGTCAGCGTCGCACCCGCCACGAAGATCGAGACCGAGGCGATGGCGGTGATCCCCACCAGCAGGAGGAGTCCGAGTACCGGCGATAGAGCCCGCTCTCCCATACAGTGTGCGCACGCGAGGAATCCTCATATATCTATTATATGGTATCCGGTGGTTCGGGAGTTAGTCTTACGGAATCTAAAGTGAAATATCGGTTCTGGCGTGCCTGGTGGAAGTCCAGACGGCCATAACATTTGTAACAGTAGGTCCGAACGGCCACAACGTTTACGTAGAAGAAATATTCGACCTCGCCGAGAGGACAGGAATTGGGTCGGGGCGCTAGTCGTCCTCGACCTCGACGACCGTCTCGCTCACGTGGAGGTAGTGGACGTCCCCCGGCGAGCCGGACGAAGTGACCACCGTCACGCTACTGGAACTCGTGGCGCGCTGGACGACCGGGAAGTCGACCGTGCTCGTGTCGCCGGGCACGACCTCGACGTCCTTGCTGTGGTTCCCCAGCGAGTCGCTCTGGAAGCTCGAGTCGTGGGGGTCGACCGTCACGTCGTAGTCCTCCCCGGCATCGACGGAGACGGTTACCTCGCCCTGTGGACTGGCGTCCGTCGTCGCGACGGTCGTCGTGTCCCCATCGTCGAGTGACTCGATCGTCAGGTCGGCGTCGAGTGGCGGATGGCTCGCCGTGCCGTTGTCGTAGACGTTCACAACGAGGCTCCCCGAGCTCGGCGTCGGCGGGTCGAGCGTGACGTTCACGTACGTGATATCGCCGGGGACGACCTCGGACGTCCCCGGGACAGAGAGCGTGTTGGGGTAGGACGCGTCGTCGGGATCGAGATCCACGCTGTAGTCTCCGGGTGAGAGGCCGGTGAACTGTGCCGTTGCACCCGTGGGGTCGTCCGTGGCGCTCGTCGGGCCGGAGATCGACACGTCGCTACCGACCGCGTTGCCGGTGGTGTCCTCGAGGTTTACCTCGAGCGTCCCGACGCTGGGCGTCGAGAACTGTGGTTCGAGCGGGATGTCGGCTGCCGTCGTTCCGTTGCCGACGATGCGGACGTCTGCCACCGTGGTGTCGTTGTAGTCGACGCCGGCGTGCGGTTCGGCCTCGAGCGTGTAGTTGCCCGGCGGAACGTCGGGGAGGTAGTAGCTCCCGTCGGCGCCGGTGACGGTGGTGTTGGTGTTCGAGACGTCGGTACCGGTGAGCGTCACGTCGACGTTGTCGATGCCGGCGCCGGGGTCGGACACGTTCCGGGTGCCGTTGTAGACGGTGCCGAGGATGGCGCCGGGGCCGGGATCCGTCTCGACCGACCGGCCGACGGTACCGGCGGGGAGGATGTGCGCGCTGAAGCTACTGCCCTGGAAGGTGCCGACGTAGAAGCTCCCGATCATCTGCAAGCTGGCGCTCCCGACGCCGGTTCCGCCGGGGAGGATCACGTTCCCCTCGATTCGGAGGCTGCCCTGTCCATCGAAGTCGCTGTCGTCGGATCCGTAGATCGTCACGACGTTCGGCTCGATCGTCGCCTCGTTCACGCCGCCGGGAAGGTTCTGGGCCTGATGGTCCTCCGTGCCGATGGTCGACCCTCGATAGATCGCGACGTCCCCGTCCACGTAGAAGGTGAGCGTGTGGTTGTTCGACTCGGTGTTGATCGCCTCGATGTTCGTCCGCCCTGCTGTCGAGAAGTCCCCGTCGACCACGACGCTGATGTCCCCCTGTGAGAGGTCGAAGTCGTACTCGCCGGAGGTACTCAGGTCGTCGGTGTCGTTGACGTAGATCGTTCGCCCGCCGGGAGCACTGTCGATGCGATATTTGTTGTTCCGAACTTCCGTCGTGTACTGACTCGAGGCGATGTTGGGTTCCCAGTCGCTCGCGTCGGCGCGCTGCACGATCGCCTCTACGTCCGGGTACGGATCGGAGTGCGGTGGGACGTTCTCGTGTGTCCCGTTCGAGACCTGCCACTGGTGGGGAATGTCGACGTCGCCGCCGGACGCCATCGACCCCTGGATGTTGCCAAACGAGTTGCCGGCGATGTCGATCGGTCCCTCCGAGTAGAACCCGTGTACGCCGTCGGGTTCCCACTCCTCGGGCTCGTCGACGTCGGGATCCTCCATATCCAGATTGCCCTGCATCGGCGGGGTGTCGGGCGAGGTGCCCTCATCCAGGTCGGTCGAGTCGATACCGGGCGTTCCAGTGCTCGTCGAGGGCGTACTGACGCCCGGATCTGTCGAGCCGGTGGTCGTGGACGTCCCGGTCGTCGTCCCCTGTGCGAGGTCCATCCGCAGCACGACCTGATCCGGGGTCCCCTGATCACAAGACTCCGTGACGGCCGCTTGCGTCTCGTCGGCTGCGTATCGCTCCCAGGCGCCGCAGTACTGGCTCGTGATCGAGAGCGTCATGTAGTCGCCGATGAGGGGATTCGAGACGTTCTCGTTGGGGAACGCGTCCCGGCGCGTCTGGACGTCCAGTGCACCGGAGCCGGCGGTGCCGGAGTCGTTCCCTCTGATCTGTACGGCGGGAACGGTCAGCGTCGGCGTCGACGTCCCGCTGTACTCCAGGGTCGGCGGACGGACGATCGTCGCCTCGCCGTCGTCGTCGACGCGCCAGACGCCCCCGCCCTGATAGGCCAGGTGGGTGTCGTCCCCGGGCTCGGTGACGTAGGCGCCCATGTCCTGGTCGAGCACGGTCTCGGTGTCGCCGGTCGTCTGGTTCAACACGAGTTCCAACTCGACGTGGCCGGCGGACTCGTCGACCCAGGCGTTGCCCTGGTCCCCCGCCTCGATCGTGAACGTGTCGCTTCGCTGCTCGGAGTTTGGAAGCTGGTTGGCGGTCTCGGCGAACTGCGTCAGCGAGCGTTCGGTCTGCTCGGTATGGGCCTGTTGCACCGTCGAGTCCGTGACGGATCCACCGACGACGAAGATTGCCACGGAGGAGAGCGCGACGAGGCCGAGCAGGACGACGAGCCCGACAACTGGTGACACCGCCCGTTCGGACATGGCCGGATTCATTCACGGCTCCATAATATAATTACTGGTAGATACCACCTGAAATTGGTGCGCTGATTGTGAGTACGCCGACCGCGACCGAAACCGGTTCGGTGACGCACGTCAACGTACGTCCCGATCCCTCCGCCAGACCCTCCGGGTTTTTCACCGACGGCGATCCTACCATTTGTCCATGACACTGGCCGAGTCGGACATCCGGGCGATCGTCGACCGGATCACCGACGACGGAGCGTCCGTCGATGGCGCCGGCCAACGGACCGTCCAGTTGCGCGTCGTCGAGCCACTTCTCGAGGTACTGGGCTGGGATCTCCGTGGCCCCGACGTCGTCCCCGATGTCGAGGTCGGCCCACTGCGAGTCGACTACGTCCTGCAGATCGACGCGCAGCCGGCCATCGTCGTCCTGGTCCGCGCGGCGGACAGCGGTCCAGTGCCGCCCGAGGGGTCGGGCCTCGATTCGCTGCTCCGTTCGGGGCCGGTCGACTGGGCGATCGACACCGACGGGTCGGCGTTCCGCTTCGCGACCGTCGCCGACGAGGAGGTGCACACCCGCCGATTCGAGATCGCGGACCTCCCCGACCACGTCGACGTCCTCGAATCCTATACGCGCGGCGCCGCGCGAGAACGACACCGCCGCTCAGACCGATCCGCTGCACTCGATCGACTTGCCGAGAATCGCGACGATGCCATCGAGCGTGTCGCGACCGCGCTCGAGGGCGTCGCCGGGGAAGCCATCGTCCCCGTCGCCGAGGAGACCGCGAGAGAGGTCGTCGACGAGATACTCGACGCCCGCGCCGCGGGGACGGGCCAGTCGGTGAGCGAAGCCTCGCCGACCGCCGACGCTCCAGCGGATAGATCTCGGCGGGAAGCCATCGAATCCACACCCCGCGAGCCACTCGGTACCGAATCGACGCCAGCCAGCGATGCGTCCGAGCCGGGCGCCACCGTCAGAGCGCCACACGAGGCCGCGGGAGCGGTGGACGAAGGGGAGGTGGACGAAAGATCGGTGGACGCGGGAACAGTGGACGAGGGAGTGGTTGATGAGGCAGCAGGTGACGAGGAGGAACCGAACGTCGGAGAAGCGGACGAGACGGAGGGGGACGAGAAGGAGTACGTCATCCGATTCTTCAGTGGCGGCTCGTCGGTGGGCGCCGTCGGGACCCAATCGCCAGCCGACACGCTCGCCGGCGCGACGCGGTACTGTTATGAGAACCACGGGCTCTCCCGGGCCGTCCGACTGCCCTGGAACGGCCCGCTCGAGGGGCCCGTGCTGGCGAGCGATCCGCCGGGGACGGAGTGGATCAGGATCGGCACGGATCACGGTGATCCGGTCTTCGTTCGCCCGATCGACGACGCCGACGCCGTCGCGGAGGCGATCGAAGCGCTGGCGGACCTGGCGGGGCTCCGGGTAATGTTCCAGGGCGACTGGTAGACGTCCCGGGCGACTCCGGACGGGTCACTGGGAGGCGAGAGAGAGAGAGACAGAGAAAAAAAAAAGAGGGTCATCACTCCGTCGTCGGGATCGAGACCACAGCGACGGCAAACGTCGCGACAGCGACGGCAATCAGAACGATCAGATCCAGCGCCGGGTCACCACCGTACAGTGCCCGGCGGGTACCACGTGCGAAGTACGTGAGGGGCGAGAGTTCGATCACCGGACGGAACCAGGCGGGCAGTTGCTCCGGCGGGACGAACGTCTCCGAGAGGAACAACAGCGGCAGGCCGAGTGCGTTGCTCGCGGCGACGGCGCCGTCCCGGGAGTCCGTGACCCGGCCGAGGATCGTGCCGACTGCACAGAACACGACGACGCCGGGAACCAGGAACACCGGGAGGAACCAGATCGAGCCCACCGGCGCGCCCGTCAGCGCGAGGATCAATCCGAGGATCAGGACCGTCGCCAGCCCGACGATTCCGACGTTGACCACAGCGTGCGCGGCCAGCCACTCGCCGCGCCGGAGCGGCGTCGTCGCCAGCTTCTCGAAGCGATTGCCCTCCCGGTGCCGTGCAACCGTGCTGGCCATCCGGGACAGCGGGGTGAAGAGCACGACGACGGCCACGTACCCCGGCACGTAGTAGGACGCGTCCTCCGCGAACAGGCCACCGCCGCCCGGGTCGGTCCGGACGAGAGCGCCGAAGATGACGACGAGGATGGCCGGGAAGAGGAAGGTAAAGAAGACCGCCGTCCGCCGGCGGAAGAACGAGCGCCAGGCGACCGCGATCTCCGCGCGGAGTCGCCGGTGCCGGCTCACCGTTGGGCACCTCCCGTGGAGGCGTCTGACTCGCTGGCGAGTTCGCTATCAGGTCCGCTCTGGGCCTCTCGACCTGGGTCGTGGCTGGGGTCGGGATTCGAGTCTCCTTCTCCACCCCGGGTCGAGTCGCGTTCGTCACCCCGGTTCGAGTCGTCCGCGGACGTCCCGCCGTCCGGGATCGAAACGGCGTCGTCCGCGTCCGGTGCGAGCTGCATGTAGGCGTCCTCCAGTGATGGCTCGCGCCACTGCAACCCCTCGTAGTCGACGTCGGAGTGATCGAGCGCGTCGACGATCGCGGAGAGGTCCGTTGGGGCGACGGCCTCCACGACCAGGCGGTCGCCGTCGACGACTGCTTCGAATCCACGGGACTCCAGGCCGGTGACTGCCCGTGCGCCGGTATCCGACGTGGGGTCGACGAGATCCACGATCACCCGCGGCGATCCACCGTGTGTCTCCACGAGGTCGCGCGGCGTCCCCGTGGCACGGACCCGGCCGTCGGCGAGGAGCGCGACCCGGTCGGCGATCCGCTCGGCCTCGTCCATGTCGTGGGTGGTGACGAGCACGGCTCGGCCGCGGTCGGCCAGCGACAGGATCCGTTCGCGAACCGTCCGCCGACCGGCGGGATCGATCCCTGTCGTGGGCTCGTCGAGCACGAGGACCTGGGGGTCGTTGACGAGCGCGGCACCGAGACAGACCCGGCGCTGCTGGCCGCCAGAGAGGTTGCCGTACCTGGTATCGGCTGCGGCTGCCACGCCGACGGTGTCTAGCACCGTCTCAGGGGGCGTGGGATCCTCGTACAGCCCCGCGTAGTACGCCAGGAGTTCCCGGGCAGTCAACCGATCCGGCGGTGCGAAGGCCTGTGGCAGGACGCCGATATCGTTGCGGTCGACGTCCGTCGGCGCAGCGCCCAGAAGCGTGGCCGATCCCTCGTCCGGGACGCTCGTCCCCGTCAGCACGCGTACAAGGGTCGTCTTCCCTGCACCGTTGGGTCCAACGAGCGCGACGATCTCCCCGGCGTCGACGGACAGCGAGACGCCGTCAAGTGCGACCGTCTCTCCGTAGTGCTTGTGGACGGACTCGACGGCCATCGCCGGTTCCATACTCGGTGGCTCACGCGCCGGTCGGCATGGGCGTTCCGGGTTCGAGCAGCCGAGGAGTGGGAAGGGCAGGGACGGGTCGGAAGGATCCCTGAGGACTCAGTCCCCTGCGCGTGCGAACCAGCCCATCCCGGGTTGCCAGTGGAGCAGGGCCACGGTGAGCACGAAAATCACCATCCCCGCTTCGTAGGCGACCGGGGCCACCGCGCTCAATATGACGCCGCTGGAGGCACCGGCCGCGCTCGCCGCTGCCGCAGCGAGCAACGGAACCGTACAGCTCAGACACGAGAACAGTCCGACGAGGCCGACGCTCGCGAGGCCGGAGGCCTCCAGCAGCGTCGCGTAGACGAGGTAGGTCAGCGCCGCGAAGCCGACGACGTACGGCGGAATGAGCGAGACGTGGACGTACGTCCCGTTGTAGAGCAGGTAGGGCGTCCAGCCCGGCGGCTGGGCACCGTACACAACGAGGTCGAGTCCTGCGGCGGGGTTGCCACCGAACGCCTCGCCGCCCGCGAGCATGTTCCCCATGTACCCCAGCACCAGAAAGTACCCGACCGCGAGGACGCCCGCGACGTATCGTCGCCGCGAGGGCACCGGCGGCGGAGTCGTCCGGAGGATGGCCCACAGCCCCACGTTGATCCAGACGAACGGGAACAACAGAAAGTCGAGGGGATAGGACCGCCCGGTCACGGTGAGGTAGATGGCGACGAACAGTGCCTCGAGGTTGACCAGCACGAGCCCCGCGAGGACCGTTCGTCGACGAGGCCGGGGGAGGTGGGCGCGCAGCCTCGCCGCGCTGGTCGATCCCGACATGGACTCAGATCGCCGCCGCGTCGACGACGATCGCCACGAGCACGAGCCCCAGGAACGCGTTCGAGGCGTGGAACGACCGGAGTGCCGCGGCCTCGGTCTGCTCCCGGTGGAGCTCGATCGCGGCCCAGAGGAAGACGGCCCCGCCGACGACGGTCGTGAGCGCGAACAGCGGCCCCAGCTGGGAGACCGTGCTCAACACCGCAGTCGCGACGAGCGTGGCACCGAGGTACCACAGGACGTGTCGGCGTGCCGTCGCCTCGCCCTTGACCACCGGCAGCATCGGGAACCCGCCGCGGGCGTAGTCCTCCTTGTACGCAAGCGCGAGGTTGTAGAAGTGCGCCGGGGTCCACAGGAAGATCACGCCGGCGAGGACGAGTGCCGGCAGGCCGATCGAGTTCGTCACGGCCGCCCAGCCGATCAGCGCGGGGAGCGCGCCGGCCAGCCCGCCGATCACCGTGTTCTGGACGGTGTTGGGTTTGAGGACCAGGGTGTAGACGACGCTGTAGTAGGCGATCGCGATCAGGCCGAGCAGGGCCGCGAGTCGGTTGATGGCCAGGAAGGCCGTCAGGGACGCGCTCGCGAGGAAGAGCCCGAAGGCGACGGCGTTCCGGACCGGCACGAGATCGAGGGCCAGCGGTCGGTCCGCCGTGCGGTTCATGCGCCGGTCGACGTCGCGTTCGAAGACGTGATTGAATGTCCCACTCGCGCCGATCGCCAGCACGCCACCGAGCATCGTGAGTCCCACCGTCCCGAGTGAGAGGGCCGATCCGGCGGCGAGCGCCATGCCGGCAACCGCCACGAGACACAGCAACCACATCAGCCGGGGTTTGGTCATCCTGAAGTACGCGAGGCCGACGAGCTTCCAGCGAGCCCAGCCGCCATCGGGGAGATCCCGCGGTTCGGCAGGCCCGTCGGCGTTGGCCGGTTCTGGCGCCTCGACGGGTTTCCGGTCGGCCGCGGAGGCGGTGTTCGCGTCGAGCGTCCAGGCCAGCCCGGCCAGGACGGCCCCGAAGATCGTCAGGCCGATCGAGAGGTGGGCGAGCCCGAGAAGCTGGCCAGAGCCACCCGAGGTGGCGGCGAGGGCGCCCAGCCCGACCTGGATCGGGTAGAGCCCGAGCGCGAGGAACACGGCGTAGCGAACGCGCTGGCGGGGCGCTTCGCGACGGGCGAGTACTGCCGCTCCGAGGACCATGATCCCGACGGCGAGCGCGGCGATCCGGTGACCGATCGCGATCGCCACCGCCGGCTCGCCGAGGGAACCGATCGCGTCCGTGCAGACTGGCCAGGTCGTGCACTCGGTGGCGGCAGCGGTCACCGCGTTGGTCGCACCGAGGATCACGAGGAGGTACGCGCCCAGCGCGGTGACCGCCAGGAGGGTGGTGAACCGACGGCCGGCCCGGGTGGTGGACTCGGCGCTCACGTATCTGACTGTGGGTTCGGGCGAGCGTATTTAGTCCCGACGCTTCACCGTTCGGCGCCTGGAGGCTACCCGCACACGTTCGGGTCGATCGGCCCGGGCGTCGCTACATCCCCATGTCTGCTGCCGGCTCCGGGATCGGAAGGTCACCCGGTGACGTCCCAAGGAGTTCCGCCGCGTGGTCGAGCGCCATGTCGAAGCCGTAGTAGCGCTCGAGTTCGTCGCCGTCGGGCTTCCGCCGAACCTTCAACATCGCGTAGCCCTCGCGGTTCTGGGCGATCGTCGCGGTCCGATCCTCGCGATCGAAGACGAGGCGGCGTTCCGTCTGGGTCTCACGATAGCGCGCCGTGACGCCGCCGTCCTCGACCGTCGCGTCGTCCATACCGGAGGATCCGCGGCGACGGAGTCGAATCTGTCGGTCGCGTTCCCGAGCCCGGGGCCAGTGCGCGGGTGCGCCACACGTCGAAACACCGAATGCCTCGTAGCCAAACGTCCGCCTGTGACAAAGTGGCTCCAGAGCGGTCTCCGGCGGGACGTGTGTATCCTCCTCGCTGACGGGGACGAGCGACACGGCCAGGCGCTGAAGGCTGCCATCGCTGACCACTACGACGAGCGCATCGACCCGGCGAGGTTCTACGGCGCGCTGGACGCCCTGGTCGATACGGGCCACCTCGACGTGCACGAAGACGGCCTCCACGACGCCTACGCCCTCACCGACGCGGGCCGGTCGATGGTCGAGGGGCACTTCCGGTGGATGCGCGAGCACGTCGCCGAGGAGTAGCCGAAGGGGAGTGGGCTACTGTCCCTCCAGGACCCGCTCGCCGATCGTGTTCCGCAGGACCTCGCTGGTTCCCTCGTAGATCTCGTTGAGCTTCGCGTCGCGGTAGAAGCGCTCGGCGGGGAAGTCCTTGACGTAGCCGTAGCCGCCGTGGATCTGGATCCCCTCGTTGGCGACCTCGCGGGACACCTCCGAGGCGTAGAGCTTCGCCTGGGCGGCCTCCTTGACGTAGGACTCACCACGGATCTTCCGGTCGGCTGCGCGGTGCATGAGCAAGCGGGCCGCCGCGACCTTCGTGTCCATGTCCGCGAGCTTGTGCTGAATGGCCTGGAAGTCGCCGATGGGCCGGTCGAACTGCTCGCGCTCGGTGGCGTAGTCCCGCGCCTCGTCGAGGGCTGCCTGGGCGATCCCGACGCCGCGGGCGGCGATCGTGATCCGGCCGCCGTTGAGCGTCTTCAGGGCCTGGACGAACCCCTCGCCCTCCGCGCCGAGTCGGCGGTCCTCGGGGATCCTGAGGTCCTCGAAGCGCAACTCGGCGGTCGGACACCCCTTGTCGCCGAGCTTGTCCTCGGTCCCCTCGACGTGAAAGCCCTCGTCCTGGCCGGGCCGGACGACGAACGAGGAGATGCCGTCGTGTCCGGCCTCGGGATCGGTCTTCGCAAAGACGACGACGGTGTCCGCGACGGAGCCATTCGAGATCCAGAGCTTCCCACCATCGAGGACGTACTCGCCGGCTTCGGCGTCGTGCCGGGCACGCGTCTCCATCGCGGGGACGTCGCTGCCGGCGCCGGGTTCCGAGAGCGCGAACGCGCCGACGTCGCTGCCCTCCGCCAGCGGCGTCAGGTAGGCCTCCTTCTGGGCCTCGTCGCCGAACTCGTAGAGCATGTTCCCCGCCAGCGAGACGTGCGCCGCGACGATCGTTCCGAGGCCGCCGCTCCCGCGGGCGACCTCCTCTAGCGCGGTGGCGTAGGCGTGATAGTCGAGGCCAGCACCGCCGTACTCCGCCGGGAACGGCGCCCCCATGATGCCGAGGTCGCCCAGTTGGTCGACGAGATCCGCCGGGAACTCGTCGGTCTCGTCGATCTCGGCGGCGCGGGGGACCACCTCCTCGTCGACGAACTCGGCGACGGCGTCGCGGATCTGGCGTTGCTCCTGGGTCGGCGCGAAGTTCATGTCCCGTGGTTGGCGGGATAGGCCCTTATGATTGCGGTGTGGATCCTGTGGGCACCCCAGTCCGCCGTCAGGACGCGTCGTCGATCAGGTCCTGCTTCTGGGCGCGGGAGAGTGCCTTGATCTCGTGCTCCCGGGCCATCGCGGCCGAGCGACTCTCGAAGGCCTCGAGGTGGACCAGATCCACGGGGCTCCGGCCCCTCGTGTACTTCGCTCCCTCGCCAGCGTCGTGCTCCGCGACGCGACGCTCCGGATCGGTCGTGTAGCCGGTGTAGAGACTGTCGTCTGCACACCGCAGCACGTACACGTAGTGCTCGGCCACGCCGGAGGCTCGGCGCCCGCACGGAAGAACCGTTTGGGCCGTCGGTCAGTCCGTGCGATCAGTCGCTGGCGTTGCGGTGGAGGGCCTGTTCGGCGATGCCCGCGTTCGACGCGCAGTTCGGGCAGGCCTCGATCCGGCCGCCGTCGGTCTCGAAGACGCGCGCGAACCGTTCGGAGACGTGGGATTCGCAGTGGTCACAGGTGGGCATCTCTGGAGCCGCTTTGATGAGCGGTACCCCCACATTATCGGTCGGCGGGCAATACTGTTGGCACAGTGGGGTCGGATAGCCGGAAGCGAAAGAGCGATAGTGTCACCCGCTACCAAGCGGCAAAGGACGCCGGTACTACCGTGACGGCGCGACGATGGTGTCGGCACGATCGAGCGTCGGACGGTGGCCTGGGGTCACTGGGACCCGGCGATACCCCGTGCGATCAGCGCTGCCTGCGCGCCCGCCACGAACCCCGCGTCGACGTTGACGACAGAGAGCACGGTACAGGACTGGAGCATGCCTGCGAGGGCAGCCTCGCCCTCACCGCCGTACCCGTACCCACTGGAGACCGGCAGGCCGACGACTGGAACGTCGACGAGTCCGGCGACGACAGTGGGGAGGGCGCCCTCACGACCGGCTGCGACGATCAGCACGTCTGCCTCACGCAGACGCTCGATGCGATCGAGGACGCGCGCGATCCCGGCGACGCCGACGTCCTCGACCCGGTCGATGCGGACGCCCATCTCGGCCGCGATCGTCGCTGCCTCGCCCGCGACGGCCGCGTCGGCGGTCCCGCCTGTCACGATGCCGACGGTCGCGTCGAGCGCAGGCGGCTCGAAGTCGGACGCGTGAGCGACGAGCGTGCCGGCACGTTCGTCCCATCGAAGCGTGGCGTCGGGCGCCTCCGTCTCGAGACGATGAGCGACGGCGGTTGCCGTGGACGCTCCGATGCGGGTGACGACGGCACGGCCGGCCGTCGCCACGGCAGCAGCGGCGAGGTCCGCGACTTCGTCGGAGGTCTTGCCGTCGGCCAGAATGGCCTCCGGGACGCCGCGGCGCCGCTCGCGGGCAGCGTCGAACCGGCCGGCGTCCACGGACGCGTAGCCGACGAGTTCGGCCTCCGCCTCGGCGGGCGAGAGATCGCCGGCGGCAACAGCATCGAGGATGTCGCGCATGCCAAGATGGTCGGACTCGGGGGCTAAGTGCGGTTCGCTCCGGGACGGACGCCGTCGGGACGACGGTGTGACGACGGTGCGCCGGCCCCATCAGAGGCGCTCGAGGAGCGTCTCGGCCGTCCGGGGACCCACGCCCTCGACGTCCTCCAGTTCGGCCTGCGAGGCGTCGCGGATCGACTCGATGCTCCCGAAGCGACCCAGGAGCGCCGTTCGGGTCGCCGGCCCCACGCCGTCGACCTCGTCGAGCGCGGTCGAGACCTCGTCACGGAGGGTCTGGTGGTACTGGACAGCGAAGCGGTGAGCCTCGTCCCGGACTCGCTGGCAGAGCCGCATGGCCTCCTCGGGCACGTCGACGCGGTCGCCGCGCTCGTCGATGATGCGGTCGCCCGCTGCGTCACGGTCGCCCACTTCGCCTTTCGCGATCGCCACGGCGGGGACGTTCCAGTCCGCCGCCTCGACGGCCGACAGCGCGGCGTCGAGCTGGTCCCGGCCGCCGTCAATCAGGAGCAGGTCGGGGTCAGGCCGGTCGTCGCGCCCCTCGACGGCCCGGGCTGCCCGCCAGGACAGCAACTCGTTCATCGCTGCTGGGTCGTCGTTTCCCTCGGGCAGCTTCTTGCGTCGGTAGCCGTCCGTGTGCTCGACGCCGTCGACGGCGACGACGTTGCTCCCGACCGTGGCCGTGCCGCCGGCGTGGCTCACGTCGAACCCCTCGACGCGATGTGCGGAGTCGATTCCGAGGGCGTCGGCGAGCGCGGCTGCAGGATCGCGTTCCGGACCTGCTCGACGGGCGTTCTTGAGTGCGAGGTCGACGAGCCTGGCCTGGCGACCCGCGCCCGGGACCTCGACGTCGACGTCCTCGGCCTCGAGCCACTCCCGAACCTCGGGATCGGCCGGCTCCTCGGGGAGCAGGAGGACGTCCGGAAGCCGTCGCTCGGCGTAGTACTGGGGGACGAACGCCGCCAGGAGGGACGCGGGGTCCTGCCGGGCGTCGTCGGGGACGGCCAGCGGCGGCCGGCGGCGATCTACGAGCTTTCCGCCCTCGCTCTCGAGGACCGCGACCGTCGGCTCCGGCCCGGCGACGGCAGCACCGAGGACGTGCGTAATCCGGCCTGCCTCGCCGTGGCCAGAGACCACCCTCTCGCCCTCGCCGTGGAACGCCTCCACGGTCTCCAGCCGGTCCCGAAGCGCCGCTGCGCGCTCGAACGCCTGCTCCTGGGCTGCCGCGGACATCCGTCGCCGGAGGGGGTCGGCGACAGCGCCCGTCTCGCCGTCGAAGAATCGTCTCGCTGCAGCGACGTCCTCCGCGTAGGCCGCCGGCGAGATCTCGCCCGTACACGGCGCCGAGCAGAGCCCGATCTCGTAGTCCAGACACGGGCGCTCACGGCCGCTGTACTTGTGATCGGAACACCCCCGGAGGCCATAGAGCTCGCGAATGGCTTTCACGACCGTTTCGAGGTCGCCACGGCTGGTGAACGGCCCGAAGACGGTCGCTCCCTCGGCGGGATCCCGGGTGATCTCGATCCGTGGCACCTCGTGGTCGGTCAGCTGGACGAGCGGGTAGGACTTGTCGTCGGTCAGCCGGACGTTGTACCGCGGCTGGTGGCGCTTGATCAGGTTCGCCTCGAGCAGGAGTGCCTGGGTCTCGGTGTCGGTGACGGCCACCTCCACGTCGTCCGCCGCCGCAACCATCCGCTCGATCCGCTCGCTCCGGGGATCGGCGTACGACCGAACGCGATCCCGGACGTCCAGGGCCTTGCCGACGTAGAGCACCCGGGGATCCTCGTGGTCGGCGGTCGCCTGGAACTGGTAGACGCCGGGCTCCGTCGGCAGGTCGGCGGCGAGATCACGGACCGCGGCGGAGTCCATCGGTTCGAGCTAACGTCGGCGGGCCCTATGTGGGTTTCTTCTGAGAATCGGTGCCGTCGCGGTCCGGGCGTACCGCGCAGTGCCACGCGTCACTCGTCGCTCCGACGCGCCAGCAGTCCTACCGTCTCGGTGGGGTCTGGCGGCTCTTCGCCAGGGGGCGTGATCGCCACGGCCAGTTCCCGGCGCCGCTCCTCGTCGAGGTCGGGGAGCCGGACGTCGTCGTCCCCGGTGACCTCCAGGGCGGTGGTCCGCTCCCGTCCCTGGAGCTGGAGGCCGAGGATTCCGAGGGCGATCGCCCCAGCGACGGCGCCGAGCCAGAACAGCGCCTCGTCGGTCATGTAGAAGTAATCGAGAATGCGGTTCGCCGAGCCGAAGATCTGTCCGCCGCCACCCCCAGCGGGCTCGTCGGGGCGGGGAACGAACGACGCTGGATCGAAGAGGTAGCCGCCGGCCAGGAGGAGTCCGGCCGCGAGCACCGTGGCCGCGAGGTGCTGCCAGAGGGAGCGCCGCCAGTAGGTCTTCGGCCGGACGGCTCGGACGTTCGGGCGATCGATCGCCCGGAACGCCCGCTCGTCGTCCCCGGGCCAGAAGACCAGGACGCGGTGGGTGGTCACCGCGACGCGCGCCGGGGTGACGTCGACTACCTGCTCGACCGTCTCGCCGTCGAGGAGCAGCTGGTCCATCCGGTCGCTCCAGTCTGCCATCGGCGGCGGTTCGGAGTGGGGGAGTATGAAACGTGGTGTCGCTCCACGGCGGACGATGATCGACCGGGGAGACCGTGCGGCCGCGGTCGTCGCGACCCGCCACCGAGTGACCGTCGCGGCACGCTTTTCCGCGACGCCACGCTGGCTGCCGTATGGCCGAGGAGCCGATCCGATGCTGGCTGGTCGAACGCGACTACTGGGACGAAGACGTGCTCACGCTCGTGTACGCCACGCCAGACGGGACCCGCTACTACCAGCGCCAGCTCTCGGCCGGACTCCTGGGGTCCATCGAGATCACGGCGGCGACGGAGGTCCCACCGTCGGAACTCGAACCCACGTCCGAAGCGGACTGCGAGCGGTATCGGACGGAAGCCACGCGCGTCCGCAATACCCACGACCCCGACGAGACAGTCTGATCCGAGTACGCCGACCGTCCACCAGGACGCCGAACGCCCACCGGTGCCCCGAACGCTCCGTTTCCCGTACAGCTTCGGGGCCGCCTTTACCCGCGATGGTCGAATACGGACCCCCATGGCACGAGCCGAAGCGTCCGCCGACGAGATCGACGTGGCGGCCTCACTCGGCGACCTGGTCGGCGACACCCCACTCCTCGCGCTGGACGCGATCGGTGACTCCGTCTACGGCAAGGTCGAGGCGGCGAACCCCTACTCCGTCAAGGACCGGATCGCGCGCGAGATCCTCGACGACGCCGAGGCTGCGGGCGACCTCTCGTCCGGCGGAACGGTGGTCGAGGCGACCAGCGGGAACACGGGGATCGGACTCGCCGCGATGGCGGCGGCGCGGGGCTACGACTGCGTCCTCACGATGCCGGACTCGATGTCGACGGAGCGTCGGCAACTCCTCCGAGCGCTCGGTGCCGAGCTGGTTCTCACTCCCGGCGAAGACGGCATGGGCGGCGCTCGTGACAGGGCCCGCGCGATCGTTGCCGAGCACGACAGGGCCGTGCTCGCCCGTCAGTTCGAGACGCGGGCGAATCCGAGGGCCCATCGCGAAACCACGGGTCCGGAGATCTGGGAGGCGACCGACGGGACCGTCGATGCCGTCGTGGCGGGCGTCGGCACTGGCGGGACGATCACCGGGGTGATGCGGCACATCAGCGAGGATCGTGGCGCTCGCGACGTCACCGCGGTGGCGGTCGAACCAGCCGCGTCGCCGACCCTCTCCGAGCAATCGAGCGCGAGCCACGAGATCCAGGGGATCGGACCGGGGTGGATCCCGGACACCCTCGACGTCGACCTCGTCGACGAGGTCCACTCTGTCGGCGACGACGAGGCGATGGAGACCGCTCGGCTGATCGCCCGCGAGGAGGGGCTGCTCGTGGGCATCTCAGCCGGCGCCGCGGCAGCTGCCGCCGGTGAATACGCGACAGCGCACCCCGAGGAGACCGTCGTCGCGGTCCTGCCCGACGGCGGCGAGCGCTACCTCTCGACGGGGCTATACGAGGTCCGCTAGTTGCGGGGGCGCGCGGGCGCCACACCCCGGAGGACTGGACTCCCTCCGGGGCAGGCTACACGAGGTCGTCCAGGCTCGCCTGGGATCCCTCCGATCCGCCGTCCTCCTCGGTCGATTCCTCCCCGATCGCGGCGACGTCTCGCAGCCGCGCTTCGAACGCGGCCGCGTCGACCGTCTCCACGTCGTTCGCCTCGGCGTCCTCCTGCTTGCGCGTGCCGGGGTCCTCGCCCACGACCAGCAGGTCGGTGTTCGAGGAGACGCTGGAGGTCACGGAACCCCCTTCCCGCTCGATCACCTCGGTCGCGTCCGCCCGTGTCATCGACGGCAACGAGCCGGTGAAGACGATCGTCTCGCCGTGGAACGCGTCGCCGCCGGAGCGCTCGGGTGCCTGGGGCGAGACGTGCTCGAGGAGCGCGTCGAGGACACGCCGGTTCGCATCGGCCTCGAAGAAGTCCCGAATCCGCTCTGCGACGATCGGCCCCACGTCGTCGATCGACTGGAGGCGATCGGCGTCGGCCTCCCGGAGCGTCTCGATCGACTCGAACTCGCGGGCCAGCGCCCGTGCCGTGGTATCGCCGACCTCGGGGATGCCGAGTGCGGTGACGAAGTCCCCGAGGGCGGGTTCGCGGGTCGCCTCGATCGCGTCGACGAGCTTCGTCGCCGCGCGGTCGCCGAACCCGTCGAGTGCGGCGAGCTCCCCCGGATCGAGCTCGTAGAGGTCTGCGGGCGTCTCCACGAGCGCCTCCTCGACGAGCAGGTCGACCGTCTCGCCGCCGAGGCCCTCGATGTCCAGCGCGTCGCGGCTGGCGTAGTGCTCGATCGCCCGCCTGCGCTGGGCCGGACACTCCAGGCCGGCGACGCAGCGCGCGATCGGACCGTCGCGCTCCAGCGGCTCGCCACACGCCGGGCAGGTCTCGGGGTATTCGAAGTGACCGCCGTCGCCGTCGAGGACCTCCACGACCTGCGGGATCACGTCGCCGGCCCGCTCGATCCGGACCCTGTCCCCGACGTCGACGCCAAGCTCGGCGATCTGGTCGGGGTTGTGGAGGCTCGCGCGGGAAACGGTCACGCCCCCGACGTCCACGGGATCGAGCAGTGCTACGGGGGTTGCGCGGCCGGTCCGTCCGATCTGGAGGACGATGTCGCGAACCGTGGTCTCCTCCGTCCGGGGCGGAAACTTGTACGCGAACGCCCACCGCGGGTGACGGCTGGTCCGGCCCAGCTCGTCGCGGCGCTCCCTGTCGTCGACCTTCAGGACGGCGCCGTCGACCTCGAAGTCGAGGTCGTCGCGCGCGTCGAGGAGCCCATCGCGGTAGTCGATCGCCCCGTCGACGTCCTCCGCCCGCTCGATTCGGTCAGGGACGGGCAGCCCCAGCGACGGAAACGCCTCGTGTTCGGCCCATCGGCTCTCCCAGGGGTCGCTGGTGGCGAGGACGCCGAATGCGACGAACGCCAGCGGTCGTTCCGCGACGATCGAGGGGTCCTGCTGGCGAATCGTCCCCGCCGTCGCGTTGCGGGGGTTGGCGAACGGATCGTCGCCGCGCTCGACCAGCTCCCGGTTGTACGCCTGGAATGCGTCCCGGGGCATGTACAGCTCCCCCCGGATTGCGAGTTGTTCGGGCGGGTCGCCGGCGAGGCGCTGCGGAATCGAGCGAACGGTACGCGCGTTGCGGGTCACGTCGTCGCCCTCCTCGCCGTCACCCCGAGTGACGACCCGGTCCAGCCGGCCCTCGTCGTAGACGACCTCCAGTGCCACGCCGTCGAACTTCGGCTCGCAGACGTACGTCGCGTCGGGTACGTCCCGGCGCACCCGGTCGTCGAACTCGCGGACCTCGGTCTCCTCGCCGCTCTGGTCGATGGAGAGCATCGGCGCGACGTGCTCGACCGTTTCGAACTCCTCGAGGGGCTCGCCCCCCACGCGGTTCGTCGGGCTGTCCGCGGCCTCGAGGTCGAAGGCCTCCTCCAGATCCTCCAGTCGGGAGAAGAGGGCGTCGTAGGTGCGGTCCGCGATGACGGGGTCGCCCTCGACGTAGTACAGCCGGTCGTGCTCGCGGATCGCCTCGCGGAGGAGTGCGGCCTGTTCGCCGGCCTCGTCCTCGGAGAGTTCCCCGGTGGGATCGAAGTCGGTCGGCGGATCCTCGAGGTAGGGGTTGTCGCTCGCGGCGTCGGCCATTGCAGGAAGGTTGCCGCGCGACGGGGAATAAACCTCCCGCACCGCCGTGCAGCGGGAGTCGTTCTGGCCTCTGCCCGTCCCCCCAGAGGAACAGACTCACGCCCCCTGATCAAACAGCGATCCGTCGTGGTCGTCTGGACGAGGCCATTCGGAGGCACCCCGAGCGTACGTTCGACGAGCAGACGGCGAGACCAAAACGGGCATATCCCACCGCTGTGGAGAGTCACGTACGAATGATCACCGGGACCGAGAAGCGCGAGTACACCGACGACTACGACGACAAGACGCTGTACATCCCCGGCCCGACGGAGGTCCGCCAGGACGTCATCGAGGCGATGGCCCAGCCGATGTTCGGCCACCGGATGGACCGGATGACCGACCTCTACACCACGGTCGTCGAGGACACCAAGGAGTTCCTGGGCACGGACCACGAGGTCATCGTCCTGACAGCGTCCGGCACCGAGTTCATGGAGGCCGCGATGCTCAACCTCGTCGAGGATGACGTCCTCGTCACGACGTGCGGGAGCTTCAGCGAGCGCCAGGCGAACGTCGCCGAGCGCCTCGGGAAGTCCGTCGACACCCTCGAGTACGAGTGGGGCGCCGCCGTCAAACCGGAGGACGTTCGGGAGGCCCTGGAGACCAGTGACACCGACTACGACGCGGTGACGTGCGTCATGAACGAGTCCTCGACCGGCGTCCGTAACCCCATCGAAGAGATCGGTGACGTCGTCGACGAGTACCCGGACACCTACTTCGTCGTGGACGCCGTCTCCGCTCTCGGTGGTGACTACGTCGACATCGACGCCCACGGCATCGACGTCATCTTCACCTCCGTCCAGAAGGCCTTCGCGATGCCGCCGGGCCTGGCCGTCTGCGTCGTGAGCGACGAGGCCTACGAGCGGGAACTCGAGACGGACTCCGCCTCCTGGTACGGCGGCTTCCAGCGAACCCTCGATTACTACGACCGGAAGGGCCAGACCCACTCCACGCCGGCCATCCCCGTCGTGCTGGCCTACCGAAAGCAGATGAAGTACATGCTCGAGGAGGGCCATCGCGCTCGCGACGAGCGCCACCGCGAGATGACGGAGTACGTCCACGACTGGGCCCGCGAGCACTTCGACCTCTTCGCGGAGGAGGGCTATCGCTCTCAGACCGTCTCCTGCATCGAGAACACGCAGGACATCGACGTGTCGTCGACGATCCAGACCGTCTCCGAGCAGTACGACTACGTCTTCTCGAATGGATATGGTTCCGCGCTCGGCGAGAAGACCTTCCGAATCGGGCACATGGGCGAGCACGACGTCGAGAGCATCCGGGAGCTGACGGACGCGATCGAGGACGTGGCCGGCCTGTAAGTCGAGGGCATCCTCGCTGGCAACCGCCGGGCCGCCCCGTCATCATGGTGGAGCCCGCGGATAGCAGCTGTCACGAACCGGCGGCACTGCCCGCGGTCGTTCACGAATACCTATGCCAATTCGTGCCGTGGCCGCCGCCATGGACCTCGGAATCGACGGGCGCACGGCACTGGTCACTGGCGGCGCTGGCCGTCTCGGGAGCGAATTTTGCGAGCACCTCGCCGCGGAGGGCGCATCCGTCGTCGTCCTCGACGTCGACGAGGAGGGCGCTCGGGCCGTAGAAGAGACCATCGCCGACAGCGACGTGCCCGGATCGGCGATGGCAGTCGAGTGCGACCTCACTGATCGGGCGGACGTAGCTGCCACCGTGGAAGCGATCGAGGAGGAGACGGACGGCGTGGACGTGCTGGTGAACAATGCGGGCTTCGTCGACGCTGCCGCGCACCTCGAGGAGTTCCCGGACGAGCTCTGGGAGCGAGACGTCGAACTCAACCTCACGGGTGCGTACAACGTCACGAAGCAGGTGTTTCCCCACATGAAGGACCGCGAGTGGGGACGCATCGTCACGATGTCCTCGATCGCGGGCTGGCAGGGGAGCTTCGCACAGATCTCCTACGCGGCGACGAAGTCGGCGCTCATCGGGTTCGGCAAGGCGCTCGCACTCGAGGGGGCCAAGTACGGCATCACCTCGAACGTGCTGACCCCGAACATCGTCGTCGGCGACCTCGCGGATCTGCGCCCCGAGGAACTCGAACAGTTCAACCCCCAGTTCGAGCGGATCCGCCAGGCGACGCCGATGCGGGAACTGGGCCGCGAGGAGGACGTCGCCCCGCTGGTTTGCTTCCTCGCCAGCGAGCACGCCCGGTACATCACGGGGCAGGTCGTCGGCGTTACCGGTGGGGCAGACCTCTTCTCGTACTAGCCGGGCCGGGTTTCGCTGGCGGCGGTCGAGACTCGGCGGCCGAGATCATGGAGCGATCCCGTAGACCTCGCCATCCCAGCCCCGCAACCGGTCGTCGTACACCGCCTCGTCGCGGTCCAGCGCGTCGATCCGCTCGTGGTCCTCGTCGTCGAGGTCCCACTCGAAGAGGTCGAGGTTCGCCCGGACGTGCTCGGGACTCGTCGACTTCGGGAGCACGGTCACGCCGCGCTCGACGGCCCACTTGAGCGCGACCTGGGCGACCGAGCGGTCGTGCTTCTCGGCGATCGCCTTGAGGGTGTCGTCGGCGAATATCTCTGTCCGGCCGAGCGGTGCGGCGGCCTCGATTGCGACGTCGTGGTCCCGGGCGAAGCCGACGAGCTCCGGTCGCTGGAGCCAGGGGTGGAACTCGATCTGGTTCACCGCGATGTCGACCGGCGAGACGTGCAGTGCCGCCGAGAGCTGGTAGGTGCTGAAGTTCGAGACGCCCACGTTGCGCACGAGGCCCTCCTCCTGCAGGTGCGCCATCGCGGACATCGTCTCGCGGACCGAGATCGCCGGATTCGGCCAGTGGATCAGGTAGAGGTCGAGGTAGTCGGTGCCGAGCCGCTCGAGGCTCTGCTTGCACGAGCGAATCACCGACTCGTAGCCGAGGTTCTTCGGGAGGACCTTCGAGGTGAGAAAGAGGTCCTCGCGGTCGACGTCCGCAGCCGCGAGCTCCTCGCCGATCGTCTCCTCGTTGTGATAGCCTTCGGCGGTGTCTACGTGCGTGTACCCGGCGTCGAGGCCGGCCCGGAGGGAGTCTCGGAGGTCCTCGCCGTGGATGTTCCAGGTGCCCAGTCCGACCATCGGGAGGTCGTCGCCGCTGGGAAGCGTCGTCGTTGGGACTGTCATGGGTCGAGCTACACTCGGCCGGACCCTAACGGCTGCGGCTCCGGCAGCCCCGCGCGGCGACCGTCGGGTGCGGTCCTCGGTCCCACGGCGCGAGTCCGTTTATCCATCGCGACGACGAGCATCGAGACATGCACCTTCGGCCGGCCAGGGCCGCGGACGAGGCTGCGATCCAGCTGGTTCACGAGCGGTCGGTCCGCGTGATCGCTGCCGAGGCCTACCGCCCGGCAGTGGTCGAGGCGTGGGTTGGCGATGACGACGACACGGATGGCGAGACGGCGGCGGAGCATGAGGCCGATGCGGAGTGGGAGACCGACGGGGAGTGGAAGACCGACGGGGAGCACGGGACCGACACTGAAGAGGACGAGACGGAGGATGAGGCGGAGCGCGAGGACGGACAGCCCGCCAACGGCCATCGGATCGTCGCCGAGGCGACTCCCGGGCGCGAGGAGTCGGTTCCGGCGCAGCTCCGGAGTGTTGCGTTCCACGAGGACGAGGCCGTCGTGGGCTTCGGGGACGTCCGCTTCGATCCACCGGAGTACCTCTCCGAACCTGCCGACGGGGGCGTGCGCGCCGTGTACGTCGACCCGGCTGCGGCTCGGCAGGGCGTGGGCGCCGCGATCCTCGAGCACCTCGAGTCGGTCGCTCGCGAGGAGGGCCTCGACTCGCTGGGGCTCCTCGCCTCGATCAACGCCAGGGGATTCTACGAGCGCCACGGATACCAGGTGCTCGACGCGCGGACCTTCGAGTTCGGCGGGGAGGTCGAGGGACCCGCCGTCGAGATGCGAATGGAGCTGTGACCGACCGGGAGATCACAGGGCTTCGGTCCCTCGCAGGCCACCGGACGAACCAGCCAGACTCCGCTGAGCGGTCGCCCTCTGGACGGAGGAAGGTTCTTGGTCTCCGACGGTGAGCCACGGGTGACAATGGAGTTCGCTTCCGACAGTCCGTCTCCCGACCCTGTGCGAAGAGCGCCTGTGAACGTGCTGGAGGCTCCGTGACTCAGGACGTTCCACCCGGGACGCACGTCGTCCTGGGCACCGGCCAGACCGGCAGGCACGTCGCCCAGGTGCTCCTCGAGGTGGACGCAGACGTTCGGGTCGTCAACAGGTCCGGAGAGGCTCCGGGAGCAATCGCCGACGACGTCGATGTGGTAGCCGCGGACGTCTCGCGTTCGGACGCTGCCATTTCGGCGTGTGGCGACGCCGCAGTCGTGTATTGCTGTCTCCAGGTCCCCTACACGGCGTGGCCGGATCGGTTCCCGCCCTTGCTCGACGCCGTGGTGAACGGTGCCGCAGAAGCAGACGCGCGGTTCGTCCTCGCGGACAACCTCTACATGTACGGACCGGTCTCGGGGCCGATCACGGAGGACCTTCCCTACGCTGCGACGAGCAGGAAGGGCCGCGTCCGGGCGGCGATGGCGGAGACGGTATTGGAGGCGCACGACGATGGCGGCGTTCGAGCCACGATCGGCCGCGCCAGCGATTTCTACGGTCCCGGGGTGACCGGTTCACTCGCGGGCGAGCGGCTGTTCCCCGCCGTGCTCTCCGGAGGCACCGTCTGGTTCCTGGGGGACCCGGACGCGCCTCACACCTACACCTACATCAGGGACTTCGCCGAGGGACTCGTTACTCTCGGCGCGAACGAGAGCGCGCTGGGCGAGGCGTGGCACGTCCCGAGTGCCGAGACGATGACGACGAGGGAGTTCGTCGCGCTCGCGGGGGAGGTCGCCGGCACCGAGCCGACCGTGCGGCGGCTTCCATCCTGGCTCATGGGTGTCGTCGGGCGCGTGTCGTCCACGATCGGGGAACTCCGCGAGATCCGCTACCAGTTCGAGGAGCCCTTCGAGGTCTCCCACGAGAAGTTCGCGACGTCCTTCGAGCTCGAGCCGACGCCACACCGGGAGGCCATCGCGGAGACGCTCGAGTGGTACGAGCAGGAGCACTGATCACCGGGGACGGCCGTGGTGTGGTGGACGGCGGCGATCACCGTCCCCGTGACTGTCACCCGACAGGCTGCGAACGTGGATATCAAGCGTAGGCATCGAACTCCGCCCCGAACACCAGGAAGTAGCCGGTGCCGACGACCCCGATCGCGGCAGCGACCGTGAACGCGACCTCCGGGCTCACGAAGTCCCACAGTGCGCCGCCGATCGCGGCACTCGGGATGACGATGGTGTTCCGGAGCAGGTAGTAGGCGCCCGTGACGCGGCCGCCAGCGCCGGCCTCCGCGGGGCCGACGATCAGCGCCTTGTGGGAGGGCAACCCCGCGAAGCGCAGCCCAGAAAACGCGAAGACGAGCAACAGCGCGTTCGGCGTCGCCGGCGCGTTGATCAGGACGATCGGGAAGATCGCGTAGACGGCGAACCCGACCGCGACGACGGGTTTGAGCCCGACGCGCTCGGCGACCTTCGCCGCCGGGGCCATCACGAGCAGCGCGATCAGCATCTCGACGCCCAGCAGGTAGCCGAAGAAGGCCTGCGGAGAGAGGCCAAGGTCGATCGTCACGTCGCCCACGGCAATCGAATCCACGCCGACGGCCAGGAAGTCCGTGACGACCAGCACGAAGAAGACGTACACCATCCCGTTGGCGAAGCGCACGAGCGTGTCACCGATCAGCAGCGGGCGTATCGGATCGGGCATGTCCGCGAGATCCTGCCGGAGTTGCGCGATGCCCTCGAAGGAGTCGCCCAGCGTGTCCTCGCTGGCGTCGTAGAGTACGTGCTGGGCGATCGTCCCGAGCGCGCCGAATATCACCGCGACCGCGAGGACGTACTGGAAGCTGACCGTGAACTCCGGGTGCAGGCCGATCAGCACGGCTGCGAGCACCGGGCCGATCAGGAAGGCGGTCCGCCGGAACGTCTCCGTGCTCGCGAAGCCGGCAGCGAGGCGGGAGGGATCGGTGGCCTGCTTGACGACGGCGAAGGTGGCGCCGAGCCCGAAGGACTTCCAGGCCTGTGCCAGCACGAGGCCGACGAAGATCCAGATCCAGGGCTCGATGGGCAAGCCCGCGACGACGATCGTTCCGATCCCCGGCGCGAGCAGCCACACCAGGAAGCCAAGCGTCGAGAGCGCGCCGAAGAGCGTCAGCGCGTACCGGGAGCCGATCCTGTCCGAAATCGCGCCACCCGGGTATGGGAACACCGCCGAGATGACGTTCCCGAGCGTCCCGAACAGGCCCACCACGAACCCCGAGGCCCCGAGCTGGACGAGGTACTCCGGGAGGTACCGGCTGGTCATCTGGAAGCCGAGGCTGAACGCGAACATCGCCAGGGAGAGTACGAGCACGTCCCGGCGCAGCGCGAAGAACTGCCGGAACGCGTCGATCGGCCCGGCCGCCTCCGCCGTGTCAGCGCCCATCGGTCGACCCTTTTCTCGGCGGCGACAAAGGTGTTCGCTCGTGGGAGGGCTCGCCATCCATCTTCGATCGACGTCCAGCGTTGTCTGTCGACTCGGACACCAGGTCCGACGGGTCCGGGCGGCGCAACCACCCCACGAACCGAACCGCTAAAGAGGGTCGCCCGGTCCAAGTGTGACAATGACGTCCCTCGGGTCGGCGTCGGCCGCCCCCGGCGAGATCGACACCGGCCAACTCGTGATCGGCGAAACCCGTCTCGGTGGCGATGTCGCCCTGCCCGTCGCCGTCGTCAACGGCGCGAAGGACGGCCGGACACTCTACCTGCAGGCGGCCAGTGACGGCGACGAACTCAACGGCGTCGGCGTCGTCCAGCGCGTCGTCCCGCGCCTCGACCCCGCGGAGCTGTCGGGGACGATCCTCGTAGTTGGCGTCGTGAACTACCACGCCTACCAGGTCGCCGAGCACCGCAACCCGATCGACGACACGAAGATGAACCGGGCGTACCCGGGCGACGCGGAGGGCACGTCCAGCGAGCGGATCGCGGCACGGACCTTCGACGTGGCGACGTCGGCGGACCTCGTGCTGGACCTCCACCAGGGCTCGACGAGCCGGATGATCGAGGAGGTCCGGGTCCGGTGTGGGGGCCGCCACCGCCTCCACTCGGAGTGTCTGGAACTGGCGAAGGCCTTCGGCGCCGGCTACGTCCTCGATCAGAAGGGCCCGGACGGCCAGCTCGCCCGCGAGGCACCGGACGAGGGCGTCCCGACCGTCGATCCGGAGTTGGGCGGCTCCGTGGGATGGGACGAGCACTCGATCCAGGTCGGCGTCGAGGGCGTGTTCAACGTCCTCCGGGCGTACGACTTCCTCCCGGGATCGACCGACCGCGAAACTCAGGTCCGTGCGGCCGGGTTCGAGCAGTTCGGAGCGCCGACCGGCGGCCTCGTTCGGATGGAGGCCGAGCTCGGAGAACGCGTCTCGACGGGGGACGCCCTGTTCACGCTGACCGACGTCTTCGGGCAGGAGAAGGCCACGGTGACCGCCAACGAGGGCGGCATCCTCTGGCGGACCCGGCGCCTCCCCCAGGTGGCCACTGGCGAGTACGTCTGCTCGGTCGGAACGGAGGTCGACGAGTACTGATGCCCGCCGACGAGCCGACGCCAGTGCCACTGGCCTGTCCCGACTGTGGTGCGACGTACGAGCCCATCCCCGAGGAACCCTGGCGCTGTGACTGTGGCCACCCACTGGACTTCGCGCGCAACCCCGTTCCGGAGGGGAGCCCGCCGCCGTTCTCCCGCCTCGACACCCGCCTCGGGCTGTGGGCGTTCTTCGAGTTCCTCCCCGTGAGCCAGCAGGTGACCCTCGGCGAGGGGTTCACGCCGCTGGTCGGTGCCCCCGAGTGGAACGCGGAGTTCAAACTGGAGTACGTCTTCCCGACGGGGAGCTTCAAGGACCGCGGTGCGACGACGACCCTCTCCCGGGCCGTCGAGCTCGGCGTCGACACCGTCATCGAGGACTCCTCTGGCAACGCGGGCGCCTCGATCGCGACGTACGCCGCCCGGGCCGGCCTCGAGGCCGACATCTACGTCCCCGCGGACCTTCCCCAATCGAAGCTGATGGCGATCCAGCGCGCGGGTGCGAGGCCCGTTCGCGTCGAGGGAACCAGGGCGGACGTCAGCGAGGCCTGCATCGAGGCCGTCGAGGATGGCGATGGGTGGTACGCGAGCCACGCCTGGAACCCTGCCTTCCTCGCGGGGACGATGACCTTCGCGTTCGAGGTCGCTGCCCAGCGCGACTGGTCCGTTCCGGACGCCGTGGTCGTTCCCACGGGCAACGGGACCCTCTCCCTGGGCGCGTACCGCGGGTTCGAAGCACTCCAGCGGGCAGGTGTCATCGACGAACTCCCGCGGCTGCTCGTCGCGCAGGCTCGGGGCTACGCGCCGATCGTCGAGGACCTGGCGGGCACGCCGGCCGAATCCCCCGCGCCCGACGACGAGCCTGCCCCCTCGACGGATCCCACGCCGACCCACACCACCGGTGGCGGCCTCGGCGTCTCGCTGGGCGATGACGACGCCCCGCCCGGCGAGAACCACCTCGCCGACGGCATTCAGATCACGGATCCCCCCCGGCGCGAGCAGCTCGTCGAGGCCATCGAGGCGACCGACGGCCACGCGATCGCGGTCGGTGCCAACGACCTCGAGATCGAACTGGACCGGCTCCACCGCGCGGGGTTCTACGTCGAGCCGACCTGTGCCGTCGGGCCCGCCGCACTCCGGGCATTCCGCGAGGAGGGCGTCCTCGATCCGGGAGCGGAGGTCGTCGTCGCGCTCACCGGGAGCGGTCTCAAGACGCTCTGAAGCGGCGTCCAGAACGGCGCTCGGCGGTGGAGCAGATCTTCAGCCGGAAGCGCATCGACGCCACCGAACTGACCGCCGGGAGCGGCGTGTCCGGCGAGCGATACGTACTACCCGGGTGTGCGAGCGATGAGTGCTCCTGCGCGGTGCGATTACTCCCGCGGGGTGCGATTACTCCCCCGCGGTCCGGACGGCCTCGCCCGCCCGAGCGACTGCCAGGGCGTCCTCGTGGATTAGATCGTTCGTGGCGACGATCCCCTGGCTGTCGTGGCGCCAGCGGTCGCCGTGGACGTCCGTGACGCGGCCCCCGGCCGCTCGGACGAGGTGGGCACCGGCGACCGTGTCCCACGGCGCACCCGCAACGTTCGAGAGCGTTGCCTCCAGGCCGCCCGCTGCGACCTGTGCGAACTCGAATTGCGCCGATCCGAAGCGGCGCGTGTCCGAGAACCGGTGGACGGCCTCGTCCGCGACGGCGGCGTACTCGTCCCGGCGCTCGTCGTTCCACCACAGGGTCGGACAGACGGCCGACGCCGCGGGCGAGGCGCGCTCGGAGACGACGATTGGCGTGCCGTTCCGATACGCCTCGTCGGCCCCGGCGTACCAGCGGTCGCCGAGTGCCGGTGCGTCGACCGCGGCGGCCACGGGTTCGCCGTCCACGACTGCCGCCACGGCGGTCGTCCAGACTGGGATCTCCCGCACGAAGTTGCTGGTCCCGTCGATGGGATCGACGATCCACGCGGGCCCCTCCGCTGGGACGGTGCCAGGCACGGCGTCCTCCTCCCCCACGATCGGCTCGTCCGGAAACGCCCCGTGGATCGCGTCGACCACGGCCGACTGGGCATCCCGGTCGGCCTGCGTCACGAAGTCCGTCGGTCCGGACTTTGTCTCCACGGCCAGCGACGAGCGGAAAGCCGAGAGCGCGCTCGCGGCGCCCGCCTCCGCGGCGTCCCTGGCGGTCGCGAGCCGCTCCTCGGCGGTCGTGTCCATGACGATGGATCCGTCGAGCGGGGACATTCCAGTTCCGGTCTCCGACAGCGCCTGTCCGCACCGCACTTCGGTCCGTCAGCGACGCAGAGAGAGCGGCCGACGGTGGCTACCGCTCGGGGTGGGTCGGCGCGTCGAAGCCGCCGCGAGCGAGCGGTTTCGCGACGTGCCGGCGGGCCAGCGGTGGCACCTCGTACCAGCCGCGTTCCAGGTCGCGATCGAGCCGTCGCCGTGCCGGGCCTTCCCTCGCCGTCCCGCAGTCCCGACACCGGTAGCCCTGGTCGGCACCGGCACTCTCCATCGTTCGGCCGCAGTCCGGGCAGGTGGGCGTCGTCAGCTCCGTCTGTTCGAGCGCCCGGACAGCGAACTTCTCCAGCTTGAGCGTTCCCTGGGAGAGCTCTCCGACGACCGTGACTTCGTCCCCAACCCGGAGCGCGCGGACGCGATCCCGGAACCGCTTGGTGGGCTCGAAGGCGACGCACTCCAGCGGTGTACCAGTGCGGTCCGGGTCTCCGCTCTCGGGCTGGGACGCGTCCGAACCTTCGGGCTCGCCGGCGATCGTCAGGAAGACGTGGCCGCCAGCCCGCGTCTCCGGCGGCTCGACGACCGTGCCGGGGATCTGATAGGCGTGTCCGTCGACGACGTCGTCGATCGCCGCGTCGCGGACGTGCGCGTCCGTCCCCTGGTTGGTCACGAACGTCACGGCCCTGTCGACGGGTTCGCTCTCGATCTCGGCGGCGACGGCCTCGACGGTCCCGGGGTCGTCGCCACGAATGCCATAGAGCACCGGGCCGGGGGTGTGAGGAGCGGCGACCACGGTCCCCGCACTCCGGTCCACCGTGTCCCAGACCGCAGGCTCGTTCCGAGTCGCGTCGAACACGGAGTCGTCGTCGACCGACCGCGGCGTTCCCCAGCGTCCGGGCTCCCGGTAGGCGATCCGCTCGTACGTCCAGTCGTCGTGGGCGGCCCAGGCGCCGATCGCCGCGAGCGCCCCGATCCGTCCCCGCCCCAGTCCCCAGGCCGCGCTGGCGTACTCCAGGCGATCGATGAGCGCCGTGGCGTCGTCGATCCGGTGGTGGCCGCGGACGGCGGTCTCGGCGAACGTCCGGACCGTGTCGGGGATCGAGGCCGGGGCGCCGGGTGCCACGACGACGCCGGGGTTCGTCCCCTCCTCGTCGGTGATCGCGAGGTCCTCGATCACGGTTCGCGCACTCGCGAGGAGCTCACCGGTAGCATCGACGGTCCGACCGTCGCCCATCCCAGGCGCTTCCACGTGGAGCGCCAGCGCGGCGTTCCCCCGCGTCTTGTGCTCGACGGCAGGGTTACACCGAACCAGGAGGTGCCGGTGGACGTCGTAGCCGGCATCGCCGAGTCGCTCGCCCAGGACTGCAGCCACGTACGTCGTGCACATCCCAGTCTCCCGGGAGTCCGTGTCGTCGAGACCGACGACGGGCATCACCCTGGGATCGGGCACTCGTCACTTAAGCGGTTGCGGTGCGGACTGATCGATCGCCGTCGGGTCCCGTCCTGGACCGTCTCGACAGCCTCCGACTGGATCGCCTCCGGCCGAGGTCGGAGCCGTGGCGAGCGGTGGTCGGGGGAGTGATTGCACGGGTGGTGCACGTCCCTCACCGTGCCGCTTCCCGCGATGACGAGGTTCCGCGACCACGGGGAGGCGACGTGAGATCGGCCCGTACCGCTCGCCCACACTGTATATAACTATTTCCCCGCGGGGTGGAAGTGATCGCCGGACGTGAGTCCCGCGCGCCGGCACAACACTCAAGAGTGGTCGGTCCCCTATACCCACCTATGTCACGGTCCGCACTGGTCGGAAACGTGATCGCGATGCTCGAGGACGCGGGCTTCGCGGTGAGCGACCGGTGTGCGATCCGGCCCCGGAGCTTCGACCTCGTCGCCCGGCGCGGCGAGGAACTCCTGCTCGTGAAGGTGCTGCGCAACGTCGACGCGTTCGACGCGGACACGGGTGCCGAGATGCGCCGGATCGGGGCGTACCTCGACGCCTCCGCACTGGTCGTGGGCCTGCGGACCCGCGACGAACCGCTGAAGCCCGAGGTCGTCTACCTCCGGCACGGCGTCCCGGTGCTGTCGCCGGACACCGCGATGGACCTGTTCGTCGAGGACGTGCCGCCGCTCATCTACGCCGCTCCCGGCGGACTCTACGTCAGCATCGACAGCGACGTGCTCGCCGACGAGCGCGAGGAGCGTGGCTGGTCGCTCGGTCAGCTGGCGAACGAGCTCGGGGTCTCCCGGCGCACGGTCTCGAAGTACGAAGACGGGATGGACGCCTCCATCGAGGTCGCCGCGGAGCTCGAAGAGCTCTTCGGCGGCGGTCTCACCAGCGCAGTCGACGTTCTCGGCGGCGCCGAGCAGATCCGCGACGCCGAGCCAACGCCCGAGGCACCCGAGGCCGATCCCGACGACCAGCCCATGATCGCCGTCATGCATCGGGCGGGCTACGAGGTCCACCCCACGGTCCGGGCGCCGTTCAAGGCCGTCAACGAGGACGACTCCGACGAGCGGATCGTCCTGACCGGCCACTCGGAGTTCACGGCGTCGGCCGAGAAGCGTGCCCGGATCATGGCCTCCGTGGGCGAGGTCGCCGACACGCAGTCCGTCTACTTCGTCGACTCGACGGACCGGGAATCCGTCGGCGGGACGGCGCTCATCGATCGCGAGGAAGCGGCCGACATCGAGGACGCCGACCGCCTCCGGGACCTGATCCGCGAGCGGTCGGACGGCGAGGCTGCCTGATCGTCGACGATCCGACGGGACAGGCCGTGGTCACTCACTCCACCTCTCGAGCGTCAGCCGGCCCCGTAGGCCTTCAGGCCGCCCCGTAGGTCTCCTCGAGATACGCGACGATGTCGTCGCTCTCGGCCATTCCGTCCACGCCGTTGTCCTCGTCGACGAGGACCGGGACGCCAGTCTGGCCACTGACGTTCTCGACCTCCGTCCGCTGACTGTGGGAACTGGGCACCGTCTTCGTCTCGTACTCCAGATCCAGTTCGTCCAGTGTCACCTTGACCCTCGCACAGAACGGGCAGCCGGGCAGTTCGTACAGGATCAACCCACTGTCTGTCATCGGCCCCTGCTACGCCAGGATCCGCCTTGAGGCCGATGGGGCCTGACGCCGGGAGCGCACGATCGGTCGAGGCTACTACAGGGTCGGACAAGGAGTGTCCAGCCGGCAGTAGCACCGAACGATCACCCCGGTGGCGACAGCGTCACCGGCGACATGTCGAAGAAGGCAGTCTCGTAGCCGTCGTGTCGTGCGACCTGCGGCGGTGTCTCGACCGTGATCGTCGGTCCCTCCGCGGGCTCGCCGGCAAGGACGGTCCCGTAGTGGTGGCCGAGCCGGTCGTCGATCGTCTCGACGAGGTCGAGCGCAGTGCCCCCCACCCGCGCGGCGAGCGAGGCGTTCGCCAGCGCGATCCGGTTGTACGGCGTTCGCAGGGACACCGCGAGATAGGGGCCCGTCCCGTCGATCCCATCGGGGGGTGCACCGAGGAGCCTGGCGACGAGGTCGGCGTCGCCGGTGGTTCCAGATCCGAGCGCCTGTCCCGGTAGCGCGTCCGCCGCAGGCGTTTGCCCGACGGGCGGGCCCATACCCTGCATGGGCGGGGAGGCCGCGCGTTCCCCGCGCCGAGCCTGCTCGATCTCGCGGACGTCGAGGTCCGTGACGTCGTCGCTGTCGAACTCGATAGGGAAGGTCGCACTGTCGGCAGTGTCGAAGCGACCCGCCAGGGCCCCGGCAGTGCGGACGCCGACGGGATCGAACGCCACGCGGACGTCGTAGCTGCCCTCGCCGGGGAGTTCGACGTTGTTGCCGAAGTGATAGCCCATCCGCTGGGCGATCATCGTCCAGACCTGGTAGCGCTCGATCGGTTCGCCGCCGTCGATGACCGTCGCTCGCGGTTGCCGTGGGAGGACGAGCCCGGTCTCGGGGTCCCAGACCGACACCATGAGGTGCATCGTGTCGGACTCGGCGACCTCGACGCGGCTGCGCTGGCTCCCCGTCACGGTCCAGAATCGATGCGGGAACGTGAAAAACAGCGCCGCCCTGGCACCGTCTTCGAGGGACGCCTGGCCGTAGCTGCCCATCTCCTCCGTCGACGCCGGCAGGTAGACCGCCTCGGGACGGTCCTCGACCAGTGGGGCGCCACTCCAGACCGACTCGGTCTCGAGTAGGCCGAAACAGCCCGCGGCGAGCCCGCCGGCGGCCATGGAGGTGCCGGCGAGGAACTCCCGTCGCTGCATCGGAACGCGCTATCGGCCGCGTGCGATTAGGGGTTCCGATCGCAGCCGATATCGGCCCCAATCCCCGCACGCGTCGCTCTCGAATCGGAAACCGGAGTCCCCCGGCGACGGATCAGACCGGCGAGACCGTGGCGAGGGAGATGATCCAGAGGCTCGCGACGGTAAAGCCCACCATCACGATCACGAACGGATACTGGCTCCGGATCGCCTGGACCCGCCCCGGGAACGTCTCGATCGCCGTGCCGTGCGCGAGCCAGACCGCCAGGACGTGCCCGAGGAGGATCGCCAGCGCCTCGACGTGCCCGAACCAGCCGGGGAGGACGGCGACGGAGGCGTTGACCGTCGAGAGCGGATCGCTCGCGACGGAGGTGGTCGTCGGCCACAGCGAGATGAGAAAGCCCCCGTAGTGCGCGAAGTGGTAGCCCGCTGCGATCGCGAGCAGCGGTCCGGCGAATCGGTAGGCGAGGTACCGGGGTGAGAGGAAGGTCTCCGCCCACGACCGGGAGCGGGTGGCGGCCAGGAGGTACGCGCCGAAAAAGAGCGCGTACAGGCCGGCCAGCAGTGCGAGGTACACGACGGCGGCGGGGAGGCCGACGTCGACGATCCCCTGGACGGCGTCGACGCCGGGTTGGGTCGCGACCACGCCGCTGAAGGTCAACTCGGTGACCAGCATGACGGCGAAGGCCACGCCGGATCGGTCCCTGAAGACGTCACCCTCCCGCAGTCTCGCGCCGAACGGTCGCAGGACCACGCCGTCGGCCGTCCGCTGGAGTGGCGCGACGGCGCCGTAGTAGCGATACCACACGGAGACCGGGTCGGCACGACGGAACCAGGTCTCCTCCCCGAAGACGACGGCGCCCGCGAGCGTGTACGCCGAGAACCCGAGGACCAGCCCCGCGAGGAGCCGCGGATCGCCGGTCACCGGCAGTGCGATCTCCAGCCAGATCAGCACGAACAGCGCGCCGACCGCCGGCCAGGTTCCCGCGCGATCGGGATAGGACCGGTAGCCGGTCGGGAGGAGCCGTGCGATCGACCGCCAGGGGTCGATCGCCGGCCACGGGTTGCCGAGCAGGTACGCGACGATCGTCAGCCCGGCCCGCCCCACGACGAAGACGAGGAGTACCCCGAGGTTGAGCTGACCGACGTCCGGCCCGAGGAAGCCGACGACCGGAATCGCCGCGAGGCCCGCAACGCCCGCGAGACTGCCGACGACCCGACCGACCCGGAATACCGCGTCCGGGACAGCCACCTCCCGTCGCCCCTCGTGCAGCCAGCGAAGCAGTTCCCGGTCGGTCACCAGCATCGACATGAGCCCGGAGGCGCCGATGACGCCCCCGCCGGTGATCGCGTAGAGCCACGTCGGGACGGTCACGTCGCCCCGGCTTCCGCTGAGGCCCGAGGACACGTTACTCGCCGCCGCGACGTCGACGAACGCGAGGACCCCGATCGCCAGCGCCCCCGCCAGCAGCGACCGGCGCAGGTGTCGCCCCATCTGCGGGGAGGTTGCGATGGGAGTCCCAACTACCTGTCGTTGTCCGGCGAGGCGTGGGAGATGGAGCGGGTGGCTACGCGCTCGCCACCGGATCCGATCGCTGGAGCCGAGCGGTCGAGCCGAGTGAAGGACGGGAACGGTGCACCGGCCACCAGCCCGTCTCGCGGGGAGATCCAGGGTGAACACGAGGGTCCTTCGTCGGTATGGGCGAGCATCGGAGTCGTCAAAAGCGAGTGGCTGAACCGGGGCCGTGTCGAAGTAAAGGGTTAAGTGCGGCCGCTCGAAGGGGCGGGTAGATGACGAGCGTTCGCTTCTACGCCGGGGTCTACGTGGCGCTGGTGCTCCTCGTCTCGAGCAAGATCGTCTTCTTCGAGTTGCTGTCCTACAACGTCGCGCTCGCGCTGACGATGTTGACGGCGGTCGTCGAGGCGTTCGGGATCGCCGGCTACTACCAGCACCTCCGGTTCGAGCCCCGCTCGCTGACCTACCTCATGCTCATGGCGCTCTTCGGCGTCATGCTCCTGACGTTCGCCGCGGCGTTCTCGATCCTCTGATCGGGGCGTCGCGGGCGTTCGACGGTGTCGGTGTGAGAGCGGATTCTCTCCGTGTACGGAGATTCCAGTACCGTATCGTGGGCCGTCCGAGCGACGCTACGATACGTGGGTCACGCCAGCTGGACAGTGAGGCACGGATCGGGGATCGTGCCTCTCCCCTCTCGAATACGGAACTCTGGGCGACGATACCGACACGGTGCTGTCTTTCGGTGCGGGCCTGTCCCGCTCGAGTACTCGACGACCACGCTGGGGAACCTGGCCGCGTGCTACAGCCAGGCGCCAGCCCCGCGGCGTGAAACTCGATTCCTGACTGGTGTGAATGCACCAGCAGTCATTCGAGCGGATTCAGATATCTCGGCTGAGACAGAAGGTGCGCTGTGATTCGACGACGTCGCCTCAGCCACTCAGCAGCATGGCCGCGACGACGACGATGAGGACGACGCCGATCAGCAGGGCGGTGACCGCGGTCGCCCCCGCGCTACCCACACCGGCGTTGCGCCCGAGAGCGTACGTCCCGAAGACGAGTCCGACGGCCGTCGCGAGCAGCGCGACGATCATGAGCGGGCTCGACGATGCACCGTTCTCGAGGTAGGCGAAGACGACGCCCCCGGTGCCCAGTGCGAGGAGACCGAACGCGGTCATCAGCGCGTTCGCGCTCCCCGCCCATCCCCGGATGTCGTGGTCCCCGCCGTAGCCATACCCGCTCCCGATTCCGCCCTCTCCCATGAGGGTAGGGTGGCGGTGCCGGGTCGCCGCCAGCGCCGCGAAGATCGCGAGCAGCACGACGCCGCTGAGTGCCGCGCTCCCCACGAGTGAGGCCTCGACCATGTCCACAGCGAGCGGTCGACCGGTATTAAACCCTGCCGGATCGGGAGCGGGCGTGGCCGGGAGAGGAGCCTGGAACGCCGGGCGATCGCCTGCGGCACCGGCTCTGCCTGCTTTGAGACCGACAGAATGTTCCTCCTCCGGGCCGAGCGATCTACCAATGGAGGCACGCGAGACCGAGCCAATCGACGTCGCGGCCGTCCGCCCCGACTTCCCCGTGCTCGATCGGCGGGTCGGGACCGAGGTCACGCCCGCCTCGATCGGCGTCGACGACGCCGACGGCCAGCAGATCGTCTACCTCGACAACGCCGCGACGACGCAGACGCCCGAGCAGGTGATCGACGCCATCGCGAGGTACTACCGCCGGTACAACGCCAACGTCCACCGCGGGCTCCACCACCTGAGTCAGGAGGCCTCGATCGCCTACGAGCTCGCCCACGACCGCGTCGCCGACTTTCTCGGCGCCTCGGGCGAGCGCGAGGAGATCGTGTTCACCTCGAACACCACGGAGTCGGAGAACCTCGTGGCCTACGCCTGGGGGCTGAACGAACTGGGTCCGGGCGACGAGGTCGTGCTCACGGAGATGGAACACCACTCCTCGCTGGTGACCTGGCAGCAGATCGCCAGGCGCACGGGCGCCGAGGTCCGCTACATCCGGGTGCGCGAGGACGGCCGCCTGGACATGGATCACGCCCGCGAGCTGATCGGGCCCGACACCGCGATGGTCTCGGTCGTCCACGTCTCGAACACGCTCGGGACGGTCAACCCCGTCTCGACGCTCGCGGACATGGCCCACGAGCAGGACGCCCTGATCTTCGTCGACGGCGCCCAGGCCGCACCGACCCGGCCCGTCAACGTCGAGGCGATCGACGCGGACTTCTACGCGTTCTCCGGCCACAAGCTGCTGGGTCCGACGGGCATCGGCGTGCTCTACGGCAAGCGCCACCTCCTGGAGTCGATGGATCCGTTCCTCTATGGCGGCGAGATGATCACGAAGGTCACCTTCGAGGACGCTACCTGGAACGAGCTGCCCTGGAAGTTCGAGGCGGGAACGCCCCGCGTCGCCCAGGGGATCGGCCTCGACGCCGCCATCGACTACCTCGACGACCTCGGGATGGAGTCCGTCCGCGAACACGAGGAACTCCTCGCGGAGTACGCCTACGAGCGACTCGACGCGTTCGACGACGTCACGATCTACGGCCCCGAGCCCGGGCCGGACCGCGGGGGCCTGGTCGCCTTCGACGTCGACGGCGTCCACGCCCACGACATCGCCTCGATCATGAACGACCACGCCGTCGCGATCCGTGCGGGTCACCACTGTACCCAGCCGTTGCACGAACGCCTCGGAACGGCGGCGACTGCACGGGCCTCGATGTACGTCTACAACACCCGCGACGAGATCGACGTGCTCGTAGAGGCGCTGGACGACGCGCGACAGCTGTTCGCGTAAACGGCCGCGTCGTCCTCCGAATCGATCGAGGGATTTTCCTGCCACGTGGGTGAGGCCCGAGCATGACCGATAGCCGAAATTTCGTCGGCACTACCATCGGTCTCGCCGTCGTCGCGATCGCCCACGCACTGCTGACGTGGCCGCTGTTCGCGACGGCCACACTGTTCCTCGGCGGCGCCACCCTCGCGTTCGTCGCGGAGGCCGTGGTGGTGGAACGTGGGTGGCTCGAGCACCACGTCGACCCGAAACTGGCCGGCGTCCCGCTGTACGTGCTGCTTGGCTGGCCGGCCGCGATCTACGTAGCGCTCCGCGTCGCACTCCTCTGGACCGAGGGCGTCGCCGCCGTCGCCACTGCTGCCGGGGTCGCGACAGCGCACGACGTGCTCGTCGACAATCGGGGCGTTTCGGAGGGCTACTGGACCTACAGCGACGACCTCCCTGGTCCCCGCCACGGCGCGGTGCCATGGTGGAACTACGCCGGGTGGCTGGCCATCAGTGGTGCGACTGCCGGCGTCGTGGTGTATCTCCACTGAGTACCGCAACCACCAGCCCTCGACCGACGCGTCCACAATCGTTACTACGCCGCCGAGACGACGTCAGGGCGATGAACGCCGACCGCAGCGCCGGGTCGACGGCGCGCGCAGGCCGAGGAGGAGCCGGTATCCAGGTGGAGACGCGTCCAGGGCGATATGACCAGTAGCACCGGGGAGCCCGTCGTGAGGGTGCGAAATCTCACGAAGCGATACGGCGACCTGACGGCTGTCGACGGCGCGAGCTTCGAGATCCACCCCGAGGAGGTGTTCGCGCTCGTCGGGCCCAATGGCGCGGGCAAGACCACGATCGTCGAGATCCTCGAGTGTCTGCGGACCCCGACGGAGGGTTCGGCGACGGTGCTGGGACACGACGTGTCCGCTTCGCCCCGGGCGATCAAGGCCGAGATCGGCGTCGTCCCCCAGTCCTTCCACACTTTCGATCGGCTGACGGTTCGGGAGAACGTGGCGCTGATCGGCCGGTTGTACGACGACCCACGGCCTGTCGACGAGGTGCTCACACAGCTCGAGCTCGATGAGTACGCGGGGACGCGCTTCGAGTCTCTGTCGGGGGGCTGGCAACGGCGAACCGGGATCGCGATGGCGCTCGTCGGCGACCCGGCTGTTCTCTTCCTCGACGAGCCGACGACGGGGCTCGACCCAGCCGCCCGGCGGACGACGTGGGAGCAGATCGGGGGCCTGGCCGACGCCGGCACCGCCGTCGTCCTCACGACCCACTACATGGAGGAAGTAGAGGAGCTCGCGGACCGGGCCGCCCTCCTCGTCGACGGCCGGATCGAGGCCGTCGACACCGTGTCGGGGCTGATCCGCCAGTACGGCGGCGACGTGAAGCTCGTCGTCGGGACCGATGGGACGGAGAGCGATTCGGCCGCCGAGGAGGCCATCGAGGAGCTACTCCACGACGCTGCGACGGACGTCTACCGGAACGAGGCCGAGGACCTCGTCGGGCTCTTCGAGGACCGGAGCGTCGCACAGGAAACCTTCGGGCGCCTGCTCGACGTCGACGGCGAGCGTTCGATCGACCTGACGACTGCGGGCATGGAGGACGTCTTTCTGCGGGTCTCGGGCGGTGCCGTCGGGAGCGGAGGTGACCTCAGGTGAGACGCGTCTTCGCAGTACTCGGTGGCGTCTCGAGACACTGGCTGCGGAGCAGGGAGGCCGTCTTCTTCTCGCTGGTGTTCCCGGTGGTGTTGTTGTTGATCTTCAGTTCCGTCTTCGCCGGCGGCGGTGCAGCGGAGTTCACGGTCTACGTCCAGAACAACGACGTCGACGACGGCCAGCCCACTGAGCTATCTGCGACCCTGGTCGAGTCGCTCGAGGCGTCCGACGTGATCGACGTCAGGCGGATCGAGGCCGGGCGGGACGTCGAGGAGTGGGCCGCAGCGGCTGACACCGAGGGCTCGACGCGGATCCTCGTGATCCACGACGGGTTCGCGGATCGCGCCAGTGCAATGGGACAGCGAGCCCGCACGAACGTCACCCGACGGACTGTCGCCGGACTCGGTCCTGCCCTGAACGACTCGAGTCGCGCGGCCATCGACGCCGCACTGACAGCCCAGCAGGGAGGCTCCGGTGGTTCCCAGCCGGCACGACTGACCTTCCTCACGGCACCGGACGACTCCTCCGCTGCCGCCGTCCGGGGGATACTCCAGCAGTACGTCGCCAGCTTCAACGACCGCGTGACCGGTGTCACGGACTCTCCCGCGACTGTCGAGTCCGGCTCCGTCGGCGACGAGCGCCTCCGTGCGGTGGATTACTTCCTCCCCGCACTGGTCGCTGCCGTGATCATGATCAACACGGTGATCACGCTCCCGACGATGGTGTCGCGCTTTGGCGACGACGGGACCCTCAAGCGCCTCGCAGCGACCCCGCTGCGTCGCTGGGAGTGGCTCGCCGCACACCTGATCGTCCAGCTCGCGCTCTCGCTCGTGGTGACGGCGCTGATGTTACTGGTCGGACGGCTCGTCTTCGACGTGACGGTGCTGCCGGGCCCGATCGCTATCCTCCTCTTGCTGGTCGGTACCCTCGGGTTCGCGTCGCTCGGCCTCACCATCGGCGGTATCCTCTCCGACCCCGACGCGGCTTCGACGGTCGGGAACGTCATCGCCTTCCCGGTCCTCTTCCTCTCGGGGACGTTCTGGCAACTCGAGTTGATGCCACAGTTCCTCCAGACGGTCGGGACGGCCCTGCCACTGTACCACCTGCATCACGGGCTCCGACAGCTCATGGTCGTCGGCACGACGGAGGGCGTCCCGCTGGCGTTCGCGATGCTCGGCGGGCTCGCTGTCGTCTTCCTCGCGACGGCGATCCGGACGACGCGCTGGCGGGACTTCTGAGCGTACCGCCGACCTGCCCGATTCACTGATCTAGCGGACCGTGCTACGCCGGCCGAGCCGGATTCACGTAATGGCCGATCGTCTCGAGCGCCTCCCACTCGCCGTCGAGACACTCGCCGAGCACTTCGTGGTGCTGCTCGTCGACCTCGAAGGCCTCATCGTCCCCAGCCTCGTCGGCCGCCTCGAGGTCCGTCGCCTCCATGTAGACGTACAGATAGCCGGGCTCGCCGCTGGCGTCGAGAAACGCCGTCTCGGTGGACACACCCTCGTGCTGGAGCGTCTCGACGACCTCGTCCTCGCGCCGCTCTAGTTCTGCGTACCACTCCCGCAACCGGTCGGCTTTTCCAGGTGCGACTGGCGCTCGGGCAAGTTTGGCTTCAACCATAGTACGGTCGTGCAGACCTACTCCGAAATACCCGGGCACGTTGGGGCTGCGTGGTCTCAGCATCGAGGTGCGGTCGGGGATTGTGCTGCCCAGCACAGCAACGCGAGCGGCCGAGCGCCCCGGCAGGGCGCGAGGTCGCTCGCGCTTTTTCGCGGAGATTTTTCGAGGAGCGGTTCCCGCGAGCGGAGTCGCGGGGTCCGCTCGCGGGAACCCGACGAGAAAAAGGTCCCTCAGAAGCCTTTGCCAAGCAGCTCCCGCGCCACGATGTTCTTCTGGATCTCCGTCGTGCCCTCGTAGATCTGGGTGATCTTGGCGTCGCGGTAGAGCCGCTCGACGTCGAAGTCGTTGACGTAGCCGGCGCCGCCGTGGATCTGGACGGCCTCGTCAGCGACGTCGACGGCCGTCTCGGAGGCGAACTCTTTGGCCATCGACGCCAGGGCGGTGAGGTCACCCTCCTCGTTCTCGACGCTCCAGGCGGACTTGTAGGTGAGCTGTCGGGCGGCCTCGGTCCTGGTGTGCATCTCCGCGAGCTTGTGCTGGATGGCCTGGAACTCGGAGATGGATCGGCCGAACTGCTCGCGCTCCTGGGCGTACTCGAGGGCGCGCTCGCAGGCACCCTTGGCGATGCCGACGGCCTGTGCGGCGACCATCGTCCGCGTGTCGTCGAAGAACTGCATCAGCTGGAGGAAGCCCGCGCCGCGGGTGCCGATCAGGTTCTCCTCGGGGACGCGTACGTCGTCGAAGACGAGTTCGGCGGTGTCGGAGGCGCGAATGCCGAGCTTGCCGGTGATCTTCTCGGCGGTGAAGCCGTCGCGGTCGGACTCGACCAGGATCTGGGAGAACCCCGAGTAGCGGTCCTCGGTGTCGTCGGTCTTGCACATGACGACGAAGTAGTCGCCGACGCTCCCGTTGGTGATCCACATCTTGTTCCCGTTGATCACCCACTCGTCGCCGTCCTTCTCGGCCGCCGTCGAGACCGAGGAGACGTCGGATCCGACGTCGGGCTCCGAGATGGCGGCGCCCATGACGGCGTCGCCGGTGGCGATCGGCTCGAGATAGCGATCCTTCTGGTCCTCGGTGCCGTTGGCCATGATCGAGTCGGCGCCGAAGGCGGCGCTCGTGATACAGAGGCCGATGCCGGGATCGACGGCGAACAGCTCCTCCGTGATCAGCGCCATCTCGAGGGGCGAGTAGCCGGCCCCGCCGTACTCGATTGGGATGTGGGCGCCCGTGAGCCCCATCTTCGCGGCCTCGTCCATCACCTCGTGGGGGTAGGTCTCCTCGGCGTCGTGTTCGGTCGCGACGGGTGCGATCTCGTTGTCCGCGAAGCGCCGTACTTCGTCACGGATCTGTCGTTGCTCCTCGGTGAGCCCGAAGTCCATGCCCCCCGTTTGGGGGTGCAGACTCAAGACCTTTTTACTCGATTATAAACCGCTCCGTAGTTGCAAGGGTACCAAAGGGGCAACGTTCAAGCGCGCGGCCCCTGAATAGGCGTCCATGGATCTCGAGGAAATCAACCGCGTGGCGGTTCTCGGTGCGGGGAACATGGGCCACGGCATCGCGGAGGTCGCCGCGATCGCCGGCTACGACGTGACGATGCGTGACATCGAGGAGGAGCTCGTCCAGGACGGCTACGAGAGCATCGAGTGGTCGCTGAACAAGCTCGCCGAGAAGGACCAGCTCACCGACGATGAGGCCGAGGCGGCCCTCGATCGCGTGACACCGGTAGTGGACCTCGCCGAGGCCGTCGGCGACGCGGACGTCGTCATCGAGGCGGTGCCCGAGGTCATGGATATCAAAACCGACGTCTACGGAGAGGTCGAGGCGCACTCGCCCGACGACGCCATCTTCGCGACGAACACGTCCTCGCTGTCGATCACCGTCCTCTCGGAGGTGACCGACCGACCCGAGCAGTTCTGCGGGATGCACTTCTTCAACCCGCCGGTGCGGATGGACCTCGTCGAGGTCATCTCCGGGGCGCACACCGACGAGGAGACGCTGGACACGATCGAGGCGCTCGCCGAGGACTTCGGGAAGAGCCCCGTCCGCGTCCACAAGGATTCGCCAGGGTTCGTCGTGAACCGCGTCCTCGTCCCACTGATGAACGAGGCGGCGTGGCTCGTCTCGAACGACGAGGCGACGATCGCCGAAGTCGACTCGACGACGAAGTTCGGGATGGGCCTCCCGATGGGGAGCTTCGAACTCGCGGACCTCACTGGCATCGACGTGGCCTACCACGTCCTCGATTACATGCACGAGGAGCTGGGCGAGGCCTACGAGCCCGCGCCGCTGATCGAGGAGAAAGTCGACGCCGAAGAGCTCGGCCAGAAGTCCGGTATCGGCTTCTACGACTACGAGAACGGCGGCGTCGACATCCCCAGCGACGCCCAGAGCGAGCTGGTCGAGGACCGGCTCGTCGCCAGCATGGCGAACCAGGTCGCGTTCCTGGTGGGCAACGACGTCGCCGGGCCCGACGCGATCGACCGCGCGATGCAACTCGGCGCCGGCTTCCCCGACGGCCCCGCTGCGCTCGCCGACGACGCCGGACTCGATGGACTCCTGGAGACCCTCGAGGAGGCGTACGAAGAGACCGGGCACCCACGCTACGAGCCCGCACCGTACCTCGCGGAGGCCGCCGAGGCCGGTGGCTTCCACGCGGCCGCGGGCGACACGGCGGGTGACTCCGACGACGATGTCGAGTTCGAAACCCTCCGCCTCGAGTACCCCGGGGAGATGGTGGGGAAGCTCGTCGTGGATCGACCTCACCGCATGAACACGATCAGTGGGGAACTCCTCGACGAGCTCTCGACCGCGATCGAGGTCCTCGAGGACGACGAGGACGTCCGAGCGATCCTCCTGACCGGCGCCGGCGACCGCGCCTTCTCCGCGGGCGCGGACGTCCAGAGCATGGCGACGGGCGCGGATCCACTCGACGCCGTCGAGCTCTCCCGCAAGGGCCAGTCGACCTTCGGCGAGCTCGAGGACTGCGACATGCCGGTCGTCGCTGCCATCGACGGCTACTGCCTGGGCGGCGGGATGGAGCTGGCGACGTGTGCGGACATCCGCCTCGCCAGCGAGCGCTCGGAACTCGGCCAGCCGGAGCACAACCTGGGCCTCCTGCCTGGCTGGGGCGGCACCCAGCGCCTCCAGCAGATCGTCGGCGCCGGCCGCGCCAAGGAGATCATCTTCACGGCCGAGCGCTACGATCCGGAGACGATGGCCGACTACGGCTTCATCAACGAGGTCCACGAGGTCGAGGGCTTCGACGAGTTCGCATACGAGTACGCGGCCGACCTCGCGGCGGGCCCACCGATCGCCCAGCGATACACGAAGCGGGCCATGAAGAAGGGCCGCGAGTCGACGGCGGCCGGCCTCGAGATCGAGGCCCAGGCGTTCGGCCAGCTCATGAACACCGACGACCTGATCGAGGGCGTCACCGCGTTCATGGGCGACGAGGACCCGGAGTTCGAGGGGAAGTAGTCCGTGTAGTCCGTGTGGGGCCGGGACGCCACCGGCCCCGAGGACCGACTGACGCGCGGCTTCGACGGAACCTGAACCGGCGCGGGTGGCGAGGGACCCTTTTTGGTCGTCGCTCACGTACCACACGATCATGACTCTCGGCGAGGTCATCGAGTCCGTCCGGCGCCGGGAGCACACGCTCACCCTCCACAACCCACCGAAAGAGACCGCGGAAGCGGTCGTCGATCGACTCGCCGACCGGAACGTCGAGGTGCGCGTGGAGGAGAGCGCCTCGGGGCGTCCCGAGGGCGTCGCGGTGCTCGAACGCGACGGGGTCGTCGTGACGACACTCGAGGTGTCGGACCTCCACCAGCAACTCGCGGACGCCGGTGGATCGCCAGCGCAAGCCGGTGGCAGCGACGGCACGGTCGGCGTCCTCCAGCACCTCGACGGCGTCACCTTCACCTCCTACGACCGCAAGCAGATGCTGGCGGCGACGCGTGAGATCGAGGACCGGGCCTACCGCGTCGGTGCGGGCACGATCCGCGCCGGCTTCCAGACCGTGGCCCGGCTGGGCACCGAGGCAGACACGTACGCGAGCCTCGCGGAGCGAGGCCTCCAGACGATCGTCTACGCCGTGCCGGATGGCTCCATGGTTCCGGCGCTGCCGGGGGTGACGGTCCAGACGCCCGACGCCGAGGAGATCGCCGACCACTGGTTCGTCACCTTCGACGGTGGTGCGGAGCACGACCAGCAGTCAGTGTTGCTGGCCCAGGAGCGTCGAGCGGGCTTCTACGGCTTCTGGAGCTACGATCCGGAGGTAGTCCGTCGCGTCAACCGCCACCTCCAGCAGCGGTACGACCGGGCGGCCACCGACGCCTGAATCCTTCGCCGGGGGGAGAATTCGATTGCCTGGGCGCCAGACCCACCCGAAGCGCGCGTCGAAGGTCGTCTCAGGCCACCGGCTTTATGAGCCAGTACGACGAACCCGCGAACGGGACGACCCCGGGAATCAAATGTCTGAAGACGCACCAGAAATCCTCGTCGTGGACGACGAATCGCGGCTGGCGGACCTCTTTGCCGCGTGGCTACAGTCCGAGTGGGCCGTCGAGACAGCCTACGACGGCGAGGAGGCACTCGAGGCGATGGGCGACTCCGTCGAGATCGTCCTCCTGGACCGACGGATGCCCGGACTTTCCGGCGACGAGGTACTCGAGCGGATCCGGGACGCCGAGTACGACTGCCGCGTCGTGATGGTGACGGCGGTCGATCCGGACTTCGACATCATCGAGATGGGCTTCGACGACTACCTCGTCAAGCCGGTCTCGAAGGACGACCTCATGGACATCGTCGAGCGAATCCAGACGCGCTCGACCTACGAGGCAGACATCCAGGAGTACTACTCGCTGGTCTCGAAGAAGTCGCTGCTGGAATCGGAGAAGTCCGAGCGCGAACTCGAGGACAACGAGGAGTACCAGGCGCTGACCGATCGCGTGGCGGAACTCGAGGAGCAGGTCGATCACACCGTCGAGCAGCTCACCGACCACGACGACTTCGTCGGCGCGTTCCAGGACCTCCCGGGGAGCAACGACGCGTAGCAGTCGACGTCTGTGTCGTGTCCGTTATTCCTCCGAGAGCCGCAGGCCCGTGCCGGCACCTCGCGGGACTGCGACGATCCCGTCAACGACGGGCGCGGGGTCGGGGCCGAGGTCCTCCACCAGCCGATCCGCCGTCGCGAGTCCACAGGCCCCAAGCGGTGCGAGCGCCGCGGCCACGTGAACTGCCCCGAGTCGAGCCACGACGCCGTCGACCGTCGTCGAGACCACCGGGCGAACGCCGGACTCACGCGCGCGGCGTGCGACACGCACCGCCTCGTCGGGGCCGCCCAGCACCATCGGTTTGCAGATGAAAACGTCGGCGGCACCGACGTCCAGGAGCCGATCGAGGTCTGCCGACGCGAGGGATTCGTCCAGGGCGACGTCGACTGGTCCGCCCCGGAGCTTCGCGTGGCCGGTGACGTCTCCCGCCGGGAGTGGCTGTTCGACGTAGGACACCGAGAGCGGCGCGAACTGCTCGAGGGCATCTGCCGCTGTGGATCGATCCCACGCACCGTTGGCGTCCGCCCGGAGCGAGACGTCGGGGCCCACCCGCTCGCGCACCGCAGAGAGCCGCTCGACGTCCTCGGCGAGGGAGCGCGCGCCGACCTTGCACTTGAGACAGTCGAAGCCCTCCTCGAGTGCCGCCTCCGCCGCATCGACCGTCGCAGTGACCGATCCGTCGCCGATCGTGGCGTTCACCGGGATCCGCTGTCGTCGAGCAGCGCCGCCAAGGTGCCGGGAGAGCGGCACGCTACGGCCGCGGGCGCGGAGGTCCGCGACCGCGAGCGAGAGCCCGTGGCGGGCCGCCGGGGTGTCGGCCATCTCCGCCAGCACGTCCTCGGTGCCGCCGAGAGGCAACCGATCGGCAGCACGCCGGAGAGCAGCCCGACAGTCGTCGTAGGACTCCGTCCAGCCCGGCAGCGGCGTCGCCTCGCCGAGTCCGCGGCGCTTCTCGGTTCGAACGCGGACGAGGAGTCCCCGCCTGTGCTCGATCGTCCGGTCGGCGGTCCGGAGTGGCTCCGCGAGTTCGAGGTCGAACGGCTGCAGGTCGACCTCCATCAGCGACGCCTCCCGACCGCGGGGGGCCCAGCCAACCCAGTCACGCCGCGACCACCCCGACGGCGAACGCGACGGCGTAGGCGAAGAGGAGCTGGCCGGTGCGCTCGAGTGCGGGGTTCAGCGCCTCGCCGTCGGTCCTCGTCGCCACCGTTCGCACGACGCTCGCCGCAAGCGGGAGGGTCACGACCGGCAGGAGGACGCCGATCGGGTACTCGAAGCCGATCCAGAGGACGGGGAGCACCACGTACGCCAGCCCGAGCAGGGCCGCGAATTCGATCCGACTCCAGCGGTAGCCGACGATCACCGCCAGCGTCCGCTTGCCGGCCGCCCGGTCCGTCTCGAGGTCGCGGACGTTGTTGACCACGAGGATCGCCGTCGAGAGCCCCGCCATCGCGAGGCTCGCGACGATCGCCGCCGCCGGGATCGTCCCCGACGGCGGCGACGCGATCGGCGGCTCCGCGAGCACGGCGGCGGCCTGGACGTAGACGGTTCCCGTCACTGCGACGATGCCGAAGAACACGAAGACGAAGACGTCCCCCAGTCCCCGTGAGCCCAGTGCCGGGCCGCCGGCGTACGCGTAGCCGCTGGCGACGCTCGCCAGTCCGATCACGACGATCGGGAGACCCCCGACCCAGACGAGATAGACGCCCACGAGGATCGCGAGGCCGAACGTGCCGAAGGCCGCCTGGCGGACGCGGTCCGGTTCGATCAATCCCGCGCTCGTGACGCGGGTGAACCCCTCCCGGTTCTCGTCGTCGACGCCAGTCACGGCGTCGTAGTAGTCGTTGGCGAAGTTCGTCCCTATCTGGATCAACAGGGCGCCGACCAGGGCGGCCAGCGCCGGCAGCGCCGCAAAGAGGTCCTCGTGCAGCGCCACGGCCGTCCCGACGATCACCGGTGAGGCGCCCGCCGGGAGCGTCTGGGGCCGACTCGCCACCAGCCAGGCCCGGACGCGCGAATGCTCCGCCGACATTGCACCGACGTGCGGGGGCGGCGGGCCTTAAGCTTGGCATCTCGGCAGCGACGACACCTGTAGCCGCCGCGTCCTCCTAAACGATGGGAGGATATTTGGCGATGCCGTCGGCAGACTGGGACATGCTCAGGGCCCTGCTGCGTCGACTTCGCGGCGGCAGCGCGAGCTCCGCACCCGATTCCGGCGCGGGGGCAGCGAACACCGAGGCCGCGGATGCGGTGGAGGATTCGGCGGACGCCGACTCCGGGGACGACGCCTCGGTTGCGAGCGACCGGGCCGAGGAGGAGGAGGGCTCCCTCTGGGACTTCATCCACTCCTAGCAGTACCGTGGGCAGTACGTCCAGTCCGGGGGCGACGTTCGCGACGAGCAAGAACGGGCCTTGCAGGACATACAGCGCCAGGCGAAGGAGATCGAGGCGGCGGAGGAGAGCGAGGACGTGACCCACCCCGAAGAGTAGGACCGTCTCCGACCGACCGCACACGCGGGCGTCGACGGGTACAGCCCCGTCGCTCCATACCGATCGCGATCAGTACCGCCAGGGATACTCTCCAAAGTCGGGCTCCCGTCCCTCGACGAAGGCGTCGCGTCCCTCCTCGGCCTCCTCGGTCATGTAGGCCAGGCGGGTCGCCTCGCCGGCGAACACCTGCTGGCCCACGAGCCCGTCGGAGTCGAGGTTGAACGCGTACTTGAGCATCCGCATCGCCGTCGGGCTCTTGCTCGCCATCTCGTCGGCCCACTCGAGGGCCCGGTCCTCGAGGTCGTCGTGGGGCACCACCTCGTTGACCATCCCCATCTCGGCGGCCTCGGCGGCGTCGTAGGTCTTGCCGAGGAAGAACACCTCGCGGGCCTTCTTCTGGCCGACCTGTCGGGCGAGGTACGCCGAGCCGAAGCCCCCGTCGAAGCTCGCGACGTCGGGGTCGGTCTGTTTGAACTTCGCGTGCTCCTCGCTGGCGATCGTGAGATCACAGACGATGTGCAGCGAGTGACCGCCGCCGACCGCCCATCCGGGGACGACTGCGACGACCGGCTTGGGGATGTGGCGGATCTGGCGCTGGACCTCGAGGATGTGGAGGCGGCCGACGTCGGCGTCGTCGGTCGGGTCGGCCCCGGGCGCTCCCTCGTCGTGGGACGCTCCGGCGCCGTCGTCATCGTCGCCATCGCGGTACTCGTAGCCGTCCGCGCCTCGGATCCGCTGGTCGCCGCCGGAGGAGAAGGCCCAGCCCCCGTCCTTCGGCGAGGGGCCATTGCCCGTCAGCAGGACGCAGCCGACGTCCGTCTGGCGCTTGGCGTGATCGAGTGCCGCAGAGAGTTCGTCGACCGTGCGGGGACGGAAGGCGTTGCGGACCGCCGGGCGGTCGAACGCGATCCGGACTGCGTCGACGTCTCGAGCCCGGTGGTAGGTGACGTCCGAAAGCGAGAGCGACTCGATGGGCTCCCAGCGGGCCTCGTCCATGATCTCCGAGGGCATGCAGCCGCCTCCGGCCGGCCCCGACTAAGCCCTTTCCCGTGGGGGCGGTCGGTTCCGCAGTGAGGTTTAATGGTGGGGGCACCGAACCCCCGCCACCACGGCCCTCCATGAGAACGTACTACGAGGTGCTCGGGGTCGAGAACGACGTCGAGCAGGAGCGGATCCGCGAGGCCTACCGGGAGAAGGTCAAGGAGTACCACCCGGACGTCTCCGAGCACCCCGACGCCGAGGAGCGATTCAAGGAGGTCAAGCGCGCAGAGGTCGTCCTCTCGGACCCAGAGGAGCGAGCACGCTACGATCGCCTGGGGCACGATCGGTACGTGGACGATGCCCCGTTCGCAGCGGAGTCGGCGGGCGATGGGGACGTCCGCGACGCCGCCTCGCGAGCCGCGGCCACCGAGCACGATCCGGGTGGCCGAAGCGCGGGCTGGCGCGAACGCGAGCGACGCGCGTACGCCGAGGCGCGTGACTACTGGGCGGACACGGGCACGGGCCCGTTCGACGACGGCGGTGTGGGGACTGCCGCGTCGGGCTCCGGCGCAGGCAGCGGGTTCCGGGACGACCCGTTCGCGGAACCCTCGTCGTCGAGCGCGCCGACCGACGACGGCTGGAGCGCCGGCGATCCGTTCGCAGACGCGCCGAGTGGGGGCGTCACCGACGCCGGAAGCGACCCCGATCCCGGGTCCGCCGGGGACGTCCCGAGCGATCCGCCGCCGGGCTACGCCGCCGCGGACGGGTGGGGCGGCGCCACCGCCACCGGCTCCGCCCACAGCGTCACCGACTGGGCCGTCGAAGAGCCCGAGCCAGGGATTCGCCGGCCCGACTGGACCCAGGACGACGTCGTACTCCTGGCGTCGACGATCCTGCTGTACCCGATCTTGCTGTACGTCACCGTCCTCCCACTGCTGCCCGTCGTGGGAAACCTCGTCGTCGGCGCGGTCACCCTCACGCTGGTGGCCTTCCTGCTGCCGCGACCCGCCTTCGCCGTCCCCGTGTTTGGAACCTGGAGCGTCCTCCTCCCGATCGGGCTGTTCGCCCTCGGGATCTCGCTGTTCTCGACGGCGGGTCTCGTCGTGTTGATCGGGGCGTGGCTCCCCCTGGCGTACTCGCTGGCGGTGGCGAGGATCCTGTCCTGGTAGTCTCGGCTGACTGCTGGCGGGAGTTACGACGAGTCGTCCGCTGAAAGTGCCGCGTCAAGTTCCGCCGTCAGCGCCTCCCGGGTACGGTGGCTCGCCTCGGCGTCGAAGGCGATCTCGATGACGTCGAGTCGGCCGTCGCCGATGGCGCCGCGGCAAGTCTCGGTGAGTGCCGAGAGGTCGTCGACGCGCGTGAACTCGAGGTCGTAGAGGGCTTCCGTGGGATCAAAGGACAGGCCGTGGGGCGTCTTGAACGCCTCCGTGAACGGGGGCTCGAACTGCTCGATCGGCAGGGCGTGGAAGATCCCGCCGCCGTCGTTGTTGACGAGGACGATCGTCGCGTCGACCTCGCAGCGCCCGGCGGCCAGCAGGCCGTTCATGTCGTGGTAGAACGCGAGGTCCCCCACGATCGCGACCAGCGGATCGTCGGTCGCGGACGCCGCGCCGAGCGCCGTGGACGTCACGCCGTCGATCCCACTGACGCCCCGGTTGGCGAGGACGGTGATCGATCGCTCGTCCGGCCGGGCGAAGCGGTCGACGTCCCGCACGGGCATGCTGTTTGACGCGAACAGCGTCGAGGGATCCGGCATGGCGTCGAGCACGGCGGGGACGACGCCGCCTTCGAGTCGCTCTCGCTCCATCGACCCCTCGAGGATCGACCAGTGCGCCCGCTCGGCGGCCTCGAAGCGCTCGCGGTAGTCGGTGCGATCCCGCCCCTTCGGATCGACGCCTCGGTCGGACAGTGTCTCGGTCAGGGCCGCGAGCGTCGGCGCTTCGTCGGCGACGACGTGCTCGGCCACGGCGAATTCCGCTTCCCGCCAGCCGCCGGCCGGATCGATCAGCACCTGGTGGGCGTCGCTCGCAGCCAGGTACGTTCGGAGGGGCTTGGAGGTCGGCGAGGCGCCGATCCGGAGGACGACGTCCGGCTCCGGCCAGTCCTCGACCGCATCGGTGCCGAGGTAGGCGTCGAAGCCGCCACAGACGAACGGGGGGTCGTGGGAGTCACTCGCGCCCGGTATGCCGAACCGCGCCCCGGAAAGAGGATCGGCGAGGATTGGCGCCCCGGTGATCCGTCCGAGGTCGGCCAGCGATGGGGGCGCGGCCCCCGGTGGGCCGGCGGGACCCGCGACGAGGACCACCCGACTGGCGTCGGCGATGCGGTCGGCCAGCCGATCGACGGCAGCGTCTGGTAGCGCTCGGGACCCCGTTTCGGATTCGACGAACGAACCGTCGCGGCCGGTCGCACCGACGCCATCCGGATCCTCCGGCTCGTCGCCCGGTACCGCGACCGGTTCGAGCGGCTTGCGGAATGGCACGTTCAGGTGGACCGGTCCAGCGGGGGTTCCGGTGGCGGTCGACACGGCGCGTGCGGCGTCCACGCGGAGCCGACGCAACGTCCGATCGGTCGTGTCCGGTTCGGGGAGGTCCCGGAACCACCGCACCGCGTCGCCGTAGAGCTTCACCTGGTCGGCGGTCTGGTTGGCGCCGCTGTCGCGGAGCTCCGGCGGCCGATCGGCCGTGAGCACCACCAGCGGAACCCGGGCGTTGCTGGCCTCCAGCACCGCGGGGTGGTAGTTGGCTGCGGCGGTTCCGGACGTGCACAGCAAGCCGACGGGCGCTCCGAGCCGTCGCGCGCGACCGAGGGCGAAGAACGCACTCGAGCGCTCGTCGAGATGGGAGAAGACCCGGAGGTCCTCGTGGTCGGAGGCGGCGACGGTGAGTGGCGTCGATCGGCTTCCGGGGGAGACACACAGCCCCGCGAGGCCGGCCGCCGCCAGCTCCTCGATCAGGACGTGCCCCCAGCGCGCGTTCCGGTTCGGGTGCGTCATTCGAGTTCGTCCAGTACGGGGCGGAACTTCGGCTTAACCTCCGCCCACTCCTCGGCCGGGTCGCTGTCGGCGACGATCCCGTTCCCCGCGAAGAGGCGGGCGTGATCGCCAGAGGCGACCGCCGTGCGGATCGCGACTGTGAACTCGCCATCGCCCGCGGCGTCGATCCACCCGACGGGAGCGGCGTACCAGCCGCGGTCGAAGGCCTCGGTCTCGCGGATTGCAGCCATCGCGGCGTCGCGGGGGAGGCCGCCCACCGCGGGCGTCGGGTGGAGCGCGGCGACGAGGTCGAGGACGTGGGTGGGCGTGTCCAGCGTCGCCGAGATGGGCGTCAGGAGGTGCTGGATCGTCTCGAGGCGTCGCACCGACTGGTCGTGCTCGGTGACCTCGCCGAACGCGGAGAGCGCGTCCGCGATCGCGTCGACGACCAGGCGCTGCTCGTGCTGGCGCTTCTCGTCGGTCCTGAGGGCGTCGGCGCGACGGTCGTCCGCCGCGGCGCTCTCCCCCCGGCCGATCGACCCAGCCAGGGCCTCCGTCCTGACCTCGCCGTCGACGAGTTGTACGAGCCGCTCGGGGGGCGGGCCGAAGAAGGTGCCGCCGTCCTCGTGGCGGACGAGGACGCGATAGCACTCTGGATAGGTCTCGTGCATGCGCTCGAGGGTGGCGGGGACGTCGAGTGGACCCGTGAGGTCGACGTGCATGGCCGTCGCGAGCACGAGTTTGCGGAATTCGCCTGCCTGAATCCGATCGAGCACCTCCTCGACGGCTGCCATCCACACCTCGCGATCCGGGTGGACGTACGTCTCGTGGTATCCAGGCGGCGAGGGATCTACTACGTCGGCAGACGAAGGTCGGTCCTCCATCCCATCGACGGCCCTGTCGAGTCGGGCCTCGACGGTGTCTGGGGCGGCGCCGTTGCCGTACTCGGTGGCCACGAGCCACCGGCGCTCCCCGTCGCGAACGAACTGCAAGCGGGGCAAGATGAAGGATGCGGCGGGAAAGCCCGACCAGACAGAATCGTCGTCGGGGTCCGGCCGGTTCTCGAAGGAGAACCCGCCGAGCAGTCGTGGACGTGTGGGTCTGGGCCCCTCGTGGTCGACGTGATCGAAGAGTTCGGCCGCGTCGGCCCGCACCGACGCGAACCGATCGGTGCCGTCAGCGGTGATACGAACCGCGGCTCCCACGCCCGCGATCTCCAGGCCGTCCCGCGATCCCCAGCAGACGTGTGGCGGATCGTGGTCGGCGAGGAACGTCCGGATGGATCCCCCGTCGATCCGTCGTGCCCGGGAGACGACGCGACCGTCCGGGCCGATCTCTGGCGCCGCCGGGCCGCCGGAGTGGGCCGGTTCCATTCCCTCGGATCTGGGATCCGGGGCTTCTTAGGGGTGTCCATTGTCGCTGGGTCGGCCGCAGTGGGGGCAGGCAGGGCCCTGTCAGCGTCCCCCCAAGGCGGCGCTGGGAGACCTGGGCAGAGACTCGCGGATCCCGCCGCGGTGGGTGGGTTCGCGCCCCGTCAAGCTTTTATACCCCTCTACCGAACCGCCGCACGTCCGATGCCGAAAGTCGAGATCACGGTCCCGGAGCACCTCGAGATGCAGATCGCCCAGATGGTCGAGCAAGGGGAGTTCGTCAACCGAGAGGAGGCGATCGAGGAGCTCCTCTCGACTGGGCTGAAGGCCTACAAGACGAGTGGGCCCAGCGACGACGAGACCGAGCCCGGGGGCCTCGAAGACGACGGAATGATGGGTCACGACGACGAGTACGTCTTCTGAACTGGAATTCGTCCGGTGGGGCCCAGACTGACGATCGGTGACGGGCCCCAACCGACAGACCGGAGCGATGGAAGGTGAGTCACGGCGGCGCCTGCTCGCGGTCCTGGTCGCGAGCGGCGGCTTCCTCGGCACGATCGCTCGCTACGGCGTCGACGTACTCGCCGGGACCGGGATGGCCGGAACGCTGACCGTCAACGTGCTCGGGGCCGCGGCGCTGGGCGTCGTGGTCAGTACCCGAGGGCGGGGGCTCTCGGCCACCGCCGACCGGTTCCTGGCCACGGGGTTTCTCTCCTCCTTTACCACCTACAGCACGTTCGTCGTCGAGACCGTAGCCGCCGCTCCGGTCGCGGCCCTCGCGTACGTCGTCGGGACGTACGGACTGGGATTCGCCGCGGCCGCGATCGCACTCGCAGCGATGGAGGATGAGAAGTCGTGACTGTTGTGGCCGCTATCTTCGATCCGGCCGTTCTCCGACCCTTTCTGGACGCTGTCGGTGGACTTCCACCCGTGATCCTCGTCGGGCTAGGCGGGGCACTCGGGGCGCTGTCGAGGTTCGCCATCGACACGGCCATCCCCTCCCGGCACTTCCCGACCTCGGTCCTCGTCGTCAACGTGCTCGGCTCCTTTTTCGCCGGGGTGCTCTTGCTGGTCGCCCCTGCAGACGACGTGGTCCTGTTCGCAGGCGTCGGCTTCAGCGGCGCCCTCACGACCTTCTCGTCGTTCGCGGTCAACGCTGTTGCACTCTGGAATGGAGAGCGACGGATCGCGGCCGTCGGGTTCGCGCTTGGAACGCTCGTGGCGTGTCTGCTCGGCGTCGGGCTCGCGGCGCTCGTCAGCCTGTTTCTCTGATCGGTGTTGTAGCAAACCCCCGGCGCGCTGCAGGCTCCTTCCTCGTGCAGAAATGGGCGGGATTCGAGTGAGCGTCGGTGCACTCCATCGGGGCAGGGGAACTCCGGCGATCGAGGGGACTGCAGCGATCGAGGGGCACTCCGGCGAGCAACCGTCCACTAGCCCTCGAAGCGCCCACGATCACGTCGGAGAGTTCGCCTCCGACATGTTGGGCAAATCCTCTGCCCGTCTGAGAGTACAGACGCGTCCTATAGACGCTCGACTCCCCCTGGACCTCACGCCATAGTGCCCGATCGAACGACATCCGCGCGATCGGCCCCTCAGCTATCGCTGCGACGTGGTCCGATCGCTCCCAGCCGAGCGTCGATTGCGACCACATCGCATCACCGACATATTCAATCGGTCACGGCCCCTTGTATTCGTACGCGATGATGCTTCCCACCCACGCCCTCGCCGGCATGGCGGTCGCCCTCGTCGCGGTGTACGCCGCCCCCGACGTCGCGAGCGTGGCGCTCGTCGGCGGCCTCCTGGGTGGGACGTTCCCAGACTTCGACCTCTACGTCGGGCATCGGAGGACACTGCACTACCCGGTATACTATTCCCTGCTCACGATTCCGGCGATGGGACTGGCGGTGCTCGCGCCGTCGCCGGTGACGGTCTTCTGGGCGTTCTTCCTCGTAGGCGCCGCCCTCCACGCCGCGAGCGACGTCCTCGGAGGCGGGCTCGAACTGCGGCCGTGGGAGGCGACGTCCGATCGGGCCGTCTACGACCACTATCGCGACCGGTGGATCGCGCCCAGGCGCTGGATTGCGTACGACGGCTCGACCGGCGACCTCGCCGTATCGGCCGTCCTCGCCGTCCCACTCGCGCTCACCCTCGATGGACGACTCTTCTGGGTAGTGGTGGGGGCCTTCGCAGTGGCGCTGCTGTACGCAGCTGTTCGCCGGGTCCTCCCCTCGCTAGCGGAGGCACTCATCGACGTGCTCGCGCCCCGGCTCCCCGAGCACGTACTCACGTACGTTCCAGCACGATACCTCGACGTCCACTGACGGTCCCGGCGACGGTCGAACGCTCTTCGCATCCCGGCGGGCCCGAGCGGGTGACGCAAACACCTTGAGGGCAGCGCTCCAGGAGACCGACAGACGCGTCGCTATGGTCGACCCGCTCCTCCCTGCGGTGATCGTGGCGATCGCCGTGGCAACGACCCCGATGGTCGTCGCCGTGTATCGACGGAACGTCGCGGCGATCGTCAACGCCGCAGTTGGCGTCACCCTCACCGTGTACGCAACTGCACTCGCTGTGTCACCGGAACTCGTACTGGGGAGGGAGCTGGACGTTGGGATGACAGTGCCCCTGTGGCTCGCGCTCGCGAGCACACTGCACTCCATCGGCATGCTCGGTTGGTACGAGTCCCTCGAGTGGTGGGATCACGTCACGCACACCGTTTCTGCAGCGCTCGTCGCGGCCGTCCTCTACGCCGCTCTCCTCGTCACGGACCCCCAGGTCCCCGTCGTCGCGGGGTTGCCGTACTCGACGGGCATCCTGACGCTGTCGTCGACGCTCGTGATCGGCGTCGCCTGGGAACTTGCCGAGCTCGTCGGCCGAACGTTTGCCGACAGCCTCGACGTCGAACCCGTCCTGATCCACTACGGGCGGCGAGACACGGCACTCGACCTCGTGTTCGACGCAGTCGGCGCGCTGCTCGTCGTCGGTCTCGACGTCCGGGTGTTCGTCGCTGCAGCCGAGCAGGACCCCCATTTCACGGCGAGTGTACTCGAGGCGGCGACGTGGTTCGTCGGTCTCGGATCGATCCTCATGGCGGGGTTCCTCGTCCTCGAAACGGTCGCCGAAACTGAGTGACTCCACCGCCTGCTCCACTACTCCGCAGCCCGGGCACCATCCCACTCAGCGGCTCGGGCACCATCCCCACCCCTCGGCCCAGGCACCACTCCCACTCGTGGGCCCGTGGAACGGTGCGAGGGCACCAGTCCGTGCCTGCCTCACCCACCGCATCCACGAATCCCGGGGCACTCGATTCCAGTACACCGGATCGTCGCGGATCAACCAATTGCCCGTACCCATTCTCCGCGATCTCCGCCCAGCGCATCCGATCGTCAGAATCGTCCAGGGCGATGGAAAAAGAGGTGCCTAGGGTGGCCAACACGCGGCGCTGGTAGCCCTTCGGGGCTCAGCTACCGGTGACGACGTGACGCGCAGTGCAACGTCGGTTCGGGCACACCGGCTGCCCGCTCACGCCAGCAGGGCGGGAACGCCGAAGACGACGACGGCCCCGATTACCGTGACCAGCGCACCGATGGCGGCCTCGCGGGTGGTGAAGTCGCTCTGGGGAGCCGTCGAGCGATCGAGCACCGGCGGGCCCTGCTCTCGGCCGTGATCTTCGCCGTGATCGTGGTCGGCGGCACCGTCCTCCTCGTCCGCGTCGTCGGGGCTGGACACCCGATCGGAGGAGATCTTCTCGAGGTCGATGTCCGGCCCGACCGTCTCGGAGTCCTCGTCGTCGGCCATGGGAAGGTGTCGGTCGGCCCCGCCCTTAAACGCAGTCATCCCGCGGATCCGCCGGCTCTTTCCCGTCGATCTGGGACGATCTGCTCGGATCCAGCCCGTTCCGCGAGCGCCCGGGAAATCGTGTGACGAACGTATCGCTTTTCCCCGGCGCCGTGGTAAGAAGAGCCGAATGGGGCTCACGAAACGGATTATCCCCTGTATCGACGTCGACGTCGACGAGGACGGCAATCCCGCGGTGTACACCGGGGTCAACTTCGAGGAGCTGGAGTACACCGGCGACCCCGTCGAGATGGCCAAGCGGTACAACGAGTCCGGCGCCGACGAGTTCGTGTTTCTGGACATCACTGCGTCCGCGGAGGGCCGCGAGACGATGCTCGAGACGGTCTCGGCGGTCGCCGACGAGGTCTTCATCCCGCTCACGGTCGGCGGCGGCATCCGCACCCGCGAGGACGTCAAGGAGACCCTCAGGGCGGGCGCGGACAAGTGCTCGATCAACACCGGCGCGCTCGAGCGCCCCGCGCTCATCGAGGAGGGCGCAGCCGCCTTCGGCTCCCAGTGCATCGTCATCTCGGTCGACGCTCGCCGACGGTACGACGAGGAGGGCGAGTACTACGAGCAGGTCGACGGGGAGTCCTGCTGGTTCGAGTGCACCGTCAAGGGCGGCCGCGAGGGCACCGGTCGCGACGTCGTCGAGTGGTCGATGGAAGCCGAGGAGCGCGGTGCCGGCGAGCTATTCGTCAACTCCATCGACGCCGACGGTACGAAGGATGGCTACGACGTCCCGCTGATCCGTGCAGTCAGCGACGCCGTCGGGACGCCCGTGATCGCCTCCTCGGGGTGTGGCGGCCCGGAGGACGCCTACGAGGTCTTCACGGAAGCCGGCGCGGACGCCGCGCTCGCGGCGTCGATCTTCCACTTCGGCGAGTACTCGATCCGGGAGGTCAAGGAGTACCTCGACGAGCGAGACGTCCCGGTCCGACTGTAATCGAACCGTGCGCTGACCGGATCTCGTCTCGATCCTGGCTCAGGCCGCCGCTTCGACGGCGTCGCTGAGTTCGTCCGTCTTGTCCTTCACCTGCCCTGCGGCGTCCTCCAGCGTCTCCAGGGGATCCTCGCCGTCGGTCTTGACGGTGAGGATCGGGTCGGTCTGGCCCCCGGACTGCTCGGGGTTCATGTCGTAGGTCGCCGCCTCGACGCCCTCCGTCTGCAGGAGGGTACCCTTGAGGACGTTCATGAACGTGTGGTCCTCGTCGGCGATCTCGATGGAGAGCTCCTCGTCGGACAGGTCGATAACCCGCAGATCCATGGGAGTTCGTACTGGCGAGTCGCGCTTGTAGCTTTCGAAGCCGCGATGGCCGGCAGATCGGTCGCGGCCCGGCGGCGCGTCGGACGTGAGCGGTCCCTCGACCAGCCCGGACCGAATAGCTCACAAGGGCGCTGCCCCAGGCCTTCGACAATGCCTGTCGAACCGACGGGAGTCTTCGTCGCCGTGACCCTCCTCGGCGCCCTCCTCTTCGCGTGGGCCTACGCCGGGCGCGGGCGGTGGCACGCCGCCGCGAGACGGCGCTGGCTCTACGGCGTTCCCTGGGGCAGCGCGCTGACGATCGCGATCGTCCTGGCCTTCTACCTCTTCGTCCAGCGGGGGCTCTGGCACTGGGAGACCCCCGTGGTCTACCCCTTCGTCTCCTGGTCCTACCACTACCCCTTTGGCATGCTGACCGCCGGGATCGCCCACGGGTCCGCACCCCACATCGTGAGCAATCTGTCGGGCACGCTCGTCCTTGCGCCGATCGCCGAGTACGCGTGGGGCCACTACCCCGGTGGGAGCCGGGAGCTCGACGAAGACGGCGGTGACGGATCGGGGGACGGCTTGGACGCCGACAGCTCGGACGTCGACGGCGCGGACGACGAGGCGCAGGACGAGGAGCCCGACGACTGGCGGGACGCGGAGTGGGCCGACGACGAACTCCTGCCCGACGGGGGCGCTGGTTCGACGAACGGCGGCGTGCTCGCCAGTCCGTGGGGCAGGGCGTTCGTGCTCTTCCCCGGCGCCTTGCTCCTGGCAGCCGTCCTCACGAGCGTGTTCTCGCTGGGTCCTGGCATCGGCTTCTCCGGGGCGGTCTACGCCATCGCCGGGTTCGCGCTGATCCGCTACCCGATGACGACGCTGGTGGGCGTGGTCGCGTTCCGGTCCATCCCCGGCGTCTATCAGGCGATCACGGAGCCGGTCGTCGAGGGGACCCTGGAGTCGAGTGCCCCGAGCTTCCCCGCCTGGGTCGGCATCGGCTTCCAGACCCACGCGCTGGGGTTCCTGCTGGGAGTGCTCGCCGCCCTCGCACTCGTCGGGGCACGCTCCGAACGCCCGGCGGCGGATCGCATCTTCCTCGCCGTCTTCGTCTTCGGGATGGTACAGGCCCTCTGGCTGATCGCGTTCCCGGAGTCGACGGAGGTCTACAACCTGTATCGTGGCGTGGGCGTCGTCGCCGTCGTGCTGCTCTCGGTGATCGTGACAGTCGCCGCCAGTGCGAACGACTACCACGTCCCGACGCCCTTCGGGCCGGCCTCGACGCTCCCCTCTGCGCGGGCCCTCTCCATGGGTTGGCTCGGGTTGCTCACGAGCGTCCTCTTGTTCGGTGTGCTCGGTGCAGCCGTCGCTGGGCCGGTCGTCCTCCTCTTCCTGGTGCCGTTGCTGGCGCTGTCGGCGCTGCCCGCGATCCCGGCGCTGTTGCCCTCCCACTGGAACGGTACGCCCCTGCGTGTGCACCATCTCGGCATCGGTGCCCTGCTCGCGGGAACGATCCTCGTCGCGGCGATCGGCCCCTTCTCCGGCATGGTCGCCGTGACCGACGCGCAGGCTCCCGGTGACGCGAGCGTCGACGTCGAGGGGTACAGCGTCGGCTACGCGGAGAACGCCACGATAGCGCGAGAGTCTACCCTCGACCTCGGTGGCAACGAGACCGAGCCCCAGCGGCTCAGCGCCGTGTTCGTCGTCAACCAGGATCGGGAGATCTTCACGCCGGCCGTCCGTGCCGAGGTGCTCGCGTTCAGCGGCACCGAGACCGTCGTCATCGGCGGCCCGGGGTGGCACGACACCGTCGAAGCCAACCGCACCGGCTGGGAGGTCGCCGGGAACGACACCGTCTACGCAGTCGACCTCACGCACGACGGCGAGACGGTCCGGTCGTACACGGCGAACGCCTCGACCGCCGAGAGCCGCCTGGCGGACCACCGTGTCGCGGTCGTGTCCGTCGCGGAGTCCTTCAACCTGCGCGTGAGCGACGACGCGGGCGTCGTGGACACGGTCCCGATCCCGGCGACGGGCCAGGAGACGGACGTGGGCGACATCACGCTCCGGACCGAGGAACGCGACGACGCTCGGCACGTGTACATGGTCGAAGACGGTGCGAGAGCGCTCGTCGCCACCGAGGAGACGTACTAACACCACCGGCGGGCGACCGCAAACGACGGTCGTCCGGGATCGGCACGTTGCGACCGCGGACGCTGGTGGTCCCCCGGAGTGTGGACACCCGGGCTGGACCACACGACATAAGCCGCCGCCGGGCGATCCCCCGCCAATGCAGTCGCTCGTCTGGAGCGTCCTGGTCCTCCTCACCCTCGGGGTTGCCGTCGGCGTGGCCTGGTGGGTCGACGGCCGTGAGCGCTGGCTGCCCGCGCTCCGGCACCGCTTCTACTACGGGGTCCCGTGGGGGACGCTCGTCTCGGTGGCGCTCGTCCTCTCGGTCTACCTCCTCCTCCAGGGTGGCCTCCGCGACTGGCACGACCCGGTCGTGCTCCCGTTCCGGGCGTGGTCGTACCTCTACCCGACCGGGCTGCTCACGGCCGGGTTTGCACACTCCTCGCCCGGGCACCTGCTGAGCAACCTCTTCGGCACGGTCGTGCTCGCGCCGATCGCCGAGTACGCCTGGGGGCACTACCCGCCGGGGTGGGACGGAACCGAGCAATCCGAGGACGGAACCGACCTGGGATCGCTCCCGGACCGCGTCCGTGGCTGGCTCCGGACGCCCTGGATCCGCGCCTTCGTCGCGTTCCCGGGCGCAGTCGTCGCGATCGGCATCGCGACGGCGCTGTTCGCGATCGGGCCGGTCATCGGGTTCTCCGGGGTCGTCTTCGCGTTCGGTGGGTTCGCGCTCGTGCGGTACCCGCTGGGGACGCTCGTCGCCGTGCTCGCGACGGGTGCGGTCTCCCGGACCTACTACGCCATCAGGGACCCAGTCGTCTTCGGCGAGGTGACGGGCAGCGCGCCCAGTGCCCCCTGGTGGGCCGACATCGCCGTGCAGGGCCACGCCCTGGGCATCCTCATCGGCGTCCTCCTCGGGCTCCTCTTGCTATGGCACCGGGACATTCGCCCCGACGCCGGCCGCATTCTGCTCGCGACGTTCGTCTACGCGACGCGCCAGAACCTCTGGGCGATCTACCTCCCAGAGGGCGACGGGACGTTCGTCCTCTATCGTGGGCTGGGGATCGCACTCGTCGCGATCCTCGCGCTGGTGATCACAGTCGCCGCCGCGTCGGGTGATCGCCCGCTCCGGCGGTGGCTCGATACGATCCCCGGCCGACCGACCGTCCGACAGGTGGGCATCGCGTGGCTGCTCGTCGTGGCGATCACCCCGCTCGTCGCCACGCTGCTGGCCGCACTCGCCGGGGGACCGATCTTTCCCGTGCTCCTCGTGACGATCGGGCTCGGCCTGATCGCCACGTTACCGGCCCTCGTCCTCCTCCTGCCACTGGAGTGGGAGGGCGATCCGGTGACCGGGCGTGGCGCAGCCATCGTCGTCGTTCTCCTCGCGACGGTGCTGATCGGCGGTATGGCCGTCGTCCCGAATCTCGTGACCGTCAGCGACGAGCCGGTTCCAGAGGACCGTTCGCTCTCCGTCGAAGGCTACGACGTCACGTACGCGGAGGGGGTCAGGGACCAGCGCGTCCCGGCGATCGACATCCCCTTCGCGGCCGACGCCACCAACGTCACCGCCAGCGGAGTGATCGTCGTGGACCCCGACCGGCACATCTGGAGCACGGCAGTCTCTCGGCAGTTCCTCGCCAGTGAGGGCGACGCCTCCGTCACGCTGGGCGGAGTCGGCTGGCGCGAGCGCGTCGACGTGCAGCGGCGGGGCTGGAACGTCGCAGGCAACGATACAGTCTACGACGTCACGCTCCACCACGGCGAGGAATCAGTCCGGGCGTTCGCGAGCAACGCCTCCCGCGCGGATCCGGTGCTCGCGAACCACACGGTCGCCGTCGAGGCGGCAGAAGAGGGCTTCAGACTCCGTGTTTTCCGGGACAACGAGTCCATCGGGACCGCGGAGATCCCGGAGGTAGGCAACGAGTCCTCGCTCGGAGCGCTGACGATTCGAACCGTGCGCGAGGACGACCGGCTGCGGCTCCGGGCGTCCGTCGACGGGACCGACGTCGGGATCGCCCAGCGGGAGACGTACCGGGAGTCCTGACGCGGTGGCGAGTGCGCCAGAAGTCGCCGGGTCCTCACCACTCGATACGGTAGACTTCCGCGTCGATCGGCTCGGACGCGGCGTCGTGGAATTCGAACTGGTGGTCGACGTCGAGTTCCGCGGCGAAGGCGTGGGTGATCTCCCCGCCAACGTCGGCGACGTACGCTTCGAGGAACTCCTCGCTGCCGGCGTTGTGGACGGAGTAGGACACGCCGGCGATTTCGCGAGCGGTCTCGAGGAAGCCGCGATCCGCGCCGCGGTTGCCGTCTTGCGCGCCAAATGGTGGGTTCATGACGACTGTCGTGTCGGCCGGATCGGTCGCGAGTGGGGCCCGCGTCACGTCGGCCCGGACCCACTCGATCGGCGTGTGGGTACCGACCTTGCGCTCGTTCTCGAGCGCCGTCGCGAGTGGTGCGGCGTCGATCTCGATCCCCACAACGAGGCCGGCTCCCCGGAGCGCCGCCGCAAGGGCGAGCATGCCCGTGCCGGTCCCGAGGTCGACGACGGTCCGATCCGCGAGGTCGCCCTCCATGTCCGCGATATGGACGATGTGTGCTGCCAGTCCCGGCGGCGTGGGGTACTGCTCGAGCGCGACGGAGGGGTCCTCGAACCCGGCGACGACACCGAGGCGCTGGGCCAGTCCCTTCCTGGAACTCATCCGGTCACCTCCGGCGACGCGGGCGTCGCCGAACGAACCTGCCGATGCGGGTGCGATGCGTCGCGTGCGGCGCGGGTGGCTGTCTCGTGCGAGCACATCGGGAGTGTACGTGATACATAGAGCGTATTTCAAATAGGGTTTTGGATACGCAATAGTAATACCCGGCCATCTCACGCCGATATAATTTCCCAAGTGTCGTCGGGGATTTTGGCAACAGCGACGGTGAGACGCCGATCGGCGTGGGGATCGTGGACAACCCTTATGATCGGGCCCTGAGAAGGACGACTATGACCTGTCCACGGTGTGGCGACACGCTTGAGGCGTACTCGCTGTCCGGGCGAGAGGCCGAGATCTGCGAGAGCTGTGGGTACGTGGGCGTCTCCGTCGCGCACGACAGCGAGCGACGAGAGGTCGAGTCCTGGAACGAGGCACTCGAGCGCTTCTACGAGGATCAGTCCTCCTGAGACGCGGTCCCGAACGTCGTCGGTGACACCTGTCTCGCGTCGGTTTTGCTGCTCGTCGGTACAGCACGCGGGAGAAGAGAGCGCGGTGTGGACGGACAGACGCCCTATTCGTCGGCCGCTGCCGCCTCGCCCTCCGCCTCGGCGTCCGCCGTCTCGGTCTCTTGCTCGTCGGAGCGCGCCGCGACCAGCGCGCCGCGGGCGACGGAGTACAGCGGTTCGTCGGCGTGTGAGACGCCGCTGATCGAGAAGGGGATGTTCGCGTCCTCGAGGTGGTCACGGAACAGCGCCTCGAAGCCCGCGGGCGAGGACGTGCCGCCGGTGACGACGACCGGGACGTCCAGTCCCTCCTCGACGTCCTCCTCGTCGACCTCCTCGACGATCAGGTCAATCACGTAATCGAGGAGGTTCTCGTAGTAGATCGACAGCGCGCCCTCGACGCCGCCGACGTCGGTCTCGAAGTCCAGCTCGAAGTCCTCCTCCTTGATGGAGGTGACCTTGTCGACGGGCGTGCCGGTGGCCTGTGCGGCCTGCTCGTCGATCCAGTCGCCGCCGCGGGCGACGGAGAACTTCATGACCGGCACCGCGTAGTAGGAGAGGCAGACGTTGGTCATCCCGGCACCGAAGGAGATGCCGAGGCCGGTGAAGGAGTTGTCCGCCAGCTCGCTGTAGATGACGGCCATCCCCTCGTTGATGGGCTCGGCGTCGTAGCCCATGTCGCCGAGGAACGACTCGATCGTCTTCTGGTGGTACAGCGTCGAGAGGTCCGTGTCGATCGGGTCCGCTGGCGTCGAGAAGTACAGCTTCTCGCCCGGCCGGTCGGGGTCGCCGATGACCTGCTCGATGATGAGCTTCATCATCGGGATCGCGGACTTCTCGTCCGAGGAGAGGATGCCGTCCTGCATCGGCCGGCGTGTCTCGCGGTTGAAGATGTTCGCGAAGTTCAGGGCGTCGTCGCCGACGACGTAGACCTTGTCGTCCTTCCGGATGTGCAACACCTCGCTCCGGGAGAGCATCTGCTCGGCCATGTCCGAGTAATCGATCTCCACGAACGAGTTGCGCTGCTGGACGAACACCGTGTCGTTCCCGTCCTGCTGTGCGCTCAGAATGTTCATCGTCCCGACGTCTAGGCCTTTCGCCATATCCAGACAAAGCGGGCCCTCCGGTAATAAAACTATGTGAAATTGTTACGCACCGTGAACGCTCCAATTAACCATACGGAAGGCTGGTGGGAAGCGTCTCTCCGACGCCATCGGTCGATCCGTGCTTTCGGCCGATTCAACGAAGTCCCACAGCGTCCAGCAGCCGCGCCAGTAGTCCGCGGTTCGCGGTGGGTGCGTTGTCGGGAACCTGGTCCCGTTCCTTTTGCTGTTTCAGTTCGTTCAGCGCGGCAGTCTGGTCGTCGACCGTGGACTCCGACGTGGCGGTCTTGGTGTCGCCACCTTTCATGTTGCGAAGCCCCTCCACCTGGGAGTCCACGCCGCCGGACTCGACGCGCTTGTTGCCCTCGAGGCTGAGTCCGCCGGCCTCCAGCTCCGAGTCGGCGAAGTCCGTATTGAGCTTGAGTTCGCGGTTCTCGGACTTCTCGACGCCGCCCCAGGTCATCTCGACGTCGGCCATCGCCTCCTCGATGTCACGCTCGATCTCCTCCTCGGTGTAGGTCTCCTCCTCGACGTCCTCCTCGGGCGCCTGGATCTCCGAGGGTGCGGGCGCCCGTGCGCGCTGGAGGTGGTGGGCGACGAGGGCGGCGCCGGTCGCAGCAGTCACGACGGTCAGCCCGATCGCGTACCCCCCGACGACGTACAGCGTCTCCGTGCCGCCGTGATCGAACCAGTTGTCCGGGTAGACCGCAGCGAATCCCACGACCGCGGCCACGGTGATCGCGACGCCGACGCCGGCTGCGATCGTCGCCCGGCGTTCGACGGGCAACAGGACGACGATGGCGAACATCGCCAGCGGAACCGACAGCATGCCGCTCGCGTAGGCGACCCGCGCGAGCGTGAAGTAGCCGTCCTCGCGGATGCCGTAGGCCGCGGCGCCGGCGACGAAGAGGACCAGAGCGAGCAGGGCCAGACCGACCGCGGTGAAGAAAAGCCCGAAGCCGAGGTAGACGTCGCTCTCGGTCTCCGGCTCGCCGATCAGGCGCTCGTACCACTCGAAGAGCCTGCCGTCCGGTGTGTCCTGCTCCGTCATTGTGACTCCGTTTCACCCCGTCCACCATGATTGTTCTGTTACGTACCAGATTCCGTATGTGTGTCTTGCGCTGTGACCCCCGGTTGCGACGACGATCGACGATAACCGGCGCAACCGGCAGTAATTATCAGCGATTCAGCAGCGGTAGAAATGGCCCGGCAAGTCTGACGACACGTATAGTATAACGGATACTTCCGGGTCGATCACCGTCCCGTCACTCCGTCGATGGACAGGTGGTGCGAGGGTACGTGGTCACCTCGATCAAGGCCGATGGACCCCGGGTGGGGCCACGACATCGGACGGTGCTGTCAAGTGCGCTCCGAGTCCATGGACGCACATGGAGGTCGGCGTCATCTCGGACGTACACGGCAATCTGCCCGCGCTGGACGCCGTCTTCGAGGACATGCCGGCGGTCGACGCGCTCGTCAACGCGGGCGACGTCGTCGGCTACAACCCCTGGCCGGCGGCGTGCGTGGACGCGATGCGGGAGCGAGCCGTCCCGACCGTGGTCGGCAACCACGATCGCGCGGTCGTCGACGAGACGGAGTTCCGATTCAACGACATGGCGGCGGCCGGCGTCCGGTACGCACGGCGCGAACTCGACGAGACCGAGCTCGCCTGGCTCGATGGACTGCCGGAACAGCGCCGTCTGTTCGAAGGCCGACTCCGCCTCGTCCACGGTCACCCCGATAATCCGAACCACTACACCTATCCGGACGAGTTCTCGCCGTCGCTGCTCGAGGACGAGGACGTCCTCGTGATGGGGCACACCCACGTCCAGCACGCCGAGCGGTATCCGGAGGGAACCGTCCTGAACCCCGGCAGCGTGGGACAACCCCGGGATGGAGACCCCCGGGCGGCCTACGCCGTCGTCGACCTCGAAACGACGCGCGTGGAGAGCTACCGGGTCGAGTACGACGTCGAGGCGGTGATCGATCGGGTGGCGTCAGAAGGGCTTCCGCGACGAATCGGCACCCGCCTCCGGGCCGGTCGCTAATCCGGCGGCGGAACCGAGCCGGCGTCCCGTCCCACCCGCGTCCCTTTTGCCGGTGCGCTCGCTACCAGTCCCAATGAGCGAGCCGAGCCCGGAGGTCTACGAGCAGGGCCGCGGCATGGACGCCCACAACCAGGTGATGCGCTCCATCCGCGCGGAGAAGGACGCGGAGTACGACCCCCGCGAGCCCACCCGCGTGTGGATCGACGAGGACAACACGCCCGACGGCGTCCGTGAGTCGCTGACGATCGTCCTCAACACCGGGGGCTGCCGGTGGGCCCGCGCCGGCGGCTGCACGATGTGTGGCTACGTCGCCGAGTCAGTCGAGGGGGGCGATGTGAGCCACGACGAGTTGCTGGCCCAGATCGACGCCGTGCTCGAACACGAGGACCACCACACCGAGGAGCCCTGCGACCTCGTGAAGATCTACACCTCCGGCTCGTTTCTCGACGAGCGCGAGGTCGCCGGCGAGACGCGACGCGCGATCGCGCAGACCTTCGGCGACCGCGAGCGCATCGTCGTCGAATCTCTCCCCGACTTCGTCGACCGGGAGAAGCTCGCGGAGTTCACCGAGCAGGGCCTCGCCACCGACGTCGCGATCGGCCTCGAGACCGCCAGCGACCGCATCCGGCGGGACTGCGTGAACAAGTACTTCGCGTTCGAGGACTTCGAGGCGGCCTGCGCGGAAGCCCGGGCCGCGGATGCGGCCGCTGGCGACGACGCCGACGATCCCGACGTCGGCGTGAAGGCCTACCTGCTCATGAAGCCGCCATTCCTCTCCGAATCCGAGGCCATCGAGGACATGGTCGCCTCCGTTCGGGAGTGCGCCGACGTCGAGGGCTGTCACACCGTCTCGATGAACCCCTGCAACGTCCAGCGCTACACGATGGTCGACGAGCTGTACTTCCAGGGGGGCTACCGGCCACCGTGGCTCTGGAGCGTCGCCGAGGTCCTCGAGGAGACCGCCGACGAGGAGGCCATCGTCATCTCGGACCCCGTCGGCCACGGGTCCGATCGCGGCCCACACAACTGCGGCGAGTGCGACGATCGGGTGCAGCGTGCGATCAAGGACTTCGACCTGCGCCAGGATCCAAGCGTCTTCGAGCAGGTCGAGTGCGAATGCGAAGCGACCTGGGAGGCGGTTCGGGAGCGAGAGACGGGGTTCAACCTGCCGCTGGCACAGTGAGGTGTTTCCGCCGGTTCGATACGTTCTCACCCGACGTCGTTCACGATACCGACGCCGTGCGGTGGCGCGCGCCGCGGCCCGTCTCGTCGGGCCGCACGCCGTGCGAGGGCTGAGCAGCGGAAACCCGAGCGCAGCGAGGGTCCCGCAGCGCAAGCGGCTGGGGAGGACGAGGCCGTTTGGGTGGGCTCCGAAAGGGGCCGATCGCTCGCGATACGTACCCAAGCAAGCACCGCAGTGACCGAAGGGAACGAGGAGCGCAGCGAGGTAGGTGCCGCGAGCGATCGGGGGCTTTCGAGGACACTGGTCACGCTAGACAGAAGCCTTGCGACTGAAGGGGCTGCGATTGGTCGACCCCGAACATTTACGGGCTCGTCAACCGACGTCGAGAGCGTGGTTTACAGCACCGGAAACACGACGGTCGATCGGGCGACCGAGCGCGTCCTCGGCGGAGAGAGCCTCTCCCGCCGGGACGGCCTCGCGCTGCTCGCCCAGCCCGTCGAGGACCTCGCGCCCGCCGCGGACTACGTCCGCGCCCAGCGCAACGACGACACGGTCGACGCCTGCTCGATCGTCAACGCGAAGGCGGGCAACTGCGCGGAGGACTGTGGCTTCTGTGCGCAGTCGGTCCACTTCGACACCGGCATCGACACCTATGGCTTCCTCGACCCCGAGGAGATCCTCGCCGCCGCGAAGCGCGCCGAGCGTGACGGTGCCCAGCGCTTTGGCATCGTCGTCGCCGAGAAGGGTGTCAGCAAGGAGAAGCGCCCCGAGGAGTGGGAGCGCGTCCTCGAGGCGATCAGGCTGGTCCGCGACGAGACGGACGTCGAGGCGGACGCCTCCCTGGGCATCCTCACCGAGGAGGAGGCCGAGATCCTCGTCGAGGAGGGGCTCAATCACTACAATCACAACATCGAGACCTCGCCGAACTTCTTCCCCGAGATCGTCGACACGCACTCCTTCGAGGACCGCGTCCGGACCCTCGAGATCGCGAAGGATGCAGGGATGGACCTCTGTGCGGGGGTCATCCTCGGAATGGGCGAGACGCCGACCGATCGCGTCGACGCCGCGATCGCCCTCCAGGACATCGGCGTCTCTTCGGTCCCGGTGAACGTCCTCAACCCCGTCGCCGGCACCGCGCTCGGTGAGAAGCTCGGGGACTCGGCGGACATCTCGACGGAGGAGATCGTCAAGACCATCGCCGTCTACCGGTTCCTCCATCCCGACGCACGCGTCCGGCTGACAGGCGGGCGCGAGGTGAACCTCGACGCCGAGGAACAACACCTCCCCTTCGAGGCCGGCGCCGACGGCATCCTCACGGGCGACTACCTCACGACCCACGGCAACGACGCCGCGGAAGATCTCGAGATCATCGAGCGGGCGGGAATGGAGCCCAACATGGACGCCAACGAGTTCGATCCCGACGCGGTCCGGGCACGGGCTGACGGCGGTGCCGACCCCGTCGAGGAGCCCGATACGGCTGCCGGCACGGCGGAGAGCAAGGCGGGCGACCCGCGCAACGACCGCGGCGAGGCGAGCAACGCCAGCGACTGATCGAGACGGATTGCACACACTACTCATGGATTCCATCGACTTCGCGGTACTCGGAACCGGTGGCATCGGACGGCGAACGCTGGAGGTCAGCCAGCACAAGGACGACCTGACCCCGGTCGCGGCCTGCGACCGCCACGGCGTCGCGATCGATTTCGACGGCCTCGACGCCGGGGAGCTCCTCGACGCGACGGAGGGCAACATCGCGGGCGACGGCCGCGGCGATACGGACGGGCCCGATCGCGCGGCTGATGGCGGCATCACATCTGAGGACACCACCCCATCCACGGGCGTCAAACAGCACGGCGAGGACGCCGGCGTCGTCGCCTCGGAGCAGGCCGAGCCGACGGATTCGCCGATCGACGACGTCATCGCCAAGTCCGATCGATTCGACGCGGTCCTGATCGCCCTCCCGAACCTCGAACACGACTTCATCCCGCGAATCGCGGACCGCTTTGCCGACGCGGGCTACTCGGGCGTGCTCATCGACGTGCTCAAGCGCTCCCGCGTGATCGGCATGCTCGACGACCGCGCCGACCGGTTCGAGGAGACCGGCATCACGTTCGTCTGCGGGGCAGGCGCGACGCCCGGCTTCCTCACCGGCGCGGCCGCGCTCGCCGCGCAGTCGTTCGTCGAGGTCGAGTCGGTCGAAATCTGGTGGGGCGTGGGCCTGAAATCCGGCTACGAGGACAACCGCGGGACCGTCCGGGAGGACATCGCCCACCTCGACGGCTACGACGTCGAGACGGCCCGGGAGCTCTCCGAGGAGGAGATCGAAACCATCGTCGAGGAGCACGACGGCGTGCTGGAGTTCGAGGGAATGGAGCACGCCGACGACGTCCTCCTGGAGCGGGCAGGGATCTGCGACGCCGACGACGTCACGGTGGGCGGGATTCTCGACCTCCGGAGCGACGAGAAGCCCACGACGACGACGGTGACGGTCACCGGCACCACCTTCGACGGCGTGACGGGGTCGAACACCTTCCAGCTCGACGACGACACCTCCATGGCGGCCAACGTCAACGGCCCCGCGCTTGGCTACCTTCGGCGGGCTGTCGAGCGCAACCGCGCCGGCGACTACGGCGTCTACGGCCCGGCAGAACTGATGCCGGGGTTTTGAGGGGAGTCCCCATTTCTCCCGCGATCGCGCGGCCTACCGCTGGTAGATTGACCGCGGCCCGGGACGAAACGAAATCGCGGGCCCTAAATCCCCCGTCACCGACGATGGAGGCAATGCGAGACCGCGGGTTCGACCCGGCTGCCCGCCTGCAGGACCGCCGGTCACGGAACCTCTATCGCGACCTGCAACCCGTCGACCGGGTGGGTCCACGCGCCCGGTTCGGCCCGGACCCTGGCGCTGGCCTGCCCGTCCTCGATTCCGATACCGACCTCGTCTTCGCGGCCAACAACTACCTCGGTCTCGCCGACGACGAGCGAGTGATCGACGCCGCACGGCGAGCGGCCGACGTCGTCGGCACGGGCGCCGGTGCGAGCCGGCTCCTGACCGGCGACACGATGGTCCACCGGGACCTGGAGGCCCGTATCGCGGATGCGAAGAACACCGAGCGCGCCCTCGCGTTCTCCTCGGGCTACGCCGCGAACGTCGGCACGATCGCCGCTCTGGACCCCGACGTGATCTTCTCGGACGCGCTCAATCACGCCAGCATCGTCGACGGCTGCAGGCTCGCGGACGCGGAGGTCGTCGTCTACGACCACCGCGATCCCGAGGATCTCCGCAGTCGGATGGAAGCGAGGGGTGCACCCGACGCCGCGACCGGCGATTCCCTCGCGACGAACGGCGTCGGAACCGGAACAGGAACGTCGGCCAGCGGCCCCGCCGCCACCGGCGCCGAGGAGTCCTGGCTGGTCGTCACGGACACCGTCTTCAGCATGGACGGGACGATCGCGCCACTGGCCACCCTCGCCGACGTCGCCGAGGAGTACGGCGCCTGGCTGATGGTCGACGAGGCCCACGCGACGGGCGTTTTCGAGGACGCCGGTGGGATCGTCCAGCGCGAGGGCCTCGGCAATCGGGTCCAGGTCCAGCTGGGCACCTGCTCGAAGGCACTCGCGAGCCAGGGCGGGTACGTGGCAGGCTCCGCGGAGCTCGTGGAACTGCTCGTCAACGAGGCGCGGTCGTTCGTCTACTCGACCGGGCTGGCACCGCCCGCGGCAGCGGCGGCGGCCGAAGCCCTCCACCTGGCCCGGACGACCGACCGCCGCGAGCGGCTCTGGCGCAACGTCGAGAAACTCCGGGTGGGCCTCGAGGACGTCGGACTCGACGTCGGTGGCGAGAGCCAGATCCTCCCGGTCCACGTCGGCGACCGTGCGGACGCCCTCGCGCTGGCCGACGGGCTCCGCGATCGCGGGATCGTCGCGCCGGCGATCCGCCCGCCGACGGTATCCGAAGGGACGAGCCGAATCCGCGTGGCGCCGATGGCGACACACACCGCCGCGGACCTCGAGCGTTGCGTCGACGCCTTCGCCGAAGCGGCCGACGACGTCGGGGTGATCTGAGGTGCCGGCAGACGGACCGAACGCCGATCGGGAGCCGACGCTCGGGCTGAACGGGCCTGGCGTGTTCGTCGCTGGCACCGACACTGGCGTCGGCAAGACCGTCGTCACTGCCGGGCTCACCGCCTGGTTCCGCGAGGCGGGGATCGACGCCCGGGCGATCAAACCGGCCCAGACCGGCGCCCCCCAGGACGACGACGCAGCCGTCGTCGCGGCCGCCGCCGAAAGCGAAGACGCGAGTACCTGCCTCCGCCGGCTCGGGCCCGCGCTCGCCCCGCACGTGGCCGCCGAGCGCGAGGACGTGGACCTGTCCTACGACGCGATCCTCCAGGAGACACGCGACGCAATCGGTGCCGTCGAGTTCGGAATCGTCGAGGGAATCGGTGGCCTCCGTGTGCCACTCGCGGGCGAGGCGGAGGTCCTGGATCTCGCAGCAGACCTCGGGCTCCCAGCGATCGTCGTCGCCCGCTCGGGGCTCGGCACGCTCAATCACACGACGCTCACCGTCGACGCGCTGCGGGATCGGGGGCTCGAGGTCCCCCTGGTAGTCCTCAACGAGTACGAGGGCGAAGGCGTCGCCGAGCGAACGAACCCCCAGGAGCTGCGACGGATGTGTGACGTCCCGGTTGCCACGCTGGGCCCGATCGACACCGGGGATCCGGCAGCGATCGGGCCGGCAGTCCAGTCGGCGCTCGCGGGATACCTCCGGCCGGGAGGGGCCTGATCCGTTCCGAGCAGCCTGTGGAATCGTCGTCGCTCACTGATCGGCCAGAGGACACTTGCGAGGAATCGACGAAACCGATGCCTGGACGGGGCCGCGGTGGGGCCTCAGACGGTCAGCGGCTCCTCCCGCGAGTCCGATACGTCGGTGACGAGGAGTGCCGTGAGGTCGCTCTTGCGGTGCTCGACCATCAGGTGGCGTCGGAGCTGACCGTCGCTCGACTCCTGTGCGTCACAGATCGGACAGGGGAGGTCGGCGGGCATTGCACCCGTGAGGAGGAGCCCGGCGTATATGTAATTAACGATCATGTGGGATGCGGTCGCGCACGGCGAGTAGTCCCACAATGTGGCCCCTTTCTGGTGGGCGGAGACCGCTGCGATCACTGGTAGCTCAAAAGAACTCGTCGAGACCGGACTGGTCGTCGTCCTCCTCCGTGGCATCCTGGGACTCATCCTGGCTATCCGGAGCAGTCTCCCCGGTCGGCGTCTCGTCCTCCGCTGCGTCCCAGCCGTCGATGCCCTCGGTCGCGCCCGAGGACTCGTCACCAGTATCGGGGCCCGCATCGGAGGGACCGTCGACCTCGGCCGGACTGCCCTCGAAGGCCCCGTCGCTGGCGTCGACGGCGGCCGTCTCCCGGCGCTCGGCTGCCTCCTCGACGATCGACTGGACCTTCTTCGTGTCCTCGCCGCTCCCTGTGACGAACGCGAGTTCGCCGGCGTCGAGGTCGTATGCAGCGGCGACGGCGATCGCCCGCTCGCGGGGCTTGCAGTGGTGGATCATCGCAGAGAGGTACGGAAGGATCCGGCGGCGCGCGGTCGGCAGCGAGCAGCCCTCGCGCTCGGCGATGCGGCGCGCGATCCCGTCACGCGTCGATCGCGTGCCCTTCGTTCGGCCGAGCTTCGTCCGATAGCTCGGGGGGCTCCAGCGGGTCCAGCCGCCGTGGTGCCCCCGGCGTGCGGCGGCGACGCCGGCGACCATCGCGTCGCTGGCGTATCGCCAGTACGTGTAGTTCTGCGTCTCGCGGACTCGGCCCAGCCATCGATCCGCCGTCGAGAGGTGGCCGTAGGCGTCTGCGAGCTCCCCGCCCTCGTACTCCTTGGGGACGTTGTCCTCGATCCACTGTATGACGTCGTCTGGCGTCTCGTCGAGGTCGTAGGAGGTCTGGAGCGCGGTCTGAGCGTCCGCCTCCTGGAGTACCGTATCGAGGAACGGAAAGATGCCGACCGTCGTGTCGCGCTCGCCGGTCGTGACGTCCTCGGCTGTGAGCCGCTCGCGGCCCTCCGCCAGCGCCTGCAGGTCGTTGATGGCCGATCGGAGGTCGCCGCTGTCGCGGTTCGCGATCGCCTCCAGCGCCGCCTCCTCGAACTCGATGCCCTCCTTCCGACAGATATCCCGAAGGACGGGGACGATCGATCGGGCCGAGACGTCCCGGAACTCGATTTCCCGGCACTCGTTGCGGAGGGTCCGGGACATCTCGTAGAAGTCGTTTGCGACCATGACGATCGGCTGGTCGGCGTCGGCGACGACGTCCGTCACCGCCTGCGAGCCGCCGTAGTCCGCGTTGCCGTGGAAGTTGTCGGCCTCGTCGAGAATCACGAGTCGCCGGTGACCCCCAGTCAGCGTGGCGGACTTCGAGGCCTCGCCCGCGATCCGTTGCACCACGTCGCGGGTGCGGTCGTCGCTCGCGTTGAGTTCCATGACGTCCCAGCCGAGATCCCCGGCGAGGGCGTGGGCGGCGGAGGTCTTTCCAACGCCCGGGCTGCCGTGGACGATGGCAGCCTCTCGGTGCTCGTCCCAGGTCTCCGCCCACTCCCGAAGCTCCTCGCGGGCGGAGTCGTTGCCCCGGACCTCGGCGAGCGTCGACGGACGATACTTCTCCGTCCAGTCCATCGAACTGCGGTACGGACAGTCGGGGGTTAGGGCTTGCGGAGCACTGCCGCAGTCGCCCCGGCGGTGAGCGATCCCCAGGAGGCCGGGAGTATCGAGAGAACATGCTCCAGCGGAAGCGGCGGGTGCGCACTAGGCGGCGAATGCGGACCGATCGAGCGTCGACGGAACCGCCGTCACTCGAGTGGTCCGCCGAGGTCGAGGCTGTACTCCAGCGCGCGATCGACGTCGAGCATCACGTCGTCAGGAACGTGGCCGATCTGCTCGCGGACGTCCCGCTCGATCCGGACGGTCCGGGGCTGACTACAGAGGATGACCGCGCTCTCGGCCAGCGAGTCGTCCCGCGCCCGGAGCAGGACCTCGTGTGGGTATCGATCCGGTCCGTACTCCGTCGTCAGCGGCAGGACCACGGTGGTCTCCGCGTGCTCGTTGCCCACGTCGTTCTGAACGACGACGTGAGGGCGCAGGGTCGCCTCCGAAGACTCCGGCCCGCAGACGGCGACGAGGACGATGTCCCCGCGAGACGGCGTCATCCGCCGATCACCACTCGGGAGCGTCGGCAGGGACGTTGCTTCCGGCCTCCGAAGCAGACGCCTGCCTGTCGTCGGCGTCCTCGGACCCCGCGTCACCACTCTCGGCCGCCGGGTGCCCGTCGGCCGCGATTTTGCGGTCCCGATCGGCGTGCTCGGTGTAGCCTTCCGCCAGGCGGTCGTCGAGGGTGCGTTGTGCGATGACGATCTTGTCCTCCTCCGCACGAACGACGACCTCGTCGCCGCCACGGATGCCAAAGCGGTCCCGGAGGTCCTTCGGAATCGTGATCTGTCCACGCTCGCCGACGATCCGCGTGTCCCTGCTCACGATCCATCGCACACGGCGATCGCTCAAAAAACGTTGCGTTGCGGGTAGTGACGGAGCTCGATGCCCACTCGCCCCCGGCGAGCCGGGTCCGATGCCGGGCCGGCTTACGAGTCGACGATCTGGATGGTGTTTCCGTTCGACGTGACGTGGATGTCACGCCCCATCGTGTAGCCCTGGTTCTGGGCGAGGTTCACGTAGCCGGAGAACCCGCTCATGTCCTGGTGGGCCGGGATGAGGTGCTGGGGCTGGAGCGCGTCGAGCATCTCGTAGTGGCCCTCCTGGCGCAGGTGGCCCGACACGTGGACGTCGTCGTAGATCCGGGCGCCCTGCATTCCCAGGAGCTGCTCGGCCTGGTAGCGCTGGCCCTCGTTCGTCGGCTCCGGGATGACCCGCGCCGAGAAGATCACCTTGTCGCCGTCCTCGAGGTCGTATGGCGTCTCGCCGCGAGCCATCCGGGTGAGCATCGCCCGGGGCTCGCCCTGGTGACCGGTGACGACGGGCAGGAAGTTCTCCTTGCCCTCGTCCATGATGCGCTGGAACGCCCGGTCGACGGAGTTCCTGTGACCGAACATTCCCAGGTCGTCGGGGAGGTCGACCGCGCCGATGCGGTCGGCGGTGCCGGAGTACTGCTCCATCGACCGCCCGAGCAGGATCGGCTCCCGACCGATGTCCTTGGCGAACTCGACGATCGAGGAGACGCGGGCGATGTGGGAGGAAAACGTCGTCGCGAGGATGCCGCCGTCGTAGTCCTCGACGCTCGTCATCACGTCCTTCAGGTGGCGCCGTGCAACCGCCTCGCTCGGCGTCCGTCCCTTCTTGTTGGCGTTGGTGCAGTCCTCGATGTAACAGAGGACGCCGTTGTCCTCGCGACCGATCTCCCGGAACCGCTTCATGTCGATCGGGTCGCCGATGACGGGCGTGTGGTCCATGCGCTTGTCCAGGCCGTAGACGATCGACCCCTCGGGCGTGTGCAGGACCGGGTTGATCGCGTCGATGATCGAGTGCGTGACGTTGACGAACTCGAGCTCGCAGTGGTCGCCGATCGGCATCGTGCCACCGGGCTGCATGCGAACGAGGTCGTTCTCGACGTCGAACTTCTGCTCGTCCTTGACCTCCTCCTTCACGAGTTCGATCGTGAAGGGCGTCCCGACGACCGGGGCGTCGTAGCGGTGGGCGAGCTTCGAGATGGCGCCGATGTGGTCGAGGTGGCCGTGGGTCGGCACGATGGCCTGCACGTCGCCCTCGAGCTCGGACATGACGCGATCGTCCGGGATCGCACCCATGTCGATCAGATCGAGGCTGTGCATCGCCTCCGTCTGGATGTTGTCGTGAATCAGTACCTTCGAGAGGTTCAGCCCCATGTCGAAGACGACGATGTCGTCGCCCGCACGGATGGCAGTCATCTGCCGACCGACCTCCTCGTAGCCGCCGATTGTCGCAATTTCGATTTCCATAGCTGTGGTCCGATCAGAGCGATCCCAGAACGCGTCGACGGAAGGGCCGTACGACGAGCGTGTGTGACGACGCGGGTGGGCGCCAGCCGCAGCGCGGCGGGCCGTCGCGCGTCACGACACTGCCGGGGACAGCACGTGTTTCGGTTATCTGATGTGTAGGGCCCAGCACGTAAATAGACGGTGAAACGGGGATCGGGCTGCGATGGTGATTCGACCGACTGGTAGGCGGCGGTGGGCCGTGATCGCCCTGGATCCCGGAACTCCGATGGAGGAGGAGTGGAGAAGGTGGCGTCGAAGCGAAGGGAGACGGTCCGGTTCACTGACTCCGTTCGCTCACGGGTTCCGGCATCGATGAGTCGAACCGGAGCCAGACGTGCTCGCTCGCGTTGCTCGCTGCGCTCGACTGGCAGGGTTCGACTCCTCGGACCCACTCCGCCCCACGGACGCCTCGCTGGCGCTCGGCGTTTCGTTCGGCAGGAGTGGGTTCGGGCGGGGTCGAACCGGAGGAAGACGGGTCTGCTCGCTCACTTCGTTCGCTGTGCGGACTCCGTTTTCCAGGGTGCGACCCCTTCTCACCAACTGCTTCGCTCCTCGCTGACGCTCGTCGCAGAAGCAGTGGGTTCGGGCGGGACAGGCCCTAGACCTGTACGTCCCCTGTGACGCGTCTCACGGGCGGCTCGGGCCTTCTCTCGGGCTTCCGTGAGAACAATGCACACGGAACGATCCGAGCTCGATTCGATCGAGCCGCGCGACGCGCAGGAACTGTATCTAAAGTACAAGGCGACCGAGGTCACGGATAAGACGCTCCGGAGCCACAGGTATCGAACGAATCCGTTCGTCGAGTGGTGCGACGAGCAGGGTATCGACGACATGAACGACGTCACCGGCCGGCATCTACAGGAGTACCGCCTCTGGCGGCAGGAGGACGGCGACCTGGCGAAGATCACGCTGAACCAGCAGATGTCCACGATCCGCGTCTTTCTGAAGTGGTGCGGATCGATCGAGGCGGTCCCTGCCGACCTGTACGAGAAGGTGATGGTGCCTCGGGTCAGTCCGGAGCAGCAACGCCGTGAGGAGACGCTCGACGCCGATACGGCCGAGGCGATACTGGATTATCTCTCCACATTCAACTATGCCTCAGTCGAGCACGCCGTGATTGCGGTGCTCTGGGAGACCGGAATTCGGCTCGGAGCGGCGAACTCGCTCGACGTTGGGGATATTGACGTCGAGAACGAGCGCATCGAACTCGTTCATCGACCGGAGCAAGACACACAGTTGAAGAACGGACAAGGGGGTGAGCGTCCAATTGCGATGACTCCGGAGCTGGCCAGCCTTCTCGAGGACTATATCGAGAATATGCGTCACGATGCCGTCGATGAGTACGGTCGCAAGCCGCTATTCGTGACGTCACATGGACGCATGCACCGAACAACGCTGCGGGGCGTCGTCTACCGGGCTACAGCGCCCTGCTTCCGGAACGAGCCGTGCCCTGATTGTACGGGACCGGCCGACAAGAAATGCGAAGAAGCAGTGAGTCCGCACGCGATCCGGCGAGGGAGTATCACGAACTACCTAACGGAAGACGTGCCTGTCGAGGTTATCGGAGACCGGATGGACGTGAGTCGTGACGTGCTGGACAAGCACTATGACAAGCGATCAGAGGACGTGAAACTTGAGCAACGACGGGGGTACCTGGAGAATCTGTGACCTGATGAATTGGAGAATGGCTCGTGTTGATTGATGAATGATCACGTCTATAGGATGACGGGCGCCTCCATCCCTAGGGTTCTCTTCCTTCGTCCGTCAAATGTAGTGGTGATTCTACTCTAGCCATCCCAATGAATGACATTTTTCGAAGAGCTTTGAATGTATATTGTGTGAATTCACCAGGAACAATATTCGGCTGACAGGGGACGGAAAGATTTTACACTTGGGGGGTCAACCATCGCTAATACGATGCTCACTCTTGGGGATGAGGATGACCTCCTGAAGGACATTGAGGAGGGTATCCAGATCGCCATGGAGCGGGAGGGGTATCCCTCCGACGCTGTTGATCCAATCAAGGTCAATAAGTTAGCTCACTTTGCCGTTCAGGACCTAGGAGTTCCACTGACATATGGATGGTACAAATATGGTCCAGCACCTGTATTTGATACCAGCAGTGCTCGCCTCGGTCCTGCCTCAGAATCCGAAATCAAAGCTTCGGACGAGCCACGCCTTCCGGATCCAGGCAACGATTTCTAGAGTCCTACCGAGTATTCATACTATTTCAGTCGGGATTGCAGCTACTTCGATCGGATTCTCCAGACCCCGACCAAAGAATATCTCATCGAATTTTACGAGGACCATGCGCCATCCCCCTACGGCGGATTGTACAAACAGAGTGTACAAGTACAGGTCCTCCTCGATCGAATCATTGACGATGAGGACTGGCATTCAGAGGCTGAAGATTTTTCAAAGTCGCTGAGCCGAGAACTCACAGCACTTCACCGAGAGCTACTAAAGATTGAGGCTCTCAGTGAAGCAACTGATACCTTTAGTTCGTATTCAAAGCTGCTGAAGAGGGTTACTGCTGAAGCATCTATTACGGATGAGCTGAGTGCCCCTCAAGAGCGATATGTAAGGAAAGTTGCGAATTTCTTTTACTCGGATGTCTGGAGATACGTTGCTTTGTTAATCTCGAAAAACACGGTCCATCTGTCTCCAGGTGACAATGATGACAAGCTCTTGAATGCAATTGATGGAGACCTCCAGAAGATCCGTGGGGATATTCAAGACGAGATTCAAAGTCTTCAGAATCAGGGGATGGCCCGTGATCTCTACGTGGAGTATATCGATGAAAGATCTCAGGGCGCTCCTCATAGAGACGATCAAGAATTCGATCACTCCACAGTTGAACCTTGGACAAACGCGTCAGCGGTTCCGATTCGATCCAAATTATCGATTAGCCAAGAGGAGATTGATCAATAGCATTTATGCCGTCCGTAGCACGGGGAGATGTAGTTTATGTCACTTTTCCAGATCCTGAGGATATTCCAGATGAGGAGTTCGATAATCCCCATCCCGCTATTGTTGTCCAGAATGATACCCGAAACCACAGATACGACACAACGATCGTCGCACCACTGACAACCAGCCAGTCTTCTGAGGAAGAGTTCGCTGATGTGCAGATTCTATCTACTTCAGAAGGAGTAGACGAAGATTCCATCGCAAAATCAGGAATGCTGAGTACGGTATCGGTGCCTGGGAGAATAATGGATCATAGTGAGAATCCTGATATTTGGAAGATGGGTGAGTTGTCTGCTAACAAAATGAATGAGATAGAAGCCCGTCTGGAGGTCCTGCTCGGAATCGCTTGAAACATAGCCTCTTGCCTGGTTGTGAGGACTCGAGATCATACTGAAGATGAAATATTCTCTTGACCAAACAATAGCTAGCAACACAGCTCAGAAGTAGTTTTCCGAGTATTCTGATCGGCTATAATTCTCCGACGTGTCCAACTCCCTCCCGCCATCAGCAATGACAAATTTATCCAGGTTTTCCTGTAGAACCTCCCGCCGCTGCTTTGACTTCCGCTCCTCACTCCGCTGGTCGTAGTGCTTGTCCAGCACCGGCACTGACACGTCCACGCGATCGCTCAAGAGCTCCTTGGGGATCCCCTCGTCGAGCTGGTTCATGATGGACCATTTCCGGAGCGGATGTGTACTGAACGAGGAAGGGCAGTGAGTCGCCTTCGCCGGCGCAGTTGCCTCGCAGTCGTCGATTTCGCGATCGTGCGGACAGTCCGGTTCGTACTCGCAGGGCCGCGTGAGCTTGTAGAAATCGCGTCGGACCGTCGTCGTTGAGACCCGACCCTCGGATGTCGTGAATAAGGGCTCTCGATCGTACTCGTCGATGACCTCGTCACGATTGTGAGCCACGTAGTCCTCAAGCAAGTCCGTCAGCCCCGGCGATAGGTTGACGATCCTTTCGCCACCAGATCCGTTCTTCAGCGGTGTACCGTACACCTCCAGCCCTTCTGGCCGATGTCGTAGATGGATCACTTCGTCGTCGGCCCGGAAGTCGCTCAGGTCGATCGCTCGCAACGCTCCGAGCCTGATTCCGACTTCGGCGATGAGTTCCAATTGGGTGTGGTGCCGAGAGGCGTACTCGAAGCGGTCGTAGTAGGAGCGGATCGACTCGACCTGTTCATCCTCGGGAACGTCCTCCTTTACTTCCTCGTTCGGAGGAACGTTCGGGAGGGGCACTCGCTCAGCAGTCCCGTCGCCGACGGCTTCGATGGCCTCACAGAAACGCAGGAACCGCTGCACGTACGCGAGCGTGCTGTTGAGCGTGATCGTATTGATGTCGGACTCGTCCTTTCGCCAGGTCTTGAACGCGATGAGATCACGGCCACGCAGCTCGTTGAGATTGGTGAGTCCGTAGTCCTCGGTCCAGTCCTGGAAGATTCCCAGGGCGGATCGATGTGTCCGTTGCGTTGCTGCCCTGAGCTCGTCGCTCCGATCGTCGAGGTAGAGATCGATTGCTCTCTCCGGTTCGATCGGCTGTAACTCGTTCGTCATCCTGCAGCCTCCAGAAGTGGGTGGTCGGAACTCCAGGAGATCTGACTTACCGAGTTGATTGCTGCTTCGACGGATTTTCTGGTTGTTCTGCCTGCCTCCATGACAATGATTCATCGTTGCCGGATCACTTATAGATTGGAGAATAATTGCCCATATACACTGAGGAGATGGGTAAATTTGAATAAACAAAGACTCTTTCGCGATTCTCACGTGGCCTCGGCATTTAGTTCCCTTTGTGGGTTCTGTGCCGGAACTTGAAGTCCAATTGCGGATTCACGATGCCGGAATTCTCTCTTTGCAGGTCCCTGACTGTGACGAGAGTCCGGTTTCTCGGGGTCCCATTTTGCCACCACCGTACCGGACTTTCTCGAAGAACTGGTCCCATGTTTCTCGAAATCGAATTCCCCAATATCCCAACCGCGTCGAGCGGTTTCCGAGCAGAATCCCCAATTTCGCCAGGGCTGCTGGTGATTCGCGCATTTCGAGATTGACCGCTGATTAATATCAGATCTCTGCTTCATCTGGGGCTGGATAGAGAATCTCGGGCGAAATTCCCAATATTTCGTCCTCGTCCTGATCTTGCTCCTCTGGCAGCGACGGATACTGCTCCGAGTCGGTGCCGGAATCCAGTTCTAGCGATTTCGCTGTGTGGGCCAGCACTGCGGCATCTACGACGTCGTCGAGTCGACCGCTAGAGATGCGCTGGTGCCACTCGGTTCCATCTTTCCGCTTGTCCACAATCGACTTCACCTCCCGGTGGAGCTCGGGATCCTCTTGCAGCAGATCAATACGGACCTCGAGCCCGTCCCCGGAGTGCTTTCCAGGGAGTGGCCCGCCGTTCAGACTTGCAAAGCAGATCTCGGGGTGGCTTTCGTAGATTTTCTTGAGAGCCTTGCGATGTCGCTGGAGGAATACGTCGACCTCCTGGATACGTGGGAGGAGCCACCAGCTCTGGCTACCGAGTGAGTCATCGTTCTTCTCTCTGGCGCAACTATAGTCGTCTGTGTAGACGGCCTCGCGTCCAGGGACCGAAAATACAGTACTGCTACGAGTCCCTGAGAAATCAGCGGCTGCATCGTCGCAGGCCCGTGGTCCTGAAGGAGGTAGTCCAATCGGGATGTCGACGAGGATGGCTGCGACATCATCGCTCTCCCCGTGCTCGTCCCACACATTCAGGATCGAGGGTTCGGTCGTGACGCCCGTCTCATCTCCAGCCTTGACCACGACCCAGCAACTCCCCGCCCAATCGACGCCGAGATAGGAGGCCATGGGCTCTCGTCGGATTGCCTATAATGTCAATACAGGGGCTGCAGCGAAAGGCACACTTGATGCCGGTGGGAATGTCAGTCGGAACATTCAGGGGAAAGACAATCGCGAGTTGGGCGGAATTTGCGTTCCCATCGAAGGGGGCAAAGGCGATCCGTCGGTATGGTACAATTGGCCTTCCGTCGGATCCACCATTGTAGCAATAGAGGCATTGGCTGAATTGGCAATCTTGAGATTGCCTATGGAACGAACCGGAGATATATGGGGTGCCAGCCCCCGATTCTGCCCATGGATCGGGGTATGGAGCTTCGAATTAAGGGCCATCTCTTCGAGATCGAGCAAATTGACGATGAGATCATCGGGAATGCCCAGGGCTTCACATCGTCGAAGAATGGCTACAGAAGGACTCTTGAGAGTGTTGCAGAGTGCGCAGATGAAGACCTCGTAGATCGAGTCGCTGATGATATCAAGGAACACATTCAATTGCGAAATGAACGGCCCAAGAATTCAGACGTGCGCGTTGACGCTCGAAAGCTGCTTGTGGACGAGGAAATTCTGCCTGACCAATATCTGAATTCCGCGTGATTGGCTGAGAATCCGGACAGCATATTGGATTGTCCCGAATCCTTGCTTTGCGTTCAGTTGTCTTCCGGGGATGAATCCGGCATCCAAGGATCGAGTTTCCGAATCAAGATCAGGAGAAGGAGCATCACTCCTGCTGCAAGGTACAGAAGGATCGCTGTATCTAGGAAGACGTTGCCCGATATGCCGGAGGAACTCGATGTAGATGTCACAGACGAAATGAGACCGATGCCAAAAAAGACCAAACTCAACATCATCGCTCCTGAGGTGAGATCCTGTATGCTATTTCGATCTCGCAACGTAGCGATCTCGATCAAATTTGCATCGTTTAGACGTCCGCCATCAGTTACCACCGGATCATAGGCGAGGTCGTAGATCGTTTGGTTGCTGTATTCGTACTTGTCGAGTACTTCGAGCTCGACAAGCTCATCAAGACGATCCTGAACGGTTTTCTTCGCCGGATCCCCATCCAGATATTGCTGAATCATGTATCTCGACCAAGGCTTCTGTTTTCCCTCTTCGTCCATCACGCGAACGATATCTTCGTGCTGAATTGCCCAACTCGGATCGGCATCTAACTTGTCCTGAACCGATTCTGGAATCGACATGTGAGCGTCATCCAGACCCAATGAAATAAATCCGTGACATTGTTTCATTTCTCAGAGCGGTTCACCGGGCGTGGAGAGTCACAATACGGGCGTGTAATGTTGAATATTCGGGCGTATTAGGCGCTATACGGGCAGATATGGAATATTACTTTCAACGGGATACTTGGGGGTGGCGAATCATGTCACGATTGCATGATACCCAACTTCACTGCCGAAATATTCAGCGCCTTTGTCTACGGGGCCATTGGAATGATCGGTGGGGGAATCTTGTTCGAAGGAGGGAAGCAGTATGTCAAAACAGTCGGAAGCCATCAGTTCCAAGGAAAACTAGAAGCCGTCCCATACTTCTTCGGAGTCCTCATCCTCGGTTGGTCTCTCCAAAAATTAGATCCCGTAGTTCACGCGTTTGTGCTTCAAATACCTCCAAGTGTACGGCTCGGGACCATGATCTTAGGCACAATGGTCCTATTTAATCATTCCATCGATGATTTCAATTACATGGACCCAAAGTCCATGTCAGTCTATCTGATAGGGGCGCTCTTGATTGTCCTTCCAGCATTATGAGGGAGAGATCGAACTGTCGGTTGGGTCCCAGCTGAGTAGTTCCTCATGATTCAGGGGTGTGCCCCAGCGCCCACTGATTTAGAGTGGATGGACGAGAACGTCTGAGACAGTCACCTCGCCAAGCAGATTGATATGAGTGGCTCGACGTATGCATGTCGTGACCGAGGCCGCCTCCCTCCTCGCCGGTCCGGATGCCGATGCCGTGATCGCTCGGGCCTTCGAATGGGCCGACGCGGAGGCCGACGACTCGCCGAACGCCGTCCTCTGCCTGACTCAGGATTCTGAACGTGCCGAGAACCTTGATCGGCGCTGGTGCGCCAATAGGAATCCGCTGCGCTTCACCGCGACGACGCTGGATCGGTTCGTCAGCGACTGCTACGAGCGAGCGACGGGTTCGCTTGCGGAGACGACGCTTACCAAGCCTGAGCGCCTCCGTCTTGTCGAGGCTGCGATCGAGCGATACGATGGCGCCGATGGACCCTTTGGCGCAATCGAGCAGCCCTCGAATGATCTCGTCGACCAGGTCCAAGGACTGTTCTCCCTCCTGGAATATGCCGGCTACGCCACCCCGGATGAGATCGAGCATGCCCTCCGGTCCGCCGGAGCCGTCGGCGACGACGCGTTAGATCCCGACCTTTTCGCTTCATTCCGCTCGATGGACGCCCCCGCCGACGCTGGCGAGCTCGAGCTCCAGGCCTCCATCATCCCCGGACTGTATGCTGAATATGAAACCGTCCGCGAAGAGCTACATCCGGACTGGAAAACGGTCAACGCCGAGCAGTACTTGGCGTTGCTCGACGCCGACCAAATCCTGGATGCCGTCCCGGAGTCCGTCGACGCCGTCGTCCTCGACGGACTGACCCGACTCGCTCCTGCTGAACGTGAGACAGTCGCCCGGATCGGCCGCAATATCCCGACGGTCGCTGTCGTTCCGCTCGTCCATGATTCCATGGGCGGGAATGGACTCGACCTCGGCGTAACACGAGAACTCGAATTCTACCAGGTCATCGGCTTCCAACTCGACTACAATGCTCCCGAGCCCGTCGATGACCGTCGGCTCGACGCCGTCAGGGGCCTCCACGTCGCCTCCAGAGATCCACCGTCATACTCGCCGTCAGAGGTCGGCATCGAGTGGCTCGAACCGTCGACGGAGCGCGAGGAAGTGCGGACGGTTGCCCGTCGGGTTCGTGGCCTTCTCGCCCGTGACGACGTCGAGCCGTCGGACGTCGGCGTCGTCGTGACTGATCGGACCACGTACCGGGGGATCTTGGCCGAGACGCTCGGGGGCTACGACGTTCCGTTCACCTTCACGAACGACATCGGGATCGAGCAGACGCTCGTCGGTGACGCCGTCGAAGGGCTGCTGGATCTCGCCGACTGGGAATCCGGTATAACCCCGCTCAGATCGCTCTGTTCGAACGCCCTCGTCTCGCTGGAGGCATTCGGCATCGATCCGGCCGCCGTCCGTCGGGCGAGCGAGTCGGTCGATGGGGACTCGATCGAAGCCCTGCTCGACGCGCTCGAGGACGACGGGGCCACGACGACAGCCGTCGGGATCGAAGACCTCCTCGACCGGGTGAATCCCGACGGCGCTTCCCTGGCTGGCTACGTGATGGAACTCGGAGACCTCTTGGAGGAACTCGCCGTCGGTGAGGCCGTCGAGGAGCATGGATCACCATCGACGGCGACGGGCTCCCATCGCCCTGCATACGAGCGGTCGGCCTGGGAGTCGGTCGAAGGGGTGCTCGACTCTCTCGATGGCGTGGCTCCGCACCTCTCTAACGAGGAACTCGTCGAGCGCGTCCGACGGGCGTTACGCGCCGAACTGGTCTCCGGGCCGAGCCAACGCGAAGGCTACGTTCGGGTCCTCCCGATTGCGGAGGCGGAGATGGCGTCCTTCGAGTACACCTTCGTCCTCGGATTGACGTCGGGGTACTTCCCGACGGAGCAGGACACGATGGCCTTCTTCGGCGCCGTCAACGACGCCGACGAGGAGTTCAGTCGGGCCCACAGCGGCCACCGCGCTCGGTATATCCTGGGCACACTGCTCACCGGTTCCGGTGAGGTCGTCCTCTCCAGCCCACGATACACCGTCGATGGGGTCGAGCACGTCCCGGCACCCGTCGTCACTGAACTCCGACGGTTCGTCGACGGGCCGAACGACGGGGACGCCGACGGTACTCCGACGGCTGACCCGACGGTAACGAGCGAAGACATTCAGCGGCAATACGCGGATTGGGCCGGGCCACAGCACTTCGAGTCCGTCGACGGCGCCGTCGCAGCCCTCGACGGCGCCGACGGATTCACCGACGACGGAAAGACCTTCGCGGAGATGGGCCTCACGACGGCGTGGCGACGGTCACAGCCACATCTCACGGCGCACGACGGCCAGATCGGCGAAGTGCTCGAGAAGATCTACCCGAGCTGGCGCCGGGAGCCCTACAGCCCGAGTGCCTTGGAGAACTACGCCCGCTGTCCGTTCGTCTATCTCGCCAACAACGTCCTCGGATTCGAGGAGGACTATGGCGAAGAGCACGACGTCTCCCGGGCGGATCGCGGAATCTTCATCCACGAGGTGCTCGCGGACTTCTACCGCGGGCTCCGGAGGGAAGCCCATTCCCCGGTCGCCCTCTCCGAGTTCGAACGCGACCATCTGGAGTCGGAATTACTGACGAAATCGCTGGCCCGCATGGACACATTGGGGTCGATCGCGACTCCGTTCGCCCGACGGACGGTAACCCGACTCCTCGCCGGGCTTGGGTCGCCGTCGGAGAACCCGTACTACGGCCCATCGGATGACGGCGCTGATGGGCTCTTCGTCCGCTTTCTCGACTCTGAACTCGAGGCGGCCGACGGCGCCCACGCTCGACCGACGTACTTCGAAGGTGCGATCGGGATCGACTACCTCGACGATGTCGAACTCCTGGCGGAGGAGCCGCTCACCCTCGACACGCCCAACGGGCCCGTCGACGTGTCGGGGATCGCCGATCGGATCGACGTTGTCCCCGACGGATCGTCGCCCCATCTTCCCGACGGCGTCCGTGGAATCTACGTTCGGGATTACAAGACCGGCAACGCGCCAGCGAGGGCCGACGTCACCGACGGGACGAAGCTTCAGCTTCCCCTTTACGGCCTCGCCCTCGAGGAGATTCTCGAAGACGCGACTGGCGTCCCCCACGAGGCCATCGGTGGCTCCTACTACGGGCTCAAGTCACCGACCGAGGTCGATCCGACTGCCGGGCAGGTAACGTCGCGCGCTGCCGTCGGGTCCGACGACGGCCTCCCCCTCGTCACGCCGACGGGCCATACTTGGCGGCTTCCCTTCGACGACGTCGACCAGCACCGTCGGTTTGTTCGCGAAGTAACCTCAGCGCGACTCGGTAGGATCACGTCGGGCATCGACGACGGAGCCTTCCACACGACCTTGCTGAGTCCGGATCACGCCGAATGCGAGGACTGCAGCTTCCGGAATTCCTGCGACGTGCGCCATCACCTCCGACAGGACCGACTCGACGAGATCGACCACGCCGAGCACTACGTCTCCGAGCGAGCCCGTGACGAGGAACTCGATCTCGAAGCGTACGGGACCGGGGGTGGTGACTGATGGTCGACTTCGAGGACTTGGAGCGTCCCCAGCAGATCGCTGCTTTGGCCCACGATCGGAACTACGCCGTGACCGCCGGCGCCGGCAGCGGAAAGACGACGACGTTCGCGATGCGGTACCTGAAGCTCCTTGAGCGGACTGACGCCGGTCCCCATTCCATCGCCGCGATCACCTTCACCGAAAGCGGTGCCACGGAACTCGAGGAGCGTGTTCGGAAGTCCGTGAGTGACAGGTTTTCCAGTTTCGACGACAGGGAGTACGACGAGTGGCGGGGATACCATGACGCCCTCCCGGAGGCCTACGTCCACACGATCCACGGGTTTTGCTCCCGGCTACTCCGCGAGTACGCTCTGGAGGCCGACGTGCCCGTTGGGTTCGACGTCATTGAGGAGACCGCCGCGAGCGGGCATCAGTTGGAGATCGTTGAGCGGTTCGTCGAGGAGAATCTCGAGGACCCCCGCATCGAACGGCTCACCGACCTCTACTATCGGGACCGACTTGAGGCATTGCTAGGGGATCTGCTGGCCGAGCACCACGATGTACGTCAGTGGGCCGACGAATGGGCCGACCGCGACGGGGAGGCGTATCTCGACTTTGTCCAGGAGCGATACTCGCCAATCGACGTCGACGAGGCCAGGGAATTCCTTGAACGAGACGAGATCCAGTCTGCACTCCGGGATATCCATCACGTCGGTACCACTGAAAACAGCGGCGGTGATCGGATTTCGATCGCCTCGAACGTCGCTGAGGCCGTCGATATCTACGAGATCGGCACAAGGGACCTCGACGACGTGGAAGCCCACGACGCCGTTGCGGCGGTCTGTCAGGCGCTTACGTCCGACGGAACCGCCTACCGGGGAGGGTGGGACAGCTGGTCCTACGGAGGGTACGACGAATGGGATGGATCGAATCCTCAGCGATACGATGCAGCCACGTCGACTCTTGTGGATGCCCTTCCCGTCGAGGAGTGGGCCATTCCGGACCGACTCGGGGTCGATCGGAACGCTGGCAGGTACTACGTCGCGCTCGCCTCGCTCTTTCAGGACCTGCACGACGCCTATGAGGAGCGTAAGCGCCGGGAGAACGTCCTAGACTTCACCGACCTCATCGAGGGCGCCATCGAGCTGTTACGGACGTCTCGGGAGGTTCGCGAGGACCTCCGCGAGACGTTCGAACACGTCATGCTCGACGAGGTCCAGGATACCGACCCGCGGCAATGGGAGATCGTCGAGCTGCTCACATCGCTCGACGATGAATACGATCGGCTGAATGTCTTCGTCGTCGGTGACGAGAAACAGAGCATCTTCCGCTTCCGCGGCGCCGATGTCACGCAGTATCGGACGGAGCGGGTTCGACTCGCCGGGGCGAACGAACGGGCCCGAATACCTCCACTTGAATCGGTATACGAGAATGCAAGGGAGCGAGATCTGTCGGTGAACTTCCGGTCCCTGCCTTCGGTGATTGAGCCGATCAACGGGATCTTTGAGGAAGTGTTCGGGAACGTCCCCGAGGTCTATCGCGATGCGCCGCCGGGGATCGACGGAAACGCGACGGAATTCGAGCCGGATCCCCAGGCCTTGCGGCCCGATAGGACGGATCACAGCGGTATCGGCACGGAGACGACGTTCGTCGCAGTCCCCGAGGAGGAAGGAGTTCGTGAAGCAGCCCTGGATGCAGCCCATCCCCTCCGGGAGCTCCCGAACGATCCTGTCGAACTCGACGCCAGAGCCCTCGCAGCAGAGGTAGCCTCGCTGATCGACTGGGATTCCCAGCGGTACGAGCAAGTGGAAGGCGACGATCCACACGGTGGCCCTACGGAGCAACCGACAGATCTCGAACCGTCCGACGTCGCTATCTTGCTCCGTAAGCGGACGCACCTCGAGACCTACGAGCGAGCACTTGCTTCGCTGAATGTCCCCTATACCGTTGCGTCCGGCATCGGGTTCTACGATAGCCCCGAGATTGTGGCACTGCGGAATCTCTTCAGCGTCCTCCAGGACCCGGACGACGACCTCGCGCTGTTCGGTGTGCTGCGATCGCCGCTCTTCGGATTCGAGGATCCGACGGTCGTCGGGCTGTGGGAGGACATTGACCGGAACGAGGTCGGCAGCGGAGAGCTCTGGGCTGCGCTAGAGCGGACCGATCACGAGGACCTCTCTGCCGCTCGTGAGGCCATCGAGTGCTGGCGAGAACTTGCAGGCGCCGCCGGTCCGACGACCGTCGTCGAGACCTGGGACTCCCTGCTCGGGCGGATCATCGAGTATACTGGCTACCTCGCGAGCCTCTCTGTCGGTGATCGGGGCCAGCAGGCCGTCGCGAACGTCGAGAAATTCCGATCGCGCATCAGAGTTTGGAGCGAGGAGGGGTTGCAAACACTCCCGGCGCTCGTTGAGCGAATGGAGCGGGAGGTCGAGCTCTCGACGCGGGAGGGAGAGGCGGCTATACCGGAGGACGCCGACGGGGTCCGGATCATGACGATCCACCACGCGAAGGGCAGGGAGTTCCCGGCGGTGTTCGTTCCGGGGATTTCGAAGGATTTCAATCTTCGAGCGGGCTATGGTGAGGGGATTGCGGAGTTCGAGACGGTCGAGGATCCTGTGACGGGCGAGCGGACGCCGCTGCTGGGTATCAAGGGCCTCTCAGTTGGCGACGCCTTCGAGGAAGCGAATACGACGCTCAAGCGACGCCTGGAGTTCGAGCGCAAGCGCGAGGCGGTGGCGGAGGAGAAGCGGATTCTCTACGTCGCGATGACGCGGGCCCGGGATCACTTGCGACTGGTCGGGACAGTCGGATGTGAGGGCGAAGATCTCGGTTCGCTCGAGACCGGCGACGTTCAGGACCCCTCGAAGTGGTACGATCTTCTCGGAGAATGTCTCTGGGACGATGATGTCGTCTCGGAGCTGGCCGAATCGGGATCAGCAATCGCAGCCGTCGACGCCGACCAATCGCTCCGGGTTCGGCTTCCCGGGGCCGGTACTGAGTTGGAACGTTCTGCGGAGTCAGACCCGCCGGAGCTCGATATCGACGTGGAGAGCGTTTCCCCCGATCCGGAGTACAGCATCGCGGCGTCGTATCTTGGATCGATCATCGAGGACGACGCTCCTGGAGATGTCGTGGTAGATCATACCGGGCGGTACGTGTCCTATCAACCTCCGGATGCCGTCGGGGATGGACAGGGGTCTGTATCGGACGTTGACCGGCTCCCCCGAAACGTCTTCGGCGACGTGGTCCACAAAGCGATCGAGCTGGGGGTGGCTCCTGACGAGAAAGCGGCCATCCGGCGACTAGCCGAGCAATTCGCAGATCAGCATGATGCAGAGGTGAGTCAAGTTACGGACACGGACATAGCGGAACTCCAGGAACACCTCCGCACAGCCATTGAGTTCGTCGATGACCTCGACGGGAACGCAGTTGACGAGAAGTCAGTCAGAGCCATTCTAGATGGGGGTGAGGTGTACGGTGACATCGATCGGTTGGTGATCTCGGATGATGGCTATCACATCGTCGACTACAAGACGAATGCAATATCGGATTCGTCGGTGATCGAGGAGAAAGTGGATGGCTACTCCTGGCAGATGAGAGCATATGCTACCGCATTACACCAAGCAGATTCCGACCGGAGCGTTCGAGCGACCTTGCTGTTTACCAATATTGGTCAGGCAGTAAATCTCGAATGGGAGACGGAGGAGTTAGATGAATTGTCCGTTGATATCGATCAGGCGATACGATCAAGAATTCTCGATTGATTCTAAGGTGCCGCAATCACCACGGGATTCTTGGGACTCCATGTGTGTTGTAGATTAATGCGGGAGTTCGAAGCAGGAGATCGGGTACGGATCGATATCCCGGATACATCCGATCCGGATTACGAGCGACTTCACGGGCAGATTGGGAAAATTGAGGAGATTCTGGAGGACGAAGCAGGTGAATATTCTGGCGACGAGCGGGACTCGTATCTCTTTGAAGTCCACACCGAATCAGGTGCCATCGAACATCTTCGATGGCGCGATCTCCGGTCTGCGGAATCTTCTTCTCACAACAGATTGTAACTCAACTCTCAATTGGCTCCCCTTTGGAGTCAGTTCCATATTTCACATCGCAGAAGCGTTAACGCTTGATTCTTGGCGCCCTATGAGTATCGAAATTGGGGCTTATACGCAACTATCGGATTATCGAAAACATTCCAAGGGCGTTCGCATGCACCGGAGCTCGGTGCAGGTTGAGTTCGTCTTAGCCGATTCCACTTACGAGCGTCCCGCAAACGACTGCAGTACCCATTTCGATCCTGCTGTTCGATCATACGATCTCCCGATTCACTCGACAGTCGGCGATTGGTGGTGGCGGAGTATTCCGTGCACTGAACCCTTTTCCTCAACGCTGCGAGTCAATTTCGGTCAGATGCGATTTATCATTAAATCGTTCGCTAATATAGATCGTAACGATGTCTTTAGCAGCTGATTCATCGACCGCATTTCGAAATTCTTCATCATCACAGTACAGATCAAAATAGAATGCCCAGTACTCCCGTTCGCTGTATCCCCAGACAGGCATTGTCCCCTCGTAATCAGTCCGCCAAAGAAGGAAATCTTCGAATTGATCGACCTCTTGTTGTTCAGTGAGCTGATAGAGATCATAGAGTGTTAGCACCAGTATTCGATCATCAGGGTCGATCTTGTCATGAAGTGCACCTGTCCCCATTTGCCGGTCTGCGCGTTCATTCCCGGAGTACAGTGTGGGTAGGAATCCATCGAGGATGATGATCCCTCCTGTCTGTGCTTCGGATCTCGACTTGTCTCCCGTGAGGTTGTAGACAAGGCCGAACTCTTCAGTCTCGTCTTCGAGGTACCGATGACCCCGTTCAACTTGGTCGACTGCTTCCCCAGTTTTTTCCACGAACCGTCGATGCACCACGTCGAGATTGCTCGGTATCTTCCGGAATAGTGGGTGAGATTTGACCTCTACAATCCAATATGAGTCCTCGAAGAGGAGCAATCCGTCTGCTTCCCCGTGATTCCGATCACCGATGTAGTAGAACTGCTTGATGAAATTCCGAGATGGAATCCGCTGGAGCAGCTGATGCGATAAGTCTTCGACAGTTTCGCCCTTCTTCAGGTTATCTTTCTCTTGGACCTCCTGTAGCTCACTCAGATATTCCTCGATTCTGTACTGGGCTGTGGATATGAGCACATCTGGAAAAGGAACAACCAATGTTCCATCTCCGATCGGGTAAATCGGATTCAACAGAAAGTCGAATCGCCCGGGATCGATGTATGAGCAGGAGAGAATCTCCAGAATATCCCGAGCGATATCTATCCGTTCGGAGGCGTATTCTGGATCAGTGAGCGGATCGTCTGGATAGGTTTTGATCACGAAATCTCGGAGAACCTCTTTCCGGTCGAAGGTGATCGCCGATTCCCAAGCCTCTCGAAACTCTCTCGGCGGTTCTTCGATCACGGAGAAATCGAGATATTCCTCTTTCGATGATGGCCGTGCGATTTGATCCAAAATCGGAGTATCAGCTTCCCGTTCGAGAACTGAGTCCAGGAGTAGAGCCTCGAACGACAAGATGTCATGTATTCCCGCCTCTCCCATCTCTTCAAGGCTGTCTTCGAGGTGGTGATATCGCAATAACAGATAGCTCTGGAAGTCTTGCGACTGCATATCCTCGGGGGAAGGAAGTAGCAGTTCCTCGAATATCCGTTCAAAGTTGATCGAATCAGGGTCCGGGGGAGAATTCTGTTCCGATGCGAATTCGCGAACCGTATTGAGTGATAGGTCCCCTCTGGACAACTCCCCGCTTCGGAGTGATTGGTCGAAGAACTTCCGGAGAATCGATCGACGTTCAGTATTAAACCTCGAAAGAGTGGCTAGATACTGGATATTCTCCGTAAACTGGTCCGAAGTCACGATATGACTCGAATGGGTCGGAGTATGTTTCAACTCTTCCCCCGACTGTTCAGAGCGAGCCAGACGGCTAGGGGTTAAATTTGTGAAGGCCGGTATATCCAGGATCGGTCAATTTCATCTGTTACGTGACTGGGGTGTCTGTTGATGCCCGTGCTTTCATGTGACCGTAGTGTATTCACCTGCTCATGACCCACGGGCAGATCACCGCCTCCGACATTTCGGGGTGGGATTCTCTCGACGATATCGCCGATTCTTTCGCGAAACGGGGCCTCAAGCCACGTCCCGATTTCGGCGCGGACAACGAACTCGTCCTCCAACTGGCAGACGATGAATTCATCATGCTCGTCGAGGCCGGACCAGGCGAATCCGCGACGGATTTCAAGCCCCAGGACACCGACCGCAGGCACACGAACCTCGTCGCGACGAACGACTTCGAGGAGTTCACCTTCATTACCCGGATCCGGACCTTTGGCCAGCAGCACGGCCAGATCAAACACCAGAAGCTCTCCTTCAGCAAGTCCCAGTTCACCAGCGAGGGTGGCGAGAAGCACACCATCCTCCAGAAACTGAACGAGATCGAGTACGGCGCCTCTGCGGCGATCTACGGCGATCTATACGACACTAAGCAGATCGTCCAGGAGTTCTATACGCAGTTCGAGGATCTCCGGACGGACCTCGTGAAGGAGGTCAGCGGGATCCCAGGCGACCGCGGCGACGCCAAGCAGCGGTACGTCCAGGTCACGCTCGACCGGATGATCTTCCTCTACTTCATCCAGGAGAAGCGCCTACTCGACCGTGATCCCGAATACCTCCACCAGCACCACGACGACGTTGTCGCGGAGGGCGGAGACACCTACGAGGATTTCTACGAGCCACTCTTCTTCGACCTTCTCGCCGAGGGCAAGCAGGACCCCGAGTTCGGCAGCCTCCCGTACCTCAACGGCGGCCTGTTCACCACGAATCCCGTAGAGGAGGAGTTCCCAGACGCACGGCTAGGGAACTCCGTAGACGAAACCAACGAACTGTTCGGGCGTATCCTTGACTTCCTCTCTGAGTGGAACTGGAACGTCGACGAACGCCTCGACATCGTCGATCCAAAGAACCTCTCGCCGGCGGTGCTCGGGCATATCTTCGAACAGACTGTCAACCAGAAGGAGATGGGGGCGTACTACACGCCCGAGGAGATCACCGGCTTCATGGCCCGGCGATCGATCCATCCGTACCTGCTCGATCAGCTGAACGAGGCTGTCGCTGCCGACTACGAGGAGATCGACGAGGTGTTCGCGCTGGACGAAGTTGATCCTGCCGCCCCTGATGCGGAGGTTGCCGCGGATGGTGGTGCGATCACTCAACAGGGGCCTATCGCGGATGTCCAGACCGAGCACGTCGAGACGCTCTATTTCGATATCCTGCAGGACGTGCGAGTCCTCGATCCTGCCGTCGGGAGCGGTGCGTTTCTACTGGCAGCCCAGGACGTCCTCCTCGACGTCTACCTCCAATGTCTGGAGTTCTTCGAGGAGCTCGAAGCTGAAGGGCAAGGTTGGGAGCTTGCCAGTAGAACTCGCGACGAACTCGATCACGTTCACGACCGAAAGGGAGGCAAGGCACTACACGCGAAGCGCGAGATCATCCTGAACAATCTCTACGGCGTCGACATAGACGACGGCGCCGTCGAGATCTGCAAGCTTCGGCTGTGGCTCTCGATGGTTGCGGACATCGAAGATGAGCCCAGTGAGGTGGAGCCCCTACCTAATATCGACTTCAACATTCGACAAGGTAACACTCTCATCGGATTCACCGACGTTCAGGAAATTGCTACTGACGCAGGTGATGCGTCACTTGCCAATTTTGGAGGAGGTATTGGCGAAACAATCGCTGAAATGTATGATGACGTGATTGATGCAATAGATCGCCATAGATCGACCGACTCTGCTTCGGAAGCAACCAGTGCACGAGATGAAGCAGAATCGCTGATCGAGGAATATAGTGTTAGTCTAAACGAGAAAATCGTCGACCAATTCATTGAAGCTGGGATAGATGATCTTTCGATCACGGAGCTTGAGGCCCATGATCCGTTCCACTGGATACTAGAATTTGCTCCTGAATATGCAGATGGAGGATTTGATGCCATCATTGGAAACCCGCCTTGGGAACAACTACAACCGAGTCGGGACGATTTCTTCCCCCGTTTCGATCCAGCTTTTCGAACCCGAATGCCAAATGACAAAGATGCGAAGCAGGATGAACTATTGGAGGACCCCGAGATCAGGGATGCTTGGGAAAAGCATCAGGAGGACATGAATCGACGAGCTGAATTTTACAAGAATAGCCCATCTTATGAACTGCAATCTCCGAAAATTGACGGCCGAACAATACCCTCTAAACGTGAATTGTCAGGTCTGTTCTTGGAGAGAATTTTCGAGATAACTAAACCGGAAGGATATGTATCACAAATCCTACCAAGTCGGATATTAACTGGTACATCTGGCAAAGACCTCCGGGAACATCTACTATATGAATCACAGCTCCGGTTATTGGTAGGCTTCGAAAACAATGGGATATTTGATAATATTGATGGCCGATTTAATTTCGCGATAACAGTATTCAAAAACTCGGGGGAGTCGGAGATAATTGAGTCCACCTTCAAACAAGACAGCCTAAGGATTCTCACGAAAATTTCTGATTACACTGTTCCTGTCCCCAGAAGTCTATATTTAGACTTCTCACCTGATGTGAGGATATTTCCTCAAATACGGGTTAGTGACGAAGTTGAAGTACTGGAAAAACTTACGTCGCATCCGAAGGTTAACGAAGAGGCTACAGATACTTGGCAAATCCGGCCTTACTTTGAATTGAATCGAACCACTGACCGAGATAGGTATGTAGAAGATCGCTCTCAGGGAGATTATCCGGTTTACGGTGGCAAAAATGTTAATCAATTCGAGCATAAGCCACTGAATAAACCGGGGACACAAGAACCAGAATTCTGGAGCGTAAATGAGGAAGACCCTGAAAATAGTGCAAAGTTCCGTATACGAGAAAAAAATCTCCGGAATCTGAAGAAGGCCATCTATGAGGAATTCGATGGCACTGGTTCACAGAAGCAGTTCGTCAACGAGTTGCTGGAGACAGAACGAGGGAAACCCCTCGAGCTGGGAGATGTCCAACTCGACTGTAACGAATATCGTATCGTATATCGAGATATAACACAGGCTACAAATGAGCGAACTGTATTGGCCGGTGTAATCCCCCAGGGGATTGTATGCCACGACAAGCTCCATACGGTAAGACCGTTCCGTATTGAGCCATCGAAAGAGGACCTGAGTGCTAATCCGCTTCATACGATCTACGAGCGCGAGTTTTCTGATCGGGAGCTGTTCGTCGCTCTGGGTCTTCTGAACAGCATTCCGTTTGATTATCTAATGAGGCGGAAAACGCAAGCTACGATTATAATGTATAAGTTGAAGGAAACACAGATGCCTCGTTTGACGCATGAAAACGACTGGTTCGAGTTTATCTCGAGCCGAGCTGCGAAGCTGAACTGCTATGGTGACCAATTTGAAGCGATGCGGGGGCGTCTTGGCGGTATCGAATCTGTAACGGAGGAGCCACGTCGGCAAGAGCTTCAAGCCGAGATTGACGCCGCCGCGTTCCACGCTTACGGACTTGACTACGAGGACACGGAGTTCGTTCTCGACGATTTCCATCGGGTGAAGAATCCCCGCTTGATGAATGAAGCGTACTTTGAAATGGTACTCGACAAGTACGACGAACTTGCTGATAGCGGCCCTCATCCCTGAGATCCGTTGCTGGAGGATCTATCTAGAATGACTGAATACTGTACCTTCACTTACGAGCCAGATGGGGATTCTGACGATTCGTTTAGTGGCTGGGAATGCCCTCACGACGTTGCAGCTGTCAGTGACGAGTATTGCTTGTTTCATCTGACGGAGGCTGAGCGAGAAGAGGTCGACGACGACCGAGTGTCCGAGAAATTTCTTGACTGTATCTCATCAACCGGTCCCACGCGGAAGCTATTTATGGGAGCTCGAATCGACGTTCTTGATCTAAACTATCAGCGAATCGATGCTCCCGATAACTATCCGGTTGTCCTCTACGGCGCGACGATTGCCGAACTCAAGGCGAATCACACACAGTTCGAGCAACCATTCCTCCTTTCTCATTCGGGAATCGCCACTGCTGAATTTTCCCACTCTACGTTCAATAGCCCATGTGAGCTCGACGATACTAGCATTGGTTGGCTGGACTGCTCAAACACTGATTTTCTTGAGTACGTTACCCTGGACGATAGCGACATTGTCACCGGTCAATTCGAATATGCACGTTTCAGCCGAGAACTGAGTGCGGAAGGAGCCACTTTCCACATTGGTGCAAAGTTCACGTCCGCAATGTTCGGCAGTTCAGTTTCGTTTGAAGCGGCCACGTTCGAAAGCGCATACACGAACTTCGAAGATTACGAGTCGGAATATGACCGTATGAGCGAACTGTATATGACCGTGTTACCCATGTCAATCGGTCGAAGAGCTGTCGATCCATTGGAACAATCAGATGAATTTATTGAGCATCAACAGGACGATTCACAACCCCGAATATACTACTCAGAGCGCGCTTTCGTAGATGATGATTACATCAATCACAGCGACATAACGTTCAATGGAGGAGACTTTCGGCGTGCTCATTTCTCTGGAGATGCGAATTTTTCGAAAGCCGAGTTCGAATTCGTTGATTTCGGTCTCGCTGAGTTCGATGCGAGAGCGCGTTTTGTCGATACCCGGATCTATGGCTTAGCCCACTTCCACGGTTCTGAATTCCAAATTGCCGAAATGCGGTTTTACCCAATGGAGATGAGCCTAGACACCTATGGATCTTACCTGAGGACCGATTCGCCGTCTCTCGGCCACGTGTATCTCACTGATTCATCGATCGCCAATGGTCGGCTTGAACAACCGGAGGAAGGTGACGTTTTCTACAATGTTCGGGACGCATGTCTCGGCCAGATCGATCTCCTATCAGACGGCAACCCATTTGATACACTTATCGTTCGGAACACTCGCTTCGACGGTTTTGACTTCACAGAGTATCGCGATGATCTGGCGGCGATCAATTGGGAGGTCGACGGGGCAGAGCTACCAGGCTTGCAGCGCCATATCGAGAGGGACGAATCCACTCGTGAAGTTACCTATCTCAAAGCAAAACAGGGTGCCGCCCAAGTTGGAGATACCCACGCCGAGTCAGAGTTCTTCCAACGTGAGATGATTTACCGGAAGTCCAATTACAAAATAGATATTACTGAAGATCGATCTTACGTCGAGTTTCAGAAGAATCTATTTCGGTCATTCTGTTTGGCCACTCTCAACGATCTCTACAGGGTCACAACAGGCTACGGCGAAAAACCCCACCGGGTGGTCCTGTCGTACCTTGTGCTGTTGCTTGCCCTTTCGAGTCTGATTATGTTTCCTCTGCTAGCGGAGGGTGACGTTGACTCGTTCCTGGAAGGGGTGCGGCAGGTGGGCTACATGCTTACGTTTGGAGACACGACCCGAGTCCCTGAGTGGTTCTCGTCCTTTGTCGCCCTCTTTCAGGTATTTGTCATCCCTTCCTTCATCGCGATGCTCTTATTCACCATCGACCGATCCATCGCCAGATAGGTCGATGCCATCTAAAATCGTTCCCGGGAGGTTATACATGCTAGGCTACCACTTCTAAGCAATGCCCTCTCGGGTGTATTATCATCACACAGACAACAAGCAATTCTCCATTGATTTCGTCAATCCTGATCGCGACACTGTAGACGATCGGGTCGAACAGTACGACGACGACGAGACGGATGTCATCGTTGAGGAGTACGAGCTCGATCGAACGGTGTACGTCGTGTACACAACGTCCGGAGCGAGTGGTGCCGCCGAAGAGATCGAGTACGACTTCCTGGAGGAGATCGAGGAACTGACCCCAGCGAATCGGGTGATTGCCACCCGATACGCGAGTCTCTTCGAGACCGTCATTCGGGAGAACTACGAGGAAGAAGGTGAGCGAGTTCAGGCCTACAAAGACGTCGACGTCGAGGCTATCGACAATGCCCTCAACCAGATCGACTGGAACGGCACAGCCGTCGAGGTTGCTGGCCGGATTGCATCGAATCTCATCCTGAAGCACCCGTTACCGAATGCGAATCATCGGACGGCGATCGGTCTAGTCCAGGTCTATCTCCGTCGAGTCGACCCTGAGTTCTCAATGCCGGACACTGCCCGGGCACTCGACGGCGGTGAGGAGTACGATTGGATGGAGTGGGTCAATGAGTATATCGAGGACTCGAAGCGCCTGCTAACAGTTCGCCGCAATGGAAAGAAGTTCGCCTATCTCGAGGAATGGGGCTGCGAGGTACTCGAACGCAAGCACGACATCGAAATTTGGCTCGATGACTACGAGCTCGATCTGGCACCGAGTACTCGTTGGAGGAAATACGCCCAGGAGCACGAGAAACTGTGGATCGATTTCGTGTCGGAAGCCGTCGATCGATCGGGACTCGAAGAACTCCGTGAAATACCAGGGCTGACAAAACACGAGTTTGCGGACGAACTACAAGCGCTGGAATAAGAAAGAACCGCGGACAATCAGTCCTGTAACCGCGCGACAGTCCGACCGGTTTCCTCGATCTCTTCACTACGCGTGAGACCGAGGCGTTCTTCGAGTGCTCGGACTTGTTCTTCGAGGCTCATACAATTAGATGGACGATTTGGCCGGATAAATGTGCCGGTGAATAGACCCTCTCATTGTGACAAACTCGGTTGCATACGATATCGCAAAGATTTGGACGCACATTCCGACTTACGATCCAACGATTCCCCAGCAGATCAATTCCGCTTGAACGTCGCTTTCTTCCACTAACGTCTCTTGATACTCGGTTGATCCGTCGACGTATTCGTCGAGAAACGCTTCGAGTTCGTCGAGGAATTCGGTGACAGGCCAGTCCGGAAGCGCCTCGTACTCGTCGTTGTTTCTGAAGCGTTCCCTGAGCACCCGATCTTCGTCCGAATTACGGAGGCCGACGTCGCTCAGCCGGTCACGGAGCTCTCGTGCCCGGTCACTCACGGTATCGTACTCTCCAGATGCGGACTCGTCTTCATAGCGTGGCTCGATGTACTGTCTGCAGAAGCTGATTAACGTCTCCTGTTCCTTCGAGTGCTCCCCACCCGCCAGGAACGCACCTTCGACCTGACTTTCACGTGTTTCCTCGAGCCGGCGCTCGACGAGCTCCTCGATTTCCTCACGCTCAGCCAGAACCCGAGATGTTTCATCTTCGCCGCTAATGGCTTCCCCTTGGGTGTCTGGCGTAAAGGAGAGCATCCGAACAGGGCGCTCCTTCACCTCGTCACCGAACGGCTTGTAATAGAACGCCCGACGAACCCGTCCTAGCGGTGCGTCCTCGTCGTCCTCGAACCAGAGGTGCGTCAGTCCGAAAACGCCGGGCCGGGGACCTGCCTCGATATCGGTCACGTTCGTGTAGAGGAACTCCCGATCAGATGGAGGCTCCTCGAAGTAGTCCTCCGCGAACTCGAAATCATCCGTCTCGAGCCCGAAATCCTCGTTCAGCTCCGTCTTCAGCAAGTATCGTTCGAATGCGGCGTTCTCGTCACTGCCTGCATGGCGCAGCAGCGGGTTCTTGCTCGTGTCGTCTAATTCGTTAATGTCGTCGACAGCACGTGACTCCCGGAGAGATTCCTCAATCTCCTCGACCTCGAGCTCACCGATCGTCTTCTCGGTCTCGACACCTGCGCGTTCCAGTACCTGGTCCTCGTTTGGATCGAGAATGTTGTTCTCCTTGCCGACGATGAGGGCGATGTCGTTGATCTTTGCCTGGAGCCGCTCGAGCAACTGGATCGCCGCCTCGATATCACCGTCGGGGTAGAAGTTGTGGACGTACTTCTCCGCCGTACTCCCGATGCGGTCCACCCGGCCCACCCGCTGGACGATCCGCATTGGATTCCACGGCAGGTCGTAGTTCACAACCACGTTGACGTCCTGGAGGTTGACACCCTCGCTGAGGGTGTCCGTCGCGACGACGTACTGGAGTTCACTCTCGCCGGACTCCGCAAGCGTTCGCTGGTATCCTGCAGCCTCGGGTGCGAAACGCTGAACGATCTGGCGTTTGTTCTCGTCGCCACCTTTGACGACGGCGCTGTTGGCTTCGGTCAGCGGCGAGTCCGGATCCTCGAGGAGCGTCCGGTGGACGTACTCTGCTGTCGCACGGTATTGTGTGAACACCAGCACCTTGTCGTTGTAACCCGAGAGGATCTCGCTGAGCCGGTCGATCTTGGGATCGCGGAACTCCCGCAGGCTAAAGACCGCGTCGTAAAATTCTCGGGTCGCATCATCGGCGTCATTCAGATTACTATGCGGATAGAGGACTGGGTTTCGTTGATCCTCTGGAACCTCGGGCAGGACGCCGGCATTGTGGTCATGGAGCCACTGTCGTGTCTCGACTGCGTGGTCGCTCACTGCTCCGGCGTCGTGGGCGACGTCACCGATGAACTGCGAGAGGAAGTATGCCAGCAGCGTGAGATCCTCTCGAATATACGTCTTCACTTCGCCAACGGTCGCGTCGGCGAGTTCGTCATCGGAACCGTCGCCTTCGCCGCGGAGGGCGCCGGTATCGAAGCCGAACTCTTCGAGCGTCTGCTCCAGGTCTTCGACTGCGTCCTTCCCCTGGACGTACTCGTCTAGCGTGGCTCCGTCGTCGTCATCGCTCAGGGCCCTGAGGGCCTCGATGTCCTCATCTTCGGGCAAGCCGTCCAGGAGACCGAGCAACGTCCGCTCGCTCTCGTGGAGCGTCTCGAGGGACTGTACGAATGCGTACGTCGAAGACTCCAGTCGTTTGAGGAGGTTGAGCTTGTAGAGCGCTTTCAGCGTCCCGCCAGCACTGGGGTTATGGATGGTGATGTGCGGGAGGTGGAGGGCGTCCATGACATCCGGGAGCATCCGATAAATCGGCTGATAGGCCGGGGGAAGTGAGTACTCCTCTTTGGACAATGTTGGCGGTGTGAAACTCATCTCAAAGTCCTCCTCGTCGAGAATCTCGTCTTTCACGTGCTTGCGCGTCCGGAGTACCATCACCTCGTTAAGGATCTGAGAGATCTCCTCAGATTGACGCTGAAGCCGATTTGTGATCTCCTCCTGCTCTGTCTCGGTGACCTCCTCCTTGTCGGCAGCAATCCGCTTGCGCTGCTCTGCAAGGTCGATGTACTCGTCGAAGGAGCCGAAATCCAGGCCAGACTTGTTCCGAAGCTCCTCGGGGCCGGTGAAGAGGCTGATGAGGTTCTTCAGGTCCGTCGCAGAGTTGTTGATCGGCGTCGCCGTCAACATGATCATCGTCTTCGTCCGAAGCTGCCGAAGGTTCGCGTGCCGCCGAGTTCCCTTATAGTCGTCTTCGTGGGTAGGGTCAGGTCGCCATTTCCCGTGGTTGCGGAATCGATGGGCTTCGTCCACGAGTACGACGTCGAACTGTTCTTGCAGTTCCTGTACCTCCTCGAACTGGAGATTCTGGAACTTCGTGATACTCATCACGTCGAGGTGGGTTCCATCGACCTCGAGCCCGAAGTATGGGTCTCCGTCATCGTCGGTTGTCTCCTCCAAAAGGGTCGTCCACTGGTCAGTGAGATTCGCGGGAACGATCAGAAGACACCGATCGCCTTTGTTCCGGTAATCGTAGAGGAGTTCGGACCCGATGAATGATTTGCCCAGTCCGACACTGTCGCTGATGATGCAGCCGTCGTAAGTTGCCAGCTTCTCTTTTGCGCTCTCGTATCCGAGTTGCTGGAAGTAGTAGAGAGGACTGTCCCTCGTGCTAACGTTCCCACCGAGTTCATCGTAGGCGAGGAGCTTGTAGAGCTCAAATGGCTCGATGAACGTCCCCAGCGACGGTTCTTCTACTTGCCTTCGCTTCCACTCTTGGTACTTCGGACTAGTTTCGATGATATCGACGATTTCCTCAGTGAACTCCTCGGCGTTAGCCCACTGATTGTCGAACCATCGCTCGAAGGCCTGGGCCTTTTGGAGATCCTGGCTCGTCATGTTCAGCTCGATATTTCGTCGCTGCCCACTCGCAGAAAAGTTTGAGGACCCGACTGTCGTCACAGCAGGTCGTCGATCAAATTCCCCATCTCGATCGCCGTCGGAGTCTGGTAACCCACGGAAGCATCCGCCTTTGGCGTGGAAATACCCTTCTTCGGGGACGCGAATTCTGACGTCGATGAGACCTTCCGCGATGAAGTCACGTAGGCGGTCCAGCCGACCCACCTGTGCGCGATTGAGCTCCTCGATATCCTCTTTGAGTTCCGAGCGAAACTGCTCCCTAAGACTGAGACCTTCCTGGATCTCCGTAGCGGTCGTTTGGTCTGTCTGCCTGCCCATGAGGATCCGCATCGGGGGATTCCCAAGTTCGTCGGGATCAGCAAGCTGTTCGAGATCGTCAGCCACCAAGTCGAATCCTGAGAGATAGAAGTAGCCCGTCGAGATTCGAATCTCTTCGCTCTGGGGGATTACCTTCTTGTAGAGATCTTCGAGAGTAGAATCGGTATTGTCGACAAGGGGATCGAGGGAGAGCATTTACCTAATCTCTGAGTATGACTGACAGTGTTTAAACCTTGTAGCTGGTTGATTTGATGAGTGGTGATATTTTCTAGTCCCCTGCCGGAGTACTCCGGGAACTGCGTCCGAGGTATCCTATTAGTGAATCCCTCCACAAACCGCACGTAATGGCTGATCAAAACCAAACTAGCGTCTTAGACAGCGTGGTAAATGGGTTCAAATTAGGCGTCATAGGCACGGCCGTTTACCTCCTTTACCGATTCGCACGGCCGTATTGGTACGCAACTCGGATCGAACACTGGCTACAGGTCGAACCCGACTATATCGTTGATTACTCAAGAACAATTCACCCACTGGGCTTCTACGAATATGAAATTCATCTAACTGAAAGCGACGACCCCGAGATTATTATCGAGAATCGAAGTCGTCGAGTACCAGTGATTATCCGAGCAACTCATGATTTTAATATCGAGGTCTTGGGCAACCTCGAGGCAGCCTCTGAAGAGGGGTTGGCCTCAAGGTTCGGCGAGACGCGACGCGAGTTCTTCCGAGAGGTCCAATGGGCCATGAATGACGCACCTGGCGTTCACCAATTCCTCAACCACTCGGGGGATCCATGTGATCCTGGACAAGCGGATAGACTTTCGGTAGAATACAGAATCTACCCTGATTCTGTGTCACAACACGAAATCATCAACAGTATTGTTGAGATCGCGAGTGCATTCAAGATGATCAAGAGACTAGAGTCAGAGTATCTCGACCGGATTGATAGCCATCGGTAAGATTCAGAGGTGGTTTTTCTTTTTCGCATGAAATTCGGATAATGCAGCGGGGGATCGACAATTTAGATAGTGAATTCGTGCTCAGATTGCTAACCGTCTTAGAAATCTACGAACTGATTTTTGCGGATTGGGTATCGTTGGCTCTGGTGGTTTTCTAGATATGTCGATTTGGATAGAATTGAATATACTATTTGAGGTCTTACGATCTGTGAAGCTGAAGGGAGTGCCCAATCGTTCTTATTCATCTGAAGATTCTTTTCTTCCGGGCGAGTCCGTCACAACCCCTTTGTAAACTGCACCGTATAACGTTGCTATGAATTCCGACCAGGAAGATCGGATCCTAACGGCTTGGGATCGGTACGTCCAGGATGATAGACATAGTATCGATCAAGATGGCGACCGGTTCGACACACAGGAGATCTTCCAGCAACGAGCTGAACGTCTTGACCCAACCCATATATTAATCTCGGAATTTCTCGAAGGCGACAGATCGCTCGGTGAGTTCAGAAAAGCGATTGACCAGGAAAACAAACGCCACTCGCTCTGGGGCTTCACAGGTACTGCTGGCCTGATGAATTTTAACAAGGTTCGGAAACGGTCGGAGGAACTGAACCTAATAGATCAGGCAACTGAGGTAGTTCGTGAAACCATTCCCGAACCTGCGAGTCCTGAGGAGGCGGCAAATCGAATCGAGCGCTTCAACGAGTTCGTAGATGAGATAGCGGCATTGGTCAATGATGCAAGGAGCGCTCCATTTGCTGGTTCGACTCCATTGACACTATCTTACTTCTGGCATATTCAATCACCGGACTCCCTCTTGCCTTATCACAAATCTTGTAGAAATGCTTACAAGGAGATCGGGATTTGGCAACCGAGCGGGTCTCAGGGAGATCGTTATGCATCCTTTTGGAGGACTACAGATGATTGCCGAGAACATATCGAAGCCAACCGGACGGACGATTTCCGTCTCTGGGATATTGAATACGCGATGCAACGGTATGCTCGCCGTTCTGAAATCACCGACCAGGAGGGCGAGCAACCCGAAGTGGAGGAGGGTACCTATACTGCCTTTGAGGCGGCTGAGAGCATCCGAGAAGAACATCTAGGAGTAGATATTACGGATCTTCACTTCGCTGATGAAGCGGAACTTCAGAGTCGAATCGAGACTGCACTCCAATCGGGAGACCACATTCTACTGATCGGACCTCCGGGAACTGGCAAGACGAAACTCGCTCGAGAGATCTGCAACAGTGTGGGAGTCGAGTATCGGCTTACAACAGCTACTGCTGATTGGTCTACTTTCGATACTATCGGCGGATACCGGCCTAGTGGACAGAACGAACTCACCTTTTCCCCTGGCGTATTCTTGGACTGCTTCCAGGATGACGACGGAAATCCCACCAATGAGTGGCTTATTATAGATGAGATAAATCGAGCGGATATCGATAAGGCATTCGGATCACTATTTAGTGCGCTCACCGGTGACAATGTGACTCTTCCGTTTAAACATGAGAACGGGAGCCGGGTAGAAATTCTTGGTGATCCAAAAAGTGCGGAGCGGGAAATTGCACCACATCAGTACTATCTTCCAGACAGATGGCGCCTCATAGCGACGATGAATACGTTCGATAAGACGTCACTGTACGAGATGAGCTATGCGTTCATGCGGCGTTGGGCGTTCATACCAGTATCCATCCCGGACAACGAACTGATCAATCGACAACTGGTCGATCAATATGTGGAGAAATGGAGTAGGATCGATGCCGATCCAGAGTATAGCGAGAATCTCGCTACGATCTGGTGTCGTATCAACGAGGTGCGTCCAATTGGGCCTGCTGTGGTGCAGGATCTGTATGACCATCTCCAGACAAGCAGTGAGGACGATTACACAGGCGCAGTCATCATGCATGTCGTACCGCAATTAGAGGGCCTTCGTCCAAAGCAAATGGCCAATTTCGTAGAAGGCTTGAGTGATACCCCCGTTGATAGCGAGTCACTGATCGGTTTCATTAGTGACTACTTCCAAATCTCCTCGGAGAAACTGCGATCGAACCCAGATGCCGAAGACTGAGCCAAACGCAATCGCAGCGGAAATCTCAGCTGACTTCCAGACGTATCTCGGCAAGGGAATCCGATTCGAATCCTTCTTCTCTGAACCTCTCTCGGAGTTGCGAGTGGAGGGCCTCGATACCTTACTTCGAGTTCATTTCTTATTACAGGAACCGCAGGATGAAGATCAGGTGGTCCCCTCGACATTCGTTAAGGGACTCCGAGATCGGATTCGGAATTTGAAGACGGAGACCCGACGGAAAACCGAAACTGTCCGGGGTGCCGTCCGTGGACGTATCGATTGGAACGAGACAATCAAGCTTCGAAATCAATCTCCAGAGCCAATCGATACGAGATTCGCGTGCGTGGAGCCCCATATTCGATATCAGATCAAGGAGAATATGGTCCTCGTACGCCTACTAGACATAATCGAGGAAATTCTCACAGAGGACCTCTCCTACGCTCTCGAGGAGCCTCAGGATTTCACCTGGGTCGAGCCTTGGGTGTCCGCACAGAATGACAACTCCGCTAGCCTTGCCAGTGATTTCCTCAATTTAATGGGAAAAAATGTCTACCTGGATCGTGTCCAGGTTGAGCCCGGTGATATCACTGACCGGATGATTCGCTCGGGTACCCAGTCCCGTTTACCGCTCTATCGGGAGGCAGCAGCCCTTCTGGACCAGTACCGGAAGTTGATGAATTACCAAATAGATGCATCGTTGAGCATCAAGTTGCTCTCTCGCACAATGATTGGGCCTGGGGAGCCTGAAAACCTATTCGAGCTTTATTGGGCCTTTCAAATTCTGGATCAATTTCCCAGTGCCCGATATGAAGTGCTGAAACATGGAGACGGGCTAGTCGCCTCCTGGCAGACCGAGACATTCAGCTATCAACTTTATCACGATTCCACCGGCCCAGATACATTTCGGCTTCAGGAGCGTACAGAAGAGGTATTGGATGGGAAAACAAGCGATTATCTCGAGCGCCAGGTGCGAATCACTGACCGGTGGGATACCATCAGTAGTGATTTATTTGATCGGTCTTCTGACCGGACTCTCTGGGGAGGTCGGCCGGATATCATTTTTGTACGGACTCCGATCGAACGTGACTGCCCAACTGACGTCTTTCTTGGGGAAGTGAAGTATAGCCAGGATCGGGAGTATTTGCGGAGTGGTCTGCGGGAGCTATTGGAGTACATTGGATTTCTGAGAATTGGTGATCAACACGCTGTACCAATCGATGAAATCGGGACTTCTACACGTGTATCTGGAGGTCTTTTCGTTGATGGTATACCATTCAATTCTGAAATACACACGCCACAAACTTTCGACTCAGTGACGGTGTACCAGTTTGGAGATGAATTTTTGAATCCCTTCGGTTAATTCGAGCTTCCACCTCAGGATAAGACAACGCATTGACACCAGCTGGGTTTTGAAGAATGTATGCTTCAACTGATCAACCAGTGGCTTGAAGAGCCACGGCTGATTGTAGATCATTGGAATCCCAGAGGGAAGGCACCCCCGCTCGTATCCCGGTTGGAATCGGGTTTCGCATATATCGACTCATAGCGAAATTCGGGGGATAGAGGGCCCAGAAGCCCGAATATCTCCCCCTTGCAAACGCCCACAAATGAAGTGGGTTCGGGCGGGGTCGAACCGCCGATCTCGGCCTTGTAAGGGCCGCGTCATAACCAACTAGACCACGAACCCGGCGCTGAAACCTCACCGAGGCGCGCAGATAACCTTTTCTGTCGTGGGGACCCAACCGCCGCCAGTGCACGGCCGTATCGTCTCCGCGATCGTCCTCGGGGTCCTCCTGATCCTCGGCGTCCTCGGCGCCGGCCTCGCGATGAACGACTCGTCGTACTACCCCGAGGGGAACGCCATCGTCTACGACGGTGACGAGCCGGTCGCCACAGTGAACGTCACCGTCGCCGACGACAGCGAAGAGCGCTACGTCGGTCTCAGCGAACACGACTCGCTGCCTGCCGACGAGGGGATGCTCTTCGTCTACGAGGAAGAGCGGGAGCTGACGTTCGTTATGCGGAACATGGACTTCGGGATCGACATCATCTACGTCGACAGCGAGGGCTGTATCACCGGCGTCAATCCGGCTCCGGAGCCGGGCCCCGACGAGGTCGGCGAGAACCAGCGCTACCCCGGCGAGGGGCAGTACGTTCTCGAGGTGAACCTCGGCGTCGCGTCGGACAACGGCGTGGAGGCGGGTGATCCCGTACGCTTCGAGTACGACGGCACCGTCGTCGACGGCACCGAGGCCGACTGTTTCGAATCGTAGGTCTGAAGCGCCTCGCTGCCGGAGTGCGACCGAATGGACGCCGGCGCGTTCGCCGACGAGGACGACCCCTTCGAGGAGCAACGCGAGCGCGTGGAGAACCCGATGAAGCGGCTCTTCCGGGTCTACGGGCTCCCGAACCTCCGCTTTCTCTTCGTCGGCATCGTCTCCTCGATCGGCGCGCGCCTGCTCGACCTCGTGCCGCCGATCCTGCTGGGATTCGCCCTCGACGCGATCTTCCGCCAGGACAAGTCCTTCGCGGCGCTGTTGTTCGTGCCCGACGCGTGGATCCCCGCCGACCAGACCGGACAGCTGTATCTGACCGTCGGCCTGCTGGCAGGATCCTTCGCCGTCTCGGCGATGTTCCACTGGACGCGCAACTGGGGGTTCAACGCGTTCGCCCAGCGCATCCAGCACGCGATCAGGACCGACACGTACGACGCGATGCAGCGCCTCGAGATGGACTTCTTCGCGGACAAGCAGACAGGCGAACTCCTGTCGATCCTCTCGAACGACGTCAACCGGCTCGAGCGCTTTCTGAACGACGGGATGAACTCGCTGTTCCGGCTCGCGGTGATGGTGATCGGTATCGCGGGCGTCCTGTTTTACTACAACTGGCAGCTCGCGATCGTCGCCCTGCTCCCGGTGCCGCTGATCGCCGCGTTCACCTACATGTTCATCCGGATCATCCAGCCCAAGTACGCCGAGGTCCGCTCGACCGTCGGACAGGTCAACTCCCGGCTGGAGAACAACCTCGGCGGCATCGGCGTCATCAAGGCCTCGACCACCGAGCCCTACGAGTCCGAACGCGTCGACGACGTCTCGCGGGACTACTTCGACGCGAACTGGGACGCCATCGAGACCCGGATCAAGTTCTTCCCCGGGCTCCGCGTCATGGCGGGCCTGGGTTTCGTCGCGACGTTCCTGGTGGGCGGGCTATGGGTCATCTCCGCGGAGGGTGAGGCGCCCTGGATCTTCACCGAGCCGATCTCCACCGGCGAGTTCGTCACCTTCATCCTGCTCACCCAGCGGTTCATCTGGCCGATGGCCCAGTTCGGACAGATCATCAACATGTATCAGCGGGCGCGGGCCTCCAGCGCTCGCGTCTTCGGGCTGATGGACGAGACCGGCCGCGTCGAGGAGTCCATGGAGGCGGACGACCTCGTCGTCACCGAGGGCGACGTCGAGTACGACGACGTCTCCTTCCGGTACGGCGCTCGGGATCCCGAGGACGCCGAGGACCAGGCGGACCCAGTGGACGCCGAGACGGCAGCGGAGTCGGACGGCGAGTTGATCCTCGAGGACGTCACCTTCGACGTCGAGGGCGGCGAGACCGTCGCGCTGGTCGGCCCGACGGGCGCGGGCAAGTCCACGGTGCTGAAGCTCCTCCTCCGATTCTACGACGTCGACGAGGGCGCGATCCGCATCGACGGAACCGACGTCCGGGACGTCACCCTGCCCAGCCTTCGGCGCCAGCTCGCGTACGTCCAGCAGGACACCTACCTGTTCTATGGCACCGTCGCGGAGAACATCCGCTACGGCGCCTTCGAGGCAGCTCGCGAGGAAGTGATCGAGGCAGCGAAGGCCGCCGAAGCCCACGACTTCATCACGAACCTCCCCGACGGGTACGACACGGAGGTCGGCGAGCGCGGCGTCAAGCTCTCGGGCGGGCAGCGCCAGCGGATCGCGCTGGCCCGGGCGGTCCTCAAGGATCCCGAGATCCTCATCCTCGACGAGGCGACCAGCGACGTCGACACCGAGACGGAGATGCTCATCCAGCGCTCGCTGGACGACCTCACCGCCGACCGGACGACGTTTGCGATCGCCCACCGGCTCTCGACGATCAAGGACGCCGATCAGATCCTCGTCTTCGAGGGCGGCCGGATCGTCGAGCGGGGCACGCACGAGGACCTGCTCCAGAACGAGGGGCTGTACGCGCACCTCTGGGCGGTGCAGGCCGGCGAAATCGACGAGCTTCCCGACTCCTTCGTCCGACGTGCCGCGCGCCGCCGCGCCCGGACGGACGTCGAGGTCGACGACGACTAACGCCTCGACGCCCACACCGGAGGATCGACCGCGATCGGATCCGGCTCGTTCGATGACCCGCCGTGGTGAGTGGCTGGACTCCGGGTTTGCACCGACCCGCTCGCAGGCGGGACCGGCTCCGCTGGAATTACTCCCCCAGCACCGGGAGGCGCTCGAGGAGTCGCTGTCGGACCACCGTCGGTTCGGGCACTGCCCAGTAGCCCGCACCCAGCGTGAGCCCCCAGACGAGGTGCCCGAGCAGCCACGCCAGCGTGAGGTTCGGGATCGTGGTCGAGAGGTTCGCTGCCAGGAGCCACACCGGCATGATTACCCCGGCTGCTACGATCCACAGCGCCAGGGCCCACCCGACAGCCAGGCCGACGGTGCCACGGGCGCTCTGGGTGAGGCTCCTGCCGTAGGGGAGCGTGCAGCCGGCGGCGAACAGTAAGCCGAAGACGAGACTGTGGAAGAAGTGGGTCACCCAGCCGACGATCTGGCTATCGACGCCGTAGAGGGTCCCGATCACGGGGATCGTGCCGGCCAGCCCCTCCATCACCAGCCCCATTGCGAGTCCGGCCACCAGGGCGACCGCAGCGACGCGATAGACGTCGCCGCGGGGGACGCCCAGCGCCAGCGGCGCTGTAGTATGCTCGGACGTTCGATGGAGCTGGACGGTGATGGCCGTGCCGTTCTCTGCGGTCGCTCCGATCGACCCGCCGTAGTGCTCGACGAGCAGCCTGACCATCTGGAGTCCGTAGCCGTAGCTCGGGTCGTCGAACTCGGGGAGAGAGCGCTCGGCGAGCGCCGCCACGGCGGGGTCGGGAAGCCCCGGCCCGTCGTCGCGTATCGTCACCGTGACTGTCCGTGGGTCGACGGAGGCGGTCAGCCGAACCGGCGTCTCCGGCGACGTGTGCTCGATGGCGTTCTCCAGCAACTCCATGAGCAGGAGCTCGAGGCGTTCGTCCGCGCGGACGAGCGTCGGTTCGGGGACGTCGCCCACGAACTGGACGTTCGCGTCCGAGGGGAGTTGTTCTCGGACCGAGTCGATGGACGCCGCCAAGTCGACGGAACGGACCTCGCCAGTCGTCCCCGCGAAGCTCCCGACCTGCTGGATCGTCCGCTGGATCTGCTCGGTGGACTGGCGGATCGCCGCGACGCTGTCCTCGATTCCAGACTCCTCGTCGGAGAGATGTCCGTTCACGATCGAGACAGCGTTGAGGACTTCGTGCCGGAGCAGCCGATTGACGAGCATCGAGCGCTCGGCGTACTGGATCAACTCCTCGTTGGTACGACGGTGTCTCGCAGACCTGTCACCGACGATGGTTCCCAGGATGGCTCCGCCGAGCAACATGTTGGCCACCAGCGGCCCGGACTCGCGGAACAGCCCGAGTTCTCCGCCGACGACGATCGCGTGGAGGGCTGTGACCGCGAGCACCACGACCATGGAGACTGTGCCGATCACGGCCCACGTCCAGACCGTCCGTGCGTAGTCGGGCGTCACGGCCCCGATCGCGATGGCAACGCCGAAGAGGGAGAGTCCGAGCCCCGTCGCCATCGGGAGCAGGCCGGCCACGACGAAGACACCGGCCTCCAGTTGCATCGACTCGGCGACGAGCAACCGGGTGATGAGAAACCCCAGAAGCGCGAGACCGAGGCCACTCCAGCGGACTCCAGGGCTCGGTCCCGTCATGTGGAGATCCTGGGACGAGGGCCACAATAAGTGTCCGGGAGTCGCCCCCGACCCCCGATGCGATCGACGCGCCACACGGGACCACACGGATTCCGCTCCGAGACGGCCAAGCGGTCAGCCCGGGAGCGTCGGAGCGCTGCCACCAGGACGGGAAACCACTGGCATCGGGACGGGGGCTTCAAGTCGCCGTACCACCTGGGTTCGGGCATGCACCTGGCGGAGTCGACGTGGACTGACGTGGCCGCTGCGGACGTCGACCTGGCGGTCCTTCCCGTTGGCAGCACGGAGCAACACGGTCCCCACGCACCACTCGGGACGGACACGATTGCAGCAGAGACTGTCGCCGAAGCCGGCGCCGACCGGTGGGACCGGGAGGTCCTGGTCGCGCCGTCGATCCCCGTCGGGGTCGCCGAGGAGCACCGGGCCTTCGCCGGAACGATGTGGGTCACACCGGACACCTTCCGCTCCTACGTCAGGGAGGCCGTGGCGAGTCTCGGGGAGCACGGCGTGGAACGGGTCGTCCTCGTCAACGGCCACGGCGGCAACGTCGACGCGCTCCGAGAGGTTGCCGGCGATCTCACCCGTGCCGGCGAGGTCTACGTTGTGCCGTTCACGTGGTTCGACGAGGTGGAGGACGGGCCGATGGGACACGCCGGCCCCCTCGAGACAGCAGTCGTCCAGCACGTCGCGCCCGACCTCCTTCGGGAGGATCGACTGGAGGATGCCGCCGCGGGCGCAGCCGAAGGGTGGGGCGAGTGGGTCGGCGCGGTGAATCTCGCCTTCGACAGCGACGAGTTCAGCGAAAACGGCGTCGTCGGCGATCCTCGGGACGCGTCACCCGCCCGTGGCGCGGACCTGATCGACGCCGCCGCGGACGCGCTGGTCGCCGTACTGGAGGCAATCGAGCAGCGGGAGCCAGGCTCGGGATCGCCTGCGTGAGGCTGGAGCTACGCTGGCGTGGAGGCACAGGGGAGACGGGGCAGGGCGGTTCGCTACCGGCCGGGAGCGACGCGGTCGGAGTGCCAGGCGCCACACTCCGCGCAGAACGTCCCCTCGATTTCGAGTTCCGCACCGCAGACCGGGCACCGCCGCTGGCGTTCGTCCGGGCTGTCGGTTCTCGGGTCGGCACCGGGTGCGTCGGGTGAACTGGGTGTTGACACCGGGATGGGCACCTCTGGTTCCCAATTTATAACGGTCTTTAATAAAGTTTTCTGCGAGACGTCGACCGCTCGCCTGCGCCGGGTATACGAACCGTCGGGATGCTCCTGGGAGGATCATCGCCCCTCAGGTGCCAGGAGACGGCGGTGACCAAACGCTCGTCCGTCACGGACTTGTTCCTTCACCGCGTCGTTCGACGCATGCCCGACGTTCGGGGGACGATGTACACGCGGGAGGACTGTGATCTCTGCGAGGACGTCGCCGAGACGCTCGAGCGAGTCGCCGATGAGGAGGGGATCGACCTCGAGCTGTCGGCGGTCGACGTCGACGCGGACCCCGCGCTCCGCGAGGAGTACGGCGAACGGGTTCCCTACGTGCTTCTCGAGGGGAAACCCGCGTTCAAGTACAGCGTCGCACCGAGCGCTGCCCGAAGTACGCTCCGGGCACTCGCCGACGAGTAGCCGGGCTGGCGACCGAGCTTGGCGCTCCGTTGGCGCTCGAGCCGTGCCGAAGCGATTCGGGGTCAGTTGGAGGAGCGAGCGCGACCTACCGGCACGCGATGCCCGAGTCCATCGACAGTCGGATCGACGTCCGCGACATCGACGGCGAACCGTTCGGCGACATCGTGCTGGCACTGGACGATCTGGATGCCGAGGAAACACTCCAGATCGTCGCCCCTTTCGAACCGGTCCCCCTCTACGACGAACTCGCAGACCGGGGGTTCACCCACGAAACGACAGCCGAGGACGGTCTCTATCGCGTCTCCGTCGAGGACGAGTAGGCAGGGTACCCAAGCCGGAAACCCACTCCGCACCATCGCCCAGTCGGACGCGACGCCAGGATCGCCAGCGCCTCGATCGCCGCGCACCGCGGCTGGTGGCTGCGGCGGCACGAAGATATTCGGCGGAAGTCGGAGGGGACCGCCGGCCACAGTCCTGGACGCATGGTAGAACTCGACGTTCGCGACGTGCCCCCCCAGGAGCGCCATCCGATGATCCACGAGGCGTTCGAGGAGCTGGAGACCGGCGAGGCGCTGACGATCGTCAACGACCACGAGCCCAAGCCACTGTTCTACGAGTTCCAGGCCGAGGTCGAGGCCTTCGACGTCGACGGCTACGAGGTCGAGCAGGCCGGTCCCGGCGAGTTCCGCGCCACGTTCCCCAAAGAGTGACCCCCGACGCCGTCGACCTCACGGATTTCGAACGACGTCCGTACGCAGACCGCTTCGAACAGGAACCCAGGACGATACGGCTCGCGCTGGACCCGGACGAGGGGAGTACCTAGACACTCGGATCCACGCTTCGATCACGGCACTGAGGGCTGGAGACAGCGGAGGGAGTCTGTGAGGCGTTCCACTCCCGGGACCGCCTGCGGTATACCGCCACCGAAACCAGCGAGGGATAGCTTGGGAAATCGATACGAGCGTGTCAGTCAGTCGACGACGTCGCAACAGTCACTCTGGCCCGACTGCCGGCGTACAAGGAGTATGCCAGGACCGCAAAACCGAGGGCGGTGAAGGCACTCTGGACGGCGATGCTCTCCAGTAGCGACGCGGTGGTGAGCTGGTGGAGACTCCCGCCGAGTAGCGTCCCGAGCGTCACGAGCCCCAGCCCGACGCCGAGGGCTCGCAGCGCTCGCGACCCCGTTCGCGCGTAGGCGCGATAGGCCAGGAGCACGATCGCGCTCCCGAAGACCAGGGTGACGGTGTTCGCAACGACGACGACGGCTGTGAGCGCGTCCATTCGTGTCACCGTTCGGGAACCGAAGTGGTTCCTCGGACTGAGGGAGGAGCCACCCCCTCAAGAATCGGGTCCCTTTTCCCAGCTCCCAGGAATTCGCCCGGTCCTCTCGTAAGGGGATGGGAACGGAACCGCCGAAAAAAAAAAAGCGACGAGCAGGCGATCAGGACGGTTCGACGCGAGCCGGCGTCGTCTCGCGGAACTCCCGATCCGCGAATCGCTTGACGACCTTCTCCTCGGCGCGATGGAGCGTCTCCGAGCACGTCGACTTGGCGATCCCGAGTTCCTCGGCCAGGTCCGTCATCGAGGACTCCCTGGGAGTGTCGTAGTAGCCCATCTCGATGGCAGTCGAGAGCAGTTCGCGCTGGCGGTCAGTCAGCAGTCGGTCGGATTCCGCCCGCGGGCTGACGTACTCCACGTCGTACTCCAGCCCGAAGTTCTCGAGCTGGCGGCCAAGTTCCGAAAGCTTGTCGCGCGAGGCCGTGAGCTCCAGCGTCGTCGAGCCGTCGACGATGTCGACCGGCAACTCGATGGGCATCCGGGACTCCTTCGCAGAGAACAACAGCAAGGGCTGGGTCGTCTCGAACTGGACCATGACCCTGTCGGCGCCCGCCTGGAGGAGCTCCAGACGGGTGATGCCCTCGTGATCCTCCATCGACGAGAGGACCGGGCGGGGGTCCTCCGTCGTGATCTCCACGAGCCCGAACCCCGCTTCGCTCCCCGGGAGTGCCGCCAGCACGCGGAACGTGGCGTCGGGATACGCGGCGGAGACGTCCGTGATCCAGGTCCCCTCCGGGAGTGTGACTGTGAGTTCTGCGTGGGTCATCGGGCTAGTACTATGCCGTTCTACCGAGGCCAGCCTTGTATGATCGGGTCCGGTTCTCACCGATTGAGAAACGTCACCGCACGACCGGTGCTCGAGGGGGTGAGACCCCCTCAGACGGGCGATGCGGTGGTTCGATGGCTCTCCATCCGCTCGTCCACTCGGAGGGCCGATCACGGGGACGTCGGCTGTCGGTTGATCCGATTCCACGCCAGGACGGCGGGAGCCGACCCGGGCCACCTGCGCACTGGACGCGAGGCTAGCCGCCCCCGGGGATTCCCGCAGCAGCTGGCGGCACGCCAGTATCATCCACCCCCGAGCCGCGCGTCACACGTTGCTTTCCGGCATCATCACGCCAATTTATGTAGCTGGAGGCCGCAGACGGGGGCATGAGCGGGGACCACCGGGACCACGAGACGACATACGAGGAGGTCCGGCTCCCCGAACCCCTCCGCGAGCGCGTCGACGACCTCTTCGTCGACGAGCGAGGCTACGAGCCCGCGAGCTTTCAAGAAGCGCTGAGTGTCGTTCTGGACCTCGCGACGGACACAGCCCGGGGATCCCGGACCACCGAGTCCAAGGGAGATCGCCGATCCGACAGTCCCGGCGCCGGAGACGAGACGGCCGGAAGCGAGTCCAGTGAGCTCGCCGATCCGAGGCCGGCCGACGACTCGCAATCCCACGACTACGGTCCGTCGGCGGCGCCGGACGTGGTTCCCGAGTCGGTTTCCGTCGAGCGTGACGCCGACGACTCAGTGAGCTTCGACGCGTACGTCGACGGCCTCGAGTCCTCCAGCGAGGACGACCCCGCACCCGCCGTCGAGTCGATCCTGGACACGGAGCACGCCGACAGCGTTGTCCGGGAACTGGCGGCGGAGGTCCTCGACGAGATGACCCAGGACGCGTTCCAGGAACTCGAGCACGGCGTCGACGAGGGGGTCGCCGGCGTCACCGACGGTCACGGTGGCACCCAGGCCCAGAGCGGTGGCGAGACCGCGCCATCGGGAACGACTGGGGACGGGGTCCCCGACTCGCTGACGGCCGATCCGGAGAGCGACTGCGCCGTCTGTGGCCGTCCCCACAGGGTGAGCGTGCTCCAGACGACGATCCTCGACGAGGACGGTAGCGTGGCGCTCGTCTGCCCCTCCTGTGCGGAGTGAGTGGCGGCCGGTCACCGACGTCGATCCCTTCCTGTAGCTTTGCTTCTGGCGATTGGCCGGCTCCAGAAACCACCGGCACCATGATCCGGCCGGGGAGGCCCGCGATCGTCAGCCATTTGCGAGCGCCTCCGCCAGGGACGGGTATGTCGACGCTGGACACCGTCGCGATCGTCGTCCACCAGCTGTTCGCAGGGCTCTGGATCGGTGCCGTCGTGTTCGTCGGGCTCGCGGTGGTTCCGCTCGGACGGGACGCCGAGATCGATCCCGACGCGCTCGGCACGGTCGTGGACAGGCTGGTGACCCTCTCCAGGCTGGCCGCCCTGTTGATGCTCGCCAGCGGCGCACACGTCCTCTACTACCTCACCCTCGGTGCGGAACTCGACGCGGAACCGCTCGTGAGCAGCGGTCGGGGCCATCTCATCCTGACGATGATCGTCCTCTGGCTCGGCGTGATCGCGACCGTCGAGATCGGGGCGAGACGCCTCCGCGACGGCCTCGACGCCAGCAAACTCCGGGACCCCGCCCGGGCGGCACTCCCCTTCTTCCGCGTCGCCGCGCTGCTGGGCGTCGTCGTACTGGTGGTCGCCGGCATGCTGTCGGCCGGCGTCGGCGCCTGATCGACGCCCAGTCGAACCGACGGCTCGACTCACCAACCGCAACCACTACCTGCCGGCGGCGCAGACCGCCAGCCATGCAACTGGGCGTCGTCGGGCTCGGACGGATGGGACGGATCGTCGTCGACCGGCTGCTGGCTGCCGACCACGACGTCGTCGCCTACGACATCGACGAGGAATCGGTCGCGGCGGCCGCCGACGCAGGCGCGGAGCCGACTGCGACGATCCCCGAACTCGCGGACGCCCTCGGGGACGAACGCCGGATCTGGTTGATGGTCCCCGCCGGCGATCCAGTCGACGCCGCACTCGAGGAGCTCTCCGGCCACGTCGACGCCGACGACGTGATCGTCGACGGCGGGAACTCTCACTTCGAAGCCTCGATCCGGCGTGCGGAATCGACCGAGGCCGCCTACCTCGACTGCGGGACGAGTGGCGGGCCAGCCGGCGCGTCGCTTGGCTTCTCGATGATGGTCGGCGGCCCCGAGTGGGCGTACGACGAGCTAAGCCCCGCCTTCGACGCCGTCGCGACCGGGCCCGAGGGGCACGCCCGAATGGGCCCCAGCGGCTCGGGCCACTACGTGAAGATGGTCCACAACGGCATCGAGTACGCCCTCATGCAGGCCTACGGCGAGGGGTTCGAGCTGCTCGCCCGCGGGCGCTACGATCTCGACCTCGAGTCCGTGGCTCGCACCTGGACCAACGGGGCGGTGATCCGGTCGTGGCTCCTCGAGCTGTGTGAGGAGGCGTTCCGGGAGGAGGGCTCGGATCTCGGCGACGTCGCCGACGAGGTTCGGGGCGGTTCGACGGGGACCTGGACCGTCCAGGAGGCCCTCGAGCAGGAGGTGCCCGTCCCACTCATCTACCAGGCCCTCGCCGAGCGTTTTGGCAGTCGCGAGGACCGCTTCGCCCGCAGGCTCGCGAATCGCTTGCGCCATGGCTTCGGCCGCCACGAGGTCCCCAGGCGGGAAGAATAGTCGACTCGGCGTCGATCGGAAACGATCCGACACCGCCTACATCACGACGACGTCCGTCGAGGGGTCGTACTCCATCTCCGTCGCAACGACGTCGGCGATGCCGTCCTCACAGCAGGCCTCGAGCAGCCAGAACGCGAGGTCGATGCCCGCGGTGACCCCGCCAGCGGTGAGCACGTCCCCCTCGTCGACGACGCGAGCGTCGACGGGCTCGGCTCCCTCCTCCCGGAGGTCCTCGATCGCGTCGGCGTGGGTCGTCGCGCCTTTCCCGTCCAGCAACCCCGCGCTCGCCAGGACCATGGCGCCGGTGCAGACGGACGCGACAACGGCGCCGTCCTCGTGGATGCGCCGGACGGCCTCTGTCAGGTCCCCGGATTGCACCGCCGTCCAGGTCCCGACGACGGAGCGGTCGTTCCACCCGCCGCCCGGGACCAGCAACAGGTCGCAGTCCGTCGAGAGCGTGTCGTGGGGCTCGACGGTCACGCCGTGGCTGCCGGTCGCCGAACGCGCTCGGCCCATCGTGACGAGGTCGACCGAAAGGTCGGCGCCGGCGTCGGCGCCGTTGGCCAGCACCTCGTAGGGACCGATCGCGTCGAGTTCGTCGAACCCGTCGAAGACGACGATGTCGACGTCCCGGACGTCTACGGAATCCATACGGCTCGCACGCGGGGGGTCGGCAAAAAGCTGCCCCCGTCGCAGTCGGGATCCGGCCGCGAACCGGATTCGTGTCCCCGCGAATCGGTCCGGGACAGTACGACAGCGGGCGACTGTCGGAGGACGGTCGGGTCGCCGGATCACAATACAGATAAACCACCGTTCCGAACGGCCTCGCATATGGAGATCACGCCGGCCTTCCTCATCGGCCTCGGTCTCACGGTCCTCACGGTCATGGTCCACTTCTCGCGGGGCACGGGCTGGTCGCCGGCCGAGGACATCACGCAGGAGGTCCTGGAGCAGCGTGCCGAGACCGTCCCGGAGACGGAGTTCCCGGAGCCGCCGAACCGGACGATCGGCGCAGGCGGCGGTGGGGCAGCCGCCGCGGTTGGCGGCGAGGGTGCCGAGGGCGAACTGGACGACGGCGGGGAGGAGTCCGCCGGCCCCGGGGACATCCCCGAGGACGAAATCGAGTACTTCGACGTCGAGTTCCTCAAGGAGGGGGAGACGATCGAGGTCTCGAACGACGAGCCACTCCTCGACCAGGGCGAGGACGAGGGGTGGGACCTCCCCTACGCCTGTCGGGAGGGCCAGTGCGTCTCCTGTTCCGCGCACATCCCCGACGGCGACGCTCGCGACTTCGTCGAGCACGACAATCAGGAGATGCTCGAGGACCCCGAACTCGAGGAGGGCTACGTGCTGACCTGCGTCGCGTACCCCCGCGCCGACTTCTCGATCGAGACCGGCGAGTCGCCCTGAGCGGGACGGGCAGGACGCCCGATCGACGCTTCGCATTCTACTCGGGTTCGTTCCCACGGCCGACGAGTCGCTACCGTGTGACGGAACCGCCACGGAAGCAGGCCTGCCCGCAGGCGCGAACGGCACTCGCCCTGCGGCAGGTCACCACACCATCCACCACCTTCAAACGGTGCTCTCTCGTGTGATCCACCGTGTCGGGTTCCTCGCGACGGGAGAACCTCACTGACGGCGCGCTCGCGCGTCCGCTGTTCCGGCTCGCCTGGCCCATCGTGGTCATCCAGCTGCTCCAGGTCACCTACAACATCGCGGACACGGTCTACCTGGGCTGGTACGACCCCACGGCGGTCGCCGCGATCAGCCTGGCGTTTCCCTTGCTCTTCCTCGTCATCTCCGTCGCGGGCGGGTTCACCACCGCCGGGAGCATCCTCGTCGCCCAATACACCGGGGCGGAAGGCGATCGGTCGGCGGGCCACGTCGCGGGACAGACGATCTCCTTCGTCGGCTCGATGTCGGTCGGCCTCGCGATCCTCGGCTTTCTGGCGGTCGATCCGGCGCTCGCCCTCCTGCCAACCCAGGCCGAGACTGGCGAGCAGGTCGTCCCGCAGATGGCGGCGTACCTGAAGGTCCTCTTCCTGGGTCTTCCCGCGATCTTCGGCTTCTTCGTGTTCACGGCGCTCATGCGGGGCTATGGCGACACGCGCACGCCGATGCGGATCATGCTCGGCAGCGTCGCGCTGAACGTCGTCGTCGACCCAATCTTGATCTTCGGCCTCGGGCCCGCCCCGGAGCTGGGCATCGTCGGTGCCGCCCTCGCGTCGATGGGATCGCGTGGTCTCGCCACACTCGCTGGACTGCACGTCCTCTTCCGGACGAACCGCGGTCCCTCGATCAGTCGCACGGACCTTCCCTTCGACCTGCGGACGATCAGGGAGATCCTGCGGATCGGCGTGCCGAGCGCGCTCGAGCAGTCCATGGCGGCGTTCGCGATGGTCACCCTGACGGTGATGGTCGCGCAGTTCGGGCCGCCCGTCGCCGCGGCCTACGGCGTCGGCAACCGCCTCGTCTCGCTGGTGTTCCTCCCCGCAATGGGGCTGGGCCGGGCGACGAACACGATGGTCGGCCAGAACCTCGGCGCCGGCGAACCCGATCGCGCTGCGCGGGCGGTGTGGATCGGCGTCGGCGTCGCCGGCGGCGTCATGGCCATCGTGGCGCTCGTCGCGATCGCAGTCCCCGAGCCGATCGTCAGTGCCGTCCTCGGCGCCGACACCGAGCACACGGCCGAGTCGATCAGCCTCGGCACGGAGTACCTCCGGATCCGATCGCTCGAGTTCGTCTTCATCGGCGTGATGCAGGTCATCCTCGGGGGCTTCCGCGGCGCGGGCAACACCCGGACAGCCCTCGGCATCTCGATGGTGACGCTGTGGCTGGCCAGAGTGCCGACAGTGTACGGCCTCGCGATCGTCGCAGACTGGGGGCCGACCGGCATCTGGATCGGGATGACCATCGGCTCGATCCTCGGGACGCTGGTCGCGGTGCCGTGGTTCCTCCGCGGGACCTGGAAGGAGGCGGTCATCGACTCGGACGACCCGCGGGGACCGTCGCCGAGCGCCGAGTAGGTCGGTTCGGAAGCGTTTTTACCGGGATGGCGGCTATTGACGGTGAGGGCTCGTAGCTCAGTGGACAGAGCACTTGGTTCCGGACCAAGATGCCGCGGGTTCAAATCCCGTCGAGCCCGCTATTCTGCGACGTGGCGCGAACGAAGTGAGCGACGGCTCGGAGCGGCGAAGCCGCTCCGGTGAACGTACGTGAGGAGCGAATAGCGGGCCGAGACGGGATTTGAAGTAGACGAGACGCGCGCAGCGAAGCGAGCACGTCTCGGCGTGGTTCAAATCCCGTCGAGCCCGCTCGTCCTCGCTTCGCTCGGACTCGCGTGCTCGACGACCCTCGCGAACGCTTCGCGTTCGCTCGGTCCCGTCGAGCCCGCTATTCTGCGACGTCGTCGCGAACGAAGTGAGCGACGGCTCGGAGCGGCGCAGCCGCTCCGGTGAACGTACGTGAGGAGCGAATCGCAAACGGAGGCGGGATTTGAACCCTGCCAGTCGCAGCCCGCACAGCCGAGCGGAGCGAGGCGAGTAGGAACGTCTGGCTTTGGTTCAAATACCGTCGAGCCCGTGACTCCTCGCTTCGCTCGTCGTCAGGCGCTCGACGACCCTCGCGAACCCTTCGGATTCGCTCAGTCCCGTCGAGCCCGTTTTCCTGCGAGCGACAGCGAGCAATGAAAACGGTCCGGGGGACTTGACTCAGGGAAGTCACAGCCCCGGAGCGAAGCGACCGGACTCCGACGGATGGACACGAATTGATGCGCCCTCACCCACAGACCTCCTCCAGACACTCCTCGACGTCCGCCCGACTCACCCCGTCGACCTCCTGGACGATCTCCTCGATCGTCGCCTCCGTCGCCGCCTCGACGTAGTCACTGGTCGGATCGGCCTCGTCCTGTCGGTTCTCGGAGATCGGCTGGTCGTCCGTCCGCCGGTGGTAACGCTCGTTGAACGACGGGTCCTCGTCGCTGGACAGCGGGATCTCCCCGCCCTTGTCCAGACACCGGAGGATCGCCCACGAGAGATAGAACCCGGCAGCGTGTCCGAGTTCGTGCCGGTGGAGCTGCCGGGCCGCCTCGCTCGTGAACCGCGGGCTCTCTCCCTCGACCTCGTTCCGGCGGTGGTCGGCGTCGATCCCCTCGTAGCAGGGCGTGACGATGACGATGAACAGCGCGCTGGAGTGGGCCCGGGAGATGGTCTTGCCGGAGGGCGTCTCGCCGCCGTCCCGGATCCAGCCGGCGTCGACGACGCCGTCCCAGCCCATCACGTCGTTGATCCACTCGGCCATCGTCTCGGCGGATGGCTTCTCGTCGTAGCAGATGGTCGTGACGTGGGAGGCCATCCCCTCGAGGATCGCATCCAGACACGGGTCCCCCTCGTCGCCGCTTCCATCGTCTCCACGGTCATCGGAACTGGTGCCGTCGCCACCGCTATCGTCGCCCCGACCGGTCTCGTCGTCGGGATCGCCGTCGTCGGTAGTCCCGTCGTCGCCGTTCCCGGAGTCGACCGGGTGGAGGTCGGTGCTCGGATCGATCGGGCCGACGGTCGGCAGGACGTCCGTGAACGCCGTCGCGCTCGCGTCGACGGCGAACTCGTCACGGCCAGCGGGGTTCGAGTCGCCGTCCTCGACCGGCCAGGCGCGGCCCGTCGCCACCAGCACGATGTCGCCCCCGGTGGTGATCCGGGACGCCCCGAACAGGACGTCGGTCGACTGCGCGCGACCGGCGAACAGCATCGCCGCCGAGCGCTCGTCGGCGATCGCCGTCGCGGCGGTCTCGCGGAGCAGCTGCGGGGTGAGCTCCCAGCCGTCGAACTGCCGCGGGAGCAACTCCAGCTCGTTCACGAGCCCCGACAGGAGGCCGAACTGCGAGGGCTCGCGGACGAGGTCGCCGACGCCGGTCCCGGCGAGTGGGTTGCGCGGCTCGCCGAGTACGGTCGCTTTGGGCGTGCTCAGCGTCGCCAGGGGTGCGGGCTCCACGGCATCGTCGCCCCGGTACGCGACCAGGTGACTCTCGATCGTCACCGGACTGGCCTGGGGCACGTCCCGATCGATCGTCGAGGTGTGGTGCTCCGTCGTCGTGTAGCCCGATGCCCGCGCCTCCGGTGGCGGGAGGCCATACGGCGTCGCCTCGAACCCGTCCGGGACGAACGGATTCAGGCACCCGGCGACAGCAGCGAGGGACGTGACGCCCGCGACGCCTCGCAGGAGTGCCCGGCGGTCGAGGGGTGTACCTCCGGCTGTTCGCGGTGCTGTACCGCTGCCATCGGACGGTCCCTTCCCACCCGCCTGCTCCGTCGCGGCACGCACGCCACTCGCAGGGCCGTCCCGGGGAGGCCCAGTCACCCGTCAGCGTTGCGCAGGAACGATAATGAACGTTATTGCCGTTGGAGCTACCATCACTGGCACTTCCGGAGTCGAACCGGGCTACTGACGGGGTGCGAGCTCGTCGAGGTCCGCTCTGGTGTCGACGCTCGTGAGGGACCGAGCGAGGTCGGGGGATTCAGCACCATCCCGGGCAGGGACGGTGCGGACAGCGTCGAGTCGTTCGAGGAGCACCCGCGGCCCCGCTCCGGACGCGGCCGCGGGCATTGCCCGCCCGACGGCCGTCGATCGGTAGAGCGTGTGGAGTGGGTGGTACTCGCCAGCCTCCGTGGGGGCAACCGCGTCGACCTCGGGGCCAGTCCGCTGGGCGAGCGCCGACAGTGCACGCTCGGACAGCAGGGGCATGTCACAGCCGACGACGAGGAGCCACCGCGTCTCGGCAGCCGCTGCACCGGCCGCGATGCCTGCGAGCGGGCCGTCGAACGCCGCGTCGTCGTACGCGAAGCGAACCGCCGGTGTGTCGATGGCTGCACGGTGCTCGGCCGCCTGCTCGTCGGTGTGAACCGCGACGATCGGCCGGTTCGTCGTCACCGCGTCCACGACGTCGAGGACGCGCCCGAGGATGGGCTCGCCTCGGTACGTCGCGAGCGCCTTGTTCGCCTGGCCGAACCGGGTGCTGCGACCGCCCGCGAGGACGACGGGCGTGAGGTCAGTCGACGGCCGGTCGTCGGTTCGGGTCATGCTCGCCTCGCCCGGAGGAACCAGGTCTCCGGATTCTGTCGTCGCACTTCGACGCTGTCGAAGCCCGGGCGGTCGGGAGCCTCAGTCGCAAGGTCGTCCAGGAATTCGGCCACGGGCGAGGGGTCCCGGTCGCTGACGAGGTACAGCGGCTCGTCGTGGTCGAGCGCCTCGACGCCATCCGCCACGCGATCCCGCCGCTCGTCCGGTGGGACGTCACGGAGGTCGACCGCGTCTTCGGGGACGTCGACCGACCAGATCTCGTCGAGGCGCTCCCGGACGGCCCGCGCCAGCGACTGGCCCGCGTCCGGAACAGTCTCGCGGCTGGCCGCGACCTCCTGGAACTCCGCCGAGAAGGGCAGTCGGGCGAGGACCGGAACGTCCAGTGCTGCGATGGGATCGTCGTCGCCGAACAGCGCGTGGTGCTCCCCGCAGGCGTCACAGACGAACTCGTCCATGTTCGCGACGACGCCGAGGACCGGGACGTCGTTCTCCTCGAAGAGCTGGAGCGATCGGTGGGTGTCCGAGACCGCAGCGTGGAACGGCGTGGAGACGAAGACGACGCCGTCGATGGGGACGTCCTGCAGCGTCGTCAGGGCGACGTCGCCGGTGCCGGGCGGGAGATCGAGGACGAGCACGTCGAGGTCGGTCCAAGCGGTGTCCTCGAACAGCTCCGAGAGGGCGTCGTGTGCCATCGCGCCACGCCAGGCCAGGGGCTCGCTCGAGGACAGCAGCCCCACGCTCATCACCTCGATCCCGTCGGCCTCGACGGGGATCGGGTTCCCCTCGTCGTCGGAGTGAACGGGGCCGCTGACCGACAGCAGTTCCGGGACGTTCGGGCCGTAGACGTCCGCGTCGAAGACGCCGACGTCCGCACCGTCGGCGGCGAGCGCTCGCGCGATGGTCGTCGCAATGGTCGTCTTGCCGACCCCGCCCTTCGTACTCGCGACTGCGATCACCTGGTCCGCGGCGCCGACGCCGGCCGACCTGCCGTCGGCGGCTGGGCGGGAACGCACCTGCTCGACGTGGGCGCGATTGACGCCGGGCACGGCCGAGACGGCCTGGACCATCGCCGTCGTCACCGCCTCCGCGCCCGAGGGCGGGAACGCCGTGAGGTCGGCCTCGACGGTGACGCGTCCGTCGTCGAGGTGGAGGCCTTCGATCAGGCCGGCCTCGAACACCGACACGTCCTGCTCGGGATCCCGGACGTCACGGAGCGCCGACTCGACGGCGTCCATGTCGGCGCTGTCCGGATCGGCACCCACTGCGTCACCGTCGTTGCGTGCATCGAGTGCCCGATCGCTCGACGGGTCGGTTGCCTGCCCGTCCTGATCGGCGGTGTCCTCGGTCATCGTCGGAGATCCGGTCGGCGGTTGAGGCGGCTCTCGCCGGGGAGGTCTGCGGCGTCGTTCTCGGTTCCGCCGGTGAACTGCCGTCGGAAAACTCCCGGATCCGCGTCCAGCGAGCGCGCTGCCGTGCTGCGGACCACCCGGGCCTCGTCGGGATCGTTCGCGATGGCCTCCAGCCGTTCACTCGCGCGCTCGTCGTCGACGCCCGCCAGCAGGTGAGCAGCCCACTCGCGGACTCGTTCGCTCTCGTCGCGGGACTGCTCGAGGAGCACGTCGAGCATCGCCTCGCCTCGGTGCTTGAACAGCGACACGGCGGCGTTCCGCCGGACGGCGTGGTGGTCGTCGCCGAGGGCGGCCTCGACGTGGGCCGCGTACCGCGTGCGATCGATCCGGTCGAGCGCCACGATCGCCTCGGCCCGAACCCAGGGATCGGGATCGTCGAGACACGCCATCGCCGCGGTGGCCGCCCGCTCCCCGCCGAGTTCGCCGAGGGCTTCGACGGCGAACTGTCGGACGTCGGCGTCGTCGTCTTCGAGTCCGTGCTCGGCGAGCGCCGCGACGACTGCCTCCGAGCGCGGCTCCTCGGCGAGGGCCAGGGCGCTCCGCCGACGCTCGACGTCGTCGCCATCGCGAAGTGTAGCGATCTTCTCGGCGACGTCGTCGTCCGCGACGCGCGAGACGTCCGTCGCGGTGAGCTCCCGCGGCGTGGCCTCGCCGATCGTCACGTCCCGGTCGACCTCGATGTCCTCGAGGCCGGCGGGATCGACACCGAATCCGGGACTCTCCTCGGGATGGACGCGGGGGTCGGTCGGTCCCTCCGCGCGCTCGTGCTCGTCGCTCACGCTCCCACCTCCGGGGTGACCGCCGCGTCGTCGGATGGAGTGCCGGGTTCCTGTGGCTCGACGAGCAGGAGCGTCATCCCGAGGAGGGCTGTGGCGGCACTGGGAGCAGTCGTCGGCGCTCCGGCGAGGATCACCAGCACGGCGCCGGCGAGGACCGACGGACGGCCAGCCCGAACCCCGCGAACGCCGGCAGCAACCGCCCCCGCAAGCGCCACCCCCACGAGGAGGTGGGAGGTGGTGGCGACGGCGAACACGGCGAGCAGGGTCCCGCCGACAGCGAACGGCGAAGCACTCGCCGCCCAGAGGAAGGCGAGGAACGCTCCGACGCCTGCGAGGATGGCGAGGCGGTCGCTCCAGGCGAGCAGCCCGAGTCCACCGACGCCGAGCAGATACAGTGCGGTCCCGGTCGGCCGGAGTCCACCCTCGACCAGGCCCGTCGTCGCACCGAGGGATACGACGAGGCCGCCGAGGAGCGTCGCGGCGAGCACCGCCCGAAGCGCGGCCGCCTCCGTGGGAGATCGGATGCCGGCAGTCATCGCGATCCCGCCGCCGGCGGTGACCGCGACCGCAGCGGGCAGCGACGCCGCGTGCGCCAGGGCTGCCATCGGACCGAAAACGCCGGCGAAGAGGAGTCCCACGCGGACGCCGGGACGGCGGCTCCCGAGCGCCGTCGCCACCAGCGCGAGACCGACGACCACCGCGACCCCCGTGGTCGCGCCCGATCGCACCGTCGGTTGGATAGCGATAGGATCGAACGGGAGGTTCCAGAGGACTCGCAGACCGGTGCCCAGGGTCGCGGCGAGTGCAGCGCCGACGCCAGCCGCGATCGGGACTCGGTCGCGCTCGAGCCAGCCGATCCAATCCCCGAGGGCGGATGCTCCGCCATCCCGCATCGCTGCGGTACCGGTAGTCGCCTCCCGCGCCTCCTCCGTCGCCTCGTGCGTTCCGCTCATTCGGCGTCACCCCCGACCCGATCCGCGAGATCCTCGACGTCCGCCGCGGAGAAACGGTCCAGGAACGTCGCGAGCCGGCCGTAGAAGGCCGTTCCCGGCTCGGCGTCCAGCGCGTCCGCGACGCCACTCGCCACGACGCGCAGGTGTCGGTCGTGGAAGTCCAACCTGGCACGGGCGAGGTCGGGGTCGACCGCGGCCTGCCGACGGCACAGGTAGCCGGCGAACTCCAGCTCCAGTCGGAGGTGGTCGTGGTTGCGTCGAACCTCCTCGTCCACCTCCAGGCCGAAGTACTCGTAGGCCCGGGCGAGGTCGAGGTTGACGTCGTTCCAGGAAACCTCGCTGCGGTACTCCGACTCGTAGAGCGAGACCGGCGGACCGGTGCTGTCGAGGGTCCCGTCAGTCCGGTCGATCACTTCGGCGTAGCCCACGACGAAGAGGTCGTTGAACCGGGCCGAGAGGTCCGTGCGATCCTCCGCGACCCGGAGGTCGGGAACCGCCACGTCGAGTCCCGATCTGGCCACGGCGTCCTCGACCGCCGACGCAAACGTGCCGTCGGCGAGCTGTCGGTACAGGTCGTCGTCGGCCTCAGTGAACGCCGCGGCCACCAGCGCGTAGACTGCACCCCGCGCGGCAGGCTCGACGTCTATGTCGGCATGCTCGGGGGCGCCCCCGGAACCGACCGGCTGGGAGTCGGCGGGATCCCCGTACTCGCGGCCGCGGTCCACTGGCTCGTCCGACCGGCCGTCGGTCGAGGAGGCGTCCACGGTCACTCACCCCTCGTCCGCCTGACGCCCTCGACGGTGACCAGCGTCGTCACCACGATCGCGACGCCCGCGACGACCCACAGCAGCGTCTCGTATGGCGGTCCCGTCGGGCCGGGGCCCGTCGCGGCGTAGTACCACTCGCTGGCGGCCTTTCGGCCGGAGCGTTCGCCCGCAGACCCGTTCCAGGCCGCCACGGCGAGGTCGAGGTTCTGGTCGTCGGAGACCGTCGTTCGGTTGGCGTGTGGGGACTCCAGCGAGCGCGAGAAGACGACCCGCCAGCGGTCGCCGTCGTGCTGGGCGTCGACGTCGACTGACGCCTCCTCGAAGCGGGTCGTCGTCCCCGCCCCGCCTGCGAGGAGCTCCTGCTCCTGGCCGTCGGCGCTCCAGTACCAGACGTTCACCTGGTTGTCCGTGCTCCCCATCGCGAGGGGCGGCCGGCTCTCGTGGGAGACGGGGAGCTGGATCGCCGCGGCGTCGGCAAAGGAGCGGATCGCGCCGGTCGAGTCGTCGTGGGTCGCGTCCGCCCAGCTCAGTCTGACGTAGAGTCGCTCGTCCGTCCGCGCGGCCTCGACGTCGACCGCCTCGATCGAGACGTCGTCCGCGTTCGGTACGGCTGCGCCCGTACTGCCGAGTGGGACCGTCGCCGCGGGTGTTCTGCTCCAGCCCTCGCCGGTGGCGTCGGCGTACGCGTCGCCGTCGCCAGCGTCGCGCACCGGGATCTCGTAGGCCGGACGGGCGTCCGTGAGCTGGGGCAGGTACACCGCTGTCGCCACGAGCGCCACAGCCAGTACGGCGACCAGCGCGAGCTCGCTACGCCGCACGGGAAATCACCTCCAGAACGGATCGGCAGCGCCCACGTGTCCTGCCAGCGGGAGCCGGACCGCCGCCGATCGTCACGTCGATCACCGTCATTGGAACACCTCGAGTCGGTACTGGTCGCTCGAATCGGTCGTCGTCAGCAGCTCCATCACCTCGCTCTCCTCGCCGCGCCGCACCTTCTCGCGCTCCCGCTGGATCGTGTTCAGCGCCTCGTTGACGCCGTCCCCGAAGAGTTCGACGAGGTAGTTCCGCGGGATGCGCTCGGCGTCGAGGCGCTCACCCGCCTCCGAGTGCTGGGGCGGGGCGAACGGCGGGATGTAGAAGACGTTGGGCTCGGTGCGGTACTCGGGGTGGAGCCGGACGGCGACCTCGTGCTCGTTGACGAGCTTGTGGATCGGCCCCTCCTCGTCGTCGAGGTAGCCCACGAGCCGGAGCTGTGGCGGGCAGTCCGCGGCGCAGGACGGGGGTCTGACCTCCCCGTCGGGGCCCTCGCCCTCGATCCGCGGGTAGCAGAAGATGCACTTCTCGGAGGTCTTGGTCATCGCGTTGTAGTACACCTTCTTGTACGGACAGCCCTCGACGCAGTACCGATAGCCCCGACAGCGATCCTGGTCGACGAGGACGATCCCGTCCTCCTCGCGCTTGTACAGCGCCGACCGCGGACAGGCCTCAACGCAGGAGGGGTGCGTGCAGTGGTTGCAGATTCGGGGGAGGTAGAAGTAGTAGGAGTTGGGGTACTCGCCGGCGCCCTCGTCCTCGTCCCAGTTGGGCCCGTTGACGGCCTGGTCCATCGGCCGGAGCGGCTCGTCGCTGCCCTCGTAGAAGATCTCCTCGTGGTTGAAATCCCAGGGCGCGCCGTACTCCTCCTCGCCGGGCAGCTCGCCGGGCGATCGCTCGTCGCCGCCCTCCTCCCAGCCGCCGCCCAGCTCCTCCCAGTCCCGCGGATACCCGGAGCCTGGCTTGGTCTCGACGTTGTTCCAGTACATGTACTCGCGGCCGCCGCCGTCCGTCCAGTTCGTCTTGCAGGCGATCGTGCAGGTCTGACAGCCGATGCACTTGTTCAGGTCCATCACCATCGCGACCTGGTGGTCGATCCCTTCGGCGAGGTCGACGTCCGTGCCGTCGGACTGGGAGCTCATCCGCCACCACCTCCGGCGCCGGGAGCGTCGTCGCCGGCATCGTCCTCGCTACTAGTGGACTCGGCGGCGTCCCCACCGTCGCCCTCCGCCACTGGTTCGACCTCGACGCGGACGTCGCTGTTGACGCCCGTGGGTCCCCAGTAGTTCGGGAAGAAGTGCAGGTGCTCCCCGGTGTCCTCGGGGTACTGGACGAGCTGGGTCGGTTTCATGTACATCGGGACGAGCGAGTTGAAGTTGTCCCGGTCGGGGTACTGGAACTTCTCCCAGGAGAAGAAGTGCCGGACCGTGCCAGGCTCGCCGCTGGGATAGACCTTCGCCTGGACCTCCACGTCCGCGAGGTCGTTGTACACCCGGACGGTGTCGCCGTCCTCGATGCCGCGCTCGGCGGCGTCCTCGGGGTTCATGAAGACCGTCGGCTCGCCGCGCTGGAGCCGGAGCATCTTGGTGTTCTCCCGCCACGTCGAGTGGATCGCCCAGCGGCTGTGTGGCGTGTTGTAGCCCAGTGGGTACTCCTCCTTCTCCTGGAGGACGGGCCCGTCCTTGTGCGTGGGCAGCTCCTCGCCGAGCTCGAGGAACCAGTCGTGGTCGACGTAGTACTGCTGGCGCCCGGTGAACGTCGGCCACGGGTTCTTGTCCTGGACGTAGTCCTTCCATGGCGCGTATGCCTCGCCCTCCTCGACGTCGGAGGTCCAGTGGTCGCCCGCCGTCGCGAACCGGCGGGGTTGCTCGTCGATGTCCTCGAAGGTGATCTGCTCCTCGCTGTCGGCGGGGTTGGTCTCCTCGGAGTGCTCGAGGATGTACTCCGCCGCGGCCCGGTCCTCCGCGAGCGCCCCGTCGTCGCCCGTTGCCCAGTCCCGGACGTAGTCCTCGTGGACGGACTGGAGGTCGATCTCCCGGTCGAAGCTCCGATCGGGGATCGGATCGATGCCCCGCTCGCGGGCGAGCTCCTGGATCTTCGCGGCGAGCTCCCGGAAGATCTGCCAGTCGGTCTTGGACTCGCCCATCGGCTCGACGGCTGGCGTGAACGGGTGCACGTAGGTGTGCATGTCCGTCATCGAGAGGTCGTGCTTCTCGTAGTGGCTCGCGGTCGGCAGGACGATGTCGGAGTACAGCGCCGTCGAGTCCATCCGGAAGTTGATGTCGACGACGAGGTCCAGCTTGGGCCACAGCTCCTCCTCGACGGCGACGTTCCCCTTGGCCTGGTTGAAGTAGTTTCCCCGCCAGACGAACATCACGCGGGGGTCGGGCCGGCTTCCGTCCTCGCGCTCCTCGGGATAGACCGGCATCCACCCCCGATCGATCGACTCCCGAATCCGTTCGGCGGTGTCCGGGTCGGTGTTCTCGAGGATTCCGCCGTGGAAGTAGGTCCAGAGGGTCGTCGGGACGCCACGGACCGAGCCAGTGGGGAAGGAGAGGGTCTTCCACCCGTTGAACGTCCAGATCTTCTCCTGGCCGACGTAGTGATCGAGGCCGGTCCCCTGCCGGCCGAGGTTCCCCGTCAGCGTCACGAGCAACTGGATCGCGCGGTTGCCGAGGTCGTTGTGGTACCAGTCGTTGACGCCCTTGCCGTGGATGATCTTCGCGCGCTCGACGCCCGCGAACTCCCGGGCGATCTCCTGGTGGGTCTCGGCCCCGACGCCGGTGACCTCCTGGACGTGCTCGGCGGTGTACGTCGAGAGTTCCTCGCGGAGTCGGTTCCAGACCGTCGTGACCGCGACGTCCTCGCCGTCGACGGTGACCGTCCCGGTCTCCTCGAGCGCCGGATCGAAGTCGAGTTCGATGCTCTTGGTGTGGTCGTGCTGGCCGTCGCGCTCCCCGAGCGAGCCCGGCGCCGCGCGGAGCTCTCCGGACTGGTCGGCCATCACGAAGACGTACTCCGGGCGGTCCGCGTCGCTCGCGAGGCCCACCTCGTCCGCGCGGAGGAACTTGCCCGTGTCCTCCCGGACGAGCAGGGGCATGTCGGTCTGTTCCTTCAGGTGGGCCTCGTCGTACAGGCCCTCCTCGACGATGGTCCTGGCCATGCCGAGCGCGAGGGCGGTGTCGGTGCCAGGCTCCGGGCCGATCCACTCGTCGCAGTGGATCGCCGTCTGGGAGTAGTCCGTGAACACCCCCACCCGCTTCGTCCCGTTGTAGGCCGCCTCGAGGAAGAACTTCGCGTCCGGGATCCGGGTGACGTTGACGTTCGAGCCCCACGCGATGATGTAGTCGGCGTTGTACCAGTCCGCGCTCTCGGCGTTGTCGGTCTGGGTACCCCAGGTGATCGGCTGGCCCGGGGGGAGGTCCGAGTACCAGTCGTAGAAGGAGTGGGAGACGCCGCCCAGCAGGTTGACGAGCCGCGAGCCCGAGGCGAAGGAGACCGGACTCATCGCCGGGATCGGCGTGAATCCCGAGATCGCGTCGTACTCGCCGTCGGTGACGGTGTCGATCACCTCCTCGGCGATCTCGGTCAGCGCCTCGTCCCAGGAGATCCGCTCCCAGCGGCCCTCACCACGCTCGCCGGTCCGACGCAGCGGGTGCAGGATCCGGTGGTCGGCGTTCACGTAGTCCGAGTAGCAGGCGCCCTTCTGGCAGCCCCGGGGGTTCGGGTCCGGGAGGCTCTCGTCGAACTGGGGGTAGTCGCCGGCCTGCTCCTCGCGCCAGACCTGGCCGTTGCGCACGAAGACCTCCCACGAGCACGAGCCGGTACAGTTGACGCTGTGGGTGCTTCGAGCCGTGGAGTCCCAGTCCCACTCCTCGCGGTAGAGGTCCTCCCACTCGCGGTAGGGGTAGGAGCCGATGGGGTCGTCGACCACCTCGAGGCCGTCCATCTGGAGCAGGTCGTCAGCGAGACTCCCGCCGGCGAGACCGAGGGCAGCCGTGGCGCCGAGTCCTTTCACGAAGGCCCGGCGGCCAACGTCGCTGGTGGCTGTACGCGATTCGTCCTGGAAGTCGGGGCTGTCACTCATTGGTGTGGATTGGGACGGTCAGGAGGCCGACGGCGACGCCGAGGCAGGCGGTGGCCAGGCCTTCGGGGGTGCTTCCCCCCAGCTCGAGGCCGACCGCGACCAGCGCGATGCCCGCCAGCTTCGTCACGCGGTCCAGTCGGCGGTACCGATCCGGCGAGAGGGCGATCGAGGGGACGGCAGACGCGCCGGTCATTCGGTCTCACCTCGGTTGGACTCAGCCGAGGGCCCGTCGTCCTCGGCCGCGTCCGTCTGTTCTGGAGCGTCCGGCTCGGCCGACGCCCCGGTCGAGTTCGCGCCGCTCGCGTCGTTCTCGAAGGGGCTCTCGCCGCCGCCTGGCTCCGGCCCGTCGTCGCCCGAGTCTCGGAGAACGCCGTACGTGATGCCGGCAGCCACCAGTGGTCCGAGGAGCAACAGTCCCGTCAGCGGGCGCCGGAGGTCCGCGGTCGTCGTACCCAGTTCCTCGGCAACGATCACGTCCATGCCTGCGATCGACGCGATCATCACGAACACCACGCCGGCAACGCCGACGGCGGTCTGCCATGGCCGCTCCAGCGGCGAAGTGGTGAAGTGGGTCGGCTCCTCGACCCGGTCGAGGAAGGGCCAGACGACCACGGCACCGATCACGAGTCCGGGGAGCACGACGCCGCCCACGAACTCGGAGCTGACGTGGACGCCGAGCAGGTCGAAGCTCAGCCACGACGGCGTGAGCTTCAGGAAGCCATAGCCCCACATCAGGAACCAATCCGGCATCACCAGCGAGGGCGTCGACGCGGGGTCGTTGGGGCCGTACTCGGCGACGTTGTGGACGGGCAGGAAGCCCGCAAGCAACGAGAGCGTGGCCAGCGTCAGGAAGGTGACGACGCCAGTCACTGCCGCCTGGTTGGGGAAGGCCGGGAGCCCGACGACGACGGTGTCGTCGTGCTCGTCGACCGCTTCCCGACCGGGAACGTCTCCATCCCGCGGCGCCTCGGTGTGCTTTTGCCGAATGAGGATGGCGAAGTGGACCGCCAGCAGGCCCGCGATGATCACCGGTATCACGAACACGTGCAGGAAGTACAGCCGAGGGATGGTCGCCGTGGAGGGGAACTCGCCCCCGAACACCAGTGCCCCGACTGTGTCCCCGACGATCGGTATCGAGACGGCGACGTTGTAGCCGATGCCGACTGCGGTGCTCGCGAACTCGTCGAAGGGGAGCGCGTAGCCGGTGTAGGCGGCGAACATCGCCGCGACCGCCAGCCCGGAGCCGACCACCCAGTTGGGCTCCCGCGGGTTGCGGTACGCGCCGCTGAAGAAGACCCGGAGCATGTGCAATCCGATGGAGGCCACGAAGAGGTGCGCTGCCCAGTGGTGCATGCGCCGGATCAACATGCCGAAGGGCACGTCGTAGGTGATGTTCAGGACGCTGACGTAGGAGGCGGGCATGTCCTCGCCCTGGTACTCCTCGACGCTGCCCTCGTACTCGACGTCGGACGTGCTGGGCTCGAAGAACACGCCCAGGAACGTCCCGGTCAGCACCAGCACGACGAAGCAGATCAGTGCGACCTCGCCCAGGAGGAACGAGTCCTCGGCGGGGAAGGCCTTCCCGAGGGTCGACTCTGCAGCACCGAGTGCCAGGCGATCGTCGAACCAGCCGTAGACGCGTCCGAGTCGCCCCATCAGTCACCACCCGGGCCGACGTGGCCCACGAAGTCCCCGGTGGCGATCAGGTACCCGTCACTCGAGAGCGTGATCGGGAGTTGTGGGAGCCGGCGGGGCGGTGGGCCGCCGGTCACGGACGCCCCCGAGAGTGGATCGAAGCGACCGGAGTGACACGGACAGACCAGCGTCTCGCCGTCTCGGTCGTCGACCATGCAGCCCGCGTGCGTGCAGACCTTCGAGTAGGCCGCGTAGCCGCCGACGGTGTACTCGAGGTTCGTGCCGCCCCCGTACGCGGACTCCGGGAAGCGCACGAGCAGCGTCGGCGCGTCAGCGATCCCCGGCCTCGGCTCGGGGAAGACCGTCAGCAGTTCGCCTTCCGATAGCCGACCTTCTTCCACCCGCGATCCCTCGGCGTCGACGAGTGCGACGCCGTCGGTGTAGACTGGTCCGGTGTAGCGTCGCTCGAACGCCTTCGACAGCCCCGCCAGCGGCGCCGCGAGACTCCCGAGCGCGGTGAGACCCCCGATCGTCGCCAGGACCTTGGCGTAATCCCGTCTCGCCAGTCCGGGGAGTCGACTGCCGGCGCCACCCTCGTAGATGCTCGGTTCGGTCTCCGGGCCGTCCGACCCCTCGTCGCCGGCCCCGTCGCACCGGAGGCAGCCGTGTGCCGGGTCGGGATCGCCCCCGAGGGAGTCGCTGGATCCGTCCATCAGTGACCCCTCCGTTCGGCGACCTCGACGTGTGGCATGAACCAGGCGTAGTAGGAGACGGTCAGCCCCGTGAGGGACATGAACATGCCGAAGGCGTAGAGCCCGAAGTACTGGGTTCGAGCGAGCGTGAAGTACTCGCCGGTGAACAGCCCCGCGAAGACGATCGCGAGGACTGTCAGACCGCCCATCGCCGCCAGGCCCGCGACCGACTCTGTCGCGGGTTCGTGCACGACGATCCACCGGTCGTCGGTCTCGAGCCACGACATCGCGTCCGCGATCTCCTGGTCGGACTCGACTGTCGCGTCCTCCATGGCGTCCGGCCGCGCTGCCCGGTTCATGAAGCGATGGAAGAACGCCAGGACCCCAAGCAGCGCGAACAGCGCGACCCAGACGATGACGCCGACCTGGCTCGGCGAGAGCTTGTTCGGCGTGTCGACGATGCCGTCCAGGGGACGGATCTCGCTGACGCTGTGATCGATCGCGACCTCCTGGGCGGCGGGCTCACCCTGTGCGGCGACGTACCACATCGGCAACAGGACGGCGAGCACCACCAGCGCGATCACGAGGCCTCTACGATCCATGCGTCCGGTCGGGCCGACCGTCGATTCCGGATGCGTCGCGTTCGACGGAAGATGCGCTCCCGTCTCGGACCCGGTACGGTTCTCCCTTGCACCGTTCGCCCCGCGTGCCCGTGGGCGCCGCCGGCGCGTCCCGTCCCGCGCCGACCAGGCGAATCTTGCCCATACTCGAACGGGCCGGGCGTAGCGTGTTAAACCTTCGCAAGCAATATCAGGGAACTGACCCGTACGCGTTCGGCGGAAGCCTCTTGTCGATTCAACTACCGGCCAAACACCCAGCTACCCCGTGTTTTGGGGGCCCTCGCCGGGCGAACTCTTGCAGCACGCGACCCCGATAGAATCGTGGCATATTTCGTATAGTATCGGCGCTCGCTGGACACCCATGGCGTGATCGGAGTGCGATCGGCCACTGCAGTTCGCCACGAACCCCGAGACCACGGGTTCCCCGTGGCCGACCTCGCGGCGTTGCACTCGCCGGGCGTCCGGCCACGGTGAGGCCGATCCGACGACCGCCCCGCCGCCGCGTGCTTAAGACCGGCGGGGACGAAGACCGGACCATGCAGATCGGCGTCACGGTCGGCGAGTCGATCGAGCGCCTCGAGGCAGTCGCCGGCCCATTCGACTTCGCGGAGGTCGGCGTCGGCGAGTCCGAGCCGCTACCGCCCGACGCCACCGCCCCAGAGTTGCGGGACGCGCTGGCTGCGACTGGCTCGGAGCTCTGCGTTCACCTTCCCTTCGCCCAGGTCGTTGCGACGCCCGTCACGCAGCTCAACGCCGCGATCGTCGACTACCTCGGCGACCTGCTGGCTTGGGCGGGCTCGATCGACGCCAGCAAGGCCGTCCTCCACGCGACCGCTCGCAACCCCTACGACACGGACCTCCGCCCCACGATCGGTGACCAGCTCGGACGGATCGCAGCTGTCGGGAACCAGCACGGGGTGGAGGTGGTCGTCGAGAACGTCGGCCACCAGGCCGAGGGCGTCCAGCTGTCGGTGCTCGCCGACCTCGCCAGGGAGGCGGAGGTGCCGGTGTGCTTCGACGTCGGCCACGCCTACATGGAAGCGGGCGACGAGGGAATCGACCGGTTCCTGAAGCACCACGCCGACCTGGTGTCGCACCTCCACGTCCACGACGTCCGCTCGCGGGGTGACACGCACCTACCGATCGGCGCTGGCGAGATCGACTTCGACATCGTCGGCGAGCACCTCGAGGCATACGACGGAACCGTCGCCATCGAAGTGTTCGCGGACGACCGGCCGCTGCTGGAGGACTCCGCGGAGCGAGTCGCCGACGTCCTGGGTGGACGGTTCTGATGCGGCGACGCCGGCTGCAGGGCGCCGACCGGAGGGCGTCGGACTTCCCCGCTTACATCGTGACGTAGCCGCCGTCGATCACCAGGGTCTCGCCGGTGACGAAGGTGGCGTCGTCGGAACACAGCCAGACTGCGGCGTCGCCGATCTCCGCTGGCTCGCCGAGGCGACCCATCGGCGTGGCAGCCTTGGTCTGCTCGATGGTCTCCGGGTTCGCGTCGGCGGTCCGCTCGACCATCGGCGTCTCGATGACGCCGGGGCTGATCGCGTTGATCCGGACGTCCTCGCCGCCGTACTCCGCGGCGGCGGTCTTCGTCAGCCCGATGACGCCGTGCTTGCTGGCGACGTACGGGGAGAGTCCCGGGAAGCCGACGAGGCCCGCGATCGAGGACGTGTTGACGATGGCGCCACCGCCGTCCTCGAGCATTGCCGGAATCTCGTAGCGCATGCCCAGGTAGACGCCCTTGAGGTTTACGTCGATGACGCGCTCGAAGTTCTCGAGTGGGTGCTCGCCCGCGGGCGCCTCGTCGCCCTCGATGCCGGCGTTGTTGAACGCGTAGTCGAGTCCGCCGTACGTGTCGACTGCGCTCTCGACCATCGCCTCGACGTCGTCGGGCTCGCTGACGTCCGTCTCGACGAACGTCGCGTCTGCGCCGGCCTCCTCGACGAGTTCGACCGTCCGCTCGGCGTCCTCGGCGTTGACGTCGGCGACGACGACGTTCGCGCCCTCCTCGGCGTAGCGAACCGCTGCTGCGCGTCCGATACCCGTGCTCCCGCCCGTTACGATCGCCGTGGCGTCCGAGATGCCTTCCATGGTTTTCACGGGCCGCGACCGACGCCGGGCCCAGGTGATCCTACGTCGCAGGCGTGGTTAAAACGGGCCGCAGTAACCAATCGATGGGAACGGCGCGGGAGTTTCAACCCTCGCCGGGTCCCACGGGCCCACCGTTTGATAGGGCCAGGCCCCGTAGGTAAACGTACGCCACACCGGCGACCACCATGCCCCATACCCTCGAACTCGACGACGACCTCTGGGAGCGCCTCACCGACCACTGCGAGGAGGGACAGACGCCCGAGGAGTTCGTCGAGGAACTCCTCTCGATGTACGAGACCGACGGTGCCTTCCTCCAGGAAGGTTACTCCGAGTAGTTCCCGGATACGGACACAGGGCCGATGGGCGTCGACCGAGCGGCCCCGGAAGCGTCGCTCCCGCGGTCTGAGAAGCTGTGCGCCAGTCTATCACGCCCCGTCTCCAAGGTCACGTGGCCATGTCACTCGAGGAACTACGCGGTGTCGGTCTCGAACGGATGGATCAGGAGGCCGTCCGCGACTTCCTGCTCGCGCGGGGAGTAGGTATTCTTGGCCTGGCCGACGCGGGTGTCCCCTACCTGCTGCCGATGTCCTTCGGGTACGACGGCGAGGACGCCATCTACTTCACCTACGTCCTGGGTGGGGAGAGTCGGAAGGAAGCCCTCACCGAGCAAGCCGACCAGGCGCGCTTCCTCGTCTACAGCGCAGATTCCGCGTTCACCTGGGAGAGCGTCCTGCTCCGAGGGACCATCGAGTCCCTCGAGGAGGACCTCGACTCGGTCAGACACGCCCTCTCGAACGCCTGGCACCCGAACATCTTCGAGGACGCCGACCTCTCGCGTGGCGTGACGATCTACCGATTCACCATCGAGGAGTGGGACGGTATCCGCCAGGCCGGGCTGCCCGACGGCCTGGCCGGGGAGTCCGCCGAGAACTGATCGACCGATCTGATCCGAGGGAGCGTTCCATCCCGGATCAGAGGTCGGCACGCGTGAACGATGCGTAGCCGACGACGAGCGGCACAGCGATCCAGAGCGCGAGCATGAACAGGCCCAGCTCCGGCGTCTGGTAGAACGGCTCCGCGCCCTGGCCGGCGTCAGCACCCTCGGGGGAGGCATCGAGGGCCTCCGCTACGTCCGGGAGCAGCGCGTACAGTCCCGAGAGGTAGGCGTTCGACGGCGAGACCTGGCTGACGATGAACACCCACGCGGGGAACTCCGAGGGCAGCGAGAAGCCTTCGACGACGTAGACGACCGCCAGCGGGACGGCGTCCCAGACGAGCTCGAAGAGGACGAAGAAGCCGATGGCGAGCGTCGTCGCGCGCGTCGTCGAACCGGTCGAGGCGGAGATACTCACCATGATCGCCGTGTAGGCCGCAACGAAGAGGATGGTGAGTCCGAGGAAGGCCACCAGCGCGGTCGCGTCGAGGCCGCCGATCAACACCGCGCCCACGAGCAAGCCGACGAGCACCCCGATTGCCAGGCCGATCGAGAGCACGACTGCGCGGCCCACGACCTTGCCGAGGAACACCTCCCGGCGGGTGGTCGGCAGGGAGAGCAGCAGTTTGATGCTACCGAGTTCGCGCTCGCCGGCGAGGGACTTGTAGCCCACCACGATCGCGGCGATCGGGACGAACAGCGAGGTGAACGTCAACAGGAAGAAGACGAGCCCGCCGAACGTCGGCGCGGTCTCGCTGCCGAAGAGCTCCGGCGCCTCGGTGTAGCCGTAGGTCGTGATCGTCGAGAGGACGACGAACGTGACGACCAGTCCCCAGAGCGCCCGGGACTGGATGGCGTCCTGAAAGTCCTTCTTCGCTACGGCGATGGCGCTCACGCCTCCACCTCCTGGGCGTCGGTGGTGTAGCGGACGAACAGGTCCTCCAGGGAGGACTCGACGACCTCGAAGTCCTCGATCGGACCGACGGCCCCGTCGATGGCCTCGAGCACCCGGAACTTCGATCGCGCGCCGACGGCGAGTCGGAGTCGGCCGTCCTCGACGCCGACGTCGGCGACCCCGTCGATTGCGGCGACCCGCTCGACGATCGAGGCGTCGACGGCCGGCACCGAGACGAACAGCGTCTCGCCGGTTTCCGTCGCGTCCCGCAGCCCGTCGATGGAGTTCTCCGCGACCAGCGTGCCGCGGTCGATGATCCCGACCCTGTCACAGACCGCCTCGACCTGCTCCATGATGTGACTCGAGAAGAAGACCGTCGCGCCGCGGTCGTTCTCCGCCTGGATGATCTCGCGCATCTCCCGGGCACCGTTCGGGTCGAGGCCAGTCGAGGGCTCGTCGAGCACGAGCAGGTCCGGCTCGCCGACCAAGGCCATCGCGAGGACGAGGCGCTGGCGCATCCCCTTCGAGTACCCCCCGGCCTTCCGATCGGCAGCCTCCGCGACGCCCGTCCGCTCGAGCAATTCGATGGGGTCCTCGGTAGCACCCTTCATCTCGCAGGCGAAGCGGACGTGCTGCCGGCCGGTCAGCCGGTCGTAGACGTGGTAGGCGTCCGGGAGGACGCCGGTCCGCTGGCGCACCGCGCGGCCCTCCACCTGGGCGTCGTGGCCCAGCACCGTCACGGACCCCGACGTCGGCCGGACGAAGTCCAGGAGAATGTCGATCGTCGTCGACTTGCCCGCGCCGTTCGGACCGAGGAAGCCGAAGATCTCGCCCTCCGCCACCGTCAGATCGAGGCCGTCGACCGCTACCACGTCGCCAAAGTGCTTCGTCAGACCCTCACATCGGATGGCTGCCATGGCGAGGAGACGCGCCAATGGGGAATAAAGACAACTGTTGCTTCTCATGCGGTGGTTGCCTGCTGCTCCTTGCACGGTGGCTTCCTTCTCGAGAGGTGGTGGGACTGCCGACCGCGTGCTCACAACACGCCTCGCTGGCCAGTTCCTATATGCCACGCCTGGCAAGTCCGGGGTATGCTCCCGTCGGGGACGTCGCGGGTGTTCCGTTCGAACGCCGCCCGGCGGCGGTTCCTCCTCCACGCAGTGCTCGCCGTCCTCGTACTGGCGATCGTGGTCGCGACGGTGCTCAACGAACTGCCGTTCCTCCTCGAGCCCGACGAGGCGCGGTCGGCGATCGAACGCTTCGGCCTCCTCGCGCCCGTCGTCATCGTGCTCCTCCAGGCAGCCCAGGTCCTCGTGGCTCCGATTCCCGGCCAGGTGCTGGGGGTCGTGGCCGGGTACCTCTATGGACCCTGGTGGGGCACCGCGTACAACATGGCCGGCGTCACGCTCGGGAGCACCGTCGCCTTCGGGCTCTCCCGGCGCTACGGCCGTCCCTACGTCGAGGAGATCGTGGACGCGGACCTGCTGGCCGCGTTCGACGACGTGGGGGACGACCACGTCCAGGCGACCCTCTTCCTCGCCTTCCTCGTGCCAGGTCTCCCGGACGATGTCCTGTGCTTCGTCGGTGGGATCACGACCATTCCCCTCCAGCGGCTCGTCCTGCTCGCCGTCGTAGGACGAACACCGGCGTTCTTCCTCGTGAACGTGCTCGGTGCCAGTCTCGGCGCCGGGGAGGTCGGCCTGGCTGGGGCACTCGGGCTTGCCCTCGTCGGTGCGTCGGGCCTGGGCTACCTCTATCGGGACCGCATCCTGCCGAGGAGGGATCCGCCCACGAACGACGAGTGATCGGAACCACTGGAGCGGAGATCCCCGGACAGCAGACGGTCGGCACCGAAGAGCCTCGCGTCTCGAGAACAGCCGGGCAGGAGCGCATCACAAGCGGAGAACCTGGGACGCCCGATCCAGTGCTCAGATCACGTCCTCGGGATCGTGGCGCTCGGCCATCCGGGTGGCCTCGGCGGCGAAGCGCTCCCGCCGATCCCCGTCCTCGACGTGGCCGAGGTTCCCGGATTCGGCGTCGACGGCGGCCGTGGTGTCCCGAACGTCGGTGAACGACGTCAGTGCACGCTCCTTGCGGAAGTACTGCTCCCCGTCGGGCGTGGCGTAGGTGAGGATGACGACGTTCTGCTCGTCGTCGGAGTACGTGCGCTCGACGAGCCAGACACGCACCGTCGGATCGTCGTTCGGGGACACGCCCGAAGCTTGCCGGGGACCCGCCAAGAACCTGGCGTCGGGTGGTCTGGTACGGTTCAGCACGGTCCCGTGCCTCCATGGCCGTCGATCGACGGATCGTTCGGAGAAACCTTCATTCGCCGTCGGCGACCAGGGGACACAGATGCCACGCGTCGAGCGGATCGACGCCTACCCGATCAAAGGCCTCGACCGGTGTCCACTCGTGCGCGCGGCGATCCTCCCTGGAGGCACGCTCGAGCACGACCGGGAGTACGCACTCTACGATCGCGACGGCGACGTGATCAACGGCAAGCGCACTCCGCGGGTCCACGACGTCTCGACGAACTACAACCCCGATACCGGGGTTCTGACTGTCGATCCGCCGGGAGCGCCGGCGACGACGTTCGACCTCCCGGAGGAGGCAGCGGCCGCGGCCTCGCTCTTCACTTCGGTGTTCGAGGAGTCGCTCAGCCTCGATCGAAACGCCGAACGGGGGTTCGTCGACCGCCCAGCGATGGGCCCGTCGGTCGTCAGCACCGCCACGCTCCGGGAGATCGCCTCGTGGTTCGAGGAGATGACGCTCGACGGCGCGCGTCGTCGGTTCCGGGCGAACGTCGAGGTCGGTGGCGTGCCGGCGTTCTGGGAGGACCGGTTCGTCGGCGAGGACGCACCGGCGTTTCGCGTCGGTGACGTCCGCTTCGAGGGGGAGACTCCCTGCGGTCGCTGCGTCGTTCCCTCCCGGGACCCCGACACAGGCCAGCCGATCGAGGACTTTCGCGAGCGGTTTCTGGACCGGCGGGCCACCACGTTCCCGGCGTGGGCCGATCCGGACGCCTTCGATCACCACTTCACGGCCATGATCATCACGACGGTGCCCGACGCCGATCGCGGACAGTCGATCGCCGTCGGCGACGAGGTCGAGGTGCTGGGCTAGACGGGGGTGACCATCCCGAGTGGCACGCTCGTCGATCGAGGTGTCCCCAGGGAATCGATCGGCCACGGCCTCCGATCTCAGCGGAACCGACCGAGGATCCGGTAGTCGGTGTCGGGGTCGTACCGCCGGAACAGGAGACTGTTCGCGAGGACGGACACCGACGAGATGGCCATCGCACCGGCCGCCAGAACGGGCTGGAGCAGCCCCAGTGAGGCCAGGGGAATCATCGCGGTGTTGTAGCCAAGCGCCCAGACGAGGTTCTGCTTGATCTTCTCGAGCGTGGCGTCGGAGACGCGGATCGCCTTCACGACGTCGAGGGGGTCGTCCCGCATCAGGGTCACGTCCGCCGCCTCGATGGCGACGTCGGTCCCGGAGCCGATCGCGGTCCCGACGTGAGCCACGGCCAGCGCCGGCGCGTCGTTGACCCCGTCGCCGACCATCATCGCCCGGCTGCCGTCGGACTGGATCGCCTCGACGGCGTCGGACTTGTCCTCGGGCAACACCCCGGCGCGGACGTTCTCGGGATCGATCCCCACCTCCTCGGCGACCGCCCGAGCCGTCCGCTCGTTGTCGCCGGTGATGAGCATGACCTCGACGCCACGTTCCTGGAGCGCCTGCACCGCCGCCCGAGCGTTCGGCTTGATGGTGTCCGCGTCCGCGACGACCCCGGCGAGCTGGCCATCGACCGCGACCAGCATCGCCGTCTTGCCCTCCCGTTCCAGGCGTTCCATCGTCGACTCGGCGGGCGAGGTGTCGACGCCGGCGTCCTCCAGGAGCTTCCGGTTGCCCACGAGCACGTCCCGGCCACCGACGGTCGCCCGGACGCCGTGGCCTGGGACGTTCTCGAACTCCTCGGCGTCCGCGAGGTCGACGTCGCGCTCCGCGGCGCCGTCGACGATCGCGCGGGCCAGCGGGTGTTCGCTGCCCCGCTCGGCACTGGCAGCGAATCGGAGGACGTCGGTCTCAGTGAACTCCTCGCGGGGCTCGAGGTCGCCGTCGGCTGCCGTGGCGCCGCCGTCGGGGGCGGCGTCCGGCTCGTCGAGTGTGCCCTCCCCTCCGTCGGTGGGGTCGTAGTCGCCAGCAGCTCCGTCGCCGCCGTCGGCGATCGGCCGCCCATCGGCACCGAAAGCGACGACGTCGGTCAGCTCCATCTCGCCGCGAGTGAGCGTCCCCGTCTTGTCGAAGACGACGGTGTCGACGTCCCGCGCCCGCTCGAGGATGTCGCCGCCCTTGAACAGGACGCCGTTCTGCGCGCCGATGGTGGTCCCGACCATCGTGGCGGCCGGCGTCGCCAGTCCGAGCGCACAGGGACAGGCGATCAATACGGCGGAGGCGAAGACGATCACCGCGAACTCGAAGACGGTGACGGAGCCGCCGGCTGCGCCCGGCCCCCCGGCGACCTGTCCCCACAGCGGGAGGGCGTCGACGAGGCCCGCCAGCGCCTCCGGGAACAGGAACCAGACGACGCCCCACAGCAGTGCGTTTGCGATCACCGCCGGGACGAAGTACGCGGAGATGCGGTCGGCGAGGTTCTGGATCTCCGGCTGCCTGGACTGGGCGTCCTTCACCGTCCTGACGATCTGCTGGAGCGCGGTGTCCTCGCCGACCTTCGTCGCCTCGACGACGAGCACGCCGTTCTCGTTGATGGTGGAGCCGACGACCTCGTCGCCCTCGCGCTTCTCGACGGGGACCGACTCGCCGGTGACCATCGACTCGTCGACCGCGGACTGGCCGTCGACCACGACGCCGTCGGTCGGGATCCGCTCGCCCGGCCGGACCTTCATCCGGTCGCCGACCTCGACGTCCTCGAGAGGGACCTCCCGTTCGGTGCCCTCCTCGTCGACCAGCGTCGCCGTCTCCGCCTCCATCTCCAGGAGCTTCCGGAGCGCCTCGCCCGCCTGCCCTTTCGAGCGCGCCTCGAGGTAGTTCCCGAGGGTGATGAACACGAGGATGAGCGCCGCGGTGTCGAAGTAGAGGCCCCCGGCGATCAGCCCGAGGAGCACGACGACGCTGTAGACGTAGGCCGTCGTCGAGCCCAGGGCGATGAGGACGTCCATGTTGGCCCGGCGGTTGTTGACGAGCGCGTTGTAGGAGTTCCTGTAGAACTGCCAGCCGAGGACGGCCTGTACGGGCGTCGCGAGCAGGAACTCCACCCAGCCAAACTCCACCCCCAGGACCGTCTCGGGGAGAACCCCGCCGCCCAGGAGGAACCGCTCGGCGAGGAAGAACAACATCGGCGCCGCGAGCACGGCACCGAAGAGAGTCAAGCGCAACTGGCGCCGGATCTCCGCCTCGCGGGCGGCGTCCCTGGGGTCGCCCTCCTCGTCGTTCCCCTCCTCGTCCACGACCGGCGTGTAGCCAGCGTCCTCGATAGCGTCGTAGAGGGCCTGTCGAGAGACCTCCCCGGGGTTGTATTCGACGGTGGCCTCGTCGGTTGCGTAGTTCGCGTCCGCGCGAATCACCCCCGGCACCGCTTCGAGGGCCTCCTCGTTGGTCGCCGCGCAGTTCGCACAGGTCATATCGGAGATGCCGACGGAGAGCGAGGCCAGCTCGGGATCGTAGCCAGCGCCGTCGACCGCGTCGTAGATCCGCTCCAGCGACGTGACCGCTGGATCGTAGGTGACCGTCGCCTCGTCCGTGGCGTAGTTGACGTCGGCGTTCCTCACGCCCTCGAGGGCCTCCAACGCCTCGTCGATCGTCGAGGCACAGTTGGCACAGCTCATTCCCGAGATCGCGAGGTGGGTGGTCCGTTCCGTCATTGGTGTAGTGTAGGGGGTCCTCCCTTAGGCGGATTATGCTTCGAAAGCCAAAGTGCAGTCCGATATAGACTTAGAGAATGAAATCCACTTCGGATCAACGCTCAGGCGTCCTCGGCGATCCGCCGGTGCCGGGACTGGAACGCAGCCTCGCAGGACGCACAGCAGAAGTAGTAGGTCTCGCCCTCGATCGTCGCACGCTCACCCTCGCTGTCCACGGTGTTGCCACACTCCGCGCAGCTCAGCGCGAACCCCCCGCCACCGATCGACGGCGTCCAGGTGACGTCGTCGAGCAGCGTCACGTCGAGGGCACCAGCGGCGAGACCGAGCTCGTCGAGGAGCCATCGCCGGATCGACTGACCCGGCGGGCGAGCGGTGAACTGCACCTCCCCGTTGGCGGTGACGAAGACGTGCTCCACCGCGTCGGACGCAGTCAGGCGGTCGCGCAGGGCCTCCGGATCCTCGACCTCGCCGACCCCGACCAGGACGGGGACGCCGGCCTGGAGCTGCGACCGGTCGACCTCGACCGTGAACCCCTCGATGACCCCGGCCTCGACCATCCGATCGACGCGATCGGAGACCGCGGGGCCCGAGAGATCGACGCGATCGGCGATCTCACTGAACGGCCGCCGGCCGTCCTCGCTCAGCAGCTCCAGGATTTCGAGGTCTGTCGCGTCGAGTTCGTGCATGCACGGCGATAGGAAGCCCCGCCACATAGGGGTATGGTTGGGGGTGGGATCGGCGGAATCGCCCGCAAGCGCACGTTTCAGAGCGGACGTTCGTGGAACGAAGGGAGTCCGGAGACGACGTGTCCTCCTGGCCCGGGCGCACGATGCTCAGGCTGGCCCGAACGGCTGGCTCGGACGGAGAGTCGGCTGCATCGACGGGAAAGGCCGGTTGACACCGACCAGCCTCCGCCCCAGCGTGCCGGACCCCGGGGTACTCCCCAGGGACAGCCGTCGGTGACACGGGGCCGCCGATCGCGCGGCACCGTCGGCATCAGTGCTCACTCGCGGGGACCGACAGCTCGGGCAACGCGGCCTCGATCTCCTCGCGGCGGTCCTCCAGCCACTCGGGCAGCACCAGCGACTCGCCCAGTTCCGCGAGGTCCTCGTCCACGGTGTACCCCGGCTCGAGCGTCGCGAACTCGAAGAGCACGCCGCCCGCCGTCCGGGTGTAGACCGAGGAGAACCACTTGCGGTCGATGATCTCCGTGGGGCGGAGACCCTGGTCCTGGAGCACCGACCGCCAGTCCGCTTGCTCCTCGGCCGTCACCTGGAAGGCGACGTGGTGGACGGTTCCGGCACCCGGCGTCCCGGCGGGCGCGGTCTGGTCTTCGACGACGTCGACGACCGCCCCGAGGTCCCCGTGGGACGCGAAGCGCTCCCGGTCGCCGTCCGTGCCCGCCGATTCGAAGCCCATCGTCTCCAGCAGCGACGTCGTCCCGCTGGCCCGCGAGAGCAACAGTGTGACGCCGAAGAACCCGCGAATGGCGTGCTCCTCCGGAACGGGGCCATCCGGGGGCTGTCCCTCGGGCGCGTCCGCAGTCGCGACGAGCTCCAGCGGGAGGCCGTCGGGATCCTCGAAGGCGATGACCGTGTCGCCGAAACGCTCGGTCCGGTCCTCGACGTCGACGCCGGCGGACTCGAGCCGATCGGTCCAGTAGTCCACGGCGTCCGCGGGGATCGTGAACTGCGTCGTCGCCACCTGACCGCTCCCGACCTGTCCGGGGCGAGCCTCCGGATATGGGAAGAAGGTCATGCTCGTGCCCGGCGAGCCGGCCCGGTCGCCGTAGAAGAGGTGGTAGGTGTCGACGTCGTCCTGGTTCACGCTCCGCTTGACGAGGCGCAGACCGAGCGTCTCCGTGTAGAACGCGAGGTTCCGGCGCGGGTCGGCCGCGATGGCGGTGACGTGGTGAATCCCGGGGATGTCGCCTGGCATGCAACGCCGTAGGGGCTCCGGCAGGATAACGGTGGTGTGAGGGGCGCTTCCCCGGTGACACGGGCGTAACCGGTGTCGCCGAGACGCCGTCGATTCCCGGGGCCGCGCCGTTCTCCGGACCCGAATATCTCGTTGCTTCACCGGCGAGCGGGGGACGCCGACAGGGGAGGCGGGCGGGACACGTCGAGAGGCAAGGCGATCATCGAGGGGCGAGGCGATCATCGAGAGGCAACGCGATCGTCGAGAGGCAATGCGATCGTCGAGAGGCAACGCGATCGTCGAGAGGCGGCGCGATCCAGCATCGCATGTGCGTGCCCCGACAAGGGGTCGTTGGTCCCAGAACGACGTCTCCACGGCCCCCTTCACGATCGCTCCGGCCCGTCTCGAGACCGACGTCCGGGAGCGCCTACTCCCCGCCGCCGAAGAGCGAGGCCGCGTCGGCGGGGACGTCGAAGTCGTGGAAGTGCTCGCCCTCCTCCTTCGTGAGGATGTTCAGCGCCGCGGCCGCACCGTCGCCCGCCGAGATGACGGCCTGCCACTCCTCGGCGCGGACCATGGCACCGGTCGCGTAGGCGTCGGCGACGCTGGTCTCCATGGTCACGTCGACGTCCACGACGTCCTCGTCGAAGTCACAGCCGAGGGACTCCGCGAGGTCCCGGTTCGCGCCGGTCGCCAGGACGAGGTAGTCGGCGTCGTGCTCACCCTCGTCGGTGGTGACGGTGAACCCGTCGCCGGCGCTCGAGACGTCGGTCACCGCGACTCCCTGGTGACGGTCGACCCCGAAGCTGTCGACCTGGGTTCGCATCGTCTCCATCATCGCCGATCCGTCGACGGACCCGACCCCCGGGTAGTTGAAGAGGTGGGCCTTGTGCATCCACGTCTCGTCGGTGTCGAAGACGACCGCGTCGAGGCCGTTCTTCGCCGCGAACAGTGCCGCGCTGAGGCCGGCGGGACCGCCGCCGACGACTGTTACGTTCGTCATGTGCTACCAGTCACCTCCCGCGCACAAAGTCGTTTGCCAGCCGGCATACTGGGGGATACTCCGAGTGTCTGCCGGTCCCTGCTGCGATCGCTCACCCAGCGGGGATCGCCCGGGACCGTGCCACGAGTTGATCGTGACGACCAGTCGGAGGGCCGTCGCCACGGGAACGGCCTCGAGCGAGACTGATCGCGTCCGGAAACCGTTCATCGGTCACCGAGCACCCCGCGAGGGGCACGACAGACGCCGCTCAGACCACGCCCTCGACCTCGAGCCAGGGGACCTCGACGAGCGGCGGGATGTGGGTCTCGATGTGGTGCTCCCAGATCCCCTGCTCGCCGAAGGCCTCGCCGTGATCGGCGGTGACGACGACGTCGCCCTCGAGTTCGGGGACGATCTCGGCGACGGCCTCCAGCACGATGTCGAGGTTCCGGTCGTACTGTTCCAGGGCGGCGTCCCGGGTGCCGTCCGTCAGCACGCTGCGCTTGTCTAGTTCCATCCAGAGGCCGACCTTCTGGAGGAACTTGCGATCCTCGAGGACCGACTCGACCCGGGGCCGGACGCTGTCGGCGACGCGATCGAGCAGGCCGGGTTCCTCGTCGGCACGCTCGCCCTGGGACTGGATCCCCTCCTTGATCGTGCGGAGCTTGCCGCCAGCTTCCCGGTCGAGGTAGGGAGCGTGGGGCTGCATGTAGTGGAGGACGACGCGCTCGGCGCGCTCGGCCTGGTCGCGACGATCGCGGAAGGACTCCGCGATCGACGACGGCGGGATCGTCCCGAGGTCGTCGTCCCACCCGTGTTGCCACACGTCGACGATTGTTTCGATGTGGTCGGCAGCGGCCCAGGGGTAGTCGCAGCTGGCGCCCCACTTGAGTTCGTTGAGTGGGATCCCGAGGCCGTTGACGAAGGGGTTCCCGGAGAAGTACGCGATGTCGTGGGTCCCGGTGAAGGTTCGCGCGGCCCACTCCGGCGTGGAGGAGCCAGGACTCCTGAGCCGCTGGAGGTCCCCCTGGAGGTACTCGTCGTAGCGGGCTTCGAACCGATCGAACCGGCACGCATCGAGGACCAGGCAGTAGTCCCAGTCACGCTCGAGGAACCGCTGGTCCTGCAGGGCCGGCTGCGACTCCGGCATCAGGTGATACTCCCGCAGCGTTCTCCTAAATCTATTGGTCTCACGGGCCAATGGTCCGGACACTGCACGGAGCCATGCCCGTGGATCCACCCCTTCGAACCCCCGTTCAGAGGACCACCAGCTTCCGATGGTGTCGGACTCTGTCTCACGGCCGCAACGCTTAGGCAAAACACCAGCCTACGACGACTGTGACCCTCCTCTCCTTCGTCGAGGAGCTTCCGGACACCGACCAGCGACTGGTCGTGTTGAACCGGACCCAGCCCCGCCAGATCACGGATCTACTGGAGGCGACCTTCCCGGACCGTGACGTGCCGATCGTCGAAGACAGCGATGCCACGGCCGACGAGAACGAGGTGCTCCTCGTCGACGACGACGGAGTCATCGCCCACACGTCACTGACGGCGCTGCAGGAGCAACTGCTGATCATCAACTCCGACGCCTACCGGACTGGTTCCATCGAACTCGAGGAGCTGGAGCTCCCGGACGTGCTCGTCGAGATGGAGGAGGTCCCCTTCCACCTCCGGGGCTACCCCGAGTCCGACCGGGAGAAGCTGGTACTGATCGCGGTCTCACGGCTGATCGAGCGACGGGCCTGGGAGCGCGGCGATGGGACGCTGCGCTCGTCATTCCAACAGCTCTCGCGCATCGAAGACGAGCGAGGGACCCGCGAGGTGTACGAGGCGGTCGCCGCGACGGATGTCGACGTCCACCTCTATGGCGTCCCGGACGAACTCCCGGCCCCCGAGCTATCGACGGTCGTCCACGCCGGGGCGACGGAGGACCTCCGCCGGGGGTGGTTCGTGCTCTTCGACCCACCGGACGAAGCCGAGGAGCCGATCGGCCTGGTCGCCTTCGAGGTCGACCCCCGTCAGTGGCGGGGATTTTGGACGACCGACGAGGCGCGGTTCCGGCGGATCGTCCGGTACGTTGAGCGGACGCTCTGAGTCGGTTCCGGAACCGTTGGACCACCCACGGATCGCCGGGGCCCCGGGGTATTTGCCCCCAGCCGGCGAAGTCCTCTTCGATGGCGTTGCTGGAGAACCTCCTGTTGGTGTTCGTGGCCGGACTGATCACGGCGCTGGCGACGGGGATCGGCGTCCTCCCCTTCTTTCTCTTCGAGGAGATCAGCACCCGGACCAACGTCGTCCTCTGGGGCGTCGCCTCGGGGATCATGCTCTCGGCGTCACTGTTCGGCCTCGTCGAGGAGGGCCTCGCCGTCGGCGGGATCGACGAGGTCCTGGCGGGGGCGTTCTTCGGCGTCGCCCTGGTCGTCGTCGCCCACCGGTTGCTCACCAACGCCGAATTCGATCCACGGGAGTACGAGGAGGCCGACTTCGCGAAGCTCGTGTTGATCCTGGGGGTACTGACGGTCCACAGCTTCCCCGAGGGCATCGCCGTCGGCGTCGCCTTCGCCGACCTCAACCTCGGCACGGGACTGGGCCTGCTCGGGTTCACGATCCCCCCACTGGCGGTGTTCATGACCGTCGCGATCTCGATCCACAACGTTCCCGAGGGGACCGCAATCGCGATCCCGCTCCGGTCGATGGACGTCTCCGAATGGCGCATGGTCTGGTGGGCGGTGTTCTCGAGTCTTCCCCAGCCGATCGGTGCCGTGGTGGCCTTTGCGTTCGTCCGTGTCGCCCGCGAGTTCCTGCCCTTCGGCTTCGGGTTCGCGGCCGGTGCGATGGTGTACCTCGTCCTCTCGGAGTTCCTCCCCGAGGCACTGGCGATCGGCACCGACCTGCGCCGTGGCGGCGTGCCGGAACTGGCCGGCGGGGTCGTCGCCGGGATCCTCGCGATGGTGCCGTTGCTGTTCATCTGATCGCGGTGACGGTCGAGCGAGAGCGACTCCTCCGCGCCTGAGGTGATCGAAACCATACCTTTATTCGCGTCTCGCCCCTCGGTATGTGTATGGCACCAGCCCGACTCACCCGGATGCTCAGCCGCGCACGATACGCCGCCATCGGCGCCGCGATCGGCGGCGGACTCGGCGGACTCTACAGCAGGAACGCGGCCAGCTCTGGCGCCGCGATGGGCGCGCTGGTCGGCGCTGCCTTCGGCGAGACCAGACTCACTGCCAGGGATCGACTCGACGCAGTGAAGGACCGAGGACGGGAGACGGTCGGGCAGGTCCGCGCGAAGTCCGAGTAGTCGGTCCGGACAGTCTGGCGTCGGGAGTGGGCCCGTACGTGGCGTTTTCGAAGGCCGACACGCAAGCGAGCGACCGCCAGGCGGGTCCCACGTACCCTCGACTCGCTGACGGGCGCAGTGTCGGGCCCCTCGCACCTGCACTGAGAGAGCACCCGCTTGCTCGACACAGCGGACCCAGTATGAAACGGACGACGCAGGCTATCCGTCGTCGAGGAACCGATCCGAGACGTCCTCGTCGGGGATCATACAGCGATCCTTCTTCCCGAACCACCGGTAGCGCCGGTTGGCGACGAAGTCGTACCACCAGTCCCGGAACCGGCGAGGGAACACCCTGGTGGGCCAGAGCAGCCGATAGACGCCGCCGAGGTGGTAGGCGATCCGCAGGACGGCACTCGACTTGACGTAGACGTCCTCTCCCTCGACGAGCACGATCGACTCGAGTGCGTCGGCGTCCACCGGACGATCCTCCAGGAGTTCGGTCGCCACGTCGGACTGGAGGGAGGCAAAGGCGAACGTCCGCTCGGGATCGCGAGGGATCAGGAACTGGACGAAGCCGCTACAGAGGTTGCAGACGCCGTCGAAGAGGACGACGAACTGTCCGTCAGTTGGCGTCCCCTGGCCCTCGGAGAGATCGTCCGCAGCATCGGACCCATCTGCTCCGGGCCCGGACGGTCCGTCTACGGCCTCCCCAGCGTCGTCGACTGACTGCTCGGGCGCCATCGTCCTTCTCTCGGAGCGACGGCCGATTGAGACTTGTGGTCGGGATGGCGGTCGGACCCCTGTCCATGGGGCCGATCGACAGAATCGTCCCCCCAGTTTACGGGGGCGTATCCACGGGCGGCGTCTGTGTTTCCCCAACGCATATATCACGACCACCCTGACTATCCGGGCACCCGACCCTACACATGTCGCGGTTCTCCTCGCGCTCGGTTCCACGGAATCCACGGGAAGCGCTTGATGCACTCGTGGGCGCGACCTCGCGGCGGATCACGGTCGACCTGCGGGCGCTGGCGACGCTCCGGATCACGCTCGCACTCATCGTTTTCAGCGATCTGTTGCTCCGGGCGCGTTCCATGCGAGCGTTCTACACCGACGACGGCGTTCTCCCTTCGTCCCTCCTCAACGACCCGCTCACGCGTCCCTACTCGATCCACGCTCTCTGGGGATCGCTCGAGGCCCAGATGGTGCTGTTCGCGATCGCGGGCGTGTTCGCCGTCATGCTCCTCGTCGGCTATCGGACGCGCCTCGCGACCGCCGTCACGTGGTTCCTCCTCCTCTCCCTCCAGACCAGAAACCCGTACGTCCTCAACAGCGGCGACGTCCTCCTCCGGATGTTGCTCTTCTGGGGCATGTTCCTGCCGCTGGGCGAGCGGTGGTCGCTGGACGCCCGGCGCGTCGACCGCGATCGCGTCGTCCTGGCGACGCTGGGTACCGCTGGGCTGCTCGTCCAGGCAGCGCTGGTCTACGGCGTCAACGCGATCCACAAGCTCCGGAGCGACGACTGGGTCTACGGCAACGCCGCGGGCACCGTGATGCACCTGGACCAGTTCACGATCCTGCTGGGTCCGTACCTCGCGGAGTTCCCCGAACTGATGAAGGTCGCGACGGTCTTCTGGACGGTCCTCCTGGTCGCAGCCCCACTGTTGTTGCTGACGACGGGATGGCGTCGGGCGCTCCTTGCCACCGCGTTCGCGGGAGTCCACGCCGGGATGATCCTGACCATGCAACTCGGGATCTTCCCCTACGTCTCGATCGCGTCGATGATCGCCTTCTACCCGCCGTTCGTCTGGGACCGCCTGGAGGACGCCGTCGCCGATCGACGGCCGATCCGTCGCCTCGGCGACCTCCTCGACTGGCTCCACCGTCGCGATCCCCTGGCACGGCTCTCGGCCCGCGTACGCGCCATCGACATGCCGGAGTGGCCCTCTCCCGTGCAGGTGACCTCTACCGTCGTCCCGTTGGTGTTCATCCCGCTGATCGTCATTTCGGGCGTGGCCTCGGTAGGGTACGCCGAGACGCCCGACCAGGGGGAAGAGCTGCTCTCCCACACGCAGATGGACCAGCGCTGGAACATGTTCGCGCCGAATCCCCTCTCGATCACCAGACACGTCGTGGCGCGGGGAAACACGACTGAGGGCGAGCTGGTGAGTCCCTTCCCCGGGGCGAGGAGCTCCTGGGATCGACCACCCAACTCCGCGGACACGATGCGCAACGAGCGCTGGCGCAAGTACATCCAGTGGGTCTCCGGGGAGACGCCCACGAACTATCCGGACTACTTCGGGCGGTACCTCTGTGAGGAGTGGAACAGGAATCACGACACGGACCTCGCAAACGTCTCGCTGTGGATCGTCCACCAGCGGGTCACGCCGGACGGACCGGTCGGTGAGCCCGAACGCGACGTCGTGGTCTCCGAGTACGACTGCTCGGGTGACCTGATCCAGGCATGAGCCAGGGGACGAATTGATGTCGCCGACCGACGCCCGGCGCTCACGATCGGGTGCCTCCAGCTCCGCCCTCGAGTGGACCGCCGGTGCCTGGTCAACACTCCGGGCTCGCCTCGGGCCGGGGATCGCGGCCCGCGTCGGCATTGACGCGCGAGCGCTGGCGGTGTTCCGGATGGCGCTCGGGTCGCTCGTCGTCGCGGATCTCCTCCTCCGGGCCCGCAACCTCACGGCCTTCTACACGGACCGGGGCGTCCTTCCGACCGGAGCACTCTACAGCGATTACACGGACGTCCACTCGATCCACGCGTGGTGGGGCGAGCCCTGGATCGTCGCCGTGCTCTTCGTTGCCGCCGCCGCGTTCGGCGTAGCGATGATCCTGGGCTACCGGACCCGCACCGTCACGCTGGTCTCCTGGGTGCTCCTCGTCTCGCTGCAGAACCGCAACCCGATGGTCCTCAACGGCGGGGACGTCCTCCTCCGACTCCTGCTGTTCTGGGGTATCTTCCTGCCGCTGGGGGAACGGTGGTCACTGGATGCGCTGCGCTCGGAGCGGCGTCGTGAATGGGTGGCATCGGTCGCGACGCTGGCGGTGCTGGTCCAGCTCGTGCTCGTGTACACCGTCAACTTCGTCCACAAGACTCGCGGGGAGGACTGGGTCCAGGGGACGGCAGTCCCCTACATCCTCTCGCTGGGGCAGTTCACCGTCTACCTCGGGCCGACCGTGGCGGCGTGGACGCCGCTCCTGGAGGTCCTGACGCTGGCGTGGCTCGTGTTGATGGCGCTGTCGCCGTTCCTGTTGGTCCTGCGGGGGTGGCCGCGAGCACTCCTCGCCACCGCGTTCGTGTCGATGCACCTCGGAATGGCGGCGACCATGAAGATCGGCCTGTTCCCGCTCGTCGTCGTGGCCGCCATCCTGCCCTTCTACCCGCCCGTCGTGTGGGACGCCCTCGAGACCCTCGCAGACAGGGTCGGGATCTCGGACCGTCTCGCTCGTGTGGCACGCGCGATCGACGACCGACGTCCGGCGAGCCCCCTGCGACGGCGTGCAGGCGACCAGCTCCGACGGATCGGGACCGGCGTCCGGCCACTGCTGTCGACGGTCCTTCCCGCTCTCTTCCTGGTGCTGGTGCTCGCGACGAACGCCCACGTGCTGGACTACGCGGACGCCCCACCCGAGCCCGCACGGGAGGTCGTCGAGCAGACGGAGACCGACCAGCAGTGGCGGCTCTTCGCGCCGAACCCGCTCTCGACGACGTACTGGTGGGTTGGGCCGGCGAAGCTCGAGGACGGGAGCGAGGTCGACGCACTCCACGGCGGCGAGGTGACCTGGGACAGGCCGCCTAACGTCGCGCGGACGTACGACACCGCTCGCTGGCGGAAGTACCACTCGAACGTGTACTCCGCGGGGAACCGCAATCACCGCGCGTACCTGGCAAACTACCTCTGTGAGCGCTGGAACCGCACCCACGGCGTCGCCATGGAATCGGTCGAACTGTACGTCGTCTCGCAGGCCGGGGCTCCCTACGGCGAGGAGGAACCCGTCCACGAACACCACCTGATCACCTACGACTGCGACGGGCCGTTGCGGCAGTACTGACGGCCGGGAACGTCGACAGTGTGGACGCTACGAACATCGCTCGAAGGGGTCAGCGCCGGGCGCTTCGGCGGGCGAGAACGACGTACGGAGCGGGACGCGGACGACTCGGCGAGAACTCTGGCCGGGGAATCGGTGGCGCTGTCGGAGTGTGAATCACGCTCGAGAATCGGGACGGCCAGTGGACACCTCGCAGATGTCGCAATCCGCCGGCGCACAGCTACGCCGTCTGGTCCGCCAACGTCATGGGCGCTGCAGGATTTGAACCCGCGACAACTTGGTCCGAAGCCAAGCACTCTATCCAGACTGAGCTAAGCGCCCTTCGGGGAGTCGTACTGCAAGCCGGTGGTTAAGTCCGACGGTTCCGACCGGCAGCCAGGGTTATAGACGCCCCGGGCAAAGTGAACTGCATGGACCGGCGCGGTCGATCTGTTGGCCTCGTCGAACCCGACCAGAAGACAGCCGACTCCATCGCGCCGGCGCTGCGGGAGCGAGGGTTCGACATCCAGGAAGTGAGCCCCGAGGACGTCGAGACAGTCGTGGGAGACCGGACCGTCGACTACCTGGTCCTCCGACACACCGGGAGCGTCGACGCGGGGGAGCTCCTCGAACTGGTCAGGCGGCGCGACGAACTGTTCCCTGTCGTCGTCTTCGCCGTGTCGGGCGACGAGGCCCTGGCGGCGCAGTGTGTCGCGCTCGACGTCGACGCCTACGTCCCTGCCAGTGACGGCGTCGACGCGCTGGCGACGGCGGTCGACGAACTCCGGCCTGCCGACGATCCGCGACGGGATCCCGCGGGCATGCTGGAGGCGCTGTTGAGCGTGGCACCCCGATCGCTGTCGATCTACTTCAAGGACCGCGCCGGACGGCACGTGGCCGTGAGCGACCAGTTTCCCGGGCTGATCGGTCCACCCTACTCCGTCACGCCGGACGGTCGGGTGCTCCACGACGTCGAGGACATTCTCGGGCAATCGGACTTCGACCTCTACCCCGACCTCCTCGCCCGTGAGACGGTCGAGGACGAGGCCTGGATCATGCAGAGAGACGAGCCCATGACCGACGAGCTCGAGCAGTCCGTACTGGGCGACGGCACCGAGATCTACGTGGCGACCTCGAAAGCGCCGTGGTACGACTCGGCGGGCACGCTCCGGGGGATCGTCGGCGTCACGAAGGACGTCACCGAACGCGAGAGCCAGCGACGCGACCTCGAGCGCCAGAACGACCGCCTCGAGCGGTTCGCGAGCGTGCTGAGCCACGACCTCCGCAATCCCCTGAACGTCGCCGACGGACACCTCCAGATCGTGCGGGAGCGCTACGACGACGACCAGGACCTCGAACTGGTCGAGGAGGCCCTCGACCGGATGGAGGAACTGATCCAGGAGGTGCTGACGCTGGCCCGGACCGGATCGGTGGTCGACGACCCCGAACCCGTAGCGCTGGGGGAACCTGCCCGAGACGCCTGGAGCACGGTCGCGGGCGGGACCCTGGACGTCGGGGACCTGCCGACGGTCGAGGGCGACCCCGAGCGGCTCCGGACGCTGTTCGAGAACCTCTTCCGGAACGCAGTCGAACACGACGGCGCGGACGTACACGTCACCGTCGAGGAGATCTCCGATGGATTCGCCGTGGCCGACGACGGCCCCGGAATTCCCGAGGAGGAACGGGAAGACGTCTTCGACCACGGGGTGACCTCGCGCGAGGACGGCACGGGCTTCGGCCTCTCGATCGTTCGCGAGATCGTCCAGGCCCACGGGTGGTCAATCACCGCGACGGACGCTGGCTCCGGTGGCGCCCGCTTCGAAGTGCGATTTGGCTGAGCGATCGCGCCGGGCCACCATCGGGCAATTTATCCCCCGTCCATCGCAGGAGCCCTCCATGGACGTCGGCCGGCGGCTTCGGGGATACGTCGCGCTCACGAGAGCTGGCAACGCGGTCACGGCCGCGGTATTGACCTTCGTGGGTGCATACGTGACCGGGGAGGCGGCGACGGCACGTCCGGCGGTCGCCGCCGCAATCGCCGCCACCGTCCTCGGCGTGGCCGGGGGCAACGCGATCAATGACTACTTCGATCGAGAGATCGACGCGATCAACGCCCCCGACCGGCCGATCCCCAGCGGCGCCGTTTCCGCGCGTGGCGCCCTGGCGTTCAGCGTCGTGTGCTTCGCCGGCGCAGTTGCCCTCTCGTTGACGCTCCCGGCCCTCGCGATCGCGATCGCGCTGGTGAACCTCCTCGCGCTGGTGACCTACACGAAGCTGTTCAAGGGGCTCCCGGGTGCCGGGAACGCACTCGTCGCCGTCCTCGGCGGGAGCACGTTCCTCTTCGGTGCCGCCGCGGTCGGCACGCCGGGGCCCACCGTCGTCGTGCTGTTCGTCCTCGGTGCGCTCTCCACGCTCTCCCGCGAGATCGTCAAGGACGTCGAGGACGTCGCCGGCGACCGGGCGGAGGGCCTGCAGACGCTCCCCATCGCGATCGGTGAGCGACCCGCACTCCACATCGCGGTCGTCTCGCTGCTGGTCGGTATCGTGGCGAGTCCGGCACCGTTCGTTCTCGGCGCACTCGGGCCGACGTACCTCGCCGTGCTCGCCCCCGCCGTGGGGGTCTTCCTCTGGGCCGGATACCGGAGCTACGAGGACCCGACGACCGGCCAGACACTCCTCAAGGTCGGGATGTTGCTCGCGACGCTGGCGTTCGTCGTCGGCCGAGCAGTGCCGACCGTCTGAGCCGTCCGGACGGCTCGCGGCGAAGGTATGCGGCTGACGGGAGGAGGGTGGACGAGCGTGGGATCGCGACCGACCCAGGGGCGATAGGAATGGGAGTGTCCCGCCGAGGCGCTCCGACCAGGCGCAAGCCCGCGCGGAGCAGCGTCTGACGGGCGTCAGACGCGGGCACGGGAACGCCACGACCGCCCGAAAGCGGGGGTGTCCGATCACAAGGATTAAATGGGTATCCACGCATCTTTCACTCGCTTAAGAACAGCCGGCGTTCCCACCACAGATAGAGTATGTACGATCTGGACGAGGTCCTACCCGACGCCGAAATCGAGCCGGGGACGAACCTCCTCATCTCCGGGCCGCCGCTGACCGGCAAGCGACGCGTCGCCTTTCGGATCCTCGCTCGCGGAACCGCCGGGAACGAGGGCGTCATCGTCGTCTCGACGAAGGACGGAGCCGAGAAGGTCTTCGACGAGTACCGCAAGTTCGCCGACGGCATCGAGAACTCGCCCGTCGGCGTCGTCGACTGCGTCACGAAGCAACAGGGCGCCGGCGACGTCGAAGACTCCGCCCGCGTCAAGTACGCCTCCTCTCCCGTCGACATGACCGGCATCGGCATCAAGCTCTCGGAGTTCCTAGAGGAGTTCTACGACGGCCGTGGCGTCCAGCGCAACCGCATCCTGCTGCACTCCATCTCGACGTTGTTGATGTACTCGAACCTCCAGACCGTCTTCCGCTTCCTCCACGTGTTCACCGGCCGCGTCCAGAGTGCCGACGCCCTCGGCCTCTACGTCATCGACTCGACGGCCCACGACGACCAGACGATGAACACCCTCAAGCAGCTCTTCGACGGCGTCATCGAGGTCGACGAGGACGAGGCCGGCGAGCAGTCGATCAAAACCGCCGGCATCCAGACGGTCTGACTGCCAGTCCCGTTCGGGACACCCACCACCGATCAGCCGCGGCGTCGCTCGTGGGAACGGATCGAGGACCCCACACCCCCGCCCGCTTATCACCGTGGCGTGCCATCGCCCCGCATGGACCCGCCAACGGATGCCCAGCTGCGCGAAGTCCTCTCCCTGGACCGCGTCGCGGTCGTCGGCTGCTCGACCACGCCCGGGAAGGCCGCCCACGACATCCCGCAGTACCTCCTCGAGCACGGCTTCGACGTCGTTCCGGTGAACCCCTACGCCGACGAGGTACTCGGACGACCAGCCGCGGACTCGCTGTCGGACGTCGAGGGGGAAATCGACGTCGTCGACGTGTTCCGGCCCAGCGAGGAGGTCGCCGGGATCGTCGACGAGGCGATCGACCGCGGCGGCGTGCGTGTGATCTGGACGCAACTCGGGATCCGGGACGACGAGGCTGCAGGGAGGGCGCGCCAGGAGGGCATGGTCGTCGTGCAGGACCGGTGCATGAAGGTCGAGCACCAGGCCCTCCTTTCGGACTGAACCGGTCTGGGCGCGCTGGGACGTCGCGTCAGAACTCGGGGAGCAATGGGGCTGGAGCGCCGGCGAGTTCGGCCAGCGCCTCGGCCTCCATCGCGTGGAGGTCACCTGGAACGACCAGCAGGTGGAGGGGATCGCCGAACGAGTCCTCGGCGAGCGTCGCGAGCGAGTCTGCGACGACGACCGGGTCCGGGCTGCCCGCCCGGGCGACGACGACCCCGAGCAGGTCGCGGTAGCGCTCCGCCAACAACCCTGCCGCGCGGTCGGCCGTCATGTATCGGTCCTCGGCAGCCTTGATGTCGAGGAAGACCAGCGTGTGGAGTCCGCGTTCCCGGTTTTCCTCGATCGTCCGGGTGACGCTCTCGGGGAGCGCCTCGGCTCCGTGAGCGTCCGGGAACGGGAGCGTGGTCGAGGGGCCAAAGCGGTAGTTCTGGAGCCCCGTCTGGGAACTCGCCGCAGTCTGGGCGGTGACGCCGTGGACGATCCGGGTCTCGATCCCCCGGTCGTTCGCACGGAGCCGGAGGTCGACGTGCGTCGTGGCGATCATCGGATCCCCCGCCGTGCAAAAGACCGCCTCCCCGCCGTCCGCGGCTGCGAGGATCGGTTCGGGGTCCTGCTCGACGCCCGCGCGGTCCCGGACGTCGATCGAGACGCCGTGACGTTCCTCGAGGTCCGTCACCGTCGCCCCCACGAGGTGGCTGGTGTAGCACTCCGCGAAGACGGCCTGCGGATCGGCGCGGGCGATCGCCGCCTCGCCCTCGCGCGTGATCGAGTCCTCGTCGTAGAGTCCGAGACCGACGAAGGTGAGCATGCCAGCGCTTCCAGGGGTACGCGCATAAGCGGTGCGAAGGCCCTCTACCTGCCGTCCGTAGATCCCAGACGTCCTCGGCAAATACCCTCGAACCGACCCATCCTGCCCCAGTGGGTCACGCGTCCTCAACGCTTTTCTCGGGCGAGCCTCGATCCGAGTCATGAGCGGGAGTGGCAGGCTCGCACTGGTATTCGACGACGGATACGCCGCCGACTACGAGCAGATTCGACCGATCCTCGTCGACGTCGACGCCACGGCGTCCTTCGCGATCGTCAGCGGCTGGCTCGGCAGCGACGGCCACCTCACCTGGGAGCAGGTCCGATCGCTCGTCGACGAGGGCTGTGAAGTCCTCGCCCACGGCTGTGCCCACCGATACGTCGCACCGCATCGCCTCGTGGATGGCGTGGACGCGGGCGACCGGCGGGTGCCGCTGGCGGGACACGTCTTTCCGGACGATCACGCCGGCGTCGTCCCCGGGGACGCGTACGAACTCACGAACGGTGCTCGACGCGTCACCGTCGAGGTAGCCGACAAGGGGCGTGAGGCGGGCGTGTCGTTCGTCGAACTCGCCGAGCCGCTGGACGCCTCGTGGTCCCGCGACGAGACGGTCTTCCGGCTTCCCCACGAGGGGCTGGAAGCCGAGATCGCCGGCGCGGCCGAGGCGCTCGCTGCCGAGGGGTTCGACACCAGGTCGTTCGTCTTTCCCTACGACGCCGCGGACGTGCGAGCGCTCCGGATCGCACGGCGGGAGTACGACGTCGTCCCGAACGCGGCCGTCCGATCGCTCCCCAACCCGCCGGGCACGCCGGGCTGGAACCTCCGGCGGTACTACCTCGAGACGGACACTCTGACGCGGGTCGAGATCGAGGACTACCTCGACGCCGTGGCGGAGGACGGTGGCCTCGGGATCCTCGCTGGCCACAGTGGGTGGGAGACCGTGCCTGTCGAGCGCGTCCGATTCGCGATCGACGCTGCCCGTGCCCGCGGGATCGAGGTGACGACGCTCACGGACGCGATTACCGCCGACGGCGTCGTCTGACCGGCCGAGCGGCGTCCGCCCGCCTCACTCGCACCGCAGGTCCTCCATGTGGTCGATCCGTGACTGGACGAGCTCCGCGGTGCCCACGTCGTGGCGCACGCGGAGGCCCTCGGTGCCGGCACGCTCGAGGGCGGCCTCCGCGATCTCCTCGGCCGCTGCGATCGTGTCGGCGACGCCGACGACCGCGTAGGAGCGGGAGGTCGTCGTGTAGATGCCGTCCTCCCGGTCGTCCACGCTCGCGTAGAAGAGGATCGCCTCGCCGTCGTGGTCGGCGGAGACGTCGGCGACGACCTCCTCGTCGATCGTCACGCGGGCGCCGTCCTCGGGGTCCGTGGGGTACCCCTCCGGCACCGCGTACTTGCAGACGGTCGCCTTGGAGGCGAAGGAGACCTCGGGCATCGGATCGCGGTCGCGGGCGGCCTGAAGGATCTCGATGAAGTCCGTCTCGAGGACCGGTAGCGTGTTCATCGCCTCGGGATCGCCGAAGCGCGCGTTGAACTCGACTACCTTCAGGCCCTCGTCGGTGAGCATGAACTGGCCGTAGAGGATCCCCCGGTAGCTCGGCAGCGCCTCGACGACGGCTTTCAGGATGGTGAGGGCCTCCGCGGAGTCGGCCTTGGTCATGAAGGGAAGCTGGAAGTCGGCGTCGCTGTAGGAGCCCATGCCGCCGGTGTTGGGCCCCTCGTCGCCCTCGTACGCGCGCTTGTGGTCCTGGACGGCGGGCGTGATGACGACCGAGCCGTTGGCGACGAACGCCTGGACGGTCAGCTCCTCGCCGACGAGGCGCTCCTCGAGGACGAACTCCTCGTAGTCGCTCTCGAGGATGTACTCGGCGCCCTCCTCCTTCGTGAGCTGGTCGCCCGTGACGCGGACGCCCTTACCGCCGGTGAGGCCCCGCGGCTTGATCGCCATGTCGCCGGCGTAGCGCTCGAGCGTCTCGGCGGCGAGGTCGGGATCGTCGAAGATCTGGTACTCCGGCGTGCCCGGGATGTCGTGTTCGTCCATGAACTCCCGCTGGAACGCCTTGTCCGTCTCGATGCGAGCGTCCTCGGCGTACGGGCCGAACGCGTAGACGCCGACCTCGTCGAGGGCGTCGACGACCCCGGCCTTCAGTGCGTTCTCGGGCCCCACGACGGCGAGCGTCGCGCCGATCGAATCGGCGTAGTCCGCGACGGCGTCCACGTCGGTGACGTCCATCGTGACGAAGCCCTCCGCGAGCGCCGCGATGCCGGGATTCCGATTTCCCGCGACGCCGTACAGCGTGACGTCCTGTTCGCTGTCGCCGACTGCCCGGGCGATCGCGTGCTCGCGCCCGCCGCCACCCACCAGGAGAACGGTCTCACTCATGGAAGATCTGCGACGTGGTGTCCGTGTAAAGGTTACCGTTAGGCCGTCCGCCGGCTCGCCCGTATGGCGGAGGGGTCCCGTTGACGATCGCAGGATTGCGAAGGATCCCCCGGAGTCAGGGCGCCGGCGCCTGGTCGGCCGCTACCGCGTTCGCCCCGCGGACGAGCAACCAGACGGTGAGCACGAACAGGATCGTCCCGACGTCGTAGGACCAGGCGTAGGCCGTCGACGCGAGGCCGGTCGTCGGTCCGCCGAGGATGCCGAGGACGGGCACCAGCACGGGCGCGGTACAACCGACGCACGTGATCAGTCCAATCGAGCCCGAAAGCGTCGACCGGCCGAGGGCGAGCGCGTTGGCGTACACCAGGTACGTCAGCGCGAGGTACCCCACCACCTCGAAAGGGACGAGATACAGTCGCAGGGGCCCACCGACCGCGACGAGCGGTCCCCACCCAGGCGCCAGCCAGGCGATCCGGGCGTCGAGCGTGCCGCCGGCACCCAGGCCGACGTTGCCCGGCAGCCACAGGAGTAGGAGGAAGTACCCAACGGCCAGGGCCGCCACGAGGAGGCGGTGGCGCGAACTCGCGGCGGGCGTCCGGGTCACCAGGACGCCCGCGATCCCGACGTTGATCCAGACGAAGGGATAGACGAGGTACCGCGTCTCGCCGATGGCGGAGGACGAGGCTGCGAAGTACGCCACCGTCGCCGACACCTCCAGGAGCACCAGGCCGGCCAGCGCGAGTCTGTACGCCGGTCGAGGGCGTCGCGTCGGAACGGCCTGCCAGACGGTCGCCACGGATCAGATCACCACCGCGTCGAGGAAGACCGCCAGCAACACGGCGCCCAGGTAGGCGTTCGAGGCGTGGAACGCCCGGAAGGCCGCCGAGCGCGTTCGCTCCCGGTGCAACCGGACGACGGCCCACAGGAAGACGGCGCCGAAGCCGAACGTGGTCGCCACGAGGAGCCAGTCCAGCCTCGTGATGACGGCCAGGCTGGCCGTCGCCAGCAGCGTTCCACCGAGGTACCACAGCACGTGCCGGCGCGTCACCACCGGGCCTCGCACGACCGGCAGCATCGGGAACCCCGCCCGCTTGTAGTCCTCGACGTACGCCAGCGCGAGGTTGTAGAAGTGTGCGGGCGTCCACACCACGATCACGGCACCGAGGGCAAGGGCTCCGACGCCGACCCGGCCCGTGACCGCGGCCCACCCGATCAGCGCCGGGAACGCCCCGACTGCCCCGCCGACGACGGTGTTCTGTGCGGTGTTCGGCTTCAGCAACCGGGTGTAGACGACGGTGTAGTAGAGGATCGCCAGCATCCCGAGGGCCGCGGCGAGGGCGTTGGTCAGCACCAGGAACGTCCCGAGGGACGCCGCGGTCAGGAGGAGGCCGAACGCCGTCGCGTTCCGGACCGGCACCTCCCCGACGACGACCGGCCTGTCCGCAGTCCTCGCCATCTTCCGGTCGACGTCCCGCTCGAGGACGTTGTTGAACGTGCCGCTGGCGCCGATCGCCAGGACGCCACCCAGGATCGTGCCGATCGCGGCATCCACCGGCGGCAGGCCGCCCGCGGCCAGTCCCATACTTGCGATTGCCACCAGACAGAGCAGCCACATCAGCCTCGGTTTCGTCATGGAGACGTACGCACGGATCCGGCCGATCCACCACTGGGAGCCGGTCGGCGGGTCGTCGGGGCTGGGGCTGGAGCTGGGGCCGGCGCTCCCCTTGGCGGCCTCGTCCATTGTGTCGCCGGCCACGCCGGTTGCCTCTCCCGCTTCAGTGGGGACGCCAAGTGGTTCGGCTGCGTCGTCGGGCCGTTCGGCCTCCAGTTGCACGGCGAGCGCGACGAGCACTGCCGCGAAGATCGCCACCCCGAAGGTCAGGTGGAGCGACGTGACGCCGCCAGCCGCGTCCGTGAGGGTCGTCATGGCACCGAGGGCGATCTGGCCCGGAAACAACACGAGCCCGGCCAGCAACGCCAGGCGGACGCGGCGATCCGCCCCGACTCGCCACGCGCCGATCGCACTCCCCAGCAGGAGCAGCCCCACGACGAGGGCCGCCGCCCGATGGCCGAGGGCGAGGGCAACTGCGGGATCGGTGAGGCCGTGCTCGGCACAGAGCGGCCACTCGGGACAGGCGGCCGCCGCGTCCGCGATCGCGTTCGTCGCCCCGAGGACCAACAGCAGGTAGACGCCGAGGAGCGTCGTGGCGACGGCGCTGGAGAGCCGCGGCCCCGCGCCGAGTCGTCGGGGGATGCTGGTGGACATCAGTTGGTGGGCAGGTAGACGAACGCGAGCACGAGCACCGAGACGAGGGTGAGGAAGTGCCAGTAGACCTCGGTGGTGCGCGGCATGAGGTTGCGGTCGGCGCTGAAGTGACCGCGCAGCCACGCACGCCCGAGCACCACGGCGAGCATCCCGAGCCCGCCCACCAGGTGCAGCGCGTGGAGCCCGGTGAGCGTGAAGTACGTCGAGCCGTAGGGACCGTCGGTCCAGTCGAAGCCCGAGGCCAGCATGTCGGCGTACTCGACGCCGAGCAACAGCAGGAACACGAGTCCTGCGACTGTCGTGACGGTGTAGCCGGCGATGAACCGTCCGCGGTCGCCGCGCTGGATCGCCCTGCGTCCGACGTAGAGCGCGAGGCTCCCGACGAGCATCGACCCGGTCATCGCCGCCCCCAGGGCGAGGTTCGGTGCCGGGAGGTCGGCCGCGCCGGGGAAGCTCCCGCTGCGCTGGGCCCGGAGGTAGAACCACGAGACGAACACCGCGAGGAAGATCAGGATCTCCCCGAGCACGAAGACGTAGGCCGAGAGCAACCCTGTCTCGATGCCCAGCAGCTGGCGCTTTTGCTCGGGTACCACGCCGCGCTCGTACTCCAGGACGGTGTACTCCCACGTCCACCCGCCGATGCCATAGAGCAACACCGGGATGCCGACGACCAGCACGGGCAGCCAGACGAGCCCGAGCGCGGTGAAGAACATCCCCCCACCGACGAACAGCGGATACTTGCTGCCGTGGGGAAAGCCCTCGGCGCCCTCGCCGTAGCGGACAGGCTCACCCGGCCGATCGGCGTCTGCCGTCGCGTCCGACTCGCTCATGGTGCCACCTCCGTCGAGGGTCGGTCGGTCGGTGGCCGGTTCGATCCGTCACCGTGTGGTGGTCCGTCGTGCGATCCTCGTGGGTCGTCCGATCGTGGTACGTCGTTCGGATGTGGTGCGCGGCTCGGCCGTGGGTCGTCGTTCGTTCGTCGTGTGTTCATTCGTCCTCCGTCCGGTTGCGGGCGTACCCGCTGGCTGCAAACGCGGTGGTCGCTCCTCGTACTGCCTGTCGCCGAGCCGATCGGCGTCGGATCAGTGACCGCCATCGTCGTGGTCACCTCCATCTCCCTCCTCCGCGTGGAACGACTCGGGCACGGTGCCCCCGTTTGCTTCCGCCCAGTGCTCGTACTCCTCGGGACTGACGACGTAGACGGTTCCCGTCATCGTGGAGTGGCCCTTGCCACACAGCTCCGCGCAGGTGACGGTGTAGGAGTCAGCCTGGATCTCCTCCCCGCCCGCCTGGATGGTGGTCTCGCCCTCGACGTGCTCGACGTAGAACCACGCCGGGTTGACCTGTCCCGGGATCGCGTCCTTCTTGACCCCGAGCTCCTGGATGGCGAAGCTGTGAATCACGTCGGCGGACGTGATCTCCATGTTCACGACGGTTCCGGCTGGAACGACGACGCGTTCGCCCTGGGTCGCCTCCATGCCGTCGACGTCGAAGCGCCAGAACCACTGGCCGGCCTGTACGTCCACGTCGATCTGGCGGTCGACGCCGAGTTGCTCCGCGGCCTCGTCTGCGGTCGCCTCGTCGGTCTGTGAAAGCGTCGAGGCGCCGACGAACATCGTGGTGACCATCAGGAACGTCATCCCGATCGCGAAGATCGTCATCGCGTACCGACCCCACGTCACGTCCGGCGCAGCGGCCGCTCGTCGGTTCCCCGCGCCGTACTGGAACACCGCCAGCGCCACCAGCCCGACGGCGATCCCACCGCCCAGGATGGCGATGAGGAACATCGTCTGCTGGAACTCGTGGATGATCTCGATGGGCTGGCCGGCGGGCACGTCCGCCAGCAGGATCCGCAGGAAGTCATAGAGGAACGCGGCGAGCCCGACGAGGATCACGAGGGTCCAGAAGACCACCTCGATGCGACTCGCGCTCTCGTCCGGGACGGTGTTCCCGTCCGATGACCCGTCGTCGGCGCTCATCGGAGATCACCTCCGTCGTCGGCCACGCGATCGGTGTCTGGCTCCGCATCGCCCGTACCGTCGGGTGCGGGCGTCGGGTCACTCGGGCCATCGGTCGCCGGCTCCACGTCGCCCGCGCCGTCCGGCGCCGGCTCCGCGTCGCTTCCGCCGTCGGTCGCCGGCCCCGCGTCGCCGCCGTCGGCTGCGGACTTCGGGTCGCCTGCGCCATCGGTCGCGACGTCGGTCCCCTCGGCGACGACACCAGGCGTCGGCGGCCGGTAGGGGAACCCGTCCCACTCCGGCGAGGGCATGTTCTGCCCCGCGAAGAGGTCGTCCCACGGCTGATCGACGCGCTCGCCGGCGCGGAGGCTCCAAAGGAGGTTGACCAGGAACGCGAGCTGGCCGATCCCCACGACGAACGCGAAGACCGTCGCGACGATGTGGAGGTCCTGCAGCGCCGGCTCGTAGAGATAGGTCGCGTACCGGCGCATCATCGGGACCTCCTGCTCGCCGAGCATCCCGATCACGAAGAAGAGTAGCGGCACGCCCGCGATGGTCGTGGCCGCGTGGAACTTCGCGAGGCCGGAGTGGTACATCCGGCCGGTCATCTTCGGATACCAGTAGTAGATCCCCGCGATAAGCCCGAAGACGCCCACCATGAAGAGGGTGAAGTGGAAGTGCGCGACCACGAAGTAGGTGCTGTGGAGTTCGAGGTCCATCGCCGGCTGGCCGAGCATGATCCCCTCCATCCCGGAGTAGATCAATCCGGCCAGCAAGCCGATCGAGAACAACATCGGCGTCGTGAGGTGGATCCGACCTCGCCACATCGTCGCGATGGCGACGAACAGATAGACCCCGAACGCGACCGCTATCCCCATCGAGAACACCATGAAGGCGTAGCGGCTCGCGGCGATTCCCGAGGCGAACATGTGGTGGGCCCAGACGCCGATCGAGAGGATCGTGAGCGTGATGAACGACGCCAGCAGCGCCTTGTAGCTGTAGATGGGCCGCTCTGAGAACCGCGAGATGACCTCGATCGCGATGCCCATGCCGGGCAGGACGAGCACGTACACCTCCGGATGGCCGAAGGTCCAGAAGATCCACTGGTAGAGCAGTGGATCGCCGCCGGCCCGTGCGGTGAAGAAGGCCATCCCGAAGTTGCGCTCGAGGAACGTCATCCCCCACGCGCTGAGGAGCCACGGGATCGAGTACAGCGCGAGGATCGAGGTGAACACCCCGATCGCCCAGACGACGATCGGGATGTCGAACCACCCCATGTCGGACCGACGCTCGTTGAGCACCGTCACGAGGAAGTTGATGCTGCTCCCCGTCGAGGTGATCCCGAAGACCGCGACGCCGAGGATCGCCAGGTCGGTCCCGGTGGTGTTCAACATCGAGTTCAGCGGGGGGTACTGGAACCAGCCGGCGTTCGTCGGGAGGCCCGTCAGTCCGAACGCACTCGTGATGAAGGGCAACCAGACGAGGAGCCCGCCCGCCGAAATCCCCCAGGCACCGAGTGCGTTCATCCTGGGGAACGCCATCTCGTCGGCCCCGATCATGATAGGGATGAAGTAGTTCGCGAACGCGCCCGACAGCGGAAGGATCACGAAGAAAATCATGGTGATCGCGTGGACGCTGATCAGCGAGTTGTACGCCGCCGGATTCAGGAATACGCTATCGGGCCCCATCGCAAGGTCCGTGCGGAAGATCAACGCGAGGGTGCCACCGAGCGCGAAGAAAAAGAGCGCGTGCCAGAGGTAGATGATGCCGATGACCTTGTGGTCGGTGGTGTAGAGCCAGTACCGCCAGCCAGTCGGCCCGTGGTCCTCGTGATCGTCCTCCCCTCCGCCGTCATCGTCGGTTGACGTGGGCGGTTCCACCGCGTCCGGCGCCCGCGAGGGATCGGCATCCCGATGCTCGTCACGAAGCGCGTCGTCGCGGGTTCCGCCGTCGGGAGCGTCGTCGCGTGCTACGTCGTCGGGAGCGTCATCGGAGGGTGCGTCCTCGTGGGGAGCGTCTTCGGGGTCGTCGGTCGGTGGCGACATGCTAGTGACCTCCCCCCATCATGTCGCCGCCGGAGTGGATCATCTCGCGGAGCTCCTCGACCTGGTGGTGGACGGCCTCCCCGTGCATCTCGTCGGCCTCTTCGAGTTCGTGGAGTTCCGTCGTCATTCCGGGCGCCCACCCGTCGGGGTCGTCGACGGTCTCGGCGCCGCCCTCTCCCCACAGTTCGCCCACGACGATCGCGGCCGCCATCTTGAACTCGTGGTGGTTCTGGCAGTAGTAGAGGTAGACGCCCTCCTCCTCGAACGTGTGGCTGAAGCCACCCTCCTGGCCGATCAGTTCGGCCATCTCGCGGTTGTGGCGCTCGTCGATCAGTTCGCCCTGGTCGACACCGTGGGTCCCCGCACGGAACCCGGAGTCGAAGTGGTGGGCACCCTCCGGGATCAATCGCGGAAACAGGCCGCCGTTGCCGAACGAGGTGACGGTGTGCGTCCGGCGCTCCGAGACGCCGTCCCGCGCGAAGTGCTCCCAGAACACCATCTGCCCGGGCTCGACCCAGGCAACGTGGGGCATGAAGTGGTAGTTGTTCGAGTCGTCCGTCGCGGCGGTCATCGAGACGGTGACGGCGTCCATCTCCATGGTGCCGCCTGGCATCTCGTGTTCGATGTGGCTGGGCTCGGCCGGATACTCACCGTGCGCGGGGGCGCCCTTGAACATCGTCAGTCCCTCGACGTCGACCGCCGACATCGAGGATTCGAGCGCGTCCACCCCGAACGCACAGCCTGCGAGCGATCCAGCGATCCCGACCGCACCCACACCCTTCAGAAAGTCCCGTCGGCTTGTGTGTGACACGTTTACACCTCCCCCGATACTGGGGAAAGGCCCCATTTGAACACCTAGTATTGTTTAACCCTTACACGACTAGTGAGGCGCCCCGGGTTCACCCCGAAATTGGTCCTCACTGATCAGTGAGGAACGCCGTCCGTCACGCGGTTTTCCCCAGTGTCCCCGGGATCGCCGGTGAGGTACGCCTCGCCCACCTGCGTGATCCTGTACTTGCCCCGGTCGACGCGCTCGACGAACCCGGCGTCCCGGAGCTCGCCCAACCGCCGATTGACCTCCTCCCGGCTGTAGCCCGTGTTGTAGGCGATGATGGCCGGCGTCAACACGAGGTCCGAGGAGTGAAACAGCTCGAGGATGTCGTCGTCCATCGGCACCATCCAGCCGGCGTCCTGTCGTACCGCCGTCGGGTCCCGGAGCACCAGTTCGGCCCACTGCTCGTGGCGGAGGTCGTGGTGGATCGGTTCGTAGAGCCCGAGGATGACGAGCATCGCTGCGGCGCCATGAACCAGGTGCGACCAGCTCGGTAGGACGAGGTCGGCGATGGGGCCGCCGACCACGAACAGGCCGAGCCCCACCAGCAGGAGCGTCAGGAATCGCTGGTACGCCGCGTACCGACTCCGGGAGAGGAGATAGAGGAATCCGACGACGGAGACGCTGCCGACGAGTACGTCGTACAGCAAGAAGGGATCCGTCGGGTGCATCAACGATCACCGGGGTGGTCGGTGTCCGAGCGCACCTGGCGGTCCATCTGAACGGTGAGGGCGACGAAGACGAGCACGCCAGTCAGGGTCACGCTCTTCGCGATGGCAACCACGAGGTCGAGGTCCGGCCCGAGCAGGGCGACGAGGTGGTAGAGGTTGAAGAGGCCGATCACGACAGTCAACGTTACCACAACCAGGCCAAACGGCGAGCGTCGCAAGATCTCCACCGCCAGGAGACTCAACACGAGTGCGATAGCCCCGGCCACCAGCGACAGTACGAGCGTCAACTCGTAGAGCGTCCCCCACCCCATTGCCAGGCGATAGCACGAGACACGTATTAATCCTCCGCCCGGCCGAACGTTCAAGGGTGCGTGCGTGTATGGTCGTGTCAATGTCGGTTCGCACCCTCCTGGTCCGGCGTAGCACGCTCGCCGGCGTCCTGACGATGGGGCTGGGAGTGGTGTTGTTGCTCGTGCTCCGGTTCGTCGCCAGCCCGATCGCCCGGACGATCACCGGGTCGGAACCGGCGGGCTTCGAGGCCTTCGTCGGCATTCCGGTGTTCTTCGCGCTGACGGCGATCGGCCTCGGGCTGTTCCTCTGGGAGCCCGGCGAACGCGGGACTCGCTGACGTGGCTGCGGGCCCCGGGAACCGATCCCGTCGCGGCGCCGCAGAGAAAGGCATTTCACTGCACACCGTCAGGTCGGCGTATGAGCGAGCCGCCACAGGAGTTCTACTCCGAGGACCGCTGGCAGAACTGGATCGATCGCCTCTCCGAAGAGGAGATCGACCCCGAGGACGAGGACTCCGCGCGGCTCCTGTTGAACCTGCAGGACGACGCCGCCCTCGCGATCGCGAAGATCGTCACCGCCTACGACGACGGCCACCTCGACGAGGAGGAGGCGATGGCGGAGATCGCCGACATCCGCGAGGTCGTCCTCGACGACCCCGGCCTCGAAGACGAGGAGACCGCGATTCTCGTCGACGGCGTCCAGACCAGCCTGATGTGCGTCTTCTACTCCGCCGAGGAGTACGTCGTCGGCGGCCCGGCCGAGGACGCCGCCGTCGGCGAGTACCTCCACGCCGCGGCTGACGCGGAAGCGGAGGAGGACCTCGACGCCGCACTCGGCTTCGCCGCCCAGGCGGGCACCCTCGTGATCGACGGTGAGGAGCTGGACATCGAGGTCGCCGAGGACCTGGAGTACGGGCTCGTGACGGAGTGGATCAACGGGCTGGACAGTCTCCAGAGCGCGATGAGCGATCCCGAAGTCGTCGAGGAGGACGACGAGGCCGGCGACTGAGTCGCGGATCCGGAGCGGAGCCCTCCCTGGGCCCCGACATCGACGGGGGACGAACACCGGGCAACAAGCGTTTTACATCGCCTTCGCCTATAAATCAGGGAATGCGGCTTCTGGACGACGAGCGCGGCCAATCGGTGCAGGTCGGCGCCGCCATACTGCTGGGATTCGTCGTCCTCACCATCGCGCTGTATCAGGCCAACGTCGTCCCGAGTCAGAACGCGGACGTGGAGGCCAATCACCAGGATCGCGTCACGGAACAACTCCAGGACCTTCGGACGAGTATGCTGACCGTCGGTGCGGACGGTCCGCCACGATCACAGTCGATTGCGCTTGGGACGAACTATCCGGAGCGAACGATCTTCATCAACCCCTCAAAACCGAACGGGTTCCTGCGCACGTCCGAGCAGCGACAGCTACAGCTCTCGAACGTCCGGGCACTGGGGAACGCGGAGACGACGGACTACTGGGACGGGGCCACCGACCGGAGCTACGACACGCAATCCCTGCGGTACTCGGTGGGCTACGCCGAGCACCAGGCACCAGACCGGACCGTCCTCGAGCATACGCTCCTCTACGACGTGTTCGACGACGAGACGGTGACCGAATCCGACCAGTTACTCCTGCAGGACGACTCCCTCCAGGTGATCACGGTTCGCGGCAACCTCTCCGAGCAGGGGACGAGCGGACGCACCGTCGACGTACGGCCACTCTCCCAGAGCCAGCGAACGCTGAGCGTGGAAGGCGACGGCCGGCCGATCACGCTGCAACTCCCCACCGACGCACCGACACTCTGGGAGGACCAACTCGAGGCAGAGGGACACACTGTCACGAACGTGGGGTCGGATTCCGTCACGGTCGAACTCGACCGAAGCCGGGAACCGTACGAGCTGACGATGGCCTCAGTCGGAGTCGCCGACGCGGCCGCCGGCACGCCGGCCGAGCGCGCTGCGTACGTGACACTCGTCGATCGAGAGGCCCCGACTGCCACGGTGGAAGTTCGGGACCGCTTCAACAACCCCGTCCGGAACTTCGACGTCGCCGCCAACGGTGCCGTTTCCGCCTCCGGGGACGGATCGCTCCGCCGGAACAGGACCGACAGCGACGGACGACTCTACCTCGAGAACGTGACCGACGGGGACTCGGTGACGGTGGACATCTTCGATGGCTCACCTGCCGACGAGACGGTCTCCTTCACCGTCGTCGGTCCGAGCGGCGGTTCGGGCGATGGGGACTACGGCCTCTCCTGGCAGGACCCCTCGGGCCAGCCAGGCGCCGAGAGCCCATGCTCCGAAACCGACTGCACGTGGAACGCCAGTGCCAGTTCGACGTTTCCACTGACGGCGAACACCTCGCCGTCGCTGAACGGCGTCAGCGTCGACTTCGCGCTCGATCCAGAAGGGGTCGTGAATCTATCGGAGAACCAGGGGCAGACCACGGGCGGCGGGTTGATCGACACGACATTGCAGAATGCGTCTGCCAACCAGACGGTCAGCGTCTACGCACTGAGCAGCGCCGGCAACGATCGGATCAACGTGACGGTCGAGAATGTTGGGGGCAGCGGGCCGGGAGACACAACGTCCCCCACGATCTCGAACTTCCAGGCGACGAACCCCAGTGGCCAGACCGTCGAGGTGTCCTTCGACTCAGACGAGGACCTCTCGACGATCGCCGTGGATGTCACGGACGGCTCGGGCACGACGGTCACAACTCTCACGGAGGGAGACTTCAGCGGAAGCGGTACAGGAACGTATACAGCGACCTACTCCGCGAGCGGGTATGGAACATACACCGCGACGCTCCAGACTGCGACCGACGCAGCGGGCAATGACGGTGCGAGCGGGGAGTCAGACTCGGTGACGATCGACGACACGCCCCCGTCAATCACCAATGCGATCATCGCGGACGACACCGACGGGAACGGCCTCGTCACAGATGGGGACAACGTGTCGGTCCGTGCGGATGTGGATGATTTCGAATCCGGCGTGTCCAGCGTCACTGCCGACGCTACGGCCTTCGGTGCCGGTACCATCACGTTGACCGACGGTGACGGCGACGGTACGTACGAGGGAACGTTCCCGGTCGGGTCGAGTGGCACTGCGATGTCAGGGAACCAGTCCGTTGTCGTGTCGGCGACCGATGGAGCCGGGAACGTCAACTCACAGGGCACTAACGAGCTCCGTATCGAAACCGGGGCACCAACGATATCAAACTTCACTGCCACGAACCCCAGTGGACGGGATATCAACGTCTCCTTCGATTCCTCGGAGGACCTGACAGACATCGCCGTTGAGCTCACCGACGAATCGGGCTCGCTGGTCACGACGCTGACCGAGGCGGACTTCAGCGGGTCCGGTTCTGGGACCTACAGCGCCACCTACACCGCTGCGACCGACGGGAACTACACCGCCACGCTAACGACGGCAGGTGATGCGGCAGGCAACGACGGTGCCACCGGGCAAAACGACTCCGTGATCATCGACACCACGCCACCGTCGGTGAACGTGACCAGTCCAACGACCGGAGAGGTCCTGCAGGGCGGTTCGCCGTACGCCATCCAGTGGACGGCTTCCGACGCGGGCTCCGGGGTTGCCTCGAATTCCATCGGGCTGGCGTACTCGACCGACGGCGGCTCGACGTGGACCACCATCGCGACCGGCGAGGCGAACATTGGGAGCTACGACTGGTCGGTCCCCGCGATCGACACGAATAACGCCGTCGTCCGGGCGAACGCGACCGACGGGGCTGGCAACACCGGCGACGGCGCAAGCGGCACCTTCAGCGTGGACAGCACGGCGCCCACGGTTTCGAACTTCCAGGCCACCAACCCAAGCGGATTCGACCTCAACGTCTCCTTCACCTCCGACGAGGACCTCTCGACGATCGCCGTCGACGTCACCGACAGCAACGGGAATCTCGTGACGACGCTGACCGAGGGCGACTTCACTGGGAGTGGCAGTGGCACCTATGCGGCGATCCACACGGTCACCGACGGGGACACCTACACCGCGACGCTGAGGAATGCTTCTGACGAAGCGGGCAACGACGGGGCCAGTGGACAGACCGACTCGGCTGTCGTTGGCGCGCTAGCCTACAACGGCGATGCGCTCGCCATGGACGGACCGGACTCCGATTCGATTCCGGGGGGTGTCGCACTCTCGTTCGAGAACCAGTACGGCGAAACCGTCGAGATCCAGTCGGTCGGCGTCAGTACGTCAGGTGCTGCTCGCTTGAACGATCGCATTTCGCCCAACGATCAGCCCAGATACACCGAGCTATACGTCGCCGCTGACCAGAATTCGGGATGGGTGGACGTCAACGGAGGGGTGGATCTCCCCAACACCTTCGACGTGGACGCCGACGGCTTCACCAACGACGGGAACCCCCTGGCTTCTGCAGCGACGAACTTCACTACGTCGCTCTTCGAGTTCACCGACGCTGGTAATACGCCGGTCGCGATGGGTGGAGAGCAGGTCACCGTCGACGTGACGTACGTCGTGGGCGGCGAGACCAGAACGCAGCAGTTCACCGTTACCGTCTCCAGCGGCCCGGACGCAGAGTCCGTCGTGCAATACGTAAGCGGAAGCGCGTCGGCGAACCGTGGGCAGGGGGGAGTTGATTATCAGCTCGAGAACACCGGCCCAACGACCGTGTCGATCGAGCAAGTTAGCGTCACGACCTCCGATAACCAGGCCGAAGGCATATTCGAGGAGAACCCTGGTACCGGAGTTACGTCCAGCGAAATGTACTTCGACGCCGGGACCGATACCGGATATTACGACTCCTTCGGGAGCGAGTATCCGCTCGGATCGACGGTCACGCTCGACGACCCAGTGACCATCAGGTCGGGGTCGACAGTCGATGGGAGCTTCTCGTACTTCGGTCGTTTCCCCGGTGGCAGCGGAAACTGGAACGCACGCTCCCAGAGCGGCGAAACCATCGACGTGACGGTCACGTTCGCCGATGGATCGACCGGAACCTACACCATCACGGTGCCCTGATTACGCGGAACTTCGTTACGACGATTTCGACATCCGTCGAACCCCCGATCGACAGACCCATATCCCACGCAGACGGCCGCCTAGACATGACAGCAGTGGGCATCGACGCCGTGGAGCTGTGGGTGGGGAACCTCAAGCTCGACCTGCCGGGAACGTTCGCGCCGGCACAGGGGGAAGATCCCGAGAAGTACACGAAGGGGCTGGGGCTGTACGCGAGTTCGTTCCCGGACAGCTACGAGGACATCGTCACGATGGGCGCCAACGCGGCCCACCGGCTGATGGAGCGCAAGGGCCTGCAGCCCGACGACATCGGCCGGATCGACGTGGCGACGGAGTCGGCGTTCGACCACTCGAAGCCGGTCTCGACGTACATCGCCGGGTGCCTCGAGCAGATCTACGACGGGGACTTCCACCACGCGAACAAGGGCGAGCGCAAGTTCGCCTGCATCTCGGGAACCCAGAGTGTCAACGACGCGTACAACTGGATCCGCTCGGGGCGGAGCCGCGGCCGGTCGGCGCTCGTGATCGCGACCGACACGGCGCTGTACGCGCGAGACGATCCCGGCGAGGCGACGCAGGGAGCGGGTGCGGTCGCAATGTTGGTCTCGGAGGACCCCAGTCTCGTGGAACTCTCCCAGGAGCAGGGCTTTGGAAGCGCAGACGAGACGGACTTCCTCAAGCCCCAGCAGCAGTTCCCGAGCGTCGACGGCAAGCGCTCGATGCAGGTCTACCTCGCCCGGATGCGCGAGGCACTGGAGGACTTCGAGGCGATCGCCCAGGACATCCATCCCGACGACCTCGCGTACCTTCCCTTCCACACGCCGTTCCCGGGGATGGTCCGGAAGGCCGCACTCCTGGCCTACCGACACACGTCCCGCGACACCGACATCGAGGACCGACTGGCCGAGGAGATCGGCCGGCAGCCCCGGGAGGCGGCGTTCGAGGATCGCGAGGCGTACGAGGACGCCGTCAGGGAGTACACCGACGCGCTCGCGGAGACGGAGACCTACCAGTCCTGGTACGAGGCCGTCGTCGAGCCCACGCTGACGATCTCGCGGGAGGTCGGCAACTGGTACACGGGTTCCGTCCACGTCGCCCGGGCCAGCGCGCTCCGACACGCCCTCCAGAACGACGTCGACCTGGAGGGGAGCACCCTGGGCGTCGGCTCCTACGGCAGCGGTGCCCAGGCGGAGGTCCACGTCGAGTACGTCCAGCCCGGCTGGGAGGAGGAGATCGGCGCCCTGACCGTCGATGACCAGCTCGAGAGCCGGTACGACCTCACCTTCGAGGAGTACGAGCGGATCCACGACTCGCACAACCACGACCTCGAGACGGACGTGGAGGCGCTGACGACCCCGGAGTCCGAGTTCGTCTTCGACGGCTGGGGACGGATGGGCGAGCGCCAGTACGAGTACGTGGAGTGAGCTGGGTCAGGGCAACCCGCGGAGGCCCTCGAGCATCTCCTCGAGGTCCGTCGTACACGTCGCGAGCGCGAACCCGTCGAGACGCGCCATGTCGTCGGCGTGCTCCCAGAGGTCGTCCTCGTCGATTCCATGGAGGACGACGGCGTTGGGGGTCGGGGAGACGACGCGCTGGGCGACGAGGGGCGATTCGCCGCGCGTGAGGCCGGTGAACACGAGCACGCGGCTCGTCGACTGCCCGTAGAGGTTGAAGATCTCCTCGCTGGAGAGGCGCTGGATCGCCGCCACGCTGTCGATGACGGTGTGGCCCGTGATCCTGTCGCGTTCGCCCTCGACGAGCCCGGTCGCGCCGATCTCGTCGAAGACGTCGTCGATCGGTACAGCGGCGGGATACTCCCGCAGGTCGAGCACGACGTCGCTCTCGAATCCGGCCGAGATCACCCGGCCGTACTGCCGGATGCGGCTGCCGCCACGACGCTCGTCGATGTCCAGGAGGCCGGTGACGATCCGGCGGACGACCGCGATCCCCGGACTGTCCCGGCGGCCGCTCTCGTAGTCGCTGATGACGGAGGATGAGATGTCGAGCTGGTCGGCGAGCTCGGTCTGGGTCACGTCGAAGTCGGTCCGCCACTTGCGGATGGTCGCACCCGGATCGTCGCTGAGTGCGACCTCGCCGGCGATCTTCTCGGCGAGCTCCGCACGTGGCCCCGCTCCCATAGCACCGGTGTTACGTGGCCAACGGATAGCGCTTACGGCAGTCGGCCGAGGTGAACCCGTAGTGACGGGGCGATGAGCCGCCGATCCGACCGCGAAAGCGGCCGGGCGGTCCTCGACGTCGGGGTCAGGGAAGCCGTCGGAGAGTCAAACAGCCGGCCAGCCAGTCATGCAGCCGCCCGCCAGTGCGGCACCCAGGCGCTCAGTCAGTCCGCTGTGATTCGACGGCGGTGACCCCGATCACGGAGATCCGCTGGGCCTCGATGTCCTCGTAGGTGGCGCCCCAGCCGCCGACCGTGTGGCGCTCCTGCCCGTCGTCGACGACGATCGTCGCCGTGCCGGCCAGTTCGAGCAACTCGGAGTCCAGCGCCTCGGCCGCCTCGGAGACGTACTCCGTGTCGACCACGGACCCGGCGAGGGTGACGTCGTCGCCGCTCTCGGTGTCCCGCCCCTCCACCTCGACGGTGACGGTCGCACCCTCCCGGATCGGCTGGATGTACTCCAGCAGGAACTGACGGACGTCCGCGTACCGCCGGGGCGTCCCGTCGGCCTCGGCGGAGTACATGACGGGCCAGGGGAGCCACATGAAGATCAGGAAGTGCCAGAAGAAGACGTAGGTGAACGACCGGTTCTCGAGGATCATCCCGTAGTCCTCGATCGCGGCGGGGTTCGAGGCGAACGCCGTGCGCCGGAGGTCAGAGGTGACGATGAACGGCGACGGTCGAGGGCGGCGGTGGACCTCCGTGCAGACGCCTTCGAAGTCGGGTGTGGCGAGTTCCTGATCCTCGTCGCGATAGAGGATGGTGAGGTTGACGGTCACGCCCCGGCCCTTGGCGTCAGCGAGATCGTCTCGGAGATCGGCGTACTGCTCCGGCGTGAGCGTCGCGTGGACCTGCGTGTCGGCCTCGGCGACGAAGGTCCGGGCGGCCTCCAGGACCGTGTCGAAGCGTTTGACGATGCTGACCGTGTGGCTGTCCAGCGTCGGCTGTTCGTAGCGGTCCTCTATCTCGGCGGCGGCGTCCTCGAAGCGGGTCGCCCGATCCGTCAGACTCTCGACGACGGTCTCGGGATCCGTCGCGCGAGCCTGGAACGTGTCCTGCTCGTAGAGTTCGACGTAGCCCAGTTCATCGAGGTCGCGCAACACGTCGTAGATCCGCGCGTCGGGGACCTCGCTCGACCGGGCGACCTCGGTCGCCGATGCGGTCCCCAGCTCCAGGAGCGTCACGTACGCGTCGGCCTGGTAGAAGGAGAGGTCCGCCGCCTGGAGGACCTCGGAGAGCTGGTCGGTGTCCATCGTTACTCGTTGACCACTCCAGTAGGTAAAAAGTGTCGAGACGGGGCCGAGGCGGCGGAGGAAGCGCCCGTTCGGTCACGGATCCGCGAGGGCTCCCCTTCAGTCCATCGATGGATACGGGACGGGGCCCTCGAGGAGCGGATCCGCGGTTGCGTCCATCCACTCGCGAAGGTCCCTCCGGAGCCGTTCGAGGGCGTCGACGTGCGCCGGGTGCGGATCGCTGGCCTCGGCAGTCGTCTCGAAGGGCGTGCGGTCGGACGCGAGGTTCTCCTGCGCGTGGGGATCGGCCGCGAGGTCGTAGAGCTCCTCCGCGGGGCGCTGCTCGACGTAGAACTCCTCGTGGACAGCCCGACCGGACGGCGTCGGAACGACGTCCATGGGAACGAACACCCGAGGGAGGAGCGAGAAGTTCCGCACGTACGCGTAGCGCTCCGTGCGGATCGTTCGGATCGGGTTGTACCGGTCGTGCCAGGTCATCTCCCCGAAGATCCGGTTGCGGGGCTCGTAGGATTCCCCGCGGAGCAGCGGGGCAAAGGAACGACCGGCCACGTCGGTCGGTGCCTCGTGGCCGACGAGCTCCAGCAGCGTGGGCATGATGTCGACGCTACTCACGAGTTCGTCGTGGACGACGCCGCCCTCGACGACGCCGGGCTGGTGGAAGAGGAGCGCCGTCTCGAGGCCGCCGTCGTAGCAAGTCCCCTTCGCGCGTGGCATCGCGAGGCCGTGATCGGTCGTGAACACGAACAGCGTGTCCTCGGCGAGACCGGCTTCCGCCAGCGATGTCCGCATTCGACCGACGGCAGGGTCGAGCGTTTCGGTGATCACGGACTGGAGGTCGGCCACGTCCTGACGGACGCCGGGATGGTCCGGGAGCGTCGGGAAGTCCGACAGATCGACGTCGTCGGGGGTCGGCTCGTCGTAGAGCTCCTCGGGGAGGTACTCCCGACGGAATGGACGGTGGGGCTCCTCGATGCCGATCGAGACGAAAAACGGCTCGTCGTCGGCCGCGTGGGCCCCGGTCGCGACCCGCTCCTCGAAGAAGTCCCCGACGACGTCGACGAGTTCCAGCGCGCGCTTCGTCTCGTCGTCGACGTGGTCGTAGCCCAACCTCGCCGGGTCGTCGGGCACCTCGTGCTGGAAGCCCAGGAGGTGCGTCGAGTACCCCGCTTCGCGGAGGTACTTCGGGAGCGTCGTCCAGTCATCGTCGAGAGCCCAGCCCATGTGGGCGAGACCCATGACGCCGTTTTCGTGTGGGTACGCACCGGTCATCATGCTCGAGCGGCTGGGCGAGCACTGTGGGGCCGTACAGAAACTGTTCTCGAGGCGGACGCCGTCGCTGGCGAGGCCGTCGAGGTTCGGGCTGTCGACGTCGGCGCCGTAACACCCCAGGTACTGCCCAAGGTCGTGGCAGTGGACGAGGACGACGTTCGGGCGCGTCGCCGGTCCGGTGGAGGCTGAACCCATACGTTGGCCGGGAGGCGCTGGAGGTATAAACCCGGAGCCCGGCGGTGACCGTCGCCGCTTCCGCTACACTCATCGGTAACTATGTCCCTAATTAATCAGAAAAATTGAAGTAAAGGGCTCGGGATAGTACTAGCCGAGATGCCGGAACACCGATCCCAGCCCCTCACGACGCGTCGTGACGTACTCAAAACGACAGGTGCCGCCTCGGTGATCGCGACCGCCGGCCTCGCCGGTTGTTTCGAGGACTCCGACGGCGGCGGTGGCGACGACGAGATCGCGATCACGGGCGTGTGGTCCGGCGGCGAGGAGGAGGACTTCCGCGAGGTGATGTCCTTCGTCGAGGAGGACGCCGGGGTATCCCTCACGTACCATCCGCGGGACACCGACACGCTGTTGACGGGCACGCTGATGGACTACGAGTCCGGCGTCGCCTCGGCAGACATCGTGGTGATGCCCTCGCCGGCCCGGATCCTCTCCGACGCCGAGAACGGCCACCTCGCCGCGGTCGGGGACGCCTGGGACGCCGAGAACTTCGCCGTCGACCCCTCGCGCGTGAGCGTCGGCGGCGACGTGTACGCAGCGCCGTTCAAGATGGACCTCAAGCCCGGCTTCTGGTACCGGCAGTCGTTCTTCGACGAGCACGGTCTCTCCGAACCCGGCAGCTACGACGAGTTCCTGACGCTGCTGGACACCATCTCGGAGATCGACGGCGTCGACGCCCCGATCGCGTCGGGCAACGGCGTCGGCTGGCCCCTGAGCGACATCACCGAGGGGTTCTTCATGCGCCAGGACGACGGCGCCGCCCTCCAGCAGGGTCTCATCGACGGCGACGCCTCCTTCACGGACGACCGCATCGCCAGCGCGTTCCAGGAGATCAAGGACCTCCACCAGGCCGGCCACTTCAGCCAGACGCGGGACTTCGGCGTCCAGTACCAGTACTTCTGGGAGAACTCGCTCCCGCTGTACTTCATGGGCTCGTTCACGCCGGCCCAGGACGCCATCCAGGACGCATCGGACCTCGGCGTCTTCCGGCTCCCCGGCGTCGACGGGATCACGTCGAGCGTCAACTGGTTCACGGTGCCGCAGTACTCCGACAAGGTTGAGACGGCCAAGGAAGCGCTGAGTTCGTTCGTCTCCGCCGACGGCCAGCAGGTCTGGGCCGAGCGGGGTGGCTTCATCGCCTCGAACACGGAGGTCCCCGAGGACGCCTACCAGATTCCGGTCATGGCCCGGCTGCCCGACCTCGCTGCCGAGGTCACAGTCGTGCCCGACCTCGACGACGCGCTCGGGAACCCCTTCCAGGAGGAGTTCTGGTCCCAGCTGACCGGCCTGTGGGCCTCGCCCGGCACCGACGTCGACACGATCGTCTCGGCGCTGGACGACGCCCACGAGGAGACCCTCTCCAACTAACCGTGTCCCAAGCCACGCCCTCGACCGCGGACGACGGCTCCTCCCGATTCCTCGGGGGGATGTTCGACCCCGAGGAGCTGCGTCGGCGGAACTTCGTGGCCGTGAGCATGGACGTGCTCATCCTGATCACGACCGGCTTCCTCGCCATCCTGTTCACGAAGGGCTTCTGGGCTGGGATGATCGGGCTGATCCCCGTCGGGACGCTGCTGTACTTCGGGTGGTCGTCCTCGAAGGCCTTTTTCGTCTCGCAGCTCCTCGCGATCGCGCTCGCGTTCGTCGCGACGTACACCTACATGTTGCCGTACTAGCGGCCAGCCACCAGTTTTCGCAGGGACGGCCGTCTCACAGTGGAGTCCGTCAGATTGCCTGCCTGCTTGACCGGCGTCTTGGTCGAGCCACGTTCTGACCTCCCACACGAACGTTCTTTCCCGCGGTTCCAGAACGTGCCGACATGCTCGTCGTTCGAAGGAAGATTCCCGTGGATCCCGACCGGTGGGAGCTGGCACGAGAGCACGTGCGGAACCTCGTCGATTGCGCCCGGGAACAGGCGGCGGGCAGCGTCCGGTACGAGGCGGTCGGGGACCTCACCGAGCCGAACTTCCTCCGGTTCTTCGAGCAGTACGAGGACGCCGCCGCGGGCGCCCACCAGGAGTCCGTCGCGTACCGACGCTTCGTCGAGGCCCTCCCGACGTTCGCCGGCGGCGAGATCGAGACGATCCAGTTCGAGGCGGAGGACGTGCACGCCGCGTCCTTCACCGCTCCCGAGGCGGTCGACGCCCTGGAGTAACTGTCGGCATCGCCGACCCCAGATCCCCCTCAGCGAGCGCGAGCGTGGGATACCGTCGCGCGGTGGAACGACGTGAGGCTCCGACCGACGGCGGTGGACGGGCGGCCAGGAAACCGTGATCGGCCGACAATCAGTCGGCCACCGCGGCGACCATGCCCTGCTTGTAGTAGCGCTGGAGCGCGATGAACAGGACGATCGGCACGATCATCGTCAGCACGGAGCCCGCAGCGACCAGCCCCCAGTCGATCTGGAGCCGGCCCTTCATCAGCGGGAGCACCTGCGGCGCCAGCTGGTTCTCCTGGGAGCGCATGAACACCAGGGGGAAGAAGAACGCGTTCCAGACCCAGGTGAACTGGATCACCGCGACCGACACCAGCGCCGGCGCCGAGTACGGCAGCACGATCGACTTGAAGATCTGGTAGCGCGAGGCGCCGTCGATGCGCGCCGCCTCCTCCAGTTCCTCCGGTAACCCGAGGAGGTAGTTCCGGAGGAACATCACGACCCACCCCATCCCCCAGCCCACGTGGACCAGGATGAGGCCCATGTACGTGTCGAAGAGGCCCGTCTCCCGGAGCGTGTTGTAGTTGCCCATCGCGATGAGCTCGGGGGGCGCCGCCATCACGATGATGAGCGTGAAGAAGAGGGCAGACTTGAGCGGGAAGTCAAAGCGGGCGAAGGGGTAGGCGACCATCGTGCCCAGCAGCGTGACCGCCAGGACGGAGGGGATCGTCACGATGGCGGTGTTGATCAGCGCCTGGCGCATCGGGCCGGACTGGAACTCCCAGGCTTCCTCGTAGTTCTCGAACGTGATCGTGAGGGGGTCGAGCTGCCACCAGCCCTGGATGATCTCCCCGAGTGGCCGCACCGAGGCCATGAACAGGCCGATGAGCGGGACGAGCCAGAGCAACGCGATGGTGATCGCGATCCCGTAGCGCGCTGCCCGCGGCGCCGAGGGAAGCGAGGAGCGCAGCCTGGTCCCGAGGTCGCGGTCCTCGGTCGGTGCGGTGTCGGGCACGTCCCGTCGGATCTGCGTTCCCCCGTCGGTGCGGGGCGGAGTGGTCGTGTCGTCGGACCCGTCGTCGGCGGAAGGTGTGTCAGTCATTGTCGATCTAGTCCATTTGGGTGATGTACCAGGCCATCGGCAGGGCGATGAACAGCTCGACCAGCGCCACTACCATCGCCTTGCCGTACTCGATGGGGATCGAGAACGCCGACGTGTAGACCTCCAGTCCGAGGACGGAGTACACCCCGTTGGGGCCGCCCGAGGGGCCACCGGCGGCGTAGACGATCGCGAAGATGCGGAGCACCCAGATCATCCCCATGATCACGACGACGGCGGTCACCGGCTTCACGAGCGGCCAGATGATGTCTCGAAAGCGCCGGTACCGGCTGGCGCCGTCGACCCGTGCCGACTCCAGCAATGCCGGGTCGATCCCGGCGAGCGCGGAGCTATACAGCAGCATGCTAAAGCCGGTCTGCACCCAGACGCCGCCGATGATCAGCGCGTAGATCGCGTACTGGGGTTCGCTGAGCCAGTCGCGGACCTGGCCCTCGAGGCCGACGGTCCTCAGCAGCTCGTTGAAGACGCCCGCCTGGGGGTCGTAGACGAACAACAGGACGAGCCCGATGACGACCGTGGGCGTCGTGAACGCCAGGAAGACCATCGAGCGGAGGATCCGCCGCCCGCGGAGGTCCGCAAAGAGCAACGCCAGCCCGAGTCCCAGGAGGGTCGAGAGTGGGACGTGGACCAGCATCCAGATGAGGTTCTGGGGCAGCGCACCCATCGGGTACTGCAGGTTCTTCATGTTCTCCCAGTTCACGATCGAGTCGTCCTGGAAGGTCGCGACCCACGTGTCCAGCCCGACGAAGTGCTGCATGTCGAAGGCGTCCCAGGCGAAGAAGCTCCCCGTCACGGAGTAGGCCATCGGGCCGACGGAGAAGATGGCGAACAGCGTCAGGCCGGGGACCATGAAGACGACGATGGCCTTGAGCTTCTCCCAGTCGACGTCGCGATCGAGTCGGTCCTCGATTTCGTGTGCCACGGACATGGTATCAGGCGACGAGCTCGCCGTCGCCGTCGTAGAGGTACGCGTTCTCGGGCTCGAAGGAGATGTAGACGTCCTGGCCGGGGACGACCTCCGTCGAGGGGACCTTGACGTTCACCAGCTCGCCGGCGACGTCGACGTTGACGAGGACGAACTCGCCGAGGGGTTCGACCGTCTCCACCGTCCCGGTGATCGTCCAGTCGGACTCCGGCGGCTCCCCGCTCACGGTCATGTCCTCCGGTCGGACGCCCAGCGAGACCGTCCGCGACTGGGTCTCCTGTTGTACCGGGAGCGTGTTGTCACCGGGGACCGTGAGGGTCCCGTTCTGTCGCTCGCCCTCGAAGAGGTTCATCGGCGGCGAGCCGATGAACTTCGCGATCCACGTCGTGCGAGGCCGCTGGTAGAGCTCCTGTGGGGCTGCCACCTGTCGGAGCGAGCCCTCGTTCATCACCGCGATCCGATCGCCCATGCTCATCGCCTCCTCCTGGTTGTGGGTCACGTAGACGGTCGTGATGTCCAGTTCCTTCTGGAGGCGCTTGAGCTCCGAGCGCATCTCGAGGCGCAACTTGGCGTCGAGGTTGCTCAGCGGTTCGTCGAGCAGGAACACCGACGGTTCCCGGACGATCGCCCGCGCCAGCGACGTGCGCTGGCGTTGCCCGCCGGAGATCTCGCCGGGATCGCTGCCCAGTTGATCCTCGATGTGGAGGAGTTCCGCGGTCTCGGCCACCCGCCTGTCGCGCTCCTCGGGAGGCACCCCGCGGACCTTCAGCGGGTACTCGATGTTCTCTCGCACGGTCATGTGGGGGTAGAGCGCGTAGTTCTGGAACACCATCGCGACGTTCCGATCGGCGGGTGGATCCTGATCCACCCGCTCGTCGTCGAAGTGGATCTCCCCCTCCGACGGCGTCTCGAGCCCGGCGATCATCCGCAACGCGGTGGTCTTCCCACAGCCCGAGGGCCCCAGGAAGACGAGGAACTCCCCGTCGTCGATCTCGAGATCGAGCTTGTAGTTCGCGACCGTGTCACCCCCGTCGAAGTACTTGCTCACCGACCGCATGGAGATGCGGGTCATCGACGTACGTCCAACGTACTCGTTTACGGCACTTATAATTAATCATTGTTCAAGGAGTTGGGATACTGCCTCAAGAGGCGCCTCTGCAGCGTGTTTTCCGGGATAAGGCAACAGATACTTATGAATACTGGTGGAAACTAGAGCCGAATGAGAGGCGGTCGCTTCGACTACAGCTGCTACCCACAGATCGCCGGCGAGCTGTTCAGGATGGTCCAGGAGCGGGGACCGTACACGGACGCCAAGACGTTCGTCGACGCCGAGGCGACCGTCCCCGGCGAACTCGTCTCCGAGCGGTTCCGGGCCATGCACGACCGGCCCCGATTCGACCTCGGAGAGTTCCTCGACGAGCACTTCGACGTGCCCGATCACGTCGCGACTGCACCGGAACTCCCGCCCGACCGGACGATGGAAGAGCACGTGGAGACGCTCTGGGAGCCGCTGACGCGTCGGTTCGACGTCGACGCCGACAGCGGCGGGACGTTGCTCTCCCTCCCCGCGGCCCACGTCGTCCCCGGCGGCCGCTTCCGGGAGATGTACTACTGGGACAGCTACTTCATCGGGGAGGGGCTCGCGGCGGCGGGCCACGTCGACCGCGTCGCGGACATGGTCGAGAACGTCGCCAGCCTCATCGAGCGCTTCGGCTTCGTCCCGCTGGGGAACCGGGTCTACTACGACAGCCGGTCGCAGTTTCCGGTCTTCGTGTTCCTCCTGCGGATCTTGGAGCGCGAGCGCGGCTCGGCGGCCGTCGAGCCCTACCTCGAGCACCTGGAGACCGAGTACGAATTCTGGATGGCCGGCAGTGACCACATCGCGGCCGCGGAGGGGTCCAGGGCCCACCGACGTGCCGTCTCACTCGACGCCGGCACGACCCTGAACCGCTACTGGGACGACCGGGCGCGGCCCCGGCCCGAGGCCTACGGCCACGATCGCGCGCTCGCCGGGACGATCCCGACCGACGACCGGCCACGGTTCTTCCGGGACCTCCGAGCGGCCGCCGAGTCGGGCTGGGACTTCAGCAGCCGCTGGTTCGTCGCCGAGGAGGGGCTCCCGTCGATCCACACGACCGACCTGCTCCCGGTCGACCTGAACGCAGCCCTCTACGCGATCGAGCGCGCACTCGCCGAGTGGCTCCCACGGATCGGCCGGGAGGAGGCAGCCATGCAGTACGCGACGGCGGCCGAGGCTCGACGCGAGGCCATCCGGGAGCGATTCTGGCACGAGGACCGAGAGTTCTTCGTCGATTACGACTGGCGAGCGGGGAGCCGGGTCGACCGGCGAACACTGGCAGGCGTCGCGCCCCTCTTCGCCGGCGCCGCGACCGACTGGCAAGCCGCCCGGGTCGCCGAGGAACTGCGCACCTCCTTCCTCGAGGACGGTGGCCTCGTGACGACCCTCGTCGAGTCGGGCCAGCAGTGGGACGCGCCGAACGGCTGGGCCCCGCTGCAGTGGATGGCGGTCGTGGGACTGTACCGCTACGGCCACGACGACCTCGCACGCGAGGTCAGCGAGCGGTGGCTGGAACTCAACCGCCGGGTCTTCGACGCGACCGGCCGGATGGCCGAAAAGTACGACGTCACGGCCGCGAGCACCGCTCCGGACGCCGGCGAGTATCCACTCCAGTACGGCTTCGGGTGGACGAACGGGGTCGCCGTGGCACTCCAGCGCCTGCCGGACGAGTCAGTCCATCCGCCCAGCCCCTGAGTGGAGTTTCGAGTCGCCCGTCGACGTCGATCCTCCGCTCGCCCTTCGACGTCGATCCTCGACGTCGCCGTGGCCGCGAGGGTGAGTCGAGCCATGCTACGAGCAGCGCAACAGCGACAGTTCCCCGACCGACGAACGCCAGTCGACGGCGCCGTCACCCGGGGGATCGGGCCGGAGATCCGCCTGACCGCCTCAGACGAGATCTCGCATCGTCGCCGCGGCGTCGTCGAGCGACGCCAGCGGGTCCTCGCCCTCGTACTCGTAGATGAGCCACTCGCCGCCGATCTCCTCGAACGCCGCCGAGACGCCCTCGACGTCCAGGTCCCCCTCGCCGACGGGGACGGAGTGTCCCGCATCGGCGTCGACGTCCTTGAGGTGGGCCAGCCGGCAGCGATCGCCGACCGCACGCAGCCGCTCGGCCGGGTCGTCCCCGCCGATCAGGACGAACCCGAGGTCGAGTTCGAGGCCGACGTCGCTCTCGTCGATGAACGTGAAGAAGCCGGGCGCGCCGTCGAAGTCGGTGTACTCCTGGTCGTGGTTGTGGTAGTGGAGGTCGAGGCCGCGCTCGGCGAGGTCGGCTTCGACGGCGGAGAGTCGTTCGACGGCCTCGTCGAGGCCCTCCCGCGTCGCGAAGTACTCCTCGTCGAGCCACGGGATCACGACGTTCGTGACGCCCAGCGTCTCGTAGAAGGCGACGGTCTCCTCGAAGTCGTCCTCGAGGTCCTCCAGGTGTACGTGGGCGCCGGCGGCGGCGAGGCCAGTCTCGTCCAGCACCGCACGGACCTCCTCGGGATCCTCGTCGGGAACGCGGTAGGCGAACTCCACGCCGTCGAAGCCGGCGTTCGCGACGGCCTCGAGGAGTTCGTCGAAGGGCAGATCGACGTCACGGAGCGTGTACAGCTGTACAGCGGTCTTTGCCATAGGAGAAGAGAGGTCGATCCGGGAGAAAGGGGTTCCCTTGCCCCTCCCGCTTGCCGGCTCTGTCGGCGCGGGGGAGCCTGAACGCCCGCAGTGCCGCCCGATCAGACGTCGATCGCGGTGGATTCGGAGTGCTCCGCGATCTCCTTGGCAGTCAGCTCCTTCCCCGCTTCCTCCGCCAGGTAGATGCCCTCGAGGACGAGCATCGAGTTCAACGCGATGTCGCCCGTCGGGACCGGGTCCTCGGCCGCGCCGCAGAGCGTGTCGATCCAGTGCTGGAACTGGCCGACGTCCCGATCGGTCCCGTACCCGCTCTCGCTCTCCAGCAGCGCCTGCCGGCGCTCGAACTCCGCGAGGTCCAGGGAGACGGTGGCCTCGAAGTCCGCGGTGGTGGTGTAGAACTCGAAGGGGTCGAGCTGGAGGCCGCCCTGCGTGCCCGCGAGCAGGTCCGGCTCGCTCGGGAGGAACGTGTGCCACGCCGCCCGGAGCGAGAGCAGCGAGCCGTCCTCGAGGCGCGCGAAGCCCATCCCAGCGTCCTCGACGTCGTAGCCGGACTCCGCGACCCGGTCGGCGTAGACGTCGTGGTTGCGTCCCGTGAGTGACTCGTCGTAGGCCGCCTCGGTATGCTCGAACGTCGCCCCGCCGACCCGCTCGACGTCGGCGTTACCCAGCAGGTAGAGGAGCGCCCCGACGACGTACGTGCCGACGTCGAGGACTGGTCCGCCACCCGCGGCGTCCTTGGAGACGAACGACGGCGTGCCGTAGCCGTCGACGTACGGGCGGCCGCGCCGCCGGCTCATAACGCCGCGGGCGAAGTAGGGATCGCCGAGTTCGCCCTCGTCGACGAGGGCCTTCGCCGCCCGGGTCTCCTCCGAGAAGAGGTCGAAGTTCTGGACGCCGAGTTCCACGCCCGCCTCGTCGGCGGCGTCCGCCATCGCCTTCGCGTCGGCGTACGTCGCCGCCATCGGCTTCTCGCAGAACACGTGACAGCCGGCCTCGGCGGCGTCGACGGTCACCGGCCGGTGGAGGTTGTTGTGCACGCAGACGGAGACGGCGTCCAGCGACGCGTCCTCGAGCATGTCCCGGTAGTCCCCGTACGTCGACGCGTCGTGCTCGGCGGCGAGGGAGGCCGCAGCCTCCTCGTCGACGTCGGCGACGGCGACGACGTCAGCGCCGTCGATCCCCGCAAACTCGTCTGCGTGTGCCCGACCGCGGTTCCCGGCCCCGACGACACCGATCTCGATTGGCATACTAGAACGCGGCCGCGCCGGCTGTTGAACCCTCGTTTTCCGGAACTCTCGGTCGGTCGATGCCAGCGATGCGCCGCGCTCGATCCTCCGACGGCGCCAGCCCCTCGCGACGGCGGTCGCGCTCCACAGCTACCCGGGACCCGAGGAACTAACGCGGATCGCGTGGTACGATTGGTTATGACAGACTCCTTCGGCATCGGCTTCGTCAGTTGCGGGTTCATCACCCGCGAGATGCACGTCCCCAGCGTCGAGTACCTGCCCGACGTCCACGTCGCCGGCATCCAGAATCGGACGCGCGCCAACGCCGAAGACGTCGCCGAACGGGTTCGCGACGATGGTCTCGGTGATCCCGCCGTCTACGGCGAGGACCAGGTCGCAGCCCTGGTCGAGGACCCGGACGTGGACGGCCTCTGGGTGACGAGTCCGAACTTCACCCGCGTCGATGTCGTCGACGCGGCCGTCGCCGCCATCGAGGACGGCGCCGTACTCCAGGGGATCGCGATGGAGAAGCCGATCGCGCGGAACCTCCGGGAGGCCGACGCGATCGCCGACCGGATCGACGCCGTCGACGTTCCCGTCGCCTACCTCGAGAACTGGCCCCACGAGCCGGACATCGCGAAGCTCCGCGAACTGCTGTGGGAGCGCGGTCGGGAGGCGGGACGGCCATACATCGCCCGCTCGCAGGCCGAGCACGGCGGCCCGCACTCCGCGTGGTTCTGGGACGGCGAGCTCCAGGGCGGCGGCGCGCTGACGGACATGCTCTGTCACGCGCTGGCAGGCAACCACGTCCTGCTCGCCGACCCCGAGCGCGAGGACGGCGGCCTCGAGGCCGTCTCGGTCACCGCGGAGACGGAGACCCTCAAGTGGAGCCGGGAGGCGTACGCCGAGCAGCTCCGCGAGGAGCACGGCGTCGACTACGAAACCGACCCCGCAGACGACTACGCTCGGGCGACGGTGCGCTACGAGACCGACGAGGGCGACCGGGTGATGTCGGAGGTCGCGGGCTCGTGGTGCTACGTCGGCTCGGGCGTCCGGCGATCGATCGAACTCCTCGGCCCGGAGTACTCCGGCCAGGTGATGACCGACGACGAGTCCTCGAGCGTCTTCCTCTCGGACGCGCTCGCGGAGGGCGAGGGCTGGGCCGAAAAGCAGGTCGCCACCAGCGGGCGGATGCCGATCGCGGCAGGCCACGTCGTCGACGGCGGCTACGTCGCCGAGAACCGCGACGCCGTGGAGTCCTTCCGCGCCGGCGAGGACGGCGCGCTGGACTTCGAGGACGGCCGCCGGGTGCTGCGGATCTCGATGGCGGCCTACAAGTCCGACGAGGAGGGCGAGGAGATCGACCTTCGAGAGGCCGACCTGGAGGGGTACACGCCGCCGCCCGCCCGCTGAGCCAGCATCTGCCAGACCGAACGTTATTCGACGAGTGCCAACCGCTCTCCAGCGTCCGCACTCCGTTTCGCCGTCTCCACGATCCGGTGGGCCTCCCGACAGAACGCCGGATCGCAGGGACCCTCCGGAGCCTCCCCGGTCTCCAGCCGGTCGACGACGTAGTGTGCGAGGTTCTGAAAGCGATCGGGGAGGGGCTCGGGCTCTACGGCGTACCCCTCGGGGCGGTCGTCGGTCTGGACGCGGATCGCGACGTCGCGGACCCGCGTCGAGATCGAGCCCGCCGTCCCGACGATCTCGTAGCCCTTGCTCGGCTCGGGTTCGATCTCCCAGGGGTTCGTGGGCATCCGCCACGACGTCTGGAACGCCGAGAGCCCCTCGTCGAAGCGCGCGACCGTGGAGGACTGGACGTCGACCTCGAGGTCCGCTGGGACGTAGGTCTCTGCGGTGACCGCCGAGGGCAGGTCGCCGCCGCGGAACCACGTCGAGAATGTCGCGCCGTAGCAGAGGTAGTCGAGCATGGAACCGCCGCCGGCCTCGTCGTCGTAGAACCAGCTGTCCTCCGGCGGCGCACCCGCGTTCCCGCCGTAGTACTGGACCTCGAGGACGTCGCCGATCGTGCCCTCGGCGACCAGCCGGCGGACCTCGTGCTCGACGGCGTCCCACATCACGGGCCAGTTGAGGACGAAGAGATTGTCCGTGCCGGCCATCGCGTCGATCATCCGGTCGGCGGTCTCGAGCGTGTCCGCGAGTGGCTTCTCGATGGCGACGTGGACGTCGTACTCGGCGACCCGCTCGACGAACGCGGCGTGCTCGGCGTTCATCGGACAGCCCATCACGACGTCCGGCTCCGTCTCCTCCAGACAGCGATCGAGGTCGTGGTACACCGCCGACTCCGGCAGCTCCAGGTCATCGACGGCCTCCGCCATCGATCCCGTCGACGTCGAAGGGTCCTCGTCACAGACACCGACGACCTCCGTGTCGGGGTGCTCGGCGAACCACTCGAGGTTCGTGTTCATGTGCATCTGGTCGAAGTCGGCGCCGACCACGCGGTAGGTCATGCCTGGAGATACCGCGGCTCTGGTGACAAAGGTTCGCCTGGCGGAACGCGAGCACGTCGAGCGGCGACCGGGCGAGGTGAATCGTATCTCAGCGATGCGGTGTTGTGAGCGACCGAGGTGTAGGAACCACTGGGCGATGACGGGCCGGACTCGCCAGAACCGATCCCGGGATTCGGTGTTCGGAGGCTCCGTCTTCGGAACCCTTCCGGGTTCTGAACGTCCGTCGTCGTGCTCTTCCGGGTTCGGAGCCCTTTATCCGGCGGTGGCGGTAGGCCGGCACGAACGAGCATGGAGGCGACGAACGGAGCGGCGGTGTCCGGGGACGAAGTAGCGGAGTCCGAGGACGAACCGGCCGTGCCCGAGGACGAACGCGAGGCCCTGGTGACGATCGCCCACGGCGCCGTCGTCACCGCCGGCGGCGTCTCCGCCCAGCGCATCCTCCTGTCGACGGCCGAGTTCGTCCTCGCTCGGGGCCTCGGACCCGTCGCCTACGGGGTCTACGCGCTCGCCTGGCGCATCGCGCAGACCCTCGTCCGCCTGGTCACCTTCGGGAGCGTGCCCACGCTGCAGCGGTTCCTGCCCGCCGCGGAGTCCGACGCCGGTGAGCAATCGCGGATCACCGGCCTCGCCTACCTGACGACTGTGGGGTTCGGTGCGCTCCTCGCCGGCGGCGTCTGGCTCTCCGCCGACTGGATCAATGGAGCTACCGTCGACGACCCCGCGTTCCCGGCGACGATGACGAGCTTCGGGCTGCTCGTCGGCCTCCTCGGTCTCGTGATGGTTTACGCCGGGATCTTTCGGGCCGTCGGCTCCGCACGCGGCGAGGTGGTCTTCAACAAGCTCCTCCGGCCGGCTGTGCGGCTCGTTGGCGCCGCGGGAGCGTTGGTCCTTGGCTACTCCGTCGTCGGCGTCGCCGGCGCGATCGTCGCCTGCACGGCGCTCCTGGTCGTCGTCGGGTTCCCCGTGACGACCGCGGTCACCGGGATCCGGCCGACCGTCCGCGTCAGCCGTTCGGACGTACGCCGGTTCTACCGGTACGCCGCACCCGTCGCGATGAGCAGCCTGGGGAAGATCTTCCAGAACCGCATCGACGTCCTGCTCGTCGGCGCGCTCCTGACCGCCGTCGCCGCCGGGGTCTACAACGTCGTGCTCGTGCTGGTCGCGATCGCGTGGATCCCGCTGCTGTCGTTCAACCAGCTGCTTCCCCCGGTCGCGTCGGACCTCTACTCGAGCGGTCGCGTCGAGACACTGAATGCGGTCTACGCGTCGGTGACGCGGCTGATCGTCACGACGGTACTCCCGATCCTCGCGCTACAGGTGGTGTTCGGAGCCGAGCTGCTGGGGCTGTTCGGCCCGACGTACACGCGGGGCTACGTCGCGCTCGGGGTCTACCTCGGGGGCGTGTTCGTCGGCAGCGCCGTGGGCGCGACCGGTTGGCTCCTGATGATGACCGACCACCAGTACGCCCGAATGGCGCTGGACTGGCTCCTCGCGGTGCTCAACGTCGGCCTCACCTACGCGTTCGTCGTGACCTTCGGGCTCGCCGGCGCGGCCCTCGGAACGTCGCTCGCGATCGCCATCCAGAATCTCCTGCAGGTGCTCCTGCTCCGGCACTTCGAGGGGCTGTGGCCCTGGAACGCCACGTTCCTGACGCCGCTGTCTGCTGGAGCGGTCATGATCGCGGTGATGGCCGGGCTCAAACTGGTCGTACCGGGCCCGGTCGGTGTCGTCGCCGGGGTGATCGGTGGGCTCGGTGGCTACCTGGCGACGCTGGTCGTCCTGGGGGTCGATCCGCGGGATCGGCTGGTGATCCGGACGCTCGGTGCCCGCTATCGTGCGACCGTCCTGGGACGGCTTTCGACCTGATGGCTTCGGTCGATGCCAGCCTTCGGCGTCACGCCTGGTCGATCGCACCGTTCTCCGGGGGAGCCCGATACCACGGACCCCAGCGATCATCGAGAGGGCGGTGCCTCGCGGCGCCCGTCCCCGCCTCGCCCTACGATCCGGGATCGGGTCGCCCTGTGCTCGCCGGCGTCTCGGCCGTTCGACCGCCACCACAGGGTTATCCCCCGGGCAACCCTAGAAGTATGAATGGCAGACGACAAGAGCGGCCGAGAGGACCAGGCCCAGCGCGAGGACCGACGCCAGCGCGAGCGCGCCATCGCCGAAGAAATGGAACGCTACGACGAGCCGGAGCCGTCGGTCGCCCGAGCCGACCTCGAGGCCCTGGAGGCCGACCTCGAGACGGTCGAGTTTCCCGCCACCGCGGCCGACGTCGTCGCCGCTGTCGGAGACCGTGCACTCGACGCCGACGGGGAGACCTACTCGGTCGCGGACCTCCTCCCGCACGCGGAGGCCGAGACGTTCGAGCACCCGGACGCCGTGCGCGCCCGCGTCGAGCGGCCGACCGTCGCCAGTGCGATGAAGCGGGTCGTCGAGGCCAGCGATCCACTCCAGGACGAGGACCTCGGCCGGTCACAGCGCGACGCCTACGAGCGGACGTTCCGCGCCCTCGCCGCCATCGACGCCGTCGACCAGGACGAGGGGATCGGCGTGATCGCCGACTGGATCGTCGACCAGATCGAGACGAAGGGACGGCTCCCCGGATCGCGGGACGTCCGGCGGGAGGCGGCCTCGGTCTGCCGGGAGCATGGCTACGCCGTTCGCAGCGACGAGTGGCTCGGGGTCTAGGCGGGCCCCGGCGGTGTCGCAGTTCGGCTACTCCTCGCGGAACGCACCCACGATCGTCGAGAAGCGTGCCGCTGGATCGGCAGGTGGTCGGTCTCGAGGATCGAGCCCTACAGCGACGCCGGTACGCGGAGATCGCCGTCAGGAGAGCGTGATCTGGGGCGTCCCGCAGTCCGTGCACAGCACCGCAGTCCGGCCCTTGTGCTCGCCACGGGCGAGCTCGCCGGTGTCGCAGTAGTTGCAGTCCTCACCTTCGATCTTGGGCAGGAGCCGTTCCGGCCCCGCCGTCGCAACGCCGCTCTGGGTCATGGCAAACCAACAAACGAACGGATCGTCCATAAAACTATTCGAGAGCGAACGATCATCCAGAACATCGACCATGAAGTTCCGAAGGCCATGATAACCGATGACATCACGCCTGGTGTGTCATCACCTCACGTCCGGGACGGCGGCGGACTCCCCAGACGACGATTCCGTCGAACCTCGCTACTCCTGGGCGTCCTGCACTTCGGCCAGGAACCCCTCCCAGACGTCCTCGGGTTCCTCACAGGCGATCTCCGAGACCGACTTGCAGCCGTCGTAGCCCCAGAGCATCACGCTGTCGACGCCGCTCTCGATGGCGGTCCGCGTCGCCGTCCGGACCTCCTCCGTCGAGCCCGCGGGGAGCCGGAAGCCCTGGATCCAGATCTGGCTCCGGAGGTCGTACTCCGCGGCCATCTCCGCGAGCTTGTCGGAGAAGTAGCCGACGAACGCCTCGGGGCCCTCCGCCTCCGGGAAGACGCCCCAGTAGGGGTCCGTGACCAGGACGTCCAGATACTCGCTCTCGGCGAGCGTGTCCCAGTCGCTGAGGCCGTGCTCGGCGTCCTCACTGGGGAGGAGGCAAACGGCGTTCTCACAGCCCTCCTCCCGGGCGAGCGCCATCATCTCCTCTAAGAACGCCAGCAGCTGCTCGGCCTTGAACTCCTGAACCCGATCGGTCGCCTCCTCCGGCATCGACTCGCCGTAGGTCTCCTCGTAGGCCGCCTGGCAGTGCTCGCAGCGACAGCCCCACTCGTCGTCGGCGAACTCCCGTTCGAACCACTCGGGGATGAACCAGTGGGGCTCGTCCCAGAAGAGGACGTCCGGCCCGAGGCCGGCCGCGGCCTCGGTCCACTCCCGCATGTACTCGCGGAAGGCGGGGGCGTTGAAGCAGGCCGTCGGCACCCGCTGGCCCTCGGAGGTGACCTGCTGGGCCTCGGGGTGCTCGCCGATGAACTGCGAGAGCGCCTCGCCGCCGAAGACCCGGCCGACGCTCCAGGGGTTGACGTACACCTCGAAGCCCCGCTCCTTGCTGGCGGCGACGATGTCCTGCATCGTCCCCTCGTAGTAGCGATGGTCGGCCTCGCTGAACGTGTGCAGGACCGCGTTGAGCCCCGCGTCGGCGAAGCGATCGAGGTCTGTCGCCGCGTGGGTGCGATTCCGGACGCCGAAGTAGCTGGTTCCGTACTCTGTTGGCATCGATGGATCACTCGGAGGTGCGATGTGCAAACTGAGACCCAGCCGACGCAAAAGGGTTCGGCCCGCGGCGATGCACGCGGGCCAGACGATTCAGATTGCGGGAGCGGACCGCGGCGATAGCGGCAACGGAGTGGCACTTATGCGATCTCCAACGGAAGGGAACGTACGATGCCACCAGCGAACTCACTCGGAATCGGCTTCGTCGGTGCCGGATTCATCACGGAGACGTTCCACGCCGACACGCTTCGGGGGATCCGCAACGCCGACGCGGCGGGGATCTACAACCCGACGACCAGCAAGGCCGAGCGGGTCGCCGAGTCGCTGCGGGCGGCGGACTGTGGCGACGCCACGGTCCACGACTCCGTCGACGCGCTGACGCGGGATCCCGACGTCGACGCGCTGTGGATCACGAGCCCGAACTTCACCCGCGTCGACGTCGTCGAGACGGTCGCCGAGGCAATCGAGGACGGCGCCGACCTGACCGGCATCGCGGTCGAGAAGCCCCTCGCACGGAACCTCGCGGAGGCGGATCGCGTCATCGAACTGGTCGAGCGGGCGGATCTCGCCCACGCATACCTGGAGAACCAGGTCTACATGCCCGGGGTGGAGAAGCTCAAGGACCTGCTCTGGGACGGTGCCGAGGCGACCGGCCGACCGTACCTCGCACGCTCCGCAGAGGAGCACGCCGGACCCCACTCCTCCTGGTTCTGGGACGGCGAGAAGCAAGGCGGCGGCGTCCTCAGCGACATGATGTGTCACTCACACAAGGTCAACAAACACCTGCTGGAGTCCGCGACCGAGGAGGACCTCACGCCCATCGCCGTCAGCTGTGACATCTCGACGCTCAAGTGGACCCGCGAGGAGTACGCGGACGAACTCGCGGCCGACTTCGACGTCGACTACCGCGAGTCCCCCTCGGAGGACTACGCACACGCCACAGTCTTCTACGAGACGGCCGAGGGGGAGGTCGTTATCGGCGAGGCGACCAACAGCTGGTGCTACGTGGGCACGGGCCTCCGGATCACGATCGAGCTCCTCGGGCCGGAGTACTCCGGGACGATCAACACGCTGGAATCGGGCACTGACGTGTTCTTCTCCAGCGACGTCGAGGACGAGACCGGCTACGTCGTCGAGAAGCAACAGGCGGGCCAGGGCGAGATGCCCGTGATCCCCGACGAGACGACGACCTACGGCTACCTCGCGCAGAACCGCCACGTCGTCGACGCGTTCCGGCGCGGCGAGGACGCACGGGAGGACCTCTACGACGGGCGGGAGGTCGTGGAACTCACGATGGCGTCCTACAAGGCCGCAGAGGAGGGCGAACGCATCGACCTCGAGGACGTGGACCTGACCGACTACGTACCGGAGCCGGCCAGCGGGACATTCGACCCGAGCGTCGAGGGGCTGCTCGGAGACGACTGAGACGGCCAGCACCGGCGCGAGGGGCTCCGTTCGCCGCGGGCACGCACAACACTCCCGGCCCTTCGGTCGGTTGCTACCCGCTCAACACGGTCACCAGCACCACCGTCACGACCAGCGTCACCAGCAGGATACTCCGCCCGATCCCCGCCCGGAGTGGCGCGTGCCGGTCGCCTGGTTCGCCGAGGACGCGCTCGGAGGCCGGCACGCGGCGAGCGTAGCGCTCGGGCTCCTGTGCCACGTCGATCGCCGTGTCTGCGAGCCGAACCGCACCGCGATCGACCAGCGCGTAGAGTTCGGTGACTGCGACGACGGCCCAGCGCGTCCCGACGAACATCACGCGGTTGTACAGCGCGTCGACGTCCGGGACGGTGCCGACCCGCGAGAGCGGGCGGTGGAGGATCGCGTAGCCGACGAGGCTCGCGACCGCGATCGCCGCGCTCTCCGTGAGGTGGTCGACGGTGTAGGCGCTGTAGTGGAGGTCGCCGGTGTGGGGCACGACCGAGTACAGCGCCTGGGGGTAGACGCCGATCAGGACACAGAGGCCCGCGACGGTCACCATCGCGACGCTCTGGCCCACGTTCGCGTCCCGGACCTCGCCGTCGAAGCTCCCCTGTACGAACGCGAGATAGCCGAGTTTGAGGTCCAACAGGAAGGTTCCGACGCCCCCAATCAGGAGCACGTACCACAGTGCCGTGAGGTGCTCGTAGTGGGCGGCGCCGACGATCATCCCCTTGGAGACGAAGGCGTTGAACCCTGGCATCGCGGCGCTGGCCAGGGCCGCGACGGCGAACGCACCCGCGGTGATCGGCATCGCGCGCCAGAGCCCCCCGAGCCGGTGGAGTGACTCCTCGCCGGTCCGGTAGATGATCACGCCGACGGTCATGAACAGCAGGCTCTTGTAGAGGATGTGGTTGAGGACGTGGCCGAAGGCGCCCGCGGTCGCGAGCCCCGTCGCGATGCCGATGCCCGCGAGCATGTACCCCACCTGCGCCTGGATGTGGTAGGAGAGCAGCCGCCGCATGTCCGACTGCAGCAGGCCGACGGCGGCACCGAAGATCGCCATCGCGCCGCCCATGTACGCGATCCAGAGGTGTCCCTCCGGGAACGCCCGGAACATCCCGTACACGCCGGTCTTCGTGGTGAAGACGCAGAGGAAGACGCTCGCGGCGACGTGGGGCCGTGGGTACGTGTCGGGCAGCCAGGCGTGGAGGCCGACGAAGCCGACGTTGACGCCGATGCCGATCGCGGCGAGGGTCTGTGCGGTCGTGCCCGCCATCCCCGGATCGTGCGTCGCGCCCGCGACCCCGCCGAACAGCAGCGTCCCGACCTCCGCGTAGTGCCAGACGATCGCCGCCAGGAGGAGGGTGCCGCCGACGCCGTGCAGGAGGGCGTACCGGAACCCCGCCCGGACCGCGGCGCCGCCGTAGTGCCAGACCAGCAGCGTCGACGTGATCGCCATCAGCTCCCAGAAGAAGATCAGCGTGAGCCAGTCGCCCGCGAAGACGGTTCCGAAGCTCGTGCCGACGTAGGAGAGCGCGAAGGCGGTCTGGACCCGGTCGGCGCCGCTGTACCAGGAATACAACACCGCCACCGCGGCGACGAAGCCGAAGATCAGCCCCATCAGCGCGGAGTAGCCGTCGACGTTGAACAGCACCGCGGGGAACGTGCCAAACAGATCGACCGAGTAGTGGGCGCCCTCCGGCGCGAACCACGACACGGCCGCGGCGCTCAGGCCCGCGAGCACCCCGACCGCGTGCCCGATCGTGCGGGGCAGCTTCCAGACCAGGACCGCCGCGAGGAGCACGATCGCCGCCGGGTGGATCGATTCGAGCACCATCAGGCGGTCACCTCCTCGACGACGACCTCGACCAGCTCGAGGAACTGCGCCTCGTAGGGCACGATCCCGAGGACGACGGCGCCGGCCACCGCGGCGAGGATCGGTCCGAGCATCAGCCAGGTGCTCTCGTCGCCGTTCCAGGCCCGGACTTGCCAGCCGCCGGGGCCGGGACCGCCGTGGTGGATCTCGTGGTCGTGGTCGTCGTGTTCGTTTGCGCCGTCATCGGCGACGTCGCCCTCGGAGTGGCCGTCCTCGTCGCCGGCGTCCCGATGGTCGCCCTCGGCGGCACTCTGCTCCTCGCCGGCCCGCTCGGCTGCACCGTGATCGCTCGGATGGCGATCCACGGCGTACTCGCCGTCCTCGAGCGGTGCCGGCTCGTCGCGGGACCCCGAGGAGGAGGAGGCGAACGCCCCGCCGAGAGCCGATTCCCCGTCCCCGGCGCTCGCCGGTCGGATCGGCTGGATCGGCCGCGGACCGACGTGGCCGCCCAGAGTGCCCTCGACGAGCGGCTTCTCGTCGGCCTCGTCGGGGGACTCGAAGAACGCCCCGTAGACGATCGGCCAGAAGTACGCGATGTTGAGGACGCCAGAGACCAGAAGGGCGACCGCGAAGATCGCCTTGTCCGCCTCGAGTGCCCCGATCAGGAGGAACCACTTGCTGACGAACCCGGCGACGAGTGGGATACCGGCCATGCCCGCTGCCGCGATCGCAAACGCCACCATCGTAAGGGGCATCCGCTTGCCGATCCCGTCCATCTCGCTGATGTGGTCCGTGTGGGTCTCGACGTGGATGATCCCCGCACAGAAGAAGAGGGTGAGCTTCATGAACGCGTGGGCGGGGATGTGGAGGAGCCCGCCGGTGATCGCCGTGGGATCCAGGAGGGCGAGCCCCAGCACGATGTAGGACAGCTGGCTGATCGTCGAGTACGCCAGCCGGCGCTTCAGGCGGTCCTGGCGGAGGGCGATCACGCTCGCCGCCAGCAGGGTGAAGGCGGCGACCGCTGCGAGCGGGAGCCCGACGCCGAGGTCCTCGACGAGCCCGGGTTCGTAGACGTCGAGGACGAGCCGAGCGATGCCGAAGACGCCGGCCTTGACGACGGCGACGGCGTGGAGCAGGCCGGACACCGGGGTCGGGGCGACCATCGCATCCGGCAGCCAGGAGTGGGCAGGCATCAGCGCGGCCTTGACACCGAAGCCGGCGGCGAGCATCGCGAACGCTGCCTTCGCGAGCGCCGGATCGGCGGTCGTGAGACCCGCTGTCGTCGCGCCGAAGCTCGTCGTGCCAGCCAGCGAGTACACCAGCACCGTGCCCCCCAGCACGAGCACGCCGCCGCCGAAGAAGGTGTAGAGGAGGTACTTCCGGCCGGCGGCGCGGGCCTCGTCGGTCTGGTCGTGCGCGACCAGCGGATACGTCGAGACCGAGAGGAGCTCGTAGAAGACGAACAGCGTCACCAGGTTCGCGGCGAACGCGATCCCGACCGCGGAGGCCAGGCTGCCCGCGAAGGCGGCGAAAAAGCGCGTCTGGTTGGTCTCCTCGAGCCCGCGCATGTAGCCGATGCCGTAGAACGCCGTGAAGACCCACAGCAGGCTCGCGAGTGCCGCGAAGAGCATCCCCAGCGCGTCGGCCTGGAGGGCGAACTCGACGCCGGGCGCGTACGCCCCCGCCGACCACCGGAACTCGTCGCCGGCGAGGACCTCGGGAAGCATGCTCGCGACGACCACGAACTGCACGACCGCCGCCAGGACCGACCAGCCGTCCCGGAGATCCGGTCGGCGGTGGCTCGCGAGGATCAGCGGGATCGCGAGCGCGGCAGCGGCCACGGCCAGCAGCGGCCGGAGCGAGGCGACATCGGTCACTGTCCGAGCACCTCCGTGAGGAACGGATCGAGCGCGTCGGCGAACTCCGCGCCGCCGAAGCCGAGAGCCACTGCGACGACCGCCGCGACGACGGCGACGGCGATCACCCCGATCGGCGCACCGTCACCCGTGCGCTGCTCGGCGGTGCTGTCGGCGGTCCCACCGTCGGCGGACACGGCAGTTCCCCCCGGGAGATCCGAGTGGCCCCCCAGGTCGATATCCTCCGGATGCGTCGGCGCCGCGGCGCGGAAGTACAGCTGCTCGAGGACCCGCGCGACGTAGGCGAGCGTCAGGACGGTGCTCGCCAGGATCACCGCGGCGACGGGCCAGATCCCCGCCTCGATCGCTCCGAGGGCGATGTACCACTTGCCCAGGAAGCCGATGGCAGGCGGCACGCCGACGAGCGTCAGGCCGAGGACCGCCATCGCACCGCCGAGGACCGGCGACTCCCGGCCCAGCCCGGCGAGGTCCTCGATCCGCCGGGCGCCCGCGTCGAGCGAGAGCCCCATCGCGGCGGCGAACAGCCCGCCTTTCACGACCGCGTGGCCGACGAGGTGGACGACCGCGCCGATCAGTGCCATCTCGGCTGCGCTCGTCCCGGAGTCGGGGTGGACCGCGATTCCGACCGCCGCGACGATCAGCCCGAACTGGGACACCGAGGAGTAGGCGAACAGCCGCTTGACGCGGGACTGCATCACGGCGAGGGCGCTCCCGGCCACGACGCTCACGGAGGCCATGGTCACGACGACCGTGGCGACGATCGGCGTGGCCTCGAAGAACGCCGGCGTGTAGACCGTCACCGCGAGCCGGAGGAAGGCGTACGCGCCGATCGAGGAGACCAGCGCCGCGATGAGGACCGTCGCACCGTCGGGGGCCTCGGAGTACGCGCCGGGCTGCCAGGTGTGCAGCGGGAAGATGGCGGCCTTGACGAACAGCCCCGTGGCGACGAAGGCGAAACTCGCCAGCACCAGCGGGTCGGTGTACATCGGCCCGTCGACGAAGGAGGGCTCCCCGGCGAGTGTGGCAGCGAGGTCGGCCATGTTGAGTGTCCCCGTCGCGAGAAAGAGGTAGCCCACGCCCAGCAGGTACAGCGAGGCGCCCGTCGTCCCGACGATCAGGTACTTCAGCGAGGCCACGGCCGCCGGCGCCCGCCGGTCGGCCGCGACCAGCGTGTACGTCGCGATGCCGGTGATCTCGAGGAAGACGAAGAGGTTGAACACGTCCCCGGTGAGGCCGACGCCCATCAGCCCCGCGACAAGCAGCAGGTAGGCTGCGTAGAACGGCGTCCCGCGCGGTCCCGCTCGTCGGGTTGCCGCGAGGGCCGTGAGGGCCACGAGCGCGACCAGCGCCACCACCACGGCCGAGAGCTGATCCGCGACCAGCTCGATCCCGACGGCGAACCCCTCCGGTCCGGGCCGTCCGTACGCGCCGAGCTCGTGGACCAGCCGGCCCTCCGAGCCGAAGACAGCGTCGGCGAGCCAGACGGCGAGCCCGGCCTCGCCGGCCAGCGTGACCGCAGCGATCGGCCACCCGGCCCGGGACCAGCGCAGGCCCGCGACGAGGACGGCCGCCGCGCCGACGATCGGCAGGACGATCAACAGCACCGGCGCGAGCGTCGCGTCAGTCATCCGAACGCACCTCCCGAAGCACGTCCTCCTCGAGCGTCCCGTACTCCGTGTAGATCCGCACGAGCAGCGACAGCGCGACGGCAGTCAACGCGACCCCGACGACGATCGCCGTGAGGACGATGACCTGGGGGAGCGGGCTGACGTAGGGGCCGCCGCCCTCGCCGTGGATGACGGGCGCGTGTCCGTCAGTCCGGTACGCACTGGCGATGAAAAAGAGGAAGAGGGCCGTCTGAAACAGGTTGAGCCCGATCACCTTCTTCACGAGGTTGGGGCTGGAGATCATCATGTAGATGCCGATGCCGAGGAGGAGTGCGAACAGGACGTACGCGTAGCGGTTCGTGAGCAACTCGACGATCGCGCTCATTCGGCGTCACCTCCGGCCGCGGTCGCGTCGTCGCCCGACTCGGCGGACGGTTCACTCGCGGTCCCGGCCGGCGACCCGGCTCCGACGAACCCCGCCGCGATGGCGAAGAAGAGGCCGATCACGATCGCGGCCACGATCGGCATGATCGCCGCGATCTCGACGCCCTCGAGGGCGTACTTCTTCCCGTGGGGAACGTCGAACTCGGTGGCGAAGACGGCGTGTTCGAGGAATCTGCCGCCGCCGACGATCGGCAGGAGCCCGAGCAGCGCGAACGCCGCGACGCCCGCGGCCGCGAGTCCGACGACGACGGTGTTGGCCAGCCAGTCCCGGGTTGGCTCGATCCCGAACGCGAAGGCGATCATCAACACCGTCGTCCCGACGATCGCCCCGCCCTGGAACCCGCCACCTGGCGAGGCACCCCCGTGGAAGGTCAGGAAGAGTCCGTACGTGAACGCGAAGGGCGTGATCACGCGAACCGTGGACATGATCACCTGACTCTCGACGTAGGTGCCATCGGAGGGGTCGTCGCCCAGGACCGACCGACTGTCTGGCGCTGCGCGTGGGAACGGCTCGCCCGTGCCGGCGGGCTGCTCGCCGGCGGCCTGGTCCCTCGGGGCGCCCGCGTCGTCGGCCTCACCGTCCGGCCCGCGCTCACTCACGCGTGAACACCTCCGAGTGCAGGACCACGAGCGACGCTACCCCGGCGGCAAAGACGACCACGGCCTCGCCGAACGTGTCGAATCCGCGGTAGCCGGCGAGGACCGCCGTGACAGCGTTCTCGACGCCGGTGTCGTGGTAGGCCTCCGCGATGTAGTACTGGGTCACCTCGGGGTGGGACCAGATCGGCGCGTCGGGACTCCCGACGGCAGGGAACTCCGCGACGGTCACGAGGACCGCGACGGTGAGCCCCCCGGCGACGAGGATGCCGGGCCAGTGGACGCGCTCGAACACCTCGTCACGGCCGGGACGGACGGTCTTCGCGACCGTCAGCAACAACAACAGCGTCGTCACGCCCGCGCCGATCGCCGCCTCGGTCATCGCGACGTCGGGCGCGAGCAACAGCGCGTAGTAGATCGCCATCCCCAGGCTGTAGGCGGCGAAGACGATGATGGTCGCGAGCGTGTCCTTGAACGCAGCCGTGGCCAGCGCCGTCGCCAGGACGAACCCGAAGAGGACGAGTTCGATCACGCCCGGCGCCATCAGGCGTCACCTCCGTCGGCGTCACCGGCGGGGCGATCCTCGGACGCGGTAGATTCGCCGGCGACCGGGTCTTCCGGGGTCGGCCGGGAACCCGACTGGCCGACCGAGGCGCCGATCGCCGGGCCGTCCCCGCTCGCGGCGGCGATGTCCGCCCCCGTACGGTCGTCGTCGACCGTCCAGTGCTCGATCCCCTCCTCGTCGGCGGCTCGGGCGATGGCGTGGGCGGCGGTGGGGTTGGTCACGAAGATGAAAAACAGGAGGAGCACCGTCTTGAGCGCCGTCGCCTCGACGCCGATGGCGAGCGCGACGCCGGCCAGTGCGAACCCGGCGCCGAGCGTGTCGGCCTGGGAGGCGGTGTGGGCCCGCGAGTACACGTCCGGCAGGCGGAGGACGCCGGTCGTCGAGACTACAGTAAAGAACAGGCCTGCCAGCATGCAGGCCACGATGAGGACGAAGCGCCATGCCTCCATCAGATGACACCCCCGCGATCGACGGTGAACTTCGAGATGGCCACGGCCATCAGGAAGTTCAGGAGGGCATAGACCAGCGCGACGTCGAGCAGCGACTCCTCGTCGAGACCGACCGAGAGCAACGCCAGCACCACGACGGTGTTCGTCCCGAGGACGTTGACCGCGAGCACGCGATCCTGCATCGTTGGCCCCCGGACCACCCGATAGAGCAATGCGATCGCCAGCAGCAGGAACAGCGCGGCGACGCCCAGGGCAACGTCGGCCAGCGCGGCGTCGAGGTCCCCCGAGAGGAGCAGCGGGGCGAGACTCATTGTGGCTCACCACCGGACGTCTCGTCAGCGACCTGATCGATATCGCCCGCCTCCGACGCCTCGGGGTCGATCGTACCGTTTCCGCCCGGCGGAACGATCGCCGTCAGTCCGCGATCGGCGAGGCTGTCGACGCGCATCGACCGGCGCCCGTAGAAGACGAACCGGATGGCGCGCTCCAGGCCGCCATCGAAGAGGTCCTCGCGGGCGGTCGGGATGAGCGTGTGCACGAGGAGGTCCCGCCCCTCGACGCGGACCGTCAGCGTCCCCGGGGTGAGCGTGATCGAGTTCGCGAGCGACGTCACCGGGAGCGCGCCGTAGACCGCCGGCCGGATCCGGGTCATCTGGGGATCGATGTCCTGGACGGGATTGAGGATCACCGCGGCGACGATCACGTTCGCGACGACGATCTGCCAGAGGAGGTAGGGCACGTAGACGACGCCCCGGGCGATCCGGATCGGGGTCTGCCGGAGCGAGGGGTCCCGTCCGAAGCTGATCCGGGAGAGCGACCCGGCGACGACGATCGCGGTGATCGCGCCGGTGACGAGGTCGAACGCGGAGAATCCGCCGGCGAGGACCTGGTAGAACAGGAACGAGACGGCGGCGAGCGCCCCGATGCGACGGGCGCTGGAACGGCCGACCAGCGGTGTGCGCCGAACCGACTGGCGGACGGGAGCCTCCTCGACGGCGATGGAGTCGTCACGGCCGAGTTCGTACGCCAGGGGCTGGAGCAGCGGGGTCCCGACGCCCGGGTCGTACTCTGGATCGAGCACGATCCGGGTCACCCCGCGAGGCCGCGCGGCGTCGATCAGCGCCGCTGCGACGTCGGCGGGACTGAACAGGTACCTGTCGCGGCCCACGTGGCGGGTCCTGACGTCGACGAACTCCTCGCCACCGGCGTCCTCCTCGGCCCAGATCCGGACCCGCTCGAGCAGTTCGTCGGCGTCCTCGAGGGCGGGCGCGTGCTCCTCGGGGTCGAACTCCTCGGGCGCATGAACGTAGACAAAGTAAATCGTCGGGGCGGGGGCCGTCTCCTCGCCGGCGTCGGCCTCGGAGCGGGCCGACGACGTGCCGGGGGTCACCGGTTGGTCGGTGCCCGCGGTCCCCTCGGCGCCCTCGGCAGCATCGAGCCCCTCCAGTGTCGACTCCACGACGTACTCCACGGTCTCGCGGAGCGTCGCCGACGGCGATACCGGGACGAGGACCGGGTCAGGCGCCGCGGTCCCCCGCCCCGCCGCCTGCTGGTGGTCGCTCATCGTCCTGGAGCCTCGTTGATCGCCACTTCAGGTGATCCGCCGAAAACCGTTTCGTTCTCCCCCGGTCGGTGCCGGCGATCTCGCGGCCGCCGTCCACGAACGTCCGGGATCGAGACGGAGCGACGACCGTGCGTTCACGCGATAACGGCAGACGGCACAGCTACCGGACGATCCCAGCGAGCCGGCCCGCCACCTCGTCGCCGACCGTCGCCTTCGAGCCCGTCGAGACGGACACGTCCGAGACCTCGGCCGTCTCGGCGTCGACGAACAGCGCCCGCGTCTCCTCGGTTCCCATGACGCTGGCGTCGTTCGCGATCACGAGGTCGAGGTCGGCCCGGTCCATGATCGCCCGGGCGGCCTCGACCATCGCGGCGTCGTCCCCGCTGGTCTCCGTCTTGAACCCGACGATCGGAAGCTCCGGCCGGGCGGCCCTGGCCCCGTCGACGAGCTTCGGGGTCGGCTCGAGGTCGAGCGAGAGGGACTGGCCCGACCGGAGCTTGTCCGCGTGCTCCGGCGTGGTGTAGTCACCGACGGCAGCCGCCGCGACGAGGGCGTCGGCGTCCTCGATGGCAGCCTCCAGGGCGTCCAACATCGCGCCGGAGTCCTCGACCTCGACGAGCCGTGCGTAGGGGACCGCGGGGTCGTCGGCCTTCGGATCCGCGCCGGAGACCGAGAGCGCCCGGGGGCCCACGGGGCCGTGGAGGAGGGTCACCTCGGCGCCGCGGACGTAGCAGGCACGAGCGACCGCCCGCCCCATCTTGCCCGAGGAGCGGTTCGTGAGCACCCGCACGGGGTCGATCGGCTCGGCGGTGGCGCCGGCGGTGACGACGATCGACCGACCAGCCAGGTCGTCGGCGTCCTCGCCGGCACGTGCCGCGCGAGCGGCCGCCAGCGCGATGGCGTCCTCCGTCGGCACCTTGGCCTTCCCCTCCTCGATCCGGGGATCGAGCACGTCGACGCCCCAGCCCTCGAGGGTCTCGATGGCGTCGGGGATCCCCGGGTGGTCGTACATCGACTGGTGCATGGCGGGTGCGACCACGACCGGGCAGCCCGAGCCCAGCGCCGTGGTCGCACAGGAGGTCACGGTCGTGTCGTCGACCGTCGACGCGATCTTCCCGATCGTGTTGGCCGTCGCCGGCGAGATCACGAGGACGTCCGCCCAGCCGTCGGTCCCGCAGAGCTCGACGTGCTCGATCGCACCGGACAGGGCCGTGACCGGCTCCCCCTCGCAGGCGTACTCCACCGCGTCGGGGTGGAGAATGCCGCGGGCGGCGTCGGTCATCACCGCGCGGACCGTGGCGCCGCGCCGCCGGAGTTCGTGGGCCAGCTCCACGGTCCGAACCGCCGCGATGCTGCCCGTGACGCCGAGCGCGACGTTGACTCCCTCGAGCATCGTCCGGAGCTTCTCGGGCTCGGTGGGTAACGCTTTCGACAGTACAGCTGACCGGAACACTCGCGGGCGCCGCCTCAGGCCGGGTCGAGCGTCTGGATCATCCAGCAACCCTCCCCCACCGAGGTGTCGCGCCGAACCAGCTCGAAGGCGAATCGTTCCGAACCGTCGTCCGTCGACGCCACGGCCTCGACGCGGGCGGTGTCGCCCTCGACCACCGGCTCGGAGAACTCGACGGAGGGAGCCTCGTAGAACGCTCGGAGCTCGTCGCGCCGCATCATGTCGGACCACGACCCGTCGGGGAGTCCGGCGACCATCGTCGGGTCCCAGAACCGCCCGATCGTGACGAGTCCGCGGCCGAGTTGCGGGCCGCGAACCGCGGCAGCACCGACCGCGACGACCTCTTCGGGCCCCCGCTCGCAGGTCTGGGAGACGTCGTAGCCCGGAGAGGTCGCCAGCAGGACCTCCCCCTCGCCCTGAACCTCGGTGGCGTTCTCGCCGCCGGAGGACCCCGCGTCGAGGACGCCGCTGGCGGTCACCAGCACCAGCAGGCCAGCGACGACGAGGGCGACGCCGACGGCACCCGCTGCGGCGTGACGCGTGGTCGGCAACCGGAGGGGCGGCAGCGGCGTGAGTCCAGTCCTCCCTGCGGGTGCGGCAGGGTCGATCCCGAGGTACTCCCGGAGGAGCCGGTCCCTGTCCTCGACGTCGATGGCGTACCAGAGCCGCTCGCGCAGCTCCGCGGCCCCGAGGATCGACGCGTCAGGGAGGCCCCGCGGGAGCCCAGACGGATCGGTGGTGCGGTACGGCGAGACGACGAGGTCGATCGCGTCGCCGTCGTCGCCCGCTGGCGGCTCGTCGGGGCGCTCCGGCGCGCGCCGGAGCCCCGGCGCGATCCGTCGCGGGGAGAGGACGAGCAAACGCCGGCGTTCTCCCTCCCGAGTGACCACCAGTTCGGCACCGGCCCGCTCGACCGTCCAGCCACTCGCCTCCCAGAGCGCGGCGACGAACGCGCGGAACTCGGCGTCCGACAGCGCGAGGAGCCGGCGTTCCACCGTCGAGACTCCCGGCGCTGGCATGGGCAGGCGTTCGTGCGTGGGTCACAAGTCGGTGTCGCCGCCGGCAGGTCAGCGAGGAGCGGCGCTCCTTCGAGCGCCGGGATTCTCCTGCGAGCACCCGCCGATCCCGCGAGCAGCGCCCCGGCCTGCAAACAGCGGGCCAGACGTTCGGGGCCATCCAGGCCGCCGAGCAGCCTGGCCGACCTGCGAGTAGCAGGGCTTATGGCCGGGCCCGCGTGAGGGTTCCTCGAATGACCTTCGTCACGACGCTCAGCCTGGAAAGCGGGGACCGACCCGCCCTGGAGTCGGTCGTCGAGGAGATCCGGGCGATCGTCGAGCGAAAGGGCGCGGAGTTCAAGGGCCCGCATACGCCCCCGCCCGAGGAACTCTCCGTCCCGATGTACGACCGCCTCGAGAACGGCGGCCAGTACGACCGGTGGACGTACCCGGTCTACACGCGGACCGTCGAGATCCACGGGCACGACGACCTCGCGGGCTCGATCGCGACGCGGGAGTTCCCCGACCAGGTCCACGTCGAAGCGGACGTCCGGTCGATCTCGCAGACCGGCTAGGCGGGCGAGGACTGTCGGCCGAGCCGGGTCGGTAGCCGCCGCGGTGGGGTCGGCCGCTGCCCTCGGCCCGGGACTCGCGGCGGGATCGGCCCCGATCGCCCACACTTACGGTGACTGCCCTCCAACGGCCGTTGCAATGGCGAAACACGTCACCACCGTCTCGACGGAGGGATTCAGCTCCGAGAACCACGTCCGGGACTTCGAGTTGACGATCGACGCGACCGGCGAGGACGCGCCGGACACACTCGAGGTCCTGCTCGCGACCTACGCATCCTGCTTCGTCCCGGCGCTGCGCGTCGGCGCCGAGCAGCGGGACGCCGGCGACCTCGGCGAGATCGAGATCGAGGTCAGCGGCGATCTCAACGACGACGACAAGCTCTCGGCGGTCGCCTTCGACATCTCCGTCGACGCCGACCTCGACGACGACACCGCGGCCGCCGTCGTCGAGCGGGCGAAGGAGCTCTGCAAGGTGCACGACGCGGTCAAGCCCCAGCTCCACGCGGACGTCGACCTGTAGGCCGGCGACGGCGACGGTTCTGCACGTCAATCCCGCCCGGCCGACCATCGCGCCATCGATCCGTTCGACAGTGGCCGGGACGCCTGCCCGATCCGCTCACAGCCCCTTTGCCGCCGGAATTGCCCACGATTCGGGCCGCCGGGCCTAAACTTGCGGATTCCCTACGTGCCTCCAGTGCCCGTCGGCCAGATCGAGCCGCTGACCCTCGCGTACGCCGTCCTTACGATCGGCGTCGCGACGGCCACGGCGTACGTGGCGGCGTACGCGTGGCGACACCGGCAGGTGCAGGCCGCCACCTCGCTGGCGGCGTTCATGGTCGGCGTGACCGTGTGGACGGCTGCGGCCGGCGTCGGCCTGCTCCTCGACGGACAGACGGCGTTGATCGTGGCCCACGGCGTTCGGCTGGGCGCCTCCGGCGTGGTGGTCGCGAGCTTCCTGGGACTGGCCATGGAACTCGCCGGATACGGGGACCTCCTCGACCGCCGCGCCGCGGTCCTGCTGGGCGTCGAGCCCCTGGTCATGGCCGTGCTCACGGCGACGACGGGGCTCCAGGGGCTGGCCTACGCGTCGATCGAGCCGTCCCCGGATCCGCTCACCGCCGTCGTACCCGAGCCCGCGATCGGCTTCTGGCTCCACCTCGCGTACTCCTACCTTCTGGTCGGAGTCGCAATGGCCCTCCTCGTGGGCCAGCTACTGCGCTCCCGGGGGATCTACCGACGCCAGATCGCGACCGTGATCGTCGGTGCCGTGCTCGCCCTCGGATCCAACCTCGCGCTGACGCTGGGGCTGACGACTGCGGAGGTCGAACCGATCGGCTTCGCGGCGATGGGACTCCTGACGGCCTGGGCGATCAGACACTACCGTCTGATCGATCTCGCACCCATCGCCAGGAGGCAGATCGTCGCGACCCTCCCGGATCCCGTCGTCGTGATCGACGACCGAGACAGGATCACCGACTGCAACGAGGCCGCGCTGGCGTTGCTGGACGCGACGGAGGCGGCGGTGCTCGGCAGTGACTTCAGGGCCGCCTTCGACGCCGTCGCCACGGACGTAGCGGCGTTCGAGGACGCGATCCAGCACTCGGACGTGGTCGCCGTCCCCGTCGGCGAGGAGGTCCGACGGTACGAGGCGCGGCTCAGTCCCATCGTGGACGATCGTGGCGAGGACCGCGGGCGGATCCTGCTGTTGCACGACGTCACCGAGCGCGAGCAGCACCGCCGGCGCCTCGAGCGCACGAACGAACAGCTCGATCGGTTCGCGAGCGTCGTCTCCCACGACCTCCGCAACCCGCTGAGCGTGGCCGATGGGTACCTCGAACTCGCTCGAACCGACGGCGACGAGGAGCACTTCGAGACCGTGGCGGACGCCCACGCCCGGATGCAGGCAATCATCGACGACGTCCTCGCCCTCGCCCGAGGTGGGCCGGCGGTCGAAGACAGCGAGCCCGTCGCCATCGCGGACGTCGCCGAGCGTGCGTGGGAGCACGTCGAGACCGGCGAAGCGAGTCTCGTCGTCGAGACCGACCTCGTCGTCGAGGCCGACGCGGACCGGCTCGAACGACTCTTCGAGAACCTCTACAGGAACGCGATCGACCACGCCCAGGAGGGTCGGGATGCCGACTCGGGACCGCTCACGGTCACGGTCGGCCGGATAGAAGGCGCCAGCCGGCGGGAGGACCACGACGCTCGGGCGGAGGTCCTCCGAGACGACCTGAAAGCCGAGGCCCCGGGAGATCCCGTCGACCGAGACGGGTTCTACGTCGCCGACGACGGCATCGGGATCCCGGAAGCGGACCGCGAGCGCGTCTTCGAACCGGGCGAAACGTCCGGCGGCGACGGGACGGGCCTGGGCCTGGCGATCGTCCGTTCCATCGCACAAGCGCACGGCTGGTCGGTGCGTGCCACCGATGCCGAGGACGGCGGCGCGAGGTTCGACGTCACCGGGGCCGCTCCGGCACCGGAGGGAGCCCCGGCGGATTCGGCGGGCCACAGTGCGGAACCCTGAAGCGAGTGCCGTGCCCACGTCCGGCCATGACAGCCTGGACCGACCAGTTCGTCGGGGACCGGATGGCGGTCGACCGGGAGTTCACGGAGCGCGTCGCCGCCTCGGAGTTCTCCAGCCAGGAGTGGGGCACGATCATGACGGCCGTCGAGTTCGACATCGAGAACCCCGACGCGCCGGCGGAGGCCAGGGTCGTCGGCGACACGAGCAAGATCGACCAGGTGCTGCCGGCGATCGAAGAGATGCGTGGAGAGGCCGCCTTCGGCGGGGTGCCCGACGACAGTGGACGCGACCGGGGAACCGGTGGTAGCGGCCTGTTCGGCTCGATCAAGTCCTCGCTGGGGTTCGGCGGAGACGAGGAGACGGAACACCGCCTCGAGGCGGCGGAGGCGCTCGTCGAGGAGTACGCCCGGCAGTTCCAGGAGCACCTCGAGGCCCAGGGAAAGTGGGAACAGGCCTGTTCGATCGCTGCGGCCACTGCCGGCGAGGAGCACGGCGATATCGAGGTCGATCCGGACCGCGACGACGCGGCCGACGATCGCTGAGTGTCGAACGGGCGTTCCGCGTCAGTCGTCCCCGGACCGGAACATCGTCAGCTCCTCGGCCTGGTAGATGTTGATCAGCTCCGTCACCAGCTCGTCGTAGGACTCGTCGTCGACGCGGAGGGCGTCCAGGCGCTCGATCGTCTCGTCGTCGAGGTGAACCTTCGGCATCACGTTCGTGTACGGGAGTTTCCCCCTTAAGCTGACAGGGTCTCTCGAGACGCGAGGACAGCGGCGCAGCAGGAGCCGGCGTGAAATCGCCGTCCTAGAGCCTATCGACGACGGCCCGAGTCACGTCCTCGGTCCCCGCGTCGCCGCCCAGATCGGGCGTGTGCGGGCCCGCCTCGAGGACTGCTTCGACGGCCGACCGAACCCGGCCGGCGGGCTCCGTGTACTCGAGATGCTCGAGGAGCATGGCCGCCGAGAGGATCATCGCCGACGGATTGGCCACGCCCTCGCCGGCGATGTCGGGCGCGGAGCCGTGGACCGGCTCGAAGAGCCCGTTCTCCTCGCCGACGTTCGCGGAAGGCAACAGGCCCAGCCCACCGACGAGTCCCGCGGAGAGGTCCGAGAGCATGTCCCCGGCGAGGTTCGGGCAGATCACCACGCCGTACTCCTCCGGGCGCTGGACGAGGTGCATCGCCAGCGCGTCCATGAGCGCCGTCTCGTACTCCATGCCGAACTCCTCCCCGACGGCCTCCGCGACCTCCAGGAACATGCCGTCGGTCTCGCGCATCACGTTCGCCTTGTGGGCGATCGTCACGTCGTCGATCCCGTTCTGGCGGGCGTAACGGAAGCCGTACTCCGCGATGTCGCGGGAGGCATCCTCGGTGACCACCCGGGTCAGTGTCCGGACGCCGTCGGTGATCTCGCTCTCGATGCCGGCGTAGACGCCCTCGGTGTTCTCGCGGATGAACACCAGATCCGTCTCGGGCTGGAGCGCGTCGACGCCGGGATAGGCGCGGGCCGGGCGGACGTTCGCGAAGGAGTCGACGGCACTCCGGAGTGGCAAGATCACGTCCGAGGCCATCTCGCCGGCTGCGCCAAAGAGCGTCGCGTCGGCGTCGGCCGCCAGCTCGCGGGTCTCCGTCGGCAGCGGCTCGCCGGTCTCCTCGGCGACGGCGTCGCCCGCCTGCCCCTCGACGAACTCGAAGTCGACGTCCAGCGCCTCCAGCACCTCGACGGCGGCGGGCGTGACCTCTCGGCCGATGCCGTCGCCTGGGATCACGGCGATCTCGTGAGTCATGGTCGAAGCGAGAACTACCCCGGGGGAAAGCCATTCGGTTTGTGGCTCCGGAGCCACGGATCCTCGCCGCCGCGGGGTCGACCGGACTCCTCAGGGTCCCCGGGCGTCCTCGACGGGGAGGTGCTCCTGTACCCACGACACGCCGGCGTCGGGATCGTAGTCCTCGGCCTCGTAGTGCTTGATGGCGACCGCTGGATCGGGGTGGCCGGCCGAGTACTCCTCGTGCGCGTAGAGGTCGGTCCCGTCGCCGTCCGCTCGAAACAGCATGACGTGGACCTGGCGGTCGGCGGTCGGCTCCTCGCGGTACATCCAGGAGCCGACCTCCACGTCGCCCGACGGGTCGGTCTTGAGCGCCGCGAGGGGATTCCGGCAGCAGCCCCGGTCCCAGAGCAGTTCCTCGACGGCGTCGGGCTGCTCGTCGATCCGGCCGGCGAACTCGTCGTCGTCCAGCTGGTACGCCGCGTAGCCGTCGAACCAGGAGAAGACGGTGTGGAGGTTGGGGAGGGCGGTTCGACGCCAGTCCTCGACGTGGTCGTCCTCGGGGCCGAGCCTGCGCGTCGCACTGTCACCGTCGCCCTCGTACAGGACTGGGAAGCCACGCCGACCGACCCACCCGATCAGCCGACGTCGAAGCGGCGCGGGAAGGATGTTCGCCATGGCTGGCCACTTCAGACGCGTGGACCGTGAGTGTTGTCCCTTCGCGAGACGATGGTCGACGTCTCTACAGCAGGGGAGCCCGCGGGCGGTTCCCTCCGCAGCTGGGCCGGGTACGCGTTCGCGTTCCGGATCCTCGAGGGCATCGCGGTGACTGGGACTGTCCGCCTGGCTCCTCGGGAGGCTCGGCGTTCGAGTGGGAACGGCTGAGCGGCACCATCAATCTCGACGGGAACCGCCTCGTGGTCGGTGGCGAGGATCGCGAGCCAACGTTGTGCCAGGGGTGAGGAGCGAGCGGTGTCACCGGAGCGCTACAGATCGCTCGGCGACCACCGCTCGACGAGGCCGGCGAAGTCGTCGTCGAACGTCAGCACGGCGTCGATATCTCTGCGCTCGTACTGGGCGATCTGGACGGCATCCGTGAAGCTGAGTTCCTGATCGTCGTACCGCTCGAACGTCTCGACTGCGCTCTCGAACTCGTCCCGGGAGAGGTGCAGCAGGTCGTAGAATTCGGGGTAGGGCTCGACGCCTCGGAGGCGCCGACCGAGTTCGACAGCCGTCTCGAACGAGCCGCTTCGCCGTAGCGTCAGCGTGAGCACCTCGTCGAACACGTACTCCGAAACGTAGGGGCGTCCACATTCGCCATCGTACACCGCATCCAACGCCGTCTCGGCCTCCTCGTGTCGGGTCGCACTGCGGTCGTGGTCGGCGTAGAGCACCCCAGTGTCGACGAGGACGCTCATCCGTAGAGAATCTCGTCGACGTCGTCTTCGTCCGTTTCCGTCTCGGAGTCGAAGCGACCTCGCCGCATCATCTCCTTCTCCTCGCTGGAGAGCGGAGACACATCGGATCGGAACGAGTCTATCACCTCCTGACGCGACTCGTAGGCCTCGTCGATCAGGCGGCTGAGCAGCTCCTGTTGTGTGACCGACGTCCCGGTTTCGAGCCGGATCTCGGCCTGGAGCTCCTCGAGCAGGGCTTTCGCCTCGTCGTCGACTTTGACGGCCGTGCCCATACACGGAGGTAACTGAGTAACTCAATAAATCTTTCTACCAGACGTGTCCTATCCGGGGGAGACTGTTCGTGGCGTTGGAACCAATGCTCGCGGCTACGCGTTGTCTCGAATCTCGGAGCAACTGCTCGTGGCGGCATCTCGATCGCTCGTGAGAAGGGAGTCTCAGTGCCTAGAGATACGGCAGGGACGCCGCAGTCTCGTCGATCGCGTTCTGATTCGCGCCCATCAGCGCCGTCGTGTCCCAGATGCCCTCGACGAGGGCCTGGCGCTGGGCGTCGTCGACGCTGACGCTGATCTCGTTGTCGCCGAACGAGACCGTCTCCGCAGCCACGTCGACGTCGATCTCGCCGTCGGGGTTGTCCTCGACCCACTGCTGTAGTGATTCGATCGACTCGTGATCGGCCGTGACCGTCGGCATCCCGAGCGCGAGGCAGTTCCCCGCGAAGATCTCCGCGAAGCCTTCCCCGACGAAGGCGTCGATTCCCCAGCGCAGCAGCGCCTGCGGCGCGTGCTCGCGGGAGGAGCCACAGCCGAAGTTGTCGTTGACGACCATGACCGAGGCGTCCTGGAACCGCTCCTCGTTCATCGGGTGCTCCTTCGGGTCGTCCTCGTCGTCGAAGCGCTGGTCGAAGAAGGAGAACTGGCCGAGGCCGTCGAAGGTCACCACCTTCATGAACCGCGCCGGGATGATCTGGTCGGTGTCGATGTCGTTGCCCCGGATCGGGACGCCCGTGCCGGAGACGTGCTCGACGGACGGGATGTCCTCTGTCGCGTCGGTCATGCTTCCACCTCCGCGGAGTGTGCTCGCACCGTCCCTCGCAGTCGCTCGCTCATGCGAGGGACACCTCCTTGACCTGCCGCACGTCAGTCACTTCCCCGTTGATCGCCGCCGCGGCGACCATCCGGGGGTTCATCAGGACCGTCCGGCCGTCCTTGCTGCCCTGACGGCCGACGAAGTTGCGGTTCGAGGACGACGCACACGCCTCGTCCCCTTCCAGCTGGTCCTCGTTCATGCCCAGGCACATCGAGCAGCCCGCGTTGCGCCACTCGAAGCCGGCGTCCTCGAAGACGTCCTTGAGTCCCTCCCGACGGGCGGCCTCCTGGACGCGCTGGCTGCCGGGGACGACGAACGCGCGGACGTCGGAATCGACCTCGCGGTCCTTGACGATCCGCGCCGCGCGGCGCAGGTCGGGGAGTCGGGCGTTGGTACACGACCCCAGGAAGGCGACGTCGATCTCGTACCCCTCCATCGTCTCGCCGGGCTCGACGCGCATGTGCTCCTGGGCGCGACGGGCGGTGTCCTGCTTGCCCTCGGGCAGGTCCTCGGGTGCCGGGATCGGATCCGTGATGCCGACGCCCTGGCCTGGGGTGGTGCCCCAGGTGACCACTGGATCGAGGTCGCCGGCGTCGATCTGGACGACGTCGTCGTACACGGCATCGTCGTCGCTTCGGACCGACTCCCAGTAGGGCTTGAGCTCCTCGAACTCCTCGGGGTGCTCCTGGAAGTAGTCGGTCTCCTCGAGCCACTCGTAGGTGGTCTCGTCGGGGTTGACGTAGCCGGCGCGGGCACCCCCTTCGATGGACATGTTGCAAATCGACATCCGGCCCTCCATGCCGAGGTTCTCGATCGTTTCGCCGGCGTACTCGTAGACGTAGCCGACGCCGCCCTCGGTGCCCAGCCGGCGGATGATCTCGAGGATGATGTCCTTGGCCTCGACGCCGCGGTCGAGCTCGCCTGTGACCTCGATCTTCCGCACCTGCTGTTTCTCCATCGCGATGGTCTGGGTCGCGAGCACGTCGCGAATCTGGGACGTGCCGATGCCGAAGGCCAGCGCGCCGAAGGCGCCGTGGGTGGAGGTGTGGCTGTCGCCACAGACGATCGTCTTGCCGGGCTGGGTGATCCCCTGCTCCGGACCGATGACGTGGACGATTCCCTGGTCGCCGGTTGTCGGATCCGAGAAGTCGATCCCCGCATCCCGGACGTTCTCTTCGAGTTCCGACATCATCCGCTCGGCGGCGTCGTCGCCGTAGGGGCGTGACTGGTCGGCTGTCGGGACGATGTGGTCGACCGTCGCGTGGGTGAGGTCCGGTCGCGCGACCTCCAGGCCGCGCTCCTCGAGCATGCCGAAGGCCTGCGGGCTGGTGACCTCGTGGATCAGGTGGAGGCCGACGAACAGCTGGTCCTGGCCGTTGGGGAGCGTGGTGACCTTGTGGCTGTCCCACACCTTGTCGTAGAGCGTGCCCTCACTCATCGTGGGCCTCGTCTACCGGGTCGTCGACCGTCGACCGGTCCTCGTCGCGGTCCAGCCCGCGGTCGAAGACCTCGGCGGCGTCGGTGTCTGTCGGCGTCTCGTGGTCGACGTCCTTCATCGCCTCTTCGTCGGCGGCGGCCGCCGGCTCCCCGCCGTCCGCTGCGATCGCTGGCCCGCGTCCGAAGATCGAGCCGAACGTCGTGTTCCGGTGGGGATGGGTGTGATCGATGCCGCCCATGGTATCGGCGTTCTCGGCCGTCTTGGGCGCTGTGCCCGACGGGCCGTCGGTCGATGCGTCGTCGGATCGGGTCGGGGTCGTGTCGTGTGTCATCGGTCTGGGTGTCGTCTGTAGCAGGGGATCAGTCGTCGGCGGGTGCCTCGGCGGCCTCGGGCTCCTCGTCGGCCCACGCGAAGAGGGCGCGGAGGCGCTCGCCGACGTCCTCGATGTCGTGGTTCATCTCCGCCCGGCGCAGCTGGGTGTAGCTGGGCCGGCCGGCCTGATTCTCGGCGATCCACTCGCGGGCGAAGGTGCCGTCCTGGACCTCCTCGAGGGCCTCCTCCATGTTCTCGCGAACGTGGTCGTCGACGATCTCGTCACCCTTCACGAGGCCGCCGTACTCGGCGGTGTCCGAGACGGAGTTCCACATCTCGGCGTGCCCGCCTTCGTACATCAGGTCGACGATGAGCTTCAGCTCGTTGAGGCACTCGAAGTAGGCGATCTCCGGCGAGTATCCGTTGTCGACGAGCGTCTCGTAGCCGTGCTTGACCAGCGACGTGACGCCGCCACAGAGAACGGCCTGCTCGCCGAAGAGGTCCGATTCGACCTCCTCCTGGAAGCTCGTCTGGATGACGCCGGCGCGGGCACAGCCGATGCCCTGGGCGTAGGCCAGCCCTTCCTCGGTCGCCTCGCCGGTGGCGTCCTGGTAGACGGCCAGGAGCGCGGGCGTCCCCTGGTCCCGCTCGTAGTTCCGGCGGACGAGGTGGCCTGGGCTCTTGGGCGCGACCATCGTCACGTCGACGTCCGCCGGCGGCTCGATCTGGTTGTAGTGGACGTTGAAGCCGTGGGCGAACTGCAGCGTGTCGCCGGCCTCCAGGTTCGGCTCGATCGCCTGCTCGTAGACGTCGGGCTGGACGGTGTCGGGCACCAGCACGGAGACGACGTCCGCGCGAGCTGCGGCCTCGGCGGGCGTCGTGACCGTCAGTCCGGCGGACTCGGCGTCGGCGCGCGAGGAGGAATCCTCGCGGAGGCCGACGACCACGTCCACGCCCGACTCGTGGAGGTTCAAGGCGTGGGCGTGGCCCTGGCTGCCGAAGCCGAGGACGGCGACCGTCTTGTCGTCGATGTAGGAGCTGTCCGCGTCGTCGTCGTAGTGTACCGTCGTAGTGAACTCGTCTGTCATTGGTGTCGGATCGGGTGTGGTGTCTAGATGGCGTCAGTCGTCGTTAAGCGGGGCGTTCGTCGGCTCGCCTGCCCCGGTGGTCTCCGTGCCGCGGGCCAGCGCGGCCGTCCCGGTGCGGGTGACCTCGCGGACGCCGAAGCGGCCGAAGGCCTCCACGGCGTTCTCGATCTGGGGCCGCTGCCCGGTGATCTCGACCGTGATCGTCTCCGCGCCGGTGTCGACGGCCTGCCCGCCGTACATCTCGGCCAGCGCCTGCACCTTGTCGGGGTGCTCGCCGTCGACCTTGATGAGGGCCAGCTCGCGGAGGGTGGCGTCGCGATCGAGTTCGCGAACCGCCGCGACGGGCACGAGTTTCGCGAGCTGCTTCTTGGCCTGTTCGATCCCCGGGCGGGTCTCCTCGATGACCATGGTGATCCGGGCGCGGTCGGGATCGGCGGTCGGGCCGACGGTCAGACTCTCGATGTTGAACTGCCGCCGGCTGAACAGCGAGGAGACCTGCGCCAGGACTCCTGGCTCGTGGAGCACGAGCGCCGACAGCGTCACGCGCTCTTCCGGCGTCTCGGCCTCCGCCTCGGGGTCGACGCGAATCCCCTGTTTCGTCCGCTTGCCCTCGGGAACGGGGCGCTCCTCGGGAGCCGGGCCCTCGAGGGCCTTCGCGTCGGCAGGATCGGTCGCGGCGGCGTCCGTTCCCCCGTCGGTGGCCGGTTCACCTGTCGCCGTCGGATCGTCGGTCGTCGTCCGTTCGTCGTCCGCGGTGGGTGTGTCGTCGCTCATATCGATCACCTCAGAGCTGCTCCTCCGACAGCGCGAACTGTCCGTTGTCGCCCCCGCTGGGGACCATCGGGTAGACGTTCGCCTGCGGGTCGATGCGGAAGTCGATGACGCTGGGGCCCTCGTAGGCGACGGCTTCCTCGACGGCGTCGGCGACCTCGTCGTAGTCGTCGACCGCCCAGCCGCGGGCGCCAAAGGCCTCTGCCAGCTTGTCGAACTCCGGACACCAGCCGTACTCCGAGGCCGCGTGACGGCCCTCGAAGAAGGCGTCCTGCCACTGCCGGACCATGCCGATGTACTCGTTGTTGAGCACGGCGACGGTCAGATCGAGGTTCTCCCGCACCGCGACCGACAGCTCCTGCATGGTCATCAGGAACGAGCCGTCGCCTTCGAAGGCGACGACGTCCTGATCGTCGTCGGCCGCCAGCCGGGCGCCGACCGCCGCGGGCATGCCATAGCCCATTGTCCCCAGGCCGTGACTCGAGACCCAGGTGCGGGGCTCAGTGAACTCCCAGTACTGGCAGGCCCACATCTGGTGCTGGCCGACGCCGGTGGTCACGACGGTGTCGTCGTCGGTCGCCTCGTCCAGTGCCTCGACGACGAACTCCGGCTGGAGTGGCCGGTCCTCCGGGAGCGGATAGTCCATCGGGTAGGTCTCCTTCCACTCCCGGCACTGCTCCCGCCACTCGTCGGCGTCGGGCGTCGCCTCCATCTCGTCGTGGAGTTGCTCGACGACGGTCGCAGCGTCCCCGATCAGCGGGTAGTCCGCGTGGATGTTCTTGCTGATCTCGGCGGGGTCGATGTCGACGTGGACGACCTCCGCCTCGGGCGCGAACGTCTCGATGCCACCCGTCAGGCGGTCGTCGAAGCGGGTGCCGACGCCGACCAGCATGTCGGTGTGGGTGATGGCCATGTTGGCGTAGCCGGTGCCGTGCATGCCGCCCATCGACATCGACAGCTCGTGGTCCTCGGGGAACGAGCCGAGGCCGGGCATCGTCGTCACGACCGGGATCTCGTACTCGGTCGCGAACTCGTAGAGTTCCTCGCTGGCGTCGCCCTTGATGATCCCGCCGCCGGCGAGGATCACGGGGCGCTCGGCCGCCTCGATGGCCCGTGCTGCCTCGACGACGTTCGCGCGCTCGGCGCGCTCCTGGACGGTGTAGGTCTCGGGCGTCTGTGGTTCGCCGGGCTCGCGGTCGGTCTCCCCGTTGGTGATGTCCTTCGGGAGGTCGACGAGCGTCGGGCCCGGACGGCCCGTCCGGGACAGCGCAAGCGCCTGCCCGACGTCGTCGCCGACGGTGTCGGCGTCGTCGGCGAAGATGTTGTGCTTCGTGATCGGGTCGGTGACGCCGGTCGTGTCCGTCTCCTGGAAGGCGTCGTTGCCGACGAACTCGGTGGGAACCTGGCCCGTCAGCGCGATCATCGGGTCCGAGTCCATGTCGGCGTCCGCGATGCCCGTCACGAGGTTCGTCGCGCCGGGGCCCGACGTCGCCAGGCAGACGCCGGGCTCGCCGGAGACGATCCCATAGGCGTCTGCGGCGTGGGACGCGCCCTGCTCGTGGGCCATCGTGACGTGGGTGAGCTGGTCGGAGTCGTACAGCGCGTCGTAGACGGGCATGATCGCGCCGCCCTGGACGCCGAAGAGGTACTCGATGCCGGCGTTCTCGAGAGCCCGAACGACAGACTGGGCGCCGGTGGCAACCGGGCGCTCACCGTCGTCGCTCTCGGGCTGCTCGGCAGGCGGTTCCTCGTCGGTGACGCCGGGATCGGTTCCCTCGGTACCGGCGCCGGCCTCCGCGGCGGATCCGGGGGCCGCCGTGCCTGTCTGCGTGGCGGCGGTCTCGCCGCCGTCGGGAACCGGCTCGGCCCGGTCGCCCGCGGCCTCGGTGGGTTCGCGATCGGCCTCGATCGGCTCCCCATCGGCCTCGGTCGGCTCGCGGTCCGTCATCGCGTGCCTCCCCGTCGTGCTGTCGGGTCGACGGCTGCCGGTGTCGCTGTAGCGGGCGCTCGTGGGGTCGTTCGTGGGGCGACAGATCCCGCACGTGCGTACGGGCGACACCCTCGCTGGTTGGTCGGTGGGCGATGCGGTCGATGTGGACTGGCGTGGTGGGTCATGGGCGTGCGTGGCTGGTGGTCGGAAACTGGACGGCAACCGGAGGATTGAGTGGGTGCAGGGGCTAGGACGCCCCTACAATGATCGCGGCGACGGCGCTGCTCGCCGGGAGTGCGAACCGGGAGCGTGCGCGTCGCGTCATCGTCTGGGCGTGTCTGTGACCCCGGAGTATATGATATTTTCGGAGCCTGACCGGCGACGACACCGACAGCGGCCCCCACAACGGCGGGGCTCCGCGCCAGCCAACCGTCTGCGTCCCGCCCCGAGGCGCGGCCGGCGTTCCCCGGACGCGAGACGGCCTGACCGTCCCCGAGGCGACGCTGCTGACTGCAGGGGCTGGCGATGCGCCGGTCGCTGCTGGTGGTGTGGTGGGCGGCCCGGGACATGGGAATCACCTACGCCCGGACCTCCTCTTCCTCGAGGGGTACGCCGACCTCCCGGGCGAAGCGCTCCAGCTCCGCCTCGGTGACCCGGTCGCCCTCGGCACCGTAGTCCTTGACCCGACGGGTGACCGCCCGCACCTGGTCCTCGGAGGGCGCGAAGCCCGCGTCCTCGAGGCGTTCGCGGACGGAGTGGGTGCCGGTGTGCTTGCCCAGCACCAGTTCGCGCTGGGCACCGACCATCTCGGGGGTCATGACGCCGGGCTCGAAGGTGTCGGAGTTCTCGATGACGCCAGCGGCGTGGATGCCGCTCTCGTGGGAGAAGGCGTTGGCCCCGACGACCGGCTTGTTGCCGGGGACGTCGATGCCCGACTTCTCCTCGACGACGCGGGAGAGCTCGGTGATCCGCGTCGTGTCGATGCCGGTGTCGGCCTGGAACAGCGACTCCACCGCCATGACGTACTCCTCGTAGGCGGCGTTGCCGGCCCGCTCGCCGATGGAGTTCACCGAGACCTGGGCCTGGTCGGCGCCGGCCTCGATGCCCGCGATGGCGTTCGCAGTCGCCATCCCGAAGTCGTCGTGCGTGTGGACGTCGATGCGGGCGTCCGTGTGGTCGGTGACCTGGTCGATCAGGTCGTAGAAGCGCCGCGGCGCGGCGACGCCGCAGGTGTCGGGAATGTTGATCCAGTCCGTCCCCGCCTCGCTGACGGCCTCGATGACGTCGATCAGGAATCCCTCGTCCGTGCGCGTCGCGTCCATCGGGGAGAACATGCAGGTCGCGCCCGCCTCGACGACGCGCTCGACGGCGTCGACGGCGTTCTGTTGTACCTCCTCGCGGGTCGCGTGCATGGAGTCCTCGATCTGGACGTCGCTCGTCGAGACGAAGACGTGGACCATCTCCGCGCCGGAGTCGAGGGCGGCCTCGATGTCCTTGTCCACCACGCGCGCAAGCCCACACACGGTGGTCGAGGTACTGGACGCGATGTCTCGGACTGCCTCGAACTCCGCGTCGGAGTTCACGGGGAACCCGGCCTCGATGACGTGGGTCCCCATCTCGTCGAGGATCGCCGCTATCTCGCGTTTGTCCTCGTAGGAGAAGGACGTGCGAGGCGACTGTTCCCCGTCTCTGAGCGTCGTGTCGAAAACCCGTGCCGTCTCGATCTCGTCAGTTGAATCCAGTGTGCCCTGGAAGAACTCGATCCGCCTGGCTGGTGCCAGACGAGTCGTCGGAATGCGACATTGTACATCTACCAATCGTGGTGTGACATAAAAGGCTGTCCCTGTGGTGGCGGACGATCGTGGGATGGGACCCCACGCTTCACGGCAATTATCGCGCAATCAGCGCGGATCGGCACCCGAACTGGACGACGTGCCACCGATCGCCTGCGTTCCGGCGACAGCACCGGACGTCCCCGGCGAACCCTCGAGGACCGACGGCACGCCACCGTCCACGCGAACACTCGGATCCGATCACCACAGCAGCGCCACTCACAGGGGAAAGCGCCGCATCAGCCCCGGCAGCCGGTTCCGCACCCACGCGCTGACCCCGCCGCGACGCTCCGCGATCCGCTCCATCTCCGCGTCGGTCAGTTCGAAATCGAACACCGCCAGGTTCGCCTCGATGTGCTCGCGGCTCGTCGCCTTCGGGATCGCCACGACGCCATCCTGCTGGACGAGCCACCGGAGCGCGACCTGCGCCGCGGACTTGTCGTAGCGCTCGCCGATCTCGGCGAGCACCTCGTCGGAGATGGCGTCCCCACGGCCGAGTGGGCTGTACGCCGTCAGGGCGACGTCGTGCTCCCGGCAGGTCGCCAGCAGGCCGGACTGATCCTTGTAGGGGTTGTACAGCACCTGGTCACAGACGATCGGGACGTCGGCCACCTCGACGGCCTCCTCGAGCTGGGCGGCGGTGAAGTTGCTCACGCCGATGTGGCGCGCCTCGTCCTCGTCGACGATGTCCTCCATCGCCCCGATCGTCTCCTCGATCGGCACGCGGGGATGGGGCCAGTGGGCGAGCAGCAGGTCCACTGCGTCGACGTCGAGGGCGTCGAGGCTCTCCCGGACCGAGTCCTCGAGGTCGTCGTAGCGGAGGTTCGAGCGCCAGACCTTCGTCGTGAGGAAGACGTCCTCGCGGTCGACGTCGGCCTGTGCGATCCCCTGCCCGACCTCGGCCTCGTTGCCGTAGGCCTGGGCGGTGTCGATGTGACGGTAGCCCAGATCGAGGGCGGTGCGGACAGATTCCGTACAGGAGTCGCCGGTGTTCTGCCAGGTCCCGAGGCCGAGTTTCGGGATGGTAGCGCCGCCGGCGGAGACGTGGTCCATGGGGTCCATTGCGACCTGCTAGGTTTGAAAGGCACCGATCGGGGAAGGATGGCCACGTCCCTCCACGACCTAGATTTATGTGCGTTGGAACTGCTGGAATTTCCAATGGCCATTGACGCGAGGATCCTTCCCGTTGTGATCTCGTTGCTGGTCGTGTTGGCCATCGGTGCGGCGATCGCGGTCGTCTTCCAGCCGTTCGGACTCGGCGGCGACTCTGGCGCCGCCGCGGAATCCTGCGAGTGGAACACGACCTGGCAGCAGAACGGTGAAACCTACCACGACGAGGACTGCGATCGGATCGCGAACGCCGTCGAAAATCGTCGCGGGCTGGATCCCCACGACGCCGACAGCGACGACGACGGACTCGACGATGGGGCGGAACTGTATATCGTCCGGACCGACCCCCACGACCCCGACACAGACGGCGATGGCGTCCTCGACAGCGAGGAGGATCCAGACGGCGATGGCCTGACGAATGCCGAGGAGGTCGAGGCCGGCAGTCACTACGACTTGGTCGACGGTGATCGGGACGGCCTCACGGACCCACAAGAAATCGCGAACGGCACGGAGCCGCTCCTCGCGGACACCGACGACGACGGCGTGGAGGACCTCCCGGAACTCCAGCGCGGGACCGATCCCACCGACCCGGACAGCGACGACGACGGCGTCCGCGACGGTAACGAAACCGTCACGCAAACGTTCGAGGCCCAGGGCTCGGACGCGAGCGTCACCGTGCGGGGCCCGGCCCGGGTTTCTCTGGAGATCGAGACCCGGAACGACGGGAGGAGCGAGAACAGCGTCGCCGAAGGACCTGTCATCAGGGTCGAACAGGACCACGATGGCGACTTCGAGCGTGCCACCGTTCGGATCCCGATCCACAGCACCGAAACCGCCGGCCTCGCGGTCCACCACTGGGACGGGACCCAGAGCGGACGGTGGTCGCCACTGGACTCACGGATCGAAGACGGGTACGCAGTCGCGGAGGTCCACGAATTCGGCTATTTTACGGTAGTGGATCCTGGCGTCTGGGGAGGCGGATGAAGGGGAGTGGGTTCCTGGGTGGGGCATTCGTGCCCGACACCACGACGATGGACGAGGGCGGCAACCGCCACGCCGACCCGCCCGACACGTTCTACCGCATCCACTCCGGCGACTACGTCTACGAAGGCAACCACTCCCTGGAGGTCGACACCTCCGCCGGCGGCCAGAACATGTGGTCGACCGACGGACTGCCCTACTACCCCCGCCAGGGCGACCGGATCGAGTGGCGCCAGCGCTTCGAGGGCGAGCACTGGTGGGGCGGCACGTTCGGCACCCGCTGGCGGGTCCTCTTCGGTGACGAGACGAACGGCTACATGGGACTCCGCGTCGACGGGCAGCGCGAGCAGACACTCCGACTTGTCCACTACGACCGGAACGGCCAGCGCCAGACGATCGACGTCGCGGACGCGGACTGGAGCGGCCACCAGGGCGAGTGGCAGCGCGTCGTCTTCGACTGGGACAGCAATGGCACCGATACCGTTGCTGGAACCGTCTACGACGCGGCCGGCGACGAGATCGCACACGTCGAAGGCGAGAACCCCCTTGCACAGCGCGGCGCAGACGAGATCCGGTATCGGATGACCAGCGATCGCCACCACCGCGGCAACGTCTACCTCGACGAGTTCCAGCGCGTCGGCGTAGGGACCGGTCTGCCCTCCAATAACGACATCGACGGCGACGGCCTCATCGACGAGCTGGAGCGTCGGACCTGGACGGAGACGCGCGGTGAACACCTCCGAACGTTTAGCCCGGATCCTCGGGCACTGCACTCAGACGACGACGGGATCCACGATGGCGAGGAGATCAGCTTCGTCGAGGAGACCGTCGGCGGACAGACCGAGTATCAGCTGGAAATGGAGGCGAATCCGACGCGGGAGCACACCGACGCCGATCAGTTGAACGATGGGACGGAAATCGGTGGATGGACGATCGATGTGATCAATCGAAGCGAGGAGCCGTATCGCTATGACAATGGGGACCCGTTGATGGGCATCGAGAGTCGTGGTGAATTGCATGTGTCATCTGATGCAATGTCCGCAGACTCCGACGGGGACGGTCTATTGGACCACGTCGAACGGAACCATTCGCACACGGATCCTTCGGAGTCAGTGACCTATGAGGTCACGCGAGAACATCAGCAGCATCTCATTAATGAACTAGGTACTGTCCTCACCACTGCTGATCCCGAAACCAGATTCGACCTCTATTTCCAGCTTTCGGAGCAGGCCAGGGAACTACAGATAATTTCTGAAGACAGCGCCACCCCAGATAGTCTCGATGAGATTAGAAAGTGGGATCTGAACGACGCACGCGACGCCCACGATTACGTTTCCACAGCCGATGGGAGCGGTATGCCGACTGGGCTCGACCGATATACCTACCAGAGCCCAGGGCTATTTCAGACGGCCGATATCTGGATCCCGACGATCACGGAGATCAATCATCCTCGCTACGATATCGATCCCTGGGACCCCGATACAGACGACGACGGCCTGACTGACGGGCAGGAGATCCACGGCATCCCAATCATGGGTCCTGGACCCGTGGACGGCGTAGCGGAATTCGATCTCGACCCGACCGATCCCGATACCGACGGGGACGGGTACTGGGATGGGTTTTACGGAGTCCACGGTGTGAACGGAAGCGATAATGTTATATTATATATGGAAAATCTGGACGACGGCATCTCCGGCCACGAGATCGTCCAAGCACAAACGGGTGTGCACAACGAGACTGAGGCTCCGATCGCCCGAGGATATGATATCGACGAAGACGGCGAGGACGAGCACTCGAACCTACACATTGGGGAATTACACTGGGGCACCGACCCAACCGACGACGGAGATACACCCCACGACCAGACGTCATTGGAGGTTGAGCTTGACTACGTCCGTGGAAATGATCCCAGGAACATCACAAGCTCAGGCCCCAGCCAGGTGAATGTTCTCGAGGCCGTTGAGCGCAACTATGCGCTTTACGGCATGGACGTCTCGTTCGTCGAGGTCGACGAGTTGACCCGTGACGATCTACGTGATGCCTGTGCGCTGACGGCGGGCGATGTCGGTGTCGTAACGGCAGCTCAGATTGCCGGAGTGCCGTTGACTCGGATCGAAATCGTAGAATCCTGGGCAGAGGATCGCTGCCTTATCTCGGTGACCCCCGATTCGTTCAATCGGCACGAATTGGACGCCGTCGAGGACGAATTCCACGACACGGACTCAACGCTGCACGTCTTCTGGGGAACGGAACTAGGTGAAGACTTCCCACCGTCCGTCATCGACGCTGCCTACCAGATACAGGGAGTAGACTATAGCGGAGATACGGGAATGGCGTTCAACAACGGTGCACCTGGTACGCATCTCCTCGCGGAAACGACGGCCTGGGAGTTTGGCGTGTTCATCCCCGGCGACGGCAGCAGATCCCCACGAGGATGGCAAAGCTTGCTGATGCACGAGATTGGTCATACCCTTGGCGTCGGCTACGCGGACGATGACCCCTTGCCAATCCCCGATGCCGCCCAGGTTGCCGATGGAATATATACAGTTTCTGGTGGCGTACTTCAAGAGTACGGCGAGGACGCTGCATACAACCTGCCTGAAGCAGCAGTGAGCGGACCATTCTATCCGGCACAAGAGATCTTCACTGACCACACGCCAGCCCCGGACCCATCCAATGTCTTGCGGGACAATATCGACCGTGTCCCTGGCTCAGATTACATCGAAGATGGGATTTCGACGATTTGGAGTGAGGGTTCCGAACGGACTATCGAGACGATCGATCGATACGACCCGAGCGTGGAGTATCTGGATCGGGCATTCGAGGTGTACAGCGGGGACGTAGACGGGGATGAACTGGGCGTGGATACGACGCCGGAGCGAGTCGAACGCAATGGGGATGAAGAATGGAGTGTGATGAGATACGGATCTGCTACAGAGCAAGACACTCATCAACGCCTACCTTCCCGATTGGCGTTCAGTATAGAAGAACTCTCTACGGTCGACTTCGAAAAAATACCCTCCAAATGAACCGTCGTGTCTCGTTGCGTCGTCGCCAATTCCTCGGAGTTGGCCTTGCTGGAGTTGGTGCCGCACTAGCTGGATGCCCGAAGACTTCACAACGACGAAAAATCGACTTCTCCATAGTCGACGTCCGAGAAACAGCAGACAACTGGCGCGTGCAAGCGACAGTGAGAACCCTGGACGAAACGGGAGAGGGGTTTTCAAACGTGAGCGTGGTCGGTGCCGGATCGTCCGGTGAGGTTCTCTGCCAGCAGCACATTGGAGCGATGTCGACAGATGGTCAGATGGAAGAACGCGAGGTGTCGTTCCGTTGCCCGGAGCGTCCATCAGTACTGATTCCCGACTCCGATGCGTCTCCCTGTGATGATAGTACGACCATCGAGACGAGAGAATACGATGCTCGGAGTGAGATTTGGGAAACCGTCGTCATGGACTGTCAAAATTGATGATCGTCAGAGAGGATCACACACGAGAGCGTTCGACGATCGATTTCGGCGAGATACCCTCGACAAAGTAACCGGAGACCCCTGATAGTACCAATCCGACGCACCCATACGATTTTGTCATGTTACATTGTTGATTTGAACAAATTCTATACAAGGGCGGGTACTGTGTAATCCGATCCACCCGGAGTATGGATGAGGTGAGCGAAAACTCTGATTATCAGCGCCAGCGACCGCACCTTTAACCACCCACCAACCGAACGGCGCCCATGACGCTCGACGATCACGCCGAGGAGCTCGCCTCCGACCTCGGTGTCGACAAAGCGGAGGTCAAAGCGGACCTGGAGAACCTGGTGGAGTACAGCGTTCCCGTCGAGGAGGCCAAGGAGAGCCTCCGGCGGAAGTACGGGACCGGCGGTGCCTCCGGTGGCTCGACGCCCTCCGTCGACTCGATCGCGGAGATCGACACGGACACGGGCAGCGTCAACCTCACCGCCCGGGTGCTGACCGTGGGAACGCGCCAGATCACCGTCGACGGCGAGCAACAGCTCATTCGTGAGGGCGAGCTCGCCGACGACTCGGGCAAGATCGCCTACACCGCCTGGGAGGACTTCGGCCTCGAAGCCGGGGACACCGTCACGCTGGGCAACGCTGGCGTCCGGGAGTTCCGCGGCGAGGCGCAGGTGAACGTCGGCTCCTCGACGACGGTGACCTTCGAGGACGAGGCCCTCGAGGTGCCCTACGAGGTCGGGCCGGATCGGACCCTCGCGGACCTCCGTATCGGCGACGCCGGGCGGGCGATCGAGGTCGTCGTCGAGGAGGTCGAGCAGCGGGTGATCGACGGCCGCGACGGGGAGACGACGATCAAGTCCGGCGTGTTCGGCGACGAATCCGGCCGGCTGCCCTTCACCGACTGGGGGAACCGCACGCTCCTGGAGGAGGGCGCCACCGTTCGCGCGGAGAACGTCCACGTGCGGGAGTTCCGGGGCGTGCCGGAGGTCAGCCTCTCCGAGGAGGCCGTCGTCGAGCCGATCGAGCGCGAGATCGAGGTCGGCGAGGCCGTCGACCGGCGGACCGTCCGCGAGGCGGTCGCGACCGGCGGGATCTACGACGTCGAGGTCGTCGGGAACGTCGTCGACGTCCGGGAGGGCTCGGGCCTGATCGAGCGCTGTCCGGAGTGCGGGCGCGTGATCCAGAACGGCCAGTGTCGCTCCCACGGCGAGGTCGACGGCGAGGACGACCTGCGGGTGCGGGCGATCCTCGACGACGGGACGGACACGGTGACGATCGTGCTCGGGCCCGACCAGACCGCCGAGGTCTACGGCGGCGGCCTCGAGAAAGCGAGAGAAGAGGCCCGCGACGCGATGGACCAGACCGTCGTCGGCGAGACGATCGCCCAGGAGATCGTCGGCCGGGAGTACCGGGTGCGGGGGCACCTCTCCGTCGACGACTACGGCGCGACGCTCGACGCCTCGGAGTTCGAGGAGACCGACGGCGAGCCGACACAGGGGGCTGCCGACCTGCTCGCGGAGGTGGGCCGATGAGCGCCGGTCCGGGGCGCCGCGAGGTCGCCCACCGCCTCTTCGCCGCGGAGTACGACGACGCGAGCCTCGAATTCGCCGAGAGCGACGAGGAGCGCGCGCCGAACTACGTCGTGACGCCGACCGGCGCCCGCGTCAACCGCCTCTTCGCCGTGGGCGTGTTGACCACCGTCGAGCAGGTCAACGAGGACACGATCCGCGCACGGATCGCCGATCCGACCGGTGCGTTCGTCGTCTACGCCGGCCAGTACCAGCCCGACGAGCTGGCCGCCCTGCAGTCGATCGAGCCGCCGGCCTTCGTCGCGGTGACTGGCAAGGCCAACACCTTCCAACCCGAGGGGTCCGATCGGGTGCTGACCTCGGTGCGCCCCGAGCGCGTCACCGAGGTCGACGCCGAGACCCGCGACCGCTGGGTCACCACGACCGCCGAGCACACCCTCGCTCGGATCCAGACGCTCGCGGACGCTATGGACCGCGACGAGCGCGGCGAGGCGCTGACCGCCGACCTCCAGCGGGAGGGGTTCACACCGGGCGTCTCGGAAGGCGTCGCGAAGGCCATCGACCACTACGGGACGACCGCGGACTACCTCGGCGCGCTCCAGGAGCTTGCCCTCCAGGCCCTCGAGGTCGTCGCCGGCGAGCGCGACGAGGCGGAGTCCCTCGAGTTGGCACCCGACGATGTCGACGGGAGCTACGCCCCCGGCGACCTCCAGTCGCTGCTCGACGAGGAGATCCCCGCGCCGGTGGAGGCCGCGGGCGACGAGCCGGTGCCGGCGGAACCGGTCGAGGAACCCGAGCCGGCGGCAGCAGACTCCGGCACCGACGGTCCGGCCTCCGGCGAGGAAGCGACCGACGCCGGAGAGGATCCCTCTGCGACGGCGGTGGAGGAGGCCGACGAGGGAGCCACCGAGGAAACCGCGTACGCGGACGAACAGCCGTCGATCGATGGTGTGGACGAGCCTTCGGCGGATGTGGGTGAAGCGACGTCAACCGACGTTGAAGGGGCGTCGACCGACGTGGCTGAGGAGGCAGCGACCGCCACGGCCGACGAAGATGCAAGCTCGCCCGACGAGCGAGCGGCCGAGCCTACGACCGACGACGGCACGGAGTCGCCGGAGACCTTCGAGGTCGACGAGGAAGAGCGCGAGGAGATCGAGGAGGAGTACGGCGTCGGGTTCCAGAGCGGGACCGAGGTCGACGAGCCAGGCGAGGCCGGGATCGAGCCGGAGGCGGCACCCGATCCCGCAGGGGAGTCTGGCGATGCGGATGTCTCGGAGGCAGGAGGGAGTGCCGACGCGGCGGAGAACGGGGCGACCCCCGACGAAGAGGACGTGGGCGGGACGGACGACGACGAGGCCGAGGACGCCGACGATGCCGAAGACGAGGAGGCGGTCGATCTCGAGGAGACCCTGCTCGAGCAGATGGGCGTCCTCGACGAGGGCGAGGGTGCCGACCGTGACGCACTCGTCGAGGCCGTGACCGCGGAGACCGGTGCCGACGCCGGCGCTGTCGACGACGCGATCGACGACGCGCTGATGAGCGGCCAGTGCTACGAGCCCAGCGAGGACCGACTCAAGCCCATCTGATGGCGCGCGTCGAGCCAGTTCCGGGCACGCCCACCGCCACGGCGAGGATCGGCGACGAGCGCGCCCTGCTCCTCGGCGACTACCACGCCGGCATCGAGGTCGCGCTCGCATTCGAGCGCGGCATCGAGGTGGACTCGCGCGCCGAATCGCGCCGGCAGACCCTCCTCGATGCCGTCGACCGCACCGACCCCGACCGGCTCGTGGTGCTCGGGGACCTGATGCACTCGATCGGCGAGCCCGGGGGCCGCGAGCGCGAGGAGATCGAGGACCTCGTCGCGGCGCTTCCCGACCTGCCGATCACGCTCGTCAAGGGCAACCACGACGGCGCGATCGAGGAGTGGCTTCCGACCGTCGAGATCGGCGACGGGGCCGGCGTCCGTCGCGGTGACTACGGATTCGCCCACGGCCACACGTGGCCGTCCAGGGCGGTGCTGGAGGCGGAGGTCGTCTGCGTCGGGCACGAGCACCCCCAGGTCCGCCTCGAGGACGAGGTCGGGGGCAGCCGCGTCGAGCGGGTCTGGCTCCGCGGACCGATGGCGCCCGCCCCGTTTCGCGAGCGGCACGAGGAGCTCGCGTGGAGTAGTCCCGAGCTGGTGGTCTTCCCCGCCTTCAACGAGCTGGCCGGCGGGACGTGGATCAACGTCGAGGGCCAGGAGTTCCTGGCGCCGTTCCTGCCAGCGGGCCTCGAGCGCGGCGAGGCGTTTTTGCTCGACGGCACGCGCCTTGGTGACTACCGGACCGTCTGATGCCGGGAGCGACCCGCCTGATCCACTCGGAACGGACCGCGGGGAGTTCCTGCGCCGAACTCGCGGCGAGAAGGGTCCGGGACCCCAGCCACGACGCCCCGGACCGGAGCAGGAGGCCTGTGGTCATCGCGGGCTGTACACGTCGACGGTCAGGCGGCCGTCGACGGAGTTCGGTACGTCGGCCAGCGGCATAAGCCACCGATCTCGGGCAGATATTTCACTGGATCCCAGCGAAACTGTACGTTCAGTCATCTCCAGCGAGCGCGTGGGCGATCGTGGCTCCACCATGTGATTCGGTAACAATGCACTATGACGGGGCCGCGACGGCCCGATACGGAGCACGGAGGTGCCTCGCACTGGAGTGGAGGTACGTTGTCGATACGCGATATTACCGTTCGTCCGTCCAGTATTGAATGGGATTTGAAGAAGGTATACTGCTATTAGGGAGAATTTAACCCTGTTCGTCCGTGTGATAGTCGTATGCACGGCATCGACCCCTTCGACCCGACCGACCCCACCTTCGAGTGCCCGACCTGTGGTGCCCGCGCCAGCGAGCGGGGCGTCTGTGAGGACTGCGAGACCGAGCTTCAGAACATCAACGTTCCCCGGGAGTGAGTACGGCTCCTCGCTGACCCCCTGGTCCGGCACGACGAGATTCGGCCCGGCGAGAGCCGGCCCGACAAACCCGATCCCGACCGCCCGGAACCACTGTCCTTAACGGCCCTCCGGCCCTTGTTCGGTCGATGAGTCGGGAGTCGGCGGCCGACGCGTTCACCGCGCTCGGGCCCGCCGTCCGCGCGGCGCTCTCCGAACGGGGCTTCGACGCGCCCACGGAGCCACAGCGCCTCGCAATCGATCCCATCGCTGCCGGTCGGCACACGCTCGTCGTCGCGCCGACGGGGACTGGCAAGACCGAGACGGCGATGTTGCCCGTCTTCGACGCCGTCGCCGAAGCCGAGCACAGCTTCGGCATCTCCGCGCTGTACGTCACGCCGCTGCGCGCGCTCAACCGGGATATGCGCGACCGCCTGGAGTGGTGGGGCGAGGAACTCGACCTCGAGATCGACGTCCGCCACGGCGACACCTCGGACTACCAGCGCAGCAAGCAAGCCGACGATCCCCCGGACGTGCTCGTCACGACGCCGGAGACCCTCCAGGCGATGTTCACTGGGAAGAAGCTCCGGCGTGCGCTGGAGGACGTCGACCACGTCGTGATCGACGAGATCCACGAGCTGGCGGCGTCCAAGCGCGGCGCACAGCTGGCAGTGGCGCTCGAACGCCTCCGGGATCACGCCGGTCCCTTCCAGCGCGTCGGGCTCTCGGCGACCGTCGGCGATCCCGAGACCGTCGGCCGGTTCCTGACAGGCGATCGGGGGTGTGCGATCCGGGAGGTCGACGTCGGTAGCCGCCTCGAACTCGACGTCCAGGTCCCAGCGGTCACGGCCGAGGACGAAGACCTCGCCAGCGAGTTGCTGATCGAGGAGGACTTCGCCGCCCACGTCCGGGCGATCCGCGACCTCGTCGCCGAGAACGACTCCGTGCTGATCTTCGTCAACACCCGACAGACCGCGGAGGCGATGGGATCTCGGTTCGCCCAGCTCGACGCCGTCGACGTCGGGGTCCACCACGGCTCGCTGGCGAAGTCCGCCCGGATCGAGATCGAGGAGGCGTTCAAAGACGGACAGCTCGACGGCCTGCTCTGTACGTCCTCCATGGAACTGGGCATCGACGTCGGCCACGTCGACCACGTCGTCCAGTACCAGAGCCCGCGGCAGGTCACCCGACTGCTCCAGCGAGTGGGCCGCGCCGGGCACCGCAGTGACCAGGTATCGGCGGGAACGGTCGTCGCGACGCGCTCGGACGACGCGCTGGAGGCGATGGCGATCGCGCGACGATCGCTGGACGGGGAGGTCGAGCCCGCGCCGATTCACGACGGCAGCCTCGACGTCGTCGCCAACCAGGTCGGCGGCCTCGTCGAGGGGACAGACGGGCTCGACGCCGCGAAGGCCTTCGAGATCGTGCGCTCGGCGTATCCCTTCCGGGATCTCGAGGCCGAGACGTTCCGCGAGGTCGTCCGGGAGCTCTCGGGCAACCGGATCGTCTACCTCGACGAGGACGCCGACCGGATCGAGCCCTCGGGCACCTGGCGGTACGTCTACGAGAACCTCTCGATGATCCCCGACGAGGAGACCTACGCGGTCGAGGACGTCGCCTCCGGCGCCCAGATCGGCACGCTCGACGAGCGCTTCGTCGTCACCTTCGCCGAGCCCGGCGCCGCCTTCATCCAGGGCGGTCAGATGTGGCGCGTCACGGAGGTCGACGACGACGATGGGTCGCTGACGGTCTCGCCGATCGAGGACCCCACCGGCGAGATCCCCTCCTGGATCGGCGAGGAGATTCCAGTCCCGCGCCCGGTCGCCGAGGAAGTCGGCGAGCTCCGGGGTGTTGCGGGCGAGCAGTTCGCAACGGGCGCCGGCCGGGACGCGGTGGCCACAGACCTCGCGAGCCGCTACCCGATCGACGTCGGGCACGTGGCACGCGCCCTCGACCCGATCGAGCGCCACGCGGGGGAGGCACCCCTGCCCAGCGACGAGACGATCCTGATCGAGCGCGAAGGGAACACCGTCGTGGTGAACGCCGCCTTCGGCCACGACGCCAACGAGACCCTGGGCCGGATGCTCTCGGCGCTGCTCGGCCAGCGCACCGGCTCCTCCGTCGGGCTGGACATCGATCCCTACCGCATCGAGCTGGAGGTCCCCGGCGCCGTCGACGTCACCGACGTCCGGGCCGTCCTGCAGGACACCGATCCCGACCACGTCCGGCCGCTGCTGGAGCTCTCGCTGGATCGATCGGAGGCCCTCGCCTTCCGGCTCTCGCAGGTCGCCGAGCACTTCGGCGCGATCAAACCGTGGCAGGGCCAGGAGAGCCCGCCCGCGAGCCGGCTCCGCCAGTACCTCGCGGACACCCCCGCCTACGAGGAGGCCAAGCGCGAGGTGTTCCACGAGGACCTCGACGTCGCGGACGCGGCCGCGATCCTCCGATCGATCCAGCGCGGGGAGATCGCAATCGAGATCGTCGGCGGGCGCACGCCGATCGGCCGCGCCGGGCGCAGCTCGAACATGGAGCTCCTCGTCCCCGACGACGCCGACGCGAGCGTCGTCGAGCAGGTCCGGGACCGCATACGGAACGACGACGCGCGGCTGTTTTGCGTTCACTGCGGGGACTACGACCGAACGAAGCCCGTCCGCCGCGTACAGGACCAGCCCAGCTGCCCACGGTGTGACTCGACGATGGTCGCGGCGTTGCACCCCTGGGCCGACGACGCGGTCGAGGCGGTCCGCGCCGACCAGAAGGACCAGGAGCAGGAGAAGCTCACCGAGCGGGCCTACCGATCGGCGAGCCTCGTCCAGCACCACGGGAAGACTGCCGTGATCGCGATGGCTGCCCGGGGCGTCGGCCCCGACACGGCCGCGCGGATCATCAACAGACACCGCGAGGACGAGGCCGACTTCTACCGCGACATCCTCGAGGAGGAGCGCAAGTACGCCCGGACGAAGTCGTTCTGGGATTGACCCCAGGTGCCGACGATCAGGTGGTCACCCGCCAGCGGCTACGGGTTGACGTCCTCCGGCACCCGGTCCCTGTAGCCCTCGAAGCGATCGATCGTCACCGCGTCGTAGTACTCCGTCGGGTCGTCCTCGACCAGCTGCCGTGCAACGATCGCGCCGACGGCAGGTGCGTACTGGATGCCGGCCCGGGTTGCGGCCAGCATACAACCCGACACCTCGCTCCAGCCGACGATCGGCTTCCCGTCGGGCGTCGTGATCCCGTGGCCGACCCACTCGTCGACCAGTTCGGCGGCATCGAGGCCGGGAGCGAGTTCACGTGCCGTTCTGAGCGTGGACCGCCGGATTCGATCGAGTCCGATCTCGGACGGACCAGCGGGGTCGATCGAGCCGTCGACGTCGTCCTCGGTGACAGTCGTCGTCACGAGGATCCGTTCGGAGCGCTTGGGATGGAGCCCGACGCCGGTCTCGTGGGACTTGATCATCGGTGGCGTGTACGCCAGTGGCTGGGGAAGGTCGAGGACGAACACCGGCGAGAGCACGTGGCCGATCGGGAGGTCGACGCCGGCCATCGCAGCGACCCGGTGGTTCCACGGCCCGGCGGCACAGACCACTGCCTCTGCCGGGACCGTCGTCTCGCCCTCGATCTCGACAGCCCTGACGCCGTCGCCGTCGGTCACGACGTCGCTGACGGGCGTGTGCGCCTCGAAGGTGACGCCGCGGTCGCGTGCTCGCTCCACGAACGCCATCGCCAGCCCGCGGGCGCCGAGCGTCCGGCTGTCGTCGAAGACGTAGCCGTATTCGGGGCGATAGAGCGCGCCCTCGATTCGGTCGGTGTCGAGCAGCGGCAGGACGAACCGGCCATCGACCTCGTCGCCGGGCACGTGGCCCACGATGCTGTTCTCGAAGCGACTCGCGTCGCGAGTCCCGCCCACGCCCGAGGCATCGACCGGCTCCTGATCGCCGTTTTCGGTCGATTCCGCCAGAGCGACGAGGTCCTCGGCGCCGGCGCTCGTCGTCGCGACACGGAGCCGTGGGGCGTGCCTGTAGCGAGCGCTGCACTCGGGATCCCCGAAGAACTCGCCGTAGCAGCGGATCCCCTCGGCCTGCATGCGGTGGTAGGGATCGGGATCAGAGACGCCGATCATCGCCGTCGCCTTGTCGGTCGTCTCGGCCGCCAGCTCACCACTGTCGTAGACCACGACCGGGTCGTCGGTCCGCTCGCCGAGGTGGGAGGCCACGCTCGCACCGACGATGCCGCCACCGATCACGACGATCCGATCCACGACCATTCCTGGACGCCGTTCGTCGGATGGGCTGAAAGCCCCTTGGGTGGCCTGGCACGGCGTGGCGCAGCCCGCGGCCGCCAGGCCAGCGCCCACCCGGAACACCGAAGTGCCCGGCGTGCCCGTCCGCGAGCATGTTCGATCGGCTGCTCGGGGGCGGGAAGGTCGCGGAACTCGAGTCGGAACTCGAGACAGCCCGGGAGGAGAAGGAACGCCTCCAGGAGCGCCTCGCTGGCGAGGAGCGCCGCCGCGCCGAGGCAGTGACCGCCCGCCAGGAGGCCCAACAGGAGGTCAACGAACTCGAGGACCGGATCGCGCAACTCGAGGGGACCGTCGAGCGTCTCCGTGACGACGAGACCGAGCTGGCTTACCGGGACACCCGACGCCTGGGCCGCCGGGAGACCCGGAAGGTCGTGGACCGATTGCGCAGCGTTGCAGCGCCGCCGGACGCCGCGCTCACCGCCGTCGTCGACGACCACACGCCACAGGCCGTCCGGGAGACCTTCGGCGGCCGCTCCGCGCTCGTGGACCGCGCCGCCCCCTGTGTGGCCGTCGCCGACGATCACGGCATCGTGAGCGCCGCACTCCGCCCGCCGGTGTTGCCAGAGCCCGGCGTGACCTGGGACAGCGGCTTCGCGATCGATCCCGAGCAGTTCCTCCCGACGGGCCGCTTCGCGCTGGCTCTGGTCCGCTCGGATCTGTTCGCGCTGGGCGTCTACCAGGGGGAGGAACGCGTCTCCTTCGAGGGATTCGAGAGCCAGGTCAAGGGCGACCACTCGAAGGGAGGCTTCTCCCAGGACCGCTTCGAGCGCCGCCGCGACGAGCAGATCGACGACCACATCGACGCCGCCGAGGCGGCGCTCGCCGAGGTCGACGTGGACAGACTGTTCCTCACGGGCGATCGGGGCGCCATCGACGTGCTCGAGGTCGATGCGACGGCAACGGCCGCCGTCGACGCCTCCGGGAAACCCGAAGCGGCCCTGGACGACGCGTTCGAGGACTTCTGGACCACGACGCTGTACTGTATCTGAACGCCGCGGGCTGCTGTTCCTCCGGGGGCGCAAGCCCCTACCCCTCCTGGCTCTCCGGCACGTCTTCGAGGCACAACCACCGGCGCTCGGCGTCGTCTGCGTCCGCTCCCCCTGGTCGCTGGCCAGCGATCGCGGCGTGGAACGCGTCGAACGTGTCCAGACCGTCCGCGCGATACTGGTCGGCGCGATAGAGCACCGCCGGATCGCCGTCGTAGGTCGCCAGTTCCAGGATCGCCGTCACCGCACGCTCGCGATCGAAGTGGTAGGACTCCTCGACGAGAAACAGCTCCAGGAACGTGATGAGAGATACCTCGAGATCGCCGGCGTTGGCGGCGAGGAGGTCCGCGGCGCGCTCCCCGCGTGCCGAGTCCTCGAACGCCGCCAACCACACCGGCAGGTCAACGTACATGCTCGTCGGCCGCCGCGTCTCCCCTCTCGGCCGCGGCGCCGCGAAGCTCCTCGATCGGTGCCTCCTGCAAATCCTCGCTGCCGGCCTCCCGTAGCGTCGCGATCGGATCGTCGGGGATGGGGACGAGCTTGATCCCGTCGACGAGCGCGACGACGCGATAGCGCTCTCCAAAGCGCTCGCGCAGCTCGCTGGGGATCGTGATCCGCCCTCGCTTGTCACAGCGTCGCTCGACGCCCATGCCCACGTGCGACCTGCAGTGGGAGACACTTAGTTCTATCCCATATTGATGGATTTAGCCCACTTATTTTCTATATTCCCACTCACCCCCTGGCCTCCCACACCCACACGGTCAGCCTGCTGGACCGACCGAACGGTCTGCCCGCTGCGGTGGACCGTCGGGTACCGCGAAGGCAACGTTGACACTGCCGGCCCCCGGAGATTCGCGCATGCAGCACAGACGACTCGGCTCGACGGACCGGTACGTCTCGGAGGTCGGCCTCGGCACCTGGAACATCGGCGGTGGCGCGTGGGGCGAGGTGCCCGAGGAGACGGCGCTCGACGTGGTGCACACGGCACTGGACGCCGACGTGGACTTCATCGACACCGCGGACGTCTACGGCGACGGGCGGAGCGAGTCGATCATCGGCGACGTGCTCGCCGAGCGCGAGGACGCCGAGGAGGTGTTCGTCGCGACGAAGGCCGGGCGGCGCCTCGATCCCCACGAGGCGGATCGCTACAATTTCGACGAACTCGAGTCCCACGTCCAGCGCAGCCGGGAGAACCTCGGCGTCGACACGATCGACCTCCTCCAGCTTCACTGCCCGCCGACGGACGCCTACTACCAGCCCTCGACGTTCGACGCACTCGAGCGCTTTCGGGATGAGGGCCTGATCGAGCACGCCGGCGTCAGCGCCGAGCGCGTCGAGGAGGCACAGAAGGCCATCGAGTACGACGTCGTGGAGACCGTCCAGATCATCTTCAACCCCTTTCGTCAGCGGCCGCGCGAGCGGTTCTTCGAGGACGCCGCCCGGTACGACGTCGGCGTCATCGTCCGCGTTCCCTACGCGTCGGGGCTCCTGACGGGCGCGCTGGATCGCGACGAGGAGTTCGGCGAGGAGGACCACCGGAACTTCAACCGGGAGGGCGAGGCCTTCGACGTCGGGGAGACGTTCGCGGGCGTCCCCTACGAGGTCGGCCACGACGCCCTGGAGGCGATGGAACCGGAGCTTCCCGGGGATCGCTCGACCGCCGAAGCGACACTCCGGTGGATCCTCGACCACCGGCAGGTCTCGACGGTCATTCCGGGGACCACGACGCCCGCCCACGTCGAGGACAACGCCGCCGTCTCGGAGCAACCCCGGCTCCCGAACCGCGTCCACGGCGCGGTCCGGGACGTCTACGAGGAGTACGTCTACGAGCACGTCCACCACCGCTGGTGAGGAACGGGCCTCGCCGACCGGCGAACGTAGCCCGGAAGGTGATTACTCGCCAGCCTCGAGTTGCCGAACAGTCAGCACCGGCACCGGACAGGTCCGCACGAGGCGCTCGGCGACGCTGCCGATGAGAAAGCGGTGCTCGCCGTGCCGACCGCGGGTCCCGGTGGCGACGACGTCGACGTCCGCGCGCCGAGCGTACTCGGCGATGGCGTCGGCGGGCCGCCCCGTCTCGACGGCCGTGGTGACCTCTCTGTCGGTGCATTCAGCGATGGCGGAGGTCGCGTCCGCTGCGTCGGCCTCCAGTGCGGCCTCCAGGTCCTCGCGGAGGCGGTCGGGCGCGGACTCGATCTCGCTCTCGTCGATCACCGAGAGGGCGTGCACCTCGGCGTCGAAGCGCTCGGCGAGGTCGAGCGCGACGTCGACGCAGCGGGTGACGCTCTCGGAGCCGTCGGTGGCGACGACGACGCTCTCGATCATGGTTCTACCTCCGCGGCGGCCGGCCGAAAAGGCACCGGTCCGGACGCGTCGCCGCACCGGTCCGGCCGCGTCGCCGTACCGGTCAGGACGCGTCGCCCGGCGATCCGGCGGCGGCCTCAGCTCGTCGAGACCGTGACCAACCCGTCGAAGTCGAGGATCACCGACTGTGCGATGTCCCCGAAGACTGCCTTGCCCGCCGGCGAGCGCTGCTTGCCGTGGATGAAGATGTGGTCGGCGCCGGTCGAACGGGCCTCCGCGAGGATCATCTCCTTGTCCTCGCCGATGCGGCCGACGGGCGTGAACTCGACGTCGTCGCCCAGTACCTGCTCGCCGACGGCCCGCGCGAATCCCTTGGCCTCCTCGACGCCGCTGGCGACGCCGTAGTCGACGTCGATGTCGGGAATCGCCGAGAGCTCCTCCTGGCGCTCCTCGAAGGCCTCGTCCGGCGTGACGTAGAGGAGGATGAGCTCTGCCCCGACGCCATCGGCCAGTTCTCCGGCCTCCGCTACCAGGTGTTTCGTTTCCTCCGATGCGTCGACGACGACGAGTGCCGTGTCCATACGCCGAATTCACAGTGGCCCCTCAAAGTCGTTCTGCTCCCCCACGTCCCCGCCGAGAGCGCGATCCACCGGCGTTCGGTCGTGCTTCGGGTGGTTTTTTGCCCGGCGGCGTGGAGCACCCACTATGGCGCCCGAGGACGAACCACTCTCGGTCGACACCGTGCTCGTGCCGATCGACGGCACCGACGACTCGACCGAGGCCGCCGAGTACGCGATCGCGATCGCGGATCGGTACGACGCCCGCGTCAGCGCCGTCTACGTCCTGGGCGAGTCCGTCACCCGGGCGATCCAGCAGGACGCCATCGACCAGCACGCCGTCGCCGAAGAGACGCAGGTCTACGTCGACGGGCTCCGGCAACACGCCGAGGCAGCGGGGGTCGCTCTCGAGGCAACCGTCGCCTACGGCTTCTCCCAGACGCGCAAGTCCCAGCACCCCGGAAGCGTCGTCCTCGACACCGCCGAGGAGATCGGCGCGGACTTCCTCGTGATCCCTCGCGAGCCCCAGCGCGAGGACGAACGCGACACGCTGGCCAAGGCAGCGGAGTACGTACTCCTGTACGCGAGCCAGCCAGTGCTGTCGGTGTAGGCCGGCACTGTCACAGACCCCCGGCGGGCTCAGTCCGCGTCCTCGGGCAGTTCGAGTTCCACCGACATCTCCATCTCGAAGCTCTCGGCGTTGCAGGGTTCGAAGCCGACGGATTCGTAGAGAGCGATCGCCGGCCGGTTCCACCGCTCGACGGTGAGCCAGACGCGCTCGACGCCGTTGATGGCACCGTAGCCGAGCAGCGCCCGGATCAGCTCGGAGCCGATCCCGGCGCCCTGGTAGGGCTGGTTCACGAAGATCGCCAGCTCCCAGCTCCCCGCGTCGTCGGGCATCAACACCGCGTGTCCCACGACGTCGTCGCCGTGCCAGGCGAGGACGTTCAGCCCCTCCTCGAGGAGGGTGTCCAGCCAGTCGCGGATGCGGCTCTCCTGAGCGGGCGGGATCCCCTGGGCGCGATCCGCGGGGTCGAACTCCTCGTACATCTCGACGATTGCCCCGGGATCGGTCGCGCCCACGGCCCGAAAAGCGATCGTGCGACCCGCGCCGTCCTCGACCTCGCGAGGCGGCGGGTCGAACGGCCCGGCTGACTCGTCGGGGTAGACGCGCTCGGTCATCGCTCGAGCCTGACCGGCAATCTGGCGTTCAGGAGGACGAACTCTGTCGTCGATCCCAGCTCGATCTTGCCCATGGGGCTGAGCTGACCGCCGCCGATGGCGAGCTGGCCGAAGGGACCCGACTCCGCGCGGTCGACCAGACTGCTGGCGGGGTGGTCGTCCTCGATGCGCTCGAGGTGCCACTCCAGGCCGGTGCCCTCCATGCGATCGCGGACGGCTCCCTCGACGTCCTCGAGGCGCTGGTCGTCGAGCGCGAACACCGCGACGGTCACCTCGTCGCCGGCCTCCTTCGCCCGTTCGACGACGTTGTCGAGGGCTCTCCGGGACTCCTCGGTGCCCTCGACGCCGACCAGCACGTGCATTGTCGGTTGATTCACGGCGGGGTGGCAAAAGTGGTTCCCTCCGGGACTGGCCCCGAGGCCACAGCCCCATCGAACGGGGCGAGCGTTCCGCTGCCCAGTAGCGATATCGCCTGTTGGAAACGTGACGGCGTGTACCGCTCAGAAGGAGACCTGGTCCGGGCCGTGGGGCGCCCCGAGCGGCGTCGGATCGCGGTCGCTGTAGTTCTGGCGCCCGACGGCCTCCTTGCCGACGCCGGCGAAGACGGCACAGTGGACGTCGCTGGGACACTGGTAGACCTCGTCGTCCAGGCGGCCGACGGCCTCCCGGATGCGTTCGCTGCCACGCGCCATCTCGAGTTCGACCTCGCCGTAGCGGGCCAGCAGTTCGTCGGTGGTCAGCGGATAGTTCTCGTCGTCGATGCCGTCCGCGGTCGCGGTCGGGATCATACAAGTCCTGGATGATAGACCATTATGAACGTTCGCGTCTAGGGGCCTTGGTCAGTGGATATACCTTAATGGTCCTTAATGATGGTTGCGCCCAGGCGCCGACTCGGCGCTAGACTGCCCTGGACCCGCGGACCTGGAGGCCAGCCCCCGCAGTTCACACCGAATCGGATCCGACAGACGGTCGCCGACGGACGCATCACGGCACGCGCCCGGTGGCGTTCGATGCAGCCGCCGGAGCGGGGAACCACCGATCGGCCGCGGGCTGGCGTCCACAACGGCCTTGCCGACGGCCGACGGAGTGCCGGGCATGACCGAGGAGCGGGCCGTCGTCGCCGACCTCCACGTCCACACGCGCCACTCCGACGGCGAGCTCCACGTCTCCGATCTGCCGGGAGCCGCGCGGGCCGGAGACCTCGATGCGGTCGCGGTGACCGATCACGACCGGCCACACCCCGCGCTGGCTGCCCCGGTCGTCGAGATGGAGGGCGTCACGCTCGTCCACGGGATCGAACTCCGCGTCGAGACGTCCCTCCAGCGCGTGGACCTGCTGGGCTACGGGCTCGATCCCACCCCCGCGCTCCGCGAGGAGTGCGAACGCCTCCAGCGCGACCGGATCGAACGCGCACGCCGGATCGTCGCGTGTGTCGAGGACCGCCTCGAGGTCGACCTCGACCTCGAACTGGACGAGGGCGTTGGACGGCCCCACGTAGCCCGGGCGATCGCTGCCCATCCAGACGTCCCTCACGACGTCGAGGACGCATTTGCGGAGCTGATCGGCGATGGGTGTCCGTGCTACGTCGCCCGGGACGTGCCGAGCTTCTCCAAGGGCCGCCGGCTGCTCGGCGAGTCGTGTGCGCTCGTCGGGCTGGCCCACCCGCTGCGATACGAGGATCCCGAGGCCGCACTCGCCCGGACGGCGACTCTCGACGCCGTGGAGCTGTGCTACCCCTACGACCGCCCGGTCGACCCCTCGAGACCCGAGGCTGACGTCGGCATCGGCGCTGTCGCGGCCGCCATCGAGGAGCACGACCTGGTGGCGACCGGCGGGTCGGACGCCCACGGCAGGACGCTCGGGGCAGAGGGGCTCGACGGCGGGCGGTGGGCGGCGGTCCGGCCCCGGCTGCCCGAGGCAGTCTCCGAGGGGGAGTGACCCCCAGGCGACTCGTTCGACGGGAGGGGCGTGCACCGTGGCCAGTGGGGATGGCCACCAGCGGCCAAACGACACGGACGACGTGCCCGCAACGCAGGCTTCAAGCGCCCCCGTCGCGTACCTGTAGTCATGCGGTGTCACTACTGCGATCGGGCCGCCGCGTACGCGGCTGAGTCCGAGGGGATCTCTGTGGGGCTCTGCGAGGAACACTTCCAGGAGCGGATCGAGGAGCTCGCCGAGGCCGACGCCCTCGAGTCCATCCGGGAGCGGGTCGACGTCGACCGGCAGGAGTGACGTAGCGTTCGACGGTGATCGTCCGTTCTCTTCGCGACGTCGGTTCCCGCAGCGACGCCCCCGGGGGTTGCCTCCCGCGTTCCGCCACGTTCAAGCCACCCGCCCGCGCAGTCGGCTCTATGACACGGTCCGTCTGGCTGAAAGCCGACGACAGCGTCGGCGACTGGGACGAGCGCAAGCGTCGGATCACCGCGGGCCTGGAGGCCGGCGTCGACTGGGTCCTCGTCGACGAGCACGACGTCGAGCGCGTCCGGGAGCTCGGCGACCTGAACGTCGCGGCGTTCTCGACGGGCGGCGACGCCGCGATGATCGACGAGGCCGAGGGCGAGGGCACGCCCGGTACGGCCGACGCCTACGTCGTGGGCAAGGACGGCGAGGGCGACGGCACGGTCGACCTCCCCGGCGACTTCTCCGGCTCGGCGGACCTCTCGACGCTCCGCCGGGACGACGACGCGGCGACCGGCGCCTACGTTCGGATCTTCGACTCCGACTACGAGGCCTTCGCGGAGGCGGCCGCCGCCGAGGCCGAGTTCACGATCGTGATCGGCGAGGACTGGCAGATCATCCCGCTGGAGAACCTCATCGCCCGGATCGGCGAGGAGACGACGCTCGTCGCCGGCGTCACCGGTCCCGAGGAGGCCCGGACGGCCTACGAGACCCTCGAGATCGGCGCCGACGCGGTCCTGCTGGACAGTGCCGATCCCGACGCGATCCGGGAGACGGTGGCCGTCCGGGACGAGGCCGACCGCGAGACGCTGGACCTGCAGTGGGCCGAGGTCACCGGCATCGAGCGCGCCGGCTCCGCGGACCGGGTCTGCGTCGACACCGGACAGCTACTCGAACACGACGAGGGGATGCTCGTCGGCTCGATGAGCCGCGGCCTCTTCTTCGTCCACGCCGAGACCGCGGAGTCGCCCTACGTCGCCTCCCGCCCGTTCCGGGTCAACGCCGGTGCCGTCCACGCCTACGTCCGGACCCCAGACGGCGGGACGAAGTACCTATCGGAGCTGGAAAGCGGCGACGAGGTCCAGATCGTCGACACCGAGGGGAGCACCCGCGAGGCGGTCGTCGGCCGTGCGAAGATCGAACAGCGCCCGATGTTCCGCCTCGAGGCGGAAGTCGAGACCGACGACGGCGTCGACCGCGTGGAGACGCTGCTCCAGAACGCCGAGACGATCAAGGTCCCCACCAGCGAGGGGCGAACTGCGATCACGGACGTGGAGGAGGGCGACGAGGTACTCGTGTACTACGAGGACACCGCGCGGCACTTCGGCGAGGCCGTCGAGGAGTCCATCATCGAGAAGTAGGCCGTCGCTGCACGGTACCCCCGGGCCAAGAGCATCGGGGGCGAAACCGCAGGGTCGCCACGGGGATCGACAACCGATGAAGGTCAGCCACTACTTCGAGGGCGAGGGGACGGTCACCGGCGGCTTCGCCCAGTCCGTCAACAACCAGCGGACGATCCTCGAGCGACGCGGGGTCGAGTACACGACGGAACCCACACTCGATGCCGACGTCCTCCACCTCAACAACGCCGGGCCCCGGTCGATCTACTACGCGAAGCGGGCCCGCCGGGCGGGCGTGCCCGTCGTCTTCCACACCCACAACACCGCCGCGGACTTCCGGGAGAGTTTCCGGTTCTCGAACGCACTCGCCCGACCCCTGAAACCGTATCTCGCCTGGGCCTACGGCCACGCCGACCACCTGATCTGTCCCTCCGCGCACAACCAGGACGTGATCGAGGGATACACCGACACGCCGTCGACGGTGATCTCGAACGGCTTCGACGCCGATCGGCTCGCTGGCTGGGACGACCCGGACCTCAGGACGGAGTACCTCGAGCGCTACGATCTCGAGCCGCCGGTGGTCTTCATGTTCGGCCACGTGATCAAGCGCAAGGGCCTCCGGACGTTCGTCGAGACGGCCCGCGCATTGCCCGACACGGACTTCGCCTGGTTCGGCTACGTCAATCCCACCGGCGGCCGGCTTAGCGGCCTGCTCCAGCCCCGCGAGACGAAGCGTCTCGTCCGAAACTCGCCACCGAACTGTACCTTCACGGGCTACATCGAGGACCCCCGGGGTGCGATGGCCGCCGGCGACGTCTTCTTCTGGCCCTCGACGAACGAGAACGAGGGGATGGCGCTGCTGGAGGCGATGCACTGCGGGAAGCCCCCGGTGATCCGGTCGATCCCGACCTACCAGTGGCTCGAGGACGGCGTCGACTGTCTCAAGGCCGACGGTGCCTTCGAGTCGGCGTTGGGACGGCTCCTCGAGGAGCCCGCCGAACGCGAGCGAATCGGCGACAACGCCGCGGCGACGAGCGAACAGTTCTCCCTCGACCGGGTCGGCGACGAGCTGCTTGCTCTCTACGAGGCCCTGCTGGAGGGCGACGCCTGAGGAACGCCCCGGCGGTGGCTCGGTCAGTCCTGGGACTCCCCGTCCAGCCGGGTCGTACACCAGTGACAGAACTCCAGCTCGGGGTCCAGCTCTCGCCCGCAGGTGGGGCACTCGGCGTAGTCCGCGGCCGCCTCGCGCTCCTGCCGGCGAGCGTTCGACCGGGCGAGGCTGTAGGCGTCGAAGACGCAGGCCGCGAACACCGAGACGACGACGGCGAGGCCGACGGTCGAGGCGCCGGCGGTCATCTCGTTGGACGCCGTGACGATCGAGCCCGGATCCGTGATCGAGGCGTCCGCGACGGGGTCCTGTGGCATCGCGAGTGCGACCGCCCCGACCGCGAGGACGATCCAGAGCAGCGACCGCACCCACTCGCGAAGGTAGGCGTGGCCCAGCCCGGGATAGAGCATGGAGAGCACGGCAGCGAGCCACGGGCGGGGCCGTCCCATGTCGAGATCGTAGCCGCTCGGCGTGTTTATGCTCGGGGATTCGGGTCGAGCGTCCGCACCAGCTCGGAGAGGGTCGCCAGGTCGAACTGCCCCGGTGCAGTCGCGTCCTCGGGCCGAACGGGGGCGTAGCCGATCCGGGAGCCATACAGCGGCGCGATCGCCCGCGAGTGGCGGCCAGGCTCGCCCATGGCCATTGTCGCGACGGGCATTCCCTGGGCCGCGAACGTGCGGGTCACCTGGAGGAGGGGCGGAACGTCGTCGACGGACTCGGCGGTCGTCACGACCTTGCCGACGTCGCCGTGCTCGAGTGCAGCACTCGCCAGCGAGTGCAGCGACTCGGCGTCCGGCGTCCAGTCGAAGTCGTGGACCGACGCGATCACCGAAACGTCCGACGGGAGGTTCGCCAGCACGCCGGCGGCGTCGCCACGCTCGATGGCCTCCAGTTCCACGTCGACCGCCTCGACGGCGTCGTACTCGGCGGCGGCTCCGAGCACCTCGAGACGGCGGTCGTCGTCCGCCGCAGCACCGCCCTCCCACTCGACGCGGTTGGTGGCGATCACCGGGAGGCTCGCGTCGTAGGCATCGAGTGCGGCCAGTGGATCGTCCTCGGCGAGGTCCATCCGGAACTCGACGGCGTCCGCGTGCTCCCTCGCCGCGGCGTGATCGGCGTCAGCGAGGTCGCCGGTGGCCGCGGCGAGGACGAAGGAATCGAACTCCATACGCGTCGCTGTGCGGCGAGTGGGTTGAAGGTTACTCCCGCGGGGGAACTGCGGGCCGCGATCGACGCTCTCGAGCTCGCCGGCTCCAGGATCCGCGGGTCCGGATCGACCGAACCGAACACGGCGCGAACTCAGGCGACGCCGATGCTCTCCTCGGCCTCGAGGAGTTCGTGGTACCGGTTGCGGATCGTGACCTCGGAGATGTCGGCGACGTCACTGACCGCGGCCTGGGTGGTCTTCTCGTTTGTCAACAGGGCCGCCGCATAGACGGCTGCGGCAGCGAGGCCGACCGGCGACTTGCCGCTGTGGACCCCCTTGTCCTTGGCGTTTTGCAGCAGCGAGCGGGCGCGCTGTTCGGCCTCCTCGGAGAGTTCGAGCCCGGAGGCGAAGCGGGGCACGTAGCTCTCGGGGTCGGCCGGCCGGACCTCCAGGCCGAGCTCTCGGACCACGTAGCGGTACGTGCGTGCGACCTCGTTCTTCTCGACGCGAGAGACCTCCGAGATCTCGTCGAGACTGCGGGGGACACCGGCCTGTCGCGCGGCGGCGTAGACGCAAGACGTCGAGACGCCCTCGATAGAGCGGCCCGGGAGGAGGTCCTCCTCGAGCGCTCGGCGATAGATTACGGAGGCGGTCTCGCGGACGTTGTCCGGCAGCCCGAGCGCCGAGGCCATCCGGTCGATCTCGCCGAGCGCCTGCTTGAGGTTGCGCTCCTTCGAGTCCCGGGTCCGGAAGCGCTCGTTCCACTTGCGGAGGCGCTGCATCTTCTCGCGCTGCCGGGCGCCCAGGGAATTGCCGTAGGCGTCCTTGTCGCGCCAGTCGATGTTCGTCGAGAGCCCCTTGTCGTGCATCGTGTTCGTGGTCGGCGCGCCCACGCGGGACTTCTCGTTTTTCTCCTTCGAGTCGAACGCCCGCCACTCCGGGCCCCGATCGATCTCGTCGGTCTCGACGACCAGGCCGCAGTCGTCACAGACCGTCTCCCCGTGCTCCTCGTCGTTGACGAGCAATCCGCCACACTCCGGACAGGAGAGGTCCTCCCCCTCGGTCTCCTGCTCGGTTCGCTCCGCGCCGGATCGCTCGCTCGGTCGTGTACGTTCTCTCATTGCGTATAGCTCCGTCCCACCGGGACAGGATCGCGACGGGTCCCGGTCACTCCCAAATACCTTTCGCGAACTGCCGTATAAGCGTGCCGATATTCGGGCGCGAGAGCGGCGGAAACGGCCGGAAACGGCCGCTGCGTTCCCGACGGCAATTCGTGACAGACCCGAACTGTCGTCGATCTACCCGCGTCCGGTGACCCACGATCGATCCCAGTTTCGGGTGGCCGGTTCGATGTGGGGCGAGTGCTCACCAGCGACTCGGGACCTCCTCGGAGACGATCCTCGAGTCCACCTTGCCGGCGGCCTCGGCCTCGTAGTACATCCGCCCCCAGATGGAGGTCTGGACGAAGTACGAGTACGCCTGGAACACCGGAAGCAAGAGCAACAGCGGGATGATCCCGATGATGGTGATGATCAGGAGGAGCGCGCCGATGAAGAAGGCGATCTGGAGGACGAAGTTCGCCCCGATGCTGTAGGCGAGGCCGAGCCAGAACTCCGTCGTGCCGACGAAGCGCAGACACCGGAAGTCCCCGAAGGTCGCCTTCACGCTGCCGGTCCCCAGGAAGGTGGCGAGCACGCCCACCGACGCGACCAGTACGACCAGATACCACAGGAACGCCAGCGCCTCCAGCCCAGCGACGAGGAACGCGGCGAAGCCGATCCCGGCGACGACACCGACCACGAGCAGCGTGACGAGCAGCCGGAAGCCGTCGACGAGCAGGCCCCACCAGTCGCCCCACTCCGGCGTCGTCGGCAGGCCGAGGGCCGCCGAGCGGCCAAGCCGGTAGTTGTAGCCGCCCAAGATGATCAGCGGGAGCACGAGGAAGGAGAGGAAGACGACGATGGCGCCGATCCCGACCTGGCGCCAGCCGCGGACGAGCGGGTACTTGAACGCGAACTCGAAGACGTCCATCTCGAAGGGATCGTCGGGAATGTCGACCCGGCGATCCTCGCCCCCGGTGTCGGCGTCGCTCGGGGGGGTATCCGCCGCCTCCGCGTGCCCCCTCGCGGGTTCCGAGGGGCCCGAGGTGGGCTCCCCGGACCCCGCCGACGACGCAGCGGGCTCGGGGCCCGGCTCCTCGGGGGTCTCACCGGTGGACTCCGGCGTCCGTCCGGCGGGTCCTTCCCCTTCGGGGCCGCCTGACGGCTCGCCGATCTCCGCCAGCGAGTGCCCACAGTTCGGGCAGAACGCGTCGGTCGCCTCCACCTCCGTCCCGCACTCCGGACAGTATGGCATAGCTCCACGTATTACCGGGGCGGATATAAACGCCGATGCTTCGTTGCAGGGGTTGTGAACCGCCCGATCGGCAGATCCCCAGGAGCGGGGGATTCCCCTAAAGGTATGACGGTGGCTCTCCTACGCGATCGCATGGGAGCACTGCTGTCGGAAGACGTCGCCGAACGGATCCGCAGCGTCAGCCGGACGGCCCTGGGCGAGAGCTGTCGCTCGGTCACCTACTTCACGAAAGACGACTTCGAGCAGCTCTACCTCCGGAGCGACCTCGACGCCGACGCGGACATGTCGTCGTTCATCGGCCACGAGTGGCGTGGCTTTCGCCTGACACGGGCCACCTACGAGGGATCCGAGTTGGGTCAGTACAAGTACACGATGCGGGGCTTCGAGAACGGCTACCTCATCCGTGTCACCGAGGAGCGCGACGGCGTCTTCGTGACGACGGACCCCAAACCGCTCCACGACTTCGAGACCGTCGCCGACGCGCTCCGGGAGGTCATGCGAGAGGAACTGTAGCCGGCGATCACAACCGTCAACTCGCCGCGCTCACTCCTCTCGAGTAATGACACCGACGGACGGCGAGTCGGCCGACGAGCGGGCGGTGGCGTCGTTCGTGGGACACGACGCCTTCGACCGCGTCGACGATGGCTCCGAGTTCCGCGTTCGAACGTCCACCTTCCCGGCGACGAGCAGGGCCCGCGAGGACCGCCAGGAGGGCGCAGTTCGCGTCCTCGTCGCGGTCGCGCTCCCCACACTGCAGGCAGCGGTCGTCGACGGCGATGCGGTGGCCGACGTCGTGGAGGACGGCTGGTTCGACACGCTCGGGCTGCGCCTCGAGGACGCCTACGACGTCGCGGAGGTCGAGCCAGCCGCGGAGCCGGTGGTCACCCGGGAGACACCACCAGTCACCGTCGCCGGTGTGGAGTTGGAGTCGGAACAGAACGACGGACGTGCAGTCCTGGCACGCTTCGAGTTCCGGCTCGACGACCCGGCGGCAACGGCGAGGAGGGCAAAGACGATCGTGGACTACGTCGAGGGGACCTACGTCCAGGGAGTGATCCCGGGGTACGAGTACGGTGACCCGGTGGCCGGGCTCCTCGCGAGCGCACAGCACGACGACGGACCGTCCGACGACGCCCGTCGTGGCGGGACGCCGCTGTAACGCCAGGAGAGGGAGCAGGCTCGCGTATGCCCGGATGTTCCACGGTCGTCTAGCAGCAGTACCGTCCGGAAGAACTCGACCGGAATCGCCGACGAGCGGGGGTTCTCTGGAGGGGCTGCCGGAGGCCCTCAGTCCATCGCGATGTACGTCCGGGTGGACTCGACGCCGTCGACGGACTGGATCGAGGTCGCCGCGATGTCCTTGACGTCGCCTGGCGAGTCTACCTCGACCTTCGCGATGAGGTCGACGTCGCCAGCGACGATGTGGGACTCGAGGACGCCGTCTAGGGCGCCGATCTCGCGCTGGAGCCGGTCGGCCTCGCCGGTGTTGGCCTTCACCATCACGTAGGCGACGACCATCAGCTGACACCTCCGGCTGCGGCGCGACTGGCGTCCCCGACGACCAGCTTGCGGACGGCGTCGAGGACGTCGAAGTCCGCGAGGACGACGATCCGGTCGCCGTTCTCGAGGGACTCGTCGGGCGTCGGGATACCCAGAGAGCCCTCGGCCTTGCCGAAGGCCAGAACGGTCGCGTTCGCCGGAAGCTGGAGCTCGCTGATCGAGTATCCACGGATCGGTGCCTCGTCGGTGACGGTGAGTTCGACGACCTGGAGGTTCTGGGCGATGTCAGCGATCGCGCGGATGTCCCCGCCCAGCAGCGCGTTCTTCGCGCCGATCGCACCCAGCCGTTCGGGGTAGACGATCTCGTCGACCTCGGCGGCGTACTTCCGGTAGATCTCCTCGCGATAGTCCTCGTCGATGCGGAGGACCGTCCGGGCGCCGAGGTGCTTGCCGATCATGCACGCGGCGAAGTTCACGTTGAGGTCGCCGGTCAGCGCGCCGACCGCGTCGGCCTCGCCGATGCCAGCCTCCTCCAGGATCGTCTCCCTCGAGCCGTCGCCCTCGACCACGGTATAGCCCTGGTCGCGGGCCCGATCGGCCTTGGCAGCGTCCCGCTCCACGAGGGTTACCTCGTGGCCCTCCTCCTGCAACACGCGGGCCGTGCGGAGTCCCACACGACCGGCGCCGATGATGACGAACCGCATGTCGGAACGCTACAGCCCCACCACCAAAGAAGGTTTGCACGGTGCCCTGTCGGGTCCCCCTCCTGTCCCGAGACCCCCATCCGCGGGTCCAACAGAGCGGCCGCCGTTCGCGGATCGTTCGAGAGACTGTCGCACGTCGTTCGATCGAACGGATGTCGCCCGACGATCCTACGAACTGGTATCGCACGTCGTTCCATAGAGCAGTCTTCGCGCCGATCGTACGAACGGGTCTCGTGCGTGGCTGATTAGGGCCAAGCCGCCTCCGGGGCAGGGCAAGACCTTTGCCACGTCACCTGGTACCACACCAACATGGTCAACGCGTTCGTCATGGTGAAGACGGCAGCAGGGACGGCGGAGGGGCTCGTCGATCGGATCCGGTCGCTGCCCTCCGTCGACGAGGCCCACATCGTCGCCGGGGAGTACGACATCGTCGCCGAGGTCGAGGTAGCGGAGGTCTACGAGGTCCTGGACACCGTCGCCGGGGACGTCCGCTCCCTCGACGGGGTCGCGGACACGCGGACGTACATCTCGATGACCTAGCGTGGGGTGTTGGTGAGGCCGCAGTGGGGAAGGCCGGGGGCGTAGCGGTTGGGACGTCGATGACTCGGGGAAGCGTCGGTCACTCCGTGGAGGAAGCGGCCAAATGAGTCGTAGAACGACCGGGGGTGCCAGAGATCGTTGCGGCGACGTCACTTGCGGTGCCGTGCACGACGAGGGACATCCGTTAGCCGCATATGACCGGCGACACAATCCCCGGGCATGTCGCTGCTGACGGGACTCGGCGTCGTCGTTGTCGTGCTGGTCAACACGGCCATCGCCGTCGTCGCGACCCGGTTCTTCCGGATCACCCTCGACACGAACTGGGGCGCCGCGATCTACACGGTCCTCCTGGTCCCCATCGCGCTGCTCGTCGGGGCCACGGTGCTCTCGGGACTACTCGGACTGGGCGGCGGCCTCGGCGACCGGACTGTCGCCCTCCTCCTCACGGTCGGCCTCCCGCTCGCCCTGGGCATCACCATCGACGTGTTCTGGATGCCGCCGCCCGAAGAGATCGAGGCGATCCAGCGACGCGCGGAGTCCAACTGAGCCCTGGCGCCGACGTTGGGAGTTGCGAGTCCGCCCCGGCCGCCGCCGATGAACCCCGAAGACCGCGAGCGCGATCAGATGACGCCGGTCCGGCGGGCAGCCTCCCTGGCGGCGGACTCCGCGAGCCCGTCGCCGAGGATCGTGTATCGGTCCCGGATCTCGTGGGCGGTGGTGAGCGCCTCGATGACCTGCTCCTCCGAGACGCCAAGTTCCTCGGCGGTCGTCGGGGCGTCGATGCTCTGCAGGGCGTCCCGGATGTCGAGCCACATCCCGGTTTCTCCGCTGTGGAGGTAGGCCGTGACGATCGAGCCCACGCCGGCCTGGTGCCCGTGGAGTGCGGCGCCCGGGGCGATGCGATCGAGCTGGTGGGAGAAGAGGTGCTCGGCACCGCTGGCGGGCCGGGAGGAGCCGGCGATCGACATCGCGACGCCGGAGGACACCAGTGCCTTGACGACGACCCAGGCCGACTCCTCGAGGCCCGGACGGATCGAGTCGGCGTTGTCCACGAGCATCTCCGCGGTCATCTCCGAGAGGGCTGCGCCGTACTCCGAGTAGGAGACGTTCTTCAGCCGTCGGGCGAGCCGCCAGTCGAGCACGGCGGTGTAGTTGCTGATGATGTCCGCGCAGCCGGCCGTCGTCAGCCGCCAGGGCGCGTCGGCGAGGAGTTCGGTGTCGGCCACGACGGCCAGTGGCGGTTCGGCGGCGACGGAGTGGCGGGTCCCCTGGTCGGGGACCGACGCCCGACCGGAGACGATCCCGTCGTGGCTCGCTGCCGTCGGGACGGAGACGAACCCCCGATCGACCTCCTCCGCAGCCATCTTCGCGATGTCGATCGGCTTTCCGCCACCGACGCCGATCAGGAACCCGGGATCGACCTCGCGGGCACGCTCGATGACCCGCTCGATCGCGTCGAAGTTCGCGGCCTCGACCTCGACCACGACCGCCTCCTCGCCGGCCGAGGCGAAGTCCGCGGCGATGCGGTCGGCGACGAGCTCTCGGGGCGTCGGGCTCGTGACGATGAGCGGTTGGCCCGAGAGGTGGAGGTCGGCGACGGCCTCGACGGTGTCGTCGACGGCACCGTGTCCGACGACGACGTTCCGGGGCAGCCGGATCCAGGTCGACTTGTCGAACATACGCTCCCTTTCCGACGGCCGGGTTTAGTACCTGAGGGTGGGTCGGAGCTCGGCGGACCCAGCACGCTCGGGGAGCAGCGCCATCGCCGCGACGAGATCGACGATCGTTCGGTTCGGCCGGTAGCAGTCACGTTCCGCGGACGGGTTCGTGATATTTACCTGATTCCACGCGCTTTGTTTCCCGTAGTCGTCTGTTCGTTCACGTATGGACGAATCAGCCCCGCGGGCCGGCGATCCGTCGACGACCCTGCTCTTCTCCCTCTACGTCCGGACCCCGGTCGCCGGCAGACGGACAGTCACCATCGACCGACTGAGTGCGCTCGCCGCCACGGACGCCATCGACGATTTCGAGATCGAGACGGTCGAGCGACGGCGCATCCTCGCAGACGGCGACGACCTCGGGGCGGGCCGGCACCAGGACGACCTCGCATCCCTCGCTGCGTGGGAGACCGGTACCGTCGAATCGACCGTCGAGGTGCGTGCGGAGTCCTCCCGGTTGGGGCGGACGGTCCGTGCCATCGAGCCACCCGACCGCGTCCTCGCTGTCCGCCATGACGACACGCCGGCCTGCGTCTTCCCCTGCACGGACGGCACGACGACGTGGTCGGTGAGCGAGTTCCTCGACAGCTTCGAGCGGCGGGGGGAGACGCCCGAGGGCCTCGACGTTTCGCTGGCACGGAAGTGACCGCCAGTGGTTTCTCGGGGCACGACAGCACACTCGGAGGCGGCTGGGGCACTTGCCGCCTGGGAGGACAGTCGTCGCGTCGACGCGCTCACGCAGGACACAGTCACGCACAACCAGATCCCACCGCAGTGGTACGCGGGACAATTTCACCGACGCGTCATCGAGTTGCGTTCACTGATGGCTATCCACCACGAAACCGCGATATTTGCCGACAAATCAGTTACCATACATAAGACTTGTGGCCCTGCGCCCCATAGTGTGGGATATGTCCTCACATGACGAACCCCCGCCAACGACCGGCGCCCCACCACCCGTCACGGTCGACCTCTACGTCCGGGTGCCGGTTCCCGACACCGGAACGGTCGCGATCGACCGACTGAGCGCCCTCCGAATCAACGACTGCCTCGAGGGGTTCGAGGTCGAGACCGTCCGCGGGAACGTGATCCTCGACGAGGGGCGCGAGGGGGAGTTGCCGCCGCCCTTACAGCGCTGGCGCCGGCTCGCGACCTGGAGCGAGGACGAGCTGGAGGCTGCCATCGAGGTCGAAACCGCCACGACCCGCACCGGCCGGCTGGTCAGGAAGATCGTCCCGCCTCCACTGGTCGCGGGCGTCGGCATAGACGGGGAACTCGAGTGCGTCTTCCCCTGTACGGATGGCGAGCACACCTGGACGGTCACGGACTTCCTCGACGACTACGAGACGGGACGGGAGCTGCCCACCGGCCGGGCGGTCGAGGCTCGGCTGGCCTGAGGCCTCGACGTTCATGCGCTCTCTGTCCGCCGATCGATGTCGTCGGTAGGGGATTCCCCATATCCGACGAACACGACGGCTCAGCGCCGGACGCGCCCCGTAACGTCCGCGAGCCGATCGGCGAGGGCAGGCGTCAATGCGTCCTCGCGAACCCGCCACCGCCAGTTACCCGTCGCGGTGCCCGGCGTATTCAGCCGCGCCTCGCTTCCGAGGCCCAGCAGGTCCTGGACGGTCGTCATCGCGACGACTGCCGGCGAGTCCCAGACTGCCTCGAGCAACGACCACGCGACGTCGCTGCCGTCGGTGTCCAGCGCGTACTCCAGACAGTCCCGGTGCTCCGCGTCCATCGACTGGTAGTAGCCGACGACGGTGTCCGTGTCGTGCGTCGAGGTGTAGCCGACGCAGTCTCGCGAGAAGTCTGCGGGTTTGTACCGGTCGCTAGGCGCACACCAGTCGGCGTACAGCGGGACTCGCATCCCGGGGAAGTCGAAGTGGTCGCGGAGCCCCAGGACGCCGTCGTCCAGGAAGCCCAGGTCCTCGACGACGAACGGAAGCTCTCCGAGGTGCTCCCCGACGGTCTCGAAGAACCCCACGCCGGGACCGGGACGCCACTCGCCGCTCGCCGGGTCCTCGGCCTCGCCCGGGATCGCCCAGTACTCGTCGAAGGCCTTGAAATGGTCGAGGCGGGCGACGTCGACGAGGTCGAACGTCCGCTCCAGCCGGCGGACCCACCAGTCGTAGCCCGTCGACGCGAGGTGGTCCCAGTCGTAGACGGGCATCCCCCAGCGCTGGCCGTCGTCGCCCGGATTCGGGGGCACGCCGGCGACGACCGACGCGTGGCCGTCCTCGATCGCGAACGCCTCCCGGTTCGCCCAGACGTCCGCGGAGTCCAGCGCCACGTACATCGGGACGTCGCCGAGCAGCGAAATGCCCCGCTCGGTCGCGTCTGCGCGGAGCCGACGCCACTGCTCGTCGAAGCGCCACTGGACGAACGCGTGGAATCGGACGCGCTCGGCGAGGTCCTCCCGGTACCCCTGGAGTGCGTGCTCCTCGCGGTTCCGGGCGCCTGCGGGCCACTCCTGCCAGGGCGCGCCGTCGAACTCCGCCTTGAGGGCGGAGAAGAGCGCGTAGTCCTCGAGCCACGCTGACTCCTCGGCACGGAAGGTCTCGAAGGACCGCTCGTCGCCAGCGCTCGCTGCCTCGGTAGCCCGACCGTCGGGCCCGGGCCGATCGGCCGGTGCCTCCTCGTCGAAGCGCTCGAACGCCCGCCACAGCCGATCGTGCTTGAACGACGAGACCGCGTCGTACTCGACCGAGTCCCGGGCGGCGCCCTCGGGCGGCTCCAGCTCGGCCTCCGTCAGCCAGCCACGCTCGCCCAGCGCGTGGAGGTCGACGAACAGCGGATTCCCGGCGAACGTCGACGGCGAGCTGTACGGCGAGTGCCCGTGCGCGCTGGTCGTCGGCCCCGTCGGACAGATCTGCCACAGCGACTGGTCGGCGCGGTCGAGGAAGGCGAGGAAGGAGCGGGCTCCGTCGCCGATGTCGCCGATCCCGTGGTCGCCCGGCAGCGACGAGAGGTGCAAGAAGACGCCAGCCTGGCGCTCGAAGTGCATGGTCGGGGTTCCGTCGCACGCGACAAGAACGTTTCCGACGCACCCCGTTCTCGCGGGGTCGGGGGTCGGCGCCCGAGAACGCACCGCGTCCGACACACCCAACACCCCCCGCGTCGTTACACGATCTGATGGCACGGGAGCACGCAGGTCGAGTCCGTCCGGATCCGTCCAACGGTGGTGACAGATGCCGCCGCACGTAGCGATGCTCGGGTGGGGCTTCCCGCCCAACGTCAGCGGCGGCCTCGACACCGTCGTCGGCGAGCTCTACGACGCCTACGCCCGCCGCGACGACGTCGAGTTGACCCTCGTGCTCCCCGAGGAGTACGCGCCGGAGGACGTGCCGGGGGTCCACGGCGTGCCGACCGGCGACGGCGACGTGATCACGCGGATCAACCGTCTCGCGGACGACTTCGTCGAGTTCGCCGCCGACGCGGACGTCGTCCACACCCACGACTGGTTCGGGTACACGCCGGGATCGCACGCGCAGTCCGCCAACGACGTGCCCTGGATCACGACCTTCCACTCGCTGTCCGCGGACCGGAACCTCGACCCGCCCGAGCGGGAGGTCGAGACCGAACAGCGGATCGTCGACCGATCCGACCGGCTGGTCGCCGTCAGCGAACTCACCGCCGGCCGGCTCGTCGAGCGCTACGGCGGCGACCCCGACGTGATCTACAACGGCTTCCAGGACGTCCAGCCCACGGGCCGTGACCTGAAGGCCGAGCTGGGGATCGACGGCGAGATGCTGTTTTTCGTCGGCCGCCACACCCACCAGAAGGGGATCACGCACCTGCTGTACGCGATGGAGAAGCTCCGCCGAGATGACGTCACACTCGTCGTCGGCGGCTCGGGCCACCTCACCGATCAGCTGAAACGGTTCGTCGAGCTCCTGGGGATCGAGGACGCCGTCCAGTTCGTTGGCTACGTTCCGGAGGTCGAACTCGCGGACTACTACGCCAGCGCGGACCTCTTCGTGTCGGCGTCCCTGGCCGAGCCCTTCGGCATGACGATCGTCGAGGCGCTCTCGACGGGAACCCGCGTCGTGGCGACGGAGTCCGGCGCGGCGGAGGTGCTCCCCGAGGACTGCATCGTCGAGATCGAACCCCACTCCGACTCGATCGCCGACGGCATCGAGCGCGCGCTGGCGATGGAGGGCGAACCGACGTACGAGGAACGCACCTGGGACGAGGTCGCCGACGAGTACGTGGACCTCTACGCCGACCTGGCGGAGTGAGACCGACGGCTCCCTACCGGAGGAGCCGGACGTCCTGTACCGATGCCGGGTGGACGACGCGGAAGCCGTCCGCTGTCTCCTGGACGCCCAGAATCGGACGGCTAGAGCCACGCCCCGTGGCGTCGCCGCCCACGGATCCGCCGGCGTCGGAGGACTCGTAGGGGCTGCCGGATCGTCCCAGTCCCTCGTAGGGACTGTCCGCCGGCGGGGACCCGTCGTAGGAGCTGTCGGCCGGGGCGCGCGCGATGTCGGGGTCCTCGTCGAAGCCCTCCGGCGGGAGGTAGATCTGCTCCTCGCCGTCGGACTCGACGACGAGCGCCGCGTCGCGCGTCCCCCGGACCGCCACGACGGTCCGGTCCTCCAGCACGTCGATGTCGATCGAGACGTCGCCGTCGACCCGGGATGCCATACGCGACCGAAGCCGGCGTCCGGGCAAAGACGTTGTGGTCGGATGGTCGATCGCGCCAGTGCGGGCCCGTCGGGGCAGGGCCGAAACGGACCCCGGTCGACACCACAACCGACAAGACCTGGCTCCGGGAATAGACCGCACATGCACCATCCGGGTCCCCCGCGATTCGTCTCAGTCGGTGACGCCATCGAACTCGCCCCGCGGGATCCCGATCCCGATGCCGCGTACGAGTGGGCAATCGAGCGTGCGCCGACGGACTCGACCGCTAGCGTCGTCGACGAGGCAGTGCAGTGGTTCCAGCCGGACGAGCCGGGCGAGTACGTCCTCTCCCTGTCTGCCCCGGATGGCACCCATCGGCTCACCGTCCGGTGCTTCCCCGGAGACTTCGAGAGCAGCGCACGCCCCGAGTCCAGATCTGGCCAGCGAAGCGGGGCGGGGCTCGAGGCGGAGGGCGAGGGCGAGGTCGGCGAGAGCGGGTACCGCCACGCGAACCGCAGCGGCGACTTCGGTCCCGCCGGGCGGCCACGGATCCACCTCGACGCCAGGGTCGAGGACGAGACCCTGATCGTCGAGGCGGACCCTCGTCCCCACCCCCGAAGCGGCGAGACGGCCGGCGAACTCGACGTCGTCTTCACGTTCGACGATCGGGACGACCTCTCCGCGGACGCGGCGACGCTCCGGGAGCGGACCCTCGAGATCCCGGTCGATCGACTCCCGGACCGAGCCAGGATCCACGCCGTGTCGGTCGGCGATGCCGGACACAGCGTGGCCGATGCCATCGAACTCCGCCGCGAATCCGAGGCCACGCCAGGTGGCGAGGCCGTCCACGTACGGCGGCTCTACGATCCACCGCCGTGGTCGACCGACGCCGCCTACTACGAGGTCTACGTCCGAACGTTCGCGCCCGACGCCCCCGAGGGGGAGGTGCTCTCGGCGATCACGGACCGCCTCGACCACCTCGAGGACCTCGGCGTCGACGTCGTCTGGCTCACGCCGGTCCTCGAGAACGACCACGCTCCCCACGGCTACAACATCACGGACTTCTTCTCGATCGCCGAGGACCTCGGCGACCGCGAGGACCTCGAGGCGCTCGTCGATGCCGCCCACGAACGGGACATGCGGGTCCTCTTCGACCTCGTGCTCAACCACTCCGCGCGGGCGCATCCGCATTTTCAGGACGCGGACGGGAACCCAGACAGCGAATTCTACGACTGGTACGAGTGGCAGGACGACGGCGAACCGGGCACGTACTTCGACTGGCAGTACATCGCGAACTTCGACTTCTCGCACCTCCCGGTCCGCCGCCATCTGCTCGACGCCATCGACACGTGGGCACCCCTCGTCGACGGCTTCCGGTGTGACATGGCCTGGGCGGTCCCGAACACCTTCTGGCGCGAGGTCCGGGAGCGCGTGAAGGACCGGGACCCCGAGTTCCTCCTCCTCGACGAGACGATCCCCTACATCCCCGACTTCCAGGAGGGGATGTTCGACGTGCACTTCGACTCGACGACGTACGCGCGGCTCCGGAGCGTCGGCGACGGGTGGGAGTCCGCGGCGTCGACGCTGGACGCCATCGACCAGCGGACGGACATCGGGTTCCCCGATCACGCCGGCTTCCTGCTGTACCTCGAGAACCACGACGAGACCCGCTACCTCGTCGAGTGCGACCGGCCCGCGGCCCGCGCCGGTGCCGGCGCGCTGTGTACACTCCCCGGCGCCCCGCTGGTGTACGCAGGCCAGGAGTTCGGCCAGCTCGGCAAGCGCGACGACCTCGTCTGGGACGCCGTCGACGAGACGATGGTCGATCACTACAGGACGCTGCTGTCGCTCCGCCGGACCATGCCGGCGCTCGGGCACGATGCCGGCACCCAGCGGATCGACCACGAGGTCATGGCTGGCGAGGACGATCGCGTGCTCGCCTTCGCACGGGGCGACCCGCCCGCGGCCGACGCGGCGTCGACCCCGACGGCGGATGGAGCCCCGGGCGACGTCCCGGACCCCGAGGCAGCGGAGGCGGCACTGGTCGTCTGTAACTTCGCGGAGGGCGAGGCCGAGGTCGCCCTCGGCCCGAACCACGGCGGCTACGACGCGGTGGCGGGCGAGGCACTCGACGACGATGGAGCCGTTACGGTCGACGACGTCGTGGTCCTGCCCACGAGCCGCGATGCGCTCGTGGACTGACCCACTTTCCTTCCGGTCGCGACACTATTGTCTGCGAGAAGAGTCGTTTATAACCACCGGGGTGCAGGTACGGACATGCGGCTGACGACGGCGCTCAACGAGTACAAGCGCCAGCGCGACGAGCGGTACCCCGAGGAGTCCCGGACGACGGAGGGGGCGTTCTCGGGCCACGGGGATCGACTCGTTCACGTCTCTCCGGGGGGAGCACTCCGTGACTACTCTGCAGCGCTCTCGGGCCTGAACGGCATCGACCGTTCCCGGCTCGGTATCGAGACACCGGACCGGACCTACTGGCTGGAGGACCTCCACGTCATCCGCCAGCACTACTACCGCGAGACGCGGCTGGTCGAGACCGAGTACGACGCCGACGAGTTCACCGTCCACCAGTTCGACCTCACGCTCGGGCGGGCACACGTCACGCACGTCGAGCTCCGGGGGGCGGTACCGGCCGACACGCGACTCGTTGCGTTTCTCACGCTGGCCCCCGAGGGCCGCGAGGCCAGCGTCGGTGCGCTCATCCACGAGGAGGCCGGGCCGGACGGGAGCCAGGCACTGGAGGTCTACCACCGCCGCGAGCACGACTACGTGACCGCCTCGACTGGCCTGGACGAGGTCCGCGGTCAGCAGCCCGAGCGGTTCGCCGAGATCCTGGACGACGATCCCGTGGCGTTCCCACGGGGCGGCGTCGAGCCGTACGACGAGACGCGTCTGAGCGGGAACTTCACCGTCACCGCCCCGCTGGAGCGCGAGGGACGGGGCGCGCGAACGACGCTGGTGAGCGAGCTGGCAGACCACGCCGAGCTCGAGCGCGAGCGCGCGCTCGCCGACCTCCGGACGACGGCCACGCGCCACGACAGTGCCGACAGTCTGCGTACCGCCGCGCGCGAGCGCACCACCCTCGACCTGCCGGACGCGCTCCCCAAGTCCGACCTCGTGCAGGCGGACCTGCGCGTCCTCGACCTGCTGGAGGGCTCGACCGGCGGCCACGTCGCCGGCCCGGAGTTCGACCCTTTCTACGCGAACTCCGGTGGCTACGGGTACGTGTGGTTCCGGGACGACGGCGAGATTTCGCGGCGGCTGATGACGGCCGCCGACACGCTGGGAATCGACGTCACCGACGACCTCGCCCGCGCCGCGAACTTCTACGCCGAGACGCAGCTCTCCGATGGCACCTGGCCCCACCGCGTCTGGGCGAACGACGGCTCGCTCGCCCCCGGCTGGGCGAACGCGAAGGTCGAGCGCAAGCCCGGCTCCAGCGAGTACCAGGCCGACCAGACGGCGACTGTCACGGCGTTCCTCGCCGACCTGCTCTCCGCGCACGGCGAGCAGCTGGCGACGCCGGTCGTGGGCGACGTGCACGCCGCCATCGCCAACGCCGTCGACGCCATGGACGCCAGCCTCGCCGACAATGGGCTGCCCGAGCGCTGCCAGAACGTCTGGGAGAACGCCATCGGGCAGTTCACCCACACTGCGGCAACCTTCCTCCAGGCGTACGCTGCAGTCGCGTCCGCACCGATCCCGGAGGACGTCCGGGATGCGGCCCGGGAGAGCGCGAAGACCGTCCTCGAGGGGCTCGACGAGCTGTGGGTCGAGGACGGCAACCACTACGGCATGCGGCTGGTCGAGGACGAACTCGACGACCGCCTCGACGCGGCAACACTCGCCCTGGTGGAGGCAGTGTGCGCGTTCGAGGACGTCGAGGACCTCGACGTCGATGAGGCGACACTCGATCGCCTCGTCGACCACGTCGAGACCGTCCTCACGGAGTTGCACCGCGAGCCGGGCGACGGCGACGTTGCCGGACTCGTCCGGTACGAGGACGACCGCTGGCGGACGGCCGACCAGGTCGAGCCCAAGATCTGGTCCGTGACGACGGCGCTGGGCGCGCTGTCGGCCGCGCGCCTGAGCCGGCTGCTCGAGGACCGCGGCCGCGACGGCGAGGCGATGCGCTCCCGGGCGACGGCGCTGTACGAACTCCTGGAGGAGGACGGGCCCTTCGCCTCCGACGCGGGCTACCTCGCCGAGCAGGTCTTCGACGACGGCACGCTCGACAGCGCGACGCCGCTGGGTTGGCCCCACGCGATCCGCCTCGACGCGACCGCGGTTCTCTCGGAACTCGACGCCTTGCCGGTCCCGGAGGAGGAACCGCGAACGCCGCCGGAGCGCCCCCGGTGGACGACCGGCGAGAAGTACGGGCTCCTGACGCCGGCGGACCACGAGAGTCGCGACCCCACCCGCGTCTGGTGTACGCTCACAAAGGGCGCGGTGACCGAGGCGCGCTTCCCCCGCATCGACGTCATGAACGTCCGGACGATGGACTACCTCGTCCGCTGTCGCAGCGACGGCCACAGCGTCCGGACACATAGCCGCCGCGGCGACGCCGACGACGACGTGACGAGGCGGGTCGTTCCCGTCGGCGACGAGGCGCTGTGTTTCCGACACGTTTTCGAGACCGACGGCTCCGGGCGCGGCCACGAGTGGACGCTCACCGTCGACTACGCGGTGGACCCCAACCACGACGCGATCGTCGCCGACGTGGACTTCGAGGCCGAGGACGACCGGACGTACGACGTCTTCGTCGTCGCGGACCTGGCGCTCGCGAACACCGGGACGCGGGACCGCGGGCTCCGCGTCGGCCAGGACGGCAACTACAACCTCCTCGCCAGGGAGCCCGCCGCCTACACTGCCGACGCCCAGGACCCGCTGCTGGTCGACGAGGACGGCAACGGCTACTCGGTGGCGATGGCGCTTGCGGCCGCCGACCGCTTCGACTGGGCCACGGTCGACGTCGTCGGCAGCGAGGGACTGGCCACCCTCTTCGGCGGCGACGAGCTTCCCGAGGCCCGCACCGGCGCCGACGACGAGAACGTCGTGCTCGCCGGCAGGATCGGGAGCGGCTCGACCGTCGAGGGAACGATCGCCGCCGGGTTCGCCCGGCGTGCGAACACCGCCGCGGCCCTGGGTGAGGCAAACGGCGCGCTCGAACGGGGCTTCGAGACCGTCGAGTCGGACTACATCGACACGTGGCGCCAGGAGCTGGCGGACACGAGGCTTCCCGCCTCCGTCGAGGACGATTCCGAGCTGGCCGCCCAGTACCGCACCGCGTTGATGAGCCTCGTCGCCGTCGAGGACAAGACCTACCACGGCGCCTCCATCGCGTCGCCATCGGTCCCCTGGGGCCAGGCCGTCCACGCCGACGAGCCCAAGGGCTATGGGTACAACTTCGTGTGGTCCCGGGACCTCTACCAGGTCTTCACCGTCTTCCGGGCGGTCGGGATGACGGATCTCGCCCGCGAGCAACTGGAGTACATCTACGAGTACCAGCAGGACGAGGAGGGGTTCATCCCGCAGAACACGTACGTCAACGGTATCACCCGCTGGGGTGGTGAGCAGATGGACAACATCTCCTTCCCGCAGGTGATGGCCTACCAGCTCCACGAGTCGGGGGTCACCTTCGAGAACGCCGGCTACGACTTCGAACACGTCCGGCGCTCTGCGGACTACGTCGCGCGGAACGGCCCCTCGACCGCGCAGGAGCGCTGGGAGGAGGAGGCCGGCTACTCGCCGTCCTCGATCGCCGCGGAAATCGCCGGGCTCACGTGTGCCTCGTCGCTGGCAGCGGACGTCGGCGAGACGGCCGACGCGCTGGTGTGGCTCGCGCTGGCCGACCACTGGGCCACGGCCGTCGAGGACTGGACCGCGACGGAGTCCGGGACGGCCCGACACACCGAGACGCCGTACTACCTCCGGATCACTCGCGACGGCGACCCCGAGGCCGGCCACCTCCGCACGCTCGCCAACGCCGGGCCGACGCTCGACGAGCGGGACATCATCGACGGCGGCTTCCTCGAGCTCGTCAGGCTGGGGATCAAGCCTGCCGACGACGAGGTCCTCCGCAACTCCGTGACGGAGGTGGACGAGACTATCCGGGTGGACGTCGGTGACGCCGCCGGCTTCTACCGGTACAACGGCGACGGGTACGGCGAGCGCTCGACCGGCGACAAGGGCGGTCCCTGGTCGGTCGCGCACAACGGCAAGGGCCGGCTGTGGCCGCTACTGACGGGCGAGCGCGGCGAGTACGAACTCCTCGCTCCGGACGGCGACCTCTCGCCGACGGCCTGTCTCGAGGCGATGGAAGCCTTCGCGAACCCGGGGCGGATGCTCCCCGAGCAGGTCTGGGATCGGGAGCACGGCACGGACTACGAGTGGACGTTCGGGGAGGGCACCGGCGCCGCGACGCCCCTGGCCTGGGCGATGGCCCAGTACGTCCGGCTCGCGCTCAGCCTCGACGCGGGCGAGCCCATCGAGACGCCGGACGTCGTCGCCGAGCGCTTCCGCCGGCAGGGCCTGCACGAGGCCGAGGGACCGGCCCTCCGGGTCGACGCTCGCTTCCAGGGCGGCGAGCTCCTCGTCTCCGGCGAGTCCGACGCCCCGATCGTCGCGGTGAAGACGCCCGTGGACACCACCGTGGTCGAGCCCACCGACGGCTCCTTCGAGGTGACCGTCGGCGTGACGCCGAGCCAGAACCGCGTCACCGTGGCCGCCGCCGACAAGCGGGACCTCGACTCGGCTGCGACGACGGTCCAGCGGCTGTCACTGTAACGGCGCGTCGAGGGATCGGCGCGTCGAGGGATGGGGCCTCGGGCGCCCAACGGTCAGGAAGGCCCGAGGCTCCGGCCCGAGGAAGCAGTCACTACGCGCTCTCCAGCGTCCCGGCGAGCGTCACGAGCGGGTGGGTCGCGTCGTCCTCGTGGAGGTCCTCGAACTGCGAGCGACAGGAGGTCCCGTGGGCCACCACGGTTGCGTCGCCATCCACGCTCGACTGTGCGTCATCGACCTGCTCGAAGAGGAGCCCGCCGATCGCCTCGCTCAGCGAGAAGTGCTCGGCTTCGAAGCCGAAGGAGCCGGCCATACCACAGCACCCCGAATCCAGCACCTCGACGTCGAAGCCGGCGCACTCGAGTACCGCGGGGGCGTGGACCTCGCGTCCGATGGCGGTCTGCTGGCAGTGGCCGTGGTAGATCACCGGGTCGCCGCCTGCATCCGGGACGGGCAGTTCGAAGCGGTCGAGGTACTCTGAGACGGCGTAGGTTCCCTCGGCCACCGTCTCGGCGGCGGACGCCCCCAGCAGGGTTGCGTAGTCGGACTGGAACATCGCCGCCTCGGAGGGCTCGACTGTGACGACGTCCCAGCCCTCCTCGATCCGGGGTTCGAGGGCGGCGACGTTCTGTTCCGCACACGCCCGCGACCGGTCGAGGAGCCCCTTGGAGAACGCGGGGCGGCCGCTGTCGGTGACGCCCTCCGGGATCGCGACGTGGACGCCGGCGTGTTCGAGGAGGTCGACGGCCGCGATCCCGATCTCGGGTTCGAGGTACTCGGTGTAGGTGTCCGGGAACAGCAGGACGCGACGCTCGGCCTCCTCGGCCGGCACGGCGGGCTCGCGGTCGGCCATCCGGTCGGTGAAGGTGCGGCGGACGAAGGAGGGCATGTCCCGCTCGCGGGCGATGCCGACGGTCTTCTCCATGACCCAGCCCGCGCCGGGGACTGCCGTCGCCCAGTTCGAGAGGGGCGCGAACGCACTGCCGATCCGGGCGTATCGCCGGAAGTTCCCGAAGAGGCGGTCGCGGAAGCTCGAGCCGTGCTCCTGGTGGTACTGGTGGGTCACCTCCGCCTTGAGCTGGGCCATGTCGACCTCGCTCGGGCAGTCCCGCGCACAGCCCTTGCAGCCGATACAGAGGTCGAGGATCTCCTCGACGAACGCCTCGTCGGTGGCGTCGTCGGGGAGGTCGCCGCTCATGGCCTGCCGAAGCGCGTTCGCGCGACCCCGGGTCGAGAGGGACTCCTCCTCCGCCGCGCGGAACGTCGGGCACATCGTCCCGCCAGTCTCCTCCTGGGTGCCCCGGCAGCCCCCACAGCCGTGACAGAGTTCGACCATCCCCTGCATCCCGTTGTCGACGTCCCACTCGAGCGTGGGCTCGAAGCCGGACTCGAAGCCGTACTCCTCGTCGAAGCGCAGCCCCTCGGTCATGTCGCTGGGGCCGGCGGCGTCGCCACAGACCTGCCCGGGATTGAGAAGCCAGTCGGGATCGAAGGAGGTCTTGAGGTCCCGCGAGAGCGCCCAGATCTCCTCGCCGTAGAGCTTGCGGTTCCACTGACTCCGGGCGCGCCCGTCGCCGTGCTCGCCGGAGACCGACCCGCCGAGTTCGACGACCAGGTCCGTCACCGCGTCCGCGATCGACGCCATCCGCTCGACGCCCTCGACCGTCTTCGTGTCGATCAGGGGGCGGACGTGGAGGACTCCGGGCCCGGCGTGGGCGTAGAAGGCCGCGAAAGTGTCGTGTTCGTCGAGGATCTCACGGAAGCGCTCGACGTACTCCGGGAGGTGTTCCGGCGGCACCGCGCAGTCCTCGATGAAGGAGATGTGCTTCTCGTCGGTCGTCCGGGAGAGCAGGATCGGGAGCCCGGACTTCCGGAGCTTCCAGAAGCGAGCGCGCTCGTCGGCGTCGTGGGCTTCGAAGCCCGCGAAGGCCCGGCGCTCGTCCTCGGTCTGGTGCTCGCCGGGGGGTTTGGCCGCCGGGTCGGCGGCGTCAGCGGGGACGCGATCGGCGAGCAGGTCCGCGACGCGCTCCATCCCCTCCTCGTCGGTGTCGGCGTAGAACTCGACGAGCAACATCGCGCCGGTACCCTCCGGGACGACCGCCTCGACGAGCCCGCCGAACTCCTCGGTCTCGCGAGCGAGGTCCAGCAGCACGTCGTCGAGCACCTCCAGCGCGGCGGGGTCGTGTGCGAGGATCGGCGCGACGTCCTCCATCGCCGTGACGAGGTCGTCGTAGGCAAGCAGGGCGACGGACGCGGTCTCCGGAATCGGCTCCAGGGAGACGGTGGCCTCGGTGACGATCCCCAGCGTCCCCTCGCTGCCGGCTAGCAGCCGCGCGAGGTTCACCGTTCCCTCCTCGCCGATCTCGCCCCGGGCCTCCGCGACGAGCCAGTCGAGGTTGTACCCCGAGACGTTGCGCTTGAGATCGGGATAGGCCGACTCGATCGCGTCGGCGTGGTCGTCGACGACGCGCCGCACGGCGTCGTAGATGCGTGGCTCGACGGCGCCGTCGTCGGGCTCCGGCTCCGCGCGCTCGCGGACCGTCTCCATGGACACCTCCCCGAACTCCGTTACGGTGCCGTCGGCGAGGACGACCTCGCAGGATTCGACGTACGCGTCGGTCTTGCCGTACTGCAGCGAGTGCGCACCCGTGGAGTTGTTCCCGATCGCGCCGCCGAGTGCGCTCTTGTCGCCCCAGGCCGGATCGGGCGCGAACTTCAGGCCGTTGGGCTCGCAGGCCGTGTTCAGCGCGCCGAGGGTGACGCCGGGCTGGGCGCGGGCCAGACCGGGAAGCTCCCCCGTCCCCTCGGGATCGACGTCGAGGACGGCGTCCATGTGCTTCGTGAAGTCGAGGACGACCGCCTCGTTGACGGTCTGGCCAGCGAGACTCGTCCCGCCGCCCCGGGGCAACACCGGGACGCCCTCCCCCGCGCAGTACTCCATCACCGCGGCCACGTCCGCGGTGGAGGTGGGAAACACGACGCCGACGGGCGTGACCTCGTACGCGCTGGCGTCGGTCGCGTAGAGCTGGCGGCTGTACTCGTCGAAGCGAACCTGGCCGTCGACCCGTTCCTCGAGGTCGGCGACGAGGTCGGGGCGGTGGACGTCGCCGCCGGTGTAGTCGTAGTCGGCGCGGGGGTCCTCTGCTGGATCCGGACGGCCCTCCTCGGTTGCCATACGTGCACGTGACGACCCTGGGGCCTTCAGTCCTCCCGAAGTACGGACGGGGGAACCGTCGGATCGAGGGGTCACCTCGCCGAGGACCTTCCGATCGCACAACGCATCCATTAAGCGCCCGGGTGAGAAACGTCCCGACGGTGACCTAAGGTGCCGTTCTACGGCGGAGACGAGCTAGCATCGGTGTACGAGCGAGCGCTCGAGGACGACTTCGCGCTCGTCGCGAGCAACGTCGCCGAGCCCAACGTCATGATCGGGCTCGTCGAGGGCGCCGCCCAGGCGGACTCCCCGCTGCTCATCCAGATGAGCGCCGGCGCCATGCGATTCGCCGGCAACGGCTCGGCGGAGGACGGCCTTAAGGCGATGGGGAACTACATCGACGTCATCGCCGACCAGTACGACGTCGAGGTGTTCCTCAACATGGACCACCAGACCGACCTGGAGTTTATCGAGACGCAGGTCGACCTGGACATCCCCTCCTCGATCATGATCGACGCCTCCCACGAGGAGTTCGAGGAGAACGTCGCCCGCTCGAAGCGGGCGGTGGAGCTGACCGAGCAGGGCGAGGGCGACATCCTCGTCGAGGCCGAGCTGGGCCGGATCAAGGGCGTCGAGGACGAGATCGTCTCCGAGGAGGCGTTCTACACCGATCCCGAGCAGGCCGTCGAGTTCGTGGATCGGACCGGCTGTGACCTGCTGGCGATCTCGGTGGGCACCCAGCACGGCGTCGCGAAGGGCAAGGACCTCGAACTGCGACCGGACCTCGCCGGCGACATCCGGCAGGCGCTGGTCGACCACGGCCTCGACGACGTACCGCTGGTGCTGCATGGCTCCTCGGGGCTCCAGCCCGACCAGCTCCAGACGATGATCACGAAGGGCATCTGCAAGATCAACAAGGACACGCGCTACCAGTACGAGTACAGCCGGACGCTGTTCGACCTGTACCGGGCCCACGAGGACGAGCTGCTGCCGCCCGAGGACGTCGAAGCGGACCGCGATTCCTTCTTCAACGACATCGACTGGTCGCCGAACAAGGACCACTTCGACCCGCGGGTCGGCGGGCGGGACGTCCGCGAGCGCATCGCGGAGGTCTACGCCGACCTCGCCGAGACCGCCGGGAGCGCGGGGCGGAGCAAGCTGTAAGCCACTCCCCATGGTCTCCGTCGAACGCACCGACTACGCCGGCTGGTCGGACTGCCTCCGTCTCGAGAACGAGCACGTCGAGCTGGTCGTGACGACCGCCGTCGGCCCCCGCGTCGTCCTCGCCGGGCTGGCCGGCGAGGAGAACCTCTGCTACCTGGACGACGACGCGGGGACAGTACCGGACGACGACGAGTGGCACCTCTTCGGCGGCCACCGGCTGTGGCACGCCCCGGAGCGGACCGAACGGACCCTCCAGCCGGACAACGACGCCGTCGACGCCGCCCTCCACGACGACGGGGTGACGCTCGCCCAGCCCACCGAGCCGGCCACCGGGATTCGCAAAGAGCTGTCCGTCCGCCTGGCCGCCGACGCGCCGCGAGCGACCGTGACCCACCGACTCGTCAACGAGGGGCCCTGGCCGATCGAAGTTGCGGCCTGGGGCATCAGCGTGCTGGAACCGGGCGGGACGGCACTCCTGCCGATCGCCGATCGCGGCGAGGGCAGACAGGCCGACCGGTCGATCGCGCTGTGGCCGTACACGGACCTGGCCGACGATCGGTTTACGCACGCCGAAGACGGGATCTTCGTGAGGGCCGATCGGGAGCGTCCGGGGGCGGAGGAGGGACCGCCGGAGACGAAGATCGGCGTCGACGGCGCCGACGGCTGGGTCGCGTACGGCCGGGACGGGCAGGTGCTCCGGAAGGAGTTCGTCCGCGATCCCGCAGCCACCTACGTCGACCGCGGAGCGGCAGCCCAGGTCTACACCAACGGCGAGATCTGCGAACTCGAGACCCTCGGTCCGCTGGAGCGACTCGAGCCGGGTGGCGCGACGACCCACGTCGAGGAGTGGACCCTGCTCGGCGGCGTCCCGGTCGATTCCGGCGATCCCTCCGCGACGATCGACGCGCTGGCGCCCGAGGACGCCGGGCCGTAGCCCGTTCTCGGGCACCACCGGTTCGCGACCGATGACCGGAACGAACTTGCTTCCGCGCTGCCGGACGCAGAACGATCTTGCTTGCGAATGTCCGGAAGCAGAAAGCTGATTGCACGGCCGCGAGACCGTCTCGACATAGAGTCCATGACTTACGGCCACGTCGATCCGGAGACCGGAGAGTACGTCATCCGGGAACCGGACACGCCGACGCCCTGGATCAACTACCTCGGCGAGGGGATCTACGGCGGGATCGTCTCGAACACGGGGGGCGGCTACAGCTTCCACCGGGACCCCAAGAACCGCCGCGTGACGCGCTATCGCTACAACGCCGTGCCCGACGACCAGCCCGGTCGATACGTCTACCTCCGAGACGTCGAAACCGGCGAGTACTGGTCGCCGACCTGGCAGCCGGTGAAGGCCGACCTCGACGCCTACGAGTGTCGCCACGGCCCCGGCTACACGCAGATCGACGCTGCCTCCGACGGGATCGCGACGGAGCTCACCTACTTCGTACCGCCCGGTGAGGACTGCGAGCTCTGGGACCTCACCGTCCGCAACGAGGACGACACGGCTCGCTCGCTGCAGGCCTTTAGCTACGTCGAGTTCTCCTTCCCCGACGCGATGGCCGACCAGACCAACCTCGACTGGACCGGCCAGATCATGCGGAGCCGCGTCGACGCGGACGCGGGCACGATCGAGGCGTTCTCGACCGGCGAGGACATGAACTACGTCCACGCCACGAGTGGCGAGGTTGCGGGCTTCGACACGCAGCGCCGGGACTTCGTGGGGAGGTACGGATCGCTCGGCGAGCCGGCAGTCCTGGAGCGCGGCGAGTCCACGGACACCGTAGCGACCCACGACAACCCGATCGGCTCCTTCGCCCACGAGATCGACCTCGAACCAGGCGAGGAAACCCGGATCGTCTTCCAGACCGCGCCCGTTCGGGACGACGACCTGATCGCGCGGTTCCAGGATCACGCGGCCGTCGACGAGTCCTTCGCCGAGCTCGAGGCAGACTGGGAGGAGTACCTCTCGACGATGACCGTCGAGACGCCCGACGACGAGCTCGATACGATGCTCAACGTCTGGAACCCGATCCAGTGCCGGAGCACGCTCTACTGGTCCCGGACGGCCTCGCGGTACCAGGCCGGCCTCGGTCGCGGCATGGGGACGCGTGACTCCAGCCAGGACACCTTCTCGGTGGTGCAGGCGGTGCCGGAGCGCGTCCGGGAGACCCTCGAGATGCTCTGGGCCATCCAGTTCGAGGACGGCCACGCCTGGCACCAGGTCTACCCGCTGGCGGGCGAGGGCGACGCCGGGCTGGCAAAGGAGAACACCGACTACCCCCAGTGGTTCTCCGACGACCACCTCTGGCTCGTGCTCGGGACCGTCCAGTACGTCAAGGAGACCGGCGACGAGGACTTTCTCGACCTCGAGTTGCCCTTCGAGGACGGCGACGCGACCGCCACCGTCCGGGAACACCTCCAGCGGGCGCTGGGGTTCACCGACGAGCACCGGGGCACCCACGGCCTCCCCCGCCTCGGCTACGCCGACTGGAACGACACCCTCAACGCCGACCACGGCAGCGGGAAGGCCGCGAGCGTGATGACCGCGATGTTGTACGTCTGGACGCTCGAGGAGGCAGCGGACCTCTTCGAGCACGTCGGCGAGGAGGACACCGCCGCGGAGTACCGCGATCTGCGGGCCGAGGAGGTCGAGCGGATCAACGACGTCGCCTGGGACGGCGACTGGTACACCCGCGCCTACGACGACGACGGCCGGGTGATCGGCTCCGCCGACGAGGAGTACTACCAGATCGACCTCAACACGCAGACCTGGTCCGTGATCGCGGACGCCGCACCGACCGATCGGGCCGAGACCGCGATGACCTCGGCCCACGAGCGGCTCAACACCGAGTACGGCTTCGCCCTGACGGATCCGCCCTACGACGGAGAGGACACCCTCGATCGCATCGGCGGCACGACGACCTTCCCGCCAGGCGCCAAGGAGAACGGCGGCATCTTCTGTCACGCCCACACCTGGTCGATCGTCGCTGCGGCGAAGCTGGGATGGGGCGAGCGCGCCCACCAGTACGCCCGACAGCTGCTCCCCCTCGCCCACGAGGACGTCGCCGACAGACGTCGGGTCGAACCCTACGTCTACTGCCAGAACGTCCTGGGTCCCGAGCACGAGGACTTCGGCGTCGCGAAGAACTCCTGGCTCACCGGCACCGCCTCCTGGGCGTACGTCGCGGGTACCCAGTGGCTGCTCGGCGTCCGCCCGACGTTCGACGGGCTGGCGATCGATCCGACGATCCCCGCCGACTGGGACGGCTTCGAGGTCCGCCGAGAGTTCCGCGATGCGACCTACGAGATCACCGTCGAGAACCCCGACGGCGTCGAGTCCGGCGTGGCGGCTGTGGAGGTCGACGGTGCCGTGCTGGAGGGGGACTGGAGCGACGGTGCGGTCGTCCCGGTCTTCGAAGACGGCGAGACGCACGAGGTTCGGGTCCGGCTGGGCTGATCGTCACGCGGTAGTGGCGGTCGGCCGCGCTCCGAATCTCGGTCGCGCTGAGAGTCTCCGGGCGACCGAGGTTCGGCACGGCACGCGACTCCCGTGCGTGGTCACGGACGGAACGGGCACTGCTCCCCACCGACGGTACAGTTATTTACGCCCAGTTCGAGGTCGTCCTATCACGAGCGATGGCCCGGTCGATCGGCGTCCCCCACCGACGGAGTGTTGTCCTGATCGCGGTCGTCTTGCTGGTCACGACCGCCGGCTGTTCGGTGGGGTCCATCGTCGGTACCGAGGGTGAGGCGGGGGACGAGGAGTCGGCGGCGCTGATCGACTACGTCCCGACGGACACCGAGGCGGTCATCGCAGTCAACGGATCACTGCTCTCGGACCGTGAGACAGCCACCGTCGGGGACGCCCTGCTCGCGTCGGACGAGGACACCGAGGAATGGACGACGGAGTCGCTCGTCGCCGTACTCTCGTCGTTCTACGGCGTCGACCACACGGAATTCGACGGTGCGGTCGTCTACGCCGACGGTCCCGCGGTTGGCACGGGGGCGGAAACCGGCGTGCTCGTGGGTGGCGGCTGGAGTCCGGACACGATCGTCACCGCACTCGAACGGGTGGACGAGCAGCCCTACGAGGAGACCACCCACGCCGGCCACAGCGTCTACCGACGGCCGGTGGGGACGGACCCACTCCACGTGGGCGTCATCCAGAATGGCTCGTACGCGATCGGGTCCGAGTCCGCCGTATCCGCCGCGCTCGACGTGGCGGCCGGCGAGGCGGACCCGGCCCCAGCGTCCCTCCGGAAGGCCCACGAGTCGGGGCACGACGGTCTCGTGACGGGGGCGGTGCTCGTCCCCGGAGAGCGACTCGAGCAAACGACGGGAGGAGAGCTGGCGTTCGTCGATCGGCAGGCCCTCCGGGACCTCGAATCGGTCGCGGCGGCCTACCGAACGCCCGACGGGAGCGTGGTCGTAGACGGCAGGATGACCTTCGCCAACGCGAGCAGCGCCGAGCGGGGCGGCGAGGTGCTTCGCGGATTCACCTCGCTGGCCTCGCTGTCCGTCGATGACGAGGCGCTCGGCCGGGAACTCGAGCGCGTCAACGTCTCGGTCCGAGGTGCGGCCGTGACGGTCAGCTACGAGACACAGGTCGACGTCATCGTCGACGGGATCCGACGACAGGCGACCTCCTCCGGATCCGGGGCCGATCGAGCGGACCGGGATCGCTGAAGGGTCGCTCCACAGCACGTCGCGCGAGCGGCGACGTCCCTGAAGGCCTTGCTCGGCGACCGCGGCGAGTCGACCGGTCGCACTCGAACGCGCCGACAGCGGTACCATTATCAGCGATCGTCACCTCAGATCGAGGTAACGGCTACCATGCCCCCGATTGCCCTCCCTCCGAACCGCCGTACGATCGCAGCGATCGCCGTGTTGATCGTCGTGCTCACCGCCGGATGCGTCGCGATGCCGGCCAGCGGTGGGTCCAGCGACGCCGACGTATCGCCCACCGCACAGGCGGACCCCGCCGACGCTGACCTCGTCGAGTACGCGCCGGCGGGGACCGACGTCCTCTACCACGTCGACGGTGAGATCCTCCGCGACGACGAGCTGTTTGCGACGATCGACGGCGCCGCGGCCGCGAATGGGGACGAACGGTCGATCGACAGCCAGGCACGCTTGGAACTGTACGCCTCGCAGGCCGGCGTCGACCTGAATAGCTTCGACGAGGCGCTGGTCTTCGGCGAGTACGGCCTGGGCGAGGACGAGGCGAGCGGCGGCGTGCTGGTCCGTGGCAGCTGGTCCGAAGACCAGCTCGTCGGGCTCCTCGATCGGCTCGCACAGGGCGAGACGACCTACCAGACGACCACGTACGCCGGCGCCACCGTCTACAGCGTGAGCGGCGAGGACGACGAAGAGTCCCTGGAGATCGGCGTGGTCGGCGATGGACTCTACGCCGTCGGCACCGCGCAGTCAGTTCGTGACGTGCTGGACGTCGCCGCAGGTGACCGCGAATCCGTCTCGGGCCCGGTCCGATCGGCGTACGACGGGCACCGGGACGGGCTCGTTACCGCAGCCGCAGCGGTACCCGACCGCGTCGTCGACGAGGTGCTGGAGGACGCCGACGCGCCGATCGGCTCCGGGGCGCTACGGGATCTCGAGGCGGTCTCCACCGTCAGCTACACGCCGGAGGGACGCCTCGGCTCGGCGACGTCGCTGCACTTCTCGGACGAGCAAAGCGCAGCGATGGTCGGGCTGGGACTCGACGCGGTGGTCGGGCTCGGGACCGCGGTGAGCGACGACGAGGCCGCCGAGGTGATGCTCGAGCACACCACGATCGAGACCGACGGGACCACGGTATCGATGCGACAGGAGATCCCCGTCGAGACGTACGTCGAGTTGATTACGTCGAGTAGCGATCACGGGTACTGATCGGGGCAGGCGAGGGAAGCGAAACGAACGGCGACGAATCGAGCGCTAGCTCCCGATCAGTTCGAGACGGAGGATTCGGTCTGCTGGGAGAGCGCCTGCTCGACGGCGAAGTTCGCGACGGCGACGGAGTCGCCGAGACCGACGGTCCCTTCGGGATCCGGCACGACGCGGTTCGGGGTTGCGACGACCCCCTCGGTCGCGACGGCGTCGTCCTCGACCGGTTCGTCGACGTGCTCGGCGAGGCGCTCGACCGCGTCCTGGCCCTTCCTCGAGTAGTCGACGTCGAGCCCGAGTTCGAGGTCCCCGGCGTCGGTGATCGTCCCCTTCGTGGCCTTGGCTGCGGCGACGATGGAGGCGAAGTCCCAGCCCTCCCGGATCGCCTCGGGCGTGCAGTAGTCCTCGTCGGTGGCCGCGATGAAGTAGTGGGTGCGGTGGGCCTTCACGCAGCCCAGGTCCAGGGCGTCCCGGACGCGCTCGAGCCGGCGGTAGGTCCCGACGACGTCGTCCTCGTCGCGGGAGGACTCGAGGCCGAGGTCGTCGACGAGAATGTCGAGTTCCCGAGAGTCGAGGCCGATCGCGTCGACCTCGGGGAGGATACGCTCCGCGATCGCCGTCCGGAGACCCTCCTTGTGGGTGACCCCGTACTCGATCTGGATCGGGACGTCCGACTCGGCGGTCAGCCCCTGCAGGAACTCCCGGCCGACCTCGATGCGATCCTCGTAGGTCGTGCCGTCCTCGTACTCCTCTTTCAGGCTGTGGTAGCCCGAGAGGAGCGCGCAGTCGATGCTGGCGCCGAGTTCGGCGGCGACGTCCTCGAGGCCGGTGTCGAGGTTGACCCGCTCGGGACGAGCGGCAGCGATGAACCGTGAGTCAGTGGGCGCGGTGACGTCGTAGAAGGTGTCCCCGTCCTCGAACTCGAAGATCCAGTTGATCTTGGTCTGGTCGGCGTTCGTGACCTCGGTCAGCGGACGGAGCGAGAGCCCCTGCTCCGTCGCGAGCGGAAAGTCGATCGCGTCGGGCTCGGAGAACATCGACCGCTGGGTCTCCGTGAGCAGGTAGGTGTAGAGCACGGGCGCCGCGCCGACGACCGAGAGGAGGTCGGCCATCAGGCCGGCCTGACCCCCGAGTTTCGTCTCGTCCGGGTCGAGGGCCTCCTCGAGCCAGGCGCCGAACTCGTCGCTGATGGCGACGAGGTCGCCGTCACCGCGCTCCATCGCGTCGGCGATGCCGCGGGAGAGTTGCGCAGGCGAGTCGATGGGACTCGAGGTCTCACCGGCGGCCGGTGGCTCGAGGTCGGACTCGACAGCAGACGCAGAGGCGATCGCGTCCACGTTCGCGTTGTGCGCGAGGAACACCCGGCTGTCGTCGATGGCGTCGAGGTACGGGGAGAGCGTTGGTCGTTCCGACATTGTTTGAGTTCTGCGGAAAGTTTTCCCCGAGGTTTATAAACGTTCAGACATCGATCGGTACGAAACGCCCCAGACAGTTGGGGGTGTTCCCGTCGAGCCGTTGTGGATCGACGGAATTTTGGCCCGTGGCGCGAGCGGTATTACGCAACATGGCGTACGGCCACTTCGACGACGAGGCCGCGGAGTACGTGATCGACGACCCACAGACGCCACGGCCCTGGATCAACTACATCGGCCGCGAGGACTACGTGGGGATGGTCTCGAACACGTCGGGCGGCTACAGCTTCTACCAGGACGCCCGCTACCGCCGCCTGATCCGCTATCGGTACAACAACGCCCCGCGCAACGTCGGCGGCCGCGGCCTCTACCTCCGGGACGCCGACTCCGGCGACTACTGGTCGCCGACCTGGCAGCCCGCCCGCGTCGACCTCGACGACTACGAGTGTCGCCACGGCCTCGGCTACACCTCCATCCGGGGCGAGCGCGACGGCGTCGCCGCAGAGGCGACCTACTTCGTGCCCCCGGGCGAGGACTTCGAGGCCTGGCGGGTCGAGGTGGCGAACGAGAGCGACGAGGCACGCAGCCTGCAGCTGTTCTCGCTGGTCGAGTTCTGTCTCTACGACGCCTTCGACGACGTCAGCAACTACCAGCGCAACTACAACACCGGCGAGGTCGAGGTCGAAGGGTCGACGATCTACCACACCACCGAGTACCGCGAGCGCCGCGACCACTTCGCGTACTTCGCCTGCTCCCACGACCTCGCGGGGTTCGACACCCAGCGCGAGGACTTCGTGGGCGAGTACCGCGGCCTCGACGAGCCCATCGCCGTCGAGGAGGGCGAATCCCGGAACTCCATCGCCCACGGCTGGTCGCCCATCGGCTCCCACCAGGTCGCCCTCGACCTCGAGCCCGGCGAGTCCGAGGAGATCGTCTTCATCCTCGGCTACGCCGAGAACGACGAGGAGGACAAGTGGGAGGAACCGGGCGTGATCAACAAGGAGGGCGTCCAGGAAACCGTCGAGGAGTTCTGTGACGCAGAAGCACTCGACGACGCGCTGGACGAGATCGACGAGTACTGGGACGACCAGCTCGACGCCCTCCAGGTCGACACGCCCGACGAGGACGTCGACCGGATGGTCAACGTCTGGAACCCCTACCAGAACACCGTCACCATGAATCTCGCGCGCTCGGCGTCCCTCTACGAGACCGGGCTGACCCGCGGGATCGGCTTCCGGGACTCCAACCAGGACCAGCTCGCGGTCATGCACACGTTCCCCGAGCGGGCCCGCCAGCGCCTCCTGAACCTCGCGGCGATCCAGTTCGAGGACGGCAGCGCCTACCACCAGTTCACGCCGCTGACGGGCGAGGGCAACGCCGACATCGGTGGCGGGTTCAACGACGACCCGCTGTGGCTGATCATGGCGACGGCGGCGTACGTCAAGGAGACCGGCGACGACTCGATCCTCGACGAGGAGGTCGTCTACGACAACACCCCCGGGACCGAAGCGCCGATGTCGGACCACCTCCAGGCGGCCTTCGAGCACACCCTCGAGAACCTCGGGCCCCACGACCTCCCGTTGATCGGCCACGCCGACTGGAACGACTGCCTGAACCTCAACTGCTTCTCGGACAACCCCGACGAGTCCTTCCAGACCGCCGAGCACGACGTCGAGGAGGAGCGCGCCGAGTCGCTGTTCATCGCCGGGCAGTTCGTCTACGCCGCACGGGAGATGGCCGAGCTGGCGGAGACGACCGGCAAGCTCTCCGACGACGCCGAGACCTACGACCGCCACGCCGACGACATGGCCGAGCGCGTCGAGGACGCCGGCTGGGACGGCGAGTGGTTCCTCCGGGCCTACGATCACTTCTCGGATCCGCTCGGCTCCAGCGAGAACGAGGCAGGGCAGATCTTCGTCGAGTCAAACGGGATGTGCGCGATGGCCGGCATCGGCCACGAGAGCGGGCAGGCCCAGCAGGCAATGGACTCCGTCAACGAACACCTCGCCAGCGAACACGGCATCGTGCTCCACCAGCCCGCCTTCGAGGGCTACGACGAGCGCTACGGCGAGATCACGACCTATCCGCCGGGCTACAAGGAGAACGCCTCCGTCTTCTGTCACACCAACCCCTGGATCATGATCTCGGAGGCCAAACTCGGCAACGGGGAGCGCGCCTTCGACTACTACAAGCGCATCTGCCCCGCGGCCCGCGAGGACATCGCCGAGACTCACACCACCGAACCCTACGTCTACGCCCAGACGATCGCCGGTCCCGACGCCCCGACGACGGGCGAGGCGAAGAACTCGTGGCTCACCGGCACCGCCGCCTGGAACTACCTCGCGATCACCCAGCACATCCTCGGCGTCCGCCCCGAGCACGACGGGCTCGTCGTCGATCCCGCGATCCCGTCCGACTGGGAGGAGTACGAGGTTCGCCGGGAGTTCCGCGGCGCAACGTACGAGATCACGATCGAGAACCCCGAGTCCGTCGAGTCCGGCGTCGCAGAAATTCAGGTCGACGGCGAGGAAATCGACGGCCAGACCCTCCCCGACTTCCAGGACGGCGAGGTCCACGACGTGCGCGTCGTGATGGGCTAACCGCGGGACTGCACCGCTCCGCCTACCGCGAACGCTCGATTTCACGTTCCACCGGTGTAGGGGGCAGGGCAACCGCTCTGCCTGGCGGACTGAAAGGGCGAGGGCGGGTCCGGTGCGCTCAGGCGGCTCTATCCGAGGGAGCGAAGCGACCAAGGATATCCGCCTGAGCGTGCGGGAGCCGGCCGAGGGCTTTCGAGGAAGCGGTTTATCGAGATCGAAGCAGTACGGTCGCAGCGTCAGACGATGGCGGGCGTTCCGCCAAGAGTTAAGAACCAGCCCCTCTACCCCCGGCGTATGGACGCGCCACACGGCGGCCTCCGGTCGGACGGCGGCGTCGAGGAGCTCACCACGCTCGTCGGTCGAGAAGTGTACACGAACAACGGCGTCTTCGTGGGCGAAGTCGAGGACGCGCGCCTCGATATCGACGCGGAGGCAGTGACGGGACTCGCACTCGGCGAAATCAACGCGGACCTCCTCGCAGACCAGATGGAACCGGGCCAGCGCGGTGCGATCGTCCCCTACCGGTGGGTCCGCTCGGTCGGCGACGTGATCATCGTCAGCGACGTCGTCGAGCGCCTCGGCGTCGAAGACGACGAAGTCGTGGCGTAGGATCTGGGACTGGTAGGTTCTCCGCAGACCGCGCCGCCAACAGCTACGGAAGCCCCGGACCGCTCGCGGCCGCTATCTCGCTGCGCTCCTCGTTCAGTCGCTTCGCTCCTCTCCTGCGGTGCTTGCGTCGGTACCGGCCGCGAGCGGTCCGCCCCTTCCGAAGTCCACCCAAACACGTGGGTAGACAGGGCGGGCGCCGTCGGTGGACGGCGAATGGTCGCGGTAGTCGACAGTGCGGTCGGCTGAATCGAGCGGTGGGTTGCGTAGGATCGCGGTACACGGCGGTGCCGAAGCGGTCGCGGGCCGCGGCGGCTTAGCCCCCGTTCTCGCCGCTCTCGACGCCCATCGCGTCGAAGAGCTTGGACTTGACCGCCTGCTCGGTGAGCTGGAGGAGGGTGTCGCGGTTCTCCTCGGTGATCTCGATCCCGGTGAAGATGCCCAGGGGGATCTCCGCGCTCGCCTGCGTGGAGTGGCCGGCGGCCTCGCCCATGTCGCCGTAGGCGTCCTGGAGGACGCGGCCGATGTTGAGCCGGATGTCCTTCGAGCGCGCGGCGAGGTAGATGTTGTCCTCGGCGAGGCCGAAGACGGCCGTGGTGGTGATTCCCTCGAGGTTCAGGAGGTGCTGGGCGGCCTGGGCGAGCGCCTCGCGGTCGGTGAGGAAGCCGGCGTTGGAGACGAGGTGGGAGCCCTGGACCTCGCGGTTGGTGATCGCCTCTGCGAGCACGTCCAGGGTCTCGGGGGACATCGACGGCGACTCGACCTGTTCCAGCGTGTCGTGGTTGGCGAAGGGGTAGAGGTAGGCGGCGGCGGTGAGGTCCGCGGGCGAGGTGTCGCGTTTGAAGTCCAGGGTTTCGGCGCGGATGCCATAGAGGAGCGCGGTGGCGACCTCCTCGGTGACGCCCATGTCGAACTCCTGGATGTACTTCGTCATGATCGTCGACGTCGAGGACATGTTGGGGCGGACGTCGACGAACGTCGCGTCGTGCTCGTCCTCGGGCTCGTAGTGGTCGATGAGGACGTCGACGTCGAACTGGAAGTCGTCGCCGGTCGCCTGCTCGTGGTCGACCAGCGCGAACGTGTCGTAGTCCTCGGGATCGACGTCGGCCCAGTCCACGAGTTCGATCCCCAGGAGGTTCACGAACGCGCGGTTCTCCTGGTGGCCGACCTCGCCGACGTAGATGATGTCGGCCTCGACGCCGACGTGCTCCGCGATCGCCTGGAGGGCGGCGGCGCTGGCGATCGAGTCGGGATCGGGGTTGTCGTGGGTGACCACTGCCACGCGGGACTCGCTGGCCCCGAGGACCTCCTCGAGCTTGCGGGCCTTGTGCTCCAGCTCCCCGGACTCCAGCGACCGGAGCGCGAAGTCCGCGATGACGTTCGAGGGATTGATGACGACGTCGGCGCCCAGCGCCTCGAGTTCGTCGACGGACACGGGATCGCTCGCCCGGACGACGAGGAACGCGTCGTCGCTCTCCGCACGGATGTTCTCGACGGCGGCCTTGTTGGACTCGATGTCCGAGGACATGATGAGGACCACGTCCATCCCGGCGACCTCGCCGGCGACCTCGGGCTCCCGGATGTCGGCGGTGCGCGCGTTCAGGTCCTGGTCGCGCAGCGCCTCGACGCGGCCCTCGTCCCGGTCGATGATCAGCAGGTCCTTGCCCTGCTCGACGAGCTCCTCGGCGACGAGGTGGCCGACGCTCCCACAGCCGAGGATGGCGTATGTCGACATCGACGTGACCGTGACCCCGGTGCTCATATCGGCGAGCTACCGGGTGTGGCCCCTTAATCCTCCCGACCGCTCCCGCGGCGGGACCCCGGTGCGTCCATCAATTTTCGAGTGAGGCGGCGGTGACGGGATCGGCAATTTCCGATATAGATGGCCGACCGGTCACGCCGCTGGCCTTCCTGTACGCGAGGGTTGCGGGACACACGTGCGCCGAGCGCTCGAGTCGGGGGAACGAAAGGCCTTAGGTCGCCAGCGGGAAATCGGAGTACGAGGGCCGGTAGCTCAGTTAGGGAGAGCGACGGACTCTTAATCCGTCGGTCGGGGGTTCAAATCCCTCCCGGCCCGCTCCTGCGAGGAACGAACGTGACGAGCGGAGCGGCCGGGAGGGATTTGAAGCAGACGAGCCGCAGCCCGGAATGGCCGAGCGAAGCGAGGCCGCACGCCCGGACCGTCTCGGCGTGGTTCAAATCCCGGAAGACTCGCGGTGCTCGTCTTCCGACCCTCGCGATCGCTCCGCGATCGCTCCGCGATCGCTCAGTCCCTCCCGGCCCGCTCCTGCGAGGAACGAACGTGACGAGCGGAGCGGCCACGGAGGGATTTGAGCCAGGGAGGTCGCAGCCCGGGAAGCGAGCGATAGCGAGCGACCCGGCCCGTGTAGCGAACCGGATGACGGTGAGCAGTGCTGACGGGCCGGAAGGAGTTGAAACGGACGGCTCAGGCCCCTGAACTGCCCCACGAACCCCCAGGACATCTGGACCGTCTCGGAGATCATCGTCACCATCTTTTCCTCCCGCCGAGTGTAGTGCCAACTGATGGTCGACCTCGAAACCTGGATCCGCCTCGTGGCCGGCGTCCTCCTCCTCCTCAGCAACGGCTTCTTCGTCACGACCGAGTTCGCCCTCACCCGGGTCCGGCAGTTCCCCGAGTCCGAGTTCCAGGGCCGGGGGCTCGAACTCGCCTGGCGGATGACCGAGCGCCTGGAGATCTACCTCTCGGGCTGTCAGGTCGGGATCACGATCTCCTCGATCGGGCTGGGCGTCGTCGCCGAGCCGGCGACCGCGGCCGTCCTGGACGAGCTGTTCGGTGTCCTGGGCTACAGCGCCGGCCACGGTGCCGGTCACAGTGCGCTGGCGATCGGCGTGGGCTTCGGGCTGATCAACCTCCTGCACGTGATCGTCGGCGAACAGGCGCCGACGTACCTCGGAATCGAGCGGACGAAGCTCGTCGCGAAGTACGGCGCGCCGCTGCTGTATGGCTGGACGAAACTCATGTCGCCGGTCATCCTGCTCGCGGACCGCGTCGCGAAGGGACTGCTGGGGCTGTTCGGCGTCGAGATCGGCCGGTCCTGGACCGAGGAGGAACTCGAAGAGGGAGAGGAGATGACGCGGGGGGAACTCCGCCGGCAGATGGGCGACGCGATGGCACAGATCGACCTGCCCGAGGAGCGCCGCGAGGAGGTGATCAGCGCGCTGGACATCGACCAGATCACCGTCGGCGACATCATGATCGACCGGGATGCGATCGTGCCGGTCCGGGCGACGGAGGACGTCGAGACGAACCTCGATCGGATGGCCGCACAACCCCACGGCCGCTTTCCAATCGTCGGCGGGTCCTTCGAAACGTTCGAGGGGATCCTCTACACGCCGGCGGTGTTGCGCCACGCCGACGCGCTCGCCGAGGGCGCCATCGACTTTCTGGAGATCGCGGCCCCACCGTTGACAGTCCGGGCGGACCTCCCCGTCGCCGACCTCATCGACGAGTTTCAGGCTGAGAACCAGGAGCTCGCACTGGTGGAGGACGACGGCGAGATCGTGGGACTCGTGACCGCCACCGACGCCTTCGAGGAGATCACGGGCGAACTCGAGGACCCGATCGACCTCGAGAACGGGCTCGAGGAGGCGGACGGGGCCTGAGTCCGCGGCCCGTCGACCGTGCGCTGCCCGGGAGAAAGCCCCTTGTGCCAGCCCGACGAGACTACGACCATGGACCTCGCGGCGCTCGCTCGCTCGTTGCGCTCGGAAGCCCAGCGCTCCGAGGAGCGGCGCGGGATCGTGCTGGCGGGCGACCGCGACGCCGGGCTGGAGGCAGCCCGACTCGTGCTCGGCGCGGCGGAGATCGATTTCGACGACGTCGCCATCGTCGGGCCCGCCAACCAGCTCCCCGCCGAGACCGTGCCCACCGCACGGGCGGACACCCTCCTCGGCACGACGAGGGACGCGGTTGTGATCGACCTCCACGAGGAGCTGCGACCGAACGCCGTCGGACAGGTCGTCGGCGCCGTCGACGGCGGCGGGCTGTTCGTCGTCCTGACCCCATCGCTCTCGGAGTGGCCCGAGCGCCGCGACGCCTTCGACGAGCGACTCGCGGTGGAGCCCTTCGGCGTCGCCGACGTCGGGAGCAACTTCCAGCGCCGGTTCGTCGAGCGACTCCAGGTCCACCGCGGGATCGCGGTCGTCGACGTCGACGGGGAGTGGATCGAGGACGACGGCCAGACGGATCCCGCACCGCAACTCGTCGAGGGATCGGCCGACGACGCCGACGAGCCCCCTGCGGAGACGGGATTTCCACCCCCGGTCTACGAGCGCTGTCTGACCGAGGACCAGGCCGCCGCAGTCTGGGGGCTGGAGGAACTCGCCGGGGAAGGGCCCGGCCAGCGAGCGGTCGTCCTCGAGGCCGACCGCGGGCGAGGGAAATCGAGCGCCGCAGGCCTCGCCGCGGGGGCGCTCGCCGACGCGGGCGCTGACGTGCTCGTCACGGCCCCACAGTACGAAGCGGCCGCTCCGATATTCGATCGCGCCGTGGAGGTGCTTTCGGCGCTCGGCCACCCCGATGCCGCGGGAGAGGACCACGGCGGGCCTACAGGCGAGGCCAACCCCGCGAACGGACCGGCCGAGGACGACGACGCTGGCCCCCTCCGCTCGGTCGATCTCGGCGGCGAATCCGAGGGACACGGCGGTCGAATCCGGTACCTCGAACCCGGACCGGCCACCGAGGCAGCGGCGGACGCCGACGTCGTCCTCGTCGACGAGGCAGCCGCCCTCCCGGTCGCCCGCCTGGAGGCCCTCCTCGCCGCCGACCGGATCGCGTTCGCGACCACGATCCACGGCTACGAGGGTCAGGGGCGGGGGTTCTCGGTCCGCTTTCGCGACCGACTCGATGCGAGCGACCACGACGTCACCGAGGTCCGCCTCGAGGAACCGATCCGGTACGCCGCCGGCGATCCCATCGAGGCGTGGTCGTTCGACGCACTGTTGCTGGATGCTCGTCCTGCCGTCGACCAGGTCGTCGCCGACGCCACGCCCGGGAGCGTTGCCTACCGCCGGCTCGAGACCGACGACCTCCTGGCAGACGAGCACCTCCTGCGCGAGGTCTTCGGGCTGCTCGTGCTCGCGCACTACCGCACGGAGCCCGACGACCTCGCGCGGCTGCTCGACGCACCGAACGTCGCCGTCCGGGCGCTCGTCCAGGACGGTCACGTCGCAGCGGTCGCTCTCCTCGCACGGGAGGGTGGGCTCGGCCCCGAGCGCCGGGCAGCGATGTACGACGGCGAACGGATCAGGGGTCACATGCTGCCGGACGTGTTCACGAGCCAGCTCCGGGACGAGCGCGCGGCGGTACCCGTCGGCGCGAGAGTGCTCCGGATCGCGACCCACCCTGCTGCTCGCCGCCGCGGGCTGGGGTCGCGCCTCCTCGCCCGTCTCCGCACCGAGGCGACCGACGGGCTCCCGGAGTGGGCCGACGCCCCGACGCCGACCGACACGAGCGACCGGCCGGGCCTCGACTGGCTCGGCGTCGGCTACGGTGCCACCCCCGGACTCCTCCGGTTCTGGGGCTCGTGTGGCTACCGGACGGTCCACCTCGCCACGACCCGCAACGACCGCAGCGGCGAGTACTCCGCGCTGATGCTCGATCCCATCTCCGAGGCCGGCCAGGAGCTCCACGACCGGACCGCCCGTCGTTTCGGCCGGCGGATCGGCGACGTGCTCGGCGACGCCCTCGACGACGCGGATGTCGACGTCGTCCGGTCGGCGCTCCGGGAGACCGACGCGAAGGCCGCGCCGCCCCTGTCCTGCACCGACTGGGAGTGGCGGGTGCTCGCCGACGCTGCCTATGGCCCCGGACTCGCGGACGTCGCGCCCGGACCGTTCCGTGCGCTCGCGGTCCGACACCTGATCGATCCGCTCGATCCGGCGGCCCTCGGGGACGACGCCGAACGGCTACTGGTCCGGAAGGCGCTCCAGGCCTGGCCCTGGGACGACGTCGCCGAGGACCTCGGCTACCACTCGACTGGAAACGCCATGCGGGCCTACGGCGACGCGTTCCAGCCGCTCGTCTCGTTGTACGGCACCGACGTCGCGATCACGGAGCGCGAGCGCTATCTCGACGGCGAGGAGACGCCGGCGCTGGAAGGCGAGACCTTGCCCGGCGGCGAGAGCGGCGACGGCGGCGCTGGCCGCGACGGGGGCGGCGGTGGATCGTGATCGTCCGACATGTGGACGCCCGGGGGGTCACTCCCTCGGCTGCTCGCCCGCCTCCAGCCGGTCGAGAAAGCGCGGGGGCACGGTCTGGGTGGTATAGACGTCGACGCCGCGCTTCGTGACTCGCTGTCCGGACTCGAGCAATCCCGCCGCGTCGACACGGAGTACTACCGGCTCGCTGGTGTGGCGAGCGCCGACGGACCGCGCGGCGTCGACCGAGCCCGAGAGGTGGACGAGCTGGCGGTTCATGGGCCGGAGCCCGTCAGCGAGGATCGACTCGACGTTCTCCGGTGCCGTCCCGTGGTAGAGCACGTCGGGGACCGCCGCGTCCGTGGGCTCGAGATCGACCGCTACAGAGTGCCCGTAGGCCGCGCGGATCCGACAGTCGTCGACCTCGAAGCGACCCTTGGGGTCGGTCGCCACGACGGCCGCCAGCGCATCCTCCTCCGCCCAATCGTACCGACTGGTGACCGCCTCCACGACCGCGGACCAATCCGCCCAGCCGCTGTCGTCGAGTTCGATGCCGGCGTCCTCGGGGAAGTGCCGGAGGGCGCCGCTCCCGAACTTCGAGAGCCGTCTGCGGCGGTCGGCGTCGAGGACCACCTGCCCCGAAGTGCCACAGACAGGGCATCGGATACCCTCGACGTAGCCGTGGTCGGGACAGCGACGGACGTCGCTCATCGTTGAACGCTCCGGCGCCCGGCGGCAAAAGGACACTGCCGTGCGTGACGCAGTGGCGTCCCGGCAGACGATCGGACACGCCGGGACAGTGACTCAGATGGCGTCCCGCGCTGCAGCGACGGCCGACGCGATGCGCTCGTGTTCGCTCTCCGGGGTCGGCGTAAGCGGCGGGCGGACCGCATCGCGCTCGATGACTCCGCGGTGGACGAGCGCAGTCTTGACGCCCGAGGCGAAGCCGACGTCCAGGCAGACGTCGAAGAGGTCGGCGAGGGCGTCGTGGGCCTGCCGGGCGCGGTCGCTGCCGGGCTCGTCCATCAGCGTGGCGTAGACCTCGGGAACGACGTTCGCGAGGGCGTTGATGCCGCCGTCGAGGCCCATCCGGAGACTGGGGAGGAGGATCGTGTCGTAGCCCTGGAGCACGAGGAATGCCGGCGGCGTGGCGCGGTCGAGCGCGAGCGTGTAGTCGAGTTCTCCACTGGTGTCCTTGATGCCGATGACGTCGGGACGATCGGCGAGGGCACCGACGGTCTCGACGGCGAAGGAGGTGCCGACGTAGCCGGGGATGTTGTACAGGACCAGCGGGAGCGGCGAGCGGTCTGCGACCTGTTGGACGAAGGCCTCGACGCCTGCCGGATCCTCTGCCGTGTGGAAGAACGGGGGCGTGAGCACCGCGGCGTCGGCGCCGGCGGCGGCCGCGGCCTCGGCGCGCTCGACGACGTCGGCCATCGCGGTCGAGGCCACCCCTGCCAGAACGGGCGTGTCGCCGGACGCGTCGACGACAGTTTCGATCGTCGAACGCTGCTCGGCAGCCGTCAGGCTCGCGAACTCGCCAGTCGTCCCGCAGGCGAAGAGGCCGTCCACGCCGCCGGTGACGGCGTGGTCGACGACGGCGGTGAGCGCGTCGTGGTCGACGTCGCCGTCCGCGTGAAACGGCGTCACCAGCGGCGGCGACTCGCCGGCGAGTGCGGTCTGGAGATCGGACATGGACGCAGGTCGATTCCCTGCGCGCAAAGTGCTTGCCCTCGCGGCAGGTGGGCTGCGCGTCGAGGGAGCGATCCGTCGATGGGGAGCGCGAATCTATCGCCGGGATGGACGACCTCGTGGCCGGGATGGACGACCGCTTGATCAGGACGGACACTCCATCGGCTGGGACGGACCGACCGGGGAGAAGTGGCCGGATCCGCGAGGCCAACAATCGTCAAAACCGCGGGAGGGAACCGTGAGCCTGCGACGCATGGGGCCGCCTCCCACGCCGCCGTACGTTTGAACACGCTTTTAATGGGCCCCGTCGATGGTTCGGGTACAGCCTGCGCCGGGTTGATGAAGCTCCTAGCCACACAGGACAGCGCCCGCCGCGCGGCGGGGCCGGCTGCCGAACAGGCGGCCGGGACGGCAGGGGAGCCCGAGCCCGAGTGCAGGAGGTGATCCAATGCCAGTATACGTCAATTTCGACGTTCCGGCGGACCTTCAGGACGACGCCCTCGAGGCGCTGGAGGTCGCCCGGGACACAGGTCAGGTGAAGAAGGGAACGAACGAGTCGACGAAAGCCATCGAGCGCGGCAACGCGGACCTCGTGCTCATCGCCGAGGACGTCCAGCCCGAGGAGATCGTCATGCACCTCCCCGAGCTCGCCGACGAGAAGGGCGTCCCCTTCGTCTTCGTCAGCGAGCAGGACGAACTCGGGCACGCGGCCGGTCTCGAGGTCGGTAGCGCCGCCGCGGCGGTCGTCGACGCCGGCGATGCCGAGGACGACGTCGAGGACATCGCCGAGAAGGTCGAGGAACTCCGGTAATCGCCCATGAGCGCCGAAGAGTCCGAAGCCGGCTCCACGCCGGCCGAAGTCATCGAGGTCGTCGGCAAGACCGGCATGCACGGGGAGGCCATGCAGGTCAAGTGCCGGATCCGAGAGGGCGACAACCAGGGTCGCATCATCACGCGCAACGTGCTGGGCCCCGTCCGCGAGGGCGACGTGCTCCAGCTGCGCGAGACGGCCCGCGAGGCCGACTCCATCGGAGGCCAGTAACGATGCCCCAGACGCGAGCGTGTGACTACTGTGGCGATGACATTCCGCCGGGCACGGGCACGATGTTCGTGCGAACCGACGGGACCACCATCCACTACTGCTCCTCGAAGTGCGAGAGCAACGCCGACCTCGGCCGCGAGCCCCGCGATCTGGAGTGGATCCAGGACGAGGAGGCCGAGCGGCTCGCCCGCGCCGAAGCGGGCGAGACGGAAGCGGCCGAGGCAGACGAGGAAGCAGCCGACCTCGAGGAGGAGGACGAGGAGACCGAAGCTGAGGAGACCGACGCGGACGACGACGTCGAGGCTGCGGATGCGGCCGACGACGAAGCAGAGCAGGACGAAGCCGAGGACTCCGAAGCGGAGGCCGCCGTCGAGGACGAAGACGACGCGGACGACGGCGACACGGATGACGGCGACGCTGCTGCGGACGACGGAGCGGCCGACGAGGAGGCTGCCGACGCCAGCGCCGACGCAGACGAGTCCGAGGACGACGAATGAGCGAGCGCACCTTCGTGATGGTCAAGCCCGACGGCGTCCAGCGCGGCCTCATCGGCGAGGTCGTCGGCCGGCTCGAGCAGCGCGGCCTGAAGCTCGTCGCGGGCAAGTTCACCCAGATCGACCGCGACCTCGCCGAGGACCACTACGGCGAGCACGAGGACAAGCCCTTTTTCGAGGACCTCGTCGACTTCATCACGTCGGGGCCCGTCTTCGCGATGGTCTGGGAGGGCCAGGACGCGACCCGCCAGGTCCGCCGGATGATGGGCGCGACCGACCCCGCCGAGGCCGCACCGGGGACGATCCGCGGTGACCTCGGCCTCGACCTCGGGCGGAACGTCATCCACGGCTCCGACCACGAGGACCCTGGCGCGAACGAGCGCGAGATCGACCTGTTCTTCGACGAGTCCGAACTCGTCGACTACGAGCGGATCGACGAGACCTGGCTGTACGAGTAGCCAGCCCGCCCCGTTTCTTGCTCCGGCGATCGCCAGCTGACTGCAGCCCCAGCTATAAGCCGCGGGGCGTCCATCGACGGCTGTGGTATCGGATCGCACCCGCCGGACGATCCTGGGGATGGCCCTCGGCGGCGGGATCGCTGTCACGGGGGTCCCCCAGGTCCGACGCTATCTGCGCCTGTTCGCACCGCTCTCCGGTGGCGTCTGGGACGCCGCCCGACGGGACCCGGGTGGCGAGTTCTCCAGCCCTCACGGCGAGGCGACGGTCCGGACGGACGACTACGGGGTCCCACACGTCGAGGCCGAGAACGAACTGGCCTCGGCGTACGCCGTCGGTTACTGTCACGGCGCCGACCGGCTCTTCCAGATGGACCTCTTCCGCCGGCAGATGCGGGGGACGCTCTCGGCAGTCGCTGGCTCCGAGACCGTCGACTCCGACGAGTTCCACCGGCGGATGGACTTCACCGCCGCGGCGGAGGCGACCGTGGAGCGACTCGCCGGCTCCGACGCCGAGCCGGTCGTCGACGCCTACGTCGAGGGCGTGAACCTCGCCCGTCGCGAGGAGGGCCGCTCGATCGAGTTCGAACTCCTGGAGTACGACCCCGATCCCTGGACGGCGACGGACGTGATGCTCGTCGAGAAGCAGATCTCCTGGGGCCTGACCGGTGGTTTCGCGCCCCTGGAGCGGGCAGTCGTCGCCGACGAGTTCGGCGAGGACGCCGCCGACCGGCTGTTTCCGGCACGAATGGGCCACGAGACCCCGATCCTCCGGGACCGGGAACTGGCCAACGGCCACCGGACGCTCCCGGGAGCGGGGAGCGCCGGCGACGCGTCCCTCGACCAGCGCGGTCGGGCGAAGCGGGCTCGATCCAGTGCGGACACGGCCCCGACCGAACGCGGAACCGGCGGCCACCGCGTGGGGCCCGAACTCGCCGCCTGGTGCTCGCAGTTCACCTGGCCCACGGGCGTGGGGTCGAACTCCTGGGTGGTCGGCGGCGAGCACACGGCCGATGGCTCCCCGATCGTCTGCAACGACCCCCACCTCCCACTGTTCGCACCGCCGGTCTGGTACGAGCAACACGTGGACTGCCCCGCGTTCGAGGTCCGTGGCGTCGCCTTCCCCGGCGCGCCCTTCGTGGTGATCGGACAGAACCACGCCGGCGCCTGGGGGTTCACGAACGTCGGCACGGACGTCTGTGACCACTACAGCTACGAGACCGACGGCGACGGGCGATACCGCTACGGCGACGAGTGGCGCGAGTTCGAGACGGAGACCGTCGAGATCGAGGTCGACGGCGGGAGCGACCGCACCATCGAGCGGCGGAAGACCGTCCACGGGCCCGTCGTGGAGGAGGCCGGCCAGGAGGTGGCGGTCGCCTGGACGGGGCTGGCCGGAACGGAGACCTTCGCGGCGGTCCGGGACCTCACCCACAGCGACGGGATCGACGACACCGTGGCCGCGCTCCGCCGATTCGACGCCCCGACCCAGAACGTCGTCTACGCCGACCGCGAGGGGCGCACCCTCTACTGGACGACCGGCCGGATTCCGATCCGTCGCACCGACGGCGAGCCGGTTCGTGGCGACCGGGTCTTCGATGGCTCCGCCAGGGAGGGCGAGTGGAGTGGGTTCGAGCCCTACGGCCAGCCCTCCTGGGAGGGCTTCGTCGACTTCGCCGACAAGCCCGGGCTCGTCGACCCCGACTACGTCGCGACGGCGAACCAGCGGGTGCTCGACGACCCCGGGTTCTACCTGGGCCACGAGTTCGCGGCGCCGTTTCGCGGGGGCAGGGCCTACGAGCGCCTCGACGCCGCGATCGCGGACGGCCCGGTGGACCGCGAGACGATGCGGTCGATCCAGCAGGACGTCCTGGATCGGCGCGGGCGACTCCTGGTGCCAGCGGTGCTGGAGATCCGCGACCGACTCTCCGGCGAAGCAGCCGACCTCGCTGACGACCTCGAAGGATGGGACCTCCGGACGACGACGGACTCCCGCGGGGCGCTGGCGTTCGACCGCATACTCCGATCGTTCCGGGAGATCGTCTTCGAGGAACCCGTCGAGGACCGTCCCGCGCTGGCCGAACTCGAGGACCTGCCCACGCCGAACGACTGGATCCTGCTGACGCTGCCCGCCGAGGATCCGTGGTTCGACCGCGACGGCGTCCCCAGCCGCGAGGCGGCGCTGGTGGAGGCCGTGGAGCGGGCGGCCGCCGAGATCGACGGCGAGGGTGACACCTACGGCGACGCCAACCGACTGACCGTCGAGCACCTCCTCGGCGTGGGATTCCTGAGCTACGACGGCGCGCCGGCGGAGGGTTCCGCGGCGACGCTCAAGAACGTGCGCGTCGACTCGGGCGTCGGGAGCAGCTGGCGGATGATCGTGACGCCCGGCGACGCCGCCAGCGCGATCCTGCCGGGCGGCAACGACGGCGACTACTTCTCCGAGCACTACGACGACCAGCTCGAGGCGTGGCTCGCCGGGGAGTACAAGTCCATGGCGCTCGTCCAGCAAGGATCGACCTTCGCCCGCTTCGACGGAGGTGATGGCGAGTGAGCCAGGCTGTCGAGAGGTGGAGACAGATCGAGACGTCGCTGGAAACGATCCGCACGGAGCGGCGACAGCGGTGGCTTGCGACGGTCCTCGGCCTGGCGGCTGGCGCCCTCGCTGCGACCCTCGATCCGCTGGGAATCGTGCTTGGTGGCGCACTCCTCGCCCTGCCTGCTCGGAGCGTGGTCCGGGGGCTCCTGCGTGGGGCGGCGTTCGGCGGTCTCGTCGTCCTCGGGCTCGCCGTGCAGCTCCAGCTCGCCGGGACGCTCGGTCGCGCCGTGGACCTGGGACTGCCCTTCGGGCTCGCGATCGGGATCGGGCTCGGGCTCGGCCTCCTGGGTGGGCTGGCGCGGGGCGTGCTCTGAGGAAGGCCGACTGCGACGACTCCGGCAGCAAACGGCGGATGAAGACGAGAGAGGAGCAGCGCGGAGCAAAGAGGACGGCCTCGACGACGCCGTCGCGGACAGTGACGTCCAGACCGACACCTGACCCTGCCCGCCCAGAACGCACCAACCATGGCAGCGACCTCGATCGCCTCCACCCGGGACGTCGTGGCATCGCTCGACAACGACAGCTGTCCCTACTGCGAGACCGGGGCGCTCGAACCCGGTCGATACGAGGACGATCCGGCCGTCGTCTGCGAGGACTGCGAGACGCCGGTCGTCCGGCTCTGAGTTCCCTGCAGGCCGCCGGGCTGGCCGGCCGATCGACTGTGTTGTGAGTCTATCCCGAGAACGCCGGCGGTGGGCCCTCGGCAGGCGCCCTCGGCCGCGAGCTGTCCGCCGATCAGTCTGCGCTGGGAGCGGTCGTCTCGACGTCGATCTCGCCGGCGTCGAGTTCGGCCTCGATCTCCCTCGCCGCCTGGACCATGTTCTCCATCTTCCGGAAGGCGGCCTCGCGGGGGAGCAACTTGACGCCGCAGTCCGGCGAGACGACCAGCTGCTCGGGTGGCACGATCTCGAGGCCCTTCCGGATGTTCTCCTTGATCTCCGCGACGGACTCGACCTCGGCGACGTGGGCGTCGACGACGCCCATCGCGAGGTCCTTCGTGAACGAGGGCTCCCGGAACACGTCGAGTTGCTCGTAGTCGCCGTTGGCGAGTTCGAGGTCCAGTTCGTCGACGGGGAACTCGAGGATCTCGGGGTAGATCCGGGAGTAGTCGCCGTAGCAGACGTGGAGGCCGATCCGGACGTCCTCGGGGAGGTCCTCGACGACCCGCTCCAGGGCGTTCCCGACGATCGCGTGGTCGTCCTCGTGCTGGGCCAGAGCGGGCTCGTCGATCTGGATGTAGCGGGCGCCGGCGTCGGCGAGCTTCTCGACCTCCTCGTTGACGAGTTCGGCGAGGTCGTTCGCCAGGTCGGCCGTCGTCGCGTAGTGCTCGTTGAAGACCCACCGGGCGAGCGTGTAGGGGCCGGTGATCGGGACCTTCACCGGGCGTTCGGCGACGCTGGCGGTGAACTCGTACTCGTCGACGAGCCAGGACTCCTCGTACTCGACCGCCGAGACGACGGAGGGCTTGTCGAAGTAGTTGTGGCCCCAGACCTTCACCGGCCCGTTGAACTCGTAGCCCTCGATGCGGTCGGCGAAGTACTCGACCATCTCCGTGCGGCGCATCTCGCCGTCGACGACGACGTCGAGGCCGGCGCGCTCGTGCTCCTGGGTGATGAGCCGGGCGGCGTCGTCCTCGGCCTCCGCCAGCGCGGCGTCGTCGACGACCTCGAGCTCGACGGCGTCGACCTCGTCTTCGTAGAGGGCACGCTCTCGAACCCGGGTCAGCCACTTCGGCTGCGGGTAGGAGCCGACGACGGTCGTCATGAGGAAGTGGTCGTTGTCGTGGTCGGCCGGACGGAACTGCTCCTTGCTCATGCTTCTACCTCCGTTGTCGCGGCGGCCCCACCGAGCGCGGCGAGCTTCTCCTCGAAGCGGTTCGTCGGCAGGAAGAACAGGTCGGTGTTCGCCGTGGCGTAGATCCGTCCGTAGTCGGCCGCCGGCGTCTGCTCCTGGAACCACTCGACGCGCTCCCGGATCGTCTCTGGGGTCTCGACGAGGGTGTTCTGGCCGTCGACGAGTCCCAGCAACACGTCGTCGGTCGCGCCGTACTCCTGTGCGTTGTAGGCGTTCGCGTCGTGATCGGAGACGAGGTCGAAGCCGACGGCGTCGACGTCCGCGTCCAGCAGGTGCGCGTAGACCCGCTCCTCGAGTGCGCCGTAGACCGGCTGGACGGCGACCTCGGCGTCGATCGCGTCGGCAACCGTGTCGATCGCGGCACTGGCTCGCTCGTCCAGCCCGTCGGCCGGCGGCGAGGCGACGAGCGAGGGCTCCAGGAGGGTCAGCAACTCCACGTCCGGGAACAGCGCTGCCTCCCCGGCGAGGAACTCCGCGACCGCGTCGAGAAAGTCGGCCTCGTCGCCGTAGTGCTCGTCCGTCGCGAGGTCGGCGAGGGTGTAGGGACCGGGGAGGACGGCCGCGACGTCGTCGGTGTGCTCGCCAGCGGCCTCGAGTTCGGCGGCGACGTCGCCGCTGGGCGCGAGGTCGTCGACGACCACCGGCTCCCGGTAGAAGTTGTTGTTGTCGTAGTAGCGAACGATCCCGCGGGTGTCGACACCCTCCGCGACGGCCAGCGGGTGCGCGAGCATGTCGTCCCAGCGAAGCTGCCCCTCGACGACGAGATCCAGGTCGGCGTCCAATTGTTGCTCGAGGACCTCCGCCCGTGCACGGTCGTAGACGTCGACGACCTCCTCGTCCTCGGAGCCGTCGATCAGATCGTGCTTCTGGTGGCCCTTCAGGTCCTCGAGGTCGCGTTTCGCCCAGTCCGGCAAGGGGTACAGTCCCGGCGTCGTGGAGACGAGTTCCGCCATCGTGGAAGGCGGTAGGTCATGATGGTCTTTAATATTTGCTCTTCCAGTTTATGTTTTATAGTAATATCTGGGGTCCGGGGGACGGCCAGAGAGTGACGACAGGTCCTCCACCGGCGCAGTGACGGCCGGGATCCGAGGACGGTCACCGACGAAGCGCGAGCACGGTAAGCGTCTCGAACGGAAAGGAGTGATCCGCCAGCGCGACCGCGGAGAACCCCGCATCGTCGGCGAGATCGATGACCGCATCGACGCCGGCCAGTGACGACACGAGCAGGAGGACCTCCCCGGCGTCGCGGAGGACCCGACCGACGTCGGCCAGGAGGGGCTCGATCACGGCCAGGCCCTCCGAACCGCCGGAGAGCGCCACCGCCATCCAATCCTCCTCGATTCCCACGTCTGCCGGATCGCCGGGCAGGTACGGCGGGTTACAGACCACCACGTCGACGGCAGCCGCGGCGATCGGATCGAGGAGGTCGGCCATGATCGCCTCGACGCCCCGCTCCCGGGCTGCCCGACAGGCGTGGGGGTTGACGTCCGTCGCGATGACCTGCGCGTCGGTCGCCGCCTGGATCTCGGCGGCGACGTACCCCGAGCCGGTCCCGACGTCGAGGACGCGGTCCTCGGGCCCGACGCGGCCGGTCGCGACCTCGGCCAGGAGGCGGGAGTCCTCGGCAGGCTGGTAGACGGTTCCATCCAGGCCGCGGCGGTCGGCGAGGTCAGTCACATCTCGTCGCCGGAGGAGTCCTCCGACGCTGGCTCCGCCCCGGACTCGTCAGCTGAATCGTCAGACTCGTCGGCGTCCTGGCCCGAGGCGGAGCCGTCCGTGTCCGCCTCGTCGGAATCCTGGGATGCGGCGGGCCCGCCACCCTCCTGCGAGGGGCTCCCTCGACGACCCTCGCCCTCCTCGGCGAGTCGGAAGCCACCCTCCTCGACGCGGCCGGTGAGTTCGCGCTGCGGGAACGGGATCTTGATCCCCGCCTCCGCGAAGGCCTCCTTGACGCTTCTCGTCATCCGGGTCCGGGCGCGCCAGCGCCGACGAGAGCTGGGTCGCTCGATCCAGCCGCGGACGCCGAGGGTCACCGCCGAGTCGTCGAACCCGACGGTGACGGTCTCGGGCCGGGGGACCTCCATGATCATATCGATCTCGCCGACGGCCTCCGTGGCGACCTCGCGAGCGCGGTCGACGTCGGCCTGGTAGTCGATGCCGACGTCCACCTGGATCCGGAGCCGACCCTTGCGGGAGCGGTTGCGGATCATCCGGCTCCCGATGACCTCGTTGGGGACCATCACGAACTCGCCGTCGAACCCCTGGATTCGAGTGTTCATCAGCGTCACGTCGGTGACGATGCCCTCCGCCTCCTGGTTGCCCTCCCCGATCGCGATCCAGTCGCCGACCTCGAACGGTCGGGAGAACATCAACACCAGCCCGGCCAGCATCGAGGCGAGCGTCTGGCGGGCCGCCAGTCCGACGACGATCCCCAAGAACCCCGCCCCGATCAGGAGTCCGCCGAGGTTCACCTCCCAGACGCCGAGGACGACGAGCAGGCCGACGGCCCAGAGGAGGATCTGGGTCACGCGATAGGCGAGCTCGCGCTCGTGCTCGCTCATCGCCTCGCTCTCCTGGGTGATGTCGTCGAGGAGTCGACGTGCGATCGAGGTGAACACGTAGACGCCGACGAGGACGACGATGGTGACCGCGATCCGCGGGGCACGCTCCTCGAAGCTCGACGCGCCGAGTTGTTCGCCGATGACCCCCGACTCGCCCCAGAGGTCAGCCACGGAGACGACCGCAGCCACCACGATCATGATCGAGAGGACCGAGCCGACGAGATCCACGGCGATCGGCGAGAAGTACTCCGCGAGCTGTCGACGGAGGTGTCCCACGAGATACGCGCCGGAGAACGCGAGGACCGCGATCAGGATCGTCACGGCGACGCGAGCCTCCACCGTCGTGACGAGGTCCTCGAGACCGAGGGCAGTCACGGCTCGCCACCCTCCTCGACGCCGTGGTGGACGGCGAGCTGGGCGAGCCGGGCGAACTCGCCGGGCGCAAGCGCTCCCGGTCGGGCCGAAAGGAGCCGGTCCTCGGCAGCCTCGACGACGGCGTCGGGGTCGGTGAGCCCGGAGATGTGTGCAGTGTTCCGGATCGCGTTCCGCGTCGTCTTCCGCCGCTGGGTGAAGAGGGCCTTGACGAACCGGAGGAAGAACTCGTCGTCGGGCACCTCGTACGTCGGGTCGCGTGGGACCGCCCGGACGACCGCGCTGTCGACGGCCGGCGGCGGCGAGAACGCCTCCGGCGGCACTGGCTCGACGATCTCCACGCTGGCGTAGTGGCCGGCGCTCACTGAGAGCCTGCCGAACTCCTCCTCTCCGGGATCGGCGACCAGGCGCTCGGCGAACTCCCGCTGGACGGTGACGACGAACGGGCGTCCCGCAGGCAGCAGCCGGAAGAGGATCTCGCTGGAGGCGCCGTAGGGAAGGTTCGCGACCGCGGCGTCGTAGGGCGGGAACGCGACCTCGAGGGCGTCGCCCTCGACGACGTCGAGACGCCCGGCGTCGACCGCGTCGGCGAACTCCTCACGGAGGAAGGCGACGAGGTCGGGGTCGAGCTCGATCGCCGTGACGCGGTCGGCGCGCTCGAGCAGGCGATCCGTCAGCGCGCCGGTACCGGCTCCGATCTCGAGGAGGTGTGCGGGCTCGTCGTCGAGAGCGTCGAGGTACCCGGGGAGGCGGTCGAGGACCCGATCGTCCACCAGGAAGTGCTGGTCCCGATCGGGGTCGCCACGCGTCCCCGCCCGCGAAAGAAGGGCGTCTGGGTCCCTCATCGTCGCCGGATTCGCCGCGGGCACCCGTGAAAGCTCCGGCTCGGTCGCTGGGCCTCCAGGCTCAGTCGGTGTGCCAGCGGCGAGGGGATGCCACGGCTGGGAGAATCGCTGGCCTTCACGGCGTCGGTTCCGGGGGAAGCGGGGTCGACGTCGGTCACTCCGATCCGTCGCGGAGCGCGAACAGCCGGTACTTGAGATCCTCGCCGCGGAGCTCCTCGAAGATCCGTTCTCGGATTACGTCTGCCGGATCGTGGAGGCCGTCGATCCGGTCGGCGACGTCCTCGAAGTCCTCGAAGGGTTCGCGCTTGCGTTCGTCGAGAATCGCGTCCCGGAGCTTGTCCCCGATCCCGGGCAGCAGGTCCAGCTGGTGGAGCCGGAGGGTGATCGGACCAGCCTCGTTGTAGACGCGAACGAACCGGTCCGTCTCCTCCTCGAGCAGGTCGTCGATGACGTACTCGAGCTCCGAGGCAGCACCGCTGGGGAGCTCCTCGAGGTCGACCGTGCGGACGTGCTCGACCGCGTCGGCCTCGGCGAGGGGCTCGACGACGATCTCGTCGCCGATGGAGAGGTCGGCGTCGTCGGCGAGTGCGAACTCGTAGACGTGGAAGTCCTCGGTGTCGAGGGCGTAGCCGACGGCCGACCGGCGGTACTGGGGCCGGTCGTCGTCGCTGCGTCCGTGGGGCAGGTAGTCTAAGATCACGGCCCGCTGGACGGACTCGTCGGTCTCGGAGTCGCTCATGTCCGGAATGGTACGGCGAGTGGGGACTTAAACGATAGCCCGGCCGGCTCAGGCGTACTTCGCGACGACGTCGAGGATCTCGTCGAGTTCGTCCCCATCCAGGGAGTAGCGCTCCTGGGCGAAGACGGCCCGCAGCTCGTCGCGGTTCTGGGGAAGGAGGTCGGCGATCTTGTAGGCGGTCTTCTCGTCGACCTTCTCGATGGCCTCCAGCTCCTCGACGAGTTCTCGGGACTCCTCGGCCTCGAGGACGGCGAAGCGGTTGACGTGCTCGACGGCCCGAGCGAGCTCGTAGCGCATCTCGCGCTCCTCGTCGGCCGCACGCCCCTCCTCGATGCCCTCGAGGAGCGCCTTGGCTTCGGAGACGGTGAGGTACTCCTCGTCGAGCGTCTCCTTGAAGATCGTCATTCCTGGGCCTGGAGGTGGGCGGCGGTCACGATGACCGTCTTCTCGGCGCCGCCGTCGTCGATGCGGACCTTGTACGCGTCACCCTGGGTCCCCTCGACCACGCCGGTGTGGCCGTTGAACCGGGGGTGGAAGCGGCCCTCGGGAACGCTGGGGTCGAGACGGAGGTGGACGGACTGGCCCTCGTCGTACTCGGCGATCGACCGCTGGGGCGGCGACGTCCCGCGCTCGCGGGCGCTGTTCGAGAGCTTCTGGCGAGTTCCCCGTCGCGAGCCGTGAGAGTCGGGCATGGTAGTGGAACGAGGTACCCTGGCCGAGGGTATAAAAGGTGCGTTCTGGACTCGGGAAGCGAATCGCTGGGGCCCCGGAGATCCTGCTGGAATTCGAGACGGCGGTGGATCGTGGCAGGATACCCGGCGATCGAGATGTCGGCGTCCGGATCAGCGGCGTGGCGGCCTCGGACGCACCGCGAGGTCGCCTCGCGTCGAGCCGAGGAGACGCGTCTCAACAGCTGGCAACCGAGAAAAGCTCCAGAAGAGCTCCGAGGAGGGACCGAGGAGGGACCGAGCGATCGTCGCCTCGCCAGTCAGCAGACCGACTCAGGCGTTGTTCATCCGCTGGCTGGTCCGCTCGCCACACCGCTGGCACTCCTTGACCCGGTAGGGCTCGCGCGAGTAGTGAGCGTTCTCCGTCTTGGAGCTCTCGGTGAGGATCTGGACGTTCACTTCGTGCAGCGTGTCGATGCCACAGGTCTCGCAGTGTTCGGTCATGCCATCGATGGAGTTCTCGGTCGTCGCCATATCACGACGGTCGACGAGGCCGTACATAAACGTACTTGCGGGATTACTCTCCGTGAGAACCGTAGATATCAACTGTCCAAGGGCAACGCGGAGAAACTGGCGTGAAGTTGTAGCCGATCCGGATCGAGACCGGCCGAAACGGACGATCGCGACGGTTTTTCCCGAGTGATAACCACGAGAATCGGCCCGGTGGTGGGTTGTCAGGATAGCCACGCACGCTCCCGGATACAGGAGTCCCACTGACGGAACCCTCCCGCCGCCCACGGGCCCCGACCGGCCGCGAACGTGCGGACGCGCCACTCCACGGATCGGCAACGGGGTGATCGTCGGGTCGACGACTGGGTTCCACTGCAGACTGCGAGTGACTTCGATGGTACGGAGGCGTTCGCGGTGGCGTTTCGACAACCGTTTTAGGCCGGGGGGACTCCCTCCGATCAAATGGGTTCTTGCATCATCTGTGGGACCGCAACCGAGGGCGAGGTCTGTGACGTCCACGAACAGGACGTCGGCTTCGTCTTCGAGGGGTCCTCACCGCACGAGCTGACCCCGAACAGGTTCTACCGTGGCACCGTCGACGGCTACGCCGACTTCGGCGTGTTCGTCGACATCGGCGACGCAGTGACCGGCCTGCTCCACCAGAGCGAACTCGACCGCCGGCTCGAGAGTCTCGAGTGGGAGCCCGGCGACGAGGTCTTCGTCCAGGTAGACGGGATCCGGGACAACGGCAACGTCGACCTGACGTGGTCCATCCGACAGTCCGGCGACGAGTTCCGCGGGCTGCTTATCGACTCGCCCGAGGGTCAGCGCCGGTACGACGATGGCGATAGGGCGGACGAGGACAGCGACGGGGAGGGGAGCGATGGCCCGGCCGCGACCGGAGGCGAGCCGTCGGGAAATGAGCACGTCCGTCAGCGCCAGAGCGACGGCGGTCGGACTGCCCGGCAGTCGTCGGGCAGCGCCGGTGCTGGCGGACAGACAGGTGACGGCGAGCGCGATTCCGAGGACGAACGAGGAGACCCCGAGGACGCAAGCGACCGGGGAGCGGTGACCGACACGGAGGACGATACGGGCACCCCGGCCCAGTCCACCGAGTCGGCGACCGCGGCCGCCGGGGAAACGGCACCCGCGACGGCGGAACCGGCCGACTCGCCGGAGGAAACAAGCGCAACCGACGGAGCGGAAACGTCAGCGCCGGCCGACGCTCCGGAGGAGCCCGAGCCGGAGCCGGCGACGGTCTCCGTGGCCTCTCTCGAGGACCACGTCGGCGACCTCGTCCGGTTCGAGGGAGAGGTCACCGGGGTCCACCAGACGGGCGGGCCGACGATCTTCGAGGTCCGCGACGGGAGCGCGACCGCCGAGTGCGCCGCCTTCGACGGCGCGGGCGTCCGGGCCTACCCGGAGGTCGAGGTCGGCGACGTCGTCCGACTCGATGGAACCGTCGAGCGCCGACGGGGCGAGTTGCAAGTCGAGACGGAGACCCTGCTGGTGCTGACGGGCGAGGAGCGCGAGTCGGTCGCCGCCGCCATCGACGACGCGATCGAGGACGCCGTGCGACCCGATACGGCGCACTTCGCCGCGGACGACGACCCCGCCGAACCCCTCGCCGACGGCATCGTCGCCGCGGCGACGGCTGTCCGACGGGCCCTGGCCGAGGAGCGGCCGGTCGTGATCCGACACCCCGCCACCGCGGACGGCCACGCCGCGGGTGCGGCGATCGAACGAGGCGGGTTCGCACGGGCCCGTTCGGAGGCCGACGGCGCCGAACCCGACTATCACGCCATCCACCGACGACCACTCGACGATCCCTACTACGGCATGGACGCTGCGACCAGCGACCTCACGCGGATGCTCCAGGACCGGGAGCGCCACGGCGAGCAGTTCCCGCTGCTGGTGCTGGTGGGAACCGGCACCTCACAGGAGGCCGCGGAGGCCGTGGAGTTGCTCGACGTCTACGACGTGGAACGGATCGTCCTCGACACCGCCGAGCCCGACGACGACGCCGATGCCGTGGGCGACCCGATCGTGACGCCACACGACGCCGGAATCGACGTCGAGCTCTCGGACGCGGCACTCGGCGCCGCGCTCGGCGCCACCGTCGCACCGCCGGTCCGGGAGGAGCTCGCCCACGTCCCCGCCGTCGGCTACTGGGAGGAGCCACCGGCCGTCTACGCGGAGACGGCCAAGGCGGCCGGCTACGACCCCGAGACCCTCCAGGACGTCCGGGAGGCCCTCGCGCTCGAGGCCCACTACCAGAGCTACAACGACAAGCGCGAACTGGTCGCAGACGTGCTCTTCGAGGGGGCGACCGCCCTCGCCGGCCACGTCGCCGAGCAGTTCCGGGAGAAGCTGGAGACGGAGGTCCAGACGGCTCGTGACAACCTCGTCGTGCGGGACACCGACGGCGTCCGCTTCGCCGTCCTCGACACGGACGCGTTCACCCACCGCTTCGACTTCCCGCCGACCGCCATCCTGCTCGATGCGCTCCACCGGAGCGAACGCGAGGAAGCCGAGGGCGCCGTGGTGACCATCGGCGCCGGCGAGGAGGAGCTGTACGTCCGCTCCACGGAGCCCGTCGACGTCCGCGAGATCGCAGCCATCGCGAGCGAGTCGGTGCCCGGGGTCGACGCCGTCGGCGGCCGCGACGGTCACCTCGAGTACCTCCCGGGCGACCGCGACGACGCCATCGAGGCCGTCGTCGGCGCGCTCGCCGGCACGATCGAGGCCTGAAACGCGGCCACGTCCCGGACTCGCTTCTGGCTTTGCGCTCCCGTGCAGACGGCCGTGTCACCGAACCGCGCTCAGGTGTTGACTGAGCTTGATCGTCACCGTCATCAGCGCCGTCGCGGTGACGACCACGAACACTGCCGACACCGACTGGGCCACCGTCTCTGAGGTGGGCCCGAGCGCCAGCACCGGAGCGATCACCGCTCCGCCGGCGAACACCAGCACCGGAACGCTCTGTCTGACCATCGTGTCGATCAGCGTCCCCCGCGTCGCGCTCGATCTGCTCCGCTGGACCTGGTAGTAGAGCCCGTAGACGACGACTGCGAATGCCGTGACGCCGGCGAGGACGGTGAAGGCTGCGGCGTCACTGACCACGGGGCCCGCGACGACGATCACCACGCCGAGGACGAACGTCGCCTCGAGCCCGCGGCGAACGCGGTACTGGCCGAGCCGATCGAGTTCCGCGTTCGACAGCGTGGCGTTGAAGTGCGCCTCCCGGAGCGCGAGCGCGACGAGCACCGTGAACGCCAGCAGGACGCCCTCCAGAAATGGCAGGTGCACCTCGAGAACCGACCCCGCCAGGAGGAGGCCGCCATAGAGGGTGCCTGCAAGGCCGGCGAAGCCGAAGTACTCCCAGAGCGCGACCTGGGCCCGCGGTGCGTTGGCACGGATACGGGCAGCGAGCACGGACAGTCGTGCCGAGAGGACGCCGATCATCGCCGCTCCGACGAGCGTCACGACGGTCGTCCCGACGTCGTGCGGGGCGGTCGCTTGCACAACCCAGGGAGTCATGCCCGATCCTCGACCTCGCGCAGGGCGCCCCGGAGGTCCTGGACCAGTTCGTCCGCGCTCTCATAGCGCGCGATCTTGTGGGTCGCCATCGCCTTGGCTACGATCCGATCGGCGGCGATCGGCACGCCGTCGACGACCGACGACGGCGGCTCGTAGGTGAGGCCGTCCGGACCGCCGCGCTGGACGAGCGAGTCCTCGTACGGCGGCTGCCCGGTGAGCGCGGTGTAGAGGACGGCACCCAGCTGGTAGACGTCGGTGAGGTGGTCGATGCCGCCGTACTCGTCCCCGAAGAGTTCGGGGGCGGCGTACCGCGAGTCCAGCGGGAGTGGGCCGTCGACCGCTCGAAAGGCGTCCACGAGTCCGAGGTTGAGCAGGCGGCCGCTTGCCCGCCCACCGACGGAGGCGATGGCGACGCTCCGCGGATCCAGCGAGCGGTGCGTCACCCCGCGTTCGTGGGCGTGGGCGAGGCCGAGGGCGGCGTCCAGACCGACGCGGAACGCCGAGGCAACGGGCAGACGGCCTGCCTCACGGAGCGTCGTGCGGGCGTACTCCGTGACGACCCAGGGGTGGGGCCGACGGCCGTGGTCATAGACGGTCAGGACGTTCTCGTGGTCGTCTACGCCGGCCCATCGCGAGAACACCTCCTGGAACGCCGAGGCGAAGTTCGCGAGGCGGGCACCCCTGGGCTCCCGGTAGCTCCGGACGAGGACGGCGTGGCGCTCGGCGTCCACCGTCGCCATGCCGACGTAGGTCCACGCGTGGCGGTCGGTGGTGGCCCGCTCGACGATCGAGAGCCCGTCGAAGACGGTCCGATCGAGCGGGATCGTGAACCGACCGTTCGAGACGACCTCGTCGGTGCCGGGAGGCGCTGCGGGCCCGGAATCGACCGCGGGCCCGTCGTCCTCGTCCTCCTCGTCGGATTCCGCTGCATCGTCCCCCTCCTCGTGGGGTCCCGACGGTCGTCCCGACGTCGAGGCCTGGCCGGTCGGACGATCCTCGGCCCTGTGGCCGCCGCTGGGCAGGTCGGCGTCCGTCTGCTCGCCCTCCGTTTCCCCGGCGTCCGTCTCCGTGGCTGGCTCAGGTCGGTCCGGAACCCCGGATGCCTCCCCGTCCTCGCTCTCGACGAGTACCGTCCGAATCCACTCGGCCGCGAGGCGGCCCGCCGGGCGGGGATGCCCGCGAAGCCGCGAGCGGATTGGATCTCGCGTGTCGGGACGTGATTCGGCCACGGCACAGATCGCCCAGGCGGCGCCGATCCGGACCGATCGATCGTCGTGATCGAGGGTTGCGACGAGCTCTGGCAGCTGCTCGGCAGCCGCGCCTGGCTCGTCGTGCGCCCGCCGGAGTAACTGGCGGACGTCCGGGGCGTTCTCGATGGCCATGGCCGGGGTCGCTGCCGTGACTACGTGTCCGATCGTTAAACCGTTGGTTGCCAAAGCGGTCGTTCGCGGACGGAGTCGGCCCGAGCGGGAGGCTCGTGTCCACTGACGACGCCGAGTGCCGTCAGGAACGTACCCGCCGGGCTCCCACCCTGCACCCCCACCGGCACCCTCGTCCGCAGGAGTGCGCCGATCGGCCGACGGCAGGCTCCCGATGGCGTCACCCTTATTCCCGCCAGCCACGGACACGTGAGCGAATGAGCACGGACGAGGGCGTGGAGCCGGAGGATGGCTTCGAGCGAGCCTGCGAGGAGCTCGTCGATCGGGTGCTCGCCGGCGACCTCCAGCGGGAGGACGTCGAGTCCGCGAAGCTGGAGGTCTGCTCGAAGTACTCGGCGGGGAAGGTCCCAAAGCACACGGAGCTGCTCGATCGTTCTCCCGAGGGGAAGCGCGACGAGCTCGCCGAAGTCCTCCACCGCAAGCCCGTCCGGACCGCCTCCGGTGTCTCCCCGGTCGCGATCATGACGAGCCCGCGGAACTGCCCGCACGGCAAGTGTCTGTACTGTCCGGGCGGCCCGGACTCGGAGTTCGACTCGGCCCAGAGCTACACCGGCCTGGAGCCGGCCGCAGCGCGGGGGGAACAGAACGACTACGACCCCTACGGCCAGGTCCGGCTCCGCCTCGAGCAGCTCCGGGAGATCGGCCACCCCGTCGACAAGGTGGAGTTGATCCTCATGGGCGGGACGATGACCGCCCGGAGCCACGACTACCAGGAGTGGTTCGTCCGGGAGGCGCTGCGGGCGATGAACGAGTTCGATCCCGACGCCGAGCCCGACCCCGCCGAGGACGAGAGCTTCGCCCCCGAGCGCGACCCCGGCACCTACCACTACACCGAGGACGTGATCACCGACCACGAGACGAGCGACGTCCGCGCCATCGGGATCACGTTCGAGACCAAGCCCGACTGGTGTGACCCCGAGCAGATCGACCGCATGCTCCGACTCGGCGGGACGAAGGTCGAGGTCGGCGTCCAGACCACCTACGAGCGGATCAACCGCGAGATGCACCGCGGTCACGGGATCGAGGCGTCGATCGACGCCAACCGACGGCTGCGGGACGCCGGGTTCAAGGTCGGATTCCACATGATGCCCGGCCAGCCCGGTACCTCCACGGAGATGGTCCTCGAGGACTTCCGACGACTCGCCGAGCACCCCGACTGGCGGCCGGACTACCTCAAGATCTACCCGACGCTGATCGTCGAGGACACCGTGACCTACGACATGTACCGCCGGGGCGAGTTCGAGCCCCTCGACAGCGAGGAGGCCGCCGACCTCGTCGCGGAGGTCAAGCGGCTGATCCCTCGCTACACCCGGCTCCAGCGCGTCCAGCGTGACATCCCCGCTCCCGTGATCGAGGCCGGCGTCCAGAAGTCCAACCTCCGGCAACTCGCCCGGCAGCGGATGGACGAGCACGGCTGGAACTGCGAGTGCATCCGCTGTCGCGAGGTCGGGATGAACGACGTCGCGCCGGCGGACCTCGACCTCGAGTTGCTCCAGGACACGTACGAGGCCGCCGGCGGGACCGAGCACTTCCTCTCGATCGAGGACGCCGATCTGGACGTCCTCGTTGGCTTTTGTCGCCTCCGGGAGCCCGGCAACCCAGTTCGGCGGGAGCTTCAGGACGCCGCCGTGCTCCGGGAGCTACACGTCTACGGCTCGGAACTCGCGATCGGCGAGGCCAGCGACGACGGGGGCACCGGTGGTACCGGCCACCAGCACCAGGGCCACGGTCGGCGCCTGGTCGCGGCCGCCGAACGCCTCGCCCGCGACGCAGGCTACCCCCGACTCGCCGTCATCGCCGGGATCGGGGCGCGGGAGTACTACCGGGAGCACCTCGGGTACCGTCAGGACGGTCCATACGTCGTCACGGACCTGTAGCCGGGCCCGAACCCGGCGTTGACTCCACGCGATCGGTCCCGATCGGTGTTGCTTCCGCCCGTGGCACGGCCGGATTTCACCACAGAACCCCGCGAAATGCCGCGCCATCTCGTAATTTGTTCGATCCACCGTGTGAATTTTTACCACAATGCTTATTCGGGGTGGTTTCCAGTACTACAAACGAATGCGGTCCGATCTGGGAGGGGGGATTCCGGACGGGTCGGCGTTCTCGCAGGCGCTGGCCACCCTCAAGCGCACGGGGTCGAACATCGTCGTCGTGGGAGAGCCCGACGAGGCGGCGCACGAGGCCGTCTGCCGGCGGTTACTCGGTGCCGACGCACCGCGAACGCGGCTGACTGTCCGGACAGACGGAGACGTCACCTGCGGCTGGCGACCGCCCGGCGACGAGGCAGGCGAGACACACCTCGTCACCTACGGCGACGTCGGCGACGAGGCGCCGGGTACGACCGTCAGCAGCGACCTTCTGGGACCACTCGGGCAGGCGGTTGCAGACGAGATCGACGCACTGACCTCCGACGGCGAGAGCCTCGAACCGGCGGAGTTCCGCGTCTGCGTCGACGCCCTCGGCCCGCTGTTCTCCGAGCACGATCCGGAGACGGTCTTCCGGCTCGTCCACGTCGTGACCGCCCGCGTCAGGGACGTCAAGGGAATGGGCCACTTCCACCTCCGCGTCGATCCCGAGGACGACCACGTGAAGCTGCTCGAACCGCTCTTCGACGCGGTCGTGGAGGTCCGCAGCGAGGAGGGCCAGCAACAGCACCGCTGGCGGCTCCTGGACCAGGACATCGACAGCCAGTGGATCGATCTCTGAACGCAGTCGGTGGGCAGGACACGGGCGGCCTTTTTTGACGCTCGGGCGGTGACACGGAGTATGGTGGATTCGCCGGACGCCGACGAGCCCGTGGAGGGCCCTGGCCCGGAGGCCACGGACTCGGGGACGTCCTCCGAACCCGACACGAGCCACGACGCGGAGGCCAGCGTGGAGCCAAGCGACGGCCGATCCGTCGGCGCCCCGGGCCGCCCGACGGACGAGAGCGAAGCCGGGACCGGTGGAATCGCGGTGGGCGAGGTCGAGGAGCAGCCGACGGACGCGATCGACCCCGCCGACCTGACCGTCGAGCAGCGGTCGCTCGACCCCCGGATCCGGGCGATCTGGATCGTTCGGACGATCCTGATCGGACTCGTACTGGGCCTCGTGCTCGCCGCGGGCGTCGTACAGGTCGTCGGCGTGAATCCGCTGGTCGTCGCGGCCGCCGTCGTCCTGCCGGTCCTGGTCCTCCTCCCGCTTCCAGTCTTGCGCTATCGGATCTGGTGCTACGAGATCCGCGAGGACGCGATCTACCTCGAGCGGGGCGTGATCACGCGCGTACGCACCGTCGTGCCCTACGTCCGGATCCAGCACGTCGACACGAGCCGGGGCCCGATCGCCCGTGCGACGGGGCTCGCGACGCTGGTGGTCTACACTGCGGGGTCGCGGGGCGCAGACGTCACGATCCCCGGGCTCGCGCTCGCCGACGCCGAGGATCACCAGGCACGCCTCAAACAGCTCGCGATCGCCGCGGAGGACGACACCGCCGTATGAAGCTCCACCCCCTCTCCGTCCCCTATCGGGCCGTCCGGACGGTCCTGAACCTCGGGGGGATCGCGATCGTGGTCCTGCTGGTGCTTCCGTCGGTGCTCCAGAGCGCACTCGGGGTGGCGATCGCCGGGGCGGTCGTCATCACCGGACTCGTGGGCATCCTCGCCTGGCAGTACGCCTACTACCAGCGCTTCGAGTACGTCCTGACGGAGAGCACGTTCGACATCGACAGCGGCGTCCTCTCGCGGCGGTCCCGGGAGATTCCCTACGAGCGCATCCAGAACGTCTCGATCGATCGGAACGTGCTCGAGCGGGCACTCGGCCTCTCGGAGGTCCGCCTCGAGACGGCCGGCGGGAGCGGCGCCGAGGCCCACCTCCAGTACGTTCGTGCCGCGGAGGCCGACCGGCTCCAGGACGAGGTCGGCGAGCGGGCGCGACGGAGCAGGGAGGAGACCGGCCGAACGGGGCGACGGACCGCTGAGGAAGGGGCTCCCGCCGACGAGGCGGGCCCTGCCCCCGACGCAGTCCGCGACGAGGCAGCGGGCAGGCCGGCAGCCGCTGGAACCGGGGCGGCAGGCCCCCAACGCGAGCGGCTGTTCGAACTCACGGGGCGCGAACTCACCGTCCTCGGGCTGGTGTCTCTCGACGCGCGGTACCTGCCGTTCGTCCTCTTCGCGCTGGGGGCCTTGCCGGGCTCGGTCGACCTCGAGGGCGAAGGGGGTGCACTGGCGCTCCTGGCGATCGCGGGCGCCATCCTGGTGTTCACGCTCCTGGCGGCCGGCGTGAGCGCTGCGTTCTCGGTCGCGAACTACTACGGCTTCCAGCTGGATCGCCTGGGCGAGGAGCTACGCTACGAACGTGGCCTCCTGCAACGGTACTCCGGGACGATCCCCCTCGAGAAGGTCCAGGCGCTGACGGTCACCGAGAACCCGCTGGCGCGGTGGGTCGGCTACGCGTCGCTGACCGTCGAGACCGCCGGCTTCTCGCCGGGGCAAAGCGGCGGCTCCCAGGCGGCGGTGCCGATCGCGCGCCGGGAGCGGGTTCTCGAGCTGGCGACGGAGATCGAGCCGACGGAGATCCCGGCCTTCGAGACGCCGCCCAAGCGGGCTCGGACGCGCTACGTGGCGCGGTACACGATCATCGTCGCCCTGGGAGTCGCGACCGCTTTCGCCGCGTCCTCGGCCGGCTTCTGGATCGGCCCCTGGTGGTCCCCCGCGGTGGCGATGGTGCTGGTCCCGATCGCCGCACAGCTCAAGTGGCGCAACATCGGCTACGCGCTCACCGACGACCACGTGATCACCCGGCACGGGTTCTGGAGCCGCTCGACGAAGATCGTCCCCTACCACCGCGTCCAGACCGTCGCCGACTCCCAGACGATCTTCCAGCGTCGGCGGAGGCTGGCGACCGTCCACGTCGACGTCGCCGGCTCCCAGAGCCTCGTTCGCGACGACAGCCGGATCGTCGACATCGACCGGGAGCGGGCGGACGACCTCCGCGAGACGATCACCGAGCGGCTGCTCGCGGCCGTCGCCGAGCGCGCGAACCGGCCGGAGGACCGACTGGTCGAGCCGCCGGTCGGGCGGGATGCGGAGCCGACAGATCGAGGGCCCTTCGGGGGTCCCCCCTCACCGACCGGCGGCTCCGAGTGAGGGACGGCTGATCGGCCGGTGAAGCCGCGCGGACTGTGCGCCGAGGCACTACGACGCAGAGACGAGGTTGCTGGCACAGGAGATGAAGCTCCGTGGACGTCCACGCCCGGGCACCCCCGCGGGGTAAACCGTGACCCATACCACGCAGGGCCTCGCGTGACCGAACATGCACGGGACGCTGCGCACCCTCCTCGATCGGAACGCCGAGCACGCTGACGCCTTCGACGGCCGGTTCGACGACGTCCAGGACGCCCAGCACCCCAACGCCGTCACCGTCTGCTGCTCGGACTCCCGGGTGCTCCAGGACCACGCCTGGGGCAACGACACCCCGGGCGAGCTGTTCACCGTCGGGAACATCGGGAACCGCGTGGTGCAGCGGACTGCCGGCGGCGAGGTGGTCTCCGGCGACGTCCTCTACCCGCTGGTCCACACCGGCACCGGCCTCGCGATCGTGATGGGCCACACCGGCTGTGGCGCCGTGACCGCGACGTACGAGTCGCTGACCGGGGGTCTGTCGGATCGCCCGGGCATCGAGCACTGCGTCGACGTCCTCGCCGAGCGCCTCGAGCCCGCGCTGGACGTCCTGCCGAACGATCTCGACGACGCGGCTGCCGTGAACCACCTCGTCGAGTACAACGTCGACCGGCAGGTCGAGGCGCTCCTCGCGAGCGAGGACGTCCCGGAGGACGTGGACGTCGTCGGCGTCGTCTACGACTTCCAGGACGTCTACTCGGGCAGTCGAGGCGAGGTCCACGTCGTCAACGTGGCCGGCGAGCGGGATCCGGCGACGCTCCGGGAGGAGTACCCGGAGGTCGCGGACCGCATCGAGCGGCGGTGGAACTACTGAGAGACCCCCGCCACCCACGAGGGCGCCGACCCCTGCTCCTGGACCGTCCTGGCATCGGCGCACGGCTCCAGCGGCCCGGAGTGACCTCCCCCAGTCACTCCCGCGTTGCGGTGAGCACCGGAAGCGAGCCGTCGGCACCGGCGGTTCCCGACGCGATCACCTCGTACCCTCGATCGTCGAGGGCTGTGCGGACGTCGGCCTCCGGCGCGCCCAGGTGTGGATGACACTCGACGATCACGAGCCTCGGAGCGACCCCCAGCTCTCGGAGGATCGACAGCTCTGCGCCCTCGCAGTCGAGTTCGAGCACGTCACACGCCGGCAGCGCCTCGGGCGATCGGGACTCGCTGTCGACGGGCCCGAAGTACTGCTCGTTCGAATCGGAAACGCGACCGATCGCCGCGTGCCGGAGCGTGACGAGGTCCTCCACGCGGTTCGTCGTGACCGTCCGCTCGATCGTCTCGAGCATCCGCGAGGTTGGTTCGAACGTCGTCACGGACCCCTCGAAGTGGGTCATCCGGGCGGCGACGACGGTTGTGACGCCCCATCCGCCGCCCACGACCACCACGTCGTCGCCCCGGCGGACGTGCCGGCGCAGCGATCGGATCGGCGCCTGCTCGTGATCGGGGTAGTGATCGCGCCCGTCTACCGGCTCCACGCTCGGGACGGCGACGCCGTTCATCGTCCGGGTACGTACCGTCGGCGTCTCGGTGGCGTCGACCATCGTGCCGCGGATGGTCCACGAGGGCGAAAACCGTTCCGCGGGCGTGACAGGGCCTCTCGTGGGCGGCAGCGGGAATCGGGAGCCCCACAGCGACGACCGTCGGCTACCGGCCTTCGCGCTGATCCACCGTGTTCAGGTAGCTGCATTGCGTTCCACGTTTCCAGAGTCGACGGCCACGACAAGTGCGTGGGTAATAGTGGGCAACACTTATCCGGTCGAACGCCCACGTAGCTCGTATGACGAAAGTGGACGCGAAGGACCTTCGAACGAGAGAGACGGACGAGAGAGGCCGGATTTACCTCGGTACGGAGTACGCGAACAAGCGTCTGACTGTTGCCGTCGTAGACGTCGAGTCCGACGGACCCGACGAGGAAGAACTCGCCGATGCGTACCGCGACGCTGCCGAGAACGGGACGGAACTCGCCCAAGAGTGGGACTCGGCCTCCGAAGAAGCTTGGAACGACCTCGACGAATGAGCGGCGAGCCGGAGGTCCGGCGTGGCGACGTCGTCATCGTCCGACTCGGCCCGGCGGAGGGTCACGAGTTGCAGAAGACCCGACCTGCAGTCGTCGTACAGAACGACGTCGGAAACCGCAATGCCGGCACCACCCTCGTTGCACCGGCGACAGGAACGTACCGGGGATACCCTTTCGAGGTCCTCGTGGAGGCGGCGGAGTCGCCGTTCGAGAAGGATTCCGCAGTGCGGCTCGACCAGATTCGCGTCGTCTCCATCGAACGCCGGATTCACACTGTGCTCGGACGCCTCGACGAGGAGACCATGGAGGCGATCGACGACGCGCTCGAACTGAGCTTCGGATTGGACTGAGTCCAGACGCAGCACCGATACTTCGTGCTGGCTACCGGCGTTCGCGCTGCTCGACCTTGTTCAGCTCGATCAGCAGCCGGAAGATCGCCTTCACGAGGTTCGCGTCGACGTCGAAGCGCTCTGCGTTCTGGCCGGCCCGATCCATCACCCGCTGCTCCTGGTCCTCGTCGGTAGTCGGGAGCCCGCGCTCGTTCTTGACCGCCGCGATCGTGTCGGCGACGTAGGTTCGTCGGGCGATCAGCTCGACGAGTTCGCGGTCGATCGACTCGATCTCCTCGCGCAGCTCGTCGAGGGACATGTGCTGCATGCCCTCGCGTTCGCCGCCGTCGGTGCGCAGCGTCGGCGCATCGTCCACCGCGCCGTCCGCACCCCGCTCGGCGGTCTCGTCGGTCATTCGATCGTCGCTCCCTCGGTCTGCGTCGTCGTGAGCCACGTTCGGCCCTGTCGTGTCTCCCATGTGTCTCGTACCTCCGCCAGTCGCTCGCGCTCGCCGACGGCCGTGACGCTCGGGCCGGTGCCCGACAGCGAGACGCCGGCGGCCTCGGGCAGCGCCTCCAGCATCGGCTCCGTCGGGAACTCGAGCGCCGCCGAGAACGCGAAGCCGTTGACGGTCATCGCACGCGTGAAGTCGCCCTCCAGGGCGTGCTCGGCGACCAGGTCCGCGGTCGACGCGATCCGCTCGCAGCGCTCGACGTCGGCGTCGGCCGTGAACGCCCGCTTCTCGGGCGTCCAGACCAGCACCGCCCACTCCCGCTCCTCTCGGGCGAGGAGCTCGTCGGCGGTGTTGTCAGTCACGGTGACACCCCCGAGCATGCTCGCCGAGGCGTCGTCGAAGGCGCCGGTGACCGTGACCCCGACGTCCCGTGCCGCCTCGACGCCGATCCGGCAGGCCTCTGTCCGGTCGATCTCGTCGGTCAGGGCCAGCGTCGGATCCGCCGGTCCGGCCACGCCCAGCGCGGAGAGCGTCGCGAGCACGGTCGCGTTCGCGGCGGCGCTGGAGGACTTCAACCCGGCCGCCATCGGCACGTCGCTTTCGGTGCGCACGCTTCCGCCCTCGCCGTCCCCAAAGCGCTCGACCGTCAGCTCGACGCAGCGCTCGATCAGCGCGGTGTCGGCGGCAGGATCCTCGGCGATCTCCCCCTCGACGCCGTCGCGATCGCGATCGAGCGTGACGCTCGCGGTGGTCGACTCCGCGATCGCGAACGCCGAGCCGGTACCGGTCGCCAGCGCGTTGAGGACCGTCCCGGCACCCGGCGCCCTCGCCCGGCCGTCCATACCCGACCCTCCGGGCGGCCCCACATACCGTTGACGGTGTGCGGGCGAGGACGACAGCGAGCGGACGACGGCCCGTGCCCGAACGCGGCGCTTTTCCCGCCTACCCGCCTATCCGCCGCCATGTCACACCGCTCGACGGTCTCGCCGTCCACGCTCCCCGTCGACCTCCGCGAGTCCGGGGTCGTCGTGGAGTACCTCGACGGACGCGAGGCGTTCTACCGCGGAGTCCCCGAACCGAGGGATGAGACGGTCCGGACTCGGCCGGGCGTGCTCGTCCAGGTGCTCGTCACCGATCCGACCGACACGGAGGGCGTGTTGACCTACGTCAACGACCGCTCCACCCACGACGACATTCTGGAGGAGACCGGCGTCGGTCGGGTCTTCGTCGAGCCCGGCGAGGAGCGCGAGCTGTTCCCGGGCGTCGTCGCCCGCGCGGACGGCCACGCGATCGTGATCGAGGGGGATCCCGACCTCGCCCGAGGCCGGATCTTCGTCTTCGCCGAGGACGAGATGGCGGAGGCGTCCTACGAGATCGTCGGGACCGAGGATAGCGACGACGGAGAGTACGTCGACGACGGCGCGGACGACGGCGATAATGACGACGGTGATGATGACGACAGCGATGACGACCAGAACGACGCTCCGGAGACCGACACCGGAACCGACACGGTGGGTGGGGGAGCGTAATGCCGCTGCGCAAGGGATGGCGGGACCTCTCCCGCTCGACGGTCGGTGCGGCGCCGGAACGCTACGGCGTCTACGAACTCGGCGACGGCGATGGCACCGTCCTCCACGTCGGCGCGGGGATGCTGCGGGACGAACTCAAGGAGGCGCTGGGCTACGGCGACGGGGAGCAGGTGCGCTGGGAGACGACGCCATCACTCGAGCGTGCGAGGGAACTCGCCGAGGAGCACCGCGAGCGCCTGTAGCCGGGCTGGTTCCGTGGACTGATTCGCTCGGCGGACAACCCGAACCGTCGGTCGCAGATCGGCCCGTTCTCCTCCCATGATCGTGGCCGTACGCAGCGACCGACGCGAGAAGACAGCAGGTGGGCGAAGAGCCGCAGCCGGTAGCGCAACGAAGCGACGGATCGACGCGACGGGTCTCGCGAATCGGCCACCGTGGTCGGCTACTGGATGTAGGAGGGATCTTCGGCATCGCAGTTCTCCTCGTGTTGCAGGGCGTCCTCCCGGTCGTCGAACATGAGCCCGCACTCCTCGCACTCGTACCACGTCATGTCGTCACGCTCCGTTGTGACCACCATGTGTGACTATGGCACGTTCACACCTATAGGCGTTTCTCCGATCCTGCGTCGGGGTGGCCTGGCGCTGGAGGGCCACGTTAGACCGAGGCGTAGTTGTTCCAGAAGATCTCCGTCACCCGGTGGCGGTCGTTGTACGCCTCCAGTCCCTCGCCGAGTAGCCAGCGGAGGTGGAGGTCGTCGTAGAGCGTGGAGTGGGTGTAGTCGATCGCGGTCACGGGGAGCACCAGCTCGCCGTCCTGCCGGATCGCGCTCGCCAGGATGGTGTAGGAGTGCTTGTGTCGCTGGTCGTACACGGCCCCGGCGACGACGGGCACCGACTGCTCGGTCGCGGGGACCGCGTGGAACGCCTCGATCGAGCGATCGACGAGTTCCGTACAGAAGAGCCCGGAGTTCCGGCCGTCGACCAGCGCCTCGAAGCCCGCCGGGGACTCGAAGTACTGCCGGAGGTCGAGCCTCCCGAACAGGACGTTGTCCTCGATCGACCCCGCCGCGTACCGCGGGATGTCGTAGCCGCTGTGGGCGCGGAACCCCGATTTCAGGCCGTCGATCAGTCGGTGGACGTCGCCTGGATGGACGCCGGCGATGGATTCGACGAGCGCCGGCTCCGGACGGTCGAAGACGGGTCCGCGCAGCGCCTGGACGGTCGCGGGGCGGGGCTCGCCGGCCGCGATCCGCTCGAAGAACCCCTCGACATGGGAGGGGGCGACCGTCACGGCACCGCCGCGCATCGCCGCGACGTCGCGGTGGAGTTGCGTGGCCGGGGCGCCCGCGAGCCCGTGGGCCGCGTCCAGGTCGCGGGCAGCCGCGACGTCGTCGTCGAAGCCCACGCCGTCGACGAACTGCTCGTTCTCGTAGACGCCGATTTGCTCGCCGTCAGTCCTGACCGAGGCCCCGCCGGCCGCAGGGAGGACGCCCCACCGGACCGCCAGGTTCTCTGTCGCGAGCGTCTGGAGGTCCTGCTCGCGGATGTTCGTCCCGACGACGACGCCGTAGCCGAGGACGACGTTGTGTAGCGCCCGCCAGCTTCCGATACCCAGACCGGCACCGCCCGCGTAGGCCATCGCCTCGCGTCGAGAGACCCGAATGTCGCCATCCTCGTCCCGCAGGGCGTCGAACGCGTCCTCCTCGCCACGAAGCCAGGCCGCCGTCGCGTCGACGAGAGACGGCGTCGCCGTATCGCTCCCTGTGGACGCCTCCGATCGGGGCGACGAGTCGATCGCGTTCGCGTCGCCGACGGCGGGCGATTGCCCGCCATCGGCGGCTGGCTCCCCTCGAGCGCAGCCGGCCGCTTCGGACGTCGCCCGGTCTGCGGAGTCGGGAGACTGTCGCTCCCCCTCGATCCCCTCTTCCCCCGACCCACCGCTCGTCATGGGAGCTACCCCGGGCCCCTCGGTGAAATCGCTTGCGCTCAGTCGCCCTCGGGCAGTCGATTCGCGAGTACGGTCCGCTCGAAGGAGCAGACCAGTACCTCGCCGTCCGCAGTCGTGTCCCGGTCGTCCTCCGGGTCCACGACGAACGCCTCGACGCGCATCGTCACGACACCGCGCTCGGCGTCGCTGGTTTCGCGAGCCTCGGTGACGGTGGACTGGGCGCGCAGGGTGTCGCCGTGGTAGACGGGTTCGGGGTGCTCGACGTCGTCGTAGCCGAGGTTCGCGACGATCGTCCCGTCGGTCGTCTCGGGGATCGAGAGTCCGACGGCCAGCGAGAGCGTGTAGAGACCGTTGACGAGGCGCTCGCCGAAGCGCGTCTCTGCAGCGAAGTCGGCGTCGAGGTGCAGCGGCTGCTGGTTCATCGTGAGGTCACAGAAGCGCTGATTGTCGGCCTCGGTGATCGTCCGCCGGCGGTCGTGTCGGATCGTCTCGCCGACCTCGAACTCCTCGAAGTACCGGCCGGGCATGTCCGTGGCGTCGGTCGGCCGCGGGAAATCCGTTCCGGTGGTCGCGACCGACAAGTAGCTCCGGCCCCGAGAGGAGGATGTGACCGAGCACGCCAAGCCCGTCCGAGTGACCGTCCCCGAACTCGAGACCCTGATCGAGGAGGAGCCCACCGTCCTGGCGGAGTTCTACTCCCGGAGCTGTGCGGCCTGCGACGCCCAGGAGCCGATCCTCGGCGGCGTCGCCCGGGAGTTCGAGGGCGTCGTGGCGATGGTCGATCCCGGCGAGGACCTCTCCGCGCTCCAGGAGTTTGGCATCCGCAGCACGCCCGGGTTCGTGCGGTTCGTCGACGGCGAGCCAGCCGGCACCCTCGCGGACGGCGTCGTCGGTGCCGATCGCCTGCTGGCGTTCGCCCGCGAGGGCGCCACGTAAAGAGGGTGAGAGCGAGGAGGAGAGAACGGCGAGCAGGAGCGAACGAGGAGAATAGAACGAGGACGAGAGAGCGAGGCGGGGCGAACACGGAGCAGACAACGAGGAGACCGCCCATTCGGCCGTTTCCTGTTTCATGAGCGCCGGTTCGGCGGCGTGGATGGACTTACGGTCGTCCCGGTCGAGTCCCCGGGCATGGCCCGTCGCAGCGTCCTCTTCACGCCGGGGGATCGCGAGGAGATGCTCCGGTCAGCCCCGGAGACCGACGCAGACGTCCTCGTGTTCGACCTGGAGGACGGCGTGGCTCCGAACCGGAACGATGTCGCCCGCCGCACAGTCCGGAGCGTCCTCGCCGACGCCGACGTCGATCCCGACGCGGAGTGTCTGATCCGCGTGAACGCGATGGACACCACCACCGAGCGATCGTCCGGCGTCGGAGGATCGGCAGGTGCCGACGAGTCTACCCCCGACGAGGAAGGGCCGACCAGCGAGGAGGAATCGATCCTCGACGAGGACGGGTCGACCAGGGAGGCGGGGTCGGCCCCTGACGAAGCGACGATTCGGAAGGACCTCCGAGCCCTCGCGCCGGTCGCCGCGGCGATCGACGGGATCGTGCTCCCGAAGACGCGGTCGGGGGGCGACGTCCGACGGCTCGCAGGCCTCCTGCGCACGCACGGCCTGCCACGGAACGTGTTCGCGCTCGTCGAGACCGCCGGGGGCGTCCAGGCGGCGCCGGAGATCGCCGCCGCCGACGCGACGACAGCGATCGTCGCCGGAACCGAGGACCTCGCGGCGGACGTCGGATCCGCTCCCTCGGACGATCGCAGGGAGAGCAGCTACGCGCGACAGCGGGTCGTCACCGCCGCCGCGGCGGCCGACGTCGACGCGATCGACACGCTCTGGACGGACTTCGAGGACGAGGAGGGGCTCCGGCGAGACGCTTCTGGAGCCGCGGCCCTCGGCTTCGACGGCAAACTGGCGATCCACCCGGCGCAGGTCCCCACGATCAACGAGGCGTTCACCCCGACGGCCGACCAGCGTGCGTGGGCGCGAGAAGTGCTCGAAGCCCGGGACGCCGCGGGCGACCGGGGCGTCTTCGCCGTCGACGGTGAGATGATCGACGCGCCGCTGGTCGCCCGGGCCGAGGGGATCCTCGAGCGCGCAGCGGCCGCGGGGCTCGACCCCGCGGTCCCGAGCGAGGAGGAGTAGGTCGACCCCGGAATGGCGATCACCCCGAAGGTCGTGGGTGTACCCCCAACGACAGGGGACCGGGACCGAGGAGCCGATCACGTTCGGCGGCGATTTATATTGTTAATACACGTTAAGGCCATATATGTCCAGAATCGTGCCCCATCGTTCGACTATTTTCGGACAAACGCCAACGACTTCGCCACACTTATCAGCCCCGTTCGATACCCTCCGGGTATGCCAAGTGGAGTCAACCCATTCGAGAGCCTCCAGGAACAGATCGACGACGCTGCGGTACACCTCGACGTCGACGACGGCCTGATCGAGCGCCTCAAGAACCCCGAGCGGATCCTCGAGACCAACCTCACGTTCGAGCGCGACGACGGCAGCCTCGAGACCGTCCGGGCCTACCGCTCGCAGTTCAACGGCGATCGCGGCCCCTACAAAGGGGGGATCCGGTACCACCCGCAGGTCGACCGGTCGGAGGTCAAGGCCCTCTCGGGCTGGATGGTCTACAAGTGTGCGACCGTCGGCATCCCCTACGGCGGCGGCAAGGGCGGCATCGCCATCGACCCCGCCGAGTACAGCGAGGAGGAACTCGAGCGGCTGACCCGGACGTTCGCCGTGGAACTCCGCCCACTGATCGGCGAGGACCGGGACATCCCCGCACCGGACGTCAACACCGGCCAGCGGGAGATGAACTGGATCAAGGACACCTACGAGACCCTCGAGGGGACCACCGAGCCGGGCGTCATCACCGGCAAGGACATCGACAGCGGGGGTAGCGCCGGTCGCGTCGAGGCGACCGGGCGCTCGACGGTCATCGCCGCCCGCGAGGCCTTCGACTACCTGGGTGGCGACCTCGCCGACGCGACCGTCGCGGTGCAGGGCTATGGGAACGCGGGCTGGATCACCGCGAAGCTCGCCGCCGAGCACGGGGCGACCATCGTCGCGGTCTCGGACTCCTCGGGCGGAATCTACGCCGAGGACGGCCTCGATCCGGTCGCGGCCAAGGAGCACAAGCGCGCCACGGGCAGCGTCGTCGGCTTCGAGGGCGCCGAGCAGGAGATCACCAACGACGAGCTGTTGACCCTCGACGTCGACCTGCTCGTCCCGGCGGCACTCGAGAACGCCGTCGACGCGGAGCTGGCACAGGAGGTCTCCGCGGACGTCATCTCCGAGGCTGCCAACGGCCCGCTGACCCCGGACGCCGACGACGTGCTCGCCGACCGTGACGTGGTCGTCGTCCCCGACATCCTCGCCAACGCGGGCGGCGTCACCGTGTCGTACTTCGAGTGGGTCCAGAACCGCCAGCGGTTCTACTGGACCGAGGAGAAGGTCAACGAGGAACTCGAGCGCGTGATCACCCAGGCCTTCGACGACCTGATCGAAGCCTACGAGGAGGGGGACCTCCCCAACATGCGGACCGCGGCCTACGTCGTCGCAATCGGTCGCGTGGTCGACGCCTACGACCAGAGCGGAACCTGGCCCTGAATCGGCCCGAGCGAGCGCTCGCCGGTCCCGCCGGCCGACTACTCCATTATTCGGCGTCCCGATCCCCGCCGTCGGCGCTCACTCCAGGTGTCGGACCTCGACGTCCTCGAATCGGGCCTCGATCGGCTCGCGGGAGACGGTACTGCAGACGAACAGGCCGACCTGGACGGACTCACCCAGGTCGACGGTCCGGCGATCGACGGGCGTCCACTCCTCCCCGTCGACGGACACCGAGGAACAGACGGTGTCGTCGACGCGCTCGACCCGAAGCCACGTCGCCGCGGGATCGATCCCCTCCAGCTGGCTGCTCTGTGCGAACGCGCCTGGCTCGTCCCGCCAGAGCAGCTCCGGATACCGGTCCGCGAGCCGACAGACGCCGGCGTAGGCGGCGTCGGGATCGAGGCTCGAGCGGACCATCGCGCCGGCCTTGCTGTACTCCCCGGCCACGGACATCGCGGTCACGTTCGCTGTCACGGCGGCGTCACCGGAGAGCTGCACCGACGCGAAGTGGAGCTCGTTGATGTTGCCCCAGCAGTTCTCCCCGGCACCCAGGAGCTTGACCCACTCCGGCGAGAACGTCGCGGAGCCCGGGACAGCCACGTCCCCGATGTCCGTCGACCCGGAGAGTGCGACCGGATCACCCGTCGGCGTGCGTTCGATCGGGCCGGAAACGACGCTCGCGTCCCGAACACGGAACTGGGCACCCCCGAGATCGCTCTCACCGGTGGTGATCGACCAGCCATGCAGCGTCGCGACCTCCCTGACGATGGCGAGGCCGATGCCCGCCGTGTCGGACTGCTCGGAGGTCCCGGCCGCGAAGATGTCACCCGCCGGGTCCCCCAGGCCCGGGCCGTCGTCGCCCACGGAGAAGCCGTCCTCGTGGAGGTGGACCTGGACGGAGACCCTGGGGCCTGCGTGGTCGACGGCGTTCCGGAACAGGTTCTCGACCAGTGGGCGCAGCTGGTCCTCGTCTGCGACGATCCGGGCTCCCTCCGGGACGTCGACTGCGAGGTCCGTCCCCGGCAGCGCGACGTGGTCCCAGACGTCCTCGAGGACCGGCGCGAGGCGGACCGCGGTCCGGGACGGCTCGCCCTCGACGGCGACGTCGACGAAGTCGTGGAACTCCGAGAGGCGCTGGCTGAGTCGGCGGAGTGCGTCCTCGACGGTCGCGAGCGCCTCCCCGTCGCCCTCACCAGCCAGCTCGGTGTAGCCCTGAGCGATCGCCAGCGGGTTCCGGAGGTCGTGGGTCAGGTACTTCGGGATCCGCTGGAGGTGTCCGAGCCGCTGGAGCAGTTCGCGCTCGCGGTTCTTCCACCGGCTGACGTCGAGGGTCATGCCGACGAGTCCCCGGACCTCCTCGTCCTCGTGCCAGGGCACCTTCGAGGTCATCTGCCAGCCATCCTGGAACTCGGGGTAGCGCTCCACCTTGCCGAGGACGGATTCGTCGGAGCGGATGACGGCCATGTCGTCCTCGTAGGCCTCGACGAGCATCTCGTCGCTGGTGTCGAAGGCCTCGAAGTCCGTGCGCCCGAAGAGGCTCCCGCCGTCCTTCGTCGAGACGTCCGAGGGGTGGATCAGGTGCCGGGCGTCGGTGTCTTTCGCGAAGAGGTTGGCGTCGAGTCCCGTGACGAGCGCATCGAGCGCGCTGCGCTTCCAGGCGTCGTGGCGGCGCTCGATCGCCCACTCGACCGCCGCGTGGACGCGATCGACGGGCTCGTCGGCGACCGCATCGCCGGTCACGTACCCCTGGGCCCCAGCCGCAGTGGCTCGTGCTGCGAGCGCTTCGCTCCCGGCCTCGGGCGCGTATACCACGGACGCGTGGGGATCTGTCGCGACGGCACGCTCGATCAGGTCGACGTCGTCCGACCCGCCCTCCCCGGCCAGCCAGAGACACTCCACCGCGGGATTCGTCTCGAGGCGGTCGAGGACGGCCTCGAGGTCCTCGATTCGCTCCACTGCGAGGTCGGTCTCGTCCTCGAGAGACGCGGCGAGATCCGCAGTCCGTTCCCCGGGACCGGCGAGCACGACGGCCGGCGAGTGCTCGATGTCCCAGAGCTTCCGGGGAGTCACTGCCCATTCTTGGTGAGACGGGGTTTTAGGTTCGCCGGCCACTGTGTTCGCCTGCCGGGAAAACCGGGCTCAGAGCCCGAGTTCGCGACCGAGGACGACGTGCTGGATCTCGCTGGTTCCCTCGCCGATCTCCATGAGCTTCGCGTCGCGGTAGAAGCGCTGGGGCGCGAAGTCCTCGGTGTAGCCGTAGCCGCCGAGCACCTGCACGGCGTCCTCGGCGACCTCGCGCGCCGCCTCGGATGCGTCCAGCTTCGCGAGGGCGGACTCCTCGACGACCCGTTCCCCCCGATCGTACCGCCAGGCGGCCTCGTGGGTCAGCAACCGCGCGCGGTGGGTCTTCCGGTGCATCGAGACCAGCATGTCCCTGACGGCGTCGAACTCCGCGATCGGCTGGCCGAACTGCTCGCGCTCGAGGGCGTACTCCCGGGCGGCCTCGTAGGCGCCCTGGGCGAGCCCGACCGACAGTGCAGCGATCGAGATCCGCCCGCCCTGGAGCGTCTTCATGGTCTGCTCCCAGCCCTCGCCCTCCTCGCCGAGCAGGCGGTCGGCTGGCACCCGTACGGAATCGAGCTGGATCTCGCAGGTCGGCGACGCGTTGAGCCCCATCTTGTCCCAGACGGTCGAGATCTCGAAGCCGTCGTCCTCCGGCGAGACGATGAACGTCGAGATCCCGTCTGTGCCGGCGTCCGGGTCGGTCACGGCCTTCACCAGCACCGAGTTCGCGACGCTGGCGTTCGTGATGAACTGCTTCGTGCCGTCGATGACGTACTCGTCGCCGTCACGTTCGGCGGTCGTGTCCATGTCCGAGGCGTCGGAGCCGCTGCCGGGCTCCGTCAGCGCCCAGGCGCCCATCCCCTCGCCGCGGGCGAGGGGCTCGAGCCACCGCTCTTTCTGCTCGGCGGTGCCGAAGTGCTCGATGGGCTTCGAGCCCAGCGAGACGTGGGCCGCGTAGGAGAGCCCGATCGAGCCCGAGACCCGCCCCAGCTCCGCACAGACCAGCGCGTACATGAGCTGGTCGCCGCCGAGGCCGCCGTGGGCCTCGTCGATCGGGACCCCCATCACGTCGAGTTCGCCCAGCTGCTCGAAGATTTCCTCGGGGAAGCGATGCTCGTCCTCTATCGCCTGGGCGATGGGCTCGATCTCCGCCTCGCAAACGTCCCGAACGGTGTCCCGGATCATCCGGTGCTCGTCCGGCAGGGCGAAGTCCATGGTCCCAGTATCGAGTCGATCGTCCTAAAGACACCGCCGCTGACGACAGTCATTTCGCGGTCGCGGCTCGACGGCCTGACGTGACCGACCTCCACCCCACGATCGCCGAGCTACTCGAGGCGGAACGCCGTGCGAACCGCCCGCCGATCCACGCGCTCTCGATCGATGCCGCCCGCGAGCGGCTGCGATCGGACGCCGGCGTAGCGGACCCCCCGGCGCCCGAGGTCGGCGACACCGCCGACGTCCGAATCGACGGCCCGCACGGCGAGTTGCCCCTCCGCGTCTACTGGCCGGACACCGACGCCGCGGAGGACGCCGACCTCGGCGAGCCCCTCCCGGTCCTCCTCTGGCTCCACGGCGGCGGCTACGCCCTCGGCGACCTCGAGACGACGGACTCGATCTGTCGCGTGCTGACGAACGCCGTCGGGTGCCAGGTCGTCTCCGTGGACTACCGACTCGCGCCCGAACACCCGTTCCCGGCCGGCGCGAACGACTGCTACGCGGCCCTGGAGTGGCTCGCCGAGCACGCGGCGTCGATCGGCGGCGATCCCGATCGGATCGCGGTGGGTGGCGGGAGCGCCGGTGGTGGACTCGCCGCCGCGACCGCCCTGCAAGCCCGCGACCGCGACGGTCCGAATCTCGTCCACCAGGTGCTCGTCTGTCCGATGACGACCGACGACCCGACGCTCCCGGCGCGGCGGGAGAACGCGACCGGCTACGGGCTGACGACGGCCGAGCTGGAGTGGTACTACGACATGTACACGCCCGATCCCGTCGCAGCCGCGAACCCCTACGCGTACCCGCTGAAGGCCCGGAGCCTCGCCGATCTTCCGACGGCGACCGTGGTGACCGCCGGCTTCGATCCGCTGCGGGACGACGGCCGTCGCTACGCCGACCGGCTCTCGGCCACTGACGTGCCGACGACGTACCGGGAGTTCGAGGACGTCACCCACTCCTTCTTCGGACTGCTGGTCGAGCCGGAACTCGACCGGGCGAGGGCCGCCGTCGAGCTGGCGGCGGCGGACCTGCAGTCGTCCTTCGAGCGCGCGGGCTGATGCGGCCAGTGGCGCGCGGTGGCGTCGTCGACGCCGCTCTCGTTGCAGTCCTCGGTCGAGTTCGCTGGGTGGCGCGTGCGGCCCGCCTCCGTCGCGATTGGAGGCCCCAGTGGGCTCGCGCCACCGATCCCCGAGCGCCCGGCCAGGGCAACGACTTTCCCGCCGCCACCCCTTCGGTCGCCGTGGACCTCCGTCAGCTCGTCCGGGGCACCGTCGACTGGGCCGACCTCGAGGCCATCGGCCGAGAGCTCGCCGTGCGCTCGGGGCGCGAGGCCGTCCGGATCGAGTTCCTCGACGCCGACAACTGGCTCTCGACCCCGCTGGTCGTCGACGACGAGTGGTTCGTGAAGGTCATCACGCCCCAGAACGCGCTCGTCCACGGCGTCCTGACCGGCGCGCGGAACCTCGGGGCGTTCTCGAGTGGGACGGAGGGCTTCTTCTCGCGCTTCGACGGGCCCGTCGAGATGGGCCGCCACGAACTCGAGGCCACCCGGCGGATGCGCGAGATCGGCGTCAGCGCGCCGGCGCCGGTGGAGGTCTTCGAGCACGAGGGGCTGGGCGTCGTCGTCCTGGAGTACCTCGCCGACTACCGGACGCTGGGGGAGCTCCCCGACGAGGAGCTCCAGCCCGTCGCCGCGAGGATGCTGGCGGGACTCGCCCGGATGCACGACCACGGCCTCGCCCACGGCGACCTCCGGGAGGAGAACGTCATCGTCGTCGAGGGCGAGCCCTACTTCATCGACGCGACGCAGGTCCGTGAGGCGGGCCTCGCCGACGCAGTCGCCTACGACCTCGCCTGCGCGCTGGCGGTCCTCGAACCGCGCATCGGGCCCCGACGCTCGGTGGCCCTCGCCGTCGAGAGCCACGGCGAAGCGGAGTTGCTGCGGGCGAGCCGGTTCCTGGACTTCGTGAACCTCCGTCCCGACCACGAGTTCGACGTCGCCCTGCTCCAGGGCGAGATCGACAAGGCGGCGGCCTGAGGCCGGACCGACGTCCCAGGGTGGCCTCCGTCTGTCGCCGACACCACGCGGGATCGCTCGAGGAACGGTCAGGCACCTGGCTGGCACGCCCGGATTCGTGGCCGATCGGGCGAGGAATCCGAACCGGAGGAGCGTTTTTCACGCTACACGGTGACTAGGTGCACATGCCACCGGCTGCAGATCCTCACGGACACTACGTCGACGGCGAGTGGATCGACGGTGCCGGCGCGGAGACCTTCCAGAGCGAGAATCCCGCGACCGGCGAGTCCCTGGCGACGTTTTCGCGTGGGACGCCCGAGGACGTCGAGGCTGCCGTCACCGCGGCCGACGAGGCGTTCGAGGAGTGGCGAGCCCTCTCCTACGTCGACCGCGCCGAGTACCTCTGGGAGGTCTACCACGAGCTGCGCGATCGCCACCAGGAGCTCGGCGAGGTCGTCACGAAGGAGTGTGGGAAGGAGATCTCCGAGGGCAAAGCCGACGTCACCGAGGCCTGGCACATGGTCGAGTGGGCGGCCGGCAACGCCCGGCACCCACACGGCGACGTCGTCCCGAGCGAGATCCCCGCGAAGGACTCCTACATGCGCCGCCGCCCCCGCGGCGTCGTCGGCTGCATCACGCCCTGGAACTTCCCCGTCGCGATCCCCTTCTGGCACGTCGCCGTCACGCTCGTCGAGGGCAACACCGTCGTCTGGAAGCCCGCCGAGCAGACGCCCTGGTGTGGCCAGATCGTCGCGGAGATGATCGACGACACCGGCATCCCCGACGGCGTCGTGAACGTCGTCCAGGGCTTTGGCGACGCCGGGAACGCCATCGTCGAGGACGACCGGGTGGACACCGTTCTCTTCACGGGCTCCGCCGAAGTCGGCCACGGGATCGCCGAGAAGCTGGGTGGGCAGCCCGGCCGCGAAGTCGCTCTCGAGATGGGCGGGAAGAACGCGATCGTGATCACCGAGCGAGCCGACCTCGACATCGCGGTCCACGCCGCGGTGATGTCGTCGTTCAAGACCACGGGCCAGCGGTGTGTCTCCTCCGAGCGGTTGATCGTCCACACCGACGTGTACGAGGAATTCAAGCGCCGCTTCGTCGAGCTCGCCGAGGACGTCGCAGTCGGCGATCCGCTCGACCCGGAGACGTTCATGGGCCCCGCGATCGACGAGCGGCAGGTCGAGAAGTTCCGCAAGTACAACCAGGTCGCCCGCGACGAGGGGGCAGAGGTCCTCGTCGACCGCGAGGAGCTCCCCGCCAGCGAGATTCCCGATGGCCACGCCGAGGGCCACTGGGTCGGGCCGTTCGTCTACGAGATCGAGTACGAGCCGACGCTCCGCTGTCTCACGGAGGAGGTCTTCGGGCCCCACGTCGCGCTGGTGGAGTACGAGGGCCCGATCGAGCGGGCCGTGGAGATCCACAACGACGTGCCCTACGGCCTCGCAGGCGCCGTGATCTCGGAGGACTACCGCCAGCTCAACTACTACCGTGATCACGCCGAGGCCGGGCTGGCCTACGCCAACCTGCCCTGCATCGGCGCGGAGGTCCAGCTTCCATTCGGCGGCGTGAAGAAGTCCGGCAAAGGCGCCCCCAGTGCCCGGGAGGTCATCGAGTCCGTCACCGAACGGACCGCCTGGACGCTCAACAACGACGAGGACATCGAGATGGCCCAGGGATTGTCCGCGGAGATCACGACCGGCGACGGGGAGGACTGAACACACCCCGCCAGTGTAGCGCACCTCACTGCAGACCGGGATCGCTACTCGCGAGGAGCCAGACCGGCGGAGCTCCGCCACGCAGTAGTGTTAACACACTACTCGACCATGCCACCTCCATGAGCGCCGACCGAACCGGCGGTGAACTGTTCGTCGACGCCCTCGAGCGCTACGGCGTCACACACGTCTTCGGGAACCCGGGCACGACGGAGCTCCCGGTCGTCGATGCCATCGAACGCAGCGAGATCGAGTACGTCCTCGGCGCGCACGAGGACATCGCCACGGGAATGGCCGCCGGGTACGCGAGCACCCGGCGGTATCACGCCGATCGAGAGCGTCGGGAGGCAGCCGAGGAGGGCGGCCGCCAGGCGGTGCCAGCGGAGGACCGCGACGTCCTCCCGCTGGGGGTCGTCAATCTCCACCTCGCCCCGGGGCTCGCCCACGGCCTCGGGAACGTCTACGGAGCCGCGGTCGCCGGCGCTCCGATGCTCGTGACAGCCGGAAACCACTCCCGTGGCTTCCAGCACGAGGAGCCGATCCTCTCTGGCGACCAGGAGGCGCTGATCGACCAGTTCACGAAGTGGTCGGCCACCGTCCAGGACGTCGAGGCGCTGGCGGCGATGCTCCGGCGGGCCGTCCGCGTCGCGCTCACGCCGCCGACGGGCCCGGTCTTCCTCTCGATTCCCCTCGACGTCGCACTCGCGGAGACCGACGCCGAGATCGAGCGGCTCGGCCCGATCCCGACCGCCGGGCGTGGCGACGAGTCCCAGGTGGAACTCGCAGCCGAGAAACTCCTCGCGGCCGATGACGTCGTGCTGGTCGTCGGCGACGGGATCGCACGCGCCGGCATCGGCGCCATCGACGCGGCGGTCGACCTCGCCGAGGCCGCTGGGGCCCGCGTCCACGCCGAGATCCTCGCCTGCGAGGTCGACTTCCCCACGAACCACGAGCAGTTCGTTTCGTATATCCCGCCCGCGGAGGAGCTCGCGCGGAACCTCATGAGCGCCGACGTGCTCCTCCAGGTGGGCTGCTCGACGAACACAACGCTCACGGCCCACGACGAGCCGCTCGTCCCCGCCGACACCACCTGCGTTCACGTCGGCGACGACGCCTGGGAACTCGGCAAGAACCAGCCCGCCGACGCGGCGGTGATCGGCGACCCGGGAGAGGTCGCATCCCAGCTCGCCGAACGGCTCTGGGACCGCCTCGACGAGGAGACCCGGGAAGATCGGCTGGCAGACGTCGCCGCCCAAACGGAGTTCGTCGAGGCGAAGATGGCGAGCATGGGCGAGGACCACGCCCCCGACGATCCCCGAGCGTCCAAAGCCGAGCTGGTGGACGCGCTCGAGGCCGTCGCTGGCGAGGCGTTCGTCGTCGACGAGGGCGTCACGGCGAAGTACGCGATGCTCACCCGCTGGGACCTCTCCCCGGAACAGTACGTGTCGAACAAAGGCGGTGCCCTGGGCTATGGACTCCCGGCAGCGGTCGGCGCCGCGGTCGCCGAGCAGGAAGCCGACGATCCGCGGGACATCCTCGGCTTCGTCGCCGACGGCTCCTACCTCTACTATCCCCACGCGATCTACAGCGCAGTCCGGCAGGACCTCGACCTCACCGTCGTGATCCCGGACAACCGGAACTACCGGATCCTCGTCGACAACGCGATGGACATACTGGGTGGCGACGAGGACGACTACGACTGGGAGAGCACCTCATTCGACCCGCCGGTGGACATCCCGGCGAACGCCGAGAGCCACGGCGCCACCGGCTGGTTCGTCGAGACACCCGACGAACTAGAGACGACGCTCGCCGAGGCGTTCGAACCCGGGGGCGTGGACGTCGTGGACGTGCTCGTCCACGATTGAGGTACTTCCCCCGCTGGACCTCGCCCGAGACGGCCAGACCCTACTCGTCGACGGGCTCCGCTCGAACCCGCTCGCCGTCGGCGGTCTCTGGGAATATCTTCCCGGGATTGAGCGTATCCGTCGGATCCAGGGCCCGCTTGATCGCGCGCATCGTCTCGACGGTGGCCGCGCCGTGCTCGGATTCGAGGAACTCGCGCTTGCCCTGTGCGATGCCGTGCTCGCCAGTCGCGGTGCCGCCGACGTCGATCGCCCGCTCGACGATCTCGGCGTAGAGAGCTTCGCCGCGCTCGACCTCGTCGGGGTCGTCGGGATCGACGAGGACCGAGTAGTGGACGTTGCCGTCGCCGGCGTGGCCGAAACAGGGCACGAGGAGGTCCTCCTCGGCGGCGCGCTCCTTGGCGAAGTGGATCAGCGGGCCGTACTCGCTGATCGGGACGGCCACGTCGCCGGGGTGCAGCGGGACGAGGTCGGGGTCGAACGATCGGATGGCGAACGCGAGGTCCTTCCGCGCGCGCCAGAGATCGTCCATGCGCTCCTCGGCTGCGATCTCGAACCGCTCGAGGGCCTGAGTGTCGAAGATCGACTCGCAGAAATCGATCTCCGCCTCGATGCCGTGGTCTGCGTGGAACTCGACGAACACCATCGGGTCGTCGGGGAGGTCGGCGCCGGTGTAGGCGTTGGACATGCGGGCGCTCTCGGCGTCGATCAGCTCGATCTTGGCCACGTCGACGCCGGACTGGACGGCGTCGGTGACTGCCGCGGTGGCGTCGCCGAGCGTCGAGAAGAGCGCACGGCCGCCGCGGATCTGATCGGGCCGACCGGCGAGTTCGAGCGTGGCACGCGTGACGACGGCGAGGGTTCCCTCGCTCCCGACGAAGAGGTCCCGGAGATCGTAGCCCGCGGAGGTCTTGACGGCCCTGCTCCCCGCGGTGATCACGGAGCCGTCGGCGAGGACGGCCTCGAGTTCGAGGACCCAGTCGGCGACCTCGCCGTACTTCACGGTCTGCATCCCGCTGGCGGCGTTGGCGATCATCCCGCCGATGGTCGAGATGTCGCCGGAGGACGGCAGCGGCGGGAAGAACAGGCCGTGCTCGCCGGCAGCGTCCTCGATCGCTGGCCCCATCACCCCGGGCTCGACGTCGAGCTGGTGGTCCTCGGGACGGACCGCGAGCACCTCGTCCATCCGGGTGAGATCCATGCTGATCCCGGCGTGTGCGGGAACGGGGTTCCCCTCCAGGCTGGTGCCTGCGGCGTAGGGCGTCACGGGAATCCCGCGCTCGGTCGCACCGGAGAGCACGGCCGCCACCTCCGCCGTAGCCGTCGGCCAGACCACCGCGTCCGGCGTCGTGCCGTCCTGGGTTCCCCAGTCCGTCGCGTGAGATTCGCGAACGTCCTCGCTCGTCGTGACTCGGTCCTCGGGGAGTGCGTCGGTGAGGAAATCGAGCGCATCCCCGGCGCCGTCTGCGGTCATACCACGCTCCACGCGCTCGGTGGACAAGTGCATTCGGCGAGGACGGGAGCAGATGGGCCCTCAGAAGCTGCCGCCGACCGTCCATCCGAGCCCGTCTCGGGGTGACGCTCTCCCTCGTTACTTCAGGTCCTCGTAGGCCGCCGGTTCCAGCGCGTCCGGATCGGCGGCAGCTGCCCGGGCCTCGACCATGCTCATCTCGCCGAGGACCTCCCGGAACGAGCGCTCGTCCGGGAGCGCGTAGAGGTCACAGTCCATCGACTGGCCAGCAGCCCGCACCGTCGCGTCGAGGAGGAACGCGTGATCCTGGGCGTCGTTGAGCCGGTCGACGAGGGTCGCGAGCGTGGCCGAGCCGGTGTCCTCGACGAGCTCCGGGGGCACGTGCTGGATTTTCCGTCCCAGCGCGTTCGCCCACCCGTCGATGAAGCCACTGGTCATGATGTTGCCGATCTCCTCGATCGCGCTGCGGTGCTGGTCGGTGAGGCCGTCGCCGTCGGTCTCGACGGGGAGGAGCGCGTCGCCGACGGTGCGGGCCGACGCCTCGTCGAAGAGGATCGCGACGAATCCGCCAGGTGCGGAGGTCAGCTGGGCGACGGCGCCGATGCGGTGCTCGTCGGGTGCGTGGCGAGGCACGGAGTGAATCGGGACGAACGTCGTCCGGCCGACGTCGACGTCGACGGCCAGACCGGTCATCCCGCCGATCTTGTCCGCCGCGCGGCCGGCACCTCGCTTGGTCATCTCCGTGAACGCCGAGAGCTTCTCGATCGAGATGGGGAACTCCTGGTCGGGGAAGCGCTCGCCGACGACGGCCGCGAAGGAGCTGCGCTCGGGGAACATGTAGATGTGGAAGTCGATCGGGGGCTGCCCGTCGGCCTCGCGGACCGCCTGCCCGTCGGCCTCGGCGATTGGCTGCCCGCTTGCCTCGCCGATTGGCTGCCCGTCGGCAGCGTCCCCGCTGGATGGACCGGTCAGCTGGCTCGAGAACGTCAGGACGGTGTCCCGGGCGTCCCAGCGTGGGGCCTCCGCCGGCACGACGTCCTCGGCGCCGCCGGCGACGTACGTCGGCGGTCCGAGTTGGAGCCGGGTCTGGAAGTGGTCGGCCCACGCGTCGACGAACCCGCCGACCATGATGTTCGCGGCCTCGCTGACGGCGCTGCGGTCGAGGTCGGCAGCGTCGTCCCAGTGCGCGGGGAGGATCCGTCGGAGGAGCTCTGTCGCACTTCCACGGTCGAAGACGAGCACGATCGTCCCCTCCATTCCGCCGTCGAACCCGATCTCGACGCCGACGAACTGGTCGCCGTCGTCGAACCGCTGGGGGACGTCTTCGATCGGGACGAGGTCGGCACGCGTGACCGCCACGGTCGACGCCGTCCCGCTGAGTGCGGCGAGTGAGCTGGCGGCGCTGGCGGCGCCGCGGTGAGCGACCTCGTTGAACGTCCCGAGTGTCTTGACGTCGACGCGCATGGTCAGGATGTCACGGCATCGTCGATGGCTTCGAGGACGTTTGGCTTCTGGAAGGGCTTCGTGATGTAGCCGTCCGCGCCGGCCTTGATCGCCTCCTTCATCATCTCCTCTTGCTCGACGGACGTGCACATGATCACGCTCGCGTCGCCGTCGTCCTGTTTGATCTCCGTGGTGGCCTCGATTCCGTCCCGGATCGGCATCGCGATGTCCATGAAGACGACGTTCGGCTCCTGTTCCCGGTAGGTCTCGACAGCCTCGACGCCGTTCTCGGCCTCGCCGACGATCTGGTGGTCCTCGTCGAGGATCTCCCGAAGGAGGTTCCGCATGAACTCCGAGTCGTCGACGATCAACACGTTCTCTGGCATGGGGATTGCCCGACCTTTCCCGGAGTCGAGCAAAAGGTTGTTGACCCTGTTATCACGCCAGAAAATCGTATGGGGCCGCGCTGACTTCTAACAATAATCAGATAGTTCGTCAGCGGTGGACCCACCGGTTGTCCCCGGCGTCCCAGGAGTCCAGCACGTTCTCCTGGACGTCGCCGGTGATCCGGGCGACGTACCGGAGGCTCGTGGTGTGGTGGTCCATCGTGAGCGGCCCACCGTCGTCTCCGGCCTCCGCGGCGGGGTGGCCGTCGACGAACTCCCGGAGTTCGTCGGCCGCGCGGGGGCCGACCCAGCCGACGTTCTCGTAGTACGTGATCGCCCGGTGTGCGCCGTCCGGGCTGCTCTCGGTCACCAGGAACTCGACCCACTCCATCACGAGGAGGTCAGCGACGTACCCCGACGGGAGTTCCCGGAGGTAGGGCTTTTGCCTGGGTGCGCCAGCCGATCCAGGACGGTCGCGGGGCGTCGGTGCCGCTCGTTGGGCAGGCTCGCGGCGAGGTCGACTCCGGGGTTCGGGCTCCGGGGAAGGCGGAGTCGTGGGCGGCTCCGTCTCGACGGGCTCCCCCGGCTCAGGCAGGTCCTCATCCTCGACGTCCGGCTCCGGTTCGGGCTCCGGTTCGGCCGTCGGTTCCGGTTGGGACGCTGCCTCCGGGTCGGGGTCGGGTTCGACCGCCGACGCGCCCCCGTCGGCACCGTCGACGGCGTCGTCGTCCGCCCAGTCGGCGCCCTCCTCGTACTCCTCGCGGAGTTGGTCGAAGTCCTTTCCGCCTCCGTCGTCGGCCGGGGAGTCGTCGGTCTGTGCCATGGGTTGGTCCGTCGCCGGGGGTTGTTCGGGCTCCGGCTCCGGTGGCTGACTCGTCGGTGCCGGGGCGGGCTCCGGTTCCGGGGCTGGCTCCGGTTCCGGGGCCGGGTCGGCGGGCTCCGCAGGTGGCTCGTCGTCCCCCTCGAAGTCGTCGTCGAAGAACTCCTCTGGATCGGCTTCGGCGACGTCCTCGTCGAGGTCGCCGGCCTCCTCCTCGCCCGGACCGTCGAACAGGCCGAGGGAGTCGCCGCCGGCCGCCATCCCGCCGCCGTCCTCGTCGACGAACGGGTTGACGCCCTTGGTGACCATCTTGTAGATGTCCAGGAGCTTCCGGACGTTGTCCTCGATGTCGTCGACGGTCTCGCTGATCTGTTCGTTCTCGGTCCGGACCGTCGAGACCGTCGAGGACACGCTCGAGAGCTCGTCCTCCAGCTCCTCGACGCGGCTCTCGAGCTCGCGGACGTCGCCTCCGCCGCCACCCCCTTGCTCGACGCCACCCACGTCGAACTCGTCGAACGCGTCCTCGCCGCCGTCGTCGATCGCGAACTCGCCGTCCTCGCCGGCGGCCTCGCCGGCGATGCCGCCGTCGCCGGCCGTCTCCGGCTCGTCGAACATCCCGCTCCCGCCGTCGTCGGGGTCGGGATCGGGATCGGCGGCAGTGTCCTCGGAATCGTCGCCGAGAATCCAGTCGGTGACGCCGAGCACGCTCACGGCTGCGAGCGAGCCGACCGCTCCGGCCGGCCCGATCGCCGCTACCGGCAGCTCGACCGCGAGCACTGCCGCGAGTGACGCCATCGTACGTTAGTACGCGCCCGATGAACACTTCAACATTTCGGCTATTCTCGGGAAAAATCGTAATTTCCTTCCACAATTCTCAACACATATAATCAACCGGTCGGCCATCGGACCCAATGGCCGACCCGTCGAGGTCCTGCCCGCTCCGGCCCGGCGGTCCTCGAGTCGGACACTGATCGGACCGGAGCACGGTGGCACGAGGTCGGACCCCCGCGGTGCCTGCCGGAACTGCTATGTGACACCGTAGCGAACCATCGCCGAGCCCCGATGTCCGAATCCGTCGTCGCGGACTTCGTCGCAAGCGCCCGCTACGACGCGGTCCAGGGGACCCAACCGGTTCGTACCCGGATCCTCCTCTCGGAGGACCGACTCGTCCTGGTCAGCGACGCCGGACGGACCGTCGTCCCGATGCACTCCGTCGCGGACGTCATCTCCAGTGGCGTTCCCGCCGAACTCGGGGGCTTCTTCGATCAGTCGGTGATGATCGCCTACGACACGGAAGACGGCCGGCGGACCGCAGTCGTCAGCGGTGATCACGACCCGGTCGACCAGTTCGCACTGTACCTCTACAAGGCCGCCCTCCGCGGCGGGACAGTCCGGATCCGACACCCGGTGCGCGTCGGCGGCAGGGTCCTCGACCCGGACTGGTGGGCCGTCGCCGCCACGCCGACGGCCTCGGGGGTCCGGTTCTCCGACGGCGACAGCGTCCTCGAGTTCGGCCTCGACGAGGTCGTCGAGGTCACTCACGATCGGCGACCGATAGAGGGCCGGGAGCGCCCGGTACTCGCAGTCAGTCGCCACGTCGAGGGCACCACGGAGACGACGGAGATCAGACACGACAATCCCAACCACCTCACCCTGCTGGCGAGACACCTCCGCTCGGAGTACGAGGGCGCGGCAGACGTCCTCCAGGAGGCCGACCTCGCGGAGCACGAGATCGCCGCGCTCGTCGCACTCTACGGCGGCGTCGAGCCCGACGCACTCGACCGGGTTCTCGCCGCGGAGACCGTGACGGAGGGCGCGGACGCTGGCGACGTCCTGTCGACGCTGCACACCCACGGGCTGATCCGGGACGTCGACAGCGGCGTCGTGACCCACGAAGGCGCGCTTGTCGCGATCCACCGGATGACGGACGTCGCGGAGTGAGCCCCGTGGTCAGGTCGGATGGTAGCCGCGAGATTCGAAGCTTGAACAGGCACTTCTCCCTCCAGAAGAGCCGCGAACCGTCTGGCCAAGCGCTCCCGGGTGCCGGCCACCCAGCTACTCGTCGTCCATCGCGCCGCCGGCGATCTTTCGACCGCGGGCAGTCAGCTGGACCTCTCGTCGGATGCGGATCTCGTCCAGTGCGTCGAGTTCGATGAGTCGCTGGTAGGTCTCCTCGACCTGGTCGACCTCCATGCCGACGAAGTCGGGGATGTCGAAGGGCGAGACCCCCGAATGTAGCGCCATCAGCACCTGCTTCTCCGACGTAGAGAGGTCGATGCCGAGTGCGGACTCGGCCTCCCCTTCCCGGAGGAGCGACTCCATGAACTGCACCTGCCGGGGCGAACCCGCGAGATAGGTGCGGACGCTCGTCCCCTCGTCGTTGGAGTGTTGGACCTTGAGCACCTCGCGATCCTCCGGGCCGCCCTCGCCAACTGCCAGCGTCTGGGTGGCGGTCGTCAACTCCGAGATGTCGTCCAGTTCGACCTCGGCGAGCGTCCCGTTCGTAAGCGCGACGTTGAGGACGCCGGGTTCGGTCTTGAGGCGCGCGGGGTGCCACTCCGTTCCCTGGAGCACGCCGCCCTCGGTGGCCGGGTGGCGTGCGAATGCCTTCTCGTGATCCAGCAGGGCGCCGTAGAGCTCCTCGTCGAGCCGTTCGGGGTTGGCCTCTGTCGTCACCAGCACGACGTGCTCTCCCAGCCGGAGGCTAGTGTAGTGGGGCACCCTGCTCACCGCCTGGTTGACGTCGTAGCGCCCGCCGATCTCGTCGACGTGCTCGAGTTCGATCGTCCGCTTGCCCTCGTTGCCCGCGAGGACGAGCCGCTCGTTCGAGAGGACGATCCTGCCCTCGATCCAGGCCGCGTCGTCGATGGAGCGCCCGTTCTTGACGACCTGGGCGAAGCGGCCGACCTCGTCCAGAAGTGTTCGCTCCGATCGGCTCATGAAGACCCGTCGCTACTGGAGTATCCCGAGGGAGGGCTTAGCGCTTGCGGCAGTCGGGGGATCGCGTCCGCCGAGCGACGGAGGGGACACCGGCGGGCCACTCAGTTCGCGGGCCTGAGGTCAGAGCCGCCGGTGATCCGGAGCAGCTGTCGGGCACGATCGGCCTTCGCCAGGAGCACCTCGGTGAGCTCCGGGGGCGCGTCGATCCGGGTGTCCTCGAGCACCCCCTCCGGGAGCACGACCGTGTCTCGCGGGACGCCCTCGTCGCCGTGGACGGGGACGTGTCGCTCGTCGATCTTCATGACGAGCGGGGTGTCGAGTCGCTCGAGCCCCTCTCCGTCGCTGTACAGCTGGCGGTTGACGAGCTCGTGCTGGGCGCGGGCCATCAGCGGCGCGTCCCGGTCGGTCGGCTGGACGTACAGCCGGCCGATGTAGTAGCCAGCGGAGAACTCCTCGAACATGTGATCCAGATGTGTCAACACACCGCGTGGCAATGAAGCCTTCTGCCGAGATTTATGTAGTATCGTAATTCGAGGGGTAGTCCTGTGGGCCGATCTCCCGGCACACAGGACGGCTCCCGCAATCGCCGGGCCACGCGGTGACGACCGAGCCATGCAGGTACCCTTTTCCCGCCTGACCCGCTACTCGACGGTGATGGATTCCGCCGCGCTGCTGGACCTGCTGGGCAACGAGAACCGCAGGCGGATCCTCCGCCTCCTCGCCCGGCGGCCCTGCTACGTGACGGAGATCAGCGAGTATCTGGGCGTCAGCCCCAAGGCGGTCATCGACCACCTCCGGAAGTTAGAGGACGCGGGTCTCGTCGAGAGCCGGATGGACGACCGGCGCCGGAAGTACTTCCACATCTCGCGGAACCTCCGGCTGGAGGTCAACGTCTCCCCCTACGAGTTCGGCGCCAAGAGCGCGTATCCGGCGAGCCGTAGCTTCGACATCACGACCTGGCGATATCTCACCGTCGACGTGTCCTTGGAGGACGACGGCGAGGACCCAGTGGAACTCGCAGAGGAACTCCAGGAGCTCCACGACCTCGAGAACGAACTCTCGATGGCCCAGCGGTGGGTCCAGGGTCGCATCACGGAGACCGTCGAGAGCCTCACGGACGCGGTCGACGGCGACCCCGACGCCGACGGCCGGCTGCACGCGGAGCTACTGGTCGCCCTGGCCGAGGAGCCTCGAGACGTCGAGGAGCTGGCGACCAGCGTCGACGCGCCGCCGACGGTCGTCGAGGACGCCCTCCTCTCGCTCGCCGACCAGGGCGTGGTCGCGAGGGAGCAGGCCGGCTGGGCACTCCGAGAGGCCTGAAGCGACGACGCGAACGGGAGCCTTCAAGAGCGACCGGACGGAACGGCTGCCCATGAACGCAGGCGATCGGGTCCGCGTCGACCGCGGGGACCAGACCTACGAGGGCGTCGTCCTGCCGTCCTCGACGCCCGAGCACGTCGTCCTCAAGCTCGAGGGCGGGTACAACGTCGGCGTCGACCGCGAGCACGCGAGCGTCGACGTCCTCGAGCGGGACGTCCACCAGGTCGAGGACGCGCAGGTCGAGGAGGAGGGATCGGACGCTGGCGGCGCGACGGCCGTCGAGTTCGACGCCGACCTCCCGACGATCTCACTGATCTCGACCGGCGGGACGATCGCGTCCACCGTCGACTACCGCACCGGGGCCGTCACCGCCCGCTTCGACGCAGAGGACGTCCTCCGCGCCGTGCCGGACCTCGCCGGCCGGGCGAACTACCGGGGCCGCGTCGTCGCGAACATCCTTTCCGAGAACATGACGCCCGCGGTCTGGCAGGACCTCGCCCGAGCCGTCCACGAGGAGGTCGAGGCGGGCGCCGACGGCGTCGTCGTCATGCACGGCACCGACACGATGCAGTACTCCGCTGCGGCGCTGGCGTTCATGCTCGAGACGCCGGTGCCGATCGTGTTCACCGGCAGCCAGCGCTCGGCCGACCGGCCGTCCTCGGACAACGTGATGAACGCCGTCTGCGCCGTCGAGGCCGCGAAGGCCGACTGCGCGGAGGTCCTGCTCTGCATGCACTCGACGTCCTCCGACGACGTCTGCTCGCTGCACCGGGGTACCCGGGCGCGGAAGAACCACACCTCCCGCCGGGACGCGTTCGAGACCGTCGGCGCGGAGCCCCTCGGGCAGGTCGACTACGGCGTCGCCAGCGAGGCCGAGCCGGGCGGTGCCGACGAGGCCGAGGTCGCTGGCGTGGGGGTCAGCTTCCGCCGCGAGCACGCCGAGCGAGGCGACGCCGACCTCGCGCTCCAGGACGACCTCGAGCCCACCGTCGACCTCGTCAAGTTCGCACCCGGGATGAACGCGCGGATCGTCGAGACCGCCGCCGCGGACGCCGCCGGCCTGGTGATCGAGGGGACCGGCCTCGGGCACGTGAACACCGATCTCGTACCGATCCTCGAGGAGGCCGTCGACGACGGGACGCCCGTCGTGATGACGAGCCAGTGCATCGACGGCCGCGTCTGCGACCGGGTCTACGACACGGGCCGCGACCTGCTGGACGCTGGCGTGATCGAGGGCGAGGACACGCTCCCCGGGACGGCGACTGTCAAGCTCATGTGGACGCTCGCGAACCGCCCGGACCGCGTCGCCGGGACGATGCGGACGCCGCTAGCCGGCGAGTGCACCGAGCGCTCGACCCCCTGGCGATGACCGAGGCCGGCGTCCCCCTGAGGATCCGTGAAGCCCGCACCGCCGACGCGGCGGACGTCGAAGCCATCGCGGCGGCATCCTGGCCCGACCGCCCAGAAGCGGAGTACCTTGATCGCGTCTTCGAGGCGTGGGTCGAACGCGAGGACGCCTACACCGTGGTCGCGGAGGCCGAGGGCGGCGAGGACGTCCCGCCGGACGCCCCACGCGTCGCTGGCGTCGCGCAGGTGCAACTCCTCAGCGACGAGGAGGCCTGGGCACAGGGGATGCGCGTCCACCCCGCCTACCGAGGCGAGGGCGTCGGGACCGCGATCGTCCAGGAGTGCTTCCGTTGGGCCCGCGAGCGGGGAGCGACGGTGGCCCGGAACATGGTGTACGCCTGGAACGGTGCGGGCCTCGGACAGTCCAGGGCGACGGGGTTCGAGCCGGTGACGGAGCTTCGATTCGCCTTTCCGGAGGTCCATCCAGGAGCCGATCCGGCCGACCACGGACCCGCCGACGCCAGGCGGCTCGGGGATCCCGCCGCGACGTGGCGGTACTGGACCCACAGCGAGGCACGGGCGGCACTCGCCGGACTGGCACCCGACGACGAGGAGTCGTGGGCAGTCAGGGAGCTCCGGCGACGCGACGTCGAACGAGCCGCCGAAGACGACGGAGCGATCGGGATCGGGACGGACGACGGGACGATCGCCGCGGCGACGCGCCTCCGGATCGACGAGCGGACGGACGACGAGGGCGAAGCGGTGACCGAAGCGGTGTACGGGGGTGCAGCCTGGGACGACCTCGAGGCTGCTGCCGCACTGGTCTCGGCGATCGCCGCCGACGCGGCCGGGGTCGACGCCGACCGCGCGAAGCTCGCGATCCCCGAGAGTGTCGGGTACGTCAGCGACCTCGCCGCCTGTCGGGTCCGGATCCACGAGGAACCGGACTTCGTGCTGGGCGCCGACCTCACTGGCGGATCCTGAGCCGATCGACGACCGTCGACTGACCGGTGATCGCTGCGGCGGGCGGCCGCCTTCGTACCAGCCGCCCCGCAGCCACGCGCCCTCCGAGGCCGGCTACCCGCCTGTGACGGGGGGAAACAGCGCCAGCTCGTCGCCGACCTCCACCGGCGTCTCCAGGCCCTGCTCAGTGGCGGTGACGTCGGCACCATTTTTCAGCACGTTGACGTGCTCGTAGACGCTCCCCTCCTCGTCCCGGACCCGCTCGGCGAGCGCGGGGCGGTCCGCGAGGAGTCCCTCGAGCGCCTCGCCGACCGTCTCCGCCGCTGTGTCGACCTCGGCGGTGTCGGTACCCGCGACCTCCGCGAGGTCGGCGAACAGCTTCCACTCCATGGCTGGCGGTCGGACCGCCGGGCGCAAAACCGTATCGGGACGTGGCGAGCGCGGCGGCAGGAACCGGCGATGCGCGGCGGCGGGAAACGGCGATGCGCGGCGGCGGGAAACGGCGATGCGCGGCGGCGGGAACCGGCGATGCGCGGCGGCGGGAAACGGCGATGCGCGGCGGCGGGAACCGGCGATGCGCGGCGGCGGGAAACGGCGATGCGCGGCGGCGGGGATCGGCCATGCGCGGCGCCGTTCGGCACCACCGCTCCAGCGACCGACCTGTGGCCGAAGGACACGCACGTCGAGGGGCGGACGTCACTGCCTCGGACGGCGCCACTCAGCCGTCGCTGGGAGCACCTCCGTCGGCGCTGGCCGTCTCGGGGCCAGCCCCCTCGCCCGTCGGGGAGCGACGGGTCTCGACCCGGCGGATCTCTTCGGGCCGTCCGACGACGTAGACGACGTCTCCCGGCGCGAGGGTCCTGTCGTGGCGAGGGATCGCGGTCACCGCGCCGTCGCGCTCGATTGCGACGACCGTGAGCGGCACGTCTTCGACGGATGCCCCGTCGAGTCGACTGCCCGCCTCGATCTCGAGGGTTCCCATCGTCTCGTCGGCGGTCCGGAGCAGTGCGGCGAACTCGCGGTCGGGCTGGACGGCGGCTGGAAGCGTGACGAGCCGATACCGGCGGTCGTCGTCGAGCGCCTCGGCGTCCTCCGCGTCGACCACCAGCGTCGCGACGTCGTCGACGGCTGCCCGCAACTCGGCGGTGACGATCCGCTCGGGCGTCTCGCCGTCGGTCTGCCAGACCTGGACGCGGTCGCCCGGCGTCGCACTGAACGGCGGATCTGCCCGGATCGCCACGGCCACGGAGCCGGGCGGGATCGTCTGTCCGATCCCCGCGAGGCGGCGGCCGAGACCGAGGTACTCGATCGTACCGTCGTCGGCCAGTTCGACGTCGACGTGGCCGACGTCGTAGTCGCGCTTGAGTCGCTCGACGAGCCTGTCGCGCAACTCGGTGACCCGGAGCCTCCGGGGGAAGAGAAACGTCCGTCCGGCCAGGTCGGCCTTGACGTCGGCCGGAACCGGCTCGTACCCGTCGATGTCGTCGACGTCCTCCGGGACGGTCACGCGGATGACCCGACCCGCCGCACGGACCAGCTGACCCACGTCCGAGTCGAGCTCCCGCATCGACGTGACTGTGGGGAACTCCCCGCCGAGCCGCTCGCCGGTCCGGCGGCCTGCGTCGGCGGCGATCGTCCCGACGGCGAACGCGGCCAGCGTGTACGCGACGGCACTCTCCCCGGCGAGTTCCCCCGCTGCGATCGAGCGCCGCAGCGTCGCCGTCGTGTTCAGGACCGTCGCGACGACCGACACGCCCAGCAGGATCGGGATCCCCTCGGGGATCAAGAGCCCGGTGTACCACCGATAGAGCAGGGCGGCGAGGGCGGCGATCGTCGCGGCCCCCACAGCCATCGCGAGGATCCGGAGGACGGCGGGCACCAGGTCCAGGCTCCCGTGGATCACGCGACCTCACCCCGGAAGCGATCGAGGGCCTCGCGCCGCCCCACGACGAAGAGGTCGTCGCCGGCCGAGAGGGCAACGCTGCCACCCGGCGAGACGGTCCAGGCCGATCCTGGTTCGGCCCCCCGCTCGGTTCGGACCGCCAGGAGCTCGACGTCGTGGGTCTGGCGGACGGCCGCCTCGCCGACCGTGGAGCCCGCGAGCGAACTCTCCGGACCCACGGTGATCCGCTCGACCCGCTTGCCGGCGCGTCGGAACAGGGAAAGTAACTCGAACTCCCGACGGTTCCCCCGCGACCTGACGATCACGCGACCGCGATAAGCGGCGAGGAGTGTGGGTGCACGTGACCTGGGCACCGCGACCGTCACTCGGCCGTCGCCACCCGTCGTCGTGGGCGCCGTGGGCGCGACGGGCAGCGTCTCGGGCTGCGTTCCGCCGTCGGTCACGGCGTCCGGCGAGTGACCGATGCCGACACCGACGGCGCCAGTCGACTGTGCGGAGACGACCGTGCCGTCGAAGGACCCCTCCGCGGTCAGGATCGTTACGTACTCGCCGCGGGCGATGCCCGTGGGGACCAGCGCGGGGACGGAGACGGCCCGCTGCCCATCGGGAACCCGCCGGGAGAGGCCGCCCATCGGCGGCGCCGCCGAGATCCGTGCCCGGCCCTGCTCGTCGATGGCGACCGCGACGTCCGCGAGGTCGTAGTCGGTTCGGAGCCGGTCGGCGAGTCGGCGTTCGAGTTCGGCGATCGGGACGTCGGCGGGGAAGTCCCACGCGCCGTCCGTCAGCTCTGCCCGGAGGTCTGCCGGCAGGGACGGATAGCCTTCGATGTCGTCGACCTCGCCGGCGGGCGTAATCGTGACGCGCCCCATCCCCGCGACGACGCTGACCACGTCGGCGGAGAGCGTCTGGCGTCGCAGCGTCCGGAGGGAGAATCGCCGGGGCATGGTCGCCCCGAGCGCGTCGCCCTGGTTGTGGGCGTACAGCGACAGCATCATCACGACCACGAGCGCGACGAGCAGCGCCGGCGTCTGCTGGATCGTCGGATCGACGAGCCCCAGCAGCCCGCCGTTGACGCCCGCGATCGCGACGGCGAGCACCACGACACCGAGTCCGGGCAGCGTCACCCCGGTGAAATAGCGGAAGACGAACCCCAGGACGCCCGCCACCAGCGCCGGAATGATCCCCGTCAGGAGGCCGAGATAGAGGCCGTAGACGAACTCCGCAGGGAGGCTCATGGTGGCGTGTCCCCCGCCAGCGATAAACCAGTACCGACGGCGGGCCGGCGTGGGGCCGCGAACACAAGGGGAACAGCCGAGGAGGCGGTCTCAGGGCCGTCCGGCGTGCACCACCAGCAGATCCGTGTCGACGTCTCTGACGCGCTCGTACGTCGGCCGCGAGAGGAACCGCGAGACCGGACTCCGGTCGGTGCTCGCGCCGAGCACGATCAGGTCGCTCGCGGACGCGTGGTCGGCGATGAAGTCGTCGATGTCGACGTTTGCGACGTGGGTCTCGAAGCGGCCGTCGTAGGCGTCGACGACGTTCGAACACATGGCCACGGCCCGGCGGCGCTCGCTCGGATCGTCGATGCAGTGTGCGACCGTGACGCGGCCGACCTGGCCGGCGACCCGCCGCGCGATGTCCACCTTCCGGTGGGCGAGGTCGCCGGCCGAGCGGATCGGGACCAGAATGCGTCGCCAGCGCTCGCGCTCGATGTGTCCGACGCCGACGTCCAGCGGGCTGGCGAACAGCGAGGCCGCGAACCCGTCGCCCGCCGGATCGGTGAACGGCGCGAGGATGAGGTCCGTGCCGGCCTCGCGCGCGCTCTCCCGAGTGACGGCGGCCGGGCTCGAGCCGCGGGCGACGAGGACCTCCGAGCGGGCCCCGGTCTCGCCGGAGAGCTGCTCGGCCAGCTCCTCGAGGCGATAGATCAGCGCCGTCTCGTCCGCTGAGGGGTCTGGCTGTTCCGCACCCTCGCCCGGTTCGCCCGAGGTGGCTCTCGCGGAAAACGTATCCACCGGCACGGTCTCCCCCGGCCCGTCGGCCGATGCCTCGGCGTAGAACGTCGTGTCGGGATCGGGTTGATCGGAATCGGCGGGCTTCGCGTCGGGGGCCCCCTGTTCGGATGCACTGTCGTCGCCGTCGGCCGGGACGTCGGACGGCGCGTCGGCAGCGTCCCCTGACTCCCCATCAGCGGCGGATTCGCCCAGGATGCCGAGCAGGACGAGTCGCCCGTGCTCGTGGCCGCCGGCGATCCGGGCCCCAAGCCGCGCGACCGGCTCGGCACCCTCGACCATCGGGACGAGGACGTCGTCGTCGCGCCCGGTGGTCGTGTAGAGGAACTCCGCTCGGTGCTCGTAGATCGTCCGGTGCCAGGCGACGTAGACGCCGGCGACGATCGCGCTCGCCGCTGCGACGCTGAGCGCGTAGACGCCCGGCGGCGCTTCCTGGACGAGCAAGAGGAGTGCGACCGCGAAGCTCCCGGGCTCCTCGACGTCCAGGAGCCAGGTGACGATGCCCGTCAACAGCACCGCCGCCATTGCGGCACCGGGATCGACGCTCCCACCGCCCGGGGAACCCAGCGCCAGCAGGGCGATCCAGCCACAGACGGCGCCGATGGTCAGCCCCGCCACGAACCGGATCGGGGAGGCAAATCGCCCCTCCGGGTCCGCGAAGAGCGTGTACGCCCCCGACGCCAGCGGCGGGAAGAGGAGGAAGGACAGCGACGGCAGGGCGTTCGCGAGGACGGTGACTGCGGCGATCGTCAGCGGGACGAACAGCAGGACCGAGACGTGCAGCAGGTTCTCGGTGTCCTCGATCCACCGCCGGAGTGCGGACTCCTCGCGTCGCTCGAGGCGGCGGAGCCGGCGTCGCAGGCGTCGGAGTCGGGCACGTGGATCGGGCATCTGTGGTGGGGCGCGTGGGGGAGCCGGAGCAGTCCTGCGCTCCAGGCACCGTGCGCGGAGTCCGTGAGCCGCGTCCGCGTTTCGGTCGGAGCGGCCGGTCCCTACAGCTCCGTCGCGGCCTCGAGCGCGATCTCGATCGCCCGGTCGACGTTGTCACGGGCTTTCGGCGGGAGCTCCTCGTCCTCGGTCTCGCCCTTCTGGGTCCCCTCGACGAGGTTGCCGTCGACGGTGCAGATCGCGCCGGCGCGCATTTCGCGTCGTCGGGCGAGCGTGAACAGCGACGCCGCCTCCATCTCCACGGCGAGGAGCCCGGCGTCCTCCCACGCGGAGACGTACTCGTCGGTCTCGGCGTAGAAGGCGTCGTCCGTGACGATCGGCCCGACGTGGACCGGCGCGGTGTCGTCGACCGCGGCGTCGACGAGCGCCGAGAGTACCTCGTGGTCCGGGACGGCCGGGATCGTCGCGGACTCGTAGCGCTTGGTCGTCCCCTCGTCCTTCGCGGCCCCGGTCGCGACGACCATGTCGCCGATCTCGATGTGCGACTGCAGTGCGCCGGTCGTGCCCACGCGGAGCAGCGTCCCGACGCCGACGTTTGCCAGTTCCTCGGCGGCGACCGCGGCCGAGGGGCTCCCGATGCCCGTCGAGCAGATCGTCAGCGGCCGGTCGCCGTAGACGGCGTTCGCGACGGTATACTCGCGGTTCGAGGAGACCCACTCGACGTCCTCGCAGTGGTCCGCGATGCGTTCGACGCGGTCCGGGTCGCCGGGAACCAGCGCCAGGTCGGTGACGTCGCCCTCCTCGATCATGAGGTGGGGTTGCTTCGCCATGGTCGGGGTTCGACCGGTCCCGAGAAAAAGCCACCCACATCCGGCCGGGAGCAGCCGCGCCCGAGGCCGTCGCCGAACCCTCGCGGATCGCGGGCCAGGCAGCAGCGCCTCTGCGCCGACAGACGGCACCTACGCAGGAGCGATCGTGAACAGGACCAGGTTGTTCGCCGCCGGACCGAGGCCGACTGCCGCCACGCCCGCCAGCACGACTCTCGCCTGTCGGGGCTCCTCCTCGAGCCACTCCCGGAAGAGCACCACCACCGCCGCCGCGACCGCGATCTTCACCGCCAGGAACAGCCAGCCCGCGCCGACGTAGGGTTCCGTCGGGAGCGCGGCCCCGGCCTCGAGGATCTCCGCCGAGACCGGTGATCGCTCCGAGGAGTTCAGCAGGTCGTAGCCGAGTGCCGTCGAGACGCCGTCGAGCGCGTGGGCGAACAGCACCGCGATCCCGCTGCCGCCGGCGGCTGTGGTCGATTCGGGCGCGACCTTCGAGAGCCCCCACCACGCGGCCGCTGCCACGACCCCGGCAATGAGGAGCGAGGCCGGTGCAGGCAGCGGATCGATCCCGCCCGTCCGCGTTCCTTCGTCGACGGCGAGGACGGCGACGGCGACGAGGGCGGTCCCGCCAGCGGCGCCCACCGCGAGAGCCGGAGAGCGACCGGCCCGCTCGCCCCAGGCGATTGCGAGGATCCACACGGCGCCGGCGACGATCGCGACGCTGGCGTAGATCGACGGCGTCCCGAGCAGCGGTTCGAGGGCCCCGGGCACGTCCCGGACCTGCTGGAGAGCGTGGAGGCCGCCGCCGAGGGCCATCCAGGGCGTGAACGCGATGACCGTCGCGTTCTCGATCGGCGGATCGAGACGCCAGAGCCCCGCGGCGACAGCGACGATGCCGAGGACGAGGAGGGCGAGGTAGGGAAGCGCCGGCAGCGAGAATCCCTCGGGCAGGACGGCGACGATCGGGCCGGCGTCTCCCGGCAGCGGCGACCGAGCCATTGCTCCGCCATGGACCGGCCGTCGGTTAAGCGGTTGCGGTCCAGCCGAGTGGCGCCGGCATCCGGAGTGTGGCCCCAAGCCACCGCGCCACTCGGGTTAACCCCTTTTGCGACTCCCGACCGATGAAGCGCTATGGAGGACCTTCCCGCGCGGATCGACCACACGGTCCTCGGCCCCAGCACGACACCCGCGGACGTCGACGAGGCCGTCGCGACCGCCGCGGATCTCGGCACCAACGTCTGCGTGCCGCCGGGGTACGTCGCTCGGGCCGCCTCGGCACTGGACGAGCGTGACGCTCGCGGCCGCGATCCGGCCGTCGTGACGGTGATCGGCTTCCCACACGGCCAGAACGCCAGCCCCGTCCGGCGCCACGAGGCGGCGCTGGCGGCCGACGACGGCGCCGACGAACTCGACGTCGTCATGGACGTCGGTCGGCTCCTCGGCGGCGAGCCGTCGGCTGTCGAGTCGGACCTTGCCGGGGTGCTCGCGGCGGTCGACGTGCCGGTCAAGGCCATCGTCTGTGCACCGCTCCTCACGGACGCCGGCGGCGGCGCCCTTGAGACGGCCTGCGAGATCGCAGCCGACGTCGGCTGCTCGCACGTGAAGACGGCGACGGGATTCAACGGCGGCGGCGCGAGCGTCGAGGCCGTCGAGCGAATGGCCGATTACCTCCCCGTGAAGGCCAGCGGCGGGATCGGATCCTGGCCGGAGGCACGGGCGATGCTGGATGCCGGCGCCGAGCGGATCGGCGCCTCCAGCGGCGACGTCATCGTCGAGGAGTGGCGTGCGGCGATCGTACGCTGAGAACGAGAAGGGTCGGGGCCGGGCTCTCGCTCGGGACCCTCGATCGATGTCCTCGATCGAGGCACTCGACCGGGGCCCTCGACCCGGCCTCAACCGCGACGGTAGAAGATCAGTGCCAGCAGCCCGGCGTACCCCATCGCCCCGAGGAGTACCAGTCCGCGAGCGACGTCCAGCACGGTCTCCTCCGGCAGCCCGTCGGCCGCGAGGATCGCACCCAGCTCGAGGGCGAGCCCAGCGGCGACGAGGACGATCACGCCGTCGGCAGCGTAGTCGCCGTACTCGCCGGCGATCGACGGCGGGTAGAAGTGAAAGGCCACGCCCACGATCGTGAGTCCCAGAAAGCCCAGGAGCCCGAGGCGGGGGTGGACGAGGACGAGCATCGGTTCGTACTCCAGCGCGATGGCCGCACCGGCCCCCACCGTCGCGACGCCGCCGATCGATCCCGCGAGCACGCCGTAGGCCGCGTGTCGCGGTGCCGGCGCCCGGGCGAGGAGCAGTCCGACGAAGCCCGCGTGGCCGACGACGGCGATCGTCAGCAGCACGATGGCGCCGTGCAGGAGTCCCGTTTCGGGTGCCCCCGCGACGCCGCCCTCGAGGTGGCCGACCAGGAGGAGGGGCCCGACGGTGCCCCCGGCCAGCACCGCCCCCGCGAGCGCGTCCGGGGCATCCGCTCGCAGCAGGCGAGGCAGCAACCGTGCCCCGACCGCGAACACCAGCAGGCTCGCAGTCCCGACCGCCAGGACGTGGGTTCCGGCGTGACCGACGTCGAGGAGCGTCGGCGCGTCGAGCTCCCTCGCCGCGAGTTCGTAGCTCCCCACGGCGAGGTACGCCAGCGCGACCGGCATCACGAAGTTCGCGGCTCGGTCCATCCGGGCGCGTTCGGGCTTCGAGGGCGACGTTCCGGTGTCGGCGCCGGTGGGATTGTCACGGACGGTCGCGGCGATGGTGAGGAGGAAGACGCCCGCGCCGGCCGCCCAGAGGGCGGCACCCGCGCTGGCGGTGTCCAGGGGGATCGCCTCGGCGACGGGCGAGTCCGGCGGCAGCGCGAGTCCAGCGGCGCCGAGCACCGACAGTGGCACCTGCACCCGCGGCGCGTACGCGAACGCGAGGTCCCGGTCGAAGTACGAGGGCAGCAACGAGTAGGCCTTCCCGAAGAGCGTGTGGAAGACGAAGCCATAGAGGGCGAGGGCCACGACGGTCGCTCTGGGCTCGGTCTGGAGCGCCGCCCACGCGGCGGCGACGAAGAAACCCGCCCCCGCGAGCACCAGCGCGCGAGCGCCCCGCGAGATCGTCGCAGTCCGGGTCACGGGCTCGCTTCGACCGGTGGGGACCTAACGGTGGGGGATCGGGTCGCGCGCCGTGGAGGATTCCCCCTCGCGGCGGCTCTGCAGGCTCAGCGTGGGCCATCGGCGTCCCGCTCCCGACCGTCGGGATCGAGGGCTGCGAGGCGTTCCAGCAACTCGGCCTCGCTCCCGTCGCCCGACCGGACCGCCTCCGCCGGATCTCGACCGGCAGCCCGCACCGTCTCGATCGCCGGCTCCGGAGCGAACCCGCGAGCGGAGACGAGCCAGGCCGCCATCGCCTGTCCCGTCCGCCCGATCCCCGCCAGGCAGTGGGCGACGACCGGCTCTCCCGCGGCCTCGGCGTCTCCGAACGCAGCCAGGGCGCGCTCGAGTTCCCCAGATTCGGCGAGTTGGTGGTCCGTCATCGAAACGTGGGTGACGGCGTCCGTCCCGAATTCGCCCCGGTACGCATCGAGCAGGGCGTGGTACCGCCGGAGCTGCCGGTCGGAGAGCAGGCAGACGACTCGCTCGATCCCCCGGCCACGGATGGCCTCGATCCAGGGCTCCACGTCCGCGTCGCCGCCGGCAACGCCACCGGGTGCGGCGGCGCCGTGGACGATCGGCTCCTCCGGGGAGGCGGGCGCGAATCGATGGAGTGCCACGCCAGAGGGTCCGGGCGAGCGCGGCTTCAGGCTGACGCCGGATGAGGCCAGGCGGCCCGCTGCCCCCTCGGGACGGCCACCCCATGTCATCGCGTGAGTCGGCGCCTCGCCGTCGGCGATCCACGGGTATTTCACCGCAGCGAGCGACGCGTCGACCATGCTGTCGCTCCAGCTCGAGGAGTTCATGATCGAACTGAAGGAGGGCGCGATCAAGAACGTCGGCGCCCCGAACAAGGCCGCGACGGCGAAGCTCTACGACGTCACCGAGGCCGAGGCCCGGACTTTCGGCGACGAGCGCGTGAAGCTGGCCTTCGAGGACGAGGACGGGAACGCCGTGCAGGTGGCACTGTTCCCCGACGAGGCGCAGCGGGTCGCCGACGAGATGGTCGACGCCGCCGAGGAACTCCCCGACGACCACCACTGACGGGCGGGGCGGCTCGCCCGTGCGGACCCACCGCAGTGCGATGCCTGGCAAACCGGGTACTGGCGGTCCGGTGTCCGACCGCCCGACGTCCGATCGATCGACGTGCAGCCGATCGGCCTGCACCAGACCGAAACCCGCTGACCACCGTACGATCGCCGACGTGCGGCTACCGAGGTCCGGGAGACGTCCAGCACGTCGACCGCCACCCCGGTACGGCAACGCCCTTGACCCGGGAGACCCGACAGGCCGCCATGGACCAGGTGTTCGCTCCGTGGCGGATCGAGTGGATCGAGCGCGAGGAGCAAAACGACGAGATCGACGAGTGCGTCTTCTGTGAACTGCCCGACCGCGAGGACGACCGCGAGCATCGCATCCTCGCCCGGAGCGAGCACGCCTACGTCCTGTTGAACAACTACCCCTACAGCCCCGGCCACGCGATGGTCATCCCCTTCGAGCACGGCGGGCAGTTCAGGACGCTACCCGACGAGACCCTGCTCGACCACGCGAAGCTCAAGGGGCGCACGATCGACGCGCTCGAGACCGCGTACGATCCCGAGGGGTTCAACGCGGGCGAGAACCTCGGCGGCGCAGCGGCGGGTGGCTCCGTCGACGACCACGTCCACACCCACGTCGTCCCGCGGTGGGAGGGCGACACGAACTTCATGCCCGCCATCGCGGACACCACGGTAATCGTCGAGGGACTGGCCGACACCTACGAGCGGCTCCACGAGGCGTTCGCGGCCCAGGACGGGGCGACGGTCGGCGCAACCGACGAGGCGGTTCGACTCGACCTCGAGTGAGCGTTCGCCCGGCTGTCCCCGACGTTGCCGACAACGAAGCACAGACGCTCGGCTCCCGCGTTTCGACGACGACGCAGTCGGGGGTTGCCCGGATCCCTCAGGAGAGGACCAGCCGTACGAGCGTGCCGCGTGGCTCCTTGTCGACGATCGAGATCTCCCCGCCGACCGTCGTGCAGACGGTGCGGGCGATCCACAGCCCCAGCCCCTCGGAGTGAAACGTCGGGGTCTCCATCCCCGTTTCGAGCACCGCTCGCTCCATCTCGGGCATCCCTGGCCCCTCGTCGGCGATGTCGAGCACCGCTGCGCCGTCCGGGCGACGACGGAGTCCGATCTCGACGACGGGTCGGTCGGTGTCGCTGTGCTCGACGGCGTTGTCGAGTAGCTCGTCGATCCCGTCGGCGAGTCGCGGGTCGGACTCGACGACGAGCCGGTCTGGAATCGACGTACGGAGGTCGGCGTTGGGATGGCGATCCCGAGCCGCATCGACGCGCCCGCGAACGAGGGCAGCGAGGTCCAGGTCCACTGGCGGTTCGTCGTCGAGGACGACCCCCCGCAGCGTCCGCGTCTTCTCCGTGATCGCCAGCAGCTGGTCGGTCTGTTCCCTGATGACCGCCAGACACACCTCCGCGTCGTCTGGTGAGACGCCCCCGTCGGCCCGTGCGGCGAGCAGTTCTGCGTTCCCCGAGATGACGTTACAGCTGTTGCGGAGGTTGTGCCGGAGGATCCGGTGGAGGATGCTCGTCTGCTGGAGTGCCCTGTCGAGTCGGTCGTTGGTGTCGGCGAGCGCCGTCCGGCTCCTGCGGACGAGCCAGTAGATGAGGCCTGCGGAGCCGACCACGAAGAGCCAGCCCTTGGCGGTCTGGACGTCGGCCGTGAGCCCGGGATCCCGGAACAGGCGGGCGACCAGGCGATCGGAGAGCAGGATGTAGGCGCCGCTGAGGACGCCATAGACCAGGGCGATCCCGAGCGGCGACCTGGAGTCGAGGGAGACGTGGGCCACGGCAGTCAGCGGGGAGAGCGGACCGCGGACCAAGACCCTTGCGGCCCGCCATCGCCGCTGGCGACCCGCGTCGTCCGTCGGGACCTCGCGACGCGTCGGATGGGACCCCGGCGACCGGTACATCCTTGAGCGGGCTGGGAGTACGATCGATCGTGTCGGATCGGCAAGCGCTGCGTCGCGCGGGCGCTGTCGTGCTCGCCGTCAACGTCGCCCTCGTCCTCGGAAAGGGGCTGGCGTGGTACCTCTCGGGCTCGCTCGCGGTCGGCTCCGAGGCGATCAACAGCACGGCCGACGCCGCGTACAGCCTGGTCATCGTCGCGGGACTGTACCTGACCACCCAGCCGCCGGACCTCGAGCACCCCCACGGGCACGAGCGCATCGAGCCGTTCGTCTCCCTGTTCGTCGCCGCGGCGATCCTGGCGGCCGGCGGCGCGATCGTCTACGGTGCGGGGAGGGCGATCCTGGCCGGCGACGTCTCGCCGCCCACGGGGGCCAGCGCCGTCGCGGTGCTCGTCCTGGCGATCCTCGCCAAGCTCTGGCTCTACCGGTACTGTCTCCAGGTGGCCGACGCGGCGGGCTCCCCGGCGGTCGCCGCGACGGCGATCGACAACCGGAACGACGTGCTCGCGTCCAGTGCGGCACTGGTTGGCGTCGCGGGCGCGCAGGTCGGCTACCCCGTGTTCGACCCCCTCGCCGCAGTCATCGTGGGCGCGTTCGTCGTCTACTCCGGGATCGGCATCGTCCGGGACAACCTCAGCTACCTCGTCGGCGCCGCCCCGCCCGAGGAGCTCCGCCAGGAGATCGTCGAGCTGGCCCTCGCCCACCCGGACGTCGAGGGCGTCCACGACGTGATCGCCCACTACGTCGGCCCGGAGATCGACGTGTCGCTGCACATCGAGGTCGAGGGCGATCGGACGCTGACCGAGGCCCACGACATCGAGTCGGGGGTCGTCGACGCGATCGGGTCGCTCGACGAGGTCGACGACGTGTTCGTCCACGTCGATCCGAAGGAGCTGGGAGAGTGGAAGGAAGACGCCGACGGGGCGTCGGCCGATTCGTCGGAACCGGAGCACTCCTGAGCGCGGTCAACGCGTCGCTGACCCCGATCCGGGCGGTCGGGGCGGTGCACCCACGCCGGACACCGATCACTCCAGCTCGTCGACGAGCTCGCTCGCTACCCCGGTGTAGCCCGCTGGCGTCAGCGCGCGGAGCTCTTCGCGGACGTCCGCGGGGACGTCCAGCTCCGCGAACAGTGCGTGGAAGTCCTCGATCGCCACGTCCTGCCCGCGCGTCAGCTCCTTGACCCGCTCGTAGGCGTCGGTCTGGCCCTCACGCCGGAGGATCGTCTGGACGGCCTCGCCGACGACCTCCGGCGTCGCCTCGAGCTCCTCGGCCATCACCTGCTCGTTGGGGACGACCTTGCCCAGCCCGTCGAGGGTCTTCGTGTAGCCGATCAGGCAGTGGGCCAGTGCGGCACCGACGTTGCGCTTGACCGTCGAGTCCGAGAGGTCCCGCTGGAGCCGGGAGCTGGTGACGTAGCCGGCCAGGAACTCGAGGTCGCTGTTGGCCTTCGAGAGGTTCCCCTCGGCGTTCTCGAAGTCGATCGGGTTGACCTTGTGGGGCATCGTCGAGGAGCCGGTCTCGCCCTCGCTCGCCTCCTGGCCGAGGTAGCGGTCGGCGACGTAGAGCCAGCAGTCCAGATCGAGGTCAAGCAGGCAGTTGTTCGTCCGGACGAGCGCGTGGAAGGCGCTCGCGAGGTCGTCACAGGGGTTGACCTGCGTCGTGAGGGGGGTGAACTCGAGGCCGAGCCCCTCGACGAACTCGCGGGCGAACGCCCGCCAGTCGACGTCGGGATAGGCCGCGACGTGGGCGGCGTAGGTGCCGGAGGCGCCGCCGAGTTTGCCCGCGAGGTCGAGTCGCGCCTGGCGGACGTCGGCCTCGAGGTCGGCGAGCCGGCCCGCGTAGACCGCCATCTCCTTGCCGAAGGTCGTCGGCGTCGCCGGCTGGCCGTGGGTGCGGGCGAGCATCGGGACGGCGCGGTACTCGCGTGCGAGGCCGGCTAGCTCGTCGCGGACGTCGACGATCGCGGGCTCGACGACCTCCCGAAGCGCGTCCCGAACGAGCAGGCGATAGGCGAGGTTGTTGACGTCCTCGCTGGTGAGGCCGAAGTGAATCCAGTTCGCGGCGTCGAGGTCGGCAGGGAGGCCCTCGCGAACGAAGTACTCGATCGCCTTGACGTCGTGGTTCGTCGCGGGGTAGCCGCGGGCACCTTCGGTCTCGATGCGCTTGATCAGGGCGGCGTCGTCGGCGTCGAAGGACTCGTAGAGCGAGCGCAACACGGCGCACTGCTCCTCGTCGATCGCGAGGGGGGTCGCGTCGAGGTCGGCCAGCGCGATGAGGTATTCGACCTCGACCTCGGTTCGAGCGCGGAGCAGCGCCGCCTCGCTCGCGTACTCCCGGAGCGGCTCGGTGCGGCCGGCGTAGCGACCGTCCAGCGGCGAGACGGCGTCGAGCGGATCGGGCATGTCGGGAGGGTCGCGTGGCCGATTCAAAGTGCTGTCGGAGCGCCACAGGTTCAAGCGTGGTGACGCGGCGAGCCGACTCGTGACGGTCGTCATCGGACGCGAGGAGCCCGCAGACGCAGGCCCGACCGCGACCCTGGGCCACTACCGGGCACTCGACGGTTCCAGCAGCGCAGCGATCGAGATGGATCTCGACCGACCCCACGCCGCCGTCGTGGTGGGAAAACGCGGCTACGGGAAGTCCTACACGCTCGGCGTGCTGGCAGAGGAACTCGCCAGCGCCGACGGCCTCGCCCCGATCGTCGTCGACCCGATGGGAACGTTCGCCGAATTCGAGAGTGCGTCGGCGTGCGGGCAATTCCGCGCCAGCGTGATCGACGAGCCCGCCGTGGCTCCCTCCACGCTGGATCCCCGCTCCTGGTGCGAGCTGTTGGGGCTGGATCCCGAGAGCGGGGCCGGCGGGCTGGTGTGGCAGGCCGCGCGCCAGCACGAGACACTGGAGGGGATGATCGGGGACGTCCGCGAGGCGGAGGCCCCTCGGAGTGCCCGCCGGGCCGCGGCGAACCACCTCGGACTCGCAGCGGACTGGACCGTCTTCGATCCAGCCGGCATCGACGCGTCGGCGCTGGCTGGCCCGGAGATCACCCTCGTCGACGTCTCCGGCCTGACGGCGGCTCCACAGGCTGCCGTCGTCCGTGGCGTCGCGGAGGCGCTCTACCGGTCCCGCGTCGATGAGCGGGTGCGGCGGCTGCCGTGGCTGCTCGTCGACGAGGCCCACGCCTTCTTCGACGGCGTCGCGGCACCCGCCCTCGAGCGCCTGCTCACCCGCGGCCGCGCTCCCGGCGTGAGTCTCGTGCTGGCGACCCAGCGGCCGGACGTCGTCCCCGACGTCGCGGTCTCGCAGGCGGATCTCCTCCTGGCCCACCGCCTGACCGACGAGCGGGGCATCGCGGCGCTGGCGGCTGCCCAGCCGACCTACCTCTCGGGCGACCTCACGGAGCGGCTGCCGACGACACCCGGCGAGGTCCTGGCGGTCGACGACGCGACCGAATCGGTGCACGTGGGGCGCGTCCGCGAGCGACGGATGGACCACGGGGGCGCATCGCCGCGGGCGAGTGAGGTCTCCCTCGAGCGATGAGTCCGGGGCGCGGTCACCACCCGCCGGTCGGCCTGTCGGGAACGGGTGGGGATCCGGACGCGTCGACGTCCGGATGTCCCTGACGTGGCACCGGAACCCGACCGAAGCGAGAGCGCACCGGCGCCGTGACGAAACGCCACCGTTTTACCCGATGGTGTTTGTAGGAACGTACTAACACGATGGCACCACAGTGTCGCCACGGGAGGGACCGATGAAGTTGCCGCTCGACGCCGTCTCCGAGCGCGTCTCGCGGCACACGAAGGTCGTGATCGTCGCCGTGTTGCTCGTGAGCGTGGTCATGGGCGCGGGGATGGGACAGGTCAGCTCCGAGTCCGACCTCGAGCAGTTCAACTTCGGCTCGGACGCCGAGGCCGCCCAGGACTACGTCGACGCGAACTTCCAGAGCGGCGACGAGGGCGTGACGCGCGTCCAGGTCGTCTTTCGGGCCGGCGAGGACGGTGACGTCCTGACCCAGGAGTCGCTGGTCCGCGAGATCGAACTCCAACAGGCGATCGCGGCCGACGAACAGGTGGCGCCCACGTTGACCGAACGGCCCTTTACCGGCTTCGCCAACGTCGTCGCGACCCGCGCGTACGTCGAGCAACAGGGAATCGACACCGGCGGAAACGGCCTGTCGCCGGAGCAGCAACCGACCCTCGAGGAGCAGCGGGCGCTCCTGGCTGGGATGACCGACCAGCAGTTCCAGCGGCTGCTGACCGCCACGGTGGCGGGCGAGAACGTCGAGTCGGTTGCGCCGTTCGTGCCGACGGACTACGAGGCGGGATCGACGACGGCGGAGTCCCGTCGGATGATCCTCACGCAGCACGCGCCGGAGACCATGGGACCCCAGGCCAGCCCGCCGGAGGCGGTGACTGACGCGCAACTCCGGATCGACGAGCTCGTCGACGAGCGATACGGTGACGACGGATTCACCTTCGCCGCGGGCATCGTCACCGACGAGATCGACCGGTCGATGGGCGACAGCATGGCGATCGTCCTGCCGCTGGCACTGCTGTTCGTCGTGTTCGTGTTGACCATCGCCTACCGCGACCTGCTGGACATCCTGCTCGGCGTCTCCGGCATCGCCCTCGTCCTCGTCTGGACGTTCGGCTTCATGGGCTGGAGTGGGATCGCGTTCAACCAGATCATGATCGCGGTGCCGGTTTTGCTCGTGGGGCTGTCCATCGACTACGCGATCCACGTCTTCATGCGCCACCGCGAGCAGCGTGCGGCCGATCACGAGACCACCCGGGAGGCGATGCAGACGGTCCTGATCGGCCTGGGCGCCGCCCTCATCTGGGTGACGATCACCGCGATGATCGGGTTCCTCTCGAACCTGGTGAGCCCGCTGCCGCCCATCGAGGACTTCGGCCTCGTCAGTGCGTGGGGCATCTTCGCCACGCTGGTCATCTACACGCTGTTCGTGCCCGCCGCGAAGGTCGAACTCGACGAGTTCCTCGAGGGACGTGGATGGGACCGCGAGAAGGCGGCCTTCGGCACGGGCGGCGGCACGTTCTCGTCGTTCCTCTCCGGGGGCGAGACGCTCGCACGGCGCGCCCCGTGGGGCGTCGTGCTCGTCGTCCTGTTGCTCACCGCCGGCGCCACCGCCGGCGCGACGCAGGTCGACACGACGTTCCAGCAGGAGGACTTCCTCGCCGACGATCCGCCGGACTGGATGGACTCGCTGCCCGAACCCTTCGCCCCCGGCGAGTACCAGGTCAAGGACCAGCTCGACTACGTCAACGAGCGCTACAGCCGCGAGGACTCCAACACGCAGTTGCTCATACGCAGCGAGACCGGCGGGATCGCGAACGCCGAGACGCTCCGCCGGATCGACCGCGCAGAGAGCGTGGCCGCCGAGCAGGACGCCATCGTGACGACGCCGACCGGCGAGGCCAGCGTCCAGAGCCCGCTGCGTGGGATGCGGCGGCTCGCGGAGAACGACGATAGCTTCGCCGAGACGTTCGGGGCCGCGGACACCAACGGCGACGGTATCCCGGACCAGAACGTCGCGGGCGTGTTCGACGCCTACCTCGCGACCGCTCCCCAGGAGGCCTCCAGCGTCCTCTATCGGAACGACCAGGGCGAGTACGAGGCCGCTCGCATGGTCTTTTCCGTCCGGGGCGACGCCGGCACCGACGCCGCCGCCGGCGACACGAAGACCATCGCCGACGAGTTCGGCGGCAACGGCGCAAGGGCCACCGCCACCGGCCAGCTCGTCGTCTTCAACGTCATCGAGGAGGAGCTGTTCAACAGCGTCGTCCAGTCGCTGATCGTGACGTTCGTCGCGGTGTTCGCCTTCCTGATGGTCGCCTACCGGCTGGTTCATGGAAGCGCGCTCCTGGGCGGCGTGACCCTGACGCCCATCGTCCTCACCGTCGCGTGGATCCTGGGGACGATGTACCTGCTCGACATCTCCTTCAACGTCATCACCGGGACGATCACGAGCCTCACCATCGGCCTCGGGGTGGCGTACAACATCCACGTCAGCGAGCGCTACCGGCTGGAGCTGAGCCGCGGGAAGAACCCCTGGGAGGCAGTCCACCTCGCGGTCACCGGCACCGGCGGGGCGCTGCTGGGGAGCGCGGGGACGACCGTCGGCGGGTTCGGGGTGCTGGCGTTCGCGATCCTCCCGCCGCTCCAGCAGTTCGGCATTATCACCGGGATCACGATCATCTACGCGTTCCTCGGAAGCGTGTTCGTGCTGCCGAGCTTCCTGGTGCTCTGGACGCAGTACCTCGGCCCCGCCAGTCCCTTCGACGACGACGTGAAGGCCGAGGCACCCGGGGTGGCACCGGCCGATGAGTGAGGGGGAGACCGCCCGGGCCGCGTCGGGAGCCGAGGCCGAGGGCGCTCCCGGTTGGGGCGCTCCAGGCCGATGAACGAGGGCGCCGAAGGCGACGACGCCGTCGACCCGATCGCCGCACTCCAGCGCCTCGGGCTCTCGAAGTACGAGGCCGAGGTGTTCGTCGCGCTCCAGCGCCGCGAAACGGGGACCGCGAGCGACGTCGCCGACATCGCCGACGTCCCCCGGTCCCAGGTCTACGGGGCCGCCGAGGACCTCGAGGAACGGGGACTGATCGACGTGCAACACGGCTCGCCAAAGCGCTACCGCGCCGTCTCGCTGGAGGAGGCACGCGAGCAGCTCCGACGGGACTTCGAGCGGGAGCACGACCGGGCGTTCGACGCGCTGCGGTCGCTCGAGTACGACCGCTCCGGTGGCGGGGAGCGACAGGAGGAGATCTGGACGGTCTCGGGACGGGGGACGATCGACGCCCGCGTGGCCCGCTTCGTCGCCGATGCCGAGGAGCGGGTCCGATACGCCCAGCCGTTCCCCTTCGACCGGGAGACTGTCGATGCTTTCGAGGCGGCTCACGACGACGTGGACGTCGTCGTCGCGGCCGTCAATACGGACCTCGTCGAGCCCTTCTCGGGGACCGGCGTCGAGACCGTGGTGCTTCCGGACGCCTTCGACAGGAACGGGTGGCCACGCGGACGATTCCTCGTGGTCGACGGACGGACCGTGCTCGTGTCGGTCGTCGGTCCCGAGGGCGACGAGGCAGCGTTCTGGAGCGAGGACACCGACTTCGCTGACCTGCTGATCCAGCTCCTCGATGGCTACTTCGGCCGCCAGCTCGACCTGCGAGACGGTCAGTAGCTCCCCGCTCCTCCCCACCCTCGGGCCACGCGCCGGGTCGCTCCGGAGCCAGGACGTCCCGCCGGCCGGCGACGCTTCCGATGGATTGATTCGACGTCCGCTGAATACCGACGGCGTGGATCGACGGAACCTCCTCGCGACGATCGCGGGCTTCGCTGCAGCGGCCGCGGTGTTCGCGGTCATGTTCTGGATCGTCGACGCCGGAGAGGTGCTGGCGGAGGTCCGTGGCGCCGATCCGGCGCTCGTCGCGGTCGTCGCGACGGCGATCCTCTGCTGGAACGTCGCCTGGGGGATCGCGCTCTGGAACGTCCTCGCCGCGCTGGAGATCGACGCGCCGGTACACGTCGCCGTGGGGATTCACGCCGCCGCGGCGTTCGGCAACCACATCACGCCGTTCGCACAGGCAGGAGGTGAACCGATCAACGCGCTGCTCATCAGCCGCGTCACCGACACCGAGTACGAGGTGAGCCTCGCGTCGATCACCAGCTTCGACGCCATCAACGTCGTCCCCTCCCTCACTTTCGCGACCGCCGGCGCACTCTACCTCCTGGTCGCGCGGCCTGGGGTCCACGGCCTCGGACTGGTGCCGGTCGCGGTCGTCGGCGGGGCGATGACGGTCGCGCTGCTCGTCGGCGGGGGGTGGCTGTTCCGACGCGGGCTCCGCGTTCGACTCCGCAGCGTCGGGAGGACGCTCGGCGGCGGCGCGACGCGACTGCTCCCCGGGCTCGACCCAGCCCACGTCGAGGCCCTCGGAGAGCGAGTCCGGGGCTTCGCCGGTGCCGTGGGCCGTCTGGCCGTCGACCGCCGTCGGCTCGCCGTTGCGATCGCGTTCTCGACGCTGGGCTGGGGCCTGCAGGCTGTGGGACTGTGGGTCACCTTCCTCGCGCTGGACACGTCGATCCCGCTGGTCGTGCCCTTCTTCGTCCTGCCGCTGGGCCGGGTCGGCGGGGCGCTGCCGACGCCCGGCGGCCTGGGGGGGACCGAGGCGATCGTCGCCTCCCTGCTGGCCGTGTTGACGGTCGCGGACGGTGCCACGATAGCCGCGGCCGTCACCATCCACAGCGTCGGAGGGTACCTGCTGACCACGAGTGTCGGCGCTGCCGCGGCGAGCGCGCTCGTCGTCTCGGAGTGAGTGCGGCCGGGAGCCTGGTAGACGATCCGACGACTGTGGCCGTCCACCACGCCGATCATCGGGAGGCCGCGAGGCAACGGACCCCCAGAACGACGGCGAACCGACCGTGCTCGACGGGCGCGGCCGACCGGACCGCAATTCATTTCTCCCGACGCGGTCGTCTCTCGGACATGACGCGCGTCCTGGGCATGGCGAGCAATCGAGGGCGTAATTTGATCAACATCCACGAGCGGGCGCCGGGGGGTGCGGAACTCGGGGTGGTACTGACCAACGACGCGGACGCGCCGATCCTCCAGAAGGCCGCCGACCGCGACATTCCGACGGAGGTCGTCGAGCGCGAGGACGGCGAGGGACGGAAGGCCCACGAGCGCCGGATCAACGACGCCCTCGCCGAGTACGACTACGACCTGGTCTGTCTGGACGGCTACATGCGGATCGTCTCGAACACCTTCCTCGACGCCCAGCCGACGACGCTGAACGTCCACCCCGCCCTGCTGCCCTCCTTCCCGGGGATGGACGCCTGGGGCGACGCGCTGGAGGCGGGCGTCGACCTCACCGGCTGCACGGTCCACGTGGTAATCGACGCGACGGACGAGGACGGCAACGTCATCGAGGACCTGGTCGACGCCGGCCCGATCGTCACCCAGGAGCCGGTGCCGGTGTACGAGGGCGACGACGCCGAGGACCTCAAAGAGCGCGTGCTCTACGAGGGCGAGTTCGCCGCGTACCCGCGTGCGGTGGGCTGGTTCGCCGAGGACCGCGTCGACGTGGACTACGAGGCGAACGAGGTGTCGATGCCCGGCAACGTCGACGAGTCCCTTCCCCTCCGATTCCTCGCCACGGGCGACCGGGCAGCAGCCCTCCGCTACGGCGAGAATCCCCATCAAGACGCGGCGCTGTACGCCGACTACACCTGCGAGGAGGCGACGGTCGTCGGGGCCCCGCAGCTGAACGAGGGCGCGAAGGCCTGCTCGTACAACAACTACAACGACGCCGACGCCGCACTCGGGATCGTCAAGGAGTTCGACGAGCCCGCAGCGGCGGTGATCAAGCACACCAACCCCGCAGGCGCGGCCGTCGCGGACACCCTCGCCGACGCCTACCGGGACGCCCTCTCGACGGACGCCAAGAGCGCCTTCGGCGGCATCGTCGCCCTGAACCGGGAGTGCGACGCCGCGACAGCCGCCGAGATCACCGACTCGTTCAAGGAGGTCGTCGTCGCGCCGGGGTACACCGACGAGGCGCTCGACGAGCTCTTCGAGAAGGACAACCTCCGCGTGCTGGACGTCGGCACGCTGGACACGCCCCGGGAGCAGTTCACCGAGAAGCGGGTGACCGGCGGCCGCCTCGTCCAGGAGGTCGACCGGCAGGCGCCCAGCGTCGAGGACCTCGAGGTCGTCACCGAGCGTGCGCCGACGGACGAGCAACTGGAGACGATGCGCTTCGCCTGGCAGACGATCAAGCACGTCAAGTCCAACGCCATCCTGTTCGCGACGGGCACGGAGACGGTGGGTGTCGGCGCCGGTCAGGTATCCCGCGTCGACGCCGTCGAGATAGCGAAGATGAAAGCCGAGAGCGACGCCGAGGGCAAGTCCGCCGACGGCGCTGTCATGGCCTCGGACGCCTTCTTCCCGTTCCCCGACGCCGTCGAGACCGCCGCGGAAGCGGGCATCGAGGCGATCGTCCAGCCCGGCGGCTCCGTCAACGACGAGGACGTGATCGAGGCAGCCGACGCCCACGACATGGCGATGGTCTTCACCGGGAGTCGCGCGTTCCGTCACGACTGACCGGCGCTCGCCCGCGCCGCGAAGCTCCGCGACGAGGCGGCACGCCTAACTACCCGTACCTCGAAACCGGCTTCGATGCGACGGCAGGTCGTGATCGCCGGTGCCGCCCTGGGAATCGCCGTCGTCACGGTGTTGCTCGTGGCGGCACTGGCACCCCCGGAGCCCGGCCCGCCGACCGAGCTGACCGACGACCACCGCGACCGCCGGGTCAGCTTCGAGGGCTACGACAGCGGCGTCTGGCCCTACCTCAGCAGCGAGCAGACGTTTCGCCGCACGAGCCCGATCAACGTCGTCGTTCGCGGCGAAACGGAGACCGTCCTGGGCATGCTCAGGGAGAGTCGGAACACCGACTTCCAATCGCTCCCGGAGAACGAACCGGATCGGCCACCCGGCGACACGGTCGCCGACGGCCGGCGAAACCGGACGGCGGCCGAGAGCCTCTCCATCGACTGGGAGAGCACGGAGGGCGCCACGCGGTACGCCTACGTCGACGACGGCGACGGTGACGGCGGCGAGTGGGTGGACGAGACCGCACAGCTCCAGGACGGCACCTACTACGGCCAGCGCTATCACATCCGGTTGTACGCCACCCCCGAGGATTCCGAGCCCTGGGTCGCGATGCAGGCACACTCCGAGCACTTCGACTGGTTCACCCTCCGCCACGAGGTCCACGGCACCGAGGACGCCCAGAACCGCGTCGAGGACGTCTTCTTCGGGGACTCCCGCGTCGACGACGTCTGGCGGGCCTACGTCGAGAACGACGACAGCTCAGACTCCGACGGGTGGGCGTCGATGGTGGTGCTCCTCGTTGCACTCCCCGGCGTCGGCGGACTCGCGGTCTCGGGCCGCGTCTCCGAGCGCGTCGACGACGTCCTCCAGCGACACCTCACGCCCGTGGATCGCCGACGCGCGAACGCGATCCGGCAGCGACTCTCGCTCCGGCTCGGCCTCCTCGCGGTCGCCGCGACGTCGATCCTCCTCGGGGTGCGCTTCGCGGGGATCGCCCTCGAGACGCACGCCGGCTTCCTCTCGATGCACGCCATCGCGGCGATCCTCTATCCCTTCATCGCCCTGGGCATCCCGATCGCGACCTACGCGCTGGCAAGCGGGATCAAGCACCGGATGGACGCCGCCGTGGCGGCCTCCACGAGCCTGGCTGCAGGCGTCGTCCTCGACTACGGATACGTCGGTATCGACGTGATCTCGATCGGCGTGCTCGTCCAGCGCCTGGCGATCATCCTGGCCCTCGGCCTCATCGCCGCAGGGGCCGCGAAACGTGCCACCCGTTCCCGACGAGTCAACGGCCTCGTGACCGCGGGCGTCGTCGTGTGGGTGACGCTGCTGGCGGCGACGCTCCTGGAGTACGTCTGAGCGGGTCGACCACTCCGACAGGATAAAGCGCGACGCGGAAGTGACCGTCCGTATGGACTACCCCGAGGCCTCGAACTTCCTCTTTGGCCTCCGACGGTTCGGTGCCCGGCCCGGTACCGAGTCGACCGCGGACCTCTTGGCGGAGCTGGGCGACCCCCACGACGCCATCGACTTCGTTCAGGTCGCCGGCTCCAACGGCAAGGGCTCGACGGCGCGGATGACCGAGCGCGTGCTCCGGGAGGCGGGGCTCTCGGTCGGACTCTTCACCTCGCCACACCTCGAGGACCTCCGGGAGCGGATCCGCGTCGACGGGCGGAAGATCCCCGAGCGAGCCGTGGTCGCGTTCGTGGAGGACGTGGAGGAGTACGTCGTCGAGCGCGGCGCCTCGGGCGCCTCCCCGACCTTCTTCGAGGCGACGACGGCGATGGCGCTGTGGCAGTTCGCCCGGGCGGACGTCGACGTCGCGGTGCTCGAGGTCGGCATCGGCGGCAAGCTCGACGCGACGAGCGTGGTCGAGCCCGTCGCCAGCGCCGTCACGACCGTGAGCTTAGAGCACACCAGCTTGCTTGGAGAGACGACCGAGGAGATCGCCCGTGACAAGGCCCACGTCGCCCCCGCAGACCGGCCCCTCGTCACCGCCGCGGAGGGCGATGCACTGGCGACGCTTCGGGCGGAGACCGACGGGCTCCTGACGGTCGGCCTCGACGGGGACCAGCCGAACCGCCCCGACGTCCTGGCGACCTACCACGGCCGGCGGAACCACACCGAGGCCGCCATCGAACTGGCCGGTGACGACTGGTCGGTCGAGACGCGACTCCCCGTCCTCGGTGCCCACCAGGCGGAGAATGCCGGGGTCGCGGCGGTCCTCGCCCGGCAGGTACTGGCCGATCGCGATCGGACGCTCCCGCCCGAGGACCTCGCGCGGGGGCTCCGCCAGTCCCACTGGCCTGGCCGCTTCGAGGTCGTCGAACACGAGCCGCTGGTCGTACTCGATGGGGCACACAACGCCGGGGCCTGCGAGCGCCTCGCGAGCGTGCTCCGGGAGTTCGAGTACGACGACCTCCACCTCGTCGCCGGGATCATGCACGACAAGCCACACCGGGAGATGGCGGCGGCGCTCCCCGCCCCGGATCGGGTGTGGACCTGCCGACCGGACCTCGATCGCGCGGAGGATCCGGCGGTCCTGGGACGGGCCTTCGAGACGGCTGGCGCCGAGGCCGTCTCCGTCGGCGGCTCGGTCCAGGCCGCCGTGGAGGAGGCGCTCGACACAGCCGAGAGGGACGACGTCGTCCTCGTCACCGGCTCCCTGTTCACCGTCGCGGAGGCGCGGGCTCGCTGGACGCGCCTGCAGACGCCGCGGGAAGTCGAGGACCTCGCGCAAGCACGGGCCGCGCTGGCGGACGTCGGCGTGACCGACGCGGGCGTCTGGCGAATGCGCGGGGATGCCGTCCACCGCGTCGTCGAGACCAGGCTCCAGCGTCGCCAGGCGGCGGCGATCAAACAGGAGCTGCTGACGCTGGGCGGGGACTGCGCGATCGCGGGAACCGACCACGACGGCGAGCTGGTCAGGGTGCTCTTGCTCGGGACGCTCTCGGAGTTCCGGGGCCTCGCCGACGCGCTCGCCGACCAGCCCTACGGGCTCCCGCGGGTCGGCGAGGAGCTCCGGCGACAGCTCGGGATCGACGTCCCCGAACCCGAGCCGACCTATCCGTGGCAGGAGGGCACCGCCGTGATGGGCATCTGCAACGTCACCCCCGATAGCTTCCACGACGGCGGGGAGTACGACCGCGTGGAGGACGCCGTCGACCGGGCGGAGTCGATGGTGGAGGCCGGCGCCGAGATCGTCGACGTCGGCGGGGAGTCGACCCGCCCGGGAGCGGAGCCGGTCCCCGTGGAGACCGAGATCGATCGGGTCGTCCCGGTGATCGAGCGGATCGCGGACCTCGAGGCCACGATCTCCGTCGATACCCGCAAGGCCGCCGTCGCGGCGGCGGCACTCGAGGCCGGCGCGGACCTCGTAAACGACGTCTCCGGGCTCGAGGATCCGGCGATGCGCTTCGTGGCCGCCGAGCACGATGCACCGCTGGTGGTGATGCACAGCATCGAGACGCCGGTCGATCCCGACGCCGACGTCACGTACGACGACGTCGTCCGGGACGTGATCGAGACGCTCGGCGAGCGCGTGCTGCTGGCGGAGCAGGCCGGACTCGACCGGGAGCAGATCCTCGTCGATCCGGGTCTCGGCTTCGGCAAGACCGCCGCAGAGAGCTTCGCGCTCCTCGAGCGGCTCCCCGAACTCCGAGCGCTGGGCTGCCCGATCATGGTGGGCCACTCCCACAAGTCGATGTTCGCGCGGGCGGGCTACGACCACGGCGAGCGTGGGCCGCCGACTATCGCCGCGACAGCACTCGCGGCCGACCGCGGTGCCGACGTCGTCCGGGTCCACGACGTCCCAGAGAACGTCGCCGCGGTCCGGACCGTCGACGCCGCCAGCGCGACGCGGGAGGAGTGAGGCGCCGGGCAGCCGAGCCACTCGGCAGCCGATCGACCCGTGTGCCGAGCCACCCCGGTGCCGAGCAACGCCTCGACGACCAGCAGCGGCGCTCGACCGCCGAATTCCCGGCGTCTAGTCGCGCAATTCAGGAATCCTTATAGGGGGTGCGGGGAAAGCCGCACTCGTATGGCAGACCTGATCGTCAAAGCCGCCGTGAAGGAAGCGCTCGACGACAAGAACGTCGCCTCGGACTTCTACGAGGCCCTCGACGCGGAGGTCGAGGAGCTCCTCGAGGACGCCGCCGCCCGCGCCGAAGCCAACGACCGGAAGACGGTCCAGCCCCGCGACTTGTAGGCCGGGGCCTTCTCTCGACTCCTCGATGGCCAGCGGCTGCGCTGGTCCGAACCGGAACAGCGTCGGGTGGAAACCCGGCGGTGCGGAACCCTTTTCCGCCGTCTCGGCATATCGACAGCCGACAATGGGCATGGGCTCGGACATGTACCGCCAGCAGATCCTCGACCACTACAAGAACCCGCGGAACTACGGTGAACTCGAGGATCCCACGTACACTCACGTCGGCGAGAACCCGATGTGCGGCGACGAGATCACGGTCGACGTCGCGCTCGAGGACGGGACGATCGAGCGCGTCGCCTTCCGCGGCGACGGCTGTGCGATCAGCCAGGCCGCCGCCTCGATGCTCTCCGAGCGCCTGCAGGGAGCCAGCGTCGAGGAACTCCAGGAGATGGACCGCGACGACGTCATCGAGATGCTCGGCGTCGAGATCTCCCCGATGCGCGTGAAGTGTGCCGTGCTGGCGGAGAAGGTCGCCCAGGACGGCTACGAGATCTACGAGGGCGAGAAGGACGTCGGCCGGACGACGACCGAGTGAGCACGGCGCGCGGGTCGGTGCTACAAATCGGCCCGCCATTGTCGCTGATTTGTACTCCAGCGTCGACGTCGGAGCGGCCGCTCAGCCAGGACGACGGCAACGACAGCACTGGAACAGACGGCAATCTGAGAAACACAGACCGGTAGCGGCGGACGAGAAGGCTCGCCACCTCGGATTGCTTACCGGGGCCCAAAGCCCATGTCGAGGGTCTGGTTGTGCGCCTCCTCGTCGTCCATCTCGGGGCGTTCGGTCTCCTGGCCCGCGTAGGCGCCGTCCAGGCCCCACGCGAACGTGTACATGGCGACGATGAAGACCCCACAGGCGGCCAGCATGTACTCCGGCGGGGGCGTCTGGAGGCCGAAGAAGGGCCCCCGGACGATGTACCACCCGGAACCGAGAGCGGCGACGAGTCCCACGAGCCCGACGAGTAGCGAGACGGTCTTACCCATCGTCCGTCGAACCCTCCATCATAGCTGAGAGGACGACCCGCGAACTCTTAAGCTGTAGGCATAAAATATCGCCATATATAATACATTTTATCGAATATTATTTGGAGACAAGGAGAACGCGGGTCGAAACGAAACGGAATTCCGGCGGTTCGGACAGTGTGCCAGCCGTTCACACGAATCGGGGCCGGTGCGAGTCTCGTTCCCGGTCACTGTCCGCCGATCTCCTGCTGCCGACGACCGACCGCCCGCTCACCGTCGAGCGACCGCCCCGTTCGTCGGTCGACCGACGCCAGCGTCCGCGGCGACGCGGTTGCAGCTCGCTCACGATCCGTCTCGGTGCTCCCCGCCGATCGGATGCGACGTCAGTCCTCGCCGTGGAACTCGCGGGCGCGACCGACGTTCCACTCGAACCCCTTGCCGTCCTCCGTCGGCGTCTCGAGGACGAAGGGGAGGTCCCGGAGGTCGGGGTGGGTGAGGATCGCCGCCATCCCGTCCTCGCCGATCTCCCCCTCGCCGAGGTGTGCGTGCTCGTCCTTGTTCGTCCCGCAGGCGTGTTTCGAGTCGTTGAGGTGGATCGCCTCGAGCCGGTCGAGGCCGACGGCGTCGTCGAAGGCTTCGACGGTCTCCTCGACGCCCGATTCCGTCGAGAGGTCGTAGCCCGCGACGAAGGTGTGGGCGGTGTCGACGCAGACGCCGAGGTCCCGGTCGCTGCGCTCGAGGACGCCCGCCAGCTCCTCGAAGCTGCCCCCGAGTTTCGTGCCGGAGCCGGCGTCGGACTCGACGAGGATCTGGACGCCCTCGGGCACGTCGAGGGAGTCCAGAACTGCGGCGGCGTTGTCCAGGCCCGCCTCGACGCCGGCGCCCGTGTGGGCGCCGAGGTGGACGTTGAGGTACTCGACGCCGAGTCGCTCGGCGGCGTCGAGTTCCGCCTGCATGCTCGCGGCGGACTTCTCCCGGAGGTCCTCCTTGGGCGTCGCGAGGTTGACGAGGTACGAGGAGTGGATCAGCCACGGCCCCTCGAGGCGCTCGGCAGTCTGTTCGCGGAAGGCGTCCGCCTCCTCGTCGTCGATGGAGGGCTCCTGCCAGACCTGCGGGGAGGTCGTGAAGATCTGCCCGCAGTTGCCGCCGACGTCGCGCTGGCGCTCGACGGCGTTGTCGACGCCGCCCGCTATCGAAACGTGGGCCCCGATTCGCATACGCTGGCGGAGGGACACCGACCTGATAGGCGCTTCGATGGACCCGTCCACCGGGACACGGCTCGGCCGCCGTGCTCCAGGCGTTCCCGGACGCCTCCGGCAAGCTTGTCCGGTTTCCGCGGACGCTACGCCGCTGCACTGTGAACCGTTCTCACGCACATGACGGATGCCTACGTCCACGTCGTCGTCGACGCCGGTGCAGCCTCCGAGGCGGCCCGGCGCATCGCCGACGTCCCGGCTGTCGCCGAGGCGCACCTCGTGACCGGCGAGCACGACGTCGTCGCCCAGCTCGACCTCGACAGTACCGACGACATCCCAACGGTCGTCGCCGACCAGATCCACGACGTCAGCGGGGTGGTGGACACGGTGACGAACGTGGCGTTCGAGCCCTGAGACCGGTATCGACAGGTCCTCAGCGGTCGTCGACCGACCGGTCGAACAGCCACGCGTCGCTGGCGTACTTCCGCTCGGCGAGCGTTCGGGCCCGCTCGAGTTCGGCGTCGCTCCACCCACCCACGCTGGCGTCGGCCCACTCCGAGAGGGCGGATTCGAGAGCCTCCACGGCCCGGGAGCGGTCGATGCCCGTCTCCGCTCGGATCGACGTGACGCGGTCGCGGTAGGTCTCCTCGGAAACGTCGTCGGTCGCAAAGACCCCGAGGTGTCGGTCGGGACGCAGGTCGTAGGACAGCGAGCCGTGCTGGATCACCGCCTCGCGCTGGCGGTACTGCGCGTTGCCGCTCACCTTCCTGGGCCGCTGGGCCACTGCCGTGGACGCTCCGGCGGCCGCATCCGCGGAGACGTCGCCGGACCCCCTCGAGACCAGATCGTGTGCGGGATTGATGGCCCTGAGGTAGCAACAGGGATCGTGGATCGCCGGCTGCTCGTCGTCGGCGAACGCTGCCGCGACGCCCATCCGCTCGAGGGCCACCAGGATCGGCGCACACAGGAGGCGGTAGGTCTCCATGAGGTCGCCGGGCAGTTCCCCCGCCGGGGCGACGATCGAGTAGGAGATGTCGGCGTCCCGATCGTGATAGATCCCACCGCCGCCAGTCTGGCGGCGGGTGACGCCGATCCCCTCGCGCCGGCAGTACTCCCAGTCCACCGTCTCGGGGGCCTGGCGGTAGCCCAGCGAGAGCGTGCTGGGCGCCCAGCGGAAGGCCCGTACCGTCCGGGGACCGCCCGCGACGGCCGTCTCGGCCGCGACCTCCTCCAGCGCCATGTGGATCGGGCCCGGGCGTGCCTCCTCGGGGATCAGGCGCCACTCCCGGTCCGCGAGCGGGGAATCGTCGACGGACACGGAGCTATGTACCCGCACGTACCCGATAGCAGTTACGTTCCCGTCGCCCATGGACGATGGGCCTGAGGACGGAGCACTGTGAGAGGTGGACGATACCGGGCGATCGCGATCGCATGACACGGCGGAGGTGAGCGGTCCGGCCTGGAAACCGGCGAGCTCAACTATATAGAATTATATATCCATACGTACGCTCTAGAGTCCCTACATACGTGAAATAGCACGGTATTAGTGGGACCTGTCGTTACGTTTGCCTAATGCCCCCGGGGGAGTCGCGGGCGGACGCTGGTATCACGCGACGGGCGACACTTGCGGCCGTGGCTGGACTCGGTGCCACGTCGGCGGCGGGCTGCGTCGAGTTCCGCAGTGCCCGCGGGTCGGACTCCGGGCTCTCGGGCTCGATCGACGTGCGTGGGAGTTCGACCGTCGAGCCGGTCATGACCGCCTTTGCTCAGGCGTTCACCGAGGACCATCCCGACGTCTCGATCAACGTCACGGCGACCGGGACCGGCGCGGGCTTCGGGGACTTCTTCTGTGAGGGAACGTCCGATTTCAACAACGCGAGCCGCGCGATCCGGGGACCCGAGGAGGAGCAATGCGCTGACGCCGGCGTCGAGTACGTCCGACTCCAGCTCGCGACGGACGCGCTCACCGTGATCGTGAACAACGACGCCGACTTCCTGGAGTGTCTCACCGTCGAGGAACTCGCGGAGATCTGGGCCCGCGACGGTGCCCAGCGATGGAGTGACGTCCGCTCGTCATTTCCCGACGAGTCGATCCAGCACTTCGGACCGGCCGACACCTCCGGGACCTACGACTACTTCTCGGAGAACGTCCTCGGCGAGGACCGCGAACACATTCGCGAGTACCAGGCGACCGAGGACGACAACACGATCCTCTCGGGCGTCGCCGGCGATCCCCACGCGATCGGCTACTTCGGCTTCGCGTTCTACTACTCGAACCCGGACGCGGTCACCGCAATCGGCGTCGACGACGGCGACGGCTGCGTGGTTCCGAGCCTCCAGACCGCCTCCTCGGGCGAGTACAGCACGCTCTCGAGGCCACTGTACACCTACGTCTCGAGGGCCGCGCTCGAGCGGCCCTCCGTCGCCGAGTTCGCGCGCTTCGCCGTCCAGCAGAGCACCTCCGAGCAGATCGTAGCCGAGCGGGTGGGCTACGTCCCCCAGTCGCCCGAGGGGATGGGGGTGCAACTCGACCGACTCAACCGCGCGATCGCGGAGGTGAGCGAATGAGTTCGCCATCGAGCACGCCCGATCTGACGCGCGACCGGAACCTCACCGACGCCCTCGACACTGGCTGGGCGGTCTTCTTCGGCCTCTGTGCCCTCCTGACGCTGGCGACGACGCTGGCGATCGCCTGGATGCTCGCCCGCAACTCGCTGGCGTTCTTCGCGGCGTATTCGCTCGACGCGTTCCTGACCGGCACGACGTTCCTCGCCTCCGACGAGGTCTTCGGGATCGTCCCGCTGCTCGTCGCCACGCTCTCGGTGACGGTGATGGCCGCCCTCATCGCGCTCCCGATCGGCACCCTGACGGCGATCTACCTCAGCGAGTACGCGAGCGGGCGAACGCGCGCAATTTTGAAGCCGCTGCTGGAGATCCTCGCCGGCGTCCCGACGATCGTCTACGGCATCTTCGCGCTGCTGTACGTCACGCCGCTCTTGCAGGTGCTGTTCCCGGAGCTTCCCACGTTCAACCTCCTGTCGGCCTCGCTGATGATCGGGATCATGACGATCCCCATGGTCTCTTCGATCAGCGAGGACGCCATCAGCGCCGTGCCGGACGACCTCCGGCGGGCGGGCTACGGCCTCGGCGCCACGAAGTACGAAGTCTCGACCGGCGTCGTCGTCCCGGCGGCGGCCTCCGGGATCGCCTCCTCCTACATCCTGGCCGTCTCCCGGGCCATCGGGGAGACCATGATCCTCGCGGTCGCGGCCGGGACGCAGGCCCGCATGCCGCCAGTCAGAGAGGCCGCCGGCGTGGTTCCCTTCGTCCACCCCGGGGAGGTCCTGCTCGAACCGGGCATGACGCTGACCACGGCGATGATCCACTCCCGCGGGGGCGAGCTGACCGGGGGTTCGATCGCCTACGACGCGCTGTTCGCGCTGGGGCTGACGCTGTTCGTCATCACCCTCGTCCTGAACGTCGGGAGCGACATCATCGCCGAGCGCTACAGGGAGGAGTACTGACCATGGCGACGGGAGACTCCCACGACTTCGGCGCCGTCAGCCGGCTGCGGGGTGCCGTCTTCGAGAGCATCGCTTTCGCCGCCTCGGTGGTCGGCATCCTCGCCCTGGCGCTGTTGATGTCCGTCGTGACCATCGACGCCTTCGGCCTCGACGCCGCAGACGACGGCTGGCTCCTGACGTATCTCTTCGTCGCCGTCGTTCCCACGCTGGCGGTGTGGGGCCGCAGCATCGAGGACACCGCGTTCCGACGCCGGGTGGCGGCGCTGGCAGTCGGGGGACTGCCCGCCGCGCTCCTCTTCGACCTCGGCCTGGCCGCGGCGGGCCTCGCACTCCCGCGCTTTGGCTGGGTGCTGCTGTACGCCCTGGGCGTCGCCGTCCCCGTGGCCGGCGCGGTCCTCGTCGCCGGGAGCCAGGGACAGGTCGGCGGGACTGCGACCGGCTTCGTCGGCAGAATCGTCGGCGGCACCGTCCTGGGATTCGGACTGGTCGTCCTCTTCGAGGTTCTCGCGCCCCAGCTGTGGCTGTTCGTCTACTCGCTGGGCGTCCTGCCCGCCGCAGCACTGACTGCCTACCAGCACTGGGCTCCCGAGAGTCGGCTCCCCACGCTCCGGATCCCCGTGGCGCTGGCCGGGGTGGTGCTGGCGGTCGAGCTCCACCGCCTGCTCGTGGTGCTCGTCCCCTACTGGGCGATGCACGTCTGGTCGCTCGCGCTGCCGGTCGCGGGCGTCCTCGGGCTCGTCGTCGCCCGGGATCGCTCCCGTCGCACGGGGATCCAGGCGGCGGGTCTCGCCGCGACCGTCCTCGTCGCCGGGAGCCTCGCCGTCGGGACGCTGGGCGTTCCACCGAGTTACGCGCTGCTCGTCCTGCTCGGTCTGGTCCCGGCCGGGAAGTACGCGGGCGAGCGGGTGGCCACCCACCCGGAGCGACTGGGGCTCCTCCCGCCGGTCCTGCTCGTCGTCGGGGCGGCCGTGGCAGCGCTCGTCGTCGGCACGCTCGGGTTCTCCGGACCGGAGCCGTGGCTCGACTGGGGCTTTCTCACCGGCGTCCGCTCCAGCCCCGCCGAGCAGGCGGGGTTCTACCCGGCGATCGTCGGCTCGGCCCTCATCATCTCGCTGGTGGCGGTCCTCTCCTTCGCCTTCGGCGTCGGCACCGCCCTCTTCCTCGAGGAGTACACGGCCGACGAGGGCCTGGTGGGTACGCTCACCCGGCTGTTGCAGGTCAACATCGCGAACCTCGCGGCGGTACCTTCCGTGGTCTACGGCCTGCTGGGCCTGGGCCTGTTCGCGAACCTCCTCGGGTTTGGCCTCGGCACCGTCCTCACGGCCGGACTCACGCTCTCCCTGCTGATCCTGCCGATCACGATCATCTCCGCCCAGGAGGCGCTGCGGGCCGTCCCCGACGACCTCCGCCGGGGATCGGACGCCATGGGCGCCACGCGCTGGCAGACCACAAAGAACGTCGTCATTCCCGAGGCCCTGCCCGGCATCTTCACCGGCACGATCCTCGCCCTGGGTCGGGCAATCGGGGAGACCGCACCGCTGGTGTTGATCGGGACCGCCGGGACGGTCACGACGGCACCCTCGGACCTGGCCGACACCGTCTCCGCGATGCCGATCCAGCTGTTCACCTGGTACTCCCGGCCCGGCGCGTTCCGGGAGGGCGTCGTGCCCGCCGGGGTCGTGACCTTGCTGCTCGTCCTGCTCGTGATGAACGGCACCGCGATCGTCCTCCGGAACCGCTACGAGCAATCGGGGTCCTGAGGGACCGGCTCCCAGACGGCGGGTCCGATCCACCACCGACGGGCGACTACCGAGCTCTGGTGGGCGCCATCGCGAACGCGCCGGACGCACAGCGAGGCGGGCACTCGGAGGATCCGAGGCCAGATCGGCCGCGCACGGCGAGGAGTCGAAGATCAGACGCGCTCGTCGAGGATTTACACGTCGGTCGCGCTCAGCGAGGATTCGAACAGCAGACGCGCTCGTCGAGGATGTACACGTCGGCCGCGCTCTGCGAGGATCCGTCGATCACACGTGCTCGTCGAGAAACGCCGCGATCCGCTCCGCGGACTCGATCCGGTTCTCGAGCTTCGCGAAGCCGTGGCCCTCGTCCTCGAAGACCAGGAACTCGACCGGGACGCCCTGGTCGCGGGCCGCTTCGGCGATCTGCTCTGCCTCCCCGACGGGGACGCGGGGGTCGTTCGCGCCGTGTGCGACGAACAGCGGTGCCTCGATGCGGTCGATCCGGTTGATCGGACTGATCTCCTCGAGGAGCTCGCGGTCGTCCTCGAGGCTCCCGTATTCGGCCTCCCGGAGCTCCCGGCGCCAGTCACCCGTGTTCTCGAGAAATGTCACGAAGTTCGCGATACCGACCACGTCGACGCCGGCGGCCCACAGCTGGGGGTACTCCGTCATCGCCGCCAGGACCATGAACCCGCCGTAGGAGCCGCCCTTGATCGCGATCCGATCGGGGTCGACGGCGGGGCGGTCCACGAGCCACTGGTGGGCGGCCTCGAGGTCCGCGACGGCGTCCATCCGGCGCTCGACGTCGTCGAGGTGGGTGTAGGCCCGACCGTAGCCAGTCGAGCCCCGGACGTTCGGCTCGAAGACGGCGTAGCCCTGGCCCAGGAAGTACTGCTGGAGCGCGCTGAACGACGGCCGACGCTGGCTCTCCGGGCCGCCGTGGACGTCGACCACGACCGGAACCGTCTCCCCCTCGGCACTCGCCCGCTCGGGGAGCGTGAACAGCGCGGGGATCTCCCGGTCGTCGAACGTCTCGTACCGGACGAGCTCCGGCCGCAGAAACGTCTCCCGCGGGATGCCCGCCGTCGGTGCCGCCGTCCAGCGCTCGGTCGGTGCAGTCGCGTCGACCTCACCCGAGCCCTCGCCGAAGCCCTCACCGAATCCTTCGACGCGGTCCTCGACGACAGCGCCACCAGTCCGCCCAATGGCGTTCGCCCCGCCCTCGAGAGCGTCGACGACGTAGACGTTCGCGTTGTGCCGCCGGCCGGTGGCCGTGATCGCGAACCGGTCGCCGTCCGGCGCGACGTCCACGCCACCGGCGATCGCGCCGGGGAGGTCCGGTGTGGGAAGCGGGTCGATCGAGGTCTCGCCCGCGAGCCGCCCGACGGCGAGATCGGTCTCGCCGTCGACGTTCCGGGAGGCGACGATCAGGTCCGAGTCCTCGTCGACCACCACGCCGTCGACGTTCCACTCGCCGCCGGTCCAGACGGTCTCGACCTCGCCGCTGGCGACGTCGAGTCGGGCGAGCCCGGTCGTGTCACTCGACAGGTCGGTCGCGACGAAGACGCTCTCCCCGTCGGGAGCCCACTCCGGGCTGCCGTAGCGAATCTCACCGTCGTGGTCGGTGAGCTGTCGAAGGTCTCCCGTGGCGAGATCCAGGGCGTGAAGGTCGTGGTCGAAACTGGAGCGGGCCTCGTGAACCAGCAGGCGGTCGTCGGAGGGGCTCCATCCCGCCAGCGAGAGCCAGCCCTCGCCCTCCGCTACCAGCCTCGCCTCCTCCCCGCGATCGGTACGGTCCTGGACGTAGACGTCGAAGACCGCCTCCTTCCGGCGGTTGGAGGCGAAGGCGAAGCGGTCGCCGGCGCCGTCCCAGCCACCCCAGCGGTGCTTGGCCTCGGGGGCCCGGGTCCAGTCATCGATCTCCCCGGTGTCGAGGTCGAGGCGGTGGAGCTGCGTGCGCTCGTTCCCGCCCTGGTCCATCCCGAAGGTCACCTCCCGTCGGGACGGCGACGCGTCGACGAACGTCACGCGCTCCTCGAAGGCCGTCCGCTGGTCGGGCCAGCCGCCCGGCTCCTCGAGAGTCCACAGCTGCGGCACGCCGGTCGTGTCGAGCAAGAACGCCAGTGTTTCGCCGTCCGGACCCCAGCTCGCCCCGTAGGCGCTTCGGACGCTGAGGTAACGAGCGACGTCGAAGGACATGGCCCGGCTACCGCGGGCGCGAGCAAAAACCTCCCGCCCCCGAGATTGCAGACCGGGCCGCGGCCGGTGGGATTTTTGTCGGGGCCTCGCCTCGGTCCGAGTATGCGCGTCACCGTGGTCGCACTCGAGACGATCCACCACCGTGACGCCGACGACACGCGCCGCCTCCAGCGCCTGCTGGACGGCCTGTCCGGGCGGGGTCACGACGTCACCGTCTGCTGTGCGCGGTGGTGGGAGGGCGCCACGGACGCGGGACCGGCGGGGCGGGACGCCGGAAGCGATCAGCAGGGCGACGAGGAGGTATCGGACGTCGAGGCCACCGCGGATCCCGACGAGCTTCCCCCGGCCGGCAGTCCCGCTGCCGGGACGGAGACCGATCGCCGGCCGGGAGAACCCGAGTTCGGACCGGACGCGGCGGGCGAGTCGGACGCCACCGAGGAGGTCGCGTCCACCGTCACCGTCGACGGGATCGACTACCGTGGCGTCGTCGCCGACCCGACCGACGCCCGGGGGTTCGCCTACCGCGTTCCCCTCGCGATCCGTCGCTCCCACCCGGACGTGATTCACGCCGTCGCGCGGCCGCCGTCGGCGGTGGTGGGAGCCCGCGCTGGCTCGACGCTCGCACGGGCGCCGCTGCTCGCGGAGTGGTACGACCCCTCCGACGCCGACACCAGCCAGTGGGCGACGCGCCAGGCGCTCGCCCGGCCGAGCCGGATCGTCACGCCCTCGCGGCTCACTCGCCGCCAGCTCCTGGAGTTCGACGTTCCGGACGAACGGCTGCAGGTGATCCCCAACCCGATCGACCTCGACCGGATCGAGTCCGTCGAGCCTGCCGAGGGGGACGACGCGCCGGACGTCGTCTACGCCCGCCGGCTGGACCAGCATGCGAACCTCGAGAGCCTGTTGCTCGGGCTCGCGGAGCTCCGCGATCGCGGCTGGTCGGCGACGATCGTCGGCGACGGCCCCGCGCGCCGGGAGTACGAGCAGCAGGTCCGTGACCTCCGGATCGACGACCGGGTGACGTTCGCCGGGGCCGCCGACCTCCCGGAGCGGATCGGAATCTACCGGGGCGCCCACGCCTTCGTCCAGACCGCTCGACACTGCGTCTTCGCGACGGAGCTGTGCTGGGCGCTGGCCTGTGGCTGCGTCGGCATCGTCGAGTACCACGCCGACTCCAGCGCCCACGAACTCGTCGAGGGGCGCGATCGAGGCTTCCGGACGACGACCCCCCAGGAGACGGCGCAGGCGATCCGCGACGCCGGCGATCTCGAACGACTGACCCTCGACGAGGGCTACGCGTCCTTCGACGAGTCGGCCGTCCTCGACCAGTACGAGTCCTGTTACGAGTCCCTGCGGGAAGGCTACGGCATTCTGTAAGCGGCGGGGCCCGGCGGTCACTGCGCCAGCCGCGGGCCAGACCATCGCCGCGGACGAATCCCAACGTCGCTACCGTGGTCGTACTCGGACGTCACCGTCGTTCGTGACGGCAACCGTCACCGGCTCGACGAACTGTCGTCCCTCCATTGCCGCCGGGACCTGATCGGCGACGGTCGCGATCAGTTCCGGCGTCGATAGCTCGACCTTGATGCCGGCGTCGTCACACGCGTCGTAGACCCGATCCGGCACGTCGTAGAGGTCCTCACCCGCCTCGACCTCCACGCGGACGGGGGCGGTGATTGCCTCCGCCACGGCGATCGTCGTCTCCGCGCGGCTGACGTTGCGCCGGGCGCTGCTCTCGACGCTCGAGACGTTCGCCCGGGAGGTGCCGAGGCGGTCGGCGATCGTCGACTGGGCGAGGCCTCGCTCTCGGAGTGCCAGTACCTCGGCCTGCCGGCGGGTCAACACGGTTTCCTCGGAATCGAACCCCGCGCGGTCGAGGAGGACGTCCGCAGGCGGCACCGGCGCCTCGTTCTCGCCACCTGCTGGCGAATCCTCGTCGCTCATCGCAAGGAATCGGCCCCTCGCTGGCGGCCGAGCGGAACGGTCATCCGCCCCAGAAGTCCTCGCGACTGCCGAGGTGGACGTCCCGGGTGTCCTCAGTTGCCTCTGGCGCGCCCGCCGTCTCCTCGGCGGCTTCGTCCTCGTCCTCGTCCTCGAGGGGAAGCCGCTCGATCTCTTCGGCGCGAGCGTGGTTCGAGTGGACGTTCGTGATCTCGACGCGGGCCCGCGCCTCCGGCAACACGCCGTCGATCAACACGACGAAGCCGTCCTCCGTGCGACCGACGCCCGCACCGCTCTCGTGGATGTCCTCGACGTCGACGACGACCTCCTCGCCCGGCTTCACGGGCTGGGTCTTGAGGTCCTCGATGGGCTGGCTGTAGTGGTTACACCACTCTTTGCCACCCCGGTCGCCGTAGTGCTGGCACCCCATCCCCTCGATGCGCTCGGAGAAGCTGGGGCAGTCGTCCGCCAGCGGACAGTTTGCCATGGAGGGCGTTGCGGGGCGGCGGTGTAAACGCTTGCGGCTTCGCCGCCGGTGAACGAAACGCGGATGCGGTCGATGGTCCGAAGGACGACCGATTCCGCTCGGGGCTCGACACCACATCGATACCTCGCCCCCGCGATCACGCCGGTCAGGTGCCTCGGCGACGCGACCCTGCGAACGTTCCAGCCCGCGTGAAGATCGGGTCGCGAGGAGCCCCAGCATCGGGGGAGGGAGGCGCCAGACGGACCCGGTCGGGGGCCGATATTTTTACGTTACAGGGGCGAAGACGGGGAATAGAATGAGCGCGATCACCGAGGACATCGACGGGCTCGCCGGCGTCGACCTCACGGACACCAAGTACGAAGTCGAGCAATCACTCGTCCGGAACAAGTACGAGGCCTACGACTCCGAGGGCAACCTCGTGTTCAAGGGCAAGCAGAAGATGTTCAAGCTCAAAGAGCAGTTCCCGTTCGTGGACGCCGACGGGGAGGAGCTCTTTACCGTCTCCGCGCAGGGGATCATCGACACCGCGGCGGACTACACGCTCCTCGACGAGCAGACCGGCGAGCCAGTCGTCGTGCTCGATCGGAACTGGTCGTGGTTGAACGACGTCTGGAAGATCCGCCACCCCAAGAACGAGGCGCTCGTGGCCACGATCGAGCTCCAGAGCATCGGCTCGGAGCTGATCCGCCGGTTCGTCCCGATGGGCCAGTTCCTCCCCCACAAGTACGAGATCACCGACGTCGACGGCAACCACGTCGGCGACATCGAGGGCCAACTCGGCATGAAGGATCGCTACGAAGTCACCATCGACGACGCGAGCGACGTGCCGCGGGACGCCGTCGTCGCCGCGGCGATGGTCATCGACGCCATCGAGGCGAACTGAGTGGGGACGGTCGGGATCCGAGGCGAATCGAGGGGAAGGAGGTGAGGCGAGGAGAACCGGACGGATCGGAACTCCACCGACAGCTTCTGGGACCGTTCTCCGCTCCGGCAGCCCGCCGTGGGGTCGGCTCCGATGGATTGAAGTGATACTCGCGGGCTCTCACCCGTATGTCACAGGAGGCAGCCGTGCTCCCCGCCTGGGACGTCCCGGGCGCCGAGGAGCCCCCCTACCCCGCCGTCGCCCGCGAGATGCAGCGGGCGTTGCACGGAGACTCCTCCGGCCACGACCTCGCCCACGCCTGGCGCGTCTTCGACCTCGGCCGATCGATCGCCGCCGAGGAGGGTGCCGACCGCCACGTAGTCGGTCTGGGCGCCCTCGTCCACGACTACCACCGGGTCGTCGGTGATGGCGAGTACGTTCACCCGGAAGCGACGCTGGACGACGTCGCCGAGATCCTCCGAGCCGGTGGCGTCGCGGACACCGGGACGGTCGACGCCGTCCAGCACTGCGTCGCCGTCCACGACGACTTCGCGTACCAGGGCGATCCCGATCGCGTCGAGACCGTCGAGGCGGCAGTCCTCCAGGACGCGGACAACCTCGACGCCATCGGCGCCGTCGGGATCGGCCGGGCGTTCGCCTTCGGTGGCGACCGCGGCTTCCCGCTGTGGGTACCGCCGGGCGACGCGGCCCCAGACGGTGGGCCGGCCGAGGACGGCGCTGCGGCCGACGGTGGGACCGCACCCGAGTCCGAGCCCTCGACATTGGGGCACTTCGACGAGAAGCTGTTCAGGATCGAGAACGAGCTCAACACCGAGACGGCCGCCGAGATCGCCGCCGAGCGGACGGCCTTCCTCGAGGAGTTTGCGGATCGGTTCCGCCGCGAGTGGCGCGGCGACGCCTGATCTCCGGTGCGGTCTCGGGTCGTTCGTCCCTGGCCGCCCCTCGGGTTGGCCGCCTCGGGGTGTGTCGGTAGGTAGCAAAGGACTTTGAGCGACCGGCCCCTTTCACCAGGCCATGGCGACACCCGAAGGGGAATCCGAGAGCGGGTGGGATCGCATCTACGTCGACGGCGAGTGGCGGCCGGCATCGAGCGGGGAGGTCATCCCCGTCGAGAACCCCGCCACCCGCGAACAGTTCGCTGCGGTCCCCGCGGCCACCGAGGCGGACGTCGACGCTGCCTACGAGGCGGCGGCCGCCGCCCAGCCGGCGTGGGCCAGGCTGCCCCGCGAGGAGCGACTCGAGTACGTCGAGGCTGCGAGAGACGCGCTCAAGTCGCGCTTCGACGAGGTCGTCGACCTCCTCGCGCAGGAGGGCGGCAGTGCGCACGGCAAAGGCGGCGGAGAGGTCGCGATCTCCCTCTCTGACTTCCGGACGGCGCTCACACAGGAACCGCCCGAGCCCGAAGAGCGAGAGTCGGTGTTCGTCGAGGGCAAGACCAACCACGTGGTCCACGAGCCCGTCGGCGTCGTCGGGATCATCTCGCCCTGGAACTACCCGCTGCACCTCTCGACGCGAGCGTTCGCCCCCGCCCTCGCCCTCGGGAACACGGTGGTGCTAAAGCCCGCGACTGCGACGCCCGTCACCGGCGGGCTGCTACTGGCGGAGATCGCCGACGAGGTGGGCTTCCCCGACGGCGTCGTGAACGTCGTGACGGGCCGGGGATCCGAGATCGGCGACCGGATGGCCGGCCACCCGATCCCGCGGGTGCTCTCCTTCACCGGCTCGACGGACGTCGGGAGACGGGTCGCGAGCGAGGCCGGCAGTGCGGTCACCCTCCCGGCGCTGGAACTCGGCGGGAACGCCCCGAACGTGGTCACCGACGACGTCGACGTCGAACGGGTCGCGAGGATCGGCGCCGTCGGGTCGTTCACCCACCAGGGCCAGGTCTGTATCTCGATCAACCGACACGTCGTCCACGAGGACGTCTACGACGAGTACGTCGACGAACTCGTCGCGAACGCCGAGTCACTCGAGCTGGGGGACCCGTCGGCGAACTCCGACGTGGACCTCGGGCCGGTGATCGACGAGTCCCAGCGCGATGACCTCCTCACGTACGTCGAAGAGTCCGTCGAGGCTGGTGCCACCCTGGAGACCGGTGGCAGCGCTCGGGACCTGTTCGTCGAGCCGACGGTCCTCTCCGGCGCGACGAACGAGATGGCCGCGGCGTGCAACGAGCACTTCGGCCCCGTGGCGCCCGTCATTCCCGTCCGCAGCGACGAGGAGGCGATCGAGGTCGCGAACGACACCGAGTACGGCCTCTCCGCCGCCGTGCAGTGCGACGACCTCGAGCGGGCCCGCACCCTCGCCGATCGGATCGACGCAGGGATGGTCCACGTCAACGACCACCCGATCCAGGACGAGCCCAACGCCCCCTTCGGGGGCACGAAGCAATCCGGGCTCGGCCGGTACAACGGCGAGTGGATCGTCGAGGAACTCCTCGAGACGAAGTGGATCTCCCTCCAGCACGAGGACCGCGACTACGATCTGGTCTGAATGCATCCGCGCGAGCACCGCGAGCGCGGTTCACCGGCCGCGAGGCCCGTGGCCGAGCGGCCGGCTTTTTTGGTCCAGATTTTTTGCGCGAGCGGTCGGCTGGCGAGCGCCAGCGAGCCAGCCGACCCGAGTGCAAAAAAGGTGGGAGTTAGAACCGGGTAATCACCGGAATCCCCACCGTCTCGAAGTCGTCCATCGACGCGAGGGTCTCCGGGGCCTCCTCCAGCGAGAGCGTCTCGCCGACGATCTTCTCGGGCTGGAGGGTGCCACGCTGGATGAGGTCGAACAGCTCCTCGTAGCGGACCAGCGGCATCCCGTAGCTGCCGTGGACGTCGATCTCCCGCATGGTGACGAGGTCGACCGGCACCGAGAGTTCGCCGCCGGTGTCACCCTCGGTGAGGCCGATCTGGACGTGCGTCCCCGTCCTCCCCAGGGACCGGACGGCGTTCCTGCAGGTCTCCTGGATGCCCAGCGCGTCGACGGCCACGTCGACCCCCTGGCCGTCGTTCGCGGCGACGACCTCGCCGGGGACGTCGTCGACGGCCGCACCGTCGACGGTGGCCGCCGCGCCGAGGTCGCGGGCCCGCTCGAGCTTCTCCGGCTGGACGTCGACGGCGATCGGGATCGCGCCGAGTGCGTCAGCGATGTGGACCGCAGAGAGCCCCACGCCGCCACAGCCGTGGATCGCAACCGTGTCGCCGGGGCGGAGGTCCGCGCGGTCGACGAGGCCGTGGTAGGCGGTCATGAACCGACAGCCGAGTGCGGCCATCTCCTCGAATGCGACGCCCTCGGGGAGCTTCGTCGCGTTGAAGTCCGCCTCCCGGACCGCGAACGCCTCCGCGAACGCCCCCTGTGCGGCGTCGACGAACCCGAGTGGGATCGACGTCTCGCAGACGTTGGACTGCCCGTTCTGGCAGTACCGACACGTCCCGTCGCCCAGGTGGAACGGCACAGTCACCCGGTCGCCGGTCGCGAGCGTCTCGACGTCGGCGCCGACCTCGGCGACCACCCCGGCCGGCTCGTGGCCGAGGATCTGGCCCGCCGAGGGCGAGATTCCCATCCACTCCCAGTCGCCGCGCCAGGCGTGCCAGTCGCTCCTGCAGACGCCACAGGCCTCGGTCTCGACGACGACCTGGTCGGGTCCGGGCTCGGGGTAGTCGACCTCCCGCACTTCGAGTGGTTCGCCGTGTTCCTGGAGGACGGCTGCTCGCATGGCTGGCGACAGTTCGTCGACGTGAGATAAAAAGCCACGCACGCCCCCGGTGGGCGGCCGACCGGGTCCTCAGGATGCCGGCGCCTCCTCGTCGACCTGCTCGACGAGCTCGTCGTCGACGTAGTCGTCGCGGAGCGTCTGCTTCGAGAACTTCCCGGTCGCACCCTTCGGGATTTCGTCGATGAACCGGACCGCGTCGGGCGCCCACCACCGGGGATACTCCTCGGCCACGACGTCCCGGACCTCCTGACGGACACGCTCCTCGTCCGCCCCCTCGCGAAGGACGACGAACGCGGCGGGGCGTTCGTCCCAGCGCTCGTGGGGCACCGGTACCACGGCCGCTTCCACGACATCGTCGTGGCTCATGATCCGGTTCTCGACCTCCACGCTGGCGATCCACTCGCCGCCGCTCTTGACGAGGTCGTCCATCCTGTCGACGACGTCGACGTACCCCTCCTCCGAGACGCGGACGATGTCGCCGGTCTTCAGGAAGTCGTCCTCGGTGACGGCTTCCGCCGTCGCCTCCGGTGCGTCGTAGTACTCCGTGCTGACCCACGGGCCGCGCATCCACAGCTCCCCGAGGCTCTCGCCGTCCCAGGGCACCTCCTCCCCGTCCTCGTCGACGACCTTGAACTCGACGCCGGGGAGGGAGATCCCGGCCGAGTACGACCGCAGCTCGTCGAGTTCATCCTCGGAGGGGTCGTCGCCAGGCTTGGGGTCGAAGGCGTGCGTGACCGGCGTGGTCTCGGTCATCCCGTAGCCCGAGACGAGGTCGACGCCGAGCTCCTCGCGGTACTCGCGGATCAGGGACTTCGGCGTCGAGGAGCCCCCGCTCGTGAGGTAGCGGATCGTCGAGAAGTCGACGTCGTGCTCGCGGGCGTACTCGAGGAGGTCCATGAACACGGTCGGGACGGCCGCCGAGAGCGTCACGCCCTCCGCTTCGATCAGCTTGGCGAGGTCCTCGGCCTCCGGTGCAGGGCCGGGGAGCACCGTCTTCGCTCCCGCGGCGATGGTGGCGAACGGCCGCGACCATCCGCTGACGTGGAACATCGGGACGTAGGTGAGTTCGACGTCGGACGCCTCGATGCCGACCTCGCCGGTCATGATCCCCATCACCTGCGTCCAGTACATCTTCTGGGTGTACTCGACGCCCTTGGGCATTCCCGTCGTCCCCGAGGTGTAGCACATGCCCGCAGGCTGGTCCTCGGGCAGCTCCGGGAACGCGTAGTCCGGGTCGCCGTCGGCGATGAATGACTCGTAGTCGACGACGGGAGCCAGCGACGTCTCGGGCACCTGGTCGCCCATCACGACGTACTGCTCGACGGTGGCGAAGGCCTCCTCGTCGTAGGCGGCTTCGAGCTTCTCCAACATTGGCGGGTCCACGATGAGGATCCGGTCCGCCGCGTCCGCGACGATGTGCTGGATGTGGGAGTTCGGCAGGAGGAGGTTGATCATGTGGAGTTGTGCGCCCATGCACGGGACCCCGTAGTAGCACTCGTGGTGCCAGTGGTTGTTCCAGGCGAACGTGGCGACCCGATCGCCGCGTTCGATCCCGGCCCGCTCCAGCGCGGACGCGAGTTGCCGGCAGCGGTCGGCGTACTCGTCGATCGTGTATCTGTGGATCCCCTGGTGGGTCCGCGAGACGATCTCGCGGTCGGGGTAGACGTTCTCTCCCCGCCAGAGGAAGGATCTGAGGTTGAGGTTGGCTCCCCCGGGCATACGGATTGCTAACTGTCCGCATAGTTGATTAAACTACTCCTCGGATCACTGTCGCCCGCGACACCTCGCTCGCGAACGGCCGGACGGAGTGAGGATCCACACGCATCCGCCGTCCAGCGAGGCTGGCCAAGCTTTATTCGCTCGCCGACCGAGGCCGGTGTATGCCACAGTCCCGGGGTGAGAGCCGATGAGCGACGCGGTGTTGCTCGACGTGGACGAAGGGCTCGCCACGCTCACGCTGAACCGGCCGGACCGACTGAATCCGATCACTGGCCCGATCTCCGAGGCCCTCAGGGATCGCATCGGGGACCTCGAGGAGCGGGAGGACGTCCGCTGTGTGGTCGTGGAGGGCGCCGGCAACGCGTTCTCGGCTGGCGGGGACATTCAGGGCATGCAAGAGCGCCTCGAGTCCGGCGAATCCCTGGACCAGTCGGCCGCCCGGCTCGAGCGCGGGCTGAGTGAAACAATGGTCGCACTGGTTCGCTGTTCGTATCCGACGGTGGCGAAGGTCGACGGGCCGGCGATCGGCGCCGGTGCGAACCTCGCGATCGCCTGTGACGTCGTCCTGGCCAGCGAGTCGGCGAGCATCGGCTTCTCGTTCAACCAGGTGGGGCTCAGCGTCGACGGCGGGACCTCCTACCTCCTGCCGCGGGTGGTCGGGAGCAACGTCGCCAAAGAACTCGTGTTCACCGGGGAGATCTGCGACGCCGAACGCGGCGGGGAGCTCGGCCTGTTCAACCACGTCTACCCCGAGGAGTCCTTCGACGAGGAGGTCGAGGCCATGGCCCGGCGGATCGCTGCCGGGCCGACGGTCGCGTTCTGCCACGCGAAGCGGCTCCTGCAGGACGGCCTCGAGAAGACACTCCCCCGGGCGCTGGAGGACGAGGCGACGGCGCAGGGGATCGTGTTCGACACGCACGATCACCAGGAGGGCGTCGAGGCGTTCCTCGAAGACCGCGATCCCGAGTTCGAGGGGCGGTGACGTCGCCCGCTGGGTGACTCGGGGGAGTACGGGTGCGTCCACGCGCGGAAGAGCCCCACCCCCCGCGATCGAGCGGACCTGGTAGCCACCCGCACACTTTCGTGGGGTCGCTGCGTACGCGGCGCCATGGCCGACGATCGAGGGGAATACTTCGACCGCCTCGTCGACCTCGACGCCCTCGCGGAGTTCCTCGAGGCGGAGCTCGGGCCAGCCGAGGAGTTCGAGGTCCGGCGCCACGAGCAGGGCCACTCCAACGAGACGCTGTTCGTCGACTGGGGCGAGCGCGAACTCGTCCTCCGCCGACCGCCGCCAGGCTCGACGGCCGAGACGGCACACGACGTCCTCCGGGAATACGCGTTCGTCGACGCCCTCCAGGACACGGCGGTGCCCGTCCCGCCGACCGTTACCGCGACGGACGACCACTCGATCGTCGGGAGCGACTTCTACCTCATGGAGCGCGTCGAGGGGACGGTGCTCCGGGACCGCGAGCCGGAGTCCTTCGCCGATCCCGACGTTCGCGAGCGCGTGGGCACGCAGCTCGTCGACACCCTCGCCGAGATCCACCAGGTGGACCCGGCGGCGGTCGGGCTGGACGAGTTCGGCCACCCCACGGACTACACCGAGCGCCAGGTCGAGCGCTGGGGGAAACAGCTCGGGTGGGCCTTCCAGGTCACCGCCGAGGAGCGACCCGTACCCGAGCTGGAGCGCCTCGGCGAGTGGCTTGCCGAGCACTGCCCGGCGAACCACCCGGAGGGGCTCGTGCACGGCGACTACAAGCTCGACAACGTGCTGTTCGGCCCGGATCGGCCGGTGGAGCTCCTCGCGGTGTTCGACTGGGAGATGGCCACCCGCGGCGACCCCAGATCCGACCTCGGCTGGATGCTCTCCTACTGGCGAGATCGGACGGACCCGGATCCGGTGGTCGAGGAGCTCGTGACCGACTTCATGGCCCATCCCGACTACCCGACTCGGCGGGAACTCGTCGAGCGCTGGGAGGACCGGACCGGGCTCGACTACCCGGACGAACACGATCAGTTCTACCGCGCCCTCGCAGTCTATAAGCTTGCAGCCCTGGGCGAGATGTTCTACCGTCGGTACCTCGAGGGGAACGCGGACAACCCGATGTACCCCAAGATGGAGGAGCGCGTTCCTGCGCTCGCCGAGCGCGGCATCCGGATCGTCGAGGGGGAGGAGCCGCTATGAGGGCCGAGATCGCTCCCCGGCCCAGCGCTGCCGCGCCGGGCCGAAGGAGGCGATGTCGATGAGATACGAGACCGTCGAGGTGGGAGACGTCGACGAGTTCGGCAGCTACGAGATGACCCAGGCGGAGATGATCGACTTCGCCGAGCAGTACGATCCCCAGCCCTTCCACGTGGATCCGGAAGCCGCCGCGGAGTACCCCTACGGCGGACTGATCGCGTCGGGCTGGCACACCTGCGCGGTCACGATGCGGCTGCTCGTCCAGCACCAGTTCGACGCGGGGGAGAACCTCGGCTCGCCCGGCCTCGACGACCTCCGGTGGCACGAGCCCGTCCGGCCTGGCGACGTTCTCTGCGTCCGCGTCGAGGTCGTGGACAAGCGGCCGCTGGAGAGCGATCCGCGGCGCGGACTCGTCACGTCCGAGATCGAGACGCGGCGTGCCGACGGGACGCTGGTGCTGTCCTGGACGTCGAAGGTCTTCGTGCGACGAACTCCCGAGGAGTAACCGGTTCCGTCGAACAGCCCGACGCGTCCGAGCGGCTGTCGGCCCCCGGACTGCAGTGAGGGGCTGACGGTCCGGTGACCAGGGGAGGAGGGGCCACCATCGTCAGGTCCCGGAGCCGAAACGGAGGGCGGATCCGCCGGCGGAGCGGCGGACCCCGACGATGTTCATGTTTGATTATGGTTGGATCGCATGGAGGCACATGGTCGTCGACAGCGACTCCATCGACAGCGTGGCGGTGCTCGGTGCGGGGAACATGGGCCACGGCATCGCGGAGGTGGCCGCAATCGCCGGCTACGACGTCGTCATGCGCGACGTCGAGACGGAGATCGTCGAGGACGGCTACGAGAACGTGGAGTGGTCGCTCGGGAAGCTCGCGGAGAAGGGCCGACTCGACGAGTCGCCCGAGGCCGTCCTCGACCGACTGGAGACGACGACCGACCTCGATGCGGCGGTCGCGGACGCCGACCTCGTGATCGAGGCCGCGCCCGAGCGCCTCGCGCTGAAACACGACATTTTCGGACAGGTCGACGACGCCGCACCCGACCACGCCATCCTGGCCTCGAACACCTCCTCGCTGTCGATCACCGACATTGCCGAGGCCACCGAGCGACCGGACCAGGTGCTCGGACTCCACTTCTTCAATCCGCCCGTCAAGATGGACCTCGTCGAGGTCATCTACGGCGAAGAGACGAGCGACCCGACCGCCGACGCCGGCTACGCGTTCGTGGAGTCCCTCGGAAAGACGCCCATCCGGGTCCGCAAGGACGTCCACGGCTTCGTCGTGAACTCCGTGCTCGGGCCCTTCACCTCCGAGCCGGCGTGGATGGTCTCCCGGGAGGAGGCGACGATCCGGGAGGCCGACGCCACGATGGTCCACGAGCGGGGCTACCCGATGGGCCCATTCGAGCTTGGGGACATGAACGGCATCGACGTCGGCTACCACGTCCGCTCGGAGGCCGGCATTCCGATCCCGCCGATCATGCAGGAGAAGGTCGACGCCGAGAAGCTCGGGCGGAAGACCGGGGAGGGCTACTACGTCTACGACGACGGGCCGGGCGCGGACTACGGGCCGGACGACGCGGGGGACTTCGACTGGCTCCGCGTCGAGGCACTGATGGTGAACGAGGCCGCCAAGCTCGTGGGCGACGACGTGGCGACCCCGGAGGCGATCGACACTGGGATGCGCCTCGGGGCTGGCTTCCCGGAGGGCATCTGCCGACGGGGAGACAAGCTCGGCCTCGATCGGGTGCTCTCGACGCTCCGGGACCTGCAGGAGACCGACGGGGACCCACGCTACGAGCCGGCCGAGCACCTCGTGGCGCTCGTCGAGGCGGGCTACACCGGTGAAGAGGCGGGCCAGGGGTTGTACGAGTACGACACCGGGTCGGGCCCCGGCGAGTACCCGACGCTCTCCTGGCAGCTGGACGACGAGGGGCTGCTCGCGATCGAACTCGACCGCCCGGAGCGCCTGAACGCTCTCAACGAGGACATGAGCGAGGCTATCGTCGATCTGCTCACGAGCGTCGAGGAGGACGAGGTCCGTGCAGTGACGATCGAGGGTGCGGGTGACCGGGCCTTCTGTGCGGGCGCCGACGTCTCCGGCTTCGCGTCGATCGAGCCCGCACAGGAGTCCGAGCCCTCGACGGTCTTCCGCACGGTCGCCGAGTTCCCCCGCCCGACGCTGGCGAAGATCGACGGCTACTGCCTGGGCGGCGGGCTCGAGATCGCGCTCGCGTGCGACCTCCGGATCGCGACGACGGGCTCGGAGTTCGGCTTCCCCGAGATCACCCTCGGATTGCTGCCTGGCGGGGGCGGGACCCAGCGCACGATCCGGATGCTCAGCGACGCCCGCGCGAAGGAACTGGTCTTCCGCGGCGAGCACATCTCCGCGGAGCGGGCCGAGGACTGGGGGCTCATCAACCGTGCCGTCGACGAGGATGCATTCGAGGAGACCGTCGGCGAGTTCGTCGAGGACCTCGTCGGCGGGCCGCCGATCGCGCTCCGGCACGCGAAGCGAGTGATGAACCGGGGCCGGGACCAGGACCTCGATGCGGGGCTCGACCTCGAGAGCCAGGCCTTCGCACTCCTGTTGACGACCGACGACGCGACGGAGGGCGCCGCGGCGTTCGCCGAGGACCGCGAGCCGGAGTTCGCGGGCGAGTGAGTGCCGCCACCGCCGACTCCCACCGCGACCGCACTACTCCCCGTAGCGGAGGAGCGGCTCGAGTTCGGCCTCGTCGACGTCCGCGAAGAGTTCGCGGGCGATAGTCCGCAGGTGGACCTCGTCGGCACCGTCGACGATCCGGAAGGTCCGGACCGTCTCGTAGAAGTCCGCCAGCGGCAGGTCCCGCCCGATGCCGTTGGCTCCGCAGTACTGCACAGCCGTGTCGATCGCTCGGCCGGTGGCGCGGGCCGCGAAGACCTTGCTCGCGGAGACCTCCGTGCGCGCCTCGCTCCCGGCAGCGATGGCGTCGGCGGCGGCCCGAACGAGGGCGCGTGCGGCCTGGACCTCCGTCTCCCGTTCGGCGATCTCGAAGCGGGCGTGTTGCTTCTCTGCGAGGGTGGTGCCGAACGCCTCGCGCTCGGCGAGGTACGCACGAGCGATCGAGAGCGCCCGCTCGGCCATCCCCGAGAAGCGCATACAGTGGGTCAGCCGGGCGGGACCGAGACGCTCTTGGACGTGGGTGAAGCCCTCGCCCTCCTCGCCGAGGAGGTGCTCCTCGGGGACCCGCACGTGGTCGAACCGGATCTCGGCGTGCCCCGTCCCGATCGAGTTCCCGCCGAGGTGCGGGATGTCCCGCACCACCTCGACGCCGTCGGCAGCCGCGGGCACGAGGAACACCGAGCAGCCCTCGTAGGGATGAACGTCGGGGTCGGTGCGCGCGAACACCAGGAGGACGTCCGCCTCGATTCCCTGCGTCGTCCACCACTTGTGGCCGTCGACGATCCAGTCGTCGCCGTCCCGCGTCGCGGTGGTCTGGATCATCTTCGGGTCCGAGCCCGCGCCCTGGAGTGGCTCGGTCATCGCGAAGCCCGACTTGCTCTCGCCCTCGACGAGCGGCTCGAGGTACTGCTCCTGCTGGAGCTGCGTCCCGTGCATCTCCAGGAGGTGCATGTTCCCCTCGTCGGGGGCGTCGACGCGCATCGCGACCGGTCCGAGCAGGCTCCGCCCCGCGGCTTCGAAGGTCGGGAGCACGTCCCTGAAGTCATAGCCCATGCCGCCGTGTTCCTCGCCGATCTGGGGGGCGTAGACGTCGTACTCGCGGGCGGCCTCGCGGAGCTCCCGCACCGTCGAGTCGGAGACGCCCATGCCGCCCGCGAGCTCGCGCTCCCGGGGTAGCACGACCTCCTCCATGAGCCGGGTCGCGCGATCCGCGAGCTCCTCGGCGGCCTCGGAGTCCTCGAAGCTGATCATGGTACCATCCGTGCGGCCGCCACACCAAAAGCGTTCGCTCGATTGTATGTTCCGTAACGAACGCGCCACCGATCAGGGCGGCCGACGCCCTGTGTCCGCCGTGAGCAGCGCCGGTACATTCACTTCCGGGACCACCGAACCACGCCCAATGGCGCCCGATCCCGAGGTCGAGGCCGTCTTCTGGGACATCGGCGGGGTGATCCTCTCGATCGACTCGGTACAGGCCGCCCACCGGGCGTTCGTCGAGTCGCTGGTCGAGGAGTACCCGACGGACCTGACGGCGCCGGACGCCCTGGAGACCTGGCGAACGACGGTCGGCGAGTACTTCCGGGAGCGGGATGGGACGGCCTTCCGGTCGGCGCGGGAGGCCTATCGCCTCGCGGTCGATGCGATCCTCGCGGAGTCCGGCGGGGTCGCGGAGGACGAGTGGCGAGCGCTGTTCCGGACGACCCTGGCGACCCACGCCCGCCCAAATCCCGGCGCCGTCGACGCTATCGAGCGGCTCGAGAGTGAGGACGTGCACCTCGGGGTGCTCAGCGACGTCGACGAGACCGAGGGGAGGTGGCTGCTCGAACAGTTCGGTGTGCTCGAGTGCTTCGACGCAGTCACGACCTCCGAGGAGGTGGGGCGCACCAAGCCGGATGCAGCGATGTTCGAGACGGCGCTCGAAAAGGCGGCCGTCGATCCGGGGACGGCCGCGATGATCGGGGACCGCTACGAGCACGACATGGAGGGCGGACGGGCGGCCGGGCTCGTGACTGTCGCCTACGGTGCCGAGGAGGGCCCCGCCGTCGACTACCGGGTCGAGGACCTCCACGACGTACCACTCGTGCTCGGACTGGACGGCTGAACAGTCATACCGCTCCGGATGAACGGCCGGAACGCTCCGGATGAACGGCCCTACCGCTCCGGATGAACGGCCTTACCGCTCCTGCTGTACGGCCATACCGCTCTTACAAAACGGCCATACGGCTCCCGCTGAACGGCTATACCGCTCGACCGGTCTCGCGGGAGGAGCTCCTCGATCTCCCCCAGCCTACACCAACCCTTCCTCGATGCGGGGGACGCCGGCGACCCCGACGGTCTCGCCGACCATGTACGAGGCCGCCGGGCTCGCGAGGAACTGTGCGACGTCCGCGATCTCGTCGCTGCGTCCGATGCGGCGGTCGACCTCCGACCGGTCGACGTTCTCGGCGGTGATTCCCATCTGTGACTCCACTCCCGGTGTCGCGACCAGTCCGGGGGCGATGCAGTTGACGCGAACGCCGCGATCTGCCCACTCCACGGCCAGCGAGTTCGTGAGGTTGATCACGCCCGCCTTGGCCGCGCCGTAGTGACTCATCAGCGGCGACCCCTGCTGGCCGGCGATGCTGGCCAGGTTGATCACGCTCCCGCCGCCGTCGGCGAGGTGGTCGCCGGCTGCGTGGGTGCAGTTGTACGTGCCGGTGAGGTTGATGTCGACGATGGTCTGCCAGCCGTTCGGGGAGATGTCGTCGAACGCAGCCACGAAGCTCGCACCGGCGTTGTTGACGAGCACGTCGATCCCGCCGAAGGCGTCGACGGTTTCCTCGACGAACGCGTCGACTGCGTCACGGTCGGTGACGTCGCACTCGACGGCGATGGCCTCGCCCGGGCGGTCGCTGTCCTCGATCCCCTCCGCGACGGGGTCGACGTTCTCCTGCTCGCGCGAACAGATCGCGACGTCCGCTCCCTCGGCGGCGAACTGCTCGGCGATCGCCCGCCCGATCCCGCTGGACGCGCCGGTCACGATCGCCCGCTGTCCGTCGATCCCGAACCGCTGGGTGGCGTCGGCAGTCATGTGGAAATCTACGGACTGCGTACGCCCCGGGGGACAATAAATCAGCCCGGCGGGCTGGCGTCGGCCGAGCCACACCTTCGGGACGAGCGAACACCCCATCGGAGCGCGGATGGCAACCAGGCACCGGGCCGTGCGCAACCACGAAGGTCAGGACGCCTGCTTCCGTCGACCTCCAGGGGCAGTGGACGAGTTCTCCCGCGGACCCGCCCCGGGAATTAAGACCGGATGGCCCGTCCCCGGGCTACATGGCCACTGCAGCAGAGGCGTTCGCGACCGTCCTCGAGGAGCACGGCTTTCTCTCCTGGTTGGGGGTGGAGATCGAGGAGATGGAGCGAGAGCGCGCCGTGCTGGTGGTCCCCGACGACGAGGCGTTCAGGAACGTGGGGCAGGGCGAGGAGGGGCCAGTCCACGGCGGGATCCTCGCCACGCTGATCGACGTCGCCAGCGCGGCGGCGCTGCGGACTACCTTCGAGACCCCGGCGGCGGCCGATCTCACGACGACGAACCTCGACGTCTCGTACCTCCGTCCGGCAACCGGTTCCCTCCGGGCGACCGCGGAGGTCGTGCGTGCCGGCGACTCGGTCGGCGTCACGGACGTCGCGGTGACGGCCCCGACGCCGTCAGGGCCCGACACGGTCGCCGTCGGACGCACGACCTATCGCCTCTACAGGGGTGAGGCACCGTGAGTGGCGGCTACGACGCGGTCGAGGTCGGCGAGGGATCGACCACTGGTGGCCGGACGATCACGGAGGCCGACGTCACGAACTTCGCGGGCGTCAGCGGCGACTTCAACCACCTCCACACCGACGCGGCGGCGATGGCCGACACCGCGTTCGGCGCGCGGATCGCCCACGGAGCCCTCGTCTTCGCCGTGACGACCGGGCTGCTCTGGCAGGACAGAGACGAGGCGGAGCGGGAGCACGTCGTGGCGTTCTACGGCGTGGACCGGCTCCGCTTCGTCAATCCGTGCTTCATCGGGGACACGGTCCACGTGGAGTACGAGGTCCTGGAGAAGGAGCCCCGAGACCACCCGGTCGCGACCGGACTCGTCCGATACGAGGTGGTGGCTCTAAACCAGGACGAGGAGACCGTGCTGGCCTGTGAGTTCCTGTCGCTCGTCCGGTAGCCCCCGAGACGGAAGTGTGCCCTCCAGCGACGGGGTTGGCTCCGGCGACTGTAGCTACCTGTGGCAGGGCGGCGTCCGGAGTCGATCGAATCCCGTGAGCGTGAGACACGGTGGCCCCACCCACACATTTATCTACAAAGACTATGAAGAAGTGCTCATTATTCACCTTGGTGAATCATGACACGTGACACGGGAGCAGATGGCGAGGGGACAGCAACGGGATCGAGTTTCGTTGGACGACGCCACTTCCTGGAGGCGGCCGGCGCCACCGCCGGGATGGCGACGCTGGCGGGCTGCATCCCCGGCGGGGGCGACGGCGGGTCGCTAGAGGGCCCCATCACGATCGGCCACCTGGCGCCGATGAGCAATCCCCTGGGCGTCGGCTCCAGACGGACCGCGAACATGGCGGTCGAGGAGATTCAGGACGACGGAGGGATCATGGACGAGGAGGTCGACATCGTCCACGCCGACACCCAGGGAGACCCGGGCACCGCCCAGTCAGAAACCGAGCGGCTCGTCACGCAAGACGGCGCAGACCTGCTGGTGGGCACGTTCGTCAGCGAGGTGACCCAGGCGATCCTCGACTACGTGGGGGAGCAGGACGTTCCCCTGATCGTCACCGGCTCGGCGGCGCCCAGCACCGTCACGGACTTCATCGGGCAGGACTACGAGCGCTACAAGAACTTCTTCCGGACCGGCCCGATCAACTCGTTCTTCCAGGCCGAGGGCATGGTCGATTACGTCGGCCACCTGAACGACCGCCACGGCTGGAGCGACTTCGCTCTCCTGGCGGACAACGCGGCCTGGGTGGAGCCCTTCATGAGTACCCTCCCGGGCGAACTCGAGGGCGAGGGATACAACCTCGTCCACGAGGAGCAACTCAACATCAACATCGACGACTTCAGTCCGGTGATCAACGACGTCGTCGACGCGGACGCCGACGCCGTGATCCGCTTCTTCGCACACATCAACGCCTCGGCGATGCTCGTCGAGCGCGCCCAGCGAGGGCTCACGTTCGGGGTCGAGGGCATCCACGTGACCGGGATGCACCCGGCGTACGCCCAGCTGACCGAGGGTGCCGCCACCTACGAGACCACCTCGCAGTCCGGCGCGGGCGGGACCACAGCCATCACGGAGAACACCGTCCCGTTCGTGGAGTCCTACCGCGAGCGGTACGCCGAATCCGACCAGCCAGTCGGCCACCCGATGTACATGGGCTTCAACACGTACGACGCGATCCACTTCTACCGGGCAGCGGTCGAGAACGCCGGCACGTGGAACTACGAGGACGAACTCGACAGCTTCGTCGACGGGATGCTCGATACCGAGCACACGGGCGTCTCCGGCGAGATCTCGCTGTACGGCCCTGACGCCGAGTACCCACACGACGCCGTCGAGTCCCGCGACTCCGGGGGAACCATCGAGAACTTCCCCATCACACAGTGGCAGCCCGGCAACACCCTCGAGTGCGTCTACCCCGAACAGCACGCCACTGCGGATCACCTGCCGACCGTCTGGTAGGCACTGATGCTCAGCGGACTTCCAACGGTACTGGTGAACGCGGCACTCATCAGTGCGCTCTACGCGCTGATCGCGATCGGCTTCACGATGATCTTCGGTGTCGGGGGCATCCTCAACCTCGCCCACGGCGCCCTGCTCATGGCAGGGGCGTACGCCTATCTCCTGCTCGAACGTGATACGATCAGCGTCGCGTCCCTGGAGTCAGTGACGCTGCACCCCTTCCTCGCCTTCCCCATCGCGGTCGCCGTCGTCGCTTTGCTGTCCTACCTCCTCTACGTCGTGATCGTGCAGTTCGTGGAGGACAACCCCGTCACGACGTTCCTGGCGACCATCGTCGTGGCACTGGCCGCGACGGAGGTGACGTTGCACTACGCGGGATCGGCCTCGCACACGTACACACTGATCCCGGAGGACCTGTTGCCGGCCACCGTCGGACTCGGACCGGTCGAGGGGATCCGCACCGTCGAGGTCGTCGGCTTCGCTGTGTCCTGGATCGCTATCGGCGCGCTGTGGTTCTACGTCACGAAGACCGACAGTGGTCGCGCGATCCGAGCGACGTCGATGACCGAGCGGGGTGCGCAACTCACCGGCGTGGACGTCCACGCCGTCCGGGGGCGCACCTGGCTCATCGCCGGCGCACTCGCTGGAATCGGCGGGATCTTCCTCGGGGCGTCCTCCCAGGCGACCCCCACGATGTGGCTGCACCCGCTCTCGCTGGCGTTCATCATCGTCGTGATCGGGGGCATCGGCTCGATCAAGGGCTCGATCGTCGCCGCGTACCTCATCGGGTTCCTCCAGACGGGCGTGGGCGAGTACCTGGGACAGAACTTCCGGGGGATCCTCTCGCTGGCGTTGCTCGTGATCGTGCTCTTCGTGTTGCCCCAGGGCCTCTTCGGGAGGGAGTTCCATGAGGCGTAGGTCGGCGTTCGTCCGGCTGACCCGGCGAACGAAGGCGCTGCTCCGTCGCGCACTGCTCCCGGTGTGGAACGCGCTCCGTCTCGTACTCGGCCCCGTCGACCGGGTGCTCCAGCCCCTCGCCAACGGGTACAACCGGAGCCTGGGCCGTCACTTCGGGGAGATGACTGGGCTGCAGTTCGGGATCCTCGCCCTCGGGTTCGGGGGGATCGCGACAGTACCGTTCTGGAGTCCGCTGTTCCCGGACATGTCCCTGAACTCCACGCTGGCGCTGGCCGCCATCTGGGCGATCTTCGCGATGAGCTGGGACATCCAGAGCGGGTACACCGGCTACATCAGCTTCGGCCACTCCGTGCTCTCCGGGGCTGCCGCGTACACCATCGGCCTGTTGCTCCTCCACCACGATCCCTCGATGGGGCCGGCGCTCACGATTCCCCTCGGCGTGCTCGCCGCGCTGGTCATGGGACTGGTGATCGCGGTCCCCGCACTGCGCTTGCGGGGCCCGTACTTCTCGCTGATCACGCTGGTCGGCGTCCTGCTGTTCACGAACCTCGTCTTCGCGTTCAGCGAGTGGACCCAGGGCGAGCTCGGCATCAACCGGCCCATCGATCCGTTCACCTACGAGCCGTGGCTGCGCTATTACTACATGGTGATCCCGATGTTCCTGATCGCCATCGGGCTGACCTACGTCGCCAGATCGAACGTGGGCATGGTGCTGGTGGCGATCCGGGAGAACGAGACGGCGGTCTCTGACGCTGGCCTCGACCCCACGAAGTTCAAGGTCTCGTCGTTCGTCCTCAGCTCCATCCCGATGGGGATCGGGGGCTCGTTGCTGGTGTACTTCCGGGGCGGCCCGGTCAGTCCCTCCAACGTCGTCGAGCTCCAGAACAGCATCGAGATGATCGCGATCGCGGTGGTCGGCGGGATGGGCTCGATCGTCGGCCCACTGTTCGGCGCCTTCCTCCTGTTCTTCCTCGAGGAGGAGCTGCTCCGCGAGTTCTTCGAGGAGTCCTCGATCAGGACCCTGGTGCTCTGGCTGCTGGTGCTGGGGGTCCTCGTATTCGCACGCAACGGCGTCTTCCGGGTGCTCTGGCACGGGCTCGGTGCCGTGGGAGGTGACGAAGAGTGAGCCTGCTAGAGATCGAGGAGCTCACCAGGAGTTTCGGTGGCCTCGTGGCCGTCGACAACCTCTCCTTCGAGGTCGAGGAGGGCGAGATCGTGGGGCTGATTGGGCCCAACGGCTCGGGCAAGACGACCGTCTTCAACTGCGTCATGGGCACCTACGCCGTGACCAGCGGCCGGGTCCGATTCGACGGAGAGGACGTCACCGACGGCGACACCCACGAGGTGGTCAATCTCGGGCTCGCGCGGGTCTCCCAGGAGTCCAACCCGATCGACGCGTTCCCGGTCGCGGGGAACATCAAGCTGTTCGCGCTCCCGAATAGCTTTCTGCTGTGTGCGATGCCCGACTCCATCTTGGCGAGGCTGACGGACGATGAGGGCCCAGGCGTCCGTGAGCACGCCGAGCGCGTCGGGCTGGGCGACAAACTCGAGACGACGCCCGACTCGCTGGCCCACGCGGACGTGCGCCGCCTCGAGATCGCGAAGGCGCTGGCGACGGAACCGGAGATGCTCCTGCTCGACGAGCCCTTCGCGGGGATGAACCAGGAGGAGATCCGCGAGCTCTCCGAGCAGATCGAGGGCTTTCGCGACGCGGGGATGACGATGATCGTCGTCGACCACAACATGCGCGGGCTGATGCAGCTCGTCGACAGGGTGATCGTAATCGCGAGCGGCCAGAAGCTCGCGGAGGGTCCGCCAGCGGAGATCGTCGAGGACGACGCCGTCCAGGAGGCCTACCTCGCCGGCGAGCAAGGGGGGATCTGAATGTCCCAGGAGCCGCTCCTCTCCGTCCGCGACGTGGACGTCGTCTACGGCAAGACGCGAGCACTCTCGGGCGTGTCGCTCTCGATCGACCGCGGCGAGATCCTGGGGGTTATCGGCCCCAACGGCGCCGGGAAGACCACCCTCCTCGACGCCATCGCCGGGTTCAAAGCCTACGACGGGGAGATCACCTTCGACGGTATCGACGTGGCGCGGATCGGGGCCAGAGGGGCCGTCGAGGAGGGCCTCGTCTACTGCACGGAGAACCGCGACCTGTTCCCGTACTTCACCGTCCACGAGAACCTCCTGATGGGCGCCCAGGCCCGCGACGATCGAGCGGCGGTCGCCCAGGACCTCGAGATGGTCTACGACCTCTTCCCTCGCCTCGAGGAGCGTCGCGAACAGGAGGCAGCGACCATGAGCGGGGGAGAGCAACAGATGCTGGCCATCGGTCGCGCGCTGGCGGGCGATCCCGACCTGCTCATGCTGGACGAACCGACGCTGGGGCTGGCCCCCGTGATCGTCCAGGACATCAGCGACACCATCGATCGCCTCCACGAGGAGGGGCTGACGATCCTGCTGGCGGAACAGAACTCCACGTTCGCGCTCCGCCACGCCGATCGGCTCGCCCTGCTCGAGAACGGGGAGATCGAACTCGAGGGGACCGCCGCCGAGTTCCGCGACAACGAGTACGTCCGGGACGCGTACATCGGCATCCACTGAGGGCCAGCGCTGGAGCGAGGCACGCTCGAGGTGGAGCCTGAAGCAGCCCCGACGAACCCGCAAGCCAGACCGGCCGAAGCTATATGCGCCGGGACGACGACCCCAGGATATGCGGGACGTCTACGTCGTCGGAGCGGGACAGACGGCGTTCGGCTCGTTCCCCGATCGGGGCTACCGGGAGCTGTTCGCCGAGGCCTTCCAGGCTGCCCGGGACGACGTCGACCACGGAATCCAGCCCGAGGACGTGGACGAGGCAGTCGTCGGCACGCTCGGCGTCGGCGGCCGCCAGATCGGATTGCCCGGTCCCGCCGTGACCGAACACGTCGGGCTCCACAACACGCCCTGCTCGAGGATCGAGAACGCGTGTGCTGCGGGTGGGTCCGCCGTTCGAGCGGGCGTGCAGGCGATCCGGAGTGGCTTCGCGGACGTCGTGCTCGCGGGCGGCTTCGAGGTGATGACCGACACGTCCGACGACGCGACGAAGTACTGGCTGGGCGTCAGCGGCGAGACGGAGTGGGAGCGCCTCGCGGGCACGACCTTCGCCGGGGTCTACGCCCAGATGGCCAGCGCGTACCTTGCGGCCTACGACGCGACGCGGGAGGACCTCGCCCGCGTCGCGGTGAAGAACCACCGGAACGGAGCGGCCAATCCGAAGGCCCACCTCGACTTCGCGTGCTCCCTGGAGGACGCCGTCGACGCCCCTGCCGTCGCCGAGCCCCTGAATCTCTATCACTGCTGTCCGACCTCCGATGGGGCGGCCGTGGCACTGCTCGCCGGCGAGGACGTGGTCGCGGAGTACACCGACGAGCGGGTTCGCGTCGCGGGCGTCGGCGCCGCGAGCGATCACGTCGGACTCGCCCAGCGCGACAGCTACACCGGAATCTCGGCCAGCCGGGTGGCTGCGGAGACCGCGTACGACCGCGCCAGCGTCGGGGTCGAGGAGCTCGACCTCGCGGAGGTCCACGACTGCTTCGCGATCGCGGAGCTGCTCGCCTACGAGGACCTGGGATTCTGTGAGCGAGGCGACGCAGCCCGCCTTCTCCGGGAGGGCGTGACGGATCCCGGCGGAGACCTCCCGGTCAACACGTCGGGCGGGCTCAAGGCCAAGGGGCATCCCATCGGGGCGACGGGGATCGGCCAGGTCGTCGAGGTCGTCGAGCAGCTAACCGGGCAGGCGGGCGACCGACAGCTCGAGGACCCGGCGGTCGGCCTGACGCACAACGTCGGTGGCAGCGGCGGCGCCGCCGTCGTCCACGTCTTCGAAGAGGAGGGGAAAGTCCGATGACGAAGATCGAGAGCGTCGGCGCGTACGCGCCGGCCGCCCGCATCACCGCCGAGGAGATCGCCGACGCGTGGGGCCAGTTCGAGGCGAGCAGGATCGAACAGACCGCCGTGCCGGACGCCGACGAGGACGTGCTCACGATGGCCCACGAGGCGGCGACGCTCGCACTGGAGAGCGCCGACCGCGAGGGCAGCGAGATCCGGGGCCTGTTCCTCGGCACGACGACGCCACCGATGGAGGAGGAGGCAGTCACCGCACGGCTCGCCAGCACGCTCGGACTGGGCCAGGGAGCCCACACGCGTCAGCTAACCGGTTCGACGCGGGCAGGACTGGAGGCGCTCGTCTCCGCAATCGATGCTGCGGGAGCGGTGGATGCACGAGGAGCGCCGAACGATCACGCCAGCGGCCCCGTCCTGGTCGTGGCCAGCGACGCGCCACGAGGTGCACCCGACAGCGCGATCGATCACGCTGCGGGCGCGGGGGCAACAGCCCTGGTGGTCGGACCCGCCGGCCAGGGCGAGGTGCGCGGGCGGGCCGAGCAGGTCCGCCCCGTCCCCGGGACCCGCTTTCGCCCCGCCGGCTCCGAGGAAACCACTGGCCTCGGCGTCACCACCTACGACCGCAACGCGTTCCGGGAGACCGTCGGAGCGGCAGCCGACGGCCTCGGAGAGGACGTCGGTGCCGTCGACGCCGTCGCACTCCAGTCCCCCGACGGCTCGCTCCCCTACCGCGTCGCGGATCGACTCGGAGTCGGGACCGACGCGATCGAAGCGGGCACCACGGTCCACGACCTCGGCGATACCGGCGCTGCCAGTCCGCTGCTGGGCCTCGCGAGCGCGCTGACCGCGGGCCACGACGACGTCGCAGTCGTCGGGTACGGCTCGGGCGGCGGTGCCATCGCGCTCCGGATCGAGGGGTCCGGGGTACCCGTCGCCACCGACCTCGACGCCAGGGCGAGACTGACCTACCCGGAGTACCTCCGGCGACGTGGCGTCGTCACATCCGGAGCGCCCGACGGCGGCGGCGCGTACGTGAGCGTCCCGAGCTGGACTCGGACGATCCCGCAGCGACACCGACTCGTCGCCGGTCGCTGCCGGACGTGTGGTGCGCTCGCGTTCCCGCCCTCGGGGGCCTGCTCGAACTGTGGGACGGTGGCGGAGTACGAATCGGTCCGCCTCCCTGGGACGGGAACCGTCGAGGCGGCGACCGAGATCGGCCAGGGCGGTGCGCCCCCGGAGTTCGTGGAGCAGCAGGCCCGATCCGGGTCGTACGTCGCGGCCGTCGTCGGACTCGACGGGCCCGATAGCAGCGACGACACCGTCTCCACGCCGGCCCAGGTGCTCACCGTCGGCGACCAGACGGTGGACGTCGGTGATCGCGTCACGTCGACGATCCGCCAGATCTACACGCAGGAGGGCGTGACGCGCTACGGCGTCAAGTTCCGGGTGCTCGAGGACTGATCGCCGATCGGCGGGTCGGGGAATCGGCGGGTCCGGGAATCGGCGGGTCGTCGAATCGTCGAGGGCCGTTAGCCGGTCCCGGCGCCCACCATCGCCCGCCGGCGCCCACCATCGCCCGCCGGCGCCCACCATCGCCCTGTCTGCATCGTCGGGGAAGCGCCGGCACCGTCGGGACTCACCCAACTGGGCTCCAGGCGCCGTCGGAGCGACGGGGCTCAGGCGGCCTGTTCGGGGGCTTCCTCCGCGGTGTACATCTCCTCGACCTTGGCCTCGAAGTAGTCGAGGATGTTCCGGCGCTTCTTCTTCATCGTCGGCGTCATGAGGTCGTTGTCCTCGGTGAACTCCAGGGGGACCAGTCGGAACTTCTTGATCGTCTCGTAGTCCTCGAAGTTCTCGTTCACCCGGTCGACCTCCGCCTGGACGTGCTCGATCACGCGCTCGTCGGCGACCACCTCCTCCGGGTCGTCCGGGAGGTCGATGCCCTCGTCCTCGGCCCAGGCCTCGACGTAGTCGAGGTTCGGCACGAGCAGGGCGCTGACGAACTTCCGGTCCTCGCCCACGACCATCGCCTGCTCGACGACCTCGCTGGCCGCGAACGCGTCCTCGATCGGCCCCGGTGCGACGTTCTTGCCCGTCGAGAGGACGAGCAGTTGCTTGACGCGCTCCTCGAACTCGAGGTAGCCGTCTGGCCGGATGTGCACCACGTCGCCGGTCCGGAACCAGCGGCCGTCCTCGTCCTCGATGAACGCCTCCTCGGTAGCCTCGGGCATGTTCCAGTAGCCCTCGGCGACGTTCGGTCCCTGGACCAGGAGTTCGCCGACCTCGCCGTCGCGGTCGGAGAACTGCAGCGGCCCGACGACCGAGGAGTCGACTTTCACCTCGACGTCGCGCATCGGTGGTCCGATCGTGCCGATCTTGGGCTCCTCCACGGGGTTCGTCGTGACGACCGGCGAGGTCTCCGTCAGGCCGTACCCCTCCATGATCGGCAGGCCCATCCCGTGGTAGAGCTCGGCGAGCTCCGGCGAGAGACTGCCGCCACCGCTGAACAGGTACTCGATCTCGCCGCCCAGCCCTTCCTTGACCTGGGAGAAGACGAGGCGGTCTGCCAGTCCCTGGCGTACGCGGAGAAGCAGGCCGGGATCGTCGGCGGCGTGGTACTGCCTGCCGACGTCGACGGCCCACTCGAAGATGCGCTGCTTCGTGGCGCTCTCGGAGGCCTGCTCGCGGATCGCGTCGTAGATCTTCTCGTAGACGCGGGGGACGCTGGTCGCCGACGTGGGCGCCACCAGGCCGAAGTCCTCCTGGAGCGTCTCCGGATCCTCGGCGTAGGCGATCGCGGCGCCCGCGGCGACGTTCACGAAGTGGCCGGAGGTGCGCTCGTAGACGTGTGCCAGCGGCAGGTAGGAGACGACTCGCGTCTCCTCGTCGATGACCTCCACGTCCCCTTTGTCGGGTCGCGGGCCGAACCGCGCGAGCACCTGGTTGACGTTCGACCGGAAGTTCCGGTGGGTCAGCTGCACCCCCTTGGGCTGGCCGGTCGTCCCGGAGGTGTAGATGAGGCTGCAGAGGTCCTCGAGGTCCCGCTCCCCCAGCCACTCCTCGTAGGCGTCCTCGTCGAACGCCTCGGCACCGACGTCGTGGACGTCCGCGAGCGTGTAGACGTCCTCCCGCTCCTCGTAGACCGCCGCGTGCTCCCCGTCGAGGTCGTCGAACGTGACGACGAACTCGAGGTCGAGGTCGTCCTCGACTGCGAGGACGCGCTCGAGGTGGTCGCCGCTCTCGACCAGTACGCCGCGCGCGTCGGGGTCGTCGAGGAGGTAGCGAACCTTCTCCGTCGAGGAACCGCTGTAGACAGTCGTCACGACGCCGCCCGCGGCGAGGACGGCGAAGTCGCTCTGGGCCCACTCCATCCGGGTGCTGGAGAAGATGGCGACACGCTCGCCCGGGGTCACGCCGAGTTCCCGGAGCCCGGCCGCGAGGTTCCGGACCACGTCCCGCATCTCGCCGTACGTGATCGACGCGAAGTCGCCCTCCGGCGCCGGCGGCAGCACGTCGTCGGTGAGTGTGCGATCGTAGATGCCACCCTTGTACAGCTGTGCCGGTCGATCCGCGTGTCGCTCCGCGGACTCCTCGAACATGACCGGGATCGTCGTCTCCCCCATCCCCGGCCCGTCGACGGACCGTTCGGCCTCGCGCCAGTTCGAAGGCATGGTCAGTGGTGCGGGTCGAGGATATTAAATCATCGTCAACGATCAGGAGGAACCTGCCCGGGGACGTACGAGCGACACCCGCTGGGATACCTGACTGAGGCAAGTCGAAACCGGCCACCTCGTCCCGCTCGATCGACGACTCCGGGAGCGACGGCCCCAGACTACACCGATCCCGACCCGTGCGACCGGCTACAGCACGCGATCGGCGATGATGTTCTTCTGGATCTCGCTGGTCCCCTCGTAGATCTTCGTGATCCGGGCGTCGCGGTAGTACCGCTCGGCGGGGAAGTCCGTGACGTAGCCCGCGCCGCCGTGGACCTGCACGCCCTCGTCGGCCACGTCGACGGCGATCTCGCTGGCGAAGAGCTTCGCCATGCTGGAGTACTTGGCGGCGACGTCCTGGTTGCCCTGCTCGATCTCGCTGGCGGCCCGGTAGGTCAGCGCGCGGGCGGCCTCCACCTGCGTCGCCATGTCGGCGATCTTGTGCTCGATCGCCTGGAACTCGGCAATGGGCTGGCCGAACTGCTCGCGCTCGTTCGCATACTCGACTGCAGCCTCGAGCGCGCCCTGGGCGCAGCCGACCGCCTGGGCCGCGACGCCGGTTCGACCGACGGCGAAGAACTCCATGAGCTGGTAGAACCCCTCGTCGACCTCGCCGACGACGTTCTCCGCCGGCACGCGTACCCCCTCCAGCCGCAGCTCCGCCAGGTCGGAGGCGCGGATCCCGAGCTTGTTGTCGATCTTCTCGGCGCTGAAGCCCTCCAGATCCGTGGGCACGAGGAAGGCGGTGATCCCCTCGTGGCCGGCCTCGGGCGTCGTCTTGGCCATGACGACCGCGACGTCGGCGACGGTGCCGTTCGTGATCCACATCTTGTTCCCGTCGATCACGTACTCCTCGCCGTCCCGCCGTGCGGTCGTCTCCATTCCGGCGACGTCCGAGCCGTGTGCGGGCTCGGAGATGGCCGAGGCCGAGGCGGTCTCGCCGGCCGCGATCTTCGGGAGCCACTCCTCCTTCATCCACTCGTCCCCGAACCGCACGATCATGTTCGTCCCGAACGACGCGCTGCCGACTGCAGAGCCGATGCCCGGATCCGCCCGCCAGAGCTCCTCCGTCACGATGATCGAGGCCAGCATGTCCATCCCCGCGCCGCCGTACTCCGTCGGGATGCTCGCACCGACGAAGTCGTACTCGGCTGCCTTCCGCCGGATCGCCTCGGGGTACTCCCTGCTCCGGTCGTGCTCCGCCGCGACGGGCACGATCTCGTTCTCCGCGAACTCGCGGACGGCCGATCGGATCGCCCTGGCCTCCTCGTCGAGGGTGAACGCCATGGACTCGCCATGTCACGGAGTAGCAAAGTACCTTCGCACGGATCGCTGCTCGCGGGGTTCCGGCGGTAGAGGGCTCGTGATGGGAGTACCAGGTCCCGATGGCGAGCGCCTCGAAACGATCCCGCCGGGCGCCCCTCGGGGTTGGGATCGGCGAGCGAGGGCCTCCCGTCCCTGGAGCAGTCACCGGGACGCCCGAGGTCAGTCCTGGTCCACCCGCCAGCGCCCGTCCTCGTCCAGGACCGGATCCCGGCCCAGGAGGAGTTCCAGCGCGATCCGCCCGTCCGTTCGGAACGGTTCCCCACCCGGCCGCGCACGGGCCCGAAACGGGAGCAGCGTGATGGCACCCTGCATGCCGCTGTAGAGGAAGCCCCAGAACGCGAACCACCACACGGGGTCCGGCGGGTCCAGCCAGAGCAGCCCCCAGCAGCCCGCACACGCCAGCATCGACGCGATGGGGCCACCAAGCGTTCCGGCGAGGAGTGTCCACCGACCCGTCGCCGCGTCGCTGAGAGTCGCACCGTCGGTGACCGGCCGGAGGAAGCCGGGCAGGGCGAGGGTGAGCGTCAGCGCACCCATCGACGCCGTCGGTCCCCGGTCGCCCCCGACGAATATGTGGGTCTCCCGTCCCTGGACGAGCGGGACGGTGGCGTGGCCGAACTCGTGGACGCCGACGAGCAGCGGCTCGACGACGACGAGGAACAGCGCGAGGGTGGCGAGGAATTCGATCATCGGGAGGTTCGGGGCGGCCTACTCCGGCGTCGACGCGACGGGACTGGCATCCGACAGGGAACCGCTGGCCACGGGGTCACTCCACCGGCTCGAACCGGTAGCCGTCCCAGGCCTGCGGGCCGTCGGCGTCCTTGATGCCGACGCCCGGCTCGCGGAGTTCCTCGACGTAGATCGGGCGGACCTCGTCACCGGTCTCGACCTCGCCAGTGGTGAGCTGTCCGAGCACCCGCACGGAGCGGCCCTCGACCTCGAACTCGACGATGGCGAGGTGGTTGGGTTCCCGCACGCCCGGCGGCGTCGCGGTGCTGGTCGTCCACGTGACGACCTGGGCGGTGTGCTCGGCGAGGTCGACGGTGCCCACCGGCTGGGTTCCCTCCGGCCCGAGTGGGTGGCCGGGACAGGCGATCGCGCCGCTCTCGTAGCGCGTCGCGACGAGCGGTTCCTGGTCCCAACTCGCGGTGGCGGGCGGCGCTCGATCGTCGCTCACGCCGCCTCACCCCCGGACTCCAAAATCGTCGTGATCACGCAGTTCCCGAATCCCCCCACGTTGCAGGCGAGCCCGACGTCGGCCTCGACCTGTCTCGGGCCGGCCTCGCCGACGAGTTGCTCGTAGAGCTCGACGGCCTGGGCGACGCCGCTGGCACCCAGCGGGTGCCCCTTGGACTTGAGCCCGCCGGAGGTGTTGATCGGCAACTCGCCGTCCCGCTCCGTGCGGCCGGCCTCGACGTGCTGCCAGGCCTCGCCGGCCTCGGCGAAGCCCAGGCCCTCCATCTGGAGGAACTCGAGGATCGTGAACATGTCGTGGAGCTCCGCGACGTCGACGTCCTCTGGGCCGATCCCGGCCATCTCGTAGGCGCGGTCGCTGCTCTCGATGACTCCACCCATCCTGGTGGGATCTTCGCGCTGGTGGACCACGTGCGTGTCCGTCGCGCCGGCCACGCCGGAGATCACCGCGTACTCCTCGGTGTACTCGCGGGCAACCGATTCGGGACACAGCAGGAGTGCGGCCGAGCCGTCCGTGATGGGACAGAAGTCATAGAGGCGCAGCGGATCCGCGACGATCGGGCTCTCGAGGACGGTCGCCTCGTCGACCTCCTTCTGGAACTGCGCGTTGGGGTTGTCCACGCCGTGCTGGTGGTTCTTGACGGCGACCTTCGCGAGGCTCTCGCGTGGCGCGTCGTGCGTCTCGAGGTAGTGGCGGGCGGTCATGCCAGCGAAGGAGGGCAGCGTCACGCCGTGTTTGTACTCCGCTGGGTGCGTGATCGAGGCGATGACGTCGGTCGCCTCGCCCGTCGTCCGGTGGGTCATCTTCTCGCCGCCGACGAGCAGCGTCATCTCGCTGGCGCCGGAGGCGACGGACTGCCAGGCGGCGTAGATGCCAGCCCCGCCGGAGGAGGAGGTCTGGTCGACGCGCTGGCTGTACGCCGGCAGGAGTCCGAGGTCGTGGGCGAGGGCGTTCATGACGCCCCCTTGTCCCTCGAACTCGCCGCTGGCCATGTTCGCGGCGTAGACGTGCTCGACGTCCGCCGGCGGAACGCCGGCGTCCTCGAGGCACGCGGCGCCTGCCTCCGCGAGCAGCTCCTGGATCCACGCCTCGCGCTGCCCGAACTGCGTCATCGACGCGCCGATGACGGCGACGGGTTCGTCCATGCGCGGGGTTCAGTCCGGGGCCACCTTATATGCAGGCGGATCGAGACGGGGGCTGAGACTCACTCGGGGACTCGTGCGACGACGGCGCATCCTGGGGCATCCCGCCAAAGCCCTCTACTCGTCGCTTCCATCCGATCGTCCGTTCCCAGCGGTCCGGTGCGCGTCGCACCCGAACCTCGTTCCTCGAAGCACCCCTCGCCAAACGGGCGATGCGGTGCGTACGCTTATGCCTGGGCTGCCGGAAGGGAGAGTCGTGAGCGGGATCGAACTCCGTGAGGACACGCTCGTCGTTGATCGGGAGCCGAACGACCTGGACGACCTCGCGATCACGGTCTCGACGACGCTCGATTCCCTCGACATCGACCACGTCTTCGTCAGCGGCTACGTCGCGATTCTCGCCGGCCGCTCCAGAGCGACCGAGGACATCGACGTCCTGCTCGAACGGATCTCCGAAGACGAAATCGAGACGCTCGTGGACCGCCTCGAGGAGCAGAAGCTGTGGGGCCCTGCGATGCCGCTGGATTCGATGGCTGATCTCCTCGAGGACGACATCTGGATCGCCCGAGCTGGTGAGATGGTACCCCACGTCGAAGCAAAATTCGTCGACGACGAGTTCGACCGCGCCTCGCTGGATCATCGGATCGCGGCCAGGATCACTGGGGCCGACGTGGAGCTACCGATCGGTCCGCTCGAACTCCAGATCGCCTACAAACTCTATCTCGGTACCCGGACGGACTTCGAGGACGCGGTTCACCTCCACGCGATGTTCGAGGAAACGCTCAATGCCGGGGAGCTCCAACGATGGGTCGCAAAACTCGGCGTGGAAACGGAGTATGACCGACTCGAGCAAGCCTGAGGACCTGGCCACCAAGCACGAGCGGAACCGCCAGCGACGCATCGCGGGCATCAAACGCTGGATCGAGTACATCGAGACCCACGACGAGTGGGGAGAGCAATTGAATCGCCTCGTCGACGCCCAGCTCGAGTCCGCGCGCCAGTCCGGTGTCGATGCCGACCACCGCCGGCGCGTCGATCGTGCCGGTCGGGACCGCTCCGGGTAGGCAGCACTCCGCCGAGCCGATCACCACGGCGATCCCTGCGGTACGGGCGGTTGTGTCCACGTTCTCGGCCGATACAGCGAGAGATCGACGGTCAGGAGCAATCCGGTCGGATTGGTGACGACGTTCGATGGATCGCCGACGGATTCGACCGCAGTCGACGGCCAACACCACTCCCGAATTACGGTCGCGTCAGACCGCCTCGCGTACCGCGGTCTCGACGACGTCCAGGTCCCCGTCGATCGTCACGTGCAGCTCGTCGCCGTCGATTGCCGCGACGAGCTCGACCCGGATGGGGTCCTCGCTGACGAGTTCGGTGTACTCCTCGCCGACGCACCACTCCAGCGTCCAGTAGGGCCGCTCGTCGAGCCGAACGCCGCGCTCGCGGTGGAAGCTGACGACCTCGGAGTGATCGAGCAGGCGCAGGCCCGGCGCCGAGCACAGCTCGTGGCCACACTGCTGGCACTCGTGTTCGACGCGGACCGGGACGCCGAGACAGCACTCGCCCTCGCGCTCGATGGAGTGCTCCATCCGTCCGCTGCACTCGGGACAGACGCCGTCGGCGGCGAGGCAGTGGAGGTGGCGGACGCGCTGGTCGAACGCCTCGGCGATCTCCGTCGGCGTGCGGTCGGTCAGCCCGCCGGGCGGGAAGTCGTAGTCGCCGTGCTGGTGCCCACACTCGACGCACTCGATGGAGAGGCGCTCGTCCTCGTAGACGCCCTGCAGCGCTCCGCCACAGGCGAAGCACTCGCCCTCGACGGGGAAGGGCTCGACGTGGGGCTTCTCCGTGATCGACCCCGCGACGACCGCCGTCACGACCTTCTCGCCGGCGTGCTGGAGCTCGTAGCCGTCCTCGCCCTTCCGGACGAAGTGGTCGGTCAGCTCGCCGAGGTGGTAGTTGAACTGTGCGCTGTCGCGCATTCCGACGGCACGCCGGAGGTCCGAGAAGCTCATCGCGTCGGCGTCGGTTCGCCAGAGCTCCTCGAGGATCGACAGCCGCGTCTCGTTGCCGACGACCGAGAAGGCCTCCGCCGGATCGACGCAGTCGACGCACTGCAGCATGCTGTCCTCCGATCCCGCGCTCCCGGGCTGGCTCATGGGGAAACATGTACGTTCGCCCAAAAAAGCGTTCGCGAAAGCGTATTTTTGTATTACTGTTGTCACGTGCCGGCAGGCAGCCGGCCTCGTCCGTGGAAGCCACCGGCCGGCCGGGAACGGGCAACGAGACCAGGCGCCACGGGTCCGATCAGAACCGGCTTTGTGCCAGACGCCGTAGGACCGAGCGTGATCGAGGTCGACGGCAGCGACGCCGGTGGCCAGCTGGTGCGCTCAGCACTGTCACTCGCGGCACTGTCAGGAGACCCCGTCAGGATCGACGGGGTCAGGGGCGGCCGACCCGAGCCGGGACTGAACGCCCAGCACCTCGCGGCGGTCGACGCCGTCGCGAGCGTCACGGACGCCGACGTCGAGGGTGCGAAGCGAGGGTCCGAGCAGCTTCGATTCGATCCGGGCCCGCTCGGCGGCGGCCGACTCGCCGTCGACGTCGGGACCGCGGGGAGCGTCACCCTGGTCGCGGATGCCTTCCTCCCGCTCGCGGCCGAACTCGACGAGCCGCTCCACGCCTCGATCGGCGGGGGCACCGACGTGAAGTGGTCCCCGCCGGTGGACGCACACCGGCTCGGAAAGCACCCACTGCTTCGGCGCCAGGGGTGGGGCGTCGCACTCGAGGCCCGGCGCCGCGGGTTCTATCCCGAAGGTGGCGGCGAGATCGTCCTCCACCTGTTCCCCAGCGAGCCGGAGCCGTGTTCCCTCGATGATCGCGGGGAGGCCGAAGCCGTCGCCGTCCGTTCGGTCGAGACGGACGATCTCGCGGACGCGGACGTCGCAAGCCGACAGGCCCAGGCCGCAGCGAGGGCGCTCCACGAGGCGGACGTCGAGATCGACAGCGAATGCGTCGAAACGGTCACCGGTACGCGCTCGACCGGGTCCGCGATCGTCGTCCGCGCGGCCGTCGAGCACGGCGTCCTCGTCGGTGACGCGCTCGGCGAGCCGGGGCGACCGGCGGAGGCCGTCGGCGAGGCGGCAGCCGAGTCCCTGCTCGGCGCGCTCGACGGGCCGGGTGCCGTGGACCGCCACCTCGGCGACCAGCTCCTCGTCCCGCTGGTCGTCGCTGGCGGACGCCTCTGGCTGCCCGAACGGACCGACCACGTCGCGACGAGCCTCGACCTCCTGGACGCGTTCGCCGTGCGCCCGAGCGTCCGAGAGCACCCCGACGGCGGACTCCTGGTGGAGAGCGACGGTCCCCTCGGGACCTGAGGCTCGGCCTCCTGTCGCGAACTCCCCGGCACAGCGACCGGCGAACGGTTTCGATCTCGGTCGCCTCCTCGCGGTTCGACTCGCTCAGTCGTGCGCGAAGTACGCGACCGTCTCGTTCTCGTCGTGGCGGTCGATCCGGGCGAAGCCGACGCGCTCGAACTGGACGACGTCGTCGGTTGGGAGGTCGTCGACCCCGGGTTCGGCGCGGGCCTGGACGTCGCCCTCTGGCGTCCGGAGGCGACACGGGATCGACGCCCTGCCGGGCACCCAGTGGACGACGTCGACCTCTCCGGACGTCACGACCTCGAGGTCCTCGCCGGTGAACTGGAAGGCGTCCCGGACGTTCTCCACGCAGCCCAGACCCTTCAGCCAGACGCGCTGGCCGTGGCCAGGGAGGTCCGCCTCCTCGAGCAGCACTGTCTCGCCGACCGGGATCGAGCGCTCGCCCCGCTCGGGGTCGTCCGGATGCAGCGGGGGGTTCGCCTCGTCGGGCCCGCCGGTGAGCGGGACCTCGAGCCCGTCCCGGACCAGGAAGTATCGGTCGGCGTCCTCGTCGATCAGTTCGCGGTTGTTCGCGTAGATCGTGCTCATCGCGAGGTCGACGTTCGATGTCGAGGTGCCCAGGCCTGCCATCGCCTCGACGATCGCCTCGCCCCGGATCCCCCGGCGGCGGAGGCTCTTCAGCGTCGGCGCGCGCGGGTCGTCCCAGCCGTCCAGGTCGCCGGCCTCGATCAGCTCGGCGATCGAGGAGGTGCTCATCGGCACGTCGTAGGCGTCGACCTGGACGTGGCCCCAGTGGATCACCTCGGGGTAGGACCAGTCGAAGTAGTCGTAGACGAAGCGCTGGCGCTTGGCGGAGTCCTGGAGGTCGATCCCGCGGACGATGTGGGTGATCCCCAGCTCGTGGTCGTCGATCCCCGACTGGAAGTCGAGCATCGGCCAGCAGCGATACTCGCTGGCGGACTCGCGGGGGTGGGGCGTGTCGACCATCCGGAACGCGACCCAGTCCCGGAGGGCGGGGTTCTTGTGCTCGATGTCGGTCCGCACGCGGAGGACCTTCTCGCCCGCCGAGTACTCGCCCTCGACCATCGCCGCGAAGTCAGCGAGTGCGTCCTCGGGGTCCTGGTCGCGGTGGGGGCAGGGCTCGCCGGCGTTTTTCAGCTCGCTGAACGCCTCGCCCGGACACGAGCAGGTGTAGGCACCCCCAGCCTCGATCAGCTCCCGGGCCCGCTCGTAGTAGGTCTCCATCCGGTCCGAGGCCCGGTAGACGTCGTCGGGCTCGAAGCCGAGGTACTCGACGTCCGCGAGGATCTGGTCGTAGGCCTCGAGGTCCGGGCGCTTGGTCTCGGGGTCGGTGTCGTCGAAGCGGACGCAGAACCAGCCGTCGTAGCGCTCGGCGTACTCCCCGATCACGGCCGGCATCCGGGCGTGGCCGATGTGCCACGGGCCGTTGGGGTTCGGCGCGACGCGCATCCGCACCTCCTCGTAGTCCTCGGCGCCGGGGAGGTCCGGGAGGGGATGTTCCTCGCCCTCGTCCTCGGCCTCGATCTCCTCGAGTGCGTCGGGGTCCAGTTCGGCGAGGCGCTCGCGGCGATCCTCGTGCTCGAGCTCGGCGACCTCGGCGACGATCTGTCCGACGACGCCCGGGACCTCGTCGCCGTGCTCCCGGAACTCGGGGTGCTCGCCCATCAGCGGCCCCATGATCGGGCCCACCTCGGGGTCGCTCTCGTGCTTGACGGCGTTGAGCAGGGCGTGCTTCTCGGCGGCGGTACGCACCCGCTCGCGGAGGTCCTCGTCCATCGGGTCGGGGTTCGACGGGCGGGGTCAAAACGCCGCCGGTGTCCCATCGGCGCGGCGGTGGTGCTACCGGCGGGCGGGGGCGCCAGGCAGGGCCACGCGGAGGCGGACTGGACGAGTCCGGTCACTGTCGGGCGCTACCGGGCACCGCGCTTTCCCCACGGACCTTCCCCTGTCGGAACCGTTAATCGGGTCCTGGGACTCCCTCCGGTATGGACGAAGAGCCCCTGCAGATCGGGTTCGTCGGGCTCGGCAACATGGCCCGACACCACGTGGAGAATCTCCAGCAACTGGACGTCGAGATCGCCGCCGGCACGGACGTCCTCGAGGCGGCCCGCGAGCGCTGGGCCGAGGACTTCGACGCCGAGACGTTCGAGGACGTCGACGCGATGTGCGAGGTCGTCGACGCCGCGTTCGTGACGACGCCCAACCGGTTCCACGAGGACGCCGCGACCACGATCCTCGAGCACGACGTGGCGCTGTACGTCGAGAAGCCCCTGGCCCACACCCTCGAGAGCGCCGAGCGGATCGCCGAGGCCGCCGCGGAGGCCGCCGAGGTGCCGGCGATGGTCGGGCTCCACAACCGCTTCGCCGGCGGCGCCGAGGTCCTCGAGACCTACCGGGAGGAGGGCCGGTTCGGGGACCTCAGCCACGTCGAGATCGAGTACGTGCGTCGCCGTGGGATCCCCGCCACCGGGACGTGGTTCACCGACGACGCCACCGCGGGCGGCGGCTCGCTGATCGACATCGGCGTCCACGCGCTGGACCTCGGCCTCCACCTCGCCGGCCACCCCGAGATCGTCGAGGTCAGCGGGGCGACGCGGAGCGAACTGGGCGACCGCGACGACGTCGCGGACATGGACTTCTACGGCACCCCCGACCCCGACGGCGTCTTCGACGTCGACGACTCGGCCAGTGCCTTCCTCCGGGCGGCCGACGGGACGACCTTCTCCTTCGAGTGCGCGTGGGCTGCCAACCGCGAGCCAGAGAAGTCGATCACGCTCCGCGGCGACGACGGCGGTGCCACCCTCCGGCTCGACGGCGGCACGACCGAGATCTACGAGGACGGCGTCGGCGGCGTCGACCACCTGCAGACGACGGCGATCGAGACCGAACACCGCGACGCTCACCTGGCCTGTCTGGAGACCTTCGTCGACGCCGCCCGAAGCGGCGAAGCGCCCGAGCGGAACACGATCGAGCAAGGGCTGGCCATCCAGCGCGTGCTCGAGGCCATCTACCGATCGAGCGACGCGGACCGTGCGGTCAGGATCGACGAGTAACGGTCTGGCACAGCAGCCACGGCAACAGCCATTGGCCGGCGGGTCATCGCTCGATACGGAACGTCCCGACGGCCTCGTCCGACGTCCCCGAGACGCGATCCTCGATAGCGACCGTCGCCTCGTACTCGCCGACCGGATCCGAGCCCAGCAGTACGATCTGGGTGGCGACGTAGAAGGCGTCGAGCTGGTTGGCCGTCAGCGTCCGGTCGAACGTCTCGTCGAGCGAGACCGCGACCTCGTCCTCCGGATCGGTGACGAACAGCTCCTGGCGGAGGTCGATCCGAAATCGCTCGGGCTCCTCCGGTGGTGCCGAACCGTCGGTAGCGCCGTTCGACGTGTCGGCGGCAGTGGCGTCCTGTTCCTCGCCGGTGGCCCCGGCTGCGTCCGCGTCCTCGATCGGCTCCCCCGAAATGTCCGAGACTGCGAGGTAGAGCCAGATCGTCTCGTCGGGGGAGTAGGTCGCCTCCGTTTGCGGCTCGTACTCGTCGTAGCCCTCGGGCCGCCCGTCGATCCACCGGAGCTCGTCGATCGTCACCGGCCCGCGGTCTGTCACGTCGTCGTCTCCCCCACCGCCGCCGAGCACGGAGCACCCCGCCAGCGAGGTCGTCGCCACACCGGCACCGGCGACGAGCAGCCGGCGGCGGGGGAGCCCTGGCATGCGCCCCCGTTCGACGCCGGATCCTTTAGGGGTTCGGGGTCTCCGGACCGTCGGGATCGAGTACCCGGCCCGGATGGCCGGCCCCGTGAGCTTTAACCACGCACTCGGAGAACGTCTCGCCATGGAGATCGGCGTCCTCACCGTGCCACTCGGCGAGCAGAATCGCACAGACGCGTTCGAGTACCTCTCCGGCATCGGCGTCGACGCCGTCGAGCTGGGCGCCGGCGGCTGGCCTGGCCAGGACCACCTCAATCGCGCGGCGTTGCTGGAGAGCGCGGACGCCCGCGAAGCACTGCTGGCGGACCTCGAGGAACACGGCCTCTCGATCAGCGCGCTCGCGACTCACAACAACCCGATCCACCCGGACGACGACCGTGCCGCGGAGGCCGACCGCGAGCTCCGGGAGGTCATCGAGCTCGCAGACCTGCTCGACGTCGATGCCGTCACCGGCTTCTCGGGGCTGCCAGCCGGCGCGCCGGGCGACTCGACGCCGAACTGGGTCACGGCCCCCTGGCCTGGCGAGCACGCCGACGCCCACGAGTACCAGTGGAACGACGTCGCACTCCCCTACTGGGAGGACCTCGCCGAGCACGCCGCCGACCACGAGGTCCAGGTCGCCATCGAGATGCACCCCAACATGCTCGTCTACGAGCCACGGGGGCTGCTCCGGCTGCGCGAGGCGACCAACCGCTGGATCGGCGCGAACTTCGACCCCTCCCACCTCTACTGGCAGGGCATCGACATCACCGACGCGATCCGGCTGCTCGGCGAGGAGGACGCGATCCACCACTTCCACGCCAAGGACACGAAGGTCTACGAGGCCAATGCCCGCGAGAAGGGCGTGCTCGACACGAAGCCCTACACCGACGAGGGCGACCGCTCGTGGATCTTCCGCTCGATCGGCTACGGCCACGGGGAGAGCCACTGGAAGGACGTCGTGTCGACCCTGCGGATCGTCGGCTACGAGGGTGCGCTCTCGATCGAGCACGAGGACTCGCTGACGTCCCCGCAGGAGGGCCTCGAGCGGGCGGTGGACGTCCTCCAGCGGGCCGTCTTCGAGACCGACCCCGGCGACGCCTACTGGGCCTGAGGTCCGGCCGACCAACCCCACCTTTTTCGACACCAGGGCCCGGAGACGACCCATGGAGATCGAGCCGTTCGAGCGCGCCGAGGCGACGGAGGCCGTCGAGGGCGTCCACCTCTCGCTGCTGGCCGGCACCGACCGCATGAACGTCCAGGGCTTCGAGATCGAACCCGGGGCCGTCGTCCCCGAGCACAGCCACGACAACGAACAGACCGGCCTCGTCTACGAGGGCGAGTTGACCTTCCTCGTCGACGGCGAGGAACTGGTCGTCGGGCCGGGCGACACGTACGCCATCCCGGGCGGGGAGCCCCACGGCGCGGAGAACCGTGGAGACGTGCCCGTCCGCGGGATCGACGTCTTCAGTCCGCCGCGGACTGACCCGAGCTGGCAGGGATAGGTCGGGAGTCACTGCAACTGCCTCGCAGGCCGCGCGTCTGCCGGGCCCTGATCCGGAAGCCAGCGTGCCGGGCAGCCCTCAGGGGCCACTGCCTGCAGGGCCTCCCGCCACGACGGGACCCGGAGACATATTGTCATCGCCCCCATCCCCTGGAGCATGGACGCGGCCGACCTCCTCGACCGGCCCCACGACGACCCCCTCACGCTCCTCTCGACCGACGGGGAGCTCCGCGAGGGCTACGAACCCGACCTCGCGGACGAGGAACTCGTCTCGTTGTACGCCGACATGCGCCTCTATCGTCGGTTCGACGAGCGCGCCGTCAGCCTCCAGCGCCAGGGCCGACTCGGGACCTATCCGCCGCTCGCCGGACAGGAGGGTGCCCAGGTCGGGACGACCTACGCCCTCGCACCTTCGGACTGGATCGTCTACCAGTACCGCGAGCACGGCGCGCCGCTCACCCGCGGCCTCGCCGGTCCCTACCTCCAGTACTGGATGGGCCACGAGGCCGGCAACGCAGCGCTGGCCGACGCGAACGTCTTCCCGCTGAACATCTCGATCGGCTCGCAGGTGCCCCACGCCGCGGGGCTGGGGATGGCGATCGACTACCGCGAGGACGACGCCGTGATCTGCTGTCAGTTCGGGGACGGCGCCGCCAGCGAGGGCGACGTCCACGAAGGGATGAACTTTGCGGGCGTCTTCGACACGCCGACGGTGTTCGTCTGCAACAACAACCAGTGGGCGATCTCGGTCCCGCGAGAGCGACAGACGGCCAGCACGACGATCGCCCAGAAGGCGACGGCCTACGGCTTCCGCGGCCTGCAGGTGGACGGGATGGACCCCCTGGCCGTATACGAGACCACCCGTGCAGCCGTCGAGCAGGCCCGGGAGCCCGATCCAGCACTTGCCGACGACGCCGTCGGACGGGCGGTCCGGCCCACCCTGCTCGAGACGATCACCTACCGCTACGGCGCCCACACGACCGCGGACGACCCCTCGGCCTACCGCGAGGAGGCAGAGGTCGAGGCCTGGAAGGAACGGGACCCGATCGACCGCATGGAGGCGTTCCTCCGGCGGACCGGCCGGCTGGACGACGACCGCATCGCCGCCATCGAGGACCACGTCGAGGAGCGGGTCGCCGACGCGATCGAGACGGCGGAAGCCGCCAGTGCCGACCCGGCCTCGATGTTCGAGTACGTCTACGAACAGCAGACCGAACGCGTCGCCGAGGGACAGGCGGAGCTCGCGAGCCTCCGCGAGCGCCACGGCGACGACGTCCTGACGCGGGAGGAGTGAGAGGGGAAACCCACTATACGGAGCCCGACGAACCGACGAGCGTGAGCGACGAGGAACGTCGGCACGACGGGCTCGCCCGTCACGCCACCAACGGCCCGTGGAACTCGCTGCGACACTGGCCCGACGCCAAGCACCCGCTGCGGGTGATGGTCAACTACGCGGTGATCGTCGTCTGCCGGATCTCCCCGAGCCTCCGGCTGAAGAACTGGCTCTACCGCCGCCTCGGCATGACCGTCGGCGAGGGCGCATCCTGGGGCCTCGAGGCCACGCCGGACGTGTTCTGGCCGGAGCTGATCACGATCGAGCCCCACGCGATCGTCGGCTACGACGCGACCCTCCTCTGTCACGAGTTCCTCCAGGAGGAGTACCGCACCGGCGAGGTGGTGATCGGCGAGCGGGCGATGATCGGAGCGGGAGCGATCGTGCTGCCCGGCGTGGAGGTGGGCGCTGGCGCACAGGTGGCGGCGAACTCGCTCGTCGCCGAGGACGTTCCCCCGGGCGAGACCGTCGCGGGGGTGCCGGCCGAGCCCGTGCGCAGTACAGGGGTCGATACGGAAGCGGAGACCGAGGACTCGTCGAGTGGCACCGGCTAACCGGCGCGAGTCGCCACGGAACACCGACGTCGAGACGGGACCTCGGTCCCGGTCACTCCCGCTGGCGCTTGACCCCGTGCTGGAAGACCTCGCTGTTTGGAACCACGTACTCGGCGTCGTCGGTCTCGAGTCGCGTCACGAGCACGCCCACGTCCTGGACGATCCCCTCACGCGCGCCGATCTCGACGTGGTCCCCGATGCCGTAGGGCTCGTTCAGAAGGAGGTAGATCCCCGCGGCTCCGGAGGACAGCAGGTCCTTGGTCGCGACTGCGCCGATGATCACGGCCCCGAGGACGTAGACGGCGAGCAGGACCAGCAGCGCGGTCGTCTGGACGCCGACCTGGCTCAGGGCGACGAGGAAGGCGACGTAGAGGACGCTGTACTTGACGATCCGTGGGACGACCGAGACCTCCGGCAACTTGACGCCCCGTAGCCGCTCGCCGACGAGCAACTCGGCCTTGTCCGCGACCACGAACCCGACGATGAGGACGAGCGCGGCGACGAACACCTGCGGGACGAAGGCGACGATGCGTCGCCAGATCCACTCGGTGTTGGCCGGGCGGAACAGGTAGACCGCCGCGACCACGGTGACGCCGTAGACGAACCACGAGAGGATCCGAGAGACGATCGAGACCGTCGACGTCCCCAGGCTGCTGGCGGTGCGCTCGAAGGGGGTTCCCTCCACCGCTTCCGGCACGCCCGCTGCCTCGAGGACGCTGCGGCTGATGCGGCCGAGGAGCCAGCCCACCAGGAAGCCCGCCAGCAACAACACCGCCAGAAAGAGGATCGGCCAGTCGAGGAGCCACTCCGGCAACCACTCCGCGCGGGGCAGTTCCACGGTGGCCATCAGTACTCCTCCGGATCGAGTTCGAGCACCAGCGAGCCGCCCTTGAACGCCCTGATCATCCCGTCGCTCTCCGAGAGGACGATCGCCGTCGCGTTCGTGTCCCGCGTCACCGCGCCGGCGGCCATGTGTCTCGTCCCCAGGCCCTTCGGAATGTCGACGCCCTCCGCGGAGGGTTCGAGGTAGCGGTAGGCAGAGACGATCTTCCCCTGATCGGAGATGACGAACGCGCCGTCGAGCCGGGAGAACTCTTTGAGCATCACCTTCACGATGGGATCGCCGACGTGGACGTGACTCTTCTCAAAGGGGTTGTACGACAACGGTCGGGACTTGTTCATCACGTTGCCGGCGTCCCCGACGACGAACAGCGCGCCGACGGGCTCGCCTTTCTGTCCCTTCTTGCCGAGTTCGATCACCAGCTCCAGGACCGACCGGAGGACGTTGGGCTCGGCGCGCGTGTTCGTGAAGAGGTCGTAGATACCGGACTGCGCGTCGGCGTCGGCACGAACTCGCGAGACGGTGTCGACCTCGTCCCCGAACACCGACGCCGCGCACACGACGGCGTCGCCGTCGTCCAGGTACCCCTGGTCCAGCGCGCCCTCGATGCCGAACGTGAGCCGGTCGGTCACGTCGGCGAACTCGACCGGCAACTCGACGAACGTCTCGGCGTCGACGTCGTTCTCCGCGGCGACGACGATGGGGTGGAGCCCCGCGTCGACGAACTGCTCGTAGTAGGAGGCCGAGGGCGCGAACAGCAACACGCCGTCGACGTCCTCGGCGATCGGTTCGAGCAGTTCCGTGACGTCGACCATCGGTGCAACGATCGGGGGGACGGGGAAAAAGTGTTGTGACCGCGAGGGGCCTCGACCGCCGGCCACACCGCGGTTCCGCGGAAACCACTCGGGGAGCTGTCAGGGTAGCCGGGCGGCAGGGAGCGACCCTCCAGCCGGGGCGCCATCCCCTCGCCGAACCGGTGGTCCACCGCACCGTCGTCCTGACAGGTGTCGTCGGGAATAGGGCGTATCCACGCGACGGCGTGGGCGCGGTCACGGTGTCGAATCCGCCGCGGGGCCGGAACGACGGCGGACGTCTGTAGGAAACGCGCCTCAGGTCGGCGAAGTCCGGATGTTCAGGGACTTGCGCAGCACCTGCCCGAAGCCAAAGGAACAGAGGATGTACCAGAAGATCCACGCTCGCAGCGGCCCGAGGACGCCCTCGTTCCAGTTGACGCCGCCGACCAGCGGCATGATCATGTCTGGCTGGCCCTCGGTCCCGACCGTCCCCTGGCCGATGGTCCACCACAGCCAGAGGAACACGGGGATCGTGAGCAGCATGACCCACACCATCGGGCGGAACTGGGTCTTCATCATCCCGAGCTGGTCGCCCATCATCTCCATCTGTTTCTCCTGGATGCGCTCGACGGCTTCGTCGTCGCCGCGCTCCTTCGCCGCCTCCCGTTTCTCCTTGATGACGTTCATCCGCTCGCGGTAGACCGACAGCTTGTCGTGGTCCATGAGGTTCGCCATCAACAGCGAGGAGTACAGCCCCGTGAGCAGCGCCACCGAGAAGATGACGAGGTAGAAGGGCAACACCGCCAGCAGCGGACCCAGGAGGAGGTCGAGCGTGCCGCCGACCACGTTCTGGACCGGGTCGAAGTAGTAGCCGACCATCATCATGACGGAGCCGACGGCGGCCAGCTTGTCGTACTGGGACCAGCTCGCCGCCTCCTTGGTCTCCTCGTCGATCTCGGGGAGGTCGTCGAAGCCCAGCGACACGTCGCCCTCGACGTCACCGTCCAGCGCCCGCTCGATCCCCTCGGGGTCGGTGAGTTCGAACCCCTCGTCGGCGCTCCGGAGGAGCCCGGTCTCGATGATGCGGCCCCACTGGCCGCTCGTGAGGTCACCGTCGACGTCCTCCCAGGTGACGCTCCCGCCGTTGGCGGTGGCGATACCGTGGACCGTCCGGAGGGCGTCCTCCATGTCCTCGCCCTCCTCGAGGAGTTCCTCTACCTTCCGCGCGGTCCGTGCCATTGCACGAGGTTACGAGAGCGCCGTAATCAACCTTTCACATCGGTAGTCCGGCAGGTGCCCGACGGCGGAGTGATCGGCGCTCCCGGTGGTGCAGATTCCAGCAAGCGTGGCCGGGCGGTCGGCGCGACCATCCGAACCGAACGAACACCCGCCATCCGCCGAACGGCCCAGGGGCCAGGACTCGGCACCTAGCGGCTACAGCGAGTCCTCGACGGCGTCCCGGAGGTCGGCCCACACGTCCTCGGGCGACTGCTCGCCGTCGATGCGAGCGAGCTCTCCGGCCTCGTCGTAGTACTCGACCACGTCGAGGGTGTTCTCCTCGAAGACCCGCAGCCGCTCGCGGGCGGTCTCCTCGGTGTCGTCCTCCCGCTGGATCAGCGTCCCGCCGCACTCGTCGCAGACGCCCTCCTCCGCGGGCGGGGCGTACTTGACGTGGAAGTTCGCGCCACACTCCTCGCAGACCCGCCGACCGGTTAGGCGGTCGATCAGCTCCTCGTCGGACACCTCGAAGTAGGCGACGACGTCGAGGTCGGTGATGTCCGCGAGGTACTCGGCCTGGTCGACGTTTCGCGGGTAGCCATCGAGGACGAACCCCTCTGCGTCCTGGAGTGCCGCCTCGACGATCTCGTTGACGACGGGGTCGGGGACGAGCTCCCCGGCCTCCATGTACTCCCGTGGCGTGCCGTGTTCGGTCTCCATGTCCTTGTTCGCGCGGAGTGCGTCCCCCGTGGTCACGTGCTCGACGTCGTACGCGTCGGCGAGGTTCGCGCTCTGTGTCCCCTTCCCGGCGCCCGGTGGCCCCAACAGCAACAGCTTCGGCTGGCTCATACCGGTTGGAACCCCGCCCGGCGCGTAAACCCTTCCGGATTCGGGGCGACGGACAGTGACAGCCGGACGGTCGAACTCAGGCCGAGCCCTCCGCCCGGTCGTCGGCGACTGCCGCCTCGTCCACCGCCTCGGCGAGCGTGATCATCGCGTCGATTCGAGACTCGAGGCGGTCAGCGTCGAGCGGGAGCCCCTGGAACTCGTGGCTCACCGTCGCTGCGTCGTCGCCGATCTCCTCGCGGAGTTTCTCCTCGATTCCCTCCCCGCCAGTGAGGATGCTCCCGGCGGCTGCCATCTCGTCGGGGAGCGTGTCGACGATCGCCGAGGCGGGATCGCCGACGACCACGCCGTCGCCGGCCACTCGCTCGCCGAGGACCTCCTGGACGCGCGGCGTCAACACCGCAGCCGCGGGGGACTCGTTCGCCGCCCCGACGACCGAGAATCCCTCGCCCACGGGCACCTGCTCGACGTCCTCGGGAACGTCCTCCGTGGCCGAGGGGTCGTCTGCGTCCGCCTCGATCAGGATAAACCCGTCCTCCAGGGGGCGATCCAGCTCGGCGTGAACGCGGGTGTACGTCGTGGAGGACGTCCCGCCCTGGCCCCCGGTCGACCGGCGTACCTTTCGGGTCTCCACGCTGACTGGCCGGCCGCCTATCGATCCGGTGAAGTCCGGCGGCCCGCCCAGGAGTCCGCCACCCTGCTTCGAGAGGCCCAAGGACCGACAGGTCCGCACGAACGATCGGTTGACGAGCACGCCGGAGACGATCGCGGTTGCGAACACCGAGAGGACCAATCCGACGAAGCCGAAACCGGCGTGGACTGGCATGTCGGCCGCGGCAACGTAGGGTTCCGCGTTGCCAGAGTAGACGATCGCCGCCGGCACGCCCAGCACCAGGAACACGATCACTGGCAGGCCGCCGTAGAGTGAGTACTTCCACCCCATGGATCGGAATCCGTCAGACGGCTCGGCGGCCTCGCCCTTATATCTGATCGCTGACCGGTGGATTTTCGAGGCCAGTCCCACAGTGCCACGTATGCCAAGGTTCGACGCGAGCACGGCCGAGGACCGGCAGAGGCTCCTCGCCGATGCCATCGCCGCTCACCGCGAGCGCGGGAGTCGCTTTTGTACGTTCGAAGCCGACGCGCTGCCGCCGAACGCCCCGGAACCCGACGAGGAGTCCCCCGGCCAGCCCACGCCGGCCTGGGTACAGTACAGCGCTCCAGAGGCGCAGTTGAACCTCGATTGCACCGACGCGGAGTACGACCGGATCGCCGACGTGCTCGCCGCAGCCTCGGCCTTCACGGTCGCCCAACAGTCATCCCCGGAGGACGCCGACGGGCGCAACCTCCGGATCACGGCTCGGACCGACGTCGAGCGGATCGCCGAGGTCGTCGACCGCCTCTTCGTCGAGGGCTACGGGTACGAGGAGGAGTTTCGCCTGTGGGCGACGGAGATCTGAGGGCGCAACGGCCGCCGATACGACGGTGGCCTGCACGGCCGCCACTGGGTAGGACTTCCAGGGCTGTGCCGGTCACGTCGCAGCGATGGAACGAGGTTCTCGCCCGTTTCAACTCAGGTCGAACTCCTCGGCGGCGGTCTCCATGTCCTTGTCGCCGCGACCGCTACAGTTGATCACGATCACGTCGTGCTCGTCGGCGAGGTCCTCGGCGAGCGCGATCGCGTGGCTCGTCTCCAGTGCGGGGATGATCCCCTCGGCTTCGGAGAGTGTCCGGAACGCATCGAGGGCCTCGTGGTCCTCGACGCCCACGTACTCCGCGCGACCGACCTCCCGGAACATCGCGTGCTCGGGGCCGACGCCGGGGTAATCCAGGCCGGCCGACACGGAGTGTACGTCCACGTCGTCGTCGATGACGCGGGTCTGCATGCCGTGGAGGACGTCGTCGGTGCCGGTGTCCAGCGGCGCGGCGTGTCGATCGCTGTCCGTCCCCTCGCCGCCGCCCTCCGCGCCGTAGAATGCCACGTCCTCGTCGTCACGGAAGGCGTGGAAGAGGCCGATGGCGTTCGAGCCGCCGCCGACGCAGGCCACGCAGGCGTCGGGGAGCCTGCCCTCGCGCTCGAGGATCTGCTCGCGGGCCTCCTGCCCGATGACGGACTGGAACTCCCGGACCATCCGCGGGAACGGATCCGGGCCGACGACCGAGCCTACGAGGTAGTGGGTGTCCTCGACGTTCTGGGCGAAGTCCTCGAGGGCGGCGTCGACGGCGTCCGCGAGGCCGGCGCCGCCGCGGGTGACCTCGTTGACCTCCGCGCCCATCAGCCGCATCCTGAAGACGTTCATCCGCTGGCGCTCGACGTCCTTGGCGCCCATGTAGATCTCCGTGTCGATGTCGAGCATCGCGCCGACCATCGCCGTCGCCGTGCCGTGCTGGCCCGCGCCGGTCTCCGCGATGAGGCGCTCCTTGCCGGCCTCCTTCGCGAGCAGGCCCTGGCCGAGCGTGTTGTTGATCTTGTGCGCGCCGCCGTGGAGCAGGTCCTCGCGCTTGAGGTAGATCTCTGCGCCGAAGCGCTCCGAGAGGTTCCCGGCGTGGTACAGCGGCGTGGGGCGACCGCCGTACTCCTCCAATGCCGCCCGGAGTTTGGTCTGGAACGCCTCGCTTGGAACGACGTTCTCGAAGGCTTCCGTCAGGTGCTCGAGTGGCTCCTCCATCACTGGCGGGACGTGTCGTCCTCCATACTCCCCGAACGTGCCGTCCTGTCCTGTCATACGGACCGAAGCGCGGGTCCGCTGGCACAAATACGTACCGACGAACGCGTGCGCTGGTGACGCGATGCACGCATCGATCGCCGCTGTTGGCCACCGCTGGGCGCAATCGACCGCCGTCAGAGCACTCCACACGCTCGTCCGACGGATCGCCTCGGGGCGAACTCGATCCCCGCCCTGCGCGTGGCGTGCGAGGAGCGTTCAGAGTCGGCGACGCATGCACGTCGCGTCGGCGGGACAGAGGTCCTCGAACTCGGGCGTCGCGCGGATCGACTCGGGTGCAGCCGTCCGATCGATCGCCTCGTACCCCCTGGCGGCGAAGAACTGACTCGCCGTCGTCGTCAGGAGGTAGATCGCGTCGAGTCCCGACTCGCGACCACGACGCTCCAGCGCGTCGCAGATGGCGGTCCCGTAGCCCTGGCCTCTAGTGGCCGCCTCGACGACGACGGATCGCAGGAGCCCGGCGTCGCCGTGGCGTTCGAGGCCGCCGATCCCGACCCGCTCGTCGCCGTCGACAGCCAGGTAGAGCGCGTCGGCTGCCGCGTCGACGTCTGCCGACGGAAGGTCGTTCGCCACGAGGAGGCCACGGACGTACGGCAGGTCCTCGGCCGCGGGTTCCAGCGTGACTCTCGGTGGGTCCATGCCTGGGCTGGGCTACGGGTCGCCGGTCTCCTCCGCCACATCGTCCGCTCCCGTCGCATCGTCCCCTTCCGCCTCGTCGTCCGCTTCCGCCTCGTCGTCCTCCTCGTCCTCGGTGAGATCCAGCACCGCGACGTCCGCCACTTCGTCGCCGGGGTCGAGCGACATCACGGTCACCCCCATCGTGTTCCGGCCGACGACGGAGACGTCGGCGGCGCGTGTCCGCATGATCTGGCCGTCGGCGGAGTACAGCACGAGGTGGTCGTCGGCGTCGACGGCCTCGATCGCGACCGTGGGGCCGTTGCGCTCGACGGTGTCGATGTCGACGAGCCCCTTGCCGTAGCGGGACTGGGGGCGGTACTCCGCGAGGCGGGTCCGCTTGCCGAAGCCGTTCTTCGTGACCGTCAGCAACTCGCCGTGAGGGTCGTCGATCGCCGTGACGCCCGCCACGCGGTCGTCGCCCTCCAGTGCGATACCGCCGACGCCGCGGGCCGTCCGGCCCATCGAGCGGGCGTCGGTCTCGGGGAAGCGGATCGCCATCCCCTGCTCGGTGCCGATGAGGATGTCGTCGTCGCCGTCGGTGATCACGGCGTCGACGATGGCGTCACCGCCCTCGACGCCGGCGGCGATGATGCCCGTCGAGAGGATGCTCTCGAACTCGCTGGCCGCGGTGCGCTTGACGTAGCCCTCCCGGCTCACGGTGACGACGTAGCCGTCCTCGGGCAGCTCGTCGTAGGCGACGATCGACGCGACGCACTCCTCCTGGTCGAGGTCGAGGACGTTGACCGCCGCGGTGCCGCGGGCGGTGCGGCTCATCTCGGGCACCTCGTAGCCCCGGGTCTCGTAGACCTCACCGTCCTCCGTGAACCACAGCAGCGTGTCGTGCGTGTTGGCGGTGATCGCCCGCACGACCCGGTCGTCCTCCTTGACGTCAGCGCCGATGACGCCCTTGCCCCCGCGGCGCTGGTCGTCGAAGCGGTCGGCGGGCATCCGCTTGACGTAGTTGTCCGCCGTGAGGACGACGATGGACTCCTCCTCGGGGATCAGGTCCTCGTGGGCGACCGTCCCGTCGTCCTGGACGATCTTCGTCCGGCGATCGTCGCCGTACTCGTCGGCGACCGCGCGGAGCTCCTCCTTGATGACCGCCATCAGCTCGTCCTCGTCGCCCAGGATCGTCTCCAGGCGCTCGATCTCGTCCTGGACGTCGGCGTACTCCTCGCGGATCTCCTGGGCCTCCAGCGAGGTGAGGCTGCCCAGCTGCATGCGGACGACGTGCTGGGCCTGCTCCTCGGTGAACTCGAACTCGGCAACCAGCCCGGACTTCGCCTCCTCGCGGTCCTCGGAGTTCCGGATCAGCTCGACGACGTCGTCGATGTTGTCCAGCGCGTGCAGGCGGCCCTCGAGGATGTGAGCGCGGTGCTCGGCCTCCGCGAGGTCGTGCTCGCTGCGCCGGCGCACGACCTCCCGGCGGTGGTCGACGTACTCCTGCAGGGCCTCCTTGAGCGTCAGGACGGTCGGCTGGCCGTCGACGAGCGCCAGGAGGATGACGCTGAAGGTCTTCTCGAGGTGGTGCTCCAGGAGCTGGTTCTCGACGAGTTCGGCGTTGGCGCCGCGCTTGCACTCGATCACGACGCGGACGCCGTCGCGATCGGACTCGTCCCGGAGGTCCGAGATCCCCTCGATGGTGCCGTCGTTGACGTTCTCGGCGATCCGCTCGACGAGCCGCGCCTTGTTCTGCTGGTATGGTAGCTCCGTGACGACGATTCGGTCGCCGCCGGTGTCGGTCTCGACGAGTTCGTACTCCGCACGCAGCCGCAATCGGCCGCGGCCACCGGAGTACGCCTTGTAGATGGCGTCGCGGCCGACGATGTTCGCGCCCGTGGGAAAGTCGGGGCCGGGAACGTGTTCCATGAGGTCCCGGACCGTCGCGTCGGGGTTGTCGATCAGGTGGACCGCCGCGTCGATGACCTCTTCGAGGTTGTGCGGCGGGACGTTCGTGGACATCCCGACGGCGATGCCGGAGGCACCGTTGACCAGCAGGTTCGGGAACGCCGCCGGAAGCACCTCGGGCTCCTCGAGGCGGTCGTCGTAGTTGGAGACGAAGTCGACGGTGTCCTTCCCGATGTCGGCGAGGAGTTCCTCGGAGATCTCCGACATCCGGGCCTCCGTGTAGCGCATGGCCGCCGGCGGGTCGCCGTCCATGGAGCCGAAGTTGCCCTGGCCGTCGACCAGCGGGTACCGCATCGAGAAGTCCTGGGCCATCCGCACGAGGGCGTCGTAGATTGGGCTGTCGCCGTGGGGGTGGAAGTTCCCCATCGTCTCCCCGACGATCGAGGAGCACTTCCGGTGGCCCGAGTTGCTGTCGACGCCCATGTCGTGCATCGCGTAGAGGATGCGCCGGTGGACGGGCTTGAGGCCGTCACGGACGTCGGGCAGCGCACGGCCCGCGATGACGCTCATCGCGTAGTCGATGTAGCTTTGCTCCATCTCGTCCTCGACGCGGACGGTCTCCACGTCGGCGGCCTCGATCTCGCCGTGGTCGGGGAGGTCCGAACTCATCGGTCAGCCCCCGCTGGCGACGGCAGCGACAGGCCGGTTCGAATCGAGCGACGCGTCGGCTGCGACTGGATCCGTTGCATAGTGTGGCTGTGGTGTGGTGTGTGCGTGGGAACGGGGCTACGGCGCTTCAGATGTCGACCCACTCGGCGTCCGGAGCGTGTTCCTCGATGAACTCCTTGCGTGGCTCGACGGCGTCGCCCATCAGGACCGAGAACATCCGATCGGCTGCCGCGGCGTCCTCGATCGTGATGCGCTTGAGCCGGCGGTGCTCGGGGTTCATCGTCGTCGCCCAGAGCTGTTCGGGATTCATCTCGCCGAGGCCCTTGAACCGCTGGACCTGGGTGGGGTTGCCGTCGCACTCCTCGGCGATGATGCGCTCGCGTTCGGCCTCCGTCATCGCGTCGAAGGTGTCGCCGCGATAGCGGATCCGGTAGAGCGGCGGCTTCGCGGCGTAGACGTACCCGGCCTCCAGGAGCGGCTGCATGTGCCGATAGAACAGCGTGAGGAGGAGCGTCCGGATGTGGGCGCCGTCGACGTCGGCGTCCGTCATGATGATGATCTTCTTGTAGCGGGCCTCGGCCATGTCGAACTCGTCGCCGATGCCCGTCCCGATCGCCGTGATGAGCGCGCGGATCTCGTCGTTCTCGAGGATCCGGTCCAGGCGGTGCTTCTCGACGTTGAGGATCTTCCCCTTGATCGGCAAGACGGCCTGATTCTCCGGGTTCCGGGCCTGCTTCGCCGATCCGCCCGCGGAGTCGCCCTCGACGACGAACAGCTCCGCCTCGTCGGGGTCTTGCACCTGGCAGTCCGAGAGCTTCCCTGGCAGCGCGGTGTTCTCCAGTGCGCTCTTACGACGCGTGAGCTCCTCGGCCTTCTTCGCCGCCATGCGGGCCTTCGCGGCCTCGACGGCCTTCGAGACGATCACGCGTGCCGTCGAGGGGTGTTCCTCGAAGTAGGTGCCGAGGTGCTCGTGGACGGCGCTCTCGACGGCGCCGCGGACCTCGGAGTTCCCGAGCTTCGTCTTGGTCTGGCCCTCGAACTGCGGGTCGGGGTGCTTGATCGAGATGACGGCGGTCAGCCCCTCGCGGATATCCTCGCCCTTCAGCGTGCCGTCGATGTCCGAGAGCATCCCCTCGTCGGTCGCGTAGTCGTTGACGCACCGCGTGAGGGCCGTCTTGAAGCCGGTCATGTGGGTGCCGCCCTCGCGGGTGTTGATGTTGTTCGCGAAGGCGTGGATCGAGCCCTGGAGCTCCTCGGTGGCCTGCAGCGCCACCTCGACCTGGACGTCGCCGTCGGCGTCGCGGGCGGGCTCGCTGTCCTCGAAGTAGACGACCTCGTCGTGCAACACCGACTTCGTCTCGTTGAGGTACTGGACGAACTCGCGGATCCCGCCCTCGTACTCGAATGTCGAGACCGCCGGCTCGACGGCCTCGTTTTCGGCGGCCCCTTCGACAGGCTCGCCCTCGGGAGCCTCGCCCTCGACACCCGCACCCCCATCGCCGGAGCCCGTCGCAGACGGACGTTGGTCGACGAGCTGGATGCGGACGCCGGAGTTGAGGAAGGCGAGCTCCCGGAGGCGGTTCTCCAGGGTCGAGTACGCGAAGTCCGTCGTCTCGAAGATCTCCCGGTCGGGCCAGAACCGGATTTCGGTGCCCTCGCCCTCCTCGGGCTCGAGGTCCCGCACGCGTTCTAAATCCCCGACGGGCTGGCCGTGGTCGAACTCGTGGCGCCAGAGCGCACCGTCGCGCTTGATCTCGACGGTCAGCCGCTCGGAGAGGGCGTTGACGACGGAGACGCCGACGCCGTGGAGCCCCCCGGAGACCTGGTAGGACTTGTTGTCGAACTTCCCGCCGGCGTGGAGCACCGTCATGATGACCTCCACCGCCGGACGGTCGTACTCCGCGTGGGTGTCCACCGGGATCCCGCGCCCGTCGTCGACGACGCTGACGGACTCGTCGTCGTGGATCGTGACGGTGATCTCGTCGCAGTAGCCCGCGAGCGCCTCGTCGATGGCGTTGTCGACGACCTCGTACACCAGGTGGTGGAGGCCCCGTGCGTCGGTCGACCCGATGTACATCGCGGGCCGTTTGCGCACGGCCTCCAGGCCCTCCAGCACCTGGATCTCGTCGGCGCCGTAGGCCGGTTCCTCGCCGTTCATAAAATCCTGTCTCGCGGTAGTGCACAGGGGGTCATAAATCCCCGTGTGTGCGCGCTCGCGCGAACGCGTGGGCGCCACGCCGGACATCCGTCCGTAAGGTGGCCACCGCCGTCTGTTGTCCGTCGTCCGTCTGTACCGCGGCCACTGCCGTCTGTTGTCCGTTCGGTCGCCACTGCCGTCCGTCGGGCGACCATAACTCGGCGTCGGAGGGCTCCCGGCGGCCGTCGAGCAGCTCTCACCGGCCGACGGACGGCTCCCGCCGGCCGTTGGGCGGCTGCCACCGATCCCCGGGTGCCTCCCAGCGGTCGTCGGGCGGCTCCCCATGCCGTCTGGCGTCGGCGGACGGGAACCGACCGTCTGGAGCAGACGATGCCGCCGGATCCGTGACCACCACGCCGGCCTCCACTTTCACCCCGCTTGCGCACGACTTATACCACGCCGCCCGCTACCCGGACCGTAATGACGTCCTTCCAGCAGACCCTCGGCGCCGAGGAGGGGATCGCCGAGGAGCTCGCAGAGGGCCAGCGGGCCATCTCCATCGCGGAGTTCTTCGAGAAGAACAAGCACATGCTCGGGTTCGACAGCGGGGCCCGGGCGCTCGTGACCGCTGTCAAGGAGGCCGTCGACAACGCGCTGGACGCGACGGAGGAAGCGGGAATTTTGCCGGACGTCTACATCGAGATCGAGGAGGTCGGGGACTACTACCGGCTCACGGTCGAGGACAACGGGCCCGGGATCACGAAGGAGCAGTTGCCCAAGATCTTCGGCAAGCTCCTCTATGGCTCCCGGTTTCACGTTCGGGAGCAAAACCGCGGCCAGCAGGGGATCGGCATCTCGGCGGCGGTCCTCTACTCCCAGCTCACCAGCGGCAAGCCAGCGGAGATCACCTCCCGGCCGAAGGGCGCCGACCGGGCGCAGTACTTCGAGTTGATCATCGACACCGACGACAACGAGCCCGAGATCCGCCACGAGGAGGAGACCAGCTGGGACCGGCCCCACGGCACCAGGATCGTCGTCGAGATGGAGGCGAACATGCGCGCCCGCCAGCAGCTCCACGACTATGTCCGGGCGACCGCCGTCGTCAACCCCCACGCCCGCATCGAACTCCGCGAGCCGGGGCTCGACGAGCCCCTCAAGTTCGAGCGAGCGACCGACGAGCTGCCGGCCGAGACCGACGAGATCCGACCACACCCACACGGCGTCGAACTCGGCACCCTTCTCAAGATGCTGGAAGCCACGGACTCCCACTCCGTCTCGGGGTTCCTCCAGAACGAGTTCACTCGCGTCGGGAAGAAGACCGCCGAGGACATCATCGACTCCTTCCGGGACGAACACTACGGCCGGGAGCTCTCGTGGTCGACACCGGGCCCCCACGAGGACGTCGACGTCCGCCGGGCCGTCCAGGGTGCCGTCGCGAACAAGGGCAAGGCGGCGACGGCGGACTTCGCCGACCGCATCGCACACGTGCTCGAGGAGCGCGAGCGGGTCTGTCACCACACGTTGGCCGAGATCGTCGACAACGCCGCCGACGGCGTCGAGGAGGAACATCCGAAGGCGTTCGGCGACACCGTCCGCGCGAACGCCGTCGAGGCCGTCTGGCGGCAGGTTACGGGGGACGCTACGCTGGAGGACGTCGACGGCGACCCGGGCGATCCCGACGTCGAGACGAGGCGCGCCGCCGACGTCTACGCGCTCGTCGACGAGGCAACCAGCAAGCGCAAGGACGACGCGACGGTCGACGGCCTCGCGCGGCGGATCGCGGAGAAGCTGACGGCCGAAACCGGCGAGCGCGACCGACTGACCCGCGACGAACTCCGGAACTTCGTTGCCCGGGCCGCCGACATGACCGAGGAGCGAGAGGAGGCCTCCATCGGCGAGACGGCCCGGGAGAACGTCGTCGAGGCGATCTGGACGACCACCCGGACGGTTCCCGACGACCCGCCGAAGGTCCGCTCGCTGGCCGACGACCGCGACGCAGCCTCCGACCTGCTGGAAGGCATGCGCGCCGTCGACGTGATGGCGCCGCCGACGTCGTGTCTCGCCCCGATCACCGACGACCTCATCGAGGCCGGTCTCAAGAAGGAGTACGACGCTGACTTCTACGCCGCCTCGACCCGGGACGCCGACGTCCACGGTGGCGACCCGTTTATCGTCGAGGCCGGCATCGCCTACGGCGGCGAGATCGCCGACGAGGGGGCCGTGGACGTGATGCGCTTTGCGAACCGCGTCCCGCTGGTCTACCAGCGCGGGGCCTGTGCGACCACGGACGTCGTCAAGTCCATCGGCTGGCGCAACTACAACCTCGATCAGCCCGGCGGCTCGGGGATCCCCCAGGGCCCCGCGGTGATCATGGTGCACGTCGCCTCGACGAACGTCCCCTTCACCAGCGAGTCCAAGGACGCCGTCGCGAACGTCCCCGCGATCGAGGACGAGATCGAGCTGGCGATCCGGGAGGCCGCGCGAGAGCTCAAGTCGTTCCTGGAGAAGCGCCAGTCGATGCAACAGCGCAAGCGCAAGCAGGACAAGCTCGGCGAGATCCTGCCCGAGATGGCCAGCAAGGTCGCGGAGGTCACCGGGCAGTCCGAGCCGGAGTTCGACGACGCGCTGGCACGGATCATGAACAACGTCCTCGTCGAGCGGTCGGTCGACGCCGACGGCGACACCGCCGACGGCCGTGCCCGCGTCGCCCTCACCGTCGAGAACAACGGCGACCGCTCGGAGACGCCCTCCATCACCGAGATCGTCGGTGCCGAGCCGACGGACGTCTCCGAGGACGCCGGCGTGACTGAGATGGACGGAGAGTGGTTCATCAGCTGGGAGCCCTCCGTCGACGGCGGCGACGCCGCCACCCTGACCTACGAGACCGACGACGACGCCGACCGCGACCTCCAGGTCGACGGCGTCGAGGACGCGAAGCTCACCGTCGCCGAGTGATCGAGTGCCCACGCCCACCCACCAATGACAGCCGACACCCAACTCGACGAACAGGAGGCCCAGGAACAGCTGATCGACCTCGCCGCGGACATCTACGACCAGATGGACCACGGCGAGATCCCGAGCATGACCATCCCGACCCGGACGAAGTCCAACATCGAGTACTCCGAGGAGGAGAACGTCTGGGTCTACGGCGACCGGAACTCCACGCGGTCGGCCAACAGCGTCCGCGGGGCCCGGAAGCTGCTGAAGGCGGTCTACACCGTCGAGTTCCTCGCTGACCAGCTGAACCAGGACCGCTCCTCGACGCTGCGGGAGCTGTACTACCTCTCGGAGTCCTGGGACAACGACGAGGCCCAGTTCAACGACCAGGACGAGTCCAACCAGCTCGTCGAGGACCTCGAGATCGTCACCGAGGTCACCCGCGAGGACTTCCACATGCGTCCGGAGGAGTCCGGCGCGACGCTGATGGGGCCGCTGTTCCTCCGGGAGCAGACCCGCCGCGGCGAGCGCGAGATCCACTGTCAGGAGGACGTCGGGGAGGGCGGCTACCAGATTCCGAACAACCCGGACACGATCGAGTTCCTCGACAACGACGCCGAACTCGTCATGTGCGTCGAGACCGGCGGCATGCGCGACCGGCTGGTCGAGAACGGCTTCGACGAGGAGTACGACGTGATCATCGTCCACCTCAAGGGCCAGCCGGCCCGGGCGACCCGCCGGATCACCAAGCGACTCCACGACGAACTCGACCTGCCGGTGACGGTGTTCACTGACGGTGACCCCTGGTCCTACCGCATCTACGGCTCCGTCGCGTACGGCTCGATCAAGTCCGCCCACCTCTCGGAGTACCTCGCGACGCCGGAGGCCGAGTACCTCGGGATCCAGCCCGAGGACATCGTGGAGTACGACCTGCCGACGGACCCGCTGTCGGACTCCGACGTCAACGCCCTGGAGAGCGAACTCGACGACCCGCGCTTCCAGACCGACTACTGGGAGGAGCAGATTCAACTCCAGCTCGACCTCGGCAAGAAGTCCGAGCAGCAGGCGCTGGCCTCCCACGGCCTGGACTTCGTCACCGACACGTACCTCCCCGAGCGCCTGGAGGAGATGGGCCACCTCTGAGGGCTCGCGCTCGAGGTCCCCTCACGACGGCCCCTCGACGACAGGCGGGAGTCCCACAGATGACGCCGCCAGGTCGGCGCCGTCGATCGCGGGATCGGGATCCGCCACAAGACCGAATACCGCTCCCCGGGTAGCCATTGGTATGAGCGACGAACCGGTGACGGTTCCCCCGGAAGTCAGGGACGGGCTCAAACGGCTCCAGGAAGCTGGGGCGCTCCACGAGGGGGACCCCGACCGCGCCATCGAGTGGGCGAAGCAACAGGACCTCGAGGCGACCGTCCGCTGGGTCGAGCGCGTCGGCCCGGGGATCTTCGACCGTGCCGCGAACGGGCTGTTCGTCGGCGGCGACGAGCGCTGACGCGGGAGGACCCGGGACGGCCGGGGACTACCGGGGACTACCGGGGACGACCCGAGACGACTGGCCTGCGGCCGATTGTACCCCGCGATCGGGACGGATGCGCCGGGAGAAACGTGGCACTTACCGGCTGGCACCGACAAGCGATTCCAATGCCAAGCGCGGAGGGGGACGACGACGGCCTGACCCGAGCGCAGTGGCGCCGACTGCTCGTCGTCGCCGCCGCGATCGGCGTGGTGATGGTGCTCGGTGTCGTCGCGATCACGGCGGCCTCGCACGTCTGGGGGACGGGCGGGGGCCAGGAGGGTCCGCCATCCGCAGCCTTCTCCGTCGAGACCGTCGAGGACGAGGGGGACGTAGCCGTTGTGATCACACACGAAGGCGGCGACGGGATCCACCCGCCGTACGTGCACGTTGTCGTCGACGACGTGGAGCGGGGGACCTGGAACGAGCTCGGAGGCGGAGGCGCCGACGTCGTCACGCCGGACGCGACGCTTCGCCTCGGTGACGTCTCCCCAGGCGAACGTGTCCTCGTGGTGTACGACGACGGTGCGGACCGCGCCGAACTCGGTCGCGGGACGGTGGCCGAGCAGACCAGGTGAGGACCGGCACCCGAGCGTCTGGGGCTCCTCGTCCAGAGCGCAGCTGCGGGGATCCGGGCGACCGCCCACACCTGTCAAATCCTACATCTATGTCTGACGAACGCTTATGGTGGCGGCGCGGCGGCATTACTGTATGTCGAACCGGGTCGAGCAGCTCGAGGCGACCGTGTCAGAACTGGAGTCCACGATCGAGGGGCTCACCGAGGAACTCGTCGAGACCAAAGAGCGGGTCCGCGTGATGGAGGCCGAACTCGACGTCGACGCCGCAGACGTCGTCGAGCCCCGCCGCGAGAAGGAGGCGCCAGCGAAGGAGGCCGCACCGGACGAGATCGAACAGGCAGTCGAAGGCGATAAGACCGAGGCCGGCGAGGAAGCCGACGAGGACAGCGAGAGCGGGTCCGCACTGGGCGAGGACATCATCGTCGCCTGAGGCGGGCGCACACCGCCCCCGAGCATGCACATCAACGAACTCGTCCTCGAGAACTTCAAGAGCTTCGGACGGAAGACCCGTATCCCGCTCTACGAGGACTTCACCACCATCTCGGGGCCCAACGGCTCGGGCAAGTCCAACATCATCGACGCGGTTCTCTTCGCGCTCGGCCTGGCACGGACCAGAGGCATCCGCGCGCGGAAGCTCACCGATCTCATCTACAATCCCGGTCACGAGTCCGGCGCGGACGCGACCGGCCCGAAGGAGGCCATCGCGGAGGTGCGACTGGACAACGGCGACGGTACGCTGAGCCGCGCGCAGGTCGTCAACGCAGCCGGGACCGAGAAGGTCGGCGACGTCTCCGAGATCTCGATTCGCCGTCGCGTGAAGGAGACCGAGGACAACTACTACTCCTACTACTACCTCAACGACCGCTCGGTCAACCTCTCGGACATCCAGGACCTGCTGGCCCAGGCGGGCGTCACGCCCGAAGGCTACAACGTCGTGATGCAGGGCGACGTCACCGGCATCATCAACATGACGGCGACCGAGCGCCGGGAGATCGTCGACGAGATCGCCGGCGTCGCGGAGTTCGACGCCAAGAAGGAGGACGCACTGGCGGAGCTGGAGGTCGTCCAGGAGCGCATCGACGAGGCCGAGTTGCGCATCGAGGAGAAGGAGACCCGCCTCGATCAGCTCGCCGACGAGCGCGAGACGGCCCTGGAGTACCGCAATCTCCGGGAAGAGAAACAGGAGTACGAGGGCTACCTCAAGGCCGCGGAGCTCGAGGACAAACGCGAGGAGCGAGCGACGCTCGACGACGAGATCGAGGCGGCCGAGGTCGAACTCGAGGAGCTGGAGGCCGAACTCGACCAGCGACAGGGCCGGGTCACGCGGCTCCAGGAGGACCTCGAGGACCTGAACGCCGAGATCGAGCGCAAGGGCGAGGACGA